>JAESFS010000015.1_pt1 | contig 467219 bp, 421 predicted proteins | sample 9269441 | NCBI WGS metagenome assembly JAESFS01 (sample SAMN14502548, study PRJNA617105) | algae metagenome | isolation source: Scytolyngbya sp. HA4215-MV1 and co-occurring heterotrophs from sample from... | place: USA: Laie Falls, Oahu, Hawaii | collected 2010-08-22 | reverse complement strand
CAACTTTCCGGCGCAGTTATCAGCCACACCTTCCGCAATCACCCCGAAGAGCAATCACCCGTCAACCCAAGGCACCCTCACATCCCGTGCCCACCTTTATCGGTTGTCTACTTTTTAAAGAACAATTTCGAAAATTCGTCACTGGTTGCGGGGGCAGGATTTGAACCTGCGACCTTCGGGTTATGAGCCCGACGAGCTGCCAGACTGCTCCACCCCGCGCCCGAAAACTTCCGTTGCGCTGCAACTTCGTATGAATTCCGAAGAACCGCAATTATAGCCATATTTCGATAACTTGGTCAACACTTTCTCAACTTTTTCTTCAATTTATTGGTCGGCGATTTCCACATTCCCCGCGTTAGCATCCTGTCCAATCAGAACAATTGACAAGGCAAAGATGGAACACCAACTTGCAACCATCGCGATTGCTGCAGCACTGGCATGGGCGAGCGGGATTCGCTTGTATCTAGTGCTGTTTTTGCTAGGCCTCTGTGGGCACGTACACTGGGGCGGCTGGAGCCCACCATCAAGTCTCGCGGTGCTCTCACACCCCATCGTGTTGAGCGCAAACGGTCTGTTATTGTTTACCGAGTTCTTTGCAGACAAGATCCCCGGCGTTGATTCGCTATGGGATGCCATACACACTTTCATTCGTATCCCGGCTGGCGCATTACTCGCAGCGGGCGTAATCGGTTCGCAGGATGGCGAAGCATGGGCGCTTGCCGCGGCCCTCCTTGGCGGAACGATCACAGCCGGGACACATTTCATGAAAGCCGGCGGGCGCGCCGCAATCAACACCTCACCTGAACCCGTCAGCAACTGGGCCGCGTCGTTTACTGAGGATGCAATGGTACTGAGTGGGCTATGGCTGGCAATTCAGCACCCGATGATATTCCTGCTGTTACTGCTGCTATTCGTATTGCTGGCGATCTGGATTGTGCCAAAAATATTCAGATTGGTTTTGGCCATGCTGCGCCGACTGAAGACTTGGATTGCACCACAACCGAACGAACACGCTCGTTAAACGGAGCGCCGCTCAATCAGTGCTTGCGCCAGCGTTCCGCTGTCCACGTGCTCCAGCTCGCCGCCCACAGGCAGCCCGCGCGCGATGCGTGTCACCTTAAGGCCGAGATCTCCGACCATCTCGCTGATGTAGTGTGCAGTGGCTTCGCCCTCTACGGTGAAATTGGTTGCCAAAATCACCTCCTTCACCACGCCATCAGACGCGCGTCGCCGCAAGCGATCCAAGTGAATATCGCGTGGTCCAACGCCGTCAAGCGGTGAGAGCCGACCCATAAGAACGAAATACAGACCGCGATAGGTTTGCGTCTGTTCCATCATCAGCAAATCTGCCGGCGTCTCGACAACACAAAGAAGTGCCCTATCGCGTCTTTGCGACACACAAACACCGCAAAGCTCTTCCTCGGTAAAGGTATTGCACATGGCGCAATGCCGGATACGCTCCACGGCACTGCGCATTGCATCAGCCAGGCGCGACGCACCTTGCTGATCGCGCTGCAAGAGGTGGTACGCCATTCGCTGGGCAGATTTCGGCCCCACTCCCGGCAAACATCGCAACGCCTGAATCAGGCTCTCCAGCGAAGACGGCTCCTTCATTGCAGCCGGTTCAGAACGGCAACTTCATGCCCGGCGGCAGATTGAGGCCGGCGGTAAATCCGCCCATTTTTTCCTGGCTGGTTTGCTCCGCTTTCCTGACCGCGTCATTCACCGCAGCAGCAATCAAGTCTTCCAGCATTTCCTTGTCGTCCATTACGCTGGCATCGATGGAGATTCGTTTGACGTCATTGCGGCAAGTCATCACCACCTTGACCATGCCGGCGCCAGCCTGTCCCTCGACCTCGATAGTCGCAAGCTGCTCCTGCATTTTTTTCATGTTTTCCTGCATCTGCTGCGCCTGCTTCATCAGGCCGCCCAACCCACCTTTAATCATGTTTTTTCACCTATGAAAATATGTTTCCCGATCCGGCTACGCGCCGGCTGGCCGAATTGATTCGCGCAAGACTTCCGCGCCGAAATCCTGTCGCAGATCCTTGATAAATGGATCTTGCTCTATCGCGGCTTCGGCGTCCGCCTGCTGCTTGGTGCGCGCACGAGCTTCATGAGCCGCCAGACTGGCGCCCTGAATCTCGCCGATACGAATATTGAGTCGCAGCCCGGAACCCAGATGTGACGCCAGTTCCGATCTCAGCTTCTCCTGATAGGCTTTTTCAGCCAAGTGTTTTTGCGCGGCGGGCACCACCAGCTCAAGGACGCCATTATCGAATGCCTGAAATTCACACTGTTTGGCCAGCATTCCGGCCATGCCGCTCAAGCTCAAGCGACCGACAAAAGCCGGCCAATCGCCATCAAAGCCCGTTTTATTGTCGGTAACAAGTGGAGCGGTATCGACATAATTGTCGACGACGGTGCGTGTAGCCACAACCGGAGGTGCGGACTTAGTCGCAACCGGATTACTGACGGAACCCGCAACATACCCTGTCCCCGCTGGCGCCGCCGCTTTGTACTCGGTCGGAGCTGGTGGCTGAATTGAGCCGGCCTCCCCATCCGCGAACGCCAGCATGCGCAGCATTGTCATGGTAAAGCCCGATTGCTCATCCGGAGCCAGCGACAAATCACGCCGGCCCAACAGCGCAATCTGGTAATAGAGCTGCACTTGAGCAGCCTTCAGTTTTGCTGCCAACGACCGCACCCGATCGGCATCTGGTCCATCGCTCGCTCGCCCAGCCACGCTCTGCGCCAACGCGACACGCGATAGCACGGTCGCGAGGTCTTTCAGAATCATGTCGAAAGAGATGCTTCGCGCGGCCAACTGATCGATTTCGCCGACCAGTCGCTTTGCGTCGCGATCTGCAACACTCTCCAGCAACGAAAATAGATAACCTTGGTCAAGCGCACCCAACATTGACGCCACTTGATCAGCCTTGACCTCGCCGGCGCCATACGCGATCGCTTGATCAAGCAGGCTCAATGAATCGCGAACACTTCCTTCCGCTGCACGCCCCAGCAAGTCCAGCGCAGCATCTTCGAACTTGACCTGCTCGGCAATAAGAATGCCCGACAAATGCGAGGCGATCAGTTGCGGCGGCAGATTCTTCAGATTGAACTGCAAGCAACGCGAAAGCACCGTGATCGGCAGCTTCTGCGGATCGGTCGTGGCAAGAATAAATTCGACGTGGCCCGGCGGCTCTTCCAGCGTCTTCAGCATCGCATTGAACGCTGACTTCGACAGCATGTGGACTTCGTCGATGATATACACCTTGTAGCGACCCGATACCGGAGCGTACTGCGCGGTTTCCAGCAGCTCGCGCATTTCGTCGACTTTTGTATTGGTCGCAGCATCGACTTCCAGCAGATCCACGAACCGGCCGGAATCGATATCGGTGCAGGCCTTGCAAACGCCGCAGGGCTTTGAGGTCATGCCCCCGGCGCCGTCCGGCCCGACGCAATTCAACGCCTTGGCCAGTATGCGAGCCAGCGTTGTCTTGCCGACGCCGCGCGTACCGGTGAACAGATAAGCGTGGTGGATGCGCCCCGTATCGAGAGCGTTGGCCAGCGCGCGAACGACATGATCCTGCCCGACCACATCGGCAAAATTGCGTGGGCGCCATTTGCGGGCGAGGACTTGGTGGGCCATGGATGGAATGAGTGTGGCGAGCCTGACCCCCGGCACTTCAATTACTTCGCTGTGGCTGCTTCGTTCCCGACCTGACCAGATTCACAAAGATTGAATGCGGGGAGACCCGCCACTTAAGATTTTATCGCAGTTCCGTGTTCAAAACGCGGTTGCGCATGTGCGAAATCCGCAAAACATATCGCCTCGATCGGGGGTATAGAAATTCCGGTACTGCGGATAACGCAATCTCGGATGGGTCGCAAACGATCCGCCGCGCAACACCTGATGATTGCCAAACCAGGGCACCGAATAATCCTTATACGGTCCGGGCTCGAATCCCGGGTACCCGGTAAACGGACTCGCGGTCCATTCCCAAACCCGTCCGGCCGATTCGGCGAACACCGGTGAACGGGTCGCCGCAAACTCCCACTCCAGTTCAGTCGGCAATCTGCGCCCTGCCCAGCGACACCATGCCTCTGCCTGAAAGAAATTGATGTGCATCGCCGGCGCAACATCGTCGGTCGCCGCGGTTACCGCCGATTCCACTCTCAAACTGCGTCGCCAGGAAGCGCCTTCATTCGACCAAAGGCGATCATCATGGTAGTCATCGGACTGCCTGAAAACTGAAAACTCCGCCTCGGTAACGACACGGGACGAAATTGCAAATGGTGCAACGCTTGCTACGTTAGCCGTCATTTCATTGTCAAAGCGAAACGCGCGGGCACTGCTGCCCGGCACGATCTCGCCACCATCGAAAACAATGTCGTAAGCCACTCCATTGACCGGAGACAGGCGCGGCACAATCGCCGGCCTCGGCAGGCCGATGGAATTCAGCGTGATGACCAGCGCCTCGGCGTGCATGTCCTCATGCGCAGCAGCGAGCTGAAACGGGTAACGAGCGCCTTCTCCGCTACGGCCCAAGGCTTCCAGAACCCGGTCCAGCGAGCGCCTCATGTAGTCGAAGCACGCTTCACGCGAGGGATAACTGTTGCTCCAGCGCGCCGCGTGGGCAACAGCAGCGGAATCGAACAGCGCATCACTGCCCGGCAAACAAGACGCGACACGCTGGCCCCTGATATCCTCCGGCCGCCAGCGCAGGCAAAAAAATTCGGCAAACCAGGCGATATGCGCGAGCTCCCACAAAGGCGGATTGACGGTTTTGAGGTAAGGAAAGTTTGCCGGCTCCCAATAAGGCAGCGGCAGGTCGGCATATAGCGCCAGCGTATACTGCCGCTGACTGATCAGTGCCTGCGAAAGACCGGCAATATCGGTCGAATAGTCGGCCAATTCGGTTTTAAGCATTTGTCGATTTTTCAGGAAACCCGTGCCGCTGCCACGCATTGCCATCTTCACTCCATTCCTCGCCAATGCCAACAATGGCAATTGGCGCACCGCACATCGCTGGCAATCGCTGCTGGCGGGGAAATACACCGCGATTCTACATAACGGCCCGGAAGCGGACCTGGATGTTGATCTCTTGATTGCACTGCACGCGCGCCGTAGCGCAGATCACATTCGCCGCTTCAAGCAGCGCTTTCCGCAACGCCCACTGGCCGTCGTATTGACGGGAACCGATTTGTATCGCGACCTGGCGGAAAACAAGGACGCACAGCGATCGATAGCGCTGGCCGACGCGCTGATTGTCCTGCAGGAGGATGCGATACAGCACGTCCCCCTTGCTTTTCGCCACAAAGCGCACGTCGTCTATCAATCCGCGACGCGATTGATGCCGGCAACAAAAACACGGGGCAAGCTGGGTTGCGTGGTGGTCGGACACTTGCGCGCGGAAAAATTACCCGAAACGATTTTCCGGCTGATCGAATCGCTGCCGCAGAATCTGCCCGTCCACGTGCTGCACATCGGCGCGGAACTCGACAGCGCGGGCGCCGCGCTTGGCGCCCGTGCACGCGAACTCAGCGCAAAATGCGGGAACTATCGCTGGGCCGGTGCACTGCCGCACGGCCTGACGCGCGCGGCCATCAAGCGCGCCCATTTGCTGATTCATCCTTCGATCATGGAAGGCGGTGCCAATGTCATCGTCGAGGCAATCACCGCAGGCACGCCGGTGCTGGCGTCGCACATGTCGGGCAATATCGGCATGCTGGGCCATGAGTATCCAGGTTACTTTCCCGTAGGCGACGACAAGGCGCTGCTTGCTTTGTTGCAGCGCTGCCTCAATGAACCCAGCCTGCTGGCGCGCCTCAACACCGCCTGTGCCGCACGAGCGAAACTGTTTTTGCCGGAAACCGAACGGCGCACGCTTTGTCGAATCCTCGGCACGCTGCTCGCCCGATAAAATTCATCCGCGCATCGAAACCGGTTCGCGGCGCCATGCGTAGCAATAGCGGTGTACGCGAGTACAATTTCGATTCAGCCTTTCGTTCCAATTCAACTCCCACACCGACATGAACGCGCCAACAGAAGCCAAGAATATTCTTCCTCGTCTGACCTCGCTGTCGCATGGTGGCGGTTGCGGTTGCAAAATTGCGCCAGCGGTGCTTCAGCAAATCATTTCCAAATCGGACAACCCGATATTGCCCAAGGCATTGCTGGTCGGAATCGAGACTTCCGACGACGCGGCGGTCTACCAGATCAACGAAACGCAGGCGATTGTCGCCACCACTGATTTCTTCATGCCGATCGTCGATGATCCGTTCGATTTCGGCCGCATCGCCGCGACCAATGCCATCTCCGATGTTTACGCCATGGGCGGCACACCGTTGTTTGCGCTGGCGCTGGTCGGCATGCCGGTCAATACGCTGCCGCTGGACACGATCAGGAAAATTCTTGACGGCGGCGAATCGGTCTGCAAGGCGGCGGGCATTCCTATTGCGGGCGGCCATACCATCGACTCGGTGGAACCGATTTATGGTTTGGTGGCGATCGGACTGGTGGATCCGAAAAACCTGAAACGCAATGCCGGCGCCAAGGCCGGCGACAAGCTGATTCTGGGTAAGCCGCTGGGCGTGGGCATTTTGTCCGCCGCGCTGAAAAAGGAAAAGCTGGACGCGGCCGGTTACGCGGCGATGATTGCCTCCACCACCAAGCTCAATACGCCGGGAATCAAGCTGGGACAGCTCGACACAGTGAGTGCGCTGACCGATGTGACCGGCTTTGGACTGGCGGGGCATTTGCTGGAAATCTGCCGCGGCTCCAAAGCGGGCGCGACCATCGAGTTCGCCAAATTGCCGATCATGCCGGGCGTGATGGAACTGGCGAAGCAAGGTTATGTGACCGGCGCCTCCGGCCGCAACTGGTCGGGATATGGTCACGACGTATCGCTGGCCGCAGGTTTGGGCGAAGTCGAACGCAACTTGCTGACCGACCCGCAAACCTCGGGTGGCTTACTGGTTGCCTGCGAACCATCGATCGTAGATGAGGTGCTGGCGGCCTTTCGTGCGGAATGTTTTGCCGATGCCACAGTGATTGGCGAAATGACCGCCGGCGCCCCCAAAGTAAACGTCAAGTGAAATATAAAACTCCAGTACTGGCGCGCCTTTCCAGCCAAAATAGCTCTGAGATCCGCGCCAGTTCTGGAGTTTTGTTGTTTTTTGCTACGCGATGTGACGCTAAATGCGGCGGGCAGACCCATCTGTCAGGAATCATCATTCAGCCCGACGTACGTTGAACGCAGAATAAATTCCCGCGAGGAGCACGCATGACTTTCCAACCATCGCCGTTCACGGCAACTTCCGAATCGCGCACTGCGGTTGCCAGCGGTAAAAGTGCGTTGCTGGAACGGTTTCTTCATGTCCGGCAAACCACGGAGCGTCTCGCCGCACCGTTGTCCGAGGAGGATTGCGCGCTGCAGGCCATGCCGGACGCCAGCCCAACCAAGTGGCATCTGGCCCACACCAGCTGGTTTTTCGAGACCTTTCTGCTGGAAAAATACACCGCCGGTTTCAAGCCCTTCGATCCGGCGTTCCGCGTGCTGTTCAATTCCTACTACAACGGCGTGGGCGACAAACACCCGCGCCCCGAACGCGGCCTGATTTCCCGCCCCGACTTGGCCACGGTTCTCAAATACCGGCACCACGTTACCGAGCGCATTGCCGACGCACTCCCGCAGCTGTCGCAACAACCCGACGCCTTGGCATTGATGTGGCTGGGCTGCAATCACGAGGAACAGCATCAGGAACTGATTCTTACCGACCTCAAATACCTGCTGGCTAAGAACCCGCTTAAACCACCTTACGAAACCCGCTGGCCTCTGACCGCCATCGAAAAACGCCAGCAGCGCTGGATAGCTTATCAAGGCGGGCTGATCGAAATCGGCCATGCGGGCGATCAATTTGCCTTCGACAACGAAGGGCCGCGTCACCAAGTATTCCTGCAGCCATTCGAGCTGGCATCGCATCCGGTCACGCACGGCGATTTTGCCGCCTTCATTGCCGACGGCGGGTATCGCCGCCCCGAACTCTGGCTGTCGATGGGCTGGGATTGGGTGCAAGCCAACCGCATCGAAGCGCCGCTCTATTGGCAACGCGAACAAGACAATTGGCGCACCTTCACGTTACGCGGCATGGTCGACATCGACCCGAATACGCCGGTTTGCCACGTCAACTATTTCGAAGCCGACGCCTACGCACGCTGGGCCGATGCCCGGCTGCCGCGCGAATCGGAATGGGAGTTTGCCGCCGCAAAACTGCCGATTGCCGGAAACTTCCTCGAGGATCGCGCGCTGCACCCGCTGGCGTTGCGCGAGGAAACGATGGGCAACGCACCCGCACAGATGTTCGGCGACGTATGGGAGTGGACGCAAAGCGCGTACCTGCCCTATCCGCGATTCCAACCGGCTGCAGGCGCCGTCGGTGAATACAACGGCAAATTCATGTGCAACCAGTTCGTGCTGCGTGGTGGTTCCTGCGTGACGCCGCGCGCGCACATACGCGCCAGCTACCGCAACTTCTTCCCGCCGGATGCTCGCTGGCAGTTTTCCGGGCTGCGCCTGGCGCGGGATCCGGCTTGACCGCACAAGTCGAAGCGGCGCAAAAACTCTACGCCGCGCTGGCGCAGAACTACGACGACGAAACGCGTTTCATTACCGGCATTCGCAAGCAGGCCATTGAAGCACTGAACCTCAAGCCAGGCGAAACGGTAGTCGATTGCGGTTGCGGGACCGGTTGGTGCCTGCCCATGCTTTCCGAACACGTTGGACCGACCGGCAAGGTGCTAGGCTTCGAGCCCTCGCCCGACATGCTGGCAATCGCGCAGGCGCGCGTCGTGCAGCGCGGCCTCGCCAATACGCGGCTGCAACATGCCTGCGGCAATACAGCCGTGCTGGAATCGCCACCAGATGCGATCCTCTTCAGCTACACGCACGATCTGCTTCGCTCGCACGAGTCGCTCACTCACATATTCAGGCAGTCGAAGCCGGGCACACGCATTGTGGCGGTGAGCACCAAACTGTTTCCGAAATGGTTCTTCGTTGGCAACTGGTACCTGCGTCACACGCATCGCCACACCATCACCAACTTCGAGGGTTTCGATCAGCCCTGGTCAGTGCTGGCGACTTTCTGCCGCCGGCACAACGTCAGGATGACCGTGCCCGGCAGCCGCTACCTCTTCTCCGGGGTGCTCGACTAGCGGGCATAAAACACCCAGAACGCCTGCTCGTCATTGCTCCAGACCGAAATCCGGCCGAAGCCCGCACTGTGCAGCATCGCCTCGAATTCGGCTCGCGAATACTTGTACGAACTTTCCGAATGGATTCGCTCGCCGAAAGCAAAGTGGCGCGGCACGCCATCGATATCGATACTCTGCGCCACCGCCGATTCGAGATGCATCTCGATACGCCCAGCCGCTTCGTTGTACGCGCCGACATGCCGCCAGCGGCTCTCGACGAAATTCGCGCCAATCACCCGATTGATGTGACGCAGCGCATTCAGGTTGAACGCCGACGTCACTCCCAACGCGTCGGCATAGGCCGCATCGAGCCGCGCCTTGTCCTTCTTGGCATCAACACCGATCAAGAGACCGCCACCATCGCGGCAATAGTGCCGCATCTGTCCCAGGAAACGGACCGCCTCTTCAGGAGAGAAGTTACCAATACTGGAACCGGGATAGAACAAGTTGGTACGCCCTGCCAGCAGTTCATCCGGAATATCGAGTGAACGCGAGAAGTCGGTAACCAGCCCCACCATCCCGGTGCGCGGAAACTCGGGCGCCATATTGGACAATGCAACCTCCAGCGAGGGACCGGCAATGTCCACCGCCAGGTATCGATCAGGCTCGATAAAAGGCAGCCAACCCAACGCCTTGCAGCAATCGCCTGCTCCCAGGTCGACAAAAGTCCCGCCCTTGCCCAGCGCCTGGCTGATCTCCGCGCGGTGTTGCTGGAAAATGGCGCGCTCGGTACGGGTCGGGTAGTACTCATCAAGCTGGCAAATGGCCGCATAAAGCGCGCACCCCAGCTCATCGTAAAAATATTTGGGCTCTATCGTTGCCGGGTTGCTGCGCAGGCCGTCAATCAGGCGCCGCGTCTCGTCCGCCTGATCGATGTGCAGGCGGTTGACCATCCGGTATGAAGTCATTTCTTGTTGTTGTCCTTGCGATTGGGTAGCAGCCGAACAATCTGCGCTTCGATGTTGGCGTCGCCGAAGTCGAGCGAACCAACATGGCTGTAGCGCACTTTTCCTTTTGCATCGAGTACGAATGTGGCGGGAACGCCGCCGACTTTCCAGGCCTTCTTCGCGACACCGTCCCGATCCAGCAGGACCGGAAACGTGATGCCGGTCTTTTGCACAAACGACTTGATACGCACCTCGCGCTCGCCCAGATTCACCGCCAGTACTGTCGCCGAATCACGCGGCAAGCGCGACATCAGCTTTTCCAGCGACGGCATTTCCTCTATGCAGGGCTCGCACCAAGTCGCCCAGAAATTGACAATGACCACTTTGCCGCGATATTGGTCGAGCGCGCGGCTGGTGCCTTGCAGATCCTTCAAAGCCAGCGACGGCGCGGCGGCACCCGGCCGCGACTTCATTTCCGCCGCATACGCGCTGCATGCAAGCAATATGGTCGCCACGCAGACGGCGACCCGGCCGCGCCAAGTCACAGTTGCTTGCTCGTCCCGCTGCAGCCTCAAGCCGCCAGTTCTTTCGATGTGATCTGGTATTTGAAATTGTCCGGGTCCAGGCTATCGAGGCGTCCTTCCGCGGTTTCGCATTGCGGATACATCAGGAACCCGATCTTGCCGCGGGTCGATTTCGGCAATCCGACATCGTGCGCATAGTTGTAGGCCAACCAGTTCATCTCCCAGCCACCGAACAGGAGTTTGCGCGCCTTCACTACCCGCTCATCATCCAGCGTCAATAGCTTTCCAGCTTCTTCTTCCAGAATCACCTTGCGCACATCGGCTGGATCGACCGGGACCCAGCCATAGGCAGACAAATAGACTTCCGCACGGCAGTGCTGCGCTTTGGTAATGACGTCGCTCTTCCCGAGGCTCTTGAAGCCATTGCGCGAATCCGCCACCCGCACGCCGTATACATCGCGTGCCGGCAAACCGGCGGCCCTTGCCAGGCCGACATATAGCGCGTTCAAGTCGGCACACTTGCCGCCAAGGCTCTTGTTCTCCAGCATGAATTTGATATCGCCTACCCCGCAACCCCGTGTCTTGGGGTCGCGGAAAGTGTTCTCGACAATCCAGTCGTATATCGCGCGCGCTTTTTCGATGTCGGTTTTGGCCGTCCTGGTGATTTCCAAGGCGGTGGTTTTGACAATACCGTCCGTGGGAATCAGGTCGGTCGGCTGGAGAAAGTACTGCAACTCCTGCTTGTTACCCAGGCCAAGATTGCCGGCGACTTTGGACAAATCCACGTTGCGATTTGCCGTCGCAATACGGCTGGTCAGGGTCAATACCGGCTTGGTGCCCTCGCCCCACTCGGCAGCAACAATACCCATCGCCGATCGTATGTCCTGGGAATAAGTCGCCGTCCCGCCTTCCGCGTTCCACTGATTGCCAAGCGATTTTTGATACTCGGTGTCTGCGGTCAACGGCGTCGGCAGCCAGACTCGTGTGGCGCCGACCGGTTTCAACACTTCGACACGCGTTGTCACCTCGAAAACGCGCCATGTGGTGGGCGATTGGGCAAGCGATGTTGTAGACACAGCGGAAATCACTACGCCGCCCGCTGCAACAACGGGAACCGTGGCGCCAGCCTTGAGAAATTGACGGCGATTCATATGAACACTCCGAAGTGGTTATACGGATACGACATTGAATAATACTACCCGAGTGCCGATCTGGATTTAGCCCTGCTATTGGTTCCGTACTTCTTGGTGCTGCGCGAAACAAAAAAGCCCCGTGCGGGGCTTTGTGTTTGGCGGAAGGGGCGGGATTCGAACCCGCGGTAGGCTATTAACCTACGCACGCTTTCCAGGCGTGTGACTTAAACCGCTCATCCACCCTTCCGAATTCGGTGTTTTCACTGCAATAAACATTGCAGTGAGCGAAGGGCGCGATGATAGCCGAGTACCGTCATTTAGGCAAATTCGGCCGGCTCATTTTTTGGCGAACACCAGCCAGCGAAACGAGAACAGCTGTCGCGAAAACAGTACCAGCAGCGTAGCCACCATGCCGATATGTACCGGCCAAAGCCCCACCCAGACCGGAATCAGCCCCTGCGATGTCCACGCCTCGAAAATCTTCAGCAGATCGTAATACAGGAAAAAAATCAGCATCGCCAGAATCAAATTCCACGATGCCCCCGAACGCGGATTGACGAACGACAGCGGGATCGCCATCAACGCGAGGATCAGTGCGGCGACCGGCAGGGCTACCCGCCAATGGAGTTCTGCCATGCCCTCTGCAGTAGGATTGGTCATTAACGCCCAAGTTGAGAGCCGGCGCGAATTCGGATCTTCGGCCTTCGCCTCTCGCGCCTCGATGCGAATTTTTTGCCGTTCGAAATCGATAATGCGGAAGTCCAGGGCACCGGGTGTACCTTCATAACGACGGCCTCGCTCCAGCACCAGAAATTTCTCGCCCTTGGCACCAATCTGTTGATAGCCCTTTTCCGCGACCACGACCCCGGTCCGGTCTCCTTGGACATACTGGGCAAAGATGGTGTTCAGCTCCGACTCCTTGTCGGAGGTTTTATCGATAAAGAACACCTGATTCGAGCCCGGCGCTTCAATAAAGCTGCCTGGAGACAACCGTGCGATGTCGTCCTTGCTTTTGAGAATTCGCAAGTATTCGGCACTTTCCGATAGCGCCCACGGCGTCAGAATGAAACTCAGCAGTGCCGTCAACAGCACGATAGGGATACCGAACTTGAGCACCGGCCGTACCCAGGCCATGATCGACAGTCCGGACGAAAACCAGATCGGCATCTCGCTGTCGCGGTAACTGCGCGACAAGGTCAACAGCACGCCAATAAATAATGCCAGCGCTAACAGCACCGGCAGATAGCCAAGCAATGAGAAACCCAGCAAGGCGATCACTGCCTCAGGCTCGATCACGCCCTGCGTGGCGCGCCGCAGCAGCAGCACCAACTGCTGCACGACCGTAATGGCGACCAGAACACCAATCACCGCCCCGCCAATGGCGGAAAACTCACGGGTGAGGCTGCGCTGGAAGATGATCACGATTGTGTCCGACTGTGGCGATACAAGACATTGGCACGCAGGCTTCTTTGACGGCATCGCCCCAAAAAAGAGATAATTTCACCTTTGCGCGATCCGATCCATTGTCTATCTCATCGCACAACCATCGAATAACACATAAGCGCATCGTCTAGCGTCCATAGACGAAAGCCAAGGAGAAATCTTGTGGAATTTAGCATAAAAGGCGGCGACCTCTCGAAACTCAAGACCGACTGCGTCATCGTCGGCGTGTTCGATTCGAAGAAACTCTCCAAGTCGGCGCAAGCACTGGACAAAGCGACCAAGGGCGCGTTGTCGTCTGCTGCGGCATCGGGCGACATCAGCGGTAAAACCGGCAGCACTCTGCTGCTGCAATCTCTCAGCGGCATCGGCGCACAGCGCGTGCTGCTGGTCGGCTGTGGTGCTGAAAAAGACTATGGCAACAAGGTTTTTGCCGCTGCATTGGGCGCAGCGTTCAAAGCGCTCAAATCGACCGGCGCCACCGACGTGACGATTCCGCTGGAAACCAGTTTCAGCGCAGCCGATCTGGCGTGGAAGGCAGAGCAGGCGGCGTGCCTTGCCATCGAAGGCGCCTACCGTTTCAACCAGATGAAGAGCAAGGCGCAGGACAAGAACATCGGCAAGGCAGTCACCTTCCATCTCGACGGCAATGCCAACGAGAAGGCACTCAAGGCTGCCATCAAACGCGGCGAAGCGGTGGGCGAAGGCATGTCGCTGACCAAGGACCTCGGCAACATGCCGCCCAATATCGCGACGCCGGCCTATCTCGCCAACACCGCCAAAGACTTGGCAAAAGCCTACAAATTCAAGTGCACCATCCTGGAAAAGAAGGATATGGAAAAGCTGGGCATGAACACCCTGCTCTCCGTATCCAAGGCTTCCTACCTGCCACCCAAGTTCATCGTGCTTGAGCATAACGGCGGCAAAAAAGGCGCGGCGCCCGTGGTGCTGGTCGGCAAGGGCATCACCTTTGACACCGGCGGCATTTCGCTCAAGCCCGGCGCCGAGATGGACGAAATGAAGTACGACATGCAAGGCGCAGGTTCAATGCTCGGCGTGATGAAAACGGTCGGCATGCTGAAGCTGCCGCTGAACGTCGTCATGCTGGTACCGACCTGCGAAAACATGCCGGGTGGCAACGCTACTCGTCCAGGCGACATCATCAAATCGATGAACGGGATTACGGTCGAAATCCTCAATACCGACGCTGAAGGACGCTTGATCCTGTGCGATGCCCTTACTTATGCCGAGCGCTTCAAGCCTGCTGCCGTGGTCGATGCCGCAACCCTGACCGGTGCGATGGTGATTGCGCTGGGCCATGTCACCACCGGACTTTTCGCCAACGACGACAAGCTCGCCAACGAACTGGTCGATGCAGGCAAAGTCGCCAACGACGCCGCATGGCAGTTGCCGATGGGGCCGGAATACGATGAGGGTTTGAAGAGCAACTTCGCCGATATCCCGAATATCGCCGGCCGCGCCGGCGGCAGCATCACCGCCGCGTGCTTCCTTGGCCGGTTCACCAAATCGTACAAGTGGGCGCATCTTGATATCGCCGGTACCGCATGGAAATCCGGCGCCGAAAAAGGCGCGACCGGACGACCGGTTCCACTGTTGGCCAATTTCCTGTTCAAACGCGCGGGTATTTAAGGTTTGGTTGCGTGGCCGCCACCCTGCGGCCACGCAGCAGACCCTCAGAATCGATAGATGCAGTGACCGAAATAAAATTCTTTTTCAACGTTGACGACAAGATGGGCTTCGCCTGCAAATGGGTGAAGAAAGCCTTTGAAGACGGACGCAAGTTGATCGTGTACGCGCCCGCGGGGCGAATGGCCGATGACTTTGATCGGCGACTATGGGATTTCTCGCAGTTGTCCTTTGTCCCCCACGTAAAAGCCAGTCATCCGTTGGCGGCGGAAACACCCATTGTCATCGCAGGCGACGACAACAATTTGCCGCACCACGAGGTCTTGCTCAACCTCGACGACGACCCGCCACCTTTCTTCAGCCGCTTCGATATCCTGCGTGAAGTGGTATCGTCTGACGACGAGGACCGAGCCAAAGCGCGTGAGAGAACCCGGTTCTACAAATCGCGCGGCTTCGATGTAACCCATCAGGACATGAAAGCCAATGGATAAAGATCGCGAACTTGCCGGCAAGGTCGATGCGCTACTCGGTCGGCACAGCACCTCGCCGCGACCGGCCGACGCGATCGATGACCGGAACGTCCCTGTGCTTACTGAGCTTATCAATGCGCCGTCGTGGGAGCCTGCACCGGTCGATACGTCGGATGTGTTGAAGCAGTTGTCCGAGCAAGAGGTTGATGCACTGTCGCAGGAAATCTTCACTCGTGTTTACGGCAAACTTGATCGTGAACTGGCCAACAAGCTGGAAGACCGCATTGCCGCGCAACTGGCAACGCAAATCAACCTCGCCATCACAAACGTCATCACCGATATGCGGCAGGAAATTGCCAACGAAATCGGCGATGCCGTTAACGCCGCACTCGCTGACAAGCTGCGCCAGAAATAGCCTTTCCTTCAGCCGAATTCAGACGCCGGCTCTCTTCAAATCTTAGCAATTAGATTGATCGTTTCATGAACCAAGTCTCTCCCGCACCATCCTCTACAACATCAACCGAAACCACGCTGGCCAAAGCCTTCGACCCGATCACCATCGAGTCGCACTGGTATCCGCGCTGGGAAGCCGCCGGTTATTTCAAATCCAATACCGACGCGAACAAGCCGGCCTACTGCATTCAACTGCCGCCGCCTAACGTCACCGGCACGCTGCACATGGGCCATGCGTTTCAACAGACGCTGATGGATACGCTGATCCGCTATCACCGCATGAAGGGCGACAACACCAACTGGGTCGTCGGCACCGATCACGCCGGTATCGCCACGCAGATCGTGGTCGAACGCCAGTTGCAGGCTGATGGCAAATCGCGCCATGACCTCGGCCGCGATGCGTTCATCAAACGCGTATGGGAGTGGAAGCAGGAATCCGGTTCCACCATCACCCGCCAGATGCGTCGCTTGGGCGATTCCGCCAATTGGGATTACGCAGATACAGAAGGCCATCAAGGCGGCTACTTCACCATGGACGCGACCATGTCGGCCGCCGTCGGTGAAGTATTCGTGCGCATGCATGAGCAAGGCTTGATCTATCGCGGCAAACGGCTCGTGCATTGGGACCCGGTGCTTAAAACTGCAGTATCGGATCTCGAGATCGACATGGAGGAACGCCAGGGCAATATGTGGCACATCCTTTATCCGTTCTCCGACGGCCCGCAACCAGGCGCGGGCGAGATGGCGGGAGAAACGCTCAAGGGCATGACCATCGCCACCACGCGTCCGGAAACGATGCTGGGCGACGGTGCGTTGTGCGTGCATCCGGACGATCCCCGCTATCAGCATCTGGTCGGCAAGTATGTCGATCTGCCGCTGTGCGATCGCAAGATTCCGATCATCGCCGATAGCTTCGTCGACCCGGCATTCGGCTCTGGTTGCGTGAAAATTACCGGCGCACACGACTTCAACGACTACCAAGCCGCGATTCGCCACAATATTCCGCTGGTTGTGATCATGGATTTCGACGCCAATATGGCGGGCGAAGCGCCTGCCGCTTACCGCGGACTGAATCGCTACGTGGCACGCAAAAAAGTACTGGCCGATCTGGAAACGCAGGGCTTGCTGGTCAAAATCGTGCCGCACAAGAACATGGTGCCGATCTGCGGACGCACCGGCGAAGTCACGGAACCGATGCTGACCGATCAGTGGTTCATGAAGATGGACGGCCTCGCCAAACGCGGGCTGGACGCAGTCGCTACCGGTGCAGTGAAGTTCTATCCCGAGCATTGGTCGGCAACTTATAACCACTGGCTCAACAATATTCAGGACTGGTGCATCTCGCGCCAACTGTGGTGGGGTCACCAGATTCCGGCCTGGTACGACTCTGATGGCAAGGTTTACGTCGCGCGCAGCGAAGCCGACGCTATTGCCAAAGCCGGCGGCAAGCCGTTGACCCGCGATGCCGATGTGCTGGATACCTGGTTCTCCTCCGCGCTGGTGCCGTTTTCGTCGTTGGGTTGGCCGAAAGACACTCCCGACCTCAAGGCTTTCCTGCCGTCGTCTGTGCTGGTCACCGGCAACGACATCATTTTCTTCTGGGTTGCCCGGATGATCATGATGACGCTGCACTTCACCGACAAGGTGCCGTTCAAGCACGTGTACATCAACGCGATGGTGCGAGATGCCGAAGGCCAGAAGATGTCCAAGTCCAAAGGCAATACACTGGACCCGCTGGACCTGATCGACGGCATCACGCTCGACGCGCTGCTTGAGAAATCGACCAAGGGCCTGATGCTGGCCGCGCACAAGGAAAAAGCAGAAAAGTACATTCGCAAGAATTTTGCCAAAGGCATACCTGCTTACGGCACCGACGCACTGCGCTTTACCTTCACCTCACTGGCGCCGCTGTCGCTGACTCTCAATTTCGATTTGAGCCGCTGCGAGGGCTATCGCAATTTCTGCAACAAGCTGTGGAATGCAACGCGCTATGTGCTGATGAATGTCGAAGGCAAGAGCGACTACGACCGCGGTATCGAAGAGTGCGTCGGCGATTGCGGCCCGGACGGCTACAACGACTTCTCGCTGGCCGACCGCTGGATTGTGAGCCAGTTGCAGCGCGCTGAAGCCGATGTGGCGCAGGCGTTTGCTGAATACCGTTTCGATAACGCTTCCAGCACCATCTACAAATTGGTCTGGGACGAATACTGCGACTGGTACGTGGAACTGGCCAAGGTGCAATTGCAGAATGGCACGCCGGCGCAGCAGCGCGGCACGCGGCGCACCTTACTGCGCGTGCTGGAAACCATGCTGCGTCTGGCCCACCCGATCATTCCGTTTATCACGGAAGAATTGTGGCAGAAGGTCGCCCCACTCGCCGGCAAATCGGGCGAGACCATCATGCTGGCGCCTTATCCGATATCGCAACCGGAGAAGATCGATCCGGCGGCAGAAGCCTTCGTCGCGACGCTGAAGGAATCGATCAATGCCGTGCGTAACTTGCGCGGGGAGATGAACGTTTCTCCGGCAGAACGTGTGCCGCTGTTTGCCGATGGCGCGCAATCCGTCATTGCAGCTCAGCTTCCCTACCTCAACGCGTTGTGCAAAGTTTCCGAGGCAAATCTCGTTGCCAGCCTGCCGGAAGCGAATGCGCCGGTGGCGGTTACGCCGAGCGGCAAATGGATGCTGGATATCAAGATAGATGTCGAAGCTGAACGCGCTCGCTTGGGCAAGGAAAAGGCAAAGCTGGAAACAGACATCGCACGCGAGGAAGGCAAGCTCGGCAACGCAAGCTTTGTCGACCGCGCACCCGCTAACGTTATTGAACAAGTCAAACAGCGCGTGACCGAAGCAAAGGCAAAGTTGGCCGAAATCATCAATCAGCTCAATCGTCTGAAATAGGGTTCCACCGATAAACTCCAGCACTGGCGCGCCTTACAGGCCAAAAATGCCTGAAACACCGCGCCAGTGCTAGAGTTTCAATATTAAATGCAGTTCCCCTACGCCCTGCGCGCCCTGCGCCATCAGAACTTCCGCCGCTACTACGTCGGGCAGGCAATCTCGCAAATCGGCTCGTGGATGCAGTCGGTGGCCATCATGTGGCTGACCTACCGCCTGTCCGGTTCCACCGGCGCCACCGGCACGGTGGGTTTCCTGGCGATGATTCCGTATCTGTTCATCACACCGATCGCCGGTGCGCTGTCGGATCGCGTCAGCCGCCGCAAGCTGTTGATGACGGTGCAGACGATCTTGTTCTTCCACGCCGCCACACTGGCCACGCTGACGTGGTTTGGCTACATGACGGTGCCGCTGCTGGGTGCATTCGCATTTGTGCAGGGCATATTGAGTGCGGTCGAAGTCACGACGCGCCACTCGTTTTTCGCCCAGCTGATCGAAGACAAGAAAGATCTGCCGAACGCGATCGCGCTCAATTCCGCCAATATCAACGCCACACGGCTGATGGGCCCGGCGTTCGGCGGCGTGCTGATCGCCGCGGTCGGCGAAGCGGCGTGCTTCGGCATCAATGCAATCTCCTATCTCGCTGTCGTGTTCCAGTTGCGCCGCATTGCGCCGCGCGACATCAAGCGTGCGCCCAGCGGACAATCGCTGCTGGCCGATCTTGCCGAAGGCTGGCGCATTGCGCTGTCCAGCCCGGTGATCCTGCCGCTGGTGCTGATCGTCGGCATCGTCAGCTTTACCATCAACCCCTATTCCATCCTGATGCCCGCCATCGCCGTCGAGACCTTCGGCAAAGGTGCGGAGCTGCACGGCTTGTTCGTCAGCGCGGTCGGCATCGGCGCACTCACAGGTGCCATCCTTCTTGCCAGCCGGCAGAGCGTGCGTGGTTTGTCGCGCTGGATATTAGGCACCGCGTCGCTGGCAGCATTGGGCGCGATCGGCTTTTCGCTTTTGGCACCGCTGAAAATCACGTGGCTGTCGATGCTGGCAATGGCCTGCGTCGGCATGGGCATCATGGGCACCTCGGCCTCGGTCAACACCATCATCCAGACCGTGGTCGATGACGAGAAACGCGGTCGCGTGGTCAGCGTCTACTCGACTTTCTTCACCGGCGCGGTGCCGCTGGGACACTTGAGCGCCGGCTGGCTGGCACAACACATCGGCGCGCCACACGCCTATCTGGTCTGCGGCGTCCTGTGCGCGATTGGCGTCATCGTCTATGCGTTTAACCAGAAACGATTACGGTTACACTTGCGCGATATTTACATCGAGCGCGGCATCATCCCGCAATCCGAATTGTCGCCCGCGCCACCGGAAAAATAGCTCTCGGAAGCCGCCATGAACGACACCATCCTGTTTGAGCAGCAAGGCACCATCGGCACGATGACCTTCAATCGTCCGGCGGTATTCAACGCCATGAATGACGAACTGATTCTGGGCATGCGCGATCTCACCGCAAAGCTGATGTCATCGACCACGCTGCGCGCGCTCATCGTCAAAGGTGCGGGCAAGGCCTTTGTCGCCGGCGGGGATGTCGGCTTGTTCTACCAGCGCCGCGACGTGATTGCGGATGAAGTCAAACCGCTGGGCGATGCCTTGCACGCCGGCATCATCAATATCCGCAACCTGCCGTTTCCCGTGATCGCACAAATTCATGGTGCGGTAGCCGGCGCCGGTCTCAGCGTCGCCTTGGCCTGCGATTTTGCCATCGCTGACGAGAGCGCCAGCTTTACCACCGCCTACTCGAAGATCGGCCTCTCGCCGGATGGCGGCAGCACGTTCTTTCTGCCGCGCATTGTGGGCATGAAAAAGGCCGCAGAACTGGTGATGTTGTCGGACGCACTCAACGCCACGCAGGCGCTGGAATTGGGACTGGTCAACAAAGTGGTCGCGCCTGACCAACTTGAAACCGAAACAATGAAACTCGCCGAACGCCTCGCGCGTGGTGCCACGCAAGCCTATGCGCGCGCCAAGCGGTTGATAACCCAGTCGTTCGACACACCGCTGGCGAAGCACCTTGACGACGAGATTGCCTGCTTCGAGGAATGCGCGCGCACCAGCGACTTCAAGGAAGGCGTTACCGCGTTCGTCGAGAAGCGCAAACCGGAATTTACCGGTAGCTGAAAGCGGGGAACGGACGCGGACATGACAGACAAGGCGACACTGAAGGGCAAGACACTGTTCATCACCGGAGCCTCACGTGGCATCGGTCGTGCGATTGCATTGCGCGCCGCACGCGACGGCGCGAATGTCGCTATATGCGCAAAAACAGTTGAGCCGCATCCCAAACTGCCCGGCACAATCCACAGCGTGGCGGCAGAAATCAACGCCGCCGGCGGCAATGCGCTGGCCATCCAGCTCGACGTGCGCGATGCCGAAAACATCGCTTCTGCTGTCAAGCAATGCGCCGAACATTTTGGCGGCATCGACATCTGCGTCAACAACGCCAGCGCCATTTCGTTGACCCCAACGCCGGATACACCTGCCAAGCGAGTCGACCTGATGTTCGACTGCAATGTGCGCGGCACGTTTCTGGTTTCGCAGGCTTGTATTCCGCATCTGCTGGTAAGCGCCGCACAAAACCGTAATCCGCATATCCTGAATCTGTCGCCGCCCATGTCGATGACACCCGGCTGGTTCGAGCACCACACGGCCTATACGATTTCGAAATATGGCATGAGCATGTGCACGCTGGGTATGTCGGCCGAATTTCGCAAGCAGGGTATCGCCGTCAATTCGCTGTGGCCGCGTACCTCCATCGCTACGGCAGCAGTCGAATTCAATTTTCCCGAAGACGTGCTGAAAGCCAGCCGCAACACCGACATCATGTCCGACGCGGCGCATGTGATTCTGATATCAGACAGCCGCACCACCACCGGTAATTTTTTTCTCGACGAAAGCGTTTTGCGCCAGGCCGGTGTGACCGATTTCGATCGCTATGCCATCAGCCCCGGCACGCCGTTGTTCACCGATTTGTACGTTGATCCTGAAGGAGAATCAAGATGACTGAATTCGCCATCAGACGCAGCCTGTTCGGCCGCAAACTCGCCATCGCCGAAGTCATCGGCAAGGCCACCACATGGCTATGCTGGAAATTCGGCAAGACACCCAATCGCCTCTAGTACCCGGCTGAAAGCCAATAAACACGCGGCTTTCCAGCCTATATGCCCGGAAAGCCGCATCCAGCGGTCGTTTCCGGCACGTGCGCTATTGAAAATCAGCGCTTGGAGATGACGAAGGTAAACTCGGTCGGCGACTCTTCCGACGCCAGCAACGGGTTACCAGTCTGCTTGCAGAACGCGGCAAAATCCTTGACCGAACCTGGGTCAGTCGCAACAACCTTCAACACCTGCCCTGACTCCATGTCGGCCAATGCTTTTTTGGCGCGAAGGATGGGCAATGGGCAATTGAGGCCTTTGACATCGAGTTCTTTGTTGATTTGAGTGGTGTTCATGAGTGACGCAACGATAAGTTGTACGAGGCTATATTAGCATCGCTCTATGTGGCATTGCTTTCGGCAATTTCAATCTCAAATCTGGCGCCAAACTGGCAAGTCAGCCTGATTGGCGCGCATGGGTTACGGGTAGAAATTTGCCAAACCCGTGCACACGTACTACACTTTGGATATCGGGATTGCACGCTCCCGTTGCAGTTTCCTTTGCAAGACGGTGTCCCGTCCAAGCGCTGCGTCTGATTAACCATCAAGGACGAACCCATGGACACCCTTCCTCTTGGCATTTCCGTTTCCGATTTATACCGACAACTGGGCTCAGCCGATTCGCCGTTGGTCATCGATGTTCGCCGCGACACCGCTTTTGCCGCGGATAACGCGCTCATCGCTTCCGCCACATGGCGCGATCCGCTTCTGGTGAACGATTGGGCCAAATACCTGCCGCGTCATCGCGCTATCGTCGTGTATTGCGTGCACGGTTTTGAGATCAGCAAGAACGCCTGTTCGGCGTTGCGCGGAATGGGCATCAATGCACGCACCCTCGAAGGAGGTATCGCAGACTGGAAACAGGCTGGCCTGCCCTTGATTGCAAAGCAATCAGAACTGAACATTCCCTCGCGCCCCAATCAACCCTCCCGATGGATCACCCGCGAACGACCGAAGATAGACCGCATTGCCTGTCCCTGGCTAATACGCCGCTTTATCGACCCGCTGGCAGAGTTTATTTATGTTCCGTCGGCCGAGGTGCTACCAAAAGCGAAGGAGTTGAACGCCATTGCCTACGACATTCCTGCAGTTCAGCTCTCTCATCGCGGGGACCAATGCAGCTTCGATGCGCTGATCGAGGATTTCGCCATAAATGATGTTTCGCTCTCATCGCTTGCCGCAATCGTGCGAGGCGCCGACACCGGCAAACCTGACCTGACGCCCCAATCCGCCGGGCTACTGGCGATTTCGCTCGGCTTGTCGGTGCGCTATTCCGACGATCATCTGATGCTGGAGCAAGGGATGGTGATGTACGACGCACTCTACGCTTGGCTCCGGAGTGCCAAAGGTGAAGTGCACAATGCCGACTTGTTCAAAAAAACATGAATACCCAAATCATTTCCGGCGCCATCCCGTTTCGCGACGCGTTGAGGTTCTGGCTCAAGCTCGGCTTCATCAGCTTCGGTGGACCTGCCGGTCAGATCGCCATCATGCATCGCGAGCTGGTGGAACGGAAACGCTGGATCTCCGAAAAACGTTTCCTGCATGCCTTGAACTATTGCATGGTGCTGCCCGGTCCGGAGGCGCAGCAACTGGCGACCTACATCGGCTGGCTGATGCATGGCACCTGGGGCGGCATTGTGGCCGGCGCGCTGTTCGTGCTGCCGTCGTTGTTTATCCTGATCGGACTGTCGTGGATCTACGTCTCGTTTGGCACCGTTCCGGTGGTCGCCGGTCTGCTTGCCGGCATCAAGCCGGCGGTCACCGCAATCGTGCTGTTTGCCGCTTGGCGCATCGGCTTGCGAACGCTGAAGAGTCCGTCGCTGGTGGCGATTGCGGTGGCTTCATTTATGGCCATTTTTGTCGCCAACATGCCGTTCCCGTTGATTGTCCTGATCGCGGCATTGATCGGCGCGATCGGCGGGAAATGGGCACCCGGACAATTCGCGCTCGGAGGCCCGCACAAAGCGCCATTGCAAGACAGCATTGCGCTGATTGACGACCACACGCCAACACCGACACACGCACTATTCAGCTGGCGCAGGTTTCTGGGTTACCTGACCGCCGGTTTGCTGCTTTGGGTGAGCGCCATGGGCTTGTTGATTGCCATGGATCCTCATAACCGCACGCTCGCGGAAATGGGCTGGTTCTTCACCAAGGCAGCCTTGCTCACATTCGGCGGCGCTTATGCCGTACTGCCGTACGTCTATCAGGGCGCGGTAGAAACATTCCAATGGCTGACACCACAGCAAATGATTGACGGGCTGGCCTTGGGCGAAACGACGCCCGGGCCACTGATCATGGTGGTCGCTTATGTCGGCTATGTCGGCGGCTGGACCAAGGCGGTATTGGGAAGCGAAATGCTGTTTGCCGGTGCCGTGCTGGCTGCGGCTGTGGTGACCTTCTTTACCTTCCTGCCTTCATTCCTGTTCATCCTGATTGGCGGGCCGCTGGTCGAATCCACGCATGGGCGGCTGAAATTCACCGCGCCGCTCACGGCAATTACCGCGGCCGTGGTCGGTGTCATCGTCAATCTGGGTGTGTTCTTCGCCTGGAAGGTATGGTGGCCAAATGGATCGGTTACCGCGCCGCTTGGAGGCGGCTTTGACCTGTTTTCCGCGACGCTGACCGCAATAGCGGCCGTAGTTCTGATGCGCAATATCGCCGGCATCATTCCGGTCATTGTTGCCTGCGGTATTGCAGGCGTCATCAAAACACTGATGGGCTACTAGGGGGCTGCGAAGTCCCCCGACTTTCCGCCGCGCTTTTCCAGCAGGCGAATGTCCGAGATCACCATGCCGCGGTCGGCAGCCTTTACCATGTCGTAAATAGTCAGCAATCCGGCATTCACCGCCATCAGGGCTTCCATCTCGACGCCGGTACGTCCAACCGTTTCCACCGTTGCCCGGCACTCAATACCCGGCGGCGATGCGCTCATTGAAAACTCCACAGCTACGCGTGTAATGATGATCGGATGCGACAACGGAATCATGTCCGGCGTGCGTTTGGCACCCTGAATAGCCGCAACACGGGCGATGCCAAGCACGTCGCCCTTCTTCGCGCCGCCTGTGCGGATCAATTCAAAGGTCGCCGGCTGCATTGAAATCCGGCCGGAGGCAGTCGCCATGCGATGGGTCTCGGCCTTCTCGCCGACATCGACCATATGCGCCTGTCCACTCTCGTCGAAATGATTCAAATTGCTCATTTGGGGCACACCTTATGGGGTTGGTACAATTTGACGCTGACTTGACTGTCTCATGCATCATCCGGGAACCGAATGGGCTGCGAAGATTCAAACCAGTCATTGTCCAAGGATAAATTGTTTTCTGAATGAAGAGCGAATTGGAATATCGGGCCCTTGCCGGCAATTTCTGGAAGCGCCGCTTCAGCCGGGGCATCGCAGCGATCGCCGTTGCAGCCAACCTGGGCGGAAATTTGACCTTACCGGCCATAGCATATGCCGAAGGTTTGCCCGATCTTGGCGACTCATCCGAAGCAGCCTTGTCCGAGCCCCAGGAACGCGCCATCGGCAAACGGATTATGCTGGAGATTCGCGGCGATCGTGCGTTCGTCGAGGACCCGGAATTGCGTGCCTATATCGGCGCGCTGGGCAACCGGATGGTCACTGCAAGCCGCGGCACCACCAACGACAACCGCCGCGATTTCGAGTTTTTCCTGCTCAACGACGAATCCATCAATGCGTTTGCCTTGCTGGGCGGCTTTATCGGCATACATTCCGGACTGATGCTGACGACAACCACCGAGTCCGAACTGGCCGGTGTCATCGGCCACGAGATTGCACACATCCTGCAGCGCCACCAATCACGCGGCGCGGATGCGCAGAAAACCGGTGCGTTGTACCAACTGCTCGGTCTCGCTGTGGCAATCGTGGCTGCTCGCTCGAACTCTTCCTCGTCAAGCCAGGCAACTGAAGCTGCTCTCGCCACGTCTGCGGCTCTGCAATACCAGAATCAACTCAATTACAGCCGCGATTTTGAGCGCGAGGCCGATCGGCTGGGCATCCAGATCATGACGCGCGCAGGATTCGATGCCAATGGCATGGTGGGGTTTTTCGAGCGCATGCTGCGAGCCAACCGTCACAACGACGGCAAGACACCTGGGTACCTTCAGACTCATCCGCTGACCACGGAGCGGATCGCGGACATGCAGAATCGCGTCGACAACATGAAGAGCGAACCCGCATTTTCAAATGCAGAGGTTGGAGACTACCGCTTTGCCATGGCAAAACTACGCGCTCTCGGCATGAGTCCCAAGGATGCAGTGTCGTACTTTCGCACTACCGTGGCCGAGCGAACAGTCCTGAGAAATCGCGCCGATGTATACGGGTTGGCATTTGCCCTCCTTCGTGCCCGCGATTTCGCCGCCGCGGAAAAGGAGATCGCCAGCATTCGCAATACCGGATTCCCCCATCCCTGGATCGAGAACCTTGCAGCTGAAATTCAGGCTGCCAAGAGAAACTGGACAGAGGCGCTGCAACTCTATCGCACCGGCACGACCATGTTTGCCCAGCACCGCGCGTTCCTCTACGGGTACATCAGCACTCTTTATGAAGCAGGCAAAACAGATGAGGCCTTGGCGCTTGTAAACGAGCAACTGAAGCGCTTTCAGGATGATCCCAAATTGTACGAGTTTGCCGCCAAGGGCTACGAAATACGCAACAAGAAATTGGCACAGCACCGGGCAATTGGCGAGGCCTACTTTTACAAGGGCAATCTGATCGGGGCCGTGGAGCAGCTTGAACTTGCGGTCAAAGCCAAGGATGGGGACTTTTACGAAGTATCCAGTGCGGAAGCAAGGCTGCGCGAACTGAAGACGGCGTTCCGCAACCGGGCGCTTCTGCCAGGCGAAAAGCGCGATACGGAGCGGGATCGCGAGGACGACAAGCCCGCAGGCAAACGTTTGGCCAAGCCGCGCACGACCGCCTGACGCCAATCGCACAGAGAATGGGCCCTTGCAGTCGAAAAATTTGTCTTTTGATTTTTGCCTGCTGGGCAAATGCCGCCATATCGGAGAGCGGTGCGATAGCCGGCCGCAAATTATTTCTAGACCCGCAAAAGGGAAATTGCGCAGCCTGTCATCAGGCTCCCTCTGACCCTGTCATTGCATCTCGTTCGAAAGTGGGACCAGCCCTTTCCGAAATTAAGAAACAATATCCGGATCGTGCAAGATTGCGCGCCGTCATTTGGGCTCTCAATGACACTCTGCCCGACACCATCATGCCACCGTACGGCAAGCACCGAATTCTGACCGACGCCGAAATTGACACGGTCGTTGATTATCTCGAGGGGCTGTAGCTTGCCACGCCCGCCACCATTGATGTTCATTGCCGCCTTGCTGACTCTGTGGCCGGGCGAGCATGGGCACGCTCAGTCTTCAGCTGCGGTCGAGCAAGAGCGTTTAGTGCTGATACAAGTATTGAAAAGACGACTCCCTGGCACCGGCCCTGCTGATTGGCACGCCAGCACCGAGACCTTGACGTCCGAAGGCAATACTGTCGTTCAGGCTATTCCGTTCAATAGCGAAAACGCGACCAACAGTGCCGACATTCTTGCCATTGGCAAGAAGATGTGGGATCGGAAATTCAACAATGGGAGAACTCTCTCAAATTGCTTTGCCAACGGCGGCAGGGGCGTTGCTGCCAGCTTTCCGCAATTCGATGCAAAGTCGAAACAGGTCCTAACCATTGAAATGGCAATCAATCGATGCCTTGGATTGCACGCGGAGCCCGAAATTCCGCTGCGAGAATCCGGGGTCATCGGCCCGCTAAGTGCCTACTTCAAAAGCCTTTCCGAAGGACAGCCAATCAAAATCAGGGTCCCGACCCCGCAAGCCCGGGAAAAATTTGATTCCGGTCGTGCACTGTTCCAAAGACGCATGGGACAACAGGGGTTTGCCTGCTCATCGTGCCATGTAATAAATGCCGGCGAAGTGTTCGGGGGACGGAATTTGTCGCCCGTTGTAGGACAGGCGGCGAGTTGGCCCCATCTCCAGCCCGGCGGCCGCGTCTTAGGATTGCAGGCACAATTCCAACGCTGCATGCAGAGAAGCGGCGCAGAGCCATTCGAGCTCGGTACCGAAGAATTGAACAATCTGGAGTACTACCACACTTTCATGTCCAATGGCCTGCCAGTCCGCATGCTGGCAGTACAACGATAAGGCAGGCCTTCACGCGGCCGGCATCGGCTTGAAGAGCGTGCCGAAGAACCACATTGCACTCGCCGAGCCAGTAGGCCCATGCCGGATTGCCACGGATGAAGGGCAATTTGGACGACGCCCCGCTCATTTTGTGCTTTTGATGACACGTCAAGTATGGCAAAGTAAGCGCGTGCAACGTGAAGGCACTGAACTGTATTCAAGCCATGCGCCAGCTTAGTCCGCAGCGGCAGAGAAATACGCGAAGAAAAAGGCTCTTGCCCCACAATGGTTCTCCATCTGCCCGAAGGCTGCCGGCCCTGGGCACTCATGACTGCTGGACAAAAGATGCGCGTTTTTATGACAAGCAGTTCATTTCCGAGGGATGCGAAAGACTGGAAAGCCACATTTATACGCAGCATGCTCACCTCGCTCGCCAATCGTCCCGATCTTGAACTGGCGTTCTGGGGCCCTTCTGGCGAACTGCCGCCTGCTGTTTCGTACGCGGCGAACGCCGATGATGCCAAGTGGTTTGAAAAGTTACTCGGCGACGGCGGTATCGCAAACATCCTGCGAAAAAAAAACATCAACTCGATTCTTGCTGCATCTTCGCTATTATTTCGCCTGCGCAATGCCTACCGAACCGCCCAGAATGCAGATGTGATCCACGCAAACTGGCTACAGTGTGCCTTGCCCTTACGCCGAAAGGGAAAGCCCCTGCTCGTCACGGTGCTTGGTACCGACTATGGGCTGCTGAAGCTGCCTGGCATCGTCTTTCTCCTGCGCCGGGTTTTCCGTGATGGGCCTTGTATTGTTGCGCCAAATGCTGACTGGATGGTTCCTCAACTTCAGGACTATTTCGGCGATGTTGCCTCCGTAAGATGTATTCCTTTCGGAATTGACAAGGAATGGTTCGAGGTGAAACGCGATCTCGCGGCCGACACCCCGCGACGATGGCTGTTGGTCTCCCGGCTCGCGCGAGCAAAGATCGGCCCCTTGTTTGAGTGGGCTGACGATCTATTCCTTGGAAACGATGAACTACACATATTGGGGCCGATGCAAGAAAAAATCGACCTGCCCAAATGGGCTTTTTATCACGGCCCGACCAATCCGCGCGATCTGCAGACCGTGCATTTCGGTACGGCTACCGGTTTACTGACGTTGAGCCAGCACGATGAAGGACGACCGCAAGTAATGCTGGAGGCCATGGCCGCTGGGCTGCCAATCGTAGCTTCCCCTCTCAAAGCACACTTGGATATCATTGACGCAGACAAAACCGGCATGATCGTTAACTCGCGCGATGAATTTCGTGCCGCACTTGAGAAGCTTGCAATTCGAGCCGAGAATCGAAGAATTGGAGCCAATGCCCAACTATGGGTTAAAACGCAACTTGGCACGTGGGATGATTGCGCGCGACGTTATGCGGACGCATACAGCTCCCTGGCAAGCATGTCCCGATGAATGCCCATAAAAAAATTCTGATCGTGGGAGCTTCCGGGTTCGTCGGGAGGCGACTGGCTGCCGCGTTGTCCGGCGATGGACATCAGGTCATTGCGCTTGCCAGGCGTACCCCCGCTCCGGAATATCCCGCACGCATCGAAGTCGTTACTGCGTCCCTCGACAACTCAGCCGAAGTAGAAGCATTGTTGAAAAACTGCTCGGCCGTTTTTCATGTCGCCAGCGACTCAACACCGGGCACCACTGCATCCCAACCCGCGCTGGAGGCAGGCCTGAATATTGTGCCTACGTTACGTCTGCTGGAATCGTTGCAGAAGTTCCCGGAAGTGCCATTGATATATTTATCATCGGGCGGTGCCGTTTATGCCCCCCTGAGCAATGACCCGCTCGTTGAGGAATCCAATGTTCAGCCCGTGTCTTACTATGGGGCCGGCAAAGTTGCGATCGAAAAATTTATTAATGCGATGGTATCCCAGCACGGTGGACGCGCACTGATATTGCGGCCAAGTAACATTTATGGACCGGGGCAGCATTTTCGCCGCGGATTCGGGCTAATACCGACGCTGTTTCAGCATACACAAAATGGCGAAACGCTGAACATTTGGGGAGATGGCGAGGTCGTGCGCGACTATCTTTTCATCGACGATTTTTTAATGTTATGCCTCGCAATCGCCAACTCGCGTTTTGCATTCGCCCAATTTGAAATCTGCAATGCCGGCTCCGGCATTGGTTGCAGCGTCAACCAGCTATGCCGTGAAGTTGAGAAAGTGACGGGCAGAACGCTGGAGCGAAATTACCTTCCTTCGCGGCGCATTGATTTACAGAGAATCGTATTGGACAGCAAAAAGGCGGAGCGTCTATTCAATTGGCAAGCCAATACCTCACTTACATCTGGCTTGTCCCAGTCTTGGACATGGTTTGAGCAATATGCGCAACGAAGTTAATCGCATAGCCGCAAAGTTCGCTTTTATAAAGGGCACTTTCTTTCACCCGCAATGGCTTGCTCATCGCGAAGAAAAGGCTATTTTTTCCAAGATTGGCACCACCTGCGGCACAAACGTACTTGATATTGGTTGTTCAGACCAGCGGATCAAGCGGTTTTTAGGTGCCGAGGTTGAATACATTGGCCTGGATTACTACTCGACAGCGACCGAGTGGTATCACACTCAACCGACAATATATGGAGATGCGCACGCATTACCATTTGGGGAGCGGCAGTTCGAAAGTGTGTTTTTGCTTGATGTACTTGAGCATCTTGCAAGGCCTGAGACATGCATGCAAGAAATTCGGCGCGTACTCAAGGACGGGGGCACGCTATTTTTGAAAGTGCCTTTTTTGTACCCAATCCACGACGCTCCATTTGATTTTCATAGATGGACCCGATTCGGACTCACTCAACTTGCAATGCGAAATGGCTTTCAGGTTGCTTTGGAGCATCACATTGGTACACCAATCGAAACGGCGGCGTTGTTGACCAATATTGCCTGGAGCAAAGCCATATTGCGCTGGATGCACGCGAAAAATCCGCTGCTCATATTGGGTATATTTCTGCCGTTCGCGGTGGTGGCAACGAATCTGGTTAGCACACTGTTGAGCAGACTTAGCAGTGCCGATGACATGATGCCGCATGGATATTTATTTGTATTCCGGAAAAATTTGCGCGACTGAAATGTATACCTACAGCCATGCGCGCCAGACAGGAACCGAAATGTTTGTACGACCAGCAAGCACTTCTGCTTCTACTGTGCCGCCTTTGTCCGACGAAAGATAACTATGTCTATGGCTAATGAGACCACAACATGCCCGGTCTGTTCGAATGACGTCGAATCCAAGCCTGCTGCGCGCACGTATGATGCGCCTTTCAATGGTGTCAAATACACCTTGTACTGCTGTAAGAGTTGCGGACTTGGTTATTGGACGCCGCTTCGCATAGACGCCGCTTTTTATGAAGATGAGGGGTTTGCCGCCTACTCGGACTACCATCAAGGCGGGCGCCCCTTCCCGCCATGGTGCGAGGCTTTTTTTGAGAAAATGCCCCTGAAAAAAGGCACTTTGCTAGATGTGGGCTGTGGCGACGGAGCGTTCCTATCGCGAGCACAGTCAGCGGGATTTGAAGTCTGGGGAATGGACTTGGACAAGAATAGCGTGCGCACTGCGGTTGCACTATATGATCTAAAAAACGTAACCCAGTCATCGCTTGCGGACTTTGTCGCGCATTGCAAGGAAAATTCACTTACTTTTGATGTGATTTCGTTCTTTGAGGTGCTCGAACATCAGGACAACCCGTCCCAGTTTATCGGACAAGTGCTGTCGATTCTCAAGCCCGGAGGATTCATTGCCGGAAGCGTACCCAATGGAGAGCGGATACTGGCTCCCGTAGACAGGAAAATGAGCGCTGGCGACCTGCCGCCTCATCATTTTCTGTGGTTCTCGAAAAAAACTCTGGAGACCTTGTTTTTCAGACACAAATTTTTGTCGATTCTGGTGCACGCGTCTGGAAATATCTCCCTCCTTCAGGTACAGGAGAAGTTTTCAAAACTGCTTCTTCGCAGGTATGAGAAAAACGGACAAAAGTCCCTTTTTCTCAGGAAGGCTTTATTTCCGGTGGTTTTGTGCGCCTCGGTTTTGATATGGGTGCTTTACAAAATCAAACCCGCCCACCTCTATTTCCAAGCTGAGAAACCAGATGCCTAACGTACACCCATGGTCGGTTTAACGCCGCGCAAACCCAAAAAATGAACTGATGCCCCAAGGCACAAATCCACAACAAGCACGCAAAGCCGGAAGCCCGCAATAGTCGCAATTGCGGCAGGGAGCAGGGGCAGTTCGGACAGGAAGACGGCGACTGTTTCAAATACACCTATTCCCTGAGGTGCAAAGAAGGCCAGAAATCCAATCGCCCAAGAAAACAAATAGACGCCGGCCGTATGGGCTACCCTGATGGCAGCCGGATCGATCAACATGGCCATTGAGTAGATTACAAACGCCGCAGACTGAACCAGCCACACCAGGCCGAAACACACACAACAACCTATCCATTGTGTCGTTGTCGGTTTATATGCTATCGATGGCAAGAATTTGCGCGCCAAATATGGCGCAAATGCGAGAAAACCCACGGCTGCAATGGCGACTGCAATAGACACCCACAAGACAGACTTCGCCAGGACACCTGCGCTTACGAGCAAGATCCCGCCGAGCGCAAATGCGGTTGTCACAGATAATGCGTTCTCCAATGCCACGAACCATCCAACCGACGAGGAAGAAACCCCACGGGTGTGCATATCGACTGCGCGACCAACGGTGTGCCAGATTCCCCCTGGCAAATATCGCGCTGGCAAACGTCGCAAATGAATTTCCAAGAGGCCGCGATAATCAATGCGCTCGCCAATTGACCTCAGTATCGCAAAAGCAGCGCACGGCAAAAGGCAATGCACCGCTGCAAGCAGCAAAGCGGCAATTGCAAGAAAACCTTTGTTCGCTCCCCGCCAAAGCGCTGCGATGTCGTGCCAGGACAAGTACACGACATAGCTAATGCAAATCAATGCAACAGGGGTAAAGACCCATTTCGAAGGAAGCCATACATAGCGGCGAAACCACTCTATTTTTTTTTCGGCGATCAGCTGCTGTAGCTTCACTTTGATAGCCTGGCCGTCAACTAGCGCGTTTTTTCAAAAAAAGAAACTCATCAAACTCAGGCATTGTGCTCTTCTGAAACATGACTATGAGACTTGGTATCAAGACCTGTGTTCACTACCTCAGAGCTTTCCTTGTAATTCAATGCGCTAATTTGTTCGGAAATCAATCCCATCAAGAAAATTAGCGTCGAAGTGATAAACAAGAGCGCGCTCATGTTGGTAAAACGCCCAAACGAAATGTAGGTGTAAAGGTAATAGCTGCAAGCGGTCGCAAAAAAAACCATGCTGATCGGAAGGAACAGTTTGAGTGGTGCGAATAGCGTTCCTATCTTGAAAATTATCAGGAAGAAACGTGCTCCATCTCTGAAAAGGCGAATATGACTTTTGCCTATTCGAGTGGGCGCATCAATGGGTACATAACTCACCAGATAACCCGCGCGAAAGAAACTCATGGTGATCGTCGTTGGGTATGAGAAGCCATTGGGAAGCAAATAGAGATACTTCCGGAACAACGACGTCTTGACGGCACGAAACCCGGAGGTGAGATCACTGACCGTCTGGCCCACCATCCACGTTGCCAACCAGTTATAGAACGTGTTCGCAATTGCCCGATGCGCTCCAGCCTGTGAGGCCAAAGAACGCGCGCCTACGACCATGTCGTACCCGTTATCGAGCTCGGCAAGGAGTCTCGCAATATCTTCAGGTCGGTGTTGTCCATCGGAGTCCATGAAAACCAACACATCCCCATTGGCTGCTCGTGCGCCCGTCTTCACTGCAGCTCCATTGCCCAGACTGCGAAGGTGTTTCACGACCCGGGCGCCATTGCTGATCGCCACCGGCACAGTATCGTCGGTCGAGCCGTCGTCGACAACGATCAGTTCGGCGTCAGGGTATTGCGCTCGTATTTGTGGCAACACTTTACGCAATCCATTTGCTTCATTTTTTGCCGGTAGTACTATGCTCAACATCGTCATGTCTTATTCCTACAAGTGAGCGGCACGCAAACGAGGTGCCATACGAATGCCAGCCGCCTCAATTCTTCCTCTCGCCAGCCATCTTCGCGATCATTTGCTCCTCCGCGTCCAACCTTGATTTGCTGGCGTTGAATTTGTCGATCTGCCGCGCGACCGTCAGTTGACGTCGCGCCTCGTCAAACTCCCCAAGCGCCACGAGAAGACCTACCAAATCCAGCCTGTATGACAGCCGATCTTTTTCAGCTTCCACGGCGGCTACCAGATACCGGCGCGCGCCCGTCAAATCCTGCAATTTGATCGCAAGATAATTTCCCATCAGCGAGTTGGCACTGCCTAGCGATTTTGGTCCCGCCTTGGGATTGCTGATCGACGCTTGCAGCAACGCAAGCACGCTTTCATGCGGAAGTTGACAATAGTACTGTATCTGGCAGTTGACCAAACTGCCGATTGCATCCAGGTTAGGACTCCAATCAACTTTGGCCAATCTGGCTTTCATCGTCTCCAAGAGTAAAGGGGCAGGTTGCTCACCCGCTTTCGACAAAAGCTGAACCAAGCCCACCAATGGAAAGACGCTGTAGTTTGACAGCTCCGCGGACCGTCGAAAGAATTTTTCAGACTCATATCGATATTGAACATTAGGATCGTTCAAATACAGCCTCAAATACAGGCGCCCCATTTGATAGTTCGCCGTCACCGAATTTGGGTGGTTGTGCGCTTCAATAGCGGCGTGATCAACCAGGTTTGACCACTGCAGAGATCGCACAAACGTGACCGATCCCAAAGCGACTATCACTGCAATTGAAAGTACAAACTTGAATCGGTTCGAGGTAAAAAATATTCGCTGCCGAAAAAGATAGTAAAAGAAAGCGTACAGCGGCCCGAAGATCGGCAGATAGTTTCGATGCTCATGCATCATCTCCAAGGGTATGAAAGTCGACTCTAGAAGGTGCCCGCCCAGAAACCAGAAGATGCCCAAGGCAAGTACCGGTGCTCGTTGCAGCGTATAGATACCCGCAGATATCAAGCCGGTCAATACGGCCATGGCAACAAAAGTGGAGGATGGCTCAAACAATGCGCGCGATATCTGGAAATCGTCGTGGTACAAGCCCATGTCACTTGCACGCGGGACAAATATCAACTGCAGATAAAATAGGACGACCCGCGGCTGCGTAAGCAGCCGGTCCATCATCGTAAAGTCCCGACTGAGATACCCTGAGGCGATGTAGGAAAACACCCGCTCGTACTTGGCAATCAACAGTATGGAAGGCAAAACAAATATGCCGGCAAACAAAACAATCAATGCCCGATTTATCCTGCCCTGATCGGACCTAAATCGAAAGAGTGTTACCTCAACGACGAGCATCAGCAAAGGCGCAAGTACAGCACTTTCCTTGCTCAGTAGTCCCAAGCCGGTAAGTGGCAACAAGGCCAAGCCTATTAGCATCCATCCATTCCGGTGCGAACCACTAAGCATCAGACGTCGCCCGAGAATGTAGGTACCTACGGCAAAAAATACAAAAAGCGCCGACAATGCCGCCATACGCTGCACGACATACAGCACACTTGTGAGGTTCAGCGGGTGCAATAGCCAAGCGCCGGCAGCCATTGCAGCGATCACACCGCCATCCGACTGTTCTTCGCGAGTGGCCGGAGCAATGGCGCGTGTGGTTTGCCAAGCCAGGAAGAACACGCCGACTCCGGAGATCAGATGAATAATTACATTCGTCAGCTTGAAGGCATATGCGGAGTATCCGGAAAGATAGTAGTTAAACGCAAAGCTAACCATGCTCAGCGGCCTTCCCAAAATGCCGGATGTTCCTGAGCGAGCCGCGTTCAGCCAATTGTCCAATGAGCTATCTGAGACCCGCAGCAGACCGTTGTCGAGAATGTTGACACCATCGTCAAATTCAAAATCGCCCTCCAAACCCGGCACATAGACAATCGCCGTCGACAACATGAACAGGCACAACAACAAACTGAGACGATTCCAGCGTAAGTTGAAACGATTCATCTACTTTCCATGAAAATAAAAAACGCTGCACAGAACGGCCATGTTATTCGGTCTGCAGTAAAAAGTCCGGACAACCTCCGAGCTTATCGCTGCAAGCGACAAAAAAAAACCGCCCCAAAAGGGCGGTTTTAATCAAAAACTGTAGTTCTTAAATTCTTTACCAGATCAATGTCAAATTAACGGCATTGAGCAGGCAGATACTTCGTCGGCATTGTCGTGCCGGCGGCAGCTTTGCAATCCCAAACCACGCCACCTGCGGTGAAGCTGGGCTTCAGCATGACCGACTTGCCGGTACCTGTCGGCGTGCCACCGAGCGTGCTGTACAGGATCGTGATCAAACCACCGGCACCGATCGTCACGGAGGTAACAGCGTTACCCTTGATGGACGCGGCCAGAGCAATACCTGCGCCGGTGTTGGTGGTCGGTGCGGCACCCTTGGACGAATAGGTCTCTGCCACAGCGGTTTTCGCTGCACCGGCCAGACCCAGACCTTCGGTCACTTTGGCGCGGATGGTGTAGTCTTGATAAGCCGGAATCGCAACAGCAGCCAGAATGCCGATAATCGCAACCACGATCATCAGTTCGATCAGGGTAAAGCCTTGTTGTACTTTCTTCATATGAACTCCATAACTAGTTAAGTTGATTTTCAAACACATCGCCATGTGTCGGTGCAAATTATGCAACCCTCATGCCAAACTTGGTATGCCGACAAGTCATTTTGCTGGGTGCAGAACAAAGAAAGGTGAAAAATTGTTACGCCACAAAAGAGCGCATTGATATCAACAGGTTACAAATAAGCCGCAAAAGACAAGCACACTGTTTTTCACCGTCCGAATGGCCGGATCACAACATGCATCTGGCATTCAGCAGGAAGCTTCAATGCGCAGAGGATTATTTTTTCTGTTCTTCAAACGAAAAAGCAGGGAAGCAGTAGGCAGCGCATGACAGGAACTATTCATGAGTGACATAAATTGTCACCTTAACGGCCAGAAACATATCCGGGGATTTTTGACTCATCCACGCTATCGCGCTGTTCCGCGCCCAAGAACAGTTCGGCATAGCGGAGGTAAATTTTTTGCCTGACAAACACGTCAAACAGATCAGGATCAATATGACCGTTTTCCCGAAACTTTCCCAGAATTTCCAGTGACTCTGACAACGTCTTACCTTGCTTATATGGCCGATCCTTGGCAGTCAAAGCTTCAAATATGTCAGCGATCCCCATGGTTCTAGCCTGAACACTCATTTGTTCGCGCGTAAGCCCTCGTGGGTAGCCTTTGCCATCCATACGTTCGTGGTGGCCCCCAGCATATTCAGGCACATTTTTCAGGTGTTTTGGCCAAGGCAAAGCCTCCAGCATCTTGATAGTTGCTTCAATGTGGTGATTGATGGTTTTTCTTTCCCCGGGATTTAGGGTGCCATAAGGAATGTTCAGGTTGGACCTTTCATCTTCCGACAGAAACGCGGTTTGCTCGCCCGCTTCACTCCTGAACGTATAGGCTGCAATATGGTCAACGCGCATCTGGTCTTCCGGACTCATGCGCTCGACGCCAATATTGGCCCGACGCAAAAACGAACGGTCTTCATCGAGCTGCCGTATTCGCGCCTGATAAATTGTCTCCGCCTGTTGCCGGGCGGACGAGTCTCCGTTTTCCGCGGCCAACAATTTGGCCTTCAGCATTTCCACTTCCGCGTCTCGCTTGAGAATCTCGAAGCGCTGTCCAACAAAGTGAATACGATCAAAGATCGTTTCAAGCTTCGTTGCCTTGTCAACCACATGCACAGGCGTCGTGATTTTTCCGCAGTCGTGCAGTAGTCCGGCGATCTTCAGTTCATATCTGTCCTTTTCAGTCATCGTAAAGGACGCGAGCGGTCCGTCGGTAGTAGCGGAGGCGGCTTCCGCCAGCATCATCGTCAATGCCGGAACGCGTTTGCAATGCCCACCGGTATAAGGCGATTTCTCATCGATCGCCGTATTGATCAACTCAATCAGCGACTCGAAGAGCGTCTCGAGCTGCGTAATTAGCATGCGATTGGTCAATGCGATCGCTGCTTGCGACGCCAGCGATTCGGCAAGCCGCTGATCCTCCACGGTAAACGGCGTCACTGTTCCACTAGTGTCACGCGCGTTCAACAACTGCAGGACGCCGATAATTTCGCCGTCATGATTTTTCATCGGAATCGTCAGGAACGACATCGAACGATAACCGGTCTTCTTGTCGAAATTCCTGGTACCTGAAAAATCAAAGCCTTCCGCCGTATAGGCATCGGCGATATTTACCGTTTCATCGCGAAGCGCCGCGTACGCAGCGACCATGGTCGTATTTTCAGCGCCATCGCTTTGCCGCAGCGGTATTGGATAGAACGGCACCTCATTTCCAGTCGTGCCGCCCATGGCAATGTTGAGACTATCGTTTAGAACGATTTCGAATTTGAGCTGCTCATCGAAAACTCGATAAAGCGTTCCGCCATCCGCATTGGTAATGGTCTTTGCCGCAGTAAGAATAGTCTCCAGCAGCCGGTTGATATCTTTTTCAGAAGATAGCGCAACACCAATGCGATTGAGATACTCAAGCGACGTGAATAAACCATCGCCTACCCCGGATTCCGGCAGCGCCCTGAATGAACGGCTGATTGCCTTGGCGTCGGCGTGCGAGGTCATTTACTTGATGCAGACCGCCCGTACCTGTTTCATATCGGTCAATCCCATCATCACTTTCTCCATGCCGTCCATCTTCAATGTGGACATGCCTTCATCTACGCATTTGACGAACAAGTCCGACACACGCGCTTTTTCCTGCACAAGCTTCTTGACCGGATCACTGGCAACCATCAATTCATGCAGGCCAACACGCCCCTTGTAGCCGGAGCCACCGCAGGCATCGCACCCTTTGGCTCGATTGAAAATCAGTTTGCCATCCTTGCCGTATTCCTTGAGCCAATAGTCATACAGCTTCTTGGCCTCCCCAGAGGCATCCTTCTTCCAAGGGTCTGTCTGCCGTAAATCGGTTGTGAACTCATGCATGAATTGCTTCAGCTCTTCCGCATCCGGCGTATAGGATTCCTTGCATTTGCCACAAAGTCGTTTTGCCAGCCGTTGCGCGAGAATGCCAACCAGCGCATCGGCAAAATTGAAGGGATCCATCCCCATATCAAGCAAACGAATGATGGCTTCCGGAGCGGAATTGGTGTGCAAGGTGGCAAACACCATGTGACCGGTAAGGGATGCTTCGATACCGATATGCGTGGTATCGGCATCGCGCATTTCGCCCACCATGATGATGTCAGGATCCGCACGCAGAAAGGCCTTCATCACCGTTGGAAAGTCGATGACTTTCTTGTTGACCTGAACCTGCCGCAATCCTTTCTGCGTAATTTCAACAGGGTCTTCAGCTGTCCATATTTTCGTGTCCGGGGTGTTCAACGAGCCTAGTACGGAATGCAGGGTCGTTGTCTTGCCTGAACCGGTCGGCCCGCAAACAAAAAAGAGTCCGTACGGCTTGGATACGGCTGCCACAAGGTTGTCTTTGTTCTTTGTCGTGAGGCCAAGCTTGTCCAGCGGTATGGGCTCGCCTGCCGCCAATATCCGCATGACAATATCTTCCACGCCGCCGGCTGTAGGTATGGTGGCTACACGGAGTTCAATATCCAGCGGGCCGTACTTCTTGAATTTGATTTTGCCGTCCTGAGGCTTCCGCTTCTCGGAAATATCCAGATCACACATGATCTTCAGGCGCGCAGCAAGCGCGCTTCTGTAGCTGGAAGGCACCTCAATGTAAGGTGCCAGCGTGCCATCCTTGCGAAACCGGACACCGGTTTTTCCCTTGCCAGGCATTGGCTCAATATGGATATCCGACGCGCCCTGATTGTAGGCATCGACGATGATCTTGTTGACCAGCTTGACCAGCTCATTGTCCGCAGCCGCTGACAATTCATCCCCGCTGGAATCGGTAACTTCGGACTCATCATCAAGATTCGACAGCAGATCGCCTATGTCTTCCGACCCCATGCCATCGCCGCCGAAAAAATGATTCAGCGTCTGGATAAAATCCCGCGACGTGCATACCCGATATGCCGGTCTCTGCTTTGGGAAAATATTCTCGACCACTCGCGAACTCTTGACGTGTTCGGGATCTGTGGTCATCACGATAAGACCTTCTTTGCTATCTTCCACCGGAATCCAGTTGGATGACTCTGCGTAGTCCTTTTTCAGGTTCTTGAGCAAATCAATGGGCCGAATGCGATCCGGTTTGAACGGCTCATACGGAACGCCGAAGTACTTGGCCAAGGCAGCCCCCAAAGCAGGCGGCTTTACTTGAAATTCATCGATCAGAATATCCTCGACGTTCTTGCTCTTGCGGCGCGCGGTACGCGTCGCAAGCTCAAGCTCACCCTCGGAAATTACATTATCGATAATCAGATATTCGAACTTGGACTTGATCTGACCGGGGATCTGCTGCCGCACCCGGAACGCAATCGCCAGCGTCTTTGAAAGCTCGACCAAGCCCTCTTCCGCAAGCGCCGGGAATGGTGTTCCAGGCAAATGGTTGATTACCTGCACCACACCGAGCAATTCTCCACCACCTTCACCACCGGTGATGGGAGCGACCATCATTTGCTTGGTGCGGTAACCAGTACGCTGGTCGACCGCCTTCAGGAAAGCAAGATTGGGAGAAAAACTCTTCAGTTCCGCATCGTCATAAACATCCTTGATGTTCATGAAACGCTTGTTCAGCGCAGCGCAACCCGCAATGGAACTTTCCGATAGCGGCAGTTTGATGTCCTTGAAAGAGTTCAGGCCCGACTTTACTTTCGATACGATCGAGGTTCCATCTTCCGACATCGTATAAACCGTCAGTCGATCAGCATCGAACAATTGGCAGATATCGCGCGCTACATCGAGCATGATTTCATCGACATTGGTCGTCGAGTGAATGCGGTTAGTCACCGCCTGGATTTTCTTCGAGAACGCCAGCTTCGAAGACATATCCGCAACATTTGCGGTTCCACCGACTTTAGGTTCCAACACCGCACTCATGAAGTAACACCTCTTTCTGACTTAACGGCTGGCATTAAAAATCGTGCCGACTATCGGCACAATATGGCTCAGTACAGGCTAGATCGTCAATTCCATACCATTCTCAAGCATGCGCGGACGCCATTTGCCCGCGTTACGGCCGATTTCACTCATTGTGAGGTGAATTTCGCCTGGTTTCAGATGAGTGACCAAAACTTCGACAGGGCGATTCAGCTTGGCGAGCTCTTCCGCCAGCATACTGGGGCAAAGATGCTTGGATGCGATGGCGATTTCACGCTCCTTGTTCGGGAACGCAGTTTCGATAATCAGATATTTGAGATTCTTGGCGCGATTGGCGATTTCCCAAAGCGCGTCATTGGTGGTGGTATCGCCACTGAAAATCAGGGTTGCCTGTCCGCTGTCAAGCATGTATCCGACTGCGGGTACCGTATGCACAGCGGGAATCGCGGTAATTTTTCGGCCGTCGAATTCCAGCGTTTCGCCAACCGCAATTTCCTTGTAAACCATGCACATCTGGTCGCCATTCGGAATCTCGGAAAAATCCGGCCAGATTTTCCAGTTGAACAAGTGTTCCTTGAGAATCTGTATGGTGGCGGCACTGCTGTAAACATTGATCGGCGCATTGCGCATCCAGCAAACAGTATCGATAAGAAACGGAATGCTCGTGACATGATCCAAATGCGAGTGGGTAACGAAGATGTGATCGATCTTCACCATCTGCTCGATCGACAGATCTCCGACGCCGGTTCCGGCATCAATCAGGATGTCTTCATCGATCAGCATCGATGTCGTGCGGAGGTCTCCCCCAATACCGCCGCTGCATCCCAAAACCTTGATTCGCATGTTGGCCTCGCACGCTCGCTGTTTGAGTCGCTGACGAGTGCGTCGCGACCTCTTTAGTTGTCACGGGCGAAATCAACCGATCGCACTGCCGTGATTTGCACAATATTACTGCGATTATGCTCTGCCGACAGCGCAAAAGATGTGTTCAAACTCACAGCGCACCAAGGCCTGCCTTTGAAGAACATGTACGCGCCACATCAACCTGATTGCCACACGCACCTGAAGCCCGCGCATAACGCAGGATACAGGTGCGATCCCGGAGCTTCAGGGCTTGTAGAAGAACTCCATTTTCACGCCGGCAATCTCGATCAAATCGTGGTCATTCAATTGCTGCGCCTGCGCTCCCAACGGGACACCATTGATCGTCGGGAATGTCGCCCCCTCGACGTGGGTGATAAAGAATCCCGTCGGACGTCTCGTGATAACCGCAACCTGAACACCGGGTTTGCCGATAGTCGTCAAATTCTTGGTCAGATCCAGCGTACGTCCGGCAGCGGCGCCGGACAGAACCTGGATCGCAGAATCTCTCGCCGGGCCGTTAGGGTCATGCGCCGGAGTAGCTGGCGGGGCAGTTGGGGCCGGAGCGGGCGCGGTTGCCGCCACAGGGGCCGCTACAGGTGCAGCCGCTGGTGCAGCTCCAGGCACGGCCATCGGCTTCATGTTGGTTTGAGTATCCGAGGATGGAGCCGCAGCAGCCGGAGCCGATGGCGGCTTGCGGATGATCATGGTCTTTTCGAAGTCGGCCGAAGCAGCGGCAACCGGCGCATCGTTAAAGTACTTGAGCTTGTGCTTGCCGATTTCGATAACGTCGTTATTTTGCAGAAAATGCTTCTTGATCGGCTTGCCATTGACCAGCGTCCCGTTGGTAGAGTTCAGGTCTTCGATGAACGAGTCGTTAAGGATGGTGATGATGGCCGCGTGCTCGCCGGAAACGGCGAGATTGTCGACCTGGATGTCGTTGTGCGGTTTTCGCCCAAGGGTTGTTCGCTCTTTGTTGAGCGTAATCTCCTTAAGCACCGTTCCGTCCACACTCAAGATCAGTTTTGCCATAGCCTTAACCCTAGGAAAAATTCTTCAAAATCGTTCTTCGCAACGCCGAACCAGCGGCATTCCCACTTCAATTGAACCAGGATTTGACCCGCGCCCAAAACCCGCGCTCAACCCCATAGTCCCTCAATATCTTTACCAGCATGACCGAGACATTGTCGCGGCCACCGGCATCATTTGCCGCCTGAATCAACTGCTGCGCCGTCAAATCAAGATTCGATCTCAACGCGATCAGCGTCATCTGAATCTCATCATCCTCGATCATGTCGTTCAGACCATCCGAACAAAGAAGGAAAATATCCCCTTCCTGAACGTCATACGAATGAATTTCGGCCTCTACCTCCGGGTCGATACCCAATGCACGCGTCACCAGATTCTTGTTGTGCGACGACCGGGCATCTTCTTTGGTGATCAACCCCGAATCGATCTGCTCCTGCAACAACGAATGGTCGCGTGTTATTTGCTCCAGCGCATCGTTTCGCATCCGATATAAACGCGAATCGCCGATGTGCCCGACCGTCAGGAAATTGTCGTAATACAGGCAGGCAACCAGCGTAGTTCCCATGCCTGCACACTGCGGATCCTTTTGCGCCGCCGAGTAGATGGCCGTGTTCGCTTCGCCAACTTGCACCTGCAAAATACTCTGCGACAGCGACATCGCCGCCGCCCTGTCCAGCTTCTTCAGCGTATCCTTGGTCCACGCTTTGGCCAGTCCTGAAGCAATCAATGACGTTGCCATGCCGCTGGCCACTTCGCCTGCGTTGTAGCCGCCCATGCCGTCAGCCAGCACCACGATGCCGAGCTCCGGCCGGGATTCCACACAATCCTCGTTGTGACCGCGGACTCTGCCTGGGTCGGTGATGCTTACTATCTGCAAGGCATCTGTCAGCGCCACATATCCTCCCAACACCCAATTTGCTTTTTTGACATGACGATAGCTTGGGCCGAACCTGTCCAATCTGCAAGATTTCGCTCGCGACCCGGGCTGCGACAATTCCCCTTTCCGCAGCCTCGCCTAAGCCATGGGCGACCTAAATACTCGGATTTATAATAACTTAAAAAAACTATTTAAGAAACACTTCCAAAAATAGCGCAATGTGCCTGATTTTTCAAGAAGAAAAATGTGGCCGGACCGGTTTGGGGCGGCTTTTCACCGCGACCTCAACAGGGCAATACCCCTACATTGCGATACTTTTCGGCAAATCCTCAATTCCATCGCCTGTCCAAGCGGGTCAGTAGGCTCCGAACTCGCCCGGAAGACGACGAAAATCCGCGTTCACTGGTTGCGTCTGCATTGCACCGCTCACGGACAAGCTGCTTTTCCCATTCGCGCTTGGCACTTGTTTGGGCAATGGGTTCTAATATAAAGGCACACATAAATAAACTATAAGAGGAGTTTTTCATGGATCGCCCCGCATTCCTTGAAAATGATATGGACCCGCAAGAGACGCGGGAATGGCTGGAGGCGCTTGAAGGCGTACTCGATGCCGGTGGGCCGGAACGCGCTCATTTCCTGCTTGAGCAATTGGTGGACAAGGCCCGCCGCTCGGGTGCCCACCTGCCCTATTCCGCCAATACGGCTTACATCAATTCGATCCCGCCGCATGCCGAAGATTTATTGCCCGGCGACCAGGAAATCGAACACCGCATCCGCTCGCTGATCCGCTGGAACGCCATCGCGATGGTGTTGCGCGCCAACAAGGAAAGCTCCGAGCTGGGCGGGCACATTGCCAGTTTCCAGTCGGCAGCGACACTCTATGACGTGGGCTTTGACCACTTCTGGCACGCCCCTTCGGCCACGCACGGCGGAGACCTCGTTTTCATGCAGGGGCACTCCTCTCCCGGCGTTTATGCCCGCGCCTTCCTCGAAGGCCGCCTCACCGAAGAACAACTCGAAAACTTCCGTCGCGATGTCGACGGCAAGGGCATCACCAGCTATCCGCACCCATGGCTAATGCCAGACTTCTGGCAGTTCCCCACGGTTTCAATGGGATTGGGACCGCTACAAGCAATCTATCAAGCGCGCTTCATGAAGTACCTGCACAACCGCGGTATCGTCAATACAGAGGGCCGCAAGGTATGGGCATTCATGGGCGACGGTGAGATGGATGAGCCGGAATCGCTGGGCGCGATCGCACTCGCAACACGTGAAGGCCTCGACAACCTGATCTTCGTCGTGAACTGCAACCTGCAGCGCCTCGATGGCCCGGTGCGCGGCAACGGCAAAATCATCCAGGAACTGGAAGCCGATTTCCGCGGCTCCGGCTGGAATGTGCTCAAGGTAATCTGGGGCCGCTACTGGGATCCGCTGCTGGCGAAAGACCACGACGGCCTGCTGCAACGTCGCATGATGGAAGCCGTCGATGGCGAATACCAGAACTACAAGGCCCGCGATGGCGCCTATGTGCGCAAGCATTTCTTCGGCAAGTATCCCGAGCTGGAGAAGATGGTGTCGACGATGTCGGATGACGACATCTGGCGCCTGAATCGCGGCGGGCATGACCCCTACAAGATTTACGCCGCCTACCAGTCGGCAATCAATCACAAGGGCCAGCCTACCGTCATCCTCGCCAAGACCGTCAAGGGCTATGGCATGGGCAAATCCGGTGAAGGCCAGATGGCTACTCACCAGCAGAAGAAGATGGACGTGGAATCGCTGAAGCAATTCCGTGATCGTTTCAATGTGCCGGTCAGTGACGATGTCATTGCCGAAACGCCGTTCTACCGACCGCCGGAAGACAGCCCGGAGATCAAATACCTCAAAGCCGCGCGCGAAAAACTGGGTGGCTCGTTGCCGATCCGCCATCCGAACATTCCGCCGCTCAAGGTGCCGGAATTGTCATTGTTCGAGCCGCTGCTGAAAAGCACTGAAGAGCGTGAAATCTCGACCACCATGGCATTCGTCCGTGCCTTCACGGCACTCACCCGCGACAAGGAACTTGGCCCACGCTTGGTGCCTATCGTCGCCGACGAATCGCGCACCTTCGGTATGGAAGGCCTGTTCCGCCAGTTGGGCATCTACTCCTCGCTCGGCCAGCTGTATGAACCGGTCGATTCCGGCGAACTGATGTTCTACAAGGAAGACAAGGCCGGCCAGATCCTGCAGGAAGGCATCAACGAAGCCGGCGCGTTCTGCTCTTGGATGGCGGCTGGCACCAGCTATGCCAATCACGGTCAGCACATGATTCCGTTCTACATCTTCTATTCGATGTTCGGCTTCCAGCGCATCGGCGATCTCGCCTGGGCAGCGGGCGACATGCAGGCACGCGGCTTCCTGCTCGGCGGCACATCCGGCCGCACGACGTTGAACGGCGAAGGCCTGCAGCATGAGGATGGCCATAGCCACCTGATGTCGGCGACGATTCCGAATTGCATCTCCTACGATCCCACGTTCAGCTACGAGCTCGCCGTGATCATGCATGACGGCCTCAAGCGCATGTACGAGAAGATGGAACCCATCTACTACTACATCACCGTGATGAACGAGAACTACACCCATCCGGCGATGCCGAAGGGTGCTGAAGCGAACATCCTCAAGGGCATGTACCTGTTCCGCGAAGCGGCAGATGCAAAGAAGCCGCGCGTGCAGTTGATGGGCTCGGGCACCATCTTCCGCGAAGTGATTGCAGCTGCCGAATTGCTCGAACTCGATTGGGGTGTGGCATCCGATATCTGGAGCTGCACCTCATTCAACGAACTGCGCCGCGATGGCATGGCGGCGGAACGGCAGAATCTGCTTAACCCGGAAGCGACGCCGCAGGTCTCGCACGTCGCGCAAATGCTCAAGGGACGCAAAGGCCCGGCGATCGCGTCGACCGACTATATGCGCAGCTTCGCCGACCAGATTCGTCCTTACGTCACCGATCGCAAGTTCACCGTGCTGGGCACCGATGGCTTCGGCCGTTCGGACACACGCAAGCAATTGCGCAAGTTCTTCGAGGTGAATCGTTACTACGTGGTGATCGCGGCATTGAAAGCACTTGCCGATGACGGGCAGATTCAGGCGAAGGTGGTATCCGAGGCTATCAAGAAATACGGCATCGATACGACAGCGCCTGCCCCTTGGACCGTGTAGACAATCGGGCAAAACGGACGTTACCAAACCAACCAAAAAATCGTCTGGCTCTGCCAGCGATTTTTTCAGGACAAGATCGACAAAAGTAGGTTTTTACTTTTGTCGAAATAATTTGGAGGAGTATTTGCGTGGCAAATCTCGTAGAAGTCAAAGTTCCCGATATCGGTGATTTCACCGATATCCCCGTCATCGAAATCCTGGTCAAAGCGGGCGACACGATCAAGAAGGAAGATTCGCTGATCTCGCTCGAAAGCGACAAGGCAACGATGGAAGTGCCTTCCACCCACGCCGGCGTAGTGAAGGAAATCAAGGTCAAGCTGGGCGACAAGGTGTCCATGGGCGCCGTCGTATTGACACTGGAAGAATCGGCCGGCGCGGCGGCACCAGCCCAAGCGAAAGCCGAAGAACCAAAACCGGCACCGGCCCAAACCCCAGCACCGGCGCGGCCTGCAGAGCCCTCCCCTCCGAAAGCCGCACCAGCATTGGCTCCCAGCCCTGCCCACTCACAGGGTTCCAGCCAGCCTATCCCCTCGCACGTACACGCGAGCCCCTCCATCCGCGCCTTCGCGCGCGAACTGGGTGTGGACCTCACCAAGGTCAAGGGAACCGCACTGAAAGGCCGCATCACCAAGGAGGACGTGCAGAATTTCGTCAAGGGTGAGTTGAACAAACCCAAGGGTGCCGCGGCGAGCGGTGGCGCGTTCGCCTTCCCGGAAATGCCCCACGTCGATTTCACCAAGTTTGGCGAGATCGAAAAGCGCGCCCTCTCGCGCATCAAGAAACTCTCCGGCAACAATCTGGCGCGCAACTGGGTGATGATCCCCCACGTCACGCAGCAGGACGAGGCCGACATCACAGAAGTCGAAGCTTTCCGCGTCAAGACCAACGATGAAATCGCCAAGTCGGGCGTCAAGCTCACCATGCTGGCATTCCTCATCAAAGCCTCGGTCGCCGCGCTGAAAAAATTCCCCGAGTTCAACGCCTCGCTAGAACCCGGTGGCGAAAATCTGATCCTGAAAAAGTACTACAATATCGGCTTCGCAGCCGATACGCCGAACGGCCTCGTCGTGCCCGTCATCAAGAACGCCGACCAGAAATCGGTGATCGAGATTGCCAAGGAAATGACCGAGTTGTCGTTGAAGGCGCGCGAAGGAAAGCTGTCGCCTGCCGAAATGTCTGGCGGTTGTTTCTCGATTTCCTCGCTCGGCGGTATCGGCGGCACTTTCTTCACGCCCATCATCAACGCGCCGGAGGTCGCCATCCTCGGTGTGTCCAAATCGTCGATGAAGCCGGTCTGGAACGGCAAGGAATTCGTTCCGCGCCTGATACTACCGCTGTCGCTGTCCTACGATCACCGTGTCATCGACGGCGCGGCGGGCGCACGCTTCTCCACTTACTTCGCGGGGTTGATGACCGACATCCGCAAGCTCGTGTTGTAAGGGGCGGACGATGGCAAATCTCGTAGAAGTCAAAGTTCCCGATATCGGTGATTTCACCGATATCCCGGTGATTGAAATCCTGGTCAAGGCCGGCGACACGATCAAGAAGGAAGATTCACTGATCTCGTTGGAAAGCGACAAGGCGACGATGGAAGTTCCTTCCACCCACGCCGGCGTGGTGAAGGAAATCAAGGTCAAGCTGGGCGACAAAGTGTCGATGGGTGCGGTGGTGCTGACGGTTGAGGCAAGCGATGCCGCAACGCCAGAAGTGCAGGCGCAATTCGAGAAGACTAAAGAAAAGATAAAGGGAATCGAGACGGCTGCCTTGCAGAAAATCGCGACCCCGCCGCCGAAAGCAGCCGGAAGCTACACCGGCAACGTCGACATCACCTGCGAAATGCTGGTGCTCGGCGCCGGACCCGGCGGTTATTCCGCCGCCTTCCGCGCCGCCGATCTCGGCATGAAGACCGTCATCGTCGAGCGCTACGCCAAACTTGGCGGCGTGTGCCTCAACGTCGGCTGCATCCCATCCAAGGCGCTGCTACACGTCGCCGCCGTGGCGGACGAAGTTCGGCAGATGGAACAGCACGGCATTATTTTCGGCAAGCAGGAAATCCAGCTTGAGGGCTTGAGGAAGTACAAGGAAAAAGTGGTCGGCAAACTGACCACCGGCCTCACCGGCATGGCCAAGATGCGCAAGGTGGAAGTCGTGCGCGGCGTCGGCCAGTTCCTCGATCCGAATCACATGGTGGTCGAACTCACCACCGGCGACGGCCAGGAAAAAACCGGCGAGAAAAAAGTTGTGCGCTTCGAAAAAGCCATCATCGCTGCCGGCTCGCAAGTAGTGCGCCTGCCGTTCATCCCGGATGATCCGCGCATCATCGATTCGACCGGTGCGCTGGAGCTGAAAGAGATTCCGAAGAAGATGCTGGTCATCGGCGGCGGCATTATCGGCCTGGAAATGGGCACGGTGTATTCCACGCTGGGCACCCGGCTGGACGTGGTCGAAATGCTCGACGGCCTGATGCAGGGCGCCGACCGCGATCTGGTCAAGGTCTGGCAGAAGATGAACGAGAAGCGCTTCGACAACATCTTCCTGAAAACGAAAACCGTCGCGGTGGAAGCGAGGAAGGATGGCATCTACGCCACCTTCGAAGGCGAGAATGCACCTAAGGAACCTCAACGCTACGACGCCGCCCTGATGAGTGTCGGCCGCTCGCCCAACGGCAAGAAGATTGCCGCCGACAAAGCCGGCGTCGCCGTCACCGATCGCGGCTTTATCAATGTCGATTCGCAGATGCGCACCAACGTGCCGCACATCTTCGCCATCGGCGATATCGTCGGCCAGCCAATGCTCGCGCACAAGGCGGTGCATGAGGGTCACGTTGCAGCGGAAGCGGCGGCAGGACAGAAATCGCACTTCGATGCGCGTGTGATTCCGAGCGTGGCTTACACCGACCCCGAAGTGGCCTGGGTCGGCGAGACCGAAGACAGCTGCAAGGCCAAGGGCATCAAGTTCGGCAAGGCGACTTTCCCGTGGGCCGCGTCGGGCCGCGCCATCGCCAACGGCCGCGACGAAGGCTTCACCAAGATCATCGTCGATTCGGAAACCCATCGCGTGATCGGCGGCGGCATCGTCGGCACGCACGCGGGCGACCTGATCAGCGAATTCGCGCTGGCGATCGAAATGGGCTGCGATCCGACCGACATCGGCAAGACCGTCCATCCGCATCCCACGCTGGGTGAATCGATCGGCATGGTGGCGGAAATGTTCGAAGGGGTTTGCACTGACGTGCCGCCACCGCGGAAAGCCTCCTAGGGCGCTTCTACAAACCTACTGCGCGGTCGAACTTCGCGCCTGCGGTGCTCGCCGTACACCGGGTACGTGTCCGCTCCTCAACGCGAATTTCGACCGCTCGCTACGGTTTATAGAAGCGCCAAAACCCAAACATTGGCGCGGCTTTCAGGCTGGAAACGCCCGGAAAGCCGCACCAGTGCTTGAGTTTGTCCCGCAGAACTTTTGAACCCTCTTTCCCGTTCGCCCTGAGCCTGTCGAAGGGCTGAATGGGCCGCGATGGCTCAATAGCTTGGCCGCCAAGTGCTTCGACAGGCTCAGCACGAACGGATATGTTGAAAAGCTCCCCAGCGTTCTGCTCAGGCCTCGTTGGGAATCAGCGCATTGAGATCGGTGACACCCACATCCACACCGGCTTGAAACAGCAGCGTTGTCGCCTGCCCGCGATGGTGTGTCTGGTGATTGAAAAAGTGCTGCAACACCAGCCCGAAGTTTTTCGCCTGCTTCTGGCCGCTGGTGTTGCCATAGCGCAGCGTGTCCGCAAGCTGTTGCTCAGTGACCATGCCGGCAAACTCGACAATCACGCCATCGATTCTGGTTCGCAGCTCTCGCAGTTCCGCTAACGACTGCGCCAGACGTTGCCGAAGCGAAGTCGGACTTGGGAACGCAACCATCTTGTCCTTGAACTCACCCAGCCCATCATGTTGGGCAAATCGATGCAGCCATATCAAGTCCGCGACGGTGATGTGATTCAGCGTCTCGAACAGCGAACCAAAGAACGCGCCGCGATCCTCGAAGATCTGTGCTTCGGACAGCTTGGCGGTTGCGTCGTAAAGACGAAGGTTCATCCAGCGGTTGTAGTCCGCCATGAGAGCGCATAGGGTTGGTGTCATGTGGGATAGCATGGAATTGAGAGCCGAGGCCATCTGAAAGATCGACAATGCGCAGCGCTATTTATGCGTTCGACTCGAACGCAGGGCTAGCCGCCATTTTCAGCGACAGCTTTGGCAACAGCTTCAATTACTTTTGGTCGATTCTTAGGTGATTTGAGTGTAGCTGGCTTGATGCCTTTGACGCTAGAAATAGAATGCCTTCAAAGCTTCGGTGAGTAGCCCGCCGGCAACACCAAGCTCTATCTGCCAAGAGGCATTGATTGCTTTCTCCATCATTTTTGCAATCCATGCCTTGACTGCTGGGCCAAAAGATTTACTCACCGTATCGACCTTGCCTTCGTCGGAGGCGACGGCGGCCTTCAATTCGGCCACGTCGCTGTCGCTTATCCCCTTGGCAGCAAGTAGCTTCGCTAAGGAATCAAAATCACCCTTCTGATTGCTAACTTTGACTCTATTTTCATTGCCGACGACAACAGTCGCGTTGTCGCCAAACACCGCGCCATGGAACATCCCAGAGACATCACTCATTGCTGCCACGGCCTTAAGCTCCTTTTCTTCTACATCGCCGATCTTGTCTTTCAGGTTCAGAGCAAAATCGAGCAATCGTGACCGAACCTGACTAATGCCATTCTTGATCTGCGACGGCTGCATTTCAACCCAGCACTTCTGAACCCAGTACCCATCCATAGCCTTGTCAATCTGTGCGCCGATTTCTGGCGCTAAAGGCATGTGCAGTGATGCCTTAGGCCCCGCTTTCGCCATGTCTTGTAATACGCTCATTGCTTGGCGTAGCTCATGATTCTCGAGCCTATCTTTGAGCTTCTTGGGCAAATGGTAGGTGGGCAAGTTGACATTCGACTGGAGCATAACCGCGTTCTGGATGTTGCCAGTTACGCGCCCACCAACAATCCGATAGTCAGGTAAAGGCTTATCCTTGGGGTACCCGTTGAGTTCATCGTTCACCCACTCAGCCAATTCCGCATGACCAATCTTGTGCATGAGAACCTTGGTCTTCAACAGGGCCGCATTGAGCGACGCATTTTCGTCAGCCAAGAGATCAATGATTTCGTCTAGTAGTTTCATATTGTCCCTGGAAAACTATTCGACAGCGGTACGTCGCGGGCGGCGATCTACTCAATCTGAATCAGCCTAACCTAAAGCCTAGCATGTTGCATATCGTGCTTACAGGCGCTTCAGCGCGAGACATGACAGGCAAACCCCACCACCCACGCGCCTTCCCAGCCCAAAACACCCCAAACGCCGCACCAATGCTAGAGTTTCGCCACAATATGCGGGCTGAATGCAGCTAAAGTTTCCGCCTTCCAACCCGCTTACAATCTCGTCATGCACCCCACATTTTTTCGCCTCGCCGGCATCGCCATCGTCATCGCGATCTGGATTCTTTCGCTGATTCCGCTGCCCGGCACGCCGCCGGTGCCGGGTGGCGACAAGACGCATCATTTGCTGGCCTACTTCGCCTGCATGTTTTGCTGGGCACAGGTTTATCCGCTGCCGCTGCAGCGGCTGAAGCTGGCGATTGCCTTTATCGTCATGGGTGCGCTGGTGGAATGCGCGCAGGGGCTGACCAGTTACCGCTTCTTCGAATGGCTGGACATGGTGGCCAATGCGGCTGGCGTGATCATCGCGTGGTTTGTGGTCACTGTGCAGCTATCGATTCAGCGCCGCTATTCCACTGCGCGCAAACCGTGAAGAGCATCTGCGTCTATTGCGGCTCCAGCCCTGACGCCAGCCCGCCTTTCGTCGCGCTGGCGCGCCGCTTCGGTCGCGGTCTGGCGGAGCGTGGTTATCAGCTGGTGTTCGGCGGTGTCGGTCTGGGCTTGATGGGCGCCGTTGCCGATGGCGCGCTGAGCGCCGGTGGACGCGTGATCGGCATCATCCCCAGGCCACTGCTGCAAATGGAAATCGCCCATCCGCATCTGGCAGAACTGCATGTGGTCGATGACATGCATGCGCGCAAACGCATGATGGCTGAGCGCGCCGATGGCTTTGTCGTGCTGCCCGGTGGCTGCGGAACGCTGGACGAGTTCTTCGAAATCTTCACCTGGGCGCAACTCGGCTTTCACGAAAAGCCGGTAGCCATCCTCAACGACGATGGCTACTACGAGCCGCTGCTGGCGATGATGCGCAATATGGTGCGCCACGGCTTGTTGAAGGAAGTGCATTTCGACATGCTGATCGTGGAATCGAATCACGACACGCTGTTGCAGCGCATGAGCGAATTCGTGCCGCCGCGAATCTCGAAATGGAGCAAAAACCCGCCGTGAGTTGCACGCTGGATCATCTGGTGCTGGGCACGTCGGATCTCAATCGCGGCGCGGCGTGGCTGGAACGGTTTCTCGGTGTCACGCTCTCCCCGGTCGGCGTGCACACGCGCATGGGTACCCACAACCGCCTGCTCTCGCTGGGGCCGGATTGTTATCTGGAGCTGATTGCCATCGATCCAGACGGGCAGCCACCTTTCATGCCGCGCTGGTTCGGCCTCGATACGCACGACGTGCAGGAGCGCATTGCCGCACGGCCGCGGCTGCTGGGCTGGGTGGCGCGCGCCGGTGACATCGCCGCCATCGATGAAAAGACCGGCGGTATTCTCGGCAGCGTGCAACCTATGGAGCGCGGCGATTTCCGCTGGCGCATCACCATTCCCGAAGACGGCTATCCGGTCGAAGGTGGCCTGGTGCCTACGTTGATCCAGTGGGATGTGCCGTTTCATCCCTGCGAGCGATTACCCGACCAGCAATGCCGCTTCGAATGGATGGAAGCGGCGCATCCGAACCTCGCCAAGGTGCAGTATCTGCTGGGCGAACTGGGGCTGGCTGACCAATTGAAACTGACACCCAGCCCGCCCTACTCCGGCATGACCATGTGCGCCTACATCCGCACGCCGCAAGGCGTGAAGACGCTGATGAGCTAAACTCTCTTCATCATGAAGCTCATACTTAAACGCATCTTTCTCGCCTTGCTGGCACTGATCGCGCTGGCGGCGGCACTGGCCGGCATCGAATACTTCGGAGGACAACCCATGGGACTGTTTTCAGGATCTCGCCCGGCCAATCTGGGCTTCAACGCAGGCAAATTCTCGCCGCCGTCGTGGAAGCCGAACAGCGTGTCATCGACGGTGGAAAAAACCGACAAGCACTACATCGAACCGCTGGCCTTTTCCGGTGCGCCGGCCGATGCGTGGAAAAAACTGCAAGGCATCGTCAAGGCATCGCCGCGTGCAAACGTGGTTACCGAGAGCACCGGCTATCTGTACGCCGAATTCAAAAGTGCCAGCATGGGCTTTGTCGATGATGCGGAGTTCGCGTTGGACGAAAAGGCCGGCGTGATTCACGTGCGCTCAGGGGCGCGGCTGGGTATTCGCGACTTCGACGTGAACCGCAAGCGCATCGAAGCCATCCGCAGCCAGTTCGGCAAGTAGTCTCAAACGTCGTGCGCCTGTTCGCACATCTGTGGGCCGCGCCCATCACTTTGTTCGGCGCTCTGCTAGCAGTATTGGTCCGCATATCGGGCGGCATAGTCCGCCGTAAAGAAATTGCATGGGAAGCCACCGGCGGGTGCGCACCGCGCTTGCTATGGCTGATGAATCCGTGGATGAGAGTTGAGGCCATCACGCTGGGGCATGTGATTGTTGCGCGCGACGTTGAAACAGCCGACCGTATGCGCACGCACGAACAGGTGCATGTGCGCCAGTACGAGCGCTGGGGGATGATCTTTCCGCTGGCTTATCTTGTGGCAAGCGCCATTGCCGTCATTCGTGGCGACTGCGCGTATCGCGGCAATGCGTTTGAACGCGAAGCGTTCGGCACGACAAACTCAGGGCAGAACGTTAGCCGCGACTAGCGCCATCGCCACAATCGCCGACTGGCGCTCAGCAGTGAAGAAAGTCTTGGGCGAAGCTTCTGCATCGATGATGCCGATCACCTTTCCGTCGGCATCGAGAATCGGCACGCAGATTTCGGACTGCACCGCGTCGTCGCAAACGTAGAAGCCGCCACCCTGTGCGGTGTATTCCGCCACATCGTCAATCACCTTGGCCTGGCCGGAGAGGCCGACCGTGCTGTTGGTACTGCCCTTGGCGAATTCCACATTCAACGGAAATTCCGCGCGGCTCGGACGACCGCGATAAGCCAGTTTGACCAGCACTTCGCTGCCAGCCGCATTGCGACGGCGCTGATAGATACCCACCCAATCGGTACCGGTCACCATGGTGGCGCGCGTGACCAGGATATTCAGCAACTTCAGCTTGCGGGTGGTCACCTCGTTCTCACCGCCCAAGGACTTGGCGAGGTCGTACAAAACCGGATCCATTTCCTCGATCAGCGAGCAGGAACCGTCCTCGGATAACTTCGGCACTTCATACCGATACAGCGCGTCGTTGGAAACCTCCATCGGCGTGCCGAGCTGCTCGATGAAGTCGTGAACCGCTTTCTCGATTACCGGCGCGTGATCGGCCAGGCTGTCCAAACCGGAAGCGAACAGATAGCTGCGAATGCGTTCGGCGGTGTTCATGCGCGGTGTCCGCGCATCAGCGCCTGATCCAGGTCGTCGATCAAGTCATCGACATTCTCAATGCCAACCGACAATCGCAGCAGATCGAACGGCACCGGCGTATTAGCACCTTCAACGCTGGCGCGATGTTCAACCAGGCTTTCAACGCCGCCGAGTGACGTTGCGCGTTTCCAGATATCGACGTGAGCTGCCGTGGCAATCGCAGCCGCTTCGCCGCCCTTGACGCGAATCGACAGCATGCCACCGAAGCCGCCGTTCATTTGCTGCGCGGCAATCTCGTGCCCTGCAAAACCCGTCAGGCCGGGATACAGCACTTCCTCGACCAGCTCGTGTCCTTGCAGAAATTCGGCCAGTATCTGCGCCGATTTGCAGGCGGCATGGACGCGCAAAAACAGCGTGCGCATGCCGCGCAACAGCAGCCACGCCTCGAACGGGCCTAACGTGCCGCCGATCTGTGCGCGCACCGCCTTCACCCGCTGCCAGTAGTCGGAATCTTCGCGTGCCACCAGCGCACCGGCGATCACGTCCGAATGGCCATTGAGATATTTGGTCGCCGAATGCATGACGATATCCGCACCCAGCGTCAGCGGGCGGGTCAGCACCGGCGAAGCGGTGGTCGAATCCACCGCCAGCATCGCCCCACCTGCGCGAGCGATTTCGGCCGCTGCGGCAATATCGGTAATCGTCCACATCGGATTGGCCGGCGTCTCCACCCATACCAGCCGCGTCTTGCCCAAGCGCACGGCGCGTTTCAGCTCATCGAGATTCGACATGTCGATGAACTCCACCTGCAAGCCCCATTGCGTGGCGAAATTCGCCAGCCAGTTGCGCAAAGACCAGTACATGACCTTCGGTGCAATCACATGATTGCCCGGCTTCAGCGCCATGAACACCGCCGTCGCCGCCGCCATGCCGGAAGCAAACAATGCTGCTTTCGAGCCCTTTTCTAGCTCGCACAGCACCGCTTCGGCTTGATCAAAGGAAGGATTATGGTCACGCGCATAGACGCGCCCGTTGCGATACTGATTGTCAGTGTCGCGAATGTAGGTGGTCGAGGTATGGATCGCCGGCGAGATCGCCTTGGTCGCGTCATCCACCCAACCCAGTGCCTGCGCAGCTGTTGTTTCCGGCATCACCATCTTGTCCATGTCAGGCCTTCGGAATTGTGGGTGTGACGTTGATGGGAGGTCGATCTATAAATATCACTTCAAGTCCGCGTGCCTTCATCCAGTCCGCCACGGCAAAACCGGTGGCACGCGGCCAGGGCCGCAATTCGTGCGGCTGGTAGCGGCGATAGTCGATCAGTTCAGGGCTGAGTTTGATCTCGCCGGTCGCGACCACGTGATAGCACAGCATGATCTCGTTCTTGCGCTCGAAAATGTAATTGCCGATCAGGTTGGTCTCGACCACATCGAGATTGATTTCTTCCTTCACCTCGCGCGCCACGCCGAGTTTCGGGTCTTCGTTTCGTTCCAGATAACCGGTAATCAGCGCGAACGCACCCTCCGGCCATCCTGCGCCGCGGGCAAGAATGATTTCGCCGTTATGTTCCACCAGCGCGCCCACCGCAGGCGTCGGGTTCTGCCATTGCACGAAGCCGCAACCATCCGCCGGGCAGGCCCGCCGCACGCGCGCGCCGCCGTCGTCGGCGATTTCGCGGTCGATCAGTTCAGTGGCGCAGCGCGGGCAGTGTTTGAAGACTTCGAACATGATCAGGTTAATTAAACAGAAGATTTCTCACCTGAAGATCCAGGTTCGAAATGACATCGCTTGATTGGATGTGATTGCAAGGAATTGTCGTTTCGAACCCGGTTTCATGGGTGAGAAATCCGCTTCTCTTTTCTTCATTTCCAAGCATCACTCAAGTCGTCCCAAAGCGGATTCTCCGCTTCAATCAGTGCGATTTTCTTTTCGCGACGCCACTTCTTGATTTCTTTCTCACGCGCGATGGCAGAAATCACTTCAGACGTTGCCTCAAAGAAAACCAGTCGGTCTATGTTGTATAGCTTGGTGAATCCCTCCACCAATTTGTGCTTGTGTTCGTAAAGACGCCGCTCCAAATCGTTGGTTACGCCGACATAAAGACGACGCGACTTGCTGGCAAGTATGTATACAAAGTAAGTCTTGTTCAAAAGCAGATTTCTCGCTTTGCTCGAAATGACAGTTTTTATTAGCGCGCATCCCGTGAAATTGTCATTTCGAGCAAAGCGAGAAATCTGCTTTTAAATCTTGGAATGACAATCCTACTTTGCCGCCACCCAATCCTTCACACTCGCCAGCGCCGCCGGCAAACCCGCCGCGTTGGTGCCGCCCGCCATCGCCATGTCCGGCTTGCCGCCGCCCTTGCCGCCGACCTGCTGCGCAACGTGGTTCACCAGTTCACCCGCCTTGAACTTGCTGATCAGGTCCGCCGTCACACCGGCCGCGAGGCTGACCTTGTCGCCATCGACCACGCCGAGCACCACCACGCCAGACTTGAGCTTGTTCTTAAGCTGATCCAGCGTCTCGCGCAGGGTCTTGGCGTCTGCGCCTTCGAGCTTAGCGGCGAGGACCTTCACACCGTTCACATCAATGGCCTGATTCGCCAGATCGTCGCCTTGTGAAGCCGCGAGTTTTGACTTCATTTGCGCGAGCTGCTTTTCCAGCGTCTTGACGTTATCGACGATCTGCTCGATCTTGCCGACCACATCCTGCGGCTGCGCTTTCAGCAACGCCGCAGTTTGGGCAAGCTGCTTTTCCATGTTCTGCACGTAGTCGAATGCCACCGACCCGGCGACCGCTTCCACCCGGCGTACGCCGGCAGCAACGCCACCTTCGGCGACCACCTTGAACAAACCGATATCGCCGGTGCGTGCCACATGGGTGCCACCGCAAAACTCGCGCGACGAGCCGATATCCAGCACCCGCACGACATCGCCGTACTTTTCGCCGAACAGCATGACCGCACCTGACTTCTGCGCTTCCTCGATCGGCATCACCCGCGCCTGCGTGGCTTCATTCTTGAGAATTTCCGCATTCACCATAGCCTCGACCTTGGCGATCTGCTCGGCCGTCATCGGCGCGTTATGCGCAAAGTCAAAACGAGTCTTGTCCGCATCGACCAGCGAACCTTTTTGTTGCACGTGCCCGCCCAGCACTTCGCGCAATGCCTTGTGCATGATGTGCGTCACCGAGTGATGACGCATGGTGCGCTGGCGACGATGCAAATCGACATTGGCGGCAACGGTATCGCCCACCGCGAGTTCACCGGTGGTCAGCGCGCCATAGTGCCCGAACACATCCGACTGGATTTTCTGCGTGTCCTGCACCTGGAACAAGGTGAGGCAGGTGCCGCCCTTGCTGAGTTCACCACTGTCGCCGACCTGGCCACCAGATTCGGCATAGAACGGCGTCTTGTCCAGCACTACCACGCCCTCTTCGCCCGCGGCCAGCCTGTCGACTGCCGAACCGCCGCGATACAGCGCCACCACACGGCCCTCTTCGGACAGCGTGTCGTAGCCGCGAAACTGGGTCTTGGCGCCGCTGTATTCCAGCACTTGGTCGGCCTTGAACTTGGAACCGGCGCGCGAACGCTCCTGCTGGCTCGCCATTGCCTTGTCGAAACCCGCCATATCGACTTCGAAGCCACGCTCACGGCCGATGTCGGCGGTGAGGTCAATCGGGAAACCATAAGTATCGGAAAGCTTGAATGCGGTATCGCCGTCGAGTCGCTTGGCGTTTGTTTTCAACGCCGACTCGAGGATTTCCATGCCCTTTTCCAGCGTCTCACCAAAGCGTTCTTCTTCCTGTTTGAGCACCGCCATCACGCGATCTTTCGATTGCGCGATTTCCGGGAAGGCATCGCCCATCACCTTGGCGAGGTCGTCGACCAGCTTGTAGAAGAACGGTTTTTTCTGACCGAGTTTGTAGCCATGGCGCATGGCGCGGCGGGCAATGCGGCGCAACACATAACCCCGACCGGCATTCTCGGGAATCACACCATCGCAGACCAGGAAGGCACAAGCGCGGATGTGATCGGCAATCACACGCAGGCTCGGCAGCGACAAGTCGGTCACACCGGTTTCACGCGCAGCAGCCTTGATCAACGCTTGGAACAGATCGATTTCGTAGTTCGCATGCACATGCTGCAGCACGGCCGACAAACGCTCCAGGCCCATGCCGGTATCGACGGAGGGTTTCGGCAGCGGAATCATCGGGCCATCCGCCACTTCGCGATTGAACTGCATGAACACCAGATTCCAGATCTCGATAAAGCGATCGCCGTCTTCATCGGGCGAGCCGGGCGGGCCACCCGGAATATGCGCGCCGTGGTCGTAGAAAATCTCGCTGCACGGGCCACAGGGCCCGGTATCGCCCATCATCCAGAAATTATCGGAGGCGTACTTGGCGCCCTTGTTGTCGCCGATGCGCACGATGCGCTCGGTCGGCACGCCGATGTCCTTGGCCCAGAGGTCGTAGGCCTCGTCGTCCTCGGCGTAGACCGTGACCAACAGCTTTTCCTTCGGCAGCTTGTAGACCTCGGTCAGCAACTCCCAGGCAAACTTGATCGCATCGCGTTTGAAATAGTCGCCGAAGCTGAAGTTGCCCAGCATCTCGAAGAACGTGTGGTGGCGCGCCGTGTAGCCGACGTTTTCCAGGTCATTGTGCTTGCCCCCGGCGCGCACGCAGCGCTGCGACGTCACGGCGCGAACGTAATTGCGTTTTTCCTTGCCGAGGAAACAGTCCTTGAACTGGTTCATGCCGGCATTGGTGAACAAGAGCGTCGGGTCCTCGTGCGGGACCAGCGAGGACGAGGCCACGTGGGTGTGGCCTTTGCTGACAAAGAAATCGATGAAAGCCTGGCGAATGCCGGAAACGGTGGTCAGATTCATGGTGTTGGGCTGGGGTCCCGCCTTAAGCGGGAAAATGTGCGGACGAAAACCGCAATTTTACCTTAGTGGCCTATACCAAACGAATCAAACGAGCCTCGGCCCACGGTTTCAGCCGGTTTCGAAGCCCAGCGTCTGCTTGACCGTCTCGTATTTCTCGATCAGGTGCTCTTCGGAGTGCCCGCCCATGTTGAGCGTCGCGTAGCGGTGACTTCCCAGCCACTTCATTTCCCGCTTCAATCCGCCGCCGGTTTTGATGAAAAGGGCGAGAAATGCATCGGGATCAAACTCCTGCAGCCATTTCAGTTTGTCGTGCGTCGGCGGGTTCAACAGTGGCATGCCGTCGAACTTGCGGAACACGAAACTGGTGGCCATCTTGTATTTGCCGCGTGCCGGCGTGAGATCGGGCATCTGGTCGACGGCGATTTTCAATGCGACATCGTGCAGATTGATGCCATCCACCTTTTCGTACAGATCGGAAAACTGCGCCGCCATCCGCGGATTGACCTCGATCATGCGGCACTCGCCGGTAGCGGTATCCACCCGCATTTCGACATTGAACAGACCGTGGTCGATACCCAGCGCCTGGATGATGCGTTTGGCGGTGTCGCGCGCCTTGCTCTCGTGCTCTGCTGACAGCCGGGTCGGATACTCGAAGCGCATGAACTGGTCGGTGCCGGGATACATCACCGCATCGACGATACCGAGCACATGCACTTCGCCATTGATCGCCACGCCATCGACATTGATCTGCTGCCCGCCGATCAACTCTTCAGCCAGCATCCAGTGCGCGTCGACATCGAAGTCAGTCAGGCGGCGCACCACGTCGTTGAACGGTCGCACCAGCCGCTTGATGATGTACTTTTCCCACGGGTGAAACGTCATGTGTTCCTGCAACTGCTGGAAGCTGTCGACCCGGCGCGCCAGCACCGAATACGCTGCTTTGACCGGCTTCACGTAGTAGGGAAAACGCAGCGGAATTTCATCCGCCGAGGTAAATGTGTAGGGAAATGCATGGAAGCGCACGTTCGCTTCGGGCACTTCCTGCTGCAGGATACGGCGGGCCACATATTTGTGCTGCGCTGCGATCAGCGCTTTCGGATCGGCGCCCGGTAATCCCAGCCGCTGCGCCAGCAAAGCGCCGACCAGCGCGCCGAATTGTTCGTTGCTGGAGGTGATGCCATGCAGCGGAAGAGCGCGGTATTTCTTTTCGAGTTTGTCGACAAAGCGGAAAACGTCGAAGGTCAGCAACTGCGCATTGCTGGGGAAACTGAAAAGGTCGAAGCCTTCGTAATAGAAGCGGTAGGCCGGTCCGCCGCTCGCTTGAGCGGCTTTTTTCAGTTGTTGCCGGTCCCAGTCAGCATCGAACAGGACCAGAATGTTCTTGGAGGGTTCTGCCATGGTTATTGTTGTCCGTCCCAACCATACGGCCCGGACAGTTGATCGGATTCTAGCAGCCGGCCGGGCATAAAATGATTTGGATACAAATCGATACAGGCATTTGCGGACGTTACGGGAGATCACATGCGCAAATATTTTGTCAGTCTGCTGCTGACCGCAGGATTCGCCATCAATACCGTCGCGCAGAGCGCGGTCAAGCCATGGACAGGTCCGATCTTCGACGCACACCTGCACTACAACGACGAGGCGGTCGGCGTGTATTCGATCGGCACCGTGGCGGAACTGTTCCGCAAGAACGGCGTCGCGGCCATCCTCGCCAACAGCCGGCCCAACGACGGCAGCCGCGCGTTGGTTGAAGCGAAGCCTGCGGGAGTGAAAGTGGTGCCATTTATCCGCGTCTATCGCGATCGCGATGACTACGGCACCTGGTTCAACCGTCGCGAGGTGTACGAAATGATCGTCGCCGAATACAAGCGCGGCTATTACAAAGGCATCGGCGAATTTCACGTCGATGGCGCAAACGCCGACGCCGAATGGCTGAAAAAGATCGCCGCGTTCGCGGTGGAAAACAATCTGATCATGCATGCGCACTGCGACGAGGATGCACTGGAACGTATCTTTGCCCACACGCCCAAGGCGCGCATCATCTGGGCGCATACGGGATTCTTCACACCGCTCGACAAGGTCGAAGCAATGCTGAAAAAGTACCCGCAGCTATGGGGCGAACTTTCCTACCGCCATGATGTAGCGAACGAAACCGGCAAGCTCGATGCCGGCTGGAAAGCGTTGTTCGAAAAATACCCTGATCGTTTTCTGCTGGGCTCGGATACCTGGGTCAACCAGCGCTGGCAGACCTATCCGGACATCATGGCGCAGTACCGGCGCTGGCTGGGCCAGCTGCCACCCGCCGTTGCCGAACGGGTGGCCTGGAAAAACGGGGCGGCGCTGTTTGGAGTGCAGTAGCGGCCGCACTTCACGCCGCGCGGGCAACCGGCGCTAGTAGCCGTTCATTCGCTGCTACCAGCGGCACGAGTTCGACAATGCGCGCTTCGGCCTTTGCAATGCCGGCTTGCTTGGCGGCGTCACCCATGCCGATACCTTCAGCGTAGATCACTTCCACATCGGTGATGCCGACCAGCGCCAGGAAATTGCGCACGTGATCGACTTGTGAATCACGATTGCTGCTCGCGTGCATGCCGCCGCGAGTGGCGAATACATAAGCCTTCTTGCCTTGAAACGCGCCGACAGGGCCGGTTTCGGTATAGCGGAAAGTCACCCCCGCACGACCGACGTGATCGAAATACGATTGCAGCATCGAGGGGATGCCGTAGTTGTACATCGGCAGGCCGATTACCAACACATCGGCTTCATGGATTTCATTGATCAGCGATTCCGAATAGGCAGCGACTTCCTGTTGCGCAGGGGTGCGATCTTGCGCCTTGGCCAGAAAGGCCTGGAAGCGTTCGCCGGTCAGGTGCGGCACCGGTTCGCGGGAAAAGTCACGCACCACCACCTCGCCTTGCGGATTGGCGGCTTTCCAAGCCGCGACGAATTGATCGTTCAGGCGCGTCGATTGGCCGTGCTGGGCAAAGATGCTGGTGTTGATTTGAAGAAGGGTTTTCATGGTGGCCTCCTGAAGGTCGGTTGCAATGACCCTATTAAAGTATTGATTGATTCGATTAAAAAGCAGAATAATTCGCACTTATTTATCGAATCATTAGATATATGGCCAAACCTACCGTAGCTCCACCCGCGCCCACCCTGGCGTCCGCCTATCCGCACATCACGCTGGAGCAATGGCGCGCGTTGATCGCCGTAATCGATGCCGGCGGCTATGCGCAGGCGGCGGAAACGCTGCACAAGAGCCAGTCGAGCGTGACTTATGCGGTGCAGAAAATCGAATCGCTGCTGAATCTGAAAGTGTTCGAGATCAAGGGCCGCAAAGCCATCGTCACCGAGGCCGGGCAGGTGCTCTATCGCCGCGCACGAACGCTGATGGAAGAAGCGCTTGCGCTGGAGCGCGGTGCCAGCGCCATGGCCGATGGCTGGCAGCCGGAACTGTCGATCGCCGCCGACATTATTTTTCCGACCTGGCTGCTGCTGGAATGCATGGCCGAGTTTTCAAAAGAACGCCCGGAAACGCGCATCGAACTCTACGAAACCGTGCTGGGCGGCAGCGACGAAGCCATCACCGAAGGCAAGGTAGATCTTGCGATTTGTTCGACTGTGCCGGCCGGCTACTTCGGCGATCCCCTCATCCAGTTGCGCGCGATTGCCGTTGCGCACCCCGAGCATCCGCTGCACAAATTGGGGCGCCCGCTCACGCAGCAGGATCTTCGCCGCCATCGTCACCTGTTCATTCGCGATTCGGGCACGGAGCGTACCCGCGTCGCCGGCTGGCAAGGCGCCGAACAGCGCTGGACCGTCAGCAACAAGGCGACGTTCATTCGCGCCCTGACCATTGGCATGGGCTTCGCCTGGTTTCCGGAAGATGCGATTCGAGAAGAGCTGGAAAATGGCACGCTGAAGGCATTGCCGTTACGCGAAGGCAGCGAGAAATTCGCGCACCTTTATCTGGTGCAGGCTGATCGCGATTACGCCAGCCGCGATGCGCAGCGCTTTGCCGAATTGCTGCGCAACCGCGTTGCGGCAAATTGCGCGGCGCACGACGCTACCGGCAAACCAGCCCGCAAAAAGAAGTAAAACTCAAGCACTGGCGCGGTATTCCGGCACAAAATACCCCGAAAGCCGCGCCAGTGCTTGAGTTTATTGTCCGAGCAGGTACCTAGCGAATGGTGAATGTTCCGCGGTCGGATGACCAGTACTGCGTCGTGCCGCCGGTCCCGGTAAAAGTGTTGACGTTGAAGGTATTGGTTCCGGCCGCGGTGCCCTGCACTCGGTAAACATTCAGTGCCTGCTGGCCCACGCTCCACGTCAGCGCGCTGCCCGGCGACAGTGTCTCGGGAGCGCCGGTCGCCTTGGCGAAGAAACAGTAGTTGGTGCCGTAGACTTTTCCGCTGCCGTTGGCGTCAAGCGCATACGCAGTGGCCTCGTCGCACCCGATGCCGCGCACGTTTTGCCAACTCACACTGTAGTTGTAGATGCCGCTGGCCATGAATGCCATCAATCGCGCCTGTCTCGTGCGCTGCGAAAAGTGGGTGTCGGTCACCAGATTGGACAGCAACGGGTTGCTGATGAAGTTGTTGCCGATCGAGATCGCAGCGGGGTTTTGCAGCACCGTGGTATCGTCCGCCGCGCCGCCGGGATGATAGTACTGCCCCAGTATCGCCATGCCCGCACTGGTGCCGCCCACTGGCACTTGCTTGGTATTGATCAGGTAATTGAGCGCATTGCCCACCGCACGACCTTTGAAGTAGTCGATATAGTTTTGCTGGTTGCCACCGGCGATAAACACCATCTCGGCGTGCTTGATGGTCTCCGCCACGCAGGCGTTATCGCCTTCGGCAACCGAATCGATCAGCAGGGTCTGCACCGAATTCACCGTGCCCAAACCGTAGATGTAGCTGTTGTAGGCATTGGTGCCGGTCGAGCGCAGCACCACCACATCGCCACCGCCCGATTTGCCGATCATCCACTGGATCGCCGCATCGACATCGGTGCCACCCCCCATCAGCACCATGCCGCCGGAAGTCGTCGCGACCTTGTCCGCAGTACTGCCGGTCTTGCCGAGATTGACGCCCGCCGGCAACGTGCAGGGCCATACCGCGCTGCCGCCATCGACGGTGAACGTGGCCGAAGTACTGCCCGCGGAATGAGTTGCGTCCGCTGCTTGATTGGCGGTAATGGTCGATGTACCCGCCCCCGCAATTGTTACTGTGCTGCCGGAAATGGTTGCCACCGTCGTATTGCTGCTGGCGTAGCTGAATGCGCCGCTACTGTTCGAAGTTGGCGGCGTCAACACAAACGGCGCATCTCCCACCGACTTCGCCGGAACCACAAAGGTACCGAAGGTCGGTGGAGGCAGGCTGCTGCCCGCGATGGGGCCGGTTATGTTGAGCGTGTAGTTGCCGGTCCCGCTGTAGCGCTTCACCCGCAAGTAATAGTTGCCCGCTGCGGTTACCGCCTTGCTGCCGGTTTCGGGGTTATTGGTGGTCGAGGCATAGGCGATATAGCTGCCGGTGGCGGCATACAGAAACCAGTCGAAATCGACTCCGCTCGCGTGCGAGAGACTGATGTTGATGGTACCCGGGCCGGTCACGATCAATTTGTACCAGTCGTAATCGCTGCCGCTGCTGATATTGCCCGCAATGGACACGCCGGAACAAATGTCGGCATTGGCGGTGGTATCGGAGTCATTGGGCTCGGTTTCGCTGGTGCGGCATGCCGCCCACGCCTGCGAACTCGCGGCCAACAACAGCCACATCAGGCTGCACTGCAAATGACGGGACCAGCAACGAAGATTACGCATGCACTCTCTCCTCTTCGAATCGATAAAGGACGGTCGCACGTCAGGTACGATCCGTAGCCCATGGCGGCCACACTTTTATTGCAACGCAGCAATTTACAATTGAAATCAAACGCTTACGCCGAATCAATATAGGAGAAAGACGCACAAAGTCCGGCCACGGAGACGACGGTTTTTTTTGTTTTTGCGACATGGCTCGCGCCGGACGGCGCCAGCACCTCGACAACTTCGACTACCAGTAAGACACCACCATCTTGGTCGCCAGCGCGTACATCAAGAGCGCAAAGATGCGCTTCAATGTCGTCACCGGCAGCTTGTGCGCAAGACGCGCGCCCATCGGGGCGGTGAAGATGCTGCCGGCCACCAGCGCCGCCAGCGCGGGAAGAAACACAAAGCCCAAGTGATATTCAGGCAGATCGGCCACGCGCCAACCGGCGGCGATATAACCCAGCGTGCCGATCACCGTCACCGGAATGCCGATGGCGGCGCCAGTGCCGATGGCGGTGTGCATCGCCACGCCGCAATACAGCATCACTGGCATGATCAGGAACGTGCCGCCGGCAGAGACCAGGCCCGACAGCACACCGATCACCGCGCCGATGGCGAACATTGGCCCCGGTCCCGGCAATGAGCGCGCTGCTTTCGGCTTTTTTCCCAGCAACATTTGCGTGGCGGCAACATAAACGATCACGGCAAACGCAATCGCCAGCGCTCTCTGCGAAATCCAGCCGGAGGCAAATGTGGACAACAGCGAACCAGTCATCATCCCCGGCACCATGCGTTTGACGATGGTCCAGTCGACCGCGCCGTGCTTGTGGTGTTCGCGCACACTGGCGCTTGATGTGAAAGCGGCCGAGGCCATCGCGGTGGCGAGCGCCAGATGCACATTGTGATCGGCGGTCAGCATCTGCGCGGTAAACAGCGCCGCGAGTATCGGCACCAGCGTCATGCCGCCGCCGATGCCGAGCAAACCGGCGAGAAACCCCACCAACGCGCCGGTCACGGCGTATGCGGCCATCCATTCCATGCCGCTATTCTAAGAGATGGGCGGGCAAACACTCATCGCGCAAATATCAACAACGCTGCAAACAAAAAAGGCGTTGGGTTTTTCGCCCAACGCCTCAACAGGTACCACTCACTCAAGAAACAGAATTACTTGTCCTTCTTCGGTAACGCGTCTTTCATGCAAGCGCGGCGTTCGTCGCCTTCCTTCTTGTCCTTGCATTTTTCCATTGCGGCTTGCATTGCTTCGCAACGTGCTTTCTTCTCGGCGTCAGGCGCCTTGCTGCAATCGCGCGGCGGATGCGGGCGACCTTCGCCGGGCGGGGGCGGAGCGGGTTGGGCAACGACCAGGGATGCGGTGAGGCCGAATGCGAGTGCGGCTACTAGTGTGCTGATTTTTTTCATGGGGTCCTCTTTCAAATTGATTGACTGGCGATGATGCGATGGTTGCGGCACAACATCGTGCTGCACAAATCCAACTGATCAGGCAGTGAAAGAATACGCTCTCAGGTGTTACCGTAAACGGCAGATTTGTAACAAAATTATTTAAGCCCACGTCTCACGCAGACACTCACACAATCGACATGAACGCACAAATCAAATCGCTGATCCGCACCATTCCGGATTTCCCCAAACCCGGCATACAGTTTCGCGACATCACCACCCTGCTGGGCGATGCAGCGGGACTCAAGCTCACCATCGACGCGCTGGCCGAACGTTATCGCGGCAAGGCGATCAGCAAGGTCGCGGGCATCGAGTCGCGCGGCTTCATTCTCGGCGCGCCGCTGGCGGTGGCATTGGGAACGGGATTCGTGCCAGTTCGCAAACCGGGAAAATTGCCGGGCGAGAAAGTCGGCCTCGACTATGCGCTCGAATACGGCCAGGACCGGGTGGAACTGCACACCGATGCCATCGCACCCGGTGAACGCGTTCTGCTGGTGGACGATCTCGTCGCCACCGGTGGCACTGCCCTGGCTTCGGCGAAGCTGGTCTCGCAAGTCGGCGGCAAGATTGTCGAATGCGCTTTCGTTATCGACCTGCCCGATCTTGGCGGTCGCAAGAAACTTGAAGCCGCCGGATACGCCAGCTACGCCTTGTGCGAATTCGAAGGAGATTGAGTTTTTTCGTTCTTAGCGCTTTCCAACTGCATCCGGATTGAGCACATTGATCGGCGGCCCTGCAGCAAACGCGAGAATGCTGTCGATAGCGCCGGCATAGAAATTCTCCAGCGCTGCAGTTTCGACGTAACCGAGATGCGGCGTACACACCACGTTCGGCATCGCCAATAGGGGATGACTGCCGTTCAGTACCGGCTCGTCTTCGAACACATCGATCGCTGCCCCGCCCGGCCGGCCCTGCTTCAGTGCTTCCACCAACGCGCCCGGCTCAATCAGCGGCGCGCGACTGGTGTTGACCAGCAATGCCGACGGTTTCATTTGCGCAAGATCGGCGCGTGTGACGATGCCGCGCGTCTCGGCATTCAACGGGATGTGCAGTGAAATCACATCCGATACGGAAAAAAATTCCGCCCGCGTTGCAGCTACGGCGAAGCCCGCCGCCCGCGCCTTGGCCAGCGATCCCTCGCGCCCCCAGCACAAAACATTCATACCGAAGGCACGCCCCACTTCCGCCACCAGACTGCCGATGCGGCCGAATGCGTAAACACCCAGAGTCTTGCCATGCAGTCCCGTACCGACACTGGTCTGCCACACACCGCGCTTCAACGCCTCGACCTCCTGCGGAATACTGCGCATGGCGGCGAGTATCAATCCCCATGTCAGCTCGGTCGTCGCATGCGGGCTGCCTGTGCCGGCAGCGGCAACCACCACGCCGTGTTCGGTGCAGGCGGCGAGATCGATATGCGCAGTATTGCGCCCGGTCTGGCTGATCAGTTTCAGCTTTGGCAATCGTTCCACCAATGCGCGCGGAAACGGTGAGCGTTGCTGCGTGAGAATGACCGCGTCGAATTCCTGTAACCGCGAAGCCAGTTGCACGGGGTCTTTCAACGTATCGCGAAACACGCTGACTTCATGCCCGGCGAGGCGCGCAAAACATGGCAGTGAACGCAGCGCGTCTGGGTAATCGTCGATGACGGCAATTTTCATGTGCGCAATTTCACAAAGTGGAGATAACGCCGGAATTATCCCTGACCCGCCGCGCAATTTGTCTTGCTTCAGCGCAATCCGCGCGCCGCTTATTGCATTTCGTCGGCTGTCGCGCGACTCGGCGCTGCCCTGCTCTGGACACTGGAGAAAGGGCTGGGACCCGCATTTACCCTTGAAGTCGAAAACGCCTGGGTCGCGGTTTACGCCGCACTGGCGAATACGATGAAGGAAGCCGCGAACGAAATGTTCGAAGCTGCCTGATCAATCCTTAAGCTGCCCGCGATCTGCTGGAAGGTGCGCCAATGCCGGTGCCAGGCGCGGGAGTGACTAGACCCTGTCCAGTTTCCGGTGTGGCAACGGCGGCAGCTCCACGGCAATCGCATCACCCGGCCGCACCTCTCCGCCGACAATCACTACACTCATCACGCCGGCCTTGCGAATCAGGTTGCCTTCTTCATCGCGGCCCAAGGTGGCCGCGGTCAGGCCTTTCTGATAGTGATCCAATTGTGCGCATGGATTGCGCAGCCCGGTCACGCGCACCACCGCTTCAGCACCTATGCGTAGCAACGCACCCTCCGGCAAAGCCAGCAGATCGATGCCGCGCGTGGTGATGTTTTCACCCAGTGCGCCAGGCGAAACATTGAAACCGGCGGCGCGCAATTCGTCGTGGAGTTCTTCATGCATCAGGTGCACCTGCCGCAAATTCGGCTGGCTGGGATCGCGCGCCACGCGCGAACGATGCTTTACCGTCACACCCAGATGCGCATCGCCTTCCACACCCAGGCCGGTGACCAGGCGAATTGCGGTTTGCGTTGGTTTGGTGAAGGTGTGCGAGGACGAAAGGCTGACAGCGGTGACGATGCTCATGGAAAACCGGAATTGCGGCAATGTTTCAATGTCACATTATCGTGCAACCCGCCGCCCAGCCAGAAAGCAGAAAGCCAATGCTTGACAAGTTTGGTCGGGCATGAAAAACTAGTTCTAATACGAACTAAATATTCATTTTTCGGTCCCAAGCTCATTCAACCACTTGCACCATGTCTCCTACACCATGCGCCACAAGAAATTCATGCCTGTCGTCCGCGAGCTGATCGAAAGCGCGCGCGGCTTCGAGCGTTGCTCGGCGGCGCATGTGCGCGAGCTGGGCCTGACGCCGCCGCAATTCGATATCATCGCCACGCTGGGCAATACCGCCGGCATGACTTGCAAGGAATTGGGGCAGAAAACACTGATCACCAAAGGCACGCTGACCGGCGTGCTGGACCGGCTCGAAGGCAAGGGACTGTTGGAGCGCATCCCCTCGCCCGCCGATGGCCGCAGCTGGATCACGCGCCTCACGCCGGCCGGCCAAGCGCTGTTCGAGGAAATCTTTCCGCCGCATATTGCGCATCTGGCGCCGCTGTTCGACAGTTTCAGCGACGCCGAACTGGATACCATGCGCCGGCAACTGCGCCGCCTGCGCGAAGCTTTCGAAGCCCACAACGCCAACCTTGAGGAGAACGTTGCATGAGCACGCCCACCGTGAAATACACCGGCCCCGCCATCGCACTGCATTGGCTGATCGGCATCATGATCCTGATCGCTTTCGGCGTCGGCTTCTATATGACCGGCCTCAAGTTCTCGCCGGAAAAATTGAAGCTCTACAACTGGCACAAATGGGCCGGCGTGACGATCTTCATGCTGGTGGTGTTACGCTGCTTGTGGCGCCTCACGCACAAGCCGCCGGCGATGCCTGATTCCATGCCGGCCTGGCAGCGCACCGCCGCGCACCTGGGTCACGGCCTGCTTTATTTCTTCATGATCGCGATCCCGCTGTCCGGTTGGCTGATGAGTTCGGCCAAGGGATTTCAGACCGTCTGGTTCGGCGTCATCCCCCTGCCCGATCTGCTGTCGAAAAGCGAGAGCCTGGGCGAAACACTTGAATTCGTTCACCGCTGGCTCAACTACACCATGATCGCTACCGTCATCGGCCATGCCGCTGCCGCGTTGAAGCATCACTTCATCGACCGCGACGATATCCTGCGACGCATGCTGCCGGGCAAGAGCGGCTGATTTCTCACTCATTCACGAAAGATTCATCATGAAAAAGATATTGTTCGCTACCTTGGCTCTGGCCACATCAACAGCAGGCGCGGTTGAATATTCCGCCGTGCAGGCCGACAAATCCTCCATCAGCTTCGTCTCGAAGCAAATGGGCGTGGCGGTCAACGGCCGCTTTCCGAAATTCACCGCGCAGATGGCCTTCGACCCCGCCAAGCCGGAAGCGACCAAGGTCAACATCAGCGTCGATCTTGCCGCCATCGACGCCGGCTCCAAGGATGCCAACGACGAGGTGGTAGGCAAGCAGTGGTTCAACGTGCGCATGTTCCCCACCGCCACCTTCACTTCGTCCAGCGTGAAAGCACTTGCAGCTGGCAAGTATGAAATCGCCGGCTCGCTCAGCATCAAAGGCAAGGCGCTGCCGGTCACCGCTCCCTTTACCTTCAAGGCCGACGGCAACAACGGCATATTCGAGGGCAGCTTCTCGCTGAAGCGCAACGATTTCGCCATTGGCGAGGGCTCGTGGTCCGATGTCTCCATGGTGGCCAACGAAGTTCAAGTCAGCTTCCGCGTGGTTGCCGCTGCTGCAGCGCCGGCCACTGCACCTGCCGCACCCGCCACACCAACAAAAACCCCAGCCAAAACCAAGTAGCACGCTCACTCAAACCAGACCGACTCAACCAAACCACTCAACACAAGGAGCATTTCCATGAAACGCATCGCCGCAATTGCATTGGCCACAACCCTCAGCCTGCCCGCATTCGCTGCACCTGAGACCTTCAACATTGACGCCAACCACACCTTCACCTCGTTCAGCTACAGCCACTTCGGCTACTCGGTCCAGCAAAGCCGCTTCGACAAGACCAGCGGCAGCATCACGCTGGACCGTGCCGCCAAGGCCGGCAGCGCCGATATCACCATCGACACCAAGTCGGTCAGCACCGGCAGCGAACTGTTCAACGGCCACATCAAGGGCGATGGTTTCTTCGACGTGGAGAAATTCCCCACCGCCACCTACAAATCCACCGCGTTCAAGTTCGACGGCGACAAGCTCGCCTCGATCGAAGGCAACCTGACCCTGAAGGGCGTTACCAAGCCGGTCACGCTAGCTGTGACCAACTTCCACTGCATGCCGCACCCGATGTCGAAGAAGGATGCCTGCGGCGCCAACGCCACCGCCAAGATCAAGCGCACCGATTTCAACCTCGGTAAGTACGCGCCGAACGTGGGCGACGAAGTCACCGTCACGGTGGCAATCGAAGCGGTCAAGCCCTGATTTTCAGCAGGGCGGACTTGTCCGCTACATTCCGCACTTTGGTGTCGGACGAGTACACCCTACTTTTCCAAAAAACAAACCCCAGCATGGGCGCGGCTTCCAGGGCATTTATGCCTGGGAGACCGCACCAGCGCTGGGGTTTCCTGTTTTTCTGCGGTTACTTGAAGATTAGTTCTGTTTCAACGTCACGCTTGCATTGATCGGCAGTTCGCTGGTTTGTTCGCAGGAGCCGTTCTTGCCCACACCGACCAGGGAGTTCTTTCCGAGTCGCAGCGTATAGACATCACCCGTCGCCGCGGCCTGCGGCTTCAGCGAAAACGTCGCCAACAACTGATTGGCCGCCGGTGCCAGCGGATTGTCGCGCGTACCGCCGAAATCGTGAGTGGATGCGGGGCTGATGATCGCCACCATTGCCGGCATTTTTTCCAGCGTCGGGTCCGAGTAGTTGGCGCCCAGCTTGCGCCCCACAACGTGAAATTTCCCGGCACCGGCGGCGTTCTCGGCTTCAAGGCGGATCGAATGTCCGCAAACATGCTCCTCGGTGGTGGTCATGCACAGCGTCACCTGCACCGACGGTCCGCCCGCCTTGAATTTCAATTCCGATTTTCCCTTGCAATCGGCACCTTCGGAAAAGAACGCCGTGACTTTGGCGCTGGCGGGCATGGACAGCGTGGCCGCTGTAAACAAGGCAGACATAACGCTAAGGGACTGGATTTTCATTTTGGTTATCTCCGTTAAAACCGGGACTCAAGCTATTCGTCCGAATGCGCCGTCAACACTTCCGGTCAACCTCTTTCCGGCACGGCGCCTGCGTCCACGCGGCTAATAACAGAGGAGTTTACTACTGCCGCTCAAGCATGAAAGCGCCGGAAATCGCGACCTCCTCCGTCGTCTCGCAGCCACCGCCTTTAGACACCGCCGCCATCGAACCCTTGGCAACGCGAATCGAATAGTTGGCCGCCTTCGCCGCGGCCAATGGCGCCAGCGTCAATGTGGTGAGCAATTGATCCGCAGCAGGCGGATAGGGCTTGGCCGGCTCGGGCCGGATTCCGCCGAAGTCCTCACGCGACACGGGGTGCTTGAGCGAAACTGAGGAGCGCGCACTATCGAGGTTGGGATCAGGGTAGATGGTTCCAGTTTTGCGCCCTACGATATGAAACAACCCGCTTTCTTTCGCCGCATCGGCTTCCAGAAAAAGCGTCACGCCACAAATCGACTCTGTAGTTGCTGTCATGCAAACGGACATCTGCGGGTTGGCACCGCCAGGCGCTATTCGTGCAGCGGGAGCTGCCGAACGAGCGAGCGCACCGTTGCACGCGGCACCCGGTGTGAAATAGATAGTAATCGCCGCATTTGCATCGTTGGCAGTCCCGCCCAGAACGAGGGCGGAGAAAAGAACGACAACGCCGTTTGAAAAACTCTTCATCGGACTCAATCCAAATAATCTAGGTTAGTTGCGGACGGTAAAAGTCGGTTGACAGCATCGCCGCTATCATGGCGCTTCGAGCAGCTGTCCAATCTGCCCCTGGACACCGCTAATGTCGGAAGCGCTTATCGCTCCACTGACATTGATATCGAACGGCGCGTTATTGAGCGCGCTTTGCCCGGAACGCGCAGACACAGCGGTCTTGTCGCTGGCATTCACCGCACCATTGCCGCTCACATCGCCCTGGAGAAATCCCATGGCGACGGAATACACCGTGCCGCCGCCATTGACGCCGCTCACGTCAATGCGAATCCGCTTGGTGTTGAGGGTGCCGGTCAACGTCACTCGAACCTCGTTTCCGGACGCCGCCGTCGTCGCCGAGCCGATCTGTGCGCCCAGCTTGTCGTAGGCAATTGCAGTGCCGGCATTGGTGATGGGCGAATTGAACTTGAATACGATCATGTGGCCGGCGCCTATCGTCCGCGGCTCTATCGACACCGCGCCGCCGATGGCAACGGACATGTCGAGCGGAATCTCGAGACTGCCCACTGTGCCATGCGTCTTGCGCGATGCAACCGAAAGCAGGCTCATTTGTGTTGTGGTCCGGGCGATATTGGTCACGTTACCCGCGTTGTCGTAGGTATAAGTGGTTGTCCAATTCGGACCGATCACCTGCGACAAGCGACCGTTCGCGTCGTAGGTGTGCGTGGCGGTATCGGCATGCGCGACGGTCATCGTTAGCGCGAGGGCAAGGGCAGCGATGGCGGTGATCAGGATTGAGCAGATTGGACGTTGTGTCATGGAATCGTCGGAAAAGTAAAAGTGTTTTGGAAGTATTCGGTTGTCAGATGAAACTCAAGCACTGGCGCGGCATACAGGATGAAAATGGCTGGGAAGGGCCGTGAATGCTGAGGTTTGGCTTCAATATTTGCGTAAAAGTAAGTTGAAGGCTGGCTGGAGATCTGAATCGAATTGGCTAGAATTTGGTGTCGATTTAATGGTGTCTGACCCCATTTACCGTTGCTAGGAAAAGCAATTGTGCTAAACACACTGATCGAAATCCCATTGCCCTATTCTCAGTGAAGCGCAATCATTAGCTAGGGTCAGTGAACTCGTCGTCTTGTTTGGCTTTGAGAAGGATTGATCGTGCGATGCCGATCAAACCAGCGCAAACAAGTATGTAACCGAGGAAAGCAAAAGCAACACTAAATGATATTTCGCGAAGCAAGAGAACTTGCTCAGGCGGCACCGCCTCACCCAGCATGTTGCCGCCAAATGCCTTGTTCAAAATCAACTGAAGGGCAATGAAGGCAGCACCAAAGCCAATTTGCTTCATCGCTCCAGGAAACGACACTTCGTCCCTACCCGCGGCATAAAAGCCGCAGATCAGGACAGCGATGAAGCTGATCACTTGTTCGATTGACATCAAGATCCGTGCTCTAGCGACAAGCGCGGTTACAGATATCGTTAGCTTGGCGTACTCCCTTTTGAAAGCTGTACGCGGAATATCCCGGAACGGCTTTCTTGAGAATTTTCTTTAGGCCGGATTTGCCGGCTGCGGCAGCACCTTTTTCCGCCACGTCCCCGCCAGTCTCGAACCCTGCATCCCAAAGCGCTGTTGTCGCTGTGCCCGCGCCCATACAAGCCGCATAACAAAAATTGTCGCGCGGTGTCCAGTCATTGGGGGGTGTCTTCTCCGGATAGCAAATCGTGTCCTCCGGGATTTTCGTTGGAATTTCTACCCGCCCAGGCCATGCTGGTTGCGGCGGCAGCGGCTCCAACGGAGTAGGAGGCGGCGGAGTTGGTCGCCAATCGGGGCAAGGCTTCCAGCCCGTAATGTAACCGCCTGACCAAACTGCAACTTCGCACAGGCCGAACGGGTCAATCAGCGACAGGGGGCGATTCGAGACATAAGCATAAGTATTGATCCCACCAACCAAGCCAATGGGATCGCTTTCGATGTACTTCCCCGTCGCTGGATCGTAATCCCTGAAGTAGTTGTAGTTCGTCCCCGTCTCCGAATCCGCATACTGCCCCGGAAACCGCAGGTTGTACCTGAACGGAATATTCCCGCCATTCGGCAACTCGTTCGCCGCATTGTTGCCGAACGGATCGACGTTATCCCACTTCCACACCACGCCACCCAGCGAGGTCGTTATTTGCCGCGGCGTACCGAGGTTGTCACTATGGACGTAGTGAATGATGCCGCTCCTGACGGTGGCGATCGGCAAATCGCCCAGCCAGATATGCTCGAGAATCGGTACGCCTGAGCTGTCATATTCGCCCAAGAGCCGCCCCGCTTCGTCGTACACGAAGCGGGTGATGCCGGTGACGGCGGATTCTTTCTTCACCCGCTGGCCGAGGGCGTTGATCTTGAGCAGCGTGAGGCCGGTGCTGGTGCTGCTCCATTGCGTCGGCCGGTTGTCGGCGCCATAGGTAATGGTGAGGCTGTCGTTGACCAGTCCCGGCGGCGCGCTGGAGGTGCTGAGCGTGCGGCGATTGCCGATGGCGTCGTAGCCGTAGCCGATGGTTTGTGCGGTGTTGCCCATGCCGGGGGTTTGCGAGGTGAGGCGGTCGAACGGGTCGGCATAACCATAGGTGAAGCTCTTGGCAGGGACGCTAGTGCCGTTAAGTGACGTTAGCGCTTCGATGCTGGCGAGACGCGCGGCACTGTCGTAGCTAAATTTGTTTGAACCCAGCCCCGTGCCGCTGGCGATCTGGTTGATCCGTCCATCCAGATCGAACAGACGAATATGCGGATTGGCAGTGGAAGCGCAGTCGGTCGTCCCCCACTTCCAGTCGCTGACCGGGCCGAAGGGTTCGTGCTCGACGCAGCCGGCAATTACGGTGGCGGTACTTGAGCCGTATGGCGTGTACGTTACCGAGCGGATGCGATTGTTGGCATAGGTATAGCCGATCTTGGCCGCATAGATTGGGAGAGTTACCGTTTCCAATTGGCCCGATACGTTATACGCATAGTTAACTGTCTGCGAAAGGCTGTCGACAGTTTGTGTCTTGCTGGTAACGCGGCCTTTGAGGTCGTAGGTGTAAGTCGTCGACCCGGTCTTGTCGGTGAGGCCGCACAAACGCCCCTTGCCGTTGGTGCAGGTGTCGTAGACATAGGTGACGGTCTCGGTCGGTATCGCCGCGTTGCAGGTGCCGGCGTAACCAATGGAGTTGACGCGGTTCAGATTGTCGTAAGCATAGGTCGCGCAGATGCCGCGGGCATCGGTCTTGGTTTTGAGGTTGCCGGCAGCATCGTAGGTAAAGGTTGTGGTGCCGGTGTCCTTGGAGACTTGCTGGGTGATTTCACCAAACCCGTTATAGGTATAACTTGTATCGCGCCGCCATGTGCCGCTGCCGCTGGGATGAGGGGTGGCGGGTTCTGTAACCTTGACCAGATTGCTGCTTCGGTCATAGTCATAACTTGTAACGTGTGCGGGATCGGATGAGAGTTGCGCCGGGACACTCACGTTCGACAGCCTATTCATCGTATCGTAGCTGCTCGTCGCAGTGCGGCTCAGCGGATCTGTGCTGGTCAACATATTGCCGTTACCGTCGTAACCCATCGTCGTCGCCTCGCCGTATGTCGAGGTATCCGCTCCCTGAAACGTTTTTACCAAACGGCTGAGCGAATCGAATTCCCGTTTGGCTTTTCGCGCAAGTGCGCCGCTTGAGTCATACACATTTTCGAACCAGCGATTGCCCTCAGTATCCAGCGTATAAACAATCCGGTTGCCGGTATCAATAGAACCGCCATCGGATATCTTTATCACGCGATCTGCATCGTCATAACCGTAGTTGATCATCGCACCGTCGGGTGTCGTTACCCTTGAAAGCCGCCCGACATCGTCGTAGGCATACGTCATGGGCTCACCCTCAAAGGTTCGCAAGGTGAGCCGACCTCGAGCGTTGTAAAGAAGCTGTGTAACTGCACCGTTAGCATCTGTGATCAACTGCGCACGGCCCAGCGCATCGTAACTGCCATAAGTTGTGACGTGACCGGCCGCGTTGGTCACTGACTTCAACATACCGCGCGAACTGTCGTTTAGGGTGTTGGCGTAGTATTCGGTCGTTGTAACTTGATTCAGCGGATCAGTTGCCGTCAACACACGCCCGAACTGATCATAGGTCCACTTCCACACTCGTGCTGCACCAATCGCAGTTGCACCGAATCCCGATACGCCGCTTTCGTCGCTGGTTTCCTGTACCTGCCGTTCACATATCAGCGTAGTCCGTGCGCCGGCTGGCGCGCATGCGCTGGTACCCGGGTCGCCAAAGAAAATATTGGTCGTCATTTTCCTGGGCTCTGCGGTCCGTCGTACCATCCGATGGTTGGCATTCCATTCAGTCGACACCTTTCGCGCCGGTGCCGCCAGTGGCGATGCCGTAAACGCCGCAACGCAAGTCGTGCTGGCAGCCAAACCTTCGACCCGCGACGTCTCAAGATTACGTGCGACGTCGTACAGATAGCATGTTTTGTTGCCGGAAAAATCGGTGTACGAGTCTTTGTTGCCGATGCTATCGTAGGTAGAGGATTCAGTGGTCGTGGTACACCCGCTGCAGGTGCGCTGATGCGATCGCTGTTTCAACGCCCCGTCCACACGATCAAACACATAAGTCGATACGACACCAAGAGAATCGGTAACGGTTGAAGTAAGGTAACTTGTGTTCGAATTACCTGGGGTGCCGAAGCCTGTAGTAATTCCACCCGCACCTCCGGCATGGGAAGACGTTGCAACCCGCCCGAGTGTGTCGTACGAGTAAGTTGCAAAACGTTTGAACTCTTCGTTAGTGATACCGGTCAGTGCATAAGGCCTGTTTGCGTCTTCGTAATGAAGTTGCCTGCTTTTTCCGTCCGGATAGCCCGCCCAGCGGTATCGGCCGGGAAGATCGCCACCATTGCCAACAAACCCGAAATACTGGCCGGCAGCATCGGTCCATCCGATAATAAACAAGCTTGAATAAGGTCCGCCCATGCCGCCAAATGTCGGCGTTATTCTCCTGCCGAACGTATCCTCGACATAGGAGAGCATTGGACCTGAATAGGTGACCCACTGCATCAATCCACTACGCGACATGATTGATGTCAAACGGCCAAGAGAATCGTAACTCTCCACTTCATCTGAAGCAGCCGTATAGCTCCACCCAATCAACGCTCCTTGCGTGTCGATAACGCGACTCAATCGATTTCCGCCACCCCGGACATTGAGCAACTCGTTACCGGCATGAGTGAAATATTGCACGACACCATCGTGCCGGACCGCCGCAGCCATCACGTAGCTATTGTTGGGAATAGCGACGATGCTGCGCTCATAGAAATTCCGCCAGTAGGTTGCCCCGGTAGGCGTGACGGGCAGTATCGAATATCCGCCCCCGCTATTGTAGTGCCAGGAAATCTGCAAACCACCATCGTAGGCGGCAGGGTATTGAATGATGCTTTGCCGCTTTGTTCCGTTGCCAACGTCAACAGGATTTCCTCTACAGGTTTCACAAGGCGGCGGGATAAAGCACTCAATATCCCCGTTCGGCAAGCTTCGCGTTTGGTATGCCGCTGGACAATACAATTGTCGTGAGCGATAAGATATTACGCGGTGAACAGCGTTTACGGTGCACGCGCCATTGGCGTCCTTCGATACAGATGTGAATCCATGTTCACGCAAATTGGAAATCGCAGTTCCGTTCTGCAACGTAGTCCCGCCGACATGGCAGCCATTGCCATCATTTATTGTCGCCCCCCAACCCGTATCACCGGTTGAATTTCGCGAGCACGTCTGAGGTCCGGGCGCGAAGTAAGCATTGGCAAAATTTGTGATATTCGCGTCGGAGAAGGGGACGCCGCCTGCACAATAAGCGTATTGGGTCCCTAGCGTCCAAGTACCTCCCCGAACAGCACACCAGCGAGCCTCATGAACTGCATATCCCACCGCGTTTGGGTCGCATTGGTCATATATCCAATCGCTCGCCAAGGGCGCCGTGCATTGGGCTTTGCCGCCTTTTTCCACGCATTCGTTTTCCGATACCGTCTGTGCTACTGACAAAGTAGTGGTTAAGGTTGTTACAACAAGGCCTAACAAGACTAAAACACGAGATACGATTGCCTTAGAACTTCTTGTCATGGGTAGTTTCTTGCGATTGAGTTAAATTGGAAATCGTTTAGCATTCAAGTTGCAAACATCAAAAGCGTAATGACTTTAAGCATTTGTCCGATTGTACTTAACGAACAAGCATGAAATGCGATTAACTTAAAGAATATTTTTTACTGTCGTCATTTAACGACACGTATTTACGCAAGTCGTCTCACAGAAACTCGGATCGAGATTTTCCCGGTCCCGGAAGGCGATCTCGCCGCCATTTTCAAACTATTGCCTGCTGACTAGATCAAGCAGGGACGCAGTTCAAAATCGACATTGATGTTTGAGCTGACTTGGACATAGCTTCCGAGATGCAGCGAGCTGATGCTGCGCTTGGCGCTATCGGCGTACCACTCGCATCAAGGCGCAGAATCCGAGGCCACCTTCACCTGCTTGAACGGATTCCGCTCCGGCGGTTCGGCATGTTCGACGCCGGTCAGCAGGCGCTTGATCAATTTGTTCAACACCGGCTGGCGATGTCGCAACAGCACCGTGAACGGTTGCGGCTTGGCACCCAGCGCGGCCTTCGGCTCCAGCGCGGTGCGGCCGAACGACACGCGTTTCGCGCCAAGTGAAATCGAATCCGCAATACCGGCATGCAGCAGCCGCAGATACACCGGCAATTCCGCCGCTGCCGCGCGATCGAAACCGATGTGATAGGCGAGCGCAGTATCGCTTTCGGCCACGGTAATGAGAAAACCAAGCATCTTGTTGTCGCGCATGATGGCCGTGGCGCGAAAGCGCTCGCCTGCCGCGCGTTCCAGTGCGGCAAAGTACTCGGGGCGCAAGGTGAAGGGGCGCACCGTGGCGTTGATCTGCACCGCCTGGTATTGCGCGAACATCTCGGCCTCGATCGCGGCGAGATTGGTCAGCGGTACCAGTTTGCAGCCAGCCTCCTCGATCGGTTTCAGGATGCCATTGCGCAGGTTGGCGCGGTATTTCGACGACAACGAGGCAAGATAATCGTCGTACGATTTCCAGCCGTCGGCGATCGCGAGCACCATGTTCGGCTCGGTCTCGACCTGGCGATAACTGAGGTGTGTCAGATGCGCGGCGTCGCGCGCGTGTGAATCGTGCAGGTCTTTCACCATGATGAAATGGGTCTTGCCGCGCAGCTTGTCGGCCTCGCGAACGCGATACAGCACTTCGGCCACGCCATGCCACACCAGTGACTTGTCGGCATCCGCGGCGACCGCCACGCCGTGCTGGCCGTAAGTCAGCAGATTGCCACAGGTCAGAATACGCTGGGTAATGTTGTTACCGGCGGCACCGGTCAGCGCACCGGCGACCTTGCCGAGCATCACCGTCTTGCTGCTTGCCGCCTTGTCGGCCGGCCGCAGTTGTTCCAGCCCGATTTCCGCCGTCTGCATATACACCGCGGCAATCGGTTCCGCGGCCTCGCCTCGACCGGTGAACACGATCGCATAGTGCGGCTCGATATTCAGCGGCAGCACCGGCTCCATCGCCGCCAGATAGTCGCGTGACATGAAGAAGCCGGCGTCTTTTGTCGCCGCTGCCCACATGCCGGCGTCGAGCGCGGTGATGGAATCGGCAATCGCGTAATTCAGATCGGCCGGCCCGCGCAAAGCCTTACGAACCTTGGAACGTTCCTTCAGCGAATCCGCGAGCTTGCGCGCCTTGGCGCCCAGATCGAAGTTCATTTGAAAGCCTTCATCAGCACCGGCCCGGCGATCAGAATCCAGGTCGCGCCCATCACGATCAGCGACAGCAGCACCGCGGCGCTACCGAAATCCTTTGCACGGCCGGAAAGCGGATGACGTTCTTCCGACACGCGATCGACCACCGCTTCCACTGCGGAATTCAGCAGCTCGACGATCAGCACCAACAGCAAGCTCGCAAGCAACAGGACTTTCTCCACCGCCGTCACCGGCAGAAACCACAACACGCAGAACGCGGGGATGACAAACACCAGCTCCTGGCGAAAAGCTGCTTCATGACGAAACGCCGCCGAGAATCCGTTCAGCGAATATTTGAAGGCGTTGACGATGCGCGCAATGCTCAGCGTGCTGTGCAGCGCGCTTGGCGTACCGTTTTGGTCGGGGGAGTTTTGTTGGGCCATGGCTTGCGTGGAAAGAATGAAATTCCGCAAGCGTACAGGCAAATCTGGAAGATTCGCAGGATTTAATCTTTGCAAGGAAAATCTTCAAAACAGGACTGGGGTCAGTTACGCCACACAACAAGCATAACTGACCCCAGTTAGCCGGATTGCCCTTTAAGGAACTACTGCGCTACAAGTATTTGCCGGTACGATCTCCGGGCTCGGGAAGCATACATCTCCAGATACAGCAGGCGACGGTGGGGCCATCGGACAGACGTAGCCAATGACATCCTTCCCGTAATAGATATTTGTATACCCCTGGGTTGCGAAATACCCTGCCTGATTTTCAGTAAAGATCGCGGATACGTCGGCTCTGCGCTCCGACAACCAACGACGATGCAGCTTAAGCGTTCCTGGCTTCTGTCCTTGACTAGGTTGACTTGCATCATAGGGATACACATAGCCCTCGACACCATCCAAAACAAATCCATGCGATTTGTAAAATGCCATATCGGCATCACCAACGGCATACAGGTGCTCCCAGATGATGTTCTCCACAACATATGTTGTAGAAGCACGACTCATTCGATAGAGCGGCTCCATTTGCACTTGCTTAAGAATCGGCGGCGACTGCAGCGGCTGGGATCGGTCGATTTCGTAACGAACTGGGGTCGACGACACCTTCGCGATCGCAGAAGGCTGGTTTGCAGCACAGCTAGCCGGGACCATGCCTGGCAATTGCGTCACATTTGGCACGGCACTCGTTGATAGGTACTCGTATGCCCCGGACGGAACCGGACCGTATGTGTTGTAGCCGACCCGTAAGGTTCCGCAAGACGCTGCTCTGGCCATCTGTGGCACGACTGTCGCGAAGTGATCTTTTGCGGTTGAGTTATGCATCGCGAACAAAGGCGTAAGGCCTTTGTTGCCTGTCGGGGAATCCCATAGGGCTGCGTATACGCTGTTGCAAACATTCGGCAGACCAAATCCGTTCTGTGCACAATCCGGCGTCTGTTCACCGCTCAAGCACGCTTGAGCAGCCGTTGCATTGCTCGCGTATTGACGCAGCAGTGTTTTGGTTGAAGCATCGCTCAAGAGAGGGTTTGCCGAACGAACAAGTGCCACTGCGCCAGAAATCATGGGGGCGGACATTGAAGTGCCGGTGCAATACCCATAGCCGCCACCTGCAGTTGTCCCGGTCAGCGGGGGTGAATAATCGAGTGAGCCGTTCCAAAGATAACTTTGACAGTGGCCTCCTGGCACATACTGCTCTGCGCCCCATAACTTTCCATCAACTAATGTCGAGAATATGCGCTCGCCGGGAGCGATGAAATCTACCTTTCCTCCCGCGGAGAATGTCGCGGTCGCACCTGTGCTTGTTGTCGCACCTACAGACCAGACGTCAGTATCGCTAGCAGGAAATCCGGTCGTTGGACGCTCCGGCTTGTTTCCGCTGGATGCAACAATCGTAACTCCCCTCTGCTTAGCGTATGCAATCGCTGCACACATCGGATGATAAATCATGCCTGCATTTGTGCACTTTGGCAGAAAACCATAGCCCAGTTCTTCCGGAAAAGCTGTACTGAAATTGATGATTTGATTGCCAACGTCGACCATACCGACGAAAGCAGCAGGTATGACACTCATGACACTTTCTGATTTCCTGTCAACTCGCGCTGCAGAAATACTACACTTCCAGCACACACCCGCTCCGCCGAACGAGTTGTTGCTCTGAGCAGCAACTATTCCTGCGATATGCGTTCCATGGCCGTGAATAGCCAGACGTACAAGGCCAACCGGCATATCGAGCCAAATTAGGTCATCAAAGTCCTGCTGGCCCAGATCTGCAAAACCCGTTACGTTACCCGGAACGTAGCCAGGAAAATAGCTATCGGGCGAGTAGTTTCTGGAGAAATGAAGTCGCAGATTTCCAACCAGATCTTCATGAGATTTAGCTACTCCATAGTCAACTATACCAACGTACGCTGATCCATGGATGGAGTCCCAAGCATTAGGCAGATTTAATAGTTTGTGCGCAGCTTTCTGCGTGGTACCCGGTACCGACGTAACGCCACCATAGGTTGATGGATTATGAACAGGTACGTTCGGACTCAGTGCCCATGATGCCCAGGCAGGATCGGTCGGCAGTGCCTGCGGCAAGACTCTGCTATCGCGCAGCTTCTGCATCACAAACTTGTCCGAACTCGAAATCGTTTCGTACGCCAAGTTGGCAAGTGCAGGACGAGCATATTCAAGGACTACCCAACGATGCAAAATAGCCAAGGGATCGTTTGCCGGAAGATTGGCGCGATCCGCGATGGGCTTCCGTTGCGGTAGGACAAATCTTGCGCGGGCCGGAAACCCCAACCTGGCCTTGGTATCTAACGTTTCCCAAGAGGCATCCATTGAGTTGACCCGGCTCACAACTTGCTCAGCCGAGGTCTTCGTCGCGTCGCTATCGGCGATCAAGACCATGACGTTCGGCACTTGGCGCGCTGGTGCTGCAAGCACAGAACTGGACGCTATTCCAAGAATAAGAGTGCTAAATGAGACCAATGCGACTTTGAGTCGAGAGCTATTTCGTTTGACGGACACAGACGTTCCTTCTAGAAATTAAAATAAGACCTGCACTGATTTTGCAGCGCAAGCTGAGCAATTGTAGTAAAGCATGACGCACAAAAACCCACCTGATCATGTAGGTTTTTTATTTCACTTATAAGAAAAAGGATCTGGCTGAGCTAATTTCAATCAATTCGATTTGCGTTGGAGCAAATTAATCGCCAGTCCCCCCATCACCAGCACCATCGCAATCAGCTTCCACGCCGGCATCGCTTCGCCTAGAAACAGGCTGGACGCCGCCATGCCGAACACCGGCACCAGCAGCGCCATCGGCGTCACCGTGGCGGCGGGATAGCGCGCCAGCAGCCATCCCCACATGGCGTAGCCGAACAGGGAGTTGCCGACCGATTGCCACAGTACTGCCGCCCAGGTGCCAGCATCGGCATTGCGGATGCCGCTCTCGATTGCGGACCAGCCTTCGAAAATAAACGACAAGACGAACAGCGGCGGCGCGGCGAACAGGCTGGACCAAACCACGTAAGCGACCATATTCACCTTGCCGGCCTGCTTGTTGACCATATTGCCGCCGGCCCAGCAGGCGGCAGCGATAAGGATGATGCCGAGCCCGGCGACCGTGGTACTGCCGTCAGTGTGTGACGCGATAACTGCGATGCCCGCTGTCGCCATCCCCAGCGCCAACCATTGCACCGGGCGCACTTTTTCGTGCGTCATGCGCATGGCGAGGAAGATGGTGAAGAACACCTGCGTCTGTATCACCAGCGAGGCCAGTCCCGGTGAGATCTGGCCGTTCATGGCGATGAACATGAGGCCGAACTGGCCAACGCCGATCAGCAGGCCATAAGCCGCGAGATTTTTCCAGGAGACGGCCGGCCGCGGCAGGAAAAACACCATCGGCAGGCAGGCGAAGGTGAAACGCAACGCCGCGAACAACAGCGGCGGCAGGTGCGCAAACGCCATCTTGATGACGACGAAATTGGTGCCCCAGATCGCCACCACGGACAGCGCCAGCAGGAAGTGACGCAGCGGGAGGACGTGGGCAGACATGCACTGATTATAGAGGTGCGCGATGTTGCCGTCGCCGCGACAAGCGTCCCGCACGAACTTGATTGCGGCAATATTCTGTTGTCATCAAGCTGCTATGAACGGAAATCCCCCTCGGTCCCCCTTTTTGTTCAAAGGGGGAAGAAGACACTACTGATTGCGCCCGGTAAAAAACTCGCGCATCAGGAAACTTTCGAGTCCGGCGCTGTCCTCAATGCGTGCGGACAAGGTGACGACGCGGCCCAACCGATACGAGTCCCAGTTGAAGTTGCCTTTGTAGTGCTTGCGGATCAGCTCGATCATTTTGCGGATCATGGCGAGTTGCACATCGCCCTGCGGACCGGCGTCGACTTCGATCACCTCTTTCCAGCCGCTGCGCTCCTCGGTGGTCCAGCCGCGGAAGGCAAACTGGCCGGAGCGGTGACCGATCTGCAGGATCTGGAATACGCCGCTGGTGCCTTCGCGCTTGGCCAGCGATTGCAGATTGCGATTCAGCGCCGCATTGCTGTCGTTGCCGCCGCCGTAGGAAGGATCGCTGGCGCGCGCATCGGCGTTGTAACGTTTCAATGCATCTTCATTGGCCTGACGGCGCGCTCGCGCGGCCTCGACCATGGCCATCATGTTCGGTTGCTCGGGATCGTTCTGCTTCACCACCACCGGCGGCGGCTCCGGCGGCTGCAATGGAACCGTTCGGGCATTCGGATCGCGGCGTGGCACGGCCATGATGCGCGGCTGGGTCTGCGGCGGGGGCGGCGTCGGGATCGCCACGCTGGGCGATGGCACTGTCACCGGCTCGCGCGCGGCAGGCGGCGCCAGTTGTACCACCAACGATTTGGGGGCGCTCGCTGCCTCGCCCGGTGCTTTCAGAATATCGGGGTTGTGCTTGATGAACAGCACCAGCGCCGTGTGAAACAGGATGGATACCGCCACGCCGATGGCAAGGCGGCGCATGGATCGCGCCCGTTTCTCGGCGATGTCGGATGACTTCCAGAGAATCGGTATCGGGGCGTAAATTTGAGTCAGTTCAGGCATCTGCGGTGGTTGCCGGTTGGCACCGGCAATAGGGTGCAGCTATTTTAAGTGTTTGCACGACGCCTTCGCCGCGGCAGGTGTTTCTGCTCATGTATGTTCATGCATGTTGGTGCTCGTTCATGCACCGCAACCGCATGAGACTGGCTGCGAGAAGCGTGGTTCTGAAGGGGAAAAACCAGCATTGGCGCGGGTTTTCAGCCGAAAGTGACTGAAAACCCGCGCCAATGCTGGAGTTTGTCCTGTGTAAATATATTGTTGCCGGAACCGGCTGCGACCTACTCCGGTGACAGCTGGGCGAGCGCCGGCGGCAGCGTGGCGTTGGGATACGCCTTGCGGAAACGCGCCAATTCTTCGCGCGCTTCCTTCTGTTTGTTGTCTTTCATCAGCTGTTCGATACGTTTGATCCAGGCATCGGCGGTTTCTTTCTGCTCAACCAATGACTTCACCGGCGACGCCGGCGAAGCATAGACCGGCGGCGCGACACGGCTACCGGTCACCGAGATCTTCTCGGTTATCTCCTTTGCCGCCGCGACAGCTTGCGGGGCAACCCCAGCCGGCGACGGCAATGCGTCGCGGGCTGCTTCCGCTTTGACTGCCTGCCGTGCGGCGGCGGTGTATCGGGCCTCGGCAGCTTCCGCGGGTTTGGCAGGCTCCGGTCGCGCTTGCCTCGTCACTGCCTCGGCAAGCTTTGCGCTATCGATCGCGATCGCGGGCGAGGTATTGCTCACGACCGGCGCGGCGGCAGATGCGGTGGCGGGTGCCGGGGACGACGCCATCGCACGTGCGGGCACAGGTGCACCAGCGGCGGCGGCAGGCGGGGGCGGCGCAAACGCAATCACCGGCGCGGGCGACACGGACGGCGCGGCCGGTACAGGCACGACTACCGGCGCTGCTGCGACTACCGCGCCAACTGCCGCAGCCTGGGCCGGCGGTGGCGCTGCCGCCATATCGCGCCGCTCTGCGCTGAGATCGGCAATCGATTTTTCCTTGGCGACAGCCGCTACCCGATTGCGTGCGGCCTCTTCGGTGCGCGGCGCGACATTGTTGTCCGCGAGCGCACTACTGCCGGCCTGCGCCATTTTTTTCTCGCGCGGCAGTGCGGGCGGCGCGATCTGCACTTCCGGCGGTGAAACCTGGTAGAGCACATCTGCAGGAATGGTCTTGGTCTGCGATGGCGCACGCTCTTGCACCGCCACCCCGGCCGTAGCTGCGTCTTTCTTAGTTGACGCTGCAGGTGGCGCTGCCGGTACGGCTTCCCGCAACTCCTGCGTCACCGTCTGCATCGACGCCGGCGCCACATCGGGTTTTTCCTCAATGGCGACAAACACCACCGATACGGCCAGCACCATCACGGCTGCCGCCGACAGCGGCGTCCGCCAACGCGCGACCCAGCCTTGGCCGACCGGCTGCGGACGCGATTGCACCGCGCGCCGTGCGGCGGCGCGGATCGCATCGTCAAGCGCTGCGGGCGGCCCGTCTTCGGCCGTCTGCGTGCGCTGATAAGCGCGTGTCACATCGTCCATGTCGTCGTTCGGTGTCATGCGTACTCCTGCAAACCAGCGCGCAGTTTGGCGATGGCGTAACGCAGGCGGCTCTTGGCAGCCTCGAAACTGATGCCGGCGGCGGCGGCGATTTCGTCGATGCCGAGGCCGCCCTCTTCATACAGCAGGAACGCTTCGCGCTGCGGTGCCGGCAGGCTGGCCAGCACGCGCAGGATGGCTTCGCCCTGCTCTTTCGACTGAGCCTTTACGTCCGGCTCGTCCACACGACTTCCGACCACCAGATTCAGCGCCGGTTCCTCGCCATCTTCGCGCTCGAACAGCTTGACCTCGGCCTTTGAATGACGGCGGAAGTAGTCCATCAGCTTGTTGTGCGCGATGGTGAACAGCCAGGTGCGGAACTGCGCCTCGACCTTGTAGCGATCGCGCGCCTGGATCAGGCTCATCCACACATCCTGGAACAGCTCTTCCGCGTGCGACTGCGAATGGCATTGGCGGGTGATGAAGCGAAACAGCCCGCTGCGATGGCGCGCGTACAGCATATCGAAGGCCCCGGCATCGCCGGATTGATAGCGCAGCATGAGTGACTCATCGGTGTCGGCTGGCGTGGCTAAGCCACTGTGGGCAACGGGGTCGGGCATATTGCCCGGAAGTGTACTGAACTTCCGGGCTGCCGAGGATTCCCCTGTATGCAACCGGCGCCTTTCCTACCGGTGTTTGTGTTGATTGCAACGCTGTGTCCCCTCTCCCGGCCTGTCCCGAAAAGGGGACTTCCTTCGGTCGTCGGCCACCCTCTCCCGTGAACGGGAGAGGGAATCGGAAAACAATTGCCGCGTAGCTCCCCTCGCCCGCTTGCGGGAGAGGGGCTGGGGGAGAGGGCAAGCATGCAATGGCGCAGTTGTCATTTGATCAGCGCCACGGATCGGGCACAAACGGGCCGGGAAACGCCTGCGGCTCACGGCGATGACCGTAGTACTCGCGCGGAATCACGCCGCGCGCGACCAGATTGGCGTAGCTGTCGTAGCGAATCTCGATCCGCTCGGCCGGATAGCGTGTCGCGCGCTCGAATTCGACCTGACGGGCGTACGAGGTCTCGCTGCGGCCATGGCCGGTGCCCAGCGATTTCTCCTGCATCGCCATCGGCGCGCGGGCGGCGCTATCGGCAGCCGAGTCGGGAGCCAGCCTGTTTCCCGAGGAACCCGATGCCAGCGGCGAAGACGGCACCGCCTCGCGCCGATATTCCTGCGGCGCGATCGATATCGGCTCCGCTTTCCGCCGATAGAGCGCGACGCCGATCACGCCCACATTGTCCGGCCGGCCGGTGCGCGCAGCGTACGAATCGCCCAGCGAGGTGAAGTAGAACGCCGCAGTACGCTGCATGCTCTTGCGCCAGCCGGCAATATCGACCGACTGGCCGCCGTCGATCACATAGCCGCTTTGCGATGGCGATGCGGTTTCGCCGGTGATGACATTGACGCCGTCCACCGACACCACTGCCAGCACGTCGCTGCCGGATTGGTTGCGCAGCGTGATCTGGTATTCGTTGCCCGGCTGGCCGACCACCCAGGCTTTACCCTGGTGCCAGTACACGGGCAACGTTCGTTGCGCCTGGCGATCGTAAAGCTCGATGCTGCTGAGATAGCCGATAGCGTGAACTTGCGTGGCAATGATGAGCGTTGAGAAGAAAAGAATGGCTCGTTTCATGATGGTCTCCTGCGGGTTGTATTGCCGAACTACTTGATCTCGAACTCGCCGACGAACACCACGTCGCGCTTGTCCTTCAGCCGCATCGTGATCACCTGGTCCTGCTGGCGGTCGGTGCCGAAATGGCTGGAGAGACGCACCTGCAATGTGGTGGCACCGGTCACGCTCTGGCGACGATCGCCGAAGTACTGCGCCTCAACCTTGTATTTGCCCGGTTTGGCTGATTTGAGCGAAAACTCTTCCGGGCCGTAGCCGCCGGTGAAGTCCTGCGTCATGCGTCCGCCCTGATAGGTCAGGCGATTGCCGTAGTACGCCTTCTCGCCATTCGGATCAGTCACCCAAAGATCGATATCGGTGTTATCCGCATCCCACGTCAGCACCGCGCGCAAATCGACCGGCAAGCTTTTGATGAGCCGTGAATCAATGCGGCTCAGGTCCAATGCTGTTTTGCTGGTGGCAGCAATCGCATTCAGCTCGGCCAGCGCGACCTGCTCGATGCCGGGAAAGCGGTTGTGCCATGGACGGATCACCACTTCGTTCAACGACTCGATCGCCTTTTGCGATTGACCGTCGGCAGCATAGGCCAGTCCGAGATCGCGATACGACTGCGGCTCTTCCGGGCTCAGTTGCAGCACTTTCTTCAGCACCGGAATCGCGGCCCCCGCCTGCTTGGCTTGCAACAGACGATAGCCCAGCACGCGCAGGATGTGGCGGTTCTCCAGGTCCATTTCAGCCAGGTTGCTCAGCACGCGAGAACCCAGTTCGTTCAGGCCTTTCTCGAACAGCACGTCGGCGACATCGAGGAAGAACGCCGTGCTCTGCGCATAGCTGGCGCGTTCGTCGAGGTAGATGCGATAAATGTCGGACGGGTCGGCCGAACGCATGCGTGAGGCGTACGGCGCGTCGGGCTGCCATTTCTGCAAGCGGATGGTGGCGGCGGTCTGGCTGTTGGCGAAATTGGCCTCTTGCGGCATGCCGGCTACTGCGTCGGCCATGGCGCGTTTGGCCATGACGGCTGGCGCGGGCGCCGCCGGGGAAGCCATGATCGGCGGTGCAGCCATCGCCTTGGCCGCGGCAACCACTGGTGCGCTGTTGGAGGCGCGTTCGCGGCTTTGCTCCATGCGATCGTCACGCGCCTCAGCGATTCGTGTACCCGTCACCTCCACTCTTTCCACGGCGCCAGAGGCGCCTATCTTCATTTCCTGCTTGCGCTTGTCTTCTTTCGGGAAGTCGCGGTTCCACCAGGAAATCTTTTCATTGAACTGGCGCACGATGGTTTCCAGATGCGATGTGCGTTCGGCACGGCGCTGCTGCGCGGCATTGGCCAGCAGGCGCTCGTAGTCGGTGCGCAGACTTTCCGGCGGCACGATCTCGTAGCGCACGTAGTCTTCGATGCGATCCAGTACGATCAGCGAGGTCTCGCGCGTCACCAGTTTGAAACGGTTGCCCAGGCGGCTAATCTCGGCGCGATTGAACTGGTACTCGCCATCGAGTTCGTTGACGCGCAGTTGTGCCCATTGGATAGCGGCAGTGGTGCCGGCAACGGCGAGCTTGCTTAGCGGCACGTTAACGATGTTGTCATCGCCGCCGTTGCTGCCATTGGTCAGGCGAATCTGCAAGCTCGCATTCGCTTCGGTCAGCACACCCGCGATCAGCAAGCGGCCACCTAGCGGATGCACCGACGCCATCGTGACTTGCGCGGCGCCGGAAGTATCCAGTCTCTTCACCCGCGCACCAGATGTCAGCAACGCGCGCGCCGCTTCGGCCGCATTGCCGCGCGTCAGATCGATGAACCGGCCACCACCACGCTGTGCAATATGACGCAGGAATACTGCATCGGATTTAACTGCTGCAGAGACCGAGTACAGCGGCACCGAAACCTGCGCAAACGGTTGATCACCATAGTTGACCAGTCCATCGCTGAACAGCAGGTATTCGCGCACTGATGGTTCGGGCTTGAACGCGCCCAGATTGGTGGCGCCGTCGTAGACCATATTTTCCAGCGCGCTGCGCAAGGATTGCCAAGCGCCATCGACTACGCGGAACGATTGCACCCGGTCAGCAACATCACGAATGCGCGTCAGGCGTACCTCGCCGTTTTTCATGCGGCGGAAATAAGCGTCGAGCAAAGCCATTTCTCGGCCGTGATCAAGCGTGACACCGCTGCCCGATGCATCCCATATCAGGCCGACGACATTCGGCACATCGCGCGGTTGATCGCGTGAAGGCACCGGCACATCGGCGACAAAGTAATCCTTGCCCTCGAAGCGCTGCGTGCTCACCACGATCCCATTGCTCGCCGGCACCGCAATCTGCAACATGCCTTCGCCGGCGAAATCGCGTTGCGCGCCGTCGAGACGCCATGTCGTGCCTTCGCGATGCACATTCAAATTGCCGAACGCACCACCGATAATCTGCGGCGCCTGCGCCACGCCATTGATGCGTACATCGACTGCAAAGCTGCCGACACGTCCGGCAAAGCCCAGCGGCAATCGATAGGCAACGCGGCCACCGGCATCAACCAATGTTTCCTGCACGCGCAGCACCACCTGTTTCACGCCCTGCGCCGGAATCGGATAGACGCGCAGCTTGAAGCTATTGCCCTGTGTGACTTCCAGCAAACCGGGATCGATATTGCCGCGAATGATTTCCTCGAACACCTGCTGGCCGCGCGCCTTTTCCACCGGTACGGCGTCACGCAACGCGCCGTTCACGTCCATCGCAAACCCGGCAATGGTCTGGCCATCCAGCAGCGGAAACTGCAGCTCGCCCTCCAACACCCGCCGGTTGGGGTTGAAGAAGGTCATGCTGATTTCGGTCAGCGCATGGCGGCCATTGACTTCGCCGCGGATGCGCACGGTTTGCAGCTGGATTGGCTGTTCGGCGGGGGATGGCAACACCAGCCGTGGCGGCTGCCAGATTTGAACCGCTACTGACCTGGCGTCAACCGATTGAGAGAGGATGCCGCAGACGGCGAGAAGGGAAGCAAGCAGGCGTTTCACGATGGCACTCCGCGTGGGGGATATGCCTCGTTGAACGGTGGGGATTTGGGAAAGGGTTAAATCAGGTCCAGTTATTTTGAATTTGGAGCGACTCAGGCACACCCTCCCCCCCGCCCTGCCCCGCAAGCGTGGGAGGGGGCCAAAACCCCCTCTCCCGTTTACGGGAGAGGGTCGGGGAGAGGGCAGTCGCAAGCGCGAAGACCTTCACTTCAACCCTTCTTTCACACAGGAGGTGAGACGTCTTGAAGAAAAACTCAAGCACTGGCGCGCATTCCAGGCCGAAAATGGCTGGAATACCGCACCAATGCTGGAGTTTCACCTTCAGAACTCGCAGATATGCCGACCTAGTGCACCGGGTAGGGTAATTCGCCCGTCTCCTTGCTACGCTCTCACCATGGATTCAAATAGCCGCCGCGGCCGGCCGCCGCATGATGACCAGCTCACCCCCGCCGAGTGGCGCGTGGTCGAATTCGTGCGCCACGGTCTCACCAATCCTCGCATCGCCAAACAGCTCGGTGTCAGCACCGACGCAGTGAAATTTCACCTCGCCAACATCCTGCTGAAACTCGGCCTGCCGAATCGGCGCGCGCTACGCCACTGGAACGCGGTTTCGCGCGCGAGCCTGCTGCACAACCAACCAAACAGGAGAGCAGAAATGACACAACCACTGGCTCTGGGACCGATCGGCCAGATCGCCCGTACAGTCAAGAATATCCAGGCCGCCGAGGCGTTTTACAAGGACGTGCTGCGGTTGCCGCATCTGTTCACCTTCGGCAACCTCGCGTTCTTCGATTGCGACGGCGTGCGCCTGTTCCTGTCCGAAAGTGAAGGCAAGGGTGATGGACAGTCGATCCTCTACTTTCGCGTGCCAGACATTCACATCGCGCATGAGGAATTGAAAGCGCGCGGCGCGGAATTTACCGATGCGCCGCACATGATTCACCGCCATGCCGACGGCACCGAGGAATGGATGAATTTCTTCAACGACAACGAAGGCAATCCGCTGGCGATCATGGCGCAGGTGAAGCCGGCGACGGCGTGAGCGTTTTTTTGTGGCAGTGCACGTAACAGGATTGTTCTCATTGCGGAGGCTCGCCCTCTCCCCCCGCCCTCCCCCGTAAACGTGGGAGGGAGCCATACCACGACCGGCCCGCGTTTCTCGCACTAATTGGCACGCCTCACACAAGAAGCCCCCTCTCCCGTTTACGGGAGAGGGTCGGGGAGAGGGCTTTGAATCTCAAGCCCTCATCGTCGCCCGCAATACTCCATCCTCAACGACAACAGCCCTCGAAGCCACCAATCCGCTCATCATCTGCGCCACCAGCTCTTCATTCGACCCACCCAAGAATTCTTCACGCAACTGCCGATAAACCGGAACCGATTCCAGATATCCCGGCACCTCAGCCAGCGGCATCGTTTCCTTGTCCAGCAGCGCGAACACGAACATGATCTTGGCCACATGCCGCGCATTCTTGACCGGATCGCATTCGAAGGCATCCAGCTTGCTGCGTGCATCGGCAATGGCGCGGGCCGCATCAGCAAACGGCGCGCCGTGCCCCGGCACCACAATTTTTGGTTTCAGTTTTTCAATCGTATCCAGCGCGGCGTGCGCACCCAGCACATATTCGCTACGCTTCGCCCCGACATGTTCGGGCCAGATAAATCCCAGCCCGCTTTGCCATAGCGCATCACCCGTTACGACGATGCCGGTTTCGGGCGCAAAGAAAATCAGCGCATCCATGTCGTGCCCCGGCGCGGCATGTGCTTCCCAACGCAATCCGCCGACATCGAAGGTGTCGCCTGCCGACATCGTGTCGTCGAACTGAAATGGCTCCGCGTACTGGTCCATCTGCTCAGACCAGCAGCTTTGCGCGGTCCATGGCACCACTTGCTTCACTTCACCGAACGGAATGGTGACGCGGCAGTCATAGTGTTCACGCAGCGCACGATTACCGCCCATGTGATCGCTGTGGCAATGGGTGTTGATCAACCAGTGAAGCGGCGAGCCCCTCAAAGCTTCATTGACAAACTTGAGCGTATCAGCCGCGTGACGACCCCGTCCGTAACCGCTGTCGATCAGCACATTCTGTTCAGGAGAAACCAGCACCACCTGATTGCAATTGAGCCAGCCGCGCTCGATGACGGTGACGCCCCGCGCCAGTGGAACCAATGAGTGAAACCGTGCAGACATATAATCCCGCGATGAACGAACCCAACGATGTTAGCAAACCCCCTGCTCCACTCCCGCTGACAGGCATTCATATCGTCAGCATTGCCGTAAACCTGCCCGGCCCGGCTTGCGCGCGAAGGCTGGCGGATTTTGGCGCGACAGTAATCAAAGTAGAGCCGCCAAAACTTTTAGGTGGCGACCCGATGCAGCAATACGCGCAGCCGTATTACGAAGAACTGCATCGCGGCATCGACATTCGCACGCTCAATCTGAAATCTGCCGACGACCGCATCGCACTCGACACGTTGCTCGAATCGGCCGATGTGCTGCTGACCTCGCAGCGCGAGGCGGCATTGGAGCGCCTTGGCCTCGGATGGGATCAATTGCAAACGCGCTTCCCATCGTTATGCCAGATCGCCATCGTCGGTTCCGCGGACAACGACGATGCGGGGCACGACTTGACCTATCTCGCCGCGGCCGGACTCGCCGTGCCGCCGCAGTTGCCGGTCACGCTGATGGCCGATCTCGGCGGCGCCGAACGCGCCGTCACCGCCACATTCGCCGCACTCCGGCAAAAGGAAATTTCCAGTCAAGGGCAACGCATGGTCGTCGCGCTGGAAGATGCCGCGCATGCCTTTTCCGGGCCGTATCGCCACGGCCTCACCGCGCCCGGCGGCATGCTGTCCGGCGGACACCCCGGCTATAATTTCTACCCTGCGCAGGACGGCTGGGTGGTGCTGGCCGCACTGGAGCCGCACTTCGCTGCGCGGGTGCAAAGCGCTTCCGGCGTGGCGTTCGAACACGATGCGCTGGCGGCGTATTTCAAGCGCGGCGCCATCAGCCACTGGAGCGAGTGGGCGGCAAAAAACGATATCCCGCTCGCCGTACTGCCTTTAGAAACGACTAACAACTAACAATCAAAAATTTTCCCCTTCAAAAATCACCCTCCCCCGCGAAGGCGGGGGGTGAGGCAGGGAATTCGCGGAGCATGCTCCGCGCCTGCCGAACGCCAAGCACATGCAGGGGTTTGGCCCAAGTCCGACCGGGATAAACTGCAAACTTGGCTCCCCGCCTCCGCGGGGAAAGGTCTAAACCTTAGTCGTTTGCCGGCTACGCGACATACAATTCTTTTCACCATTTAAAAGACAAAAAAACCATGCAAATTCAAAACTCCACCTTTCTCGTTTCCGGCGGCGGCTCCGGCCTTGGCGCGGCCACCGCTCGCATGCTCATCGACAACGGCGCCAATGTCGTCATCGCCGACATCAACAAGGAAGCCGGCGAGAAGACCGTGGCCGAACTCGGCGCCAAGGCGCGATTCGCCGAGACCAATGTCTGCGACGAAGCCAGCGTGCAGGCCGCGGTCGATCTGGCCAAATCCGCTTTCGGCGGATTGCATGGCGCGATCAATTGCGCGGGCGTGGCACCGGGTGAGCGCGTGGTCGGCAAGAACGGCCCGCACTCGCTGGCCAATTTCCGCCGCGCGGTCGAGATCAACCTGATCGGCACCTTCAACGTCATCCGCCTCGCCGCCGCGGCCATGTCCACCGGCACGCCCAACGCCTCCGGCGAGCGCGGCGTCATCATCAACACCTCATCGGTTGCCTCGTTTGAAGGCCAGATCGGCCAGGCCGCCTATGCCGCCTCCAAAGCGGGCGTCAACGGCATGACGCTGCCCATCGCGCGCGAATTCGCCAAGCTCGGCATCCGCGTCATGACCATCGCGCCGGGAATTTTCGATACGCCGATGCTGCAAGGCATGTCTGATGAAGTCCGCGCTTCACTTGGCGCGCAGATTCCCTTCCCCTCGCGCCTCGGCCGGCCGGATGAATATGCGGCGCTGGCGAAACACATCATCGAGAATGAAGTGCTGAATGGGGAAGTAATTCGGTTGGATGGGGCGATTCGAATGGGGGCGAAGTAATTACTGCTGCGAGTCTTGTGTTCTGACTTACTTCGTTGATTCGGGGGAAATAACATGAACACCCACAAAGACACATTTTCCCAATACTCGTCTGATCATTTGCTCCAGAAACGCGCGCTCGGGGACGAACTATCAGACGAAGCGCACAAGGCCATCGAGGAGATTTTTGCCGAGCGCGGAGAATTGCTACCGGCCCGCCCGACGAAGCCGGTAATCATTGAAAAATCCCAGCACGCAAATGCAAAATCGCAAAGCACATTTAAGACCATTATTCTGCTCGCCTTCGCAATGGTGGCAATGGGTGCGGCAAATGCGATTGCAAAAACTTGGATTGGCGTGGTTGTTACTATCGGTGTCATTGGCTACCTTGTTTTCGAATGGCTCCGAAAGAGCACGCTAACCGACGAACAAAAGGCGCTCGAAGAAGACGAAGATGCGGCGGAAAAGCATGGGCTTAACGATTTGATGATTGCCGCTGCCAATGGAGATGTCATCAGGGTTAACGAGTTGATTGATTATGGAATAGACGTGAATAAGCGGAACCAATCCGGAGCAACGGCCCTAATGTATGCCGCGCGCAACGGTCACTCTTCGGTTGTTAATGCATTGATATCTGCTGGCGCGGACAGGCTTGCGAAGACACATGAAGGCTCTACCGCTGCATCGATAGCCAGAAAGTCGGGATATTCTGCGGTCGCAGCGCGTATAGAGGACGTGAACTAGGTAATTTGCAACACATGCCGGAGAAATCTATGTCCGAATTTGAATCCCCAACCTACGTCCTACATCTAGCTGATAGTGTGACTAGAGCTTGTATTGAAAGCGCAATGCCAAACATACCGATCAATGTGCTCGTGGTCCCAGAAAATAATTTATCCGCACCACCAATCAAAGCAAAAGGCATGCGTAGTATTGACGGCGACTCATTCACCGTCGAGGTCGTTACCTCAGCGGGAACGCAAACCCATGAATGGACTTGGGCCTTTCTCAAAGATGCCGTCATTGCTCGTAACGATCAGTAAGCAACTGCGGGGAACCCAATCCGTCACCGACAAATAAGACCCGCACAATAATCCACCCCCGTTTTAGCGCGATAATGTAGCCATTCCCGCCAAGTCGGACGCGGCCACCCGCTGTATCCGAGCCCAGGCGCCAGACCGTGGATGCCACAAGCAGCCCATTGACCAACCAGCGTGCACCGGCGCGACCGACGTCTGTGCCATCGGAGGAAGCATGATTTTCGACACCCACATCAGCGACGATACCGACGCCCTGCGCGATTCCGTCAAGCGTATGTGCGACGACGAGCTGGCGCCGCGCGCCGCGCAGATCGACCATGACAACGCCTTTCCCATGGATATGTGGAAGAAGCTCGGCGATCTGGGCTTGCTGGGGATTTCGATTCCCGAGGAATTCGGCGGTACCGGCTTGGGCTATCTCGCTCACACGGTGGCGATGGAAGAAGTTTCGCGCGCATCTGCATCTGTCGGCCTCGCCTATGGCGCGCACTCCAACCTGTGCGTGAACAATCTTTACCTCAACGGCTCCGAGGCACAACGCAACAAATACCTGCCCAAGCTCTGCTCCGGCGAGCATGTGGGCGCGCTGGCAATGTCCGAACCGGGCGCCGGCTCCGACGTGGTCGGCTCCATGGCCTGCCGCGCGGAAAAGAAAGGCGACCGCTATATCGCCAACGGCAACAAGATGTGGATCACCAACGGGCCGCATGCCGATACGCTGATCGTCTATATGCGCACCGCGCCGAAAGACCAGGGTTCGCGCGCGATGACCGCGTTCATCATCGAAAAAGGCTTCAAGGGCTTCCGCACCGCGCAGAAACTGGACAAGCTCGGCATGCGCGGCTCCGACACCTGCGAACTGGTGTTCGAGGACTGCGAAATCCCGGAAGAAAACGTGCTGGGCGAATTCAATGCCGGTTCGCGCGTGCTGATGCGCGGCCTCGATACCGAACGCACGGTGCTGTCCGGCGGCCCGATCGGCATTATGCAGGCGGCGATGGATATCGTGCTGCCCTATCTGCATGAGCGCAAACAGTTCAACCAGCCCATCGGCACCTTCGGCCTGATGCAGGGCAAGGTGGCGGATATGTACGTCGCGCTGCAATCGTCCCGCGCATTTACCTACAAAGTGGCCACCATGCTCGACCAGGGCCGCGGCCGCGCGGCGCGCAAGGATGCGGCCGCGTGCATTCTGTATGCGTCCGAGTCGGCCGTGAAAGTCGCGCTGGAAGCGATACAGACGCTGGGCGGCAATGGCTATATCAACGAATACCCGACTGGGCGCTTGCTGCGCGATGCGAAGCTTTACGATATCGGTGCGGGTACCAACGAGATTCGTCGCATGTTGATCGGGCGCGAGTTGTTTGGCGAAAGCGCCTGATCTCACCCTTCACTTATCCGGATTTGTCCCAACCTAGCGTTTAGTCTTACCCGAACAAAATCATACGCACTCACAGGAGAGCAATATGTCTGACTCAGTCGTCATCGTCGCAGCAAAGCGCACCCCCATTGGTGGCATGAATGGCCAGCTGGTCGGCCTCACCTCACCGCAACTCGCTTCCGTCGCCATCAAGGCTGCGGTGGCGGAATCCGGCCTGAAGCCCGAGGACATCACCGAAGCGCTGATCGGCTGCGTACTGCCCGCCGCACTGGGCCAGGCGCCGGCGCGCCAGGCCGTGCTGGGTGCAGACCTGCTGAAGACCACCACCTGCACCACGGTCAACAAGGTGTGCGGCTCCGGCATGAAAACCACCATGCTGGCTTATGACTCGATCATGGCCGGTAGCGCTTCCTGCATGATCGCCGGCGGCATGGAAAGTATGTCCAACGCGCCGCACATGCTGCCGAAAGCGCGCCAGGGCTATCGCTACGGCCACTTCAAGGCGCTCGATCACATGGCTTTCGACGGCCTGGAAAATGCGTATGACGGCAAATCGATGGGTATCTTCGCCGACGCGACTGCCGCCAAATACGGCTTCACGCGTGAGCAACAGGACGCATTCGCTGCCGAGAGCGTGAAGCGCGCGCAGGCCGCCGTTGCCAATGGCTCATTCAAGGCCGAAATCGCAGGCGTCACCGTCAAAGGCAAGGCCGGCGATGTGGTGCTCGATACCGACGAGCCGCCGGGACAATGCAAGCCAGAAAAAATCCCCACGCTGAAGCCCGCGTTCAACAAGGACGGCACCGTGACCGCCGCCTCGTCTTCGTCGATCTCCGACGGCGCCGCGATCCTGATCCTGATGAAGGAATCCGAAGCCAAGGCCAAGGGCATCAAGCCGATCGCCCGCATCGCCGGCCACGCCTCCAATGCGCATGAGCCGGAATGGTTCACCACCGCACCGGTCGGCGCGATCGACAAGCTGCACAAGAAGCTGGGCTGGGGTCCAGAAAACGTTGACCTGTACGAAATCAACGAAGCCTTCGCCGTGGTGACGATGGCGGCGATGCACGATCTGAAATTGCCGCATGAAAAGGTCAACGTGAATGGCGGCGCCTGCGCGCTCGGCCATCCGATCGGTGCATCGGGTGCGCGTTTGATCGTGACGCTGTTGCATGCGTTGAAAGCGCGCGGCGGCAAGCGCGGCATCGCCTCGCTGTGTATCGGCGGTGGTGAAGCGACGGCGCTGGCGGTCGAGTTGGTGTGATGTGATGTCCGGATTGCGTTTATTCGCAATCGCTCTTGTCGCCATCGGCTTGGCCGGTTGCGGCAAGGGCAAGGACGAACCGAAATCGCGGGAACAACAGCGCGCCGAGCGCGAGGCCTTCATCAAGCAGCGCGAGGAGCGCGCCATGCAGAATCCCGACAAGGTGTTCGGCAAAGCGCTGAAAGGCCAGGAAGCGTCAGCGCAACGTTCGGCGGACTATCGCAAGAAGGTGGACGACGAAGCGCAGAAGAAATACGAGGCGGAGGAAGCGGCGAAGGCTGAGGGCAAGAGCAAATGATCTGATTCAAGCCCCTCTCCCCAACCCCTCCCCCGCGCGGGGGGAGGGGCTAACAGCAGCCACTACAGACATCAGCATCAATATATAAAACCCCAGCATTTACGCGACTTTCCAGCCATTTTCGGCCTGAAACCCGCACCAGTGCTGGAGTTTGCACTTTGAATCGCAATCGCGCGGAAGCCCACAAGGCCGAAGTGCTGCAATAATCACGAGCAAAACTCTTTCTTCGAGGTGAAATGAAATCGGTCCTGATCATCGGCGCATCGCGCGGCCTCGGCCTGGAATTCGTGCGGCAATATCGTGCCGATGGCTGGCTCACGCTGGGCACCTGCCGCTCGCCGGAACAGGATGCGCTGCTCGCCAATGCCGGTGCAACGGCGCTACGGCTCGATGTGACCGACGAGAATAGTTTCGGCACTCTCACCAAGGCGCTGAACGGTGTCAGCATCGATGTCTGCATCTACAACGCTGGCGTGCTCGGCCCGCGAAACGAAGGCGCGGTGCCCTGCGACACCGATGATTTCGACCACGTGATGCGCACCAATGTGCTTGGCGCGTTGCGCACCATTCCGCTGGTGGCACCCAGCCTGGTCAAGAACAAGGGCACCTTCGCCTTCATCTCCAGCCGCATGGGCTCCATCGGCCTGCAGAGCAGTGCGGCGCGCGTGGTTTACCGCGCCAGCAAGGCGGCGCTCAATTCAGTGGTGAAAACGGCGGCGCTGGAATGGGGACCGAAGGGTGTGACGTGTATCAGCTTTCATCCCGGCTGGGTGAAGACCGACATGGGCGGCAGCGATGCCGACATCGAACCTTCCGTCAGCATCGCCGGCATGCGCAAGGTGATTGCGGGCGCAACACCGGCCGCCAACGGCCGGTTTTTCAACTACGACGGACAGGAGCTGACATGGTGAATATTCGAATTGTTTTGGCGGTCACAACTGCTGCTGCCCTCGCCGCCTGCGGCAAGCCCACCGATCCGCCGAAGACGGCAGAACAGCAAAAAGCCGAGAAGGACGCCGCCATCAAAACGACGCGCGAAAATCCGGTTTACGGCGACCAGCTGAAGGCCATGGACAAGGCAAAAGCCGCTACCGAAGAAGCCGCCAAGAAACGCGAAGAAGCGGTCGGCACCGCCGATGACAAACTGAAATCGGGTTACTGAAAAAATACCGCAGGACAGAGACAACATGCTTATGAAAACCAACGCCGATTTCTTTACCGAGGAACAACGCATGATCCGCGACATGGCGCGCGATTTTGCCCGCGAACAGCTGGCTCCCCACGCCGCGCAATGGGAGAAGGACAAGTGGATTCCCGATGCCGTCGTCGCCCAAATGGGCGAACTGGGCCTGCTCGGCATGGTGGTGCCGGAGGAGTGGGGAGGCAGCTTTTCCGACTACACCGCTTACGCGTTGGCGATTGAAGAAATCGCGGCGGGCGATGCATCAACCTCGACCCTGATGAGCGTGCACAACTCGGTTGGTTGCGGGCCGATTCTCGCCTGGGGATCTGAGGCGCAGAAAGAAATGTATCTACGCGATCTTGCCACCGGCAAGAAGATCGGCTGCTTCTGCCTGACCGAACCGCAGGCCGGCTCCGAGGCAAACAATCTCAAGACCACGGCGAAACTGGTCGATGGCAAATGGGTGCTGAACGGCGCCAAGCAATTCATCACCAACGGCAAGCGCGCGCATGTCGCCATCGTGTTTGCCGTCACCGATCCTGACTTGGGCAAGAAAGGTTTGTCGGCGTTTATCGTGCCGGCCGATACAAAGGGCTTCAATGTGCAGCGGCCGGAGCACAAGCTCGGTATTCGCGCCTCCGACACCTGTGCCATCCTGTTTGAAGACTGTGCGATTCCCGAAGACCACATGCTGGGTCCACGCGGCAAAGGGCTGGCGATCGCGCTGTCGAATCTCGAAGGTGGCCGCATCGGCATCGCCGCGCAAGCCCTGGGCATCGCCCGCGCCGCATTCGAAGCCGCCCTCGCCTACGCCAACGACCGCACGCAGTTCGGCAAGAAGATCGCCGAGCACCAGAGCATTGCCAATATGCTGGCCGATATGCACACACGTATCAACGCGGCGCGGCTGATGATTCACCATGCGGCCCGCATGCGCACCGAAGGTTTGCCGTGTTTGAGCGAAGCGTCGCAGGCCAAGTTATATGCGTCGGAGTTGGCGGAGTCCGTTTGCTCGGATGCGATCCAGATTCACGGCGGCTATGGCTACCTTGAGGACTATCCGGTCGAGCGTTACTACCGCGATGCGCGGATTACGCAGATTTATGAGGGGACGAGCGAGATACAACGCCTGCTCATTGCCCGCAACCTGGTGTCAGGCTAACCCCGCATTAACGAGAATCGAATGCCAACAATAAAATCCAAACTCGACACCAGTTCCCCCGCCTTCACCGCCAACGCCGAACAGATGCGCGGCGTGGTGGCCGAACTTCATGCCCACACCGCCAAAGTCGCTGACGGTGGCGGCAAGGACGCCAATGCCAAGCACACCGCGCGCGGCAAGCTGCTGCCGCGCGACCGTGTGAAAGCGCTGCTCGATCCCGGTTCGCCGTTCCTGGAATTCTCGCCACTGGCGGCGTGGGGCATGTACGGCAAGGACGGCCATGATGCGCCGGCCGCCGGCGTCATCACCGGCATCGGCCGCATCGAAGGCACTGAATGCGTGATCGTCGCCAACGACGCCACGGTCAAGGGCGGCACCTATTACCCGATGACAGTGAAGAAGCATCTGCGCGCGCAGGAAGTTGCGCTGCAGAACAATCTTCCCTGCGTGTACTTGGTCGACTCCGGTGGCGCGTTCCTGCCGTTGCAGGACGAGGTGTTTCCGGACAAGGAACACTTCGGCCGCATCTTCTACAACCAGGCCAATCTCTCCGCCAAAGGCATTCCGCAAGTGGCGTGCGTGATGGGATCCTGCACCGCGGGCGGCGCGTACGTGCCGGCGATGTGCGATGAGTCGATCATCGTCAAGAACCAAGGCACGATTTTCCTCGGCGGCCCGCCACTGGTGAAAGCCGCCACCGGCGAAGTGGTGACAGCGGAGGAACTGGGCGGCGGCGACGTGCATTCGCGCACCTCGGGCGTCACTGATCACCTCGCCGAAAACGACAAGCATGCGCTGGGCATTGCGCGCGAAATCGTGCGGCATATGAATCGCAAGAAAGAAGTTCCGGTCGCCACACAGCCGGTGACGGAGCCGCGCTACCCGGCGGAAGAACTGTACGGTGTGATCCCCAAGGATACGCGCCAGCCGTTCGACATCCGCGAGGTGATCGCGCGCATCGTTGATGACTCCGATTTTCATGAATTCAAGGCGCTGTACGGCTCCACGCTGGTGACAGGCTTTGCGCACATCTGGGGTTTCCCGGTCGGCATCGTCGCCAACAACGGCATCCTGTTTTCCGAGTCCGCACTCAAGGGCGCGCACTTTATCGAGCTCTGCAACCAGCGCGGTATTCCGCTGATCTTCCTGCAGAACATCACCGGCTTCATGGTCGGCAAGAAATACGAGACCGGCGGCATCGCCAAGGACGGCGCGAAGATGGTGACTGCGGTCTCATGCGCGAAGGTGCCGAAGTTCACGGTGGTCATCGGCGGCAGCTTCGGCGCCGGTAACTACGGCATGTGCGGCCGCGCATTCAATCCGCGCTTCCTGTGGATGTGGCCCAACGCGCGCATCTCGGTGATGGGCGGCGAACAGGCGGCCAGTGTGCTGGCGACCGTCAAGCGCGACGGCATTGAGGCCAAGGGCGGCAAGTGGAGCGCGGAAGAAGAAAATGCCTTCAAAGACCCGATCCGCAAACAGTACGAGGACCAGGGCAATCCGTACTACGCCACCGCGCGCCTTTGGGATGACGGCATCATCGACCCCAAGGATACGCGCATGGTGCTGGGACTGGCGCTCTCGGCGGCGATGAATGCGCCGGCGGAGAAGACCGAATACGGCGTGTTCCGGATGTGATGGTTGGTAAAAAATGATGTCATTTTGCGGCCGCCGAAAATCCCCCTCAATCCCCCTTTTGCAAAGGGGGAAGTGCATTGCTTGGAACACGACTAAAAGTGGTGCGTACTCTTTTGAACAAAGCGAGCTGCTAGTTTCTGCGAACCTCGTAAATAACCACTTCCCCCTTTGCAAAAGGGGGATTGAGGGGGATTTTCGGTGTTGAACTACCGACACGATCTGAAACAGAACGCTCGTTCTCTTCGTTCAAACATGACCGATGCCGAACAAAAGCTATGGCATCACCTCCGCCGCAGGCAAATTCTTGATATCCAGTTCTTTCGTCAGCGTCCGATCGGCGGATACATTGCCGATTTCTACGCGCCGACTGTGAAATTAGTTGTGGAAATCGATGGCTGCCAGCACATGCAAGCTGAAGCCGCTGCGTGTGACTTGATTCGGACAAACTATTTGGAAGGAATGGGCTTCACAGTATTGCGCTTTGATAATTTGCAGGTCTTGAATGAAACGGTAGCAGTCCTCGAGACAATTCATCGTTTCATCCAAGACCGAAAATCCCTCCCAACCTCCCCTTAGAAAAGGGAGACCAAAAAAATGAGCCAACCCCTGATCGAAGTCGACGGCCCCATCGGCATCGTCACCCTCAACAACCCGGACCGCCACAACGCGTTCGACGATCTGCTGATTTCTCAGCTGACGGCGGCGTTCAAATCGCTGGACGCCAACGACGACGTGCGCGTGGTCATTTTGTCCGCGATCGGCAAGTCTTTCTCGGCCGGTGCCGATCTCAACTGGATGCGGCGCATGGCGGGCTATTCGCAGGACGAGAATTTCCGCGATGCAATGGGCCTGGCCGAACTGATGCGCACACTGCACGGCTTGAAGAAACCGACCATTGCCCGTGTACAGGGGGCGGCTTACGGCGGCGGTGTCGGACTGGTGGCTTGCTGCGATATCGCCGTTGGCACACATGCGGCGGCATTCAGCCTGTCGGAGGCAAAGATCGGTCTCATCCCGGCGGTGATCTCGCCGTACGTGATTGCCGCCATCGGTGAACGCGCCGCGCACCGCTATTTCCTCACCGCCGAACGTTTCGACGCCGGTGAAGCCTACCGCCTCGGCCTGCTGCACGAACTGATGCCGGCGGACGAAGAAATGGACGACCGCATCAACGACATCGTCACCGCACTGATGGCGTGCAGCCCCAACGCCTTGCGTGAAGGCAAGAGCCTGATCGCCGCCGTGGCTAACCGGAATATTGACGACACGCTGGTGATGGACACCGCGCAGCGCATCGCGCGTGTGCGCGCCAGCGACGAAGGCCGCGAAGGTGTCAGCGCATTCCTCGAAAAACGCAAAGCCCGATGGGTGGTGGAGAGCTGATGGACAACAAACTGATTCTGTATCCGCTGCTGGCGATGTTCGTGCTGGTGGTGCTGGTCGCGGCGACCATGCTGCGTCGTCGCATCGTGTTTTACAAAACCAACCGCGTACACCCGCAGAAAACGGCCACCTCTGCACAGATGGCCGCGGTAATGCCCGATTCACGCGCGCCGGATAATTTTCGCAATCTGTTCGAGCTGCCGGTGATGTTCTATGTCGCCTTGCTGACGATCTACATCACCAACAATATCTGCCTGCCGCACCTGCTGCTGGCCTGGGGCTACGTCGCGGCACGCTATGCGCACAGCTTCATCCATTGCACCAGCAATAACGTGATGCATCGCTTCTATGCCTTCGTAACCAGCTGTACTCTGCTGGCTTGCATCTGGCTGATGCTCGCGTATCAATTGATCAAGGGTTAGCGAAACCATGTTCGACAAAATCCTAATTGCCAATCGCGGGGAGATCGCCTGCCGAATCATCCGCACCTGCAAGCGCATGGGTATCCGTACCGTGGCGGTTTATTCCGATGCCGACCGCCTGGCGCAGCATGTGATCCAGGCCGACGAAGCGTTTCACATCGGCGGCCCGCGCCCGGTGGATTCGTACCTCAAGGCCGATGTCATCATCGACATCGCCAAGCGCAGTGGCGCGCAGGCGGTACATCCGGGCTACGGCTTCCTGTCGGAAAACGAGAGCTTCGCCGCCGCCTGTGAGAAGGCCGGCATCGCCTTTATCGGCCCCACTCCGGCCGCGATCGAAAAAATGGGCTCCAAGAGCGCTGCCAAGGCGCTGATGGAAGCAGCAGGTGTGCCGGTGGTACCGGGTTATCACGGCGACAATCAAGATCCCGCATTTCTCGCCGAGCAATCGAAGAAAGTCGGCTACCCGCAATTGATCAAGGCTGTCGCCGGCGGCGGCGGCAAGGGCATGCGTCTGGTGGAGAACGCTGACGACTTCATGGCGCAATTGGAAGCCGCCAAGCGCGAGTCGAAGAATGCCTTTGGCGACGACGCGGTGCTAATCGAGCGCTATGTGCTGGGACCGCATCACATCGAGTTCCAGGTGTTCGGCGACACGCACGGCAATTACGTGCACCTGTTCGAGCGCGAATGTTCAATCCAGCGCCGCCACCAGAAAGTGCTGGAGGAAACGCCCTCGCCGTTCATCGACTCGGCCGAGGATGACATGCGCGACAAGATGGGCGCGGCGGCCGTGGCCGCCGCGCGCGCCATCGCCTATCGCGGAGCGGGCACCATCGAGTTCATCGTCGGCAGCGATCGCCAGTTCTTCTTCATGGAGATGAACACGCGCCTGCAGGTCGAACACCCGATCACCGAAATGATCACCGGTGAAGACCTGGTGGAGTGGCAGTTGCTGGTCGCGGCAGGAGAGCCGCTACCACTGACGCAAAATGAAATTCTTACCGGCGGTCATGCGATCGAAGTGCGCGTCTGTGCTGAAGACCCGGCCAACGACTTTCTGCCTGAGACCGGACACATGGCGCTGTTCGCAATCCCGTCATCGGATGCGGATGGCGACGTGCGGTTAGATACAGGTGTGGTTACCGGCGACACCATCAGCGTCTACTACGACCCGATGATCGCCAAGCTGATCACCTGGGGCGGCGATCGTACTGAGGCGGTTCGCCGCATGCAGGGCGCGCTGGCGGAGACAGAAGTGCTGGGCGTGAAGACCAACCTCGAGTTCCTGCAACAGCTGGTGCGGCATCCGGCGTTCCTGGCCGGCGATACCGATACAGCATTTATCGCAAAGCACCGCGACGCGCTGATGGCGAAACCGGCGTTGGGCGATTTGCCACTGGCCGCTGCTTGTGCGCGGATTTTGCAGGACGAGGCGCCGCATATCGGCAGCGATCCGTGGTCGCAAAACAATGGCTGGCGGGTAAACGGCTTTGCCAGTCGCCTGATCGAATTCAAGGTGGCCGGACAGGAAGAGCCAATCGAATGCCACGTCGAAACCGACGGCGGCGTCCGCTACTTCCGTCACGGTGACACACGTGCTGAACTTGCATGGCATCAACGCGACGATGGCGCGTTGATGCTGCGGCTGGCCAATAACAAATCGGCCATGCGTGTGCTGCGCGCCGGCGACGAGATCACCGTGGTCGATGCCGGCGGCCGTCACTCATTGACGATATTCGACCCGTTCCACTTCGAGCAGGAAGATACCGGCGCCGACGGCCGGCTCACGGCGATGATGCCGGGCCGCGTGGTCAAGGTGATGGCCAAGGCCGGCGATGCGATCAAGAAGGGTCAGCCGCTGATCATCATGGAAGCGATGAAGATGGAACACACCATCGTCAGCCCCAAGGATGGCGTGGTCGAGGATGTGCGCTTCCGCGAGAACGACCTGGTGCCGGCGGATGCGGTGCTGTTTGCGTTTGCGGAAGCTTGACTTTTAGTGTCGTACCCGCGGAAGCGGGTACCTCTAACTTTTGTCTTTGGAAAGATAGCTAGAGGTACCCGCTTCCGCGGGTACGACAAGAATTAAAAAACGCCGCATTTTCGTGCGGCGTTCTTCATTGTGCAGCCTGAATCAGTACCGGTTGTACGAAGGCACCGGTGAACGATGCACCGGACGCACATCGACATTCACCTGAATAGTGCGGCCCGGATCGTATGACGTACGGGTGGTGTATTCGCGGCCGTTGTAGCTATAGCGCACGTCGTAGCCGCGGATTTCGTCGCGGTAGTCGTTGACCACATTGCAACGCTGCACATCGCGCGTCACCGGCACGCGCTCGACTTCATAAGCGGAACGACGATAACCGCTGTCGTAGCTGGAACGCTCGTACCCACCGCTGTCGCGCTCAATGCTGTTGCCCACCAGTCCGCCGATAATCGCACCGGCAGCGGTACCGCGATCACGCCCACCCGAGCTGTTACCAAACTGATGGCCAATCACACCGCCGACAATGGCACCGAGCACCGTACCTGCACCCGAGCTCTGACGCTCAACGTAACGCGGCTCGCTCACGTACTCGGCACGGGCCGGAACGCGACGCTGCTCGTAACCGGTCACCTGTTCGGTGTAGCAATCGCGGCGCGGCGTTGAGACACGTTCGTAAATCGGCGTCGCGGAGATGACGGTTGCGCTATCCAAACGATCGCCGTAGTCGGCCGCAGAAGCAACGCCCGCGCCCAGAGTGAGGGTAGAGAGAACGGCAACAGTCAAAATCTTTTTCATTTGATGGCTCCTTGATATCGGTATATCGGCGTGGCGCGAAATTCTGTTTGCCACGTGCCTAGCTAACGCCCGCGGGACATGCATGGTTGACCCCGGCGGCTACGCAAAGTTGCCGATTTGTAACGGGCTGTGTGAGGAAGTTCACATCTAGCCGCGTCGCGCCAACTGTCGCGCGGCCGACAACATGACAGCGCCGATTGCGTTTCAATAGCAAAACGAAAAGGAAACAATACATTCCAAGCCATCGCCCGGAAACCAAGCACTGGCGCGGCTTCCAAGGCGGACCGGTTGGAAAGGCGCATGGATACTGCCTCTCCCGGCATATGCCCTGCGAATCAAGAATCGCCGCTGAACTTATAATGGATAGTTGACGCTGCATCCGCCTGGAATTCGCTAAGACACACTGAGGAGAATCACATGTCTGCCGTACTCAAGCCGCAAACTTCCCCTGCCCCCACCGTCAAGCTGCTGATCAACGGCAAGTTCGTCGAATCAAAGACGCAGAACTGGAAGGATGTGGTCAATCCCGCCACGCAGGAAGTACTGGCACGCGTGCCGTTTGCCACGCAGGACGAAATGAATGAAGCGATCGCATCTGCGGCAGAAGCGTTCAAGACCTGGCGCAACACGCCCATCGGCGCACGGGCACGGATTTTCCTCAAGCTGCAGGAACTGATCCGCCGCGACATGAAAAAGCTGGCTGCCTGCCTCACCGCCGAACAGGGCAAGACCCTGCCGGATGCGGAAGGCGATGTGTTCCGCGGGCTGGAAGTGGTCGAGCACGCGTGCTCGATCGGCACCCTGTCGCTCGGTGAAATCGCCGAGAACGTGGCCGGGGGCGTGGACACCTATTTCATCCGCCAGCCGATTGGTGTCTGCGCGGGCATCACCCCCTTCAACTTCCCGGCGATGATCCCGCTGTGGATGTTCCCGATGGCGATCGCCTGCGGCAACACCTTTGTGCTGAAACCCTCCGAGCAGGACCCGATGACACCGATGCTGCTGGCCGAGCTCGCCATCGAAGCCGGCGTGCCTCCCGGCGTGCTCAACATCGTGCACGGCGGCAAGGAAGCGGTTGACCTGCTCTGTACGCACCCGGACATCAAGGCGGTTTCGTTTGTCGGCTCAACGCATGTCGGCGAACACGTCTACAAACTGTCCTCCGAACACGGCAAGCGCGCGCAATGCATGATGGGCGCCAAGAACCACGCGGTGGTGATGCCGGACGCCAACAAGGAGCACTCGCTGAACGCACTTGTCGGCGCCGGCTTCGGCGCGGCGGGCCAGCGTTGCATGGCAACTTCTGTCGCCGTGCTGGTAGGCGACGCCAACAAATGGATTCCGGATATCGTCGCCAAGGCCAAGGGCTTGAAAGTCAGCGGTGGCACGGTGGCCGGCGCCGACTTGGGACCAGTAGTGTCGAAGAATGCCCGTGCGCGCATCGAAGGACTGATCCAGAAAGGCATCGACGAAGGCTGCAAGCTGGAACTCGACGGCCGCAACCCGAAGATCGACGGCTACCCGGATGGCAACTTTGTCGCCCCGACGATTTTCTCCGGCGTGAAGCCGCACCACACCGTCTACAAGGAAGAAATCTTCGGCCCGGTGCTGATCATCGTCTCGGTCGATACGCTCGATGAAGCCATCGCCATCACCAACGCCAACCCGTTCGGCAACGGCACCGGCATCTTCACGCAATCCGGTGCGGTGGCCCGCAAGTTCGAAAACGAAATCGACGTCGGCCAGGTCGGCATCAATGTGCCGATTCCCGTGCCAGTCCCCTACTTCAGCTTCACCGGCTCGCGCGGCTCCAAGCTCGGCGACTTAGGTCCGTACGGCAAGCAGGTCATTCAGTTCTACACGCAGGTGAAGACGGTGACGGCGCGGTGGTTTGATGATGCGGCGGTGTCGACGGGCGTGAATACGACGATCAGCCTGAAGTAGGCCATTACAGAATCCCAACGAAGTCGAGCGCCTCGGAAATCGCAGAGTTCCAAGCGAGACCAGGCGTGCGAGCGAAGACAGTACATTTGTACGGCAAGCGAGCGCAACGACGTATCGCGCCGGAAATCTGCGATTTACGAGGATCAAATGAAAATAGGATTTATTGGGCTGGGCCACATGGGCAACCCCATGGCGCGCAATTTGTTGAAGCATGGCCACACACTCAAAGTATTCGATGTCGTCCCTGACTTGGTGAAAAAGCTCACCGACCTCGGCGCGGAATCGGCCCCGTCTCCCGCTGCGTGTTCACAAGGTGTCGATGCCGTCGTGACCATGCTGCCGTCGTCGCCCCATGTGCGCTCGGTCTACACCGGCAAGGACACTGGCATTCTCACCGGCGTGCCGCCCGGCGTATTGCTGATCGATTCCTCCACCATCGACCCGCACACGGCGCGCGATGTGGCGATAGATGCGCGCGCGCATGGCAACAACATGGTCGATGCCCCCGTTTCCGGCGGCACCGGCGGTGCTGAAGCGGGCACGCTAACCTTCATGGTCGGCGGCGAAACGGCGGACTTCGAGAAAGCTAAGCCGATCCTGCAATGCATGGGCAAGAACATCGTCCATTGCGGCGGCGCGGGCAATGGCCAGGTCGCGAAGATCTGCAACAACATGATGTTGGCGATCGAGATGATCGCCACCGCTGAGGGCATGGCGCTGGCCGCCAAGCTGGGTATGGACCCGAAAGTGTTCGCAGGCATCGCCAACACCTCCAGCGGACGTTGCTGGAGCTCGGACACCTACAATCCCTATCCCGGCGTGCTGGAGAACGCACCGGCATCGCGCGGCTACACGGGTGGCTTCGGTTCTGACCTGATGCTGAAAGATTTGACACTTGTAACAGAAGCGGCAAAGGCCGCTAAACAGCCGGTGGTGCTGGGCGCGGCCGCGCAGCAGCTCTATCAGATGCACTCGACGATGGGCAACGGCGGGCTGGATTTTTCGTCGATCATCAAGTTGTATAAAAAAGACTAAACCCTTTGTCATTCTGAGCGTAGCGAAGAATCTCGTCCGCTAGTGGCCATGCAATCGGATGAGATTCTTCGCTGCGCTCAGAATGACAGTTATTTTTTGCGAGCCATTAAATGATCGAACACGTTATCGAAGGCCACACCTGCCTCGTCACCATCAACAACCCATCGGCCAACACTTGGACGCCGGAATCGCTGAACGCGCTGCGTGAACTCACGGCCAAGCTGAATGCCGACAAGTCGATTTACGCAGCCGTCATCACCGGCAAGGGTGAAAAGTTTTTCTGCGCTGGCGCAGACCTGAACCGTTTCCAAGGTGGGGATGAAAAAAGCGTAGTTGCCGCAAGGGAATTCATTCACGCATTCGGCGCAGCGTTCGAAGCATGGATGAACGCTCGCTTTGTCACCATCGCCGCGATCAACGGCTATGCCATGGGTGGCGGCCTCGAATGCGCGCTGGCCTGCGACATCCGCATCGCTGAAACGCACGCGCAGATGGCGTTGCCGGAACCGGCGGTGGGCTTGCTGCCCGCGGGCTGCGGCACACAGAATCTTCCATGGCTGGTGGGCGAAGGCTGGGCCAAGCGCATGATCCTGACCAACGAACGCGTCAACGCCGAAACCGCATTGCGCATCGGCCTGGTCGAAGAGGTCGTCGAAAAGGGCAAATCATTCGAAGCCGCGAAGGCGATGGCCGAACGCGTTGCCGGGCTGTCGCCGAAAGCGGTGGAATTCTGCAAAGGCCTGATCCACAACGCGCGCAACGGCGTGCCGCGCGGTGCGGGCCTGGCGCTGGAGCGCGAACGCTTCATGGACCTGTTCGATTACGAGGACCAGACCGAAGGCGTGAAAGCGTTCCTGGAGAAGCGCAAGCCCGACTGGAAAAACGCGTAAATCCCGTATCCAAACTCCAGCATTGGCGAGCACTTCCAGCCGTTTGTGCCCGGAAAGCCGCGCCAGTGCTTGACTTTCATTATCACTCACACTGAACTGCCATGCCGGAATTTTCCAACGGCGAATTACTCGTCGATATCCGCAATCACATAGCTCATCTCACCTTGAACCGCCCGCAGGCGCTGAATGCGCTTACGCACGACATGATCCGCGCGATGTCGACGCTGCTCACCGATTGGGCAAAGGACGACAACGTCAAAGCCATCATCGTGCGCGGCGCGGGCGAAAAATCTTTCTGTGCCGGCGGCGACATTCGCGCGCTGTACGAAGCGGGCAAGCGCGGCGATGGCAGCCAGCACGAGTTCTTCCGCGAGGAGTACGAACTCAACTTCGCCATCCATCGCTATCTGGCCAACACCGGCAAGCCGTACATTGCGTGGATCGACGGTATTGTCATGGGCGGCGGCATGGGTATTTCGCAGGGCGCCGTGTTCCGCATCGTCGGTGCGCGCACAAAAATGGCGATGCCGGAAACGGCAATCGGTTTGTTTCCTGATGTCGGCGGCAGTTACTTCCTGTCACGCTGCCCGGGTGCCATCGGCCTGTATCTCGGTCTCACCGGCCAAACCATCAAAGCCGCTGACGCGCTCTATGCCGGACTCGCCACGCATCACATCGCGAGTGAAACTGCGTTCGAATTCGATTACGCGCTCGACGGCCTGGTCGACTGGAGCAACGGCCCGCTGGTGGCGATGCGCGATATCGTGCAGAAATTTTCCAGCACACCGATCGAACCGGCCACATTGCCGCCGCTACGCGATGCGATCGAACACCACTTCGCGGGCAAGGAAAGTGTCGCTGCCATCATCGCCTCGCTGGACAGCGAGGCCGCCTGCGAACACGCCGACTGGGCGACCAACACGGCGGCATTGCTGAAGAAAAAATCGCCGACCATGCTGCAAGTGACCAAGCGTCAGATCGAACGCGCCGCCACCATGAACCTGGCGGAGTGCTTCCGCATGGAGATGGATCTGGTCACCGCCACCTTCGAGCACGGTGACGTGGTCGAGGGCATACGTGCGCTATTGATCGACAAGGATCATTCCCCGAAATGGCGACCCGCCACACTGGCCGAAGTCTCAACCACCAGCGTCAATGAATTCTTTCGTCAGCGGTGGGAAAATAATGCACACCCGCTGAAGCACCTGCACATCGGACCTAACTGAGTTACACCTATCACCCAACGGAAATCCGCCATGCGCCTCGCCACCTACCAACTCAAAGATACGCAGGATCTGAAAACCGGCATTCTGATCGGCAAGGATCAGGTGCTGGATATCACCGCCGAAGCCGCTGCACGCGGCGCCATGCTCAGAGTCGCGACCATGCTCGACATCATTGCCGGTGGCGACGATGTCATGGCCCTGCTGCGCGAAATCGAAGCGGCGCCGAAGACCGAAGCCATCCTGCTCAACAAGGCATTGTTGAAGGCACCGATTCCGCGCACTGGCAAGAATGTTTTCTGCGTCGGCTGGAATTATCTCGAACACTTCGAAGAAGGCGGCGCGAAACTGAACGACAACCGCGAACTGCCGAAATGGCCGGTGTTCTTTTCCAAGGCGCCGACCGCGATCAACGGCCCGTACGACGTGATTCCCTACGACGGCAATGTCTCCACCCAGCTCGACTGGGAAGCGGAGCTCGGCGTCATCATCGGCAAGACCGGCAAGAATATTTCCGAAGCCGACGCCATGAGCCACATCTTCGGCTACACCGTGATCAACGACGTCACCTGGCGCGACATCCAGCGCCGCCACGGCGGCCAGTGGGACAAGGGCAAGTCACTGGACGGTACCTGCCCGATGGGGCCGTGCATAGTCACCGCCGATTCGATCGACCCGACCAATCTGCCGATTGAATGCCGCGTGTCCGGTGTGACCAAACAAAAGTCCAACACCAAACATCTCTATTTCAAGATTCCGCGCCTGATTCACGATCTTTCGCTGGGGCAGACGCTGGAAGCGGGCGATGTCATTTCCACCGGAACACCGGAAGGCGTGGGCTTTGCACGCACGCCGCCGGAATGGATGAAGCCGGGCGACCTGATGGAAACCGAGATCGAAGGGATTGGCGTGATGCGCAATCCGATCGGCAGTTACTGATCCGCCGTCAGGCCAGTACACCTTCGCGGCGCGCGCCGCGACCGAGTATCCATGCAGATGCAGGGCCGACGGCGGCCAGCGCCATCGGCAGCGGCAACCACAGCCAGTAGCCGTTCATCGCCACGGCCATGCCGGCCCAGCCCAGCGAGCCCAGTGTTTCGACAATGCCGACGACCTTGCTTTCCTTGTAACGCTGCTTCATGTTGCGGCGGTCGCCGCGACGCGGATTCCAGATATGGCAAATGGCCGCGGACGCCATGCCGCCGGCGCAGCAAAACAGCAACACCAGCGCAGCTCCCGGATCGCGCGTGAGCCACCACAGCGCCAGCGGCACCAGCAATGCCAGCACCGGCAGCACCGCTGCCAGCGCCTTGATCCATCGAATGCGCGCAATCGGCACGGGCGCGATGCCCACCAGCTCCGGCGCCTCTTCCGCCGCGATCGTCAGCCAGGCCAGATTGCCCGCCAGCATCGAGCTGATCATGACAAAGCCGGGAATGATGAGCCACGCGTTGCGCTCGCCGCGAAAGGCGACAAACATCAGCGGAATCAGATAGAGAATCTGCAGCAGCGTCTGCGAAATGATCTGCGGATCGCGCACCAGCAGTTTCCACTCCTTGACCAGCAATACGCGCATCAGTCCGCCGCTGAACACCGGCGCGGCGCGCGCAATTGCCTTCGCCACCTTTCCACTGCGCCCGCCGCTCATGCTTTCCTGGCTGCCGGTCACAAAACGGCGATGCGCGAGATTCACCACCACACAAAACATGCCGACAGCGACAGCCATCACCACCAGCAGCGGCAGCCATTCGCCTTGCATCGCCCGTACCGGCATCCACAACAGGCTTTCAGGCGCAAACAGCCCCCCGGGCTCGACCGCATTGCGGAACCAGACGACAAAGGCATCTCGGCTGGCGCGCGGCAATACCGTCTGGACTTGTGAGATGAGGAAGAACCCGGCGCCGGTCAGTGCGGCAAGAATCTGCGCCACTACTTTCGCGCGGCGCGCACCCAGCAGCTTCACCAGCATCATGGTCAGCGCCATGCCGGCGGCGGCGCAAAACAGCGCCAGCGCCATCACCACCGGATAAATCGCGATCAGGCCGGGGCGGCCGGCAAACAGGCCAACGTGCGCCAATGGCGACAGCAGGAACGCGGGCAGCACCATCGCGCTGATGGCAATGCCCAAACCGCGAACAGTAAAAATGGTGCGCGAGGACAGGGGCGAAGAAAGCAGCAGATCGAGGTCGCCGCGATCGAACAATGCGGTGACCGCATGTGCCACCGTCTGCGACAGCATGATCGAGACAAAGCCCCAGAAAACACCGCCGGCAATGGCTGTTGCGCTGGGCGGGAGCGCACCGCCGGCCATGGCGGAGATGCCGCGCAACGCCGCCCACATCGCCAGATGCAGGCACACCCAGATAAAGCCGCCACCGAGCAACAATATCCACAATCGTTTGCCGCCCATGCCACGCCACGCGAGCCGCAATTCGTGCCGCAACAGCCACAACCAGCCGCCCGGCGACGAGAAACCCGGCAAGCCTTCCGCAAACGATGACGCGCTCACCGATGTATCACTCATGCCGTTTCGGTGAGATTGAGGAACACGTCTTCCAGCGTGGCGCCTCTGCCATCTCCCGCGCCCTCGCTACCGGCGTGCGCGCGCAATTCGTCCAGCGTGCCCTGCGCGACAATGCGGCCTTTCTGGATGATGGAGATGCGCTCCGCCAGCCGCTCGGCAATTTCCAGGATGTGCGTGGTCAGCACCACCGTGTTGCCACGCTTGACGTAATCGACCAGCATGTCTTTCACCGACTTGGCGGCATGTGCGTCCAGCCCGGTCAACGGTTCATCCAGGATCAGCAACTTCGGCTCGTGGATCAGCGCGCCAGCCAATGCGAGCTTCTGCCGCATGCCGCGCGAAAAGCCTTCCGCATACTCCGACGCGTGATCCCACAAATCAAGCCAACGCAGCAACTCTTCCGCGCGCATGGCTGCAAGCGTGGTGTCGATGCGCCAAAGCCCGGCGACAAACTCCAGGTATTCCCAGGCGTTGAGCTTGCCGTACAGCAGCGGATCGTCCGGCAGGAACGCCATGATCTGTTTGGCCTGCATGGCCCCGGCGGCGATGTCGTGGCCGAAGATGGTTACTTCGCCGGCATCGGCTTTCAACAAACCCGCAACGATACGCAGCGTGGTTGTCTTACCCGCGCCGTTCGGCCCGAGCAGCGCATGGAATTCCCCGGCGGGAATATCAAGACTGAGGTTATCGACGGCGGTTTTGCCGCCAAATTGTTTGACCAGCGCCGAAATATGCAGCGCGGTTTCATGATCGTGAGTAGCTACATCCTGCAAAGTTATTGCCCCTTGTTGACGGTGGTTTGCAGCACTGGAACCAATACTGAAACTCAAGCACTGGTGCGGATTTCAGGGCATTTTCGGCCGGAAATCCGCGCCAATGCTGGAGTTCTGCTTTAAGTTCAATGAAAAAACAGATACGCGACCCAGATCGCCGCCGCCACGCCGGCGACATCGGCAAGCAGACCGTAGGTAATCGCGTAACGGGTTTTGGTGATGCCGACCGAGCCGAAATAAAGCGCGATGATATAGAACGTCGTATCCGATGAGCCTTGCAGGATGCTGACCAGGCGACCAACGAAGGAATCGACGCCATAGGTTTTCATCGCATCGATCATCATTGCGCGAGCACCGCTGCCGCTGATCGATTTCATCAATGCGGTGGGCAGCGCCGCAGTGAAATCGGTATTGAATCCCAGCTGCGCGACCAGCCAGCTCATGCCGCTGACCATCATGCCGAGCACGCCGGAATTGCGCAGCACGCTGATGGCCACCAGCATGCCGACCAGGTAGGGAATGATGGTGAGCGACGTCTGGATGCCGCCTTTCGCGCCCTCGATAAAGGCTTCGAATACATTGATCTTTTTCGCCAGCGCCGCGGTGATGAAGATGACGATTACCGACAGCAGTATGAAGTTGGCCGAGACCTTGGATACCACTTGTATTTCGTCCTTGGTCAGATACTGGCTGAAATACCAGACGATGCCGACGACGATTGCGGTGATGCCGCCCAGCCACGCCATCACCACTTTGTCGAACAGATTGATGCGTTGCTTGATGGCGACTGCGATCAGTGCCACGAAGGTGCCGGCGAAAGTGGCGATCAGCGTGGGAATGAAGATGTCCGAAGGGTCCTTGGCCCCCAGCACCGCGCGCTGTGCCATTACCGTTAGCGGAATCAGTGTGAGACCCGCCGTCTGCAGCACCAGGAACATGATCTGTGCGTCGGTGGCCTCGTCCTTTTTTGGATTGAGGCTTTGCAAACTCTCCATCGCCTTCAGGCCCACGGGCGTGGCGGCGTTGTCGAGGCCGAGAAAGTTTGCCGAGTAATTCATCACCATCAAGCCGGTGGCAGGATGATCTTTCGGTATGCCCGGAAAAATGCGCGAGAAAAACGGCGCAATGACACGCGCAACGAACTGGATTGCGCCGGCCTTTTCGCCGATGGTGAGGATGCCCAGCCACAGCGTCATCACGCCGGCCAACGGCAGCGAGATTTCCATCACGCCGACGCGTGCCGATTCGAATGTGCCGTCGACAATGCGTTTGAAGACGTCGATGTCACCCATGAACAACCATTGCGCGAGTGCAGCCAGAAAACCGACTATGAAAAATCCGGCCCAGATATAGGTGAGTGTCATCGAATCACTTCCGTCTTGTTGCTGACGTTATTGGGGCGCTTCCCCGGCGGGCGCCGGGGAAGAAAATCAGGGTAGCCAGAGTCCCTACTGCACCCTTACTTTACTTGCACCCACAGCGGCGCGAACTTGTTGTCCGAGCGATGCACCATGGTGATATTGGCGCGCGATACCCATGGGATGACCTGGCGGTGAATCGGAATCACCAGCACTTCGTTTTTCACCAGCTCAACAGCCTGGTTGATTTGCGTCTGGCGCTTGGCAAGGTCCATTTCAACGTCGGCCTTGTCGATCAGATCGTCCAGCGCTGCATTCTTGAAGTTGCCGTAGTTGGTGTCGCCGGCACCCTTGTCGTTCAGGCTGTGGAACAAAGGCTTCAAGGTGAACATGCCGTCGCGATTGTTGTCGCCCCAGCCCTGCATGCAAGCGGAGAATTCCTTCTTCGGCGTGCGGGCGAAGTACTGCGCTTTCGGCATCGCATCGACTTTCACATTGAGTCCGACGCGTGCCCACATTGCCGCCACCGCCACGCAGATTTTTTCATCGTTGACATAGCGATCATTCGGGCAATGCAGGGTAAATCCGAAGCCGCCAGGGTAGCCCGCTTCGGCCAGCAGTTTCTTTGCCGCTTCCGGGTCGTACGGGAAGCGCTTGTCCATCTCGGCGGGGATGCCTTCGCCTTTCGGATTGGGGGTGGCCAATGCAGTCGGTGTTGCCAGTCCGCGCATCACCTGCGTCTTGATGGCATTGACGTCGATGGCTTGATACAACGCCATGCGCACGCGTTTGTCCTTGAACGGGTTCTTGCCCTTCACATCCGAGAACAGCAGTTCGTCGCGCGCCTGGTCGAGTGCGATGGAGATGATGCGCGTTTCATCGCCTTCCCATACCTTGAGGTCCTTGTCGTCCTTCAAACGCAGCACGTCCTGTACGGCGGGATCGATGACGAAATCGATCTCGCCGGATTTCAGCGCCGCCATGCGTGTGGCATCGCTGGTAATCGGGCGGTATTCGATGTTGTCGATATTGGTCTCGAAGCGCTTGTCGCCGATGCCCCACCAGTCCGGGTTTTTGGTGTGAACGGTTTTGACGCCCGGCTCGAAGCTCACCAGTTTGTACGGACCGGTTCCCATGGCGTTGCGCGAAGCGTAGGTGACTTCCTTGGTGGTGAAGTCCTGCGGATTGGTGGAGTTGTTTTTCTCCGCCCACTTCTTGCTCATGATCGGCACTTCGCCAATCGAAATCAGGCCCACCGGGTTCGGCGCGGCTGTCGTAAATTCGACCGTGTAGTCATCGATTTTCTTCGCCACGCCGGCCGGCACCGCATAGGTCTTGAACTGGTTGCTCTTCGCTGCACGCTCAAACGAGAACACCACGTCGTCAGCCGTCAGCAGCGAGCCGTCGTGGAATTTCACGCCCTTGCGCAGTGTGATCACCCGCTTCAATGGGCTGACCACTTTCCACGAGGTCGCCAGCCACGGCGTCGGGTTCATGTCCTTACCCGGCTGGATCAGGCGCTCGTACACCAGTGCGTTGATCGATTTGGTGAAGCTCTCATCCTGGCCGTGCGGATCCTGCGTAGTGGCGTCGCCCTTGGACGACCAACGGAATGTTTTTGCGTCCAGCGCCGGCGAAACCGACGTTGCGATACAAAACACCAGACTGATACCGATCATGCGAAGCAACATGCCATCCTCCACTCACATTGGTTTTTCAGGTCGATCAAGCGTGCAAAACAGTGTATTCATCCTGCGACAAAACGGCCAGTACCAGTACCGGATCATGTCTGGCTTCGCGCATCAGGCCAGCCAAAAGTCTAGGGGAAATTGCCATTGACGCCTTGGGTATTTGGTATTAAATTGGTTTTATCGCAAAACGAATACTATCCGAATTGCGCAGGCGCGCGGCGAATCCGTGGAATGCGGCGACGGTTCCACTACAATGCCGTCGAAACCCCGAGGGCAACACCGCATCCGCGGAACAAGTGCGGTTGGATAAAAGAAACAGCGAGGAAACAGCGTAGCGTGAACAAGAGCTTGATCGCCGAGTTGAAACCCAGCGCCCGCGACACGTCGCCCCTCTATCTGCAACTGGCGCGCAAGCTGGGCGAGGCTGTCCGCAACGGGCGCTATCAGGCCCACGAGGCGCTGCCTTCCGAGCGCGCGTTATCGGAGTTGCTGGGCGTATCGCGCGTCACGGCACGCAAGGCGATCGATCAGCTGGTCGGCCAAGGGCTGATTGTCCGCAAGCGCGGCTCCGGCAATTACATCGCGCCTCATCTGGAAGCGCCGCTATCCCGGCTCACCAGCTTTTCCGAGGAGCTGCATCGCCGCGGCTACAAGCCTGGCTCGCGCTGGCTGGATCGCTCCATCACCGCCGCGGCGCCGGACGAACAATTGAGCCTTGGCCTGTCGCCGCAAATGCAGGTGGCGCGCATGGAGCGGCTGCGATTGGCCGACGATGTGGTCATGGCCTACGAATGCAGCGTGCTACCGCAAAGCGTGCTGCCGCACCCCGAGGAAGTGGAAGGCTCGCTATACGAACACCTGACGCGCATCGGCAAAGCGCCGATGCGCGCGCTGCAGCATATCCGTGCCATCAATGCACCATCGCGGCTGGCAAATCAACTGGGCATTCCCACCGGGCAGGCGGTGCTTTTCATCACCCGCATCGGCTACCTTGAGTCCGGTCAGGCCGTCGAACATACCGTCTCCTACTGTCACAGCGACTACTACGATTTCGTGGCCGAAATGCGGCGCGAGTAGCAGACGCTGCCGAACGATTCGCAAGGCACTCGCATCGAATGACCACGCTCGCTGGCAACATCCTCACGCCGCAGGGATTCGTCCGCGGCAGCATTGAATTTTCCACTGCTGGCACTCAGGCGGGCCGCATCGCGAAAATTGACGGCCAGACTGTCTCAATCGATCAAGCCCGATCCGGTTCGCAGCCAATCATCCTGCCCGGCTTCATCGATTTGCACGTCCACGGTGGCGGCGGCCACGACATCATGGAAGGTGGCGATGCCGCATTGCGCGTCGCTTCGATCCATGCCAGTCACGGCACCACGTCAATGCTGGCGACCACGATGACGGCACCCCGGTCCGATCTGGACGTGGCGTTCCATGCCTTGGCGCCATTGTGCGGCACGGCGCAAACGTCTCGTCCCGCAGACTCCGCTCGTGTCATGGGGGTCCACCTCGAAGGCCCGTTCATCAATCCCGGCAAGCTGGGCGCACAGCCCGATTTCGCGCGGCCAATGAACGTGGATGAATTGAGCGAGTTGCATCGCATCGCCCCGATCCGGTTGATTACGCTGGCGCCTGAAGTCAATGGCAACCTGGACACGATCGAGGCGCTGGTGGCCGCGGGCTTCAAGATTCAGATTGGTCACAGCCTCGGCACTTATGAAGACGGTGTCGCCGCGTTGAACAAAGGTGCCGACGGATTCACCCATCTGTTCAACGCCATGACCGGCCTGCACCACCGCCTGCCTGGCATGGCCGGCGCAGCGCTGGCGCACGCCGAATACGCCGAGCTGATTCCGGACATGCTGCATGTGCATCCCGGCGCGATTCGCGTTGCACTGCGTGCTATCCCTCGTTTGTTCTGCGTCACCGATTCCACCGCCGCCGCCGGCATGCCGGACGGCGAATACCGCTTGGGTCGCCACACGGTCACCAAATGCATGGGCGGTGTGCGACTGGCCGACGGCACGCTGGCGGGTTCCACGCTGACGATGGACCAGGCGCTGCGCAATCTGGTCAACGAACTCGGGCTCGATCTGACCGATGCATCGCGGCGTGTATCGACCAATGCCGCCGACTATCTTGGGCAGAACGATAGAGGCCGGCTGGTGGCCGGCGCATTTGCCGACATGGTGCTGCTCGACCGCGATCTCAAACTGACCGATGTCTTTGTCGAAGGCGTGGCGATTTCCGGCGGGAGCGGTGCTTGAGCACACATATGCTGCGCGAAGCGTACGAAGCACCAGCCGCGGTTGCGCGCCAGCTCGCTGCAGGCGATGAATCCTACCGCGCGTTCGGCGCGACCTTGCGTGAGCAGAATCCCGCATCGGTGCTGACGGTGGCACGCGGCAGTTCCGATCATGCCGCGCATTTCATGGCTTATCTCATCATGGCGCGGCTGGGTCGATTGGTTACCTCGCTGCCGATGTCGCTGGTCACGCTCTATCAATCGCAAATTCAATGCGCCGGTCTGGCCTCGATGGCGTTTTCGCAATCGGGTCAAAGCCCGGACCTGGTGGCGCCAATGCGCTATTTCACCGAGGGCGGCGCGATTACGGCGGCGTTCGTCAACGATGCCGAATCACCGGTTGCCAAGGCGGTGAACTGGGTGTTCCCGCTACATGCCGGCCGCGAGCAAAGTGTGGCAGCGACCAAGAGCTTTATCGCGCAACTCGTTGCCGGCGCGCACGTGGTTGCTGCATGGCAGGACGACGCAAGGCTGCACGATGCGTTGAACAAATTGCCTGCCGCGCTTGAACGCGCGTGCCAAACCGACTGGTCGCGCGCCATTGAGGCGCTGGCCGATGCCGATCGCCTGTTCGTCATCGGCCGTGGCACCGGGCTTGCGGTGGCGATGGAAGCGGCGCTCAAGTTCAAGGAGACGTGCGCTATACAAGCCGAAGCGTTTTCCGCGGCCGAAGTTAAGCACGGGCCGATGGCGCTGATCGACGAAGGTTTTCCGCTATTGATCTTTGCCCCACCGGGGCCTGCGCAATCGGGCCTGCTCGCGCTGGCGGCGGAAATGCGGACTCGTGGCGCGCTGGTTCTGCTGGTCGCACCGAATGGAACACCGGGCGCCGATCTGGAAATGATTGCAACCGCGTCGGTCGATCTCGATCCGATCTCGGCAATCCAGAGTTTCTATCCCATGGTCGAAGCGCTGTCCCGCGCGCGTGGTCTCGACCCTGACCATCCCAGGCATCTGGCGAAAGTCACGAGAACACACTGAATGAGCACGATTCCGCAAACCGAAAAGCCGAGCGAATCGCATACCGCACTCGATCAATATTCCGCATTCGATCTGGTCAAGACTTTTGCCGACGATCAGTTGACCGCCGTGAAAGCCGTGCAGGATGCCGCCTCGCAGATCGCAGCAGCGGTGGACGCCGCCGTACCAAGGCTGGAACGAGGTGGCCGCCTGATCTACGTCGGCGCGGGGACCTCCGGCCGCCTGGGATTGCTGGACAGCGTCGAGCTCTATCCGACGTTTTCCTGGCCGTCCGAGCGTGCGGTCGCGCTGCTCGCCGGTGGCCAGCAGGCGCTGTTTCGAGCGGTCGAAGGTGCGGAAGATCAAACCGATCAAGGGGCGGCGGACATTCGTGAGCAACATATCGAGCCACGCGACGTCGTCATTCTGCTGGCCGCATCGGGAGGTACGCCGTACACCATGGGTGCGCTGGAAGAAGCTCGCCGCCTCGGCGCGCTGACCATTGGTATCGGCAATAACCTGAATTCCCCGGTCGCACTGAAAGCGGAGTGCGGCGTCATCCTCGACACCGGTTCGGAACTGATTTCCGGTAGCACGCGATTGAAGGCCGGCACCGCACAGAAGATCACATTGAATACCTTGTCCAGCTCGATCATGGTCAAGTTGAACAAAACCTACGGCAACCTGATGGTCGATCTGAAACCAACCAATGCCAAATTGAGGCGCCGCGCGGAACGGCTGACCGTGCTGGCAACCGGTGCCGATGAAGCGACAGCCCGTACAACGCTTGAGGCCTGCAATCACCACGTCAAGACCGCCATCGTCGCCATTCTTGCCAAAGTCGATGTGACCGAGGCGGCGGCGAAACTGGATGCCGCGCTCGGCAGCGTGCGCGCCGCGATTGGCCGCTGATGCAAACGAATCCAGTAACGCCGGCAGCAGCCCCGGAGCGCAGCGTCTGGTGGTGGATTCCCTCGCTCTACTTCGGCCAGGGCATTCCGTACGTGGTGGTGATGACGCTGTCGGTCATCATGTACAAGAACCTCGGCATCTCCAATACCGACATCGCGCTCTACACCAGTTGGCTTTATCTGCCGTGGGTGATCAAGCCGCTGTGGTCGCCACTGGTGGATATTTTTCGCACCAAGCGTTTCTGGATCGTGACGCTGCAACTGCTGATCGGCGCGTCGCTGGCGCTGGTGGCGTTTACCTTGCCGGTGTCGCATTTTTTCCAGGTCACGTTGGCAGTGTTCTGGCTGATGGCGTTCAGTTCAGCCACGCACGATATTGCTGCGGATGGCTTCTACATGCTGGCGCTGCCGCAGCACCAGCAGGCGGCGTTTGTCGGCGTACGCAGTGCGTTCTATCGCGCAGCCATGCTAACCGGGCAAGGCGGGCTGGTATATCTGGCCGGCATACTGGGCGAGCAAACAGGTAACGTCACGTTGGCGTGGCAGATCGTGTTCTTTGTTTTGTCTGGCATGTTCTTCTTGCTGTTTTTTTTCCACAGCGTCGTGCTTCCGCGCCCTCCGTCTGACCAGACTGCCGCTCAAGACACCAATCCAGCGGCTGCATTCTTCAAGACGTTCGCAAGTTACTTTGGCCGTCGCGACATTCTGCTGACACTGGCGTTTCTGCTGACGTTTCGATTAGGTGAAGCTCAGGCACTCAAGCTGATTACACCGTTCATGCTCGATCCTGCGGCCGCTGGCGGACTCGGGCTCACGACGGCACAGGTCGGCAAGATTTACGGAGTAGTCGGACTTATTGCCCTGACCTGCGGCGGGTTGTTGGGCGGCTATGCGATTTCGCACGGCGGACTTAAGCAATGGATCTGGCCGATGCTGTTCGCCGTGCACATTCCGAATCTGGCCTTTGTCTTCCTGGCGTACACCTTGCCAAGTAGTGAGTGGATCATCGCCACGGCCATCGCCATCGAGCAATTCGGTTACGGCTTCGGCTTCGCGGCCTACCTGCTGTTCATGATCATGGTGTCGGACGGCCCGCACAAGACCGCGCACTATGCGATCTGCACCGGTTTCATGGCGCTGGGCATGATGCTGCCGGGCATGATCAGCGGCTGGATACAATCGCAACTCGGATACCCGCATTTCTTCATCTGGGTGTGCATCTGTACTCTGCCATCGATTGTCATCACGCTCTTCCTGAAGATCGATCCGGCGTTTGGCAAGAAAGCGGATAAGGCGTGAGCGCAGCGCCAGCCACCGATCGTTTGGTGTCGCTGGATGCGTTCCGCGGTTTTACCATTGCCGCAATGGTGCTGGTGAACAATCCCGGCGACTGGTCGAATCTGTATTCGCAACTCGCGCATGCCGAATGGAACGGCTGGACCTTCACCGACTGGATTTTTCCGTTCTTCCTGTTTATCTGCGGCGTGTCGATGACGTTTTCGCTCGGCCGCCGCGCTGAGACCGGCGACGACAAGCCGAAGCTGCTGGTTCAGTTGTTCAAGCGCGCCGCGATTATTTTCCTCATCGGCTTGCTGCTGAACCTGATTCCCAGTTTCAATTTCGACACGGTGCGCATTCCCGGCGTGCTGCAACGCATCGCCCTCTGCACCATGCTGGCCGCACCGATTGTTGTGTACTTCAACTGGAGGCAGCAGTGCTACTGGATTGTTGGGTTACTGGCGGTGTACGCGCTGCTGATGCTGTTGGTCCCGGTGCCCGACGTGCAGGGTCGCATTGCCGCCGGCGTGCTGGAGCCGGGGCGTGACTTCGGCGCCTATGTCGACCGGCTGCTGCTTGACGGACACTTGTGGGCCAAGTCGAAAACTTGGGATCCGGAAGGCCTGGTCAGCACGTTGCCGGCGGTGTGCACGCAATTGTTCGGCGTGCTGGCCGGGCGCTGGCTGTTGAACAACGCCGGGCGTGCGGAAAAAACCGTGTGGATGCTGCTCGCGGGCCTGTTGTGCCTGTGGATCGGTGCAATGCTGGACGTGGTACTGATGCCCATCAACAAGAGCTTGTGGACGGTGTCTTTCTGCATCTTCATGACGGGTTGGGCACTGCTGATATTCAGCGCCTTTTACTGGCTGATCGATGGCAGCGATTCCGCAGCGTTGCGCGAAGCATCGCGCAAGAAGCTGTTGCCGTTCACCATCTACGGCATGAATGCTTTGTTCATCTTTGCCTTCTCCGGGTTGGTGGCAAAGATGTTGGGCTTTATCAAGTTGGGTGAAGCGCAAACGCTCAAAGCCATCATTTACGCGCCGATCAAGGCGCTGCCGATTTCGTCGGTGAATGCATCGCTCGCGTTCGCTATTCTGTTCAATCTGGCGATGTTCGCGGTCGCGTGGTTTATGTGGAAGAGACAATGGTTCGTCAAAGTGTAGCGATGGAAAACTCAAGCACTGGTGCGGCTTCCGGGCCAAAAATGGCTGGAAAGGCGCGCCAATACTGGACTTCTGTGGTCTTGTGCGGGGTATTTGCACTGTCGGCATGTACCACGCCACCGATAACCGAAGGCCCCGGCACTGCAGCCAGCGACGTGCCGCCGCCGGCACCGCGCGAATTCCGTGCTGCGTGGGTGGCGACCGTGGCCAATATCGATTGGCCCAGCAAGCGCGGCTTGCCGGTGGAACAGCAGAAGCAGGAAATCATCAGCATCGTTGAGCGCGCGCAGGCGCTCAACCTCAACGCGTTGATCGTGCAGGTGCGTCCCAGCGCCGACGCAATCTACCCATCCAATTTCGAGCCCTGGACCGAATATCTCAACGGCGAAACCGGCAAGCCACCGCAGCCGTTTTACGATCCGCTGCAGATGTGGATCGAGGAAGCGCACAGCCGCGGACTCGAGTTGCACGCGTGGTTCAATCCTTATCGCGCGCGGCATACTTCGGCCAAGTCGGCGCCATCGCGCGACCATATCGCCAACACTCATCCTGCCGTCGTCAAAGACTACGGTGGTTTTTTGTGGATGGACCCGGGCGAGGCCTTCGCCGCGCAGCGTACGCTGGACGTGATCCTCGATGTGGTGAAACGCTACGACATCGACGGCGTGCATATTGACGACTACTTCTATCCCTATCCGGTGACCGATCCACCTGCGGCCACACCCGCTGTGCCCAAGCCGGTCGAAGTCGATTTTCCCGACGACGCGGCGTGGAGCGCTTATCTGCTCGGCGGCGGTAAACTCGTTCGTGCCGATTGGCGGCGGCAGAACGTCGACAAGCTGATCGAAAAAATCTACCGCAGTGTTCACGCCGAGAAGTCGTGGATGAAGTTCGGCATCAGCCCGTTCGGTATCGGCCGCCCGGACCGCCGTCCGCCCGGCATCGCCGGCTTCAGTCAGTACGACAAGCTGTATGCGGATGTGGAACTGTGGCTGCGCGAAGGCTGGCTGGATTATTTCGTGCCGCAACTCTATTGGCCGATCGATCAGGCCGCGCAGTCGTATCCGGTATTGCTCGATTACTGGATCAAGGAAAACACCAAGGGTCGCCATTTATGGCCCGGACTCTTTACCAGCCGGATCGAAAAGGAGGCGACGGCAAAGTCGTGGAAGGTCGATGAAGTAATCAACCAGATTGCCATCACCCGCTCGCGCGGCACCGCTGATCCACTGGTGCGCGGCCATGTGCATTTCAGCATGGTGTCGCTGACGGAGGACCGACAATCGATCAGCGAGCGCTTGAAGCGCGAATACCCAGACAGAGTGCTGACGCCGGCCATGCCTTGGCTCGTCAAGGAGACACCGTCGAAGCCGGTGGTTTCCACCGAGCGGCTGGCCGAGTTTCCCGAGCGCGTTGTGTTGCGCCTTAAGCCCGGCGGACCTGAGCAGGTCTGGCAGTTCGGCATATGGACCCGGCGTGGACAGACGTGGGACTTCCATGTCGAAACGGCAGGCCAGCAAATGCTGAATGGCAAGCTGGACTACTACGACATTGCTCCCTCTCGCCAGAGCCCACAGGGTCGACTAAACATGATTGTGATTACGGCTGTTGGCAGATTGGGCAATGAGAGCGAGCGCGTGTTTGTCACCATTGATGCAAATGGCGGAGTCAGCGTCAAATGAAGCCGATGTCGTCAGGCTCACTAGGCCTCGGCATCGACGCCGGCGGCACGCGTACGCGCTGGGCGCTGATGAACGAGTCGGGCGAGCTGGTGGCCGATGGCAGCGTGGGCGGACTGAGCGCGTTGCAAATGAGCACCGACGCGGGTCGCCAGCGCATTCGCGAGTCGCTGTTGGAACTCGCGCGCGACGTGCTTCCCGGCGGACGGCCGACGCGGGTTCACGCCGGCATGACGGGTCTGAGCGAAGGCGGCGATGCGCTGCGCACCATGATTGCCGATTCGCTGGGTTTGATGGCCGATGAGGTGACGCTGGGCAGCGACATCGAGATTGCCTATCTCGACCTGTTCAAGCCCGGTGAAGGTTATGTGGTCTACGCCGGTACCGGTTGCATCGCGGCGTTTATTGACGAGCGCGGGCAGTTGCATCGCGCCGGTGGCCGCGGTGCGATTCTGGACGACGCCGGTGGCGGATTCTGGATTGCCTGCCAGGCACTGCGACACATCTGGCGCAGTGAAGACGAGCGGCCGGGTTGCTGGGATCAATCGCCGATGGCGATTGCGGTATTCAGGCGCATCGGTGGCAGCGACTGGCCGCGTTCGCGCGAATTCATCTATGGCAATAACAGTGCCGAAGCGCGCGGCGAAATCGGCAAGCTAGCGCTGGCGGTGGCGGAAGTGGCGGAGGTTGATCCGGTAGCAAGTGAAATATTGAGCGAAGCCGGGCGTGAATTGGCGCGCTTGGCGCGCGCGATGCTGTCGCGCTTCGGGCCGCGTCCGGTGGCCTTGTCAGGTCGGGTGCAGGAACTGCATCCGTTGATCGAAAAGTCGATGCGACTGGCGTTGCCCATGTCGGTGCAATTGCAGGCGCGTATCAGCGAAGCGCATGTGGCTGCGGCGCGGCAGGCGGTGAAGAAAATAAGGATGGTGAAATGAAGTTGTTGAACAGAGTGGTGTTCTTGCTATTGGCTGCCGTACTGAGCGGCTGCGCGACCGGCCCGGTGATCGATTCCAGCTATGTGGCGAAAAGCCAGGACAGCCGTGTGCAGTACCTGATCCTGCATTACACCGCGCAGGATGCGCCGACTTCGCTCAAGACCCTGACCGCTCCGGGTGTCAGCAGTCATTACCTGGTGATGGACGATGTGTCACGCGGTTTGCCGACGATATACGGCTTGGTGGATGAAGATCGCCGCTCGCATCATGCCGGCGTGAGTTCGTGGAAAGGCAATACGCAACTGAATTCCAGTTCGATCGGCATCGAGATCGTCAACCTGGGTTTTATCGATGGTCCCGATGGCCGCGTCTGGTTCGACTATCCGCCGGCGCAGGTCGACGCGGTGATCGCACTGGTGAAGAAAATCGTGGCCACACACAACCTGAAGCCTGATCGCATCCTCGGTCACAGCGACATCGCGCCGCAGCGCAAGACCGATCCCGGTCCTCGTTTTCCGTGGAAACGGTTGGCCGACGAAGGATTGATCTTGTGGCCGGATGCGAAAAAGGTGGCTGAGCGTACGCCGCTGTTTGAAGCGCCGTTCCCGGATCTGGAATGGTTCCAGCAAAACCTGCTGCAGCATGGATTCGCCGTACCGCTGCACGGCCAGTTCGACGATGCGACGCGGCGGGTGATCGCGGCATTCCAGATGAAATACCGTCCGGCGAATTTCGACGGCATTCCCGACGCAGAAACCGCCGCGCTGCTGGATGTGCTCAATTCGCCTGATCGCGCGACACGATAGGCGATGATGATGCGTGCACAATCACTTCCACTGTTTGTAACTCTTGGTATGACCGTACTGTTGACGGGGTGTCAAATGAGCGCTCATCGAACGCAAACCGGCGCGGCACCTGTGCATGAGCATTCGCCTTCATCGTATGCATCGCTCGATGCGGAACTGGCCGCCGTGGTCAACGATCCTGCGCGACAACTTGCCAGCTTGTCGGTGCTGGCGGTGCGCGATGGCCGCATCGTTTATCAACGCCAGTTCGGTTATCGCTATATCGATGAAAAAAATCCCGCCGCTAGTCGGCTCGCCAACGAGGCGACGATGTATCGCATGGCGTCGATATCCAAGCTGGTGACGACGCTGGGTGTGATGCGGCTGGTGGAGGACGGCAAGCTCAAGCTCGATACCGACATCAGCAATTATCTTGGCTATCGGGTTCGCAATCCGAATTTCCCCGACGCGCCGATCACGCTGCGGATGATGATGTCGCATACATCGTCGCTGCGCGATAGTGGCGGCTACTACTGGGACAAGAGTCTCGATGCCGATCTGAAGGACGTGCTATTGCCCGGTGGAAAGTTCTACGACAAAGGCGCGATGTGGGCGAAGAACACGCCGCCCGGCGCCTATTTCCAGTACGCCAATTTGCCCTGGGGCGTGATCGGCACCGTGATGGAACGCGCGACTGGCGAACGCTTCGATCGGCTAATGCGGCGCCTGATATTCGACCCGATGGGATTGCCCGGTGGATTCCATCCGGCGGATTTTTCGAAAGCCGAGCTCGACAACACCGCCACGCTGTATCGCAAACGAACGGAGGTGGGCGACAAGGAAATCTGGAATCCGTCTGGGCCTTGGGTGGTGCAGGTGGACGATTACGTCACCGGCACGCCGACTCCGCGTGCCACGGCTGACTATGTGATCGGCAGCAATGGCACGCTGTTCGGGCCGCAGGGCAATTGCCGCCTGTCGGCAAATAGCCTCGGCCAGATCATGCTGATGCTGATGAACGATGGCCGGCATGAAGGTCGCACGATTCTGAAGAAGGAATCGGTCGACGAAATGCTGCGCGCGCAATGGCGCCACGACGGCACCGGAAAGAATGGCAGCAGTGCCTACGGCGGAAGCAAGGACGCGATGAACGAATGGGGGCTGGGCAACCAACACTTCCTCGACACCACCGGCCCGTCGGAAGGCGATCGCCTGGTCGAAAACGGATTCAAGGCAGTGGGGCACACCGGCAATGCCTGGGGCCTCACGTCGGCGCTGGTATTCGATCGCGAGAAAAAGAACGGCATGATTTTTTTGGTTGGTGGTCCCGCCTTCGATCCGGAGACGGACAAGGGAAAATACTCCGCGCATCGTCGTTACGAGGAGCGCATCCTCACGGCGCTGCATAGCCATGCTATCGCGCAACAATCGAACAAGCCGTAATCACGAACGTCAACTTCAAGCACGAGGAAACACCATGGACATGAATGCTGTGACCCGCGTTGTGCGACCTGCCGCGCTTGTACTCGCTGCGCTGATTCTGGGCTCCTGCAGCACCATGCCGCCACCGGTTGCTTCAGTAGCACCGGTACTCACCCCTGCACCGAATCTTTTGCCATTGCCGTACACGGTCGAGCGCTTCAATCTTTCCGGCCCGATTGCGGGTGTGCTGGTGAAGGTCGATCTGGCCGATCCTCGCGTCAAGGTGGCGGTGGCGCTGGCCGATGATCACGATCCGGATGGCGATGGGCCCTGTGTCGGCCGGCTCGACACGACCAGCCAGGCGGCACGCCGGGGCGATTTCGACATCACCATCAACGCCAGTTTCTTCGCGGTACCAGCCACGCGCGATTTCAACAGCCAGAAGATCAGCTATTTCGCCGGCAACTGCGGTTATCCGGTGGGATGGCATTACTCCGGCGGCAAGCTGATTGCCAAGCCGAATTCGGAAAATATCCGCTCGACCATGGTGGTACACAACGACGGGCGGATTTCATTGCTTGATGCGGTGAAAGAGCTGCCTGCCGATACGCTATATGCAGTAAGCGGCAACGCGATGATGCTGAAGGATGGCAAGCCCATGCCACCCGCGCGCGATCAAGCGCGCCATCCACGTAGTGCCATCGGGTTGTCACCCGACGCGCGCACGCTGTACGTGATGGCGATAGACGGCCGGCAGGAGCCGCATAGCCGTGGCGTGACGCTGGCGGAGCTGGCAGATGTGCTGATCAAATTCGGCGCGCATAACGCCATCAATCTGGATGGTGGCGGCAGCACGGCGCTGGTGATCAAGGATCAGGGCACCGGCGTTTATACGGTGGCGAATCAGCCTTCGGATACTTCGTCGCTCAAACTGCCGGTGCGCGGCGAGCGACCGGTGATTGATGTGGTGGGGATTCGAGTCCGCTAGACTCGGCTATAGCTCTGAAGCGCAGAAAACGAAACTCCAGCACTGGCGCGGCTTTCCGGGCATTTTAAGCTGGAAATCCCCGCCAGTACTGGAGTTTCGTCATTTGGTAACCATCAAAAAAACGCCCGGCATCAAGCCGGGCTGTGGTGTGATTTCCGTACACCCGGGATTACTGCTTCGGCTTGTCTGCAGAGGGAGGAGGAAGCTGCAGTGCGTCGCCAATTTCGATGCTCGGCAATTGCTCACCCAGGCTGCGCGCCATTGAGCGCTCAACGAATCGAGTAAACAATCCCGCCAACTTTTCGGGCGGGACGCTGTTGGCGACATTGATCGCAGTCGACATCGGGTCGAAAATTTTCTGATATTCAAAGTTGGCCGCCTTGTCGAGCACCTTCAGCGTCTTGGCGTCGAACACCCAGGTTTGCGTGTAGTTGTAAGGCGCGATAAAGGTCTTCGAGTCCTTACCGGGTTTGCCTTCCGGCGTGATCGTTTCTTCGCCGGTACCACCCTCAAATACCGCGCCGGTTTCGTCGGCGATCGAGGAGCTTTCCAACGGCTGTACATAAATGCCGATGCCTTCGAGCTTGCTGGCCATGCCTTTGCGCTCGGAGAACTGGAACTTCGGTGTCACCACGATGATGGTGTCCCATTCCTGGCGCTGCGGAAATTTATCCAGCACTGCCAACAATTTCTGCATCGCGACTTTTTCGCGTTCCACCGGGATTACGCCATCCATTTCCAGCGGATTGAGCCGGGCGAGGATGCGTTTGCTGCCCGGGTCTTTCAGCTCAATGGCTTTGTCCAGGCCTTTGAGCACCGAGTTGTTGATGGCATCGCCAGGCACCTTGATCACTTCGCGACGGAAGTTGTCGAGGATGTTGGAGCCGACGACTTTTTTCTGCGTGACGACAGTGAGTTGATCGCCCACGGCAGAGATGATGGCGTAGACCTTCGGTTTTGCCTGTGTGGTGCTGTCCTGCGCGAAGGCTGCCGCGCTGCTCGCACTCAACGCCACCGCGATGATGGCGACCAGGAGTCGAATCGGTTTTTTCATTGTTGTTCCTTTCAAAAATAGGCAGTCATCAATTGAGTTGCCGCCACTACCGGTTTTGGTTCCCGCACGAATCGGCAAGTTTGGTTACAGTTCGCCATACTGCATGCGGCGCTGTGTTCGTTATCGATGCTGCGGATTGTGCATGGCTGAAGCTAGTCAGGCGACTGGAAGGCGATAAAGTTGCAGTGCCGGGTGACGAATAGCCGATTTTGACCGATGAGCCATTGCCGCTTCGCGCCGATACCGGTAAATCGACAACCAAGGCGGCGGAGTTTAATCGGAAAACGGCTGACGTGTGTGGCGGAGTTGTGACAAAACCTGCCGGCTGCCGGACCAGGCGGCAATCGCCTTACTCGCGCACTCCCGCTTCGAGCAGGGTCAGCGTGCGGCTGGTGGTGTCGAGCCGCGCACGGATGCCGACCGGCAAGGTGAACTGGTGCGAGATGTGGCCGAAAGAGTAGCCATATGCTGCCGGCACCGGTGACGCCGCGAAGTGATCGTCCAGTACTTCATTCAGGCTGAGCGATTTGTCGTCCGCTGGCGCATTTCCGCGGGTGAAAACTCCCAGCATCACGCCGGCGGCATGCGCCAACCCGCGCGATTCGCCGGCGCGTGCCGACGCCTGTTGCAACTGGGTAAGCATGCGGTCAACCCGGTACGGTGCCTCCCGCACCTCTTCCAGAAACAGCAGGTGGTCGCGGATCTCCGCGCCGTACGGTGTGCCGGCCAATGCCGAGACGATCGACAGGTTGCCGCCGATCAGCGGCCCGGTGGCGACGCCTTCGCGAAAGGTACGCGGAACGTATTCCGGCATGGTCGCGGCGCGGCGTTCGTTTTCTGCCGACATGTGAATCTCGGTTTCGCGGCGCGGCGACATCAGCACCGCCTGCATCTGGCTGACAGCGTAATCGTTCGGCGTGGACCAGGCCACCGGTCCATGAAACGTCACCAATCCGGCCCGGCGATATAAGGCCAGGTGCAGTGCGGTGATATCTGAATAGCCGATAAGGATTTTGGCGTGGCGGCGGATCAATTCGTAATCCAGCGAGGGCAAGAGACCGCTGCAGCCCGAGCCGCCGCGCGCGGTCCAGATGGCCTGCACTTGCGGATCGACGAACATGCCGTGCAAATCGTCGAGACGCTGTTTGACGCTGCCGGCATACCCGCCCCAGACGGCGCGAATGTTGGGAGAGAGCTTGACGCGAAAGCCAAGCGATTCGAGGTTCTGCACACATTTCTGGATGATCGCATCATCAAGAACGCCACCGGGCGCGATCAGCCCAACCAGACTGCCGGGGCGCAGCATCGGTGGCCTGATAAGCGGGTGGCGAGCGCTAGTCCGAGGCACAGCATAAGCAGTGCGCATGGGGGCGATGGCAGCGACAGCGGTTGCCGCCAGATATTTACCGAAGTGACGCCGATTCATGTCGCAATGGGAGCCGATTTTTTATGAGTAAAAAAAATGCAGGGAACCGGAAGGTACCCTGCATTTCCGCAAAACCTGCCCTTGCGGGCAGGGGGAGATTGTTACTTGAAGCGATAGGTCAGACGCAAGGTGTAAGCACGACCACGCGGGTCGGCTATACGCGGATCCCAAGCCGTGCCGGCCGCAAAGTCGACATTGTGCGCGGTGAACGGCGGATCGGTGTTGAGGATGTTCTTGATACCGCCGGTGATGGTCAGGTTCTTGAAGCCCGAGTAAGTGAGGGAGGCGCTATAGGTGATGTACTCGGATACGTTCGGATTGTAGTTCGGCGCATTCGCCACGCCAGCAGGTACTTCGTCCTTGTAACCCGCGGTGTAGTACTGGGTCAGCGTGCCGCTCCAGTCGCCTTCGGTGTAGGTCACCTTTGCGGTGTGTTTCCAGCGCACGAACAAGTCCTGCACATCCCACTGGCCCACCAGTTCGCGGTAGTCCTGGGTCTTGAAGATGCGGCTGCGGAAGCTGTCGACATAGGTACCATCCAGCTGTGCCTTCCACTTGCCGGGACCAAGCCTGCCGTTGGCCAGCAGGCTGACTTCCACCCCGCGCGTGATGTCACCATCGGCATTCACCAAGCCGCCACGGATGTAGCCGCCGGTTTCGTCGATACGGCCGGTCGGGCCGCGAACGATGGAGTCCGGGAAGGTGGAGGGATTGGCGATAACCAATTGCGGCGTCACTACATAGATACGATCGGTACGCTTGATTTCATAAACATCGAAGCTCGCGCTGGCCCAGTCAACCGGTGCCAGCACAAAGCCAACCGTCCATTGTTTGGACGTTTCCGGTTTCAGGTTCGGGTTGCCGCCACTACGACCCAGCGGACGTATTGCGCAGAACACCGGATTGCCCGGATTTTGCGGACACAAGACCGGGTCGGCCACGTTGCCGGGGATTTGCGCCTCGGAAATCGGGCTGTACAACTGCGTGAAGCTCGGCGCGCGGAAGCCTTCGTTGTACGACCCGCGGAACAACAAGATGTTCGTTGGCGTGAACTTGAAAGACACCTTTGGATTTGTGGTCTTGCCGAAGTCGCTGTAGTCGTCATGACGTACCGCAGCAGAGACCTCCAGCATCTTCACAATCGGCACCGCGATTTCGCCATAGACAGCCTTGATATCGCGTTTCTGCTTGTTGACGAAGATGTCGGTCGGGAACGGCGCATCCTGAATCGCGACAGCGGTAGCGCTGTTGTTCAGGAAGTACTCTTCCTTGCGCACATCGAAACCGGCAGCTGCGGAGACCGCGCCTGCGGGCAATTGGAAGATTTCACCCGAGATCGAGCCGTCAAAAGAATTGAGCTTGAACTCGCCCCCCTGCAGTTTGTCGCCGTTTACCTTCGCATCGGCGAGCAATTGCATGGCCGCAGCCGTCTGCGTCTGGCCGGGCAGCAGCCATGGATTGATCAGGCCGGTTGCCAGGGCCGCGTTGAAGGCAGTAGTGCGATAGTAGCCATTGACCAGAATGGAATCGGCCTTGCTACCACCCGTCGCCACACCGAGCTTATAATCCCATTTGCCCCAAGTGCCTTCAATGCCTGCCTGTGCGCGATAGGCTGTGGCTTCGGTTTCAATCTGGCGATTGCCGCAAGCGATACAACGCCAGCGATAGGCAATCGGCAAATTGGGATTGAAACTGGGAATGAATGCCTGCAGGTTCTGGTAGTAAGGTCCGTTGACCGGGTACGCATTACCCGCTGCGATGCTGGTAGTAACCTGACGCTGTTCGAAGGTCCGATCGGAAGTGGTGCGCGAACCGACAAAATCAACCCATGCCTGCGTATTCGCATTGATTTCAAATGTTCCGCGTGCGACCACGCTGATGCGTTCAGCCGGTTGCATCAGCGCCTGCTCGCGTCCGTAGTCGTAAGCGCAGCCACGGGAAGAGGCATAGAACGAGGGGCCAAGCACATCGCCGCGATACTGCGTCATGCCCGGGATCAGGCCGCAATTGCCCTGAAAGCTGAGCAGGTTGGCGCGGGTGTAGGTTTGCGTGGTGCCGGGCAGCTGGAAAATGCCACTGATGTTCGACGAGCCAACAAAAGAAGCACCCATGGCCGTGCCGGCGCCGCCGGTCTGCGAGGCAAACGGCGTACCGGTGGTGTCCGGTGTCAGGCCACGGCTCGGTTGGCTGCCGTTGACGAAATCTCGTTCGCGACCGAGCAGCGCTTCCTGCTTGTCGAACGTAATGTTCGTCATGATGTTAAAGCGGTCCTTCGCCAGATCGCCGTAACCTGCCAGTATCGAGGCGCGACTGATCTGTCCACCGCCGTCCTCTGTCACGTCGGTGAAAGCCGAGAGTTCGACGCCGGTATAGTCCTTGCGCAGAATGAAATTGATGACACCGCCGATGGCATCCGTTCCGTAAATGGCGGAAGCACCATCCTTCAGCACTTCGACGCGCTGAATGGCGGCGAGCGGAATGGAGTTAAGGTCGACGGCAACGCCGCGAATACCGCTGGCCGACATGCGACGGCCGTTCAGCAGCACCAAGGTGCTGGCGGAACCCATGCCACGAAGGTTGGCGCTGGCGGCGCCGAAGTTGTTGCGATCGGCGAAGTTGGCGGTGATGCCGACGTTGGACGACATATTGTCGCGGCCCAGGCCGTTGGCGGAAATCGTAGCCAGCAACTGTTCGGCGCTGACGATGCCTGCCTTGTCGATGTCATCCCTGGTGATGATTTGCAGCGGCAACGCGCCTTCATCCTGCACCCGCTTGATGCTGGAACCCGTTACTTCCACTTTTTCGACTTTTTGTGGCTGCTGTGGAGGCGGGGTCTGCTGCGCGGCGACCGGGCCGGCGATGCAGATGAGCGAGATTACCTGGGCTAGCTTCTTGACTTTCACGGCGCGTTCTCCCTGTCTGAACAATTGATATGACACACGACCGGGAAGCACGGACCGCCGTAAAACTCGCGCGGCGTTCTCGATTCGCCGTGCATGGAAGTGCCGTACCCCGACAAACAAACACCTGCATGCGTCGATTGATCATTGGCTAACCGACGCTAATACCACTAAACTACCAATCGCCTCACTTTGCTACCAGTTCGTGATAATTGCAATACCCCGGTTACCCAAAATTGGTATGTTTACAACAAAATTGATGTACACAATCGATGCAGTTGATTTGCCGCGGGAAGCCAACGGAGCAGCATGATTCGGCCTTTCTTCATTGCGTGTTTGTTGTCGGTCGTGATGGCCGGCGAGGTGCGTGCGCAGACGCCGCTGCCGGAAAAAGTGGTTGCCATGTTGCGCGCAGCCAACATTGGCGAAGCGCATCTTGGTATCCACGCCATTCGTGTGGCGGATGGGACGGTTGTGCTTTCGCATCGGCCCGACCAGAGCATGCAGCCGGCGTCGACCATGAAAGTGCTTACCGCCATCGCCGGGCTTGAGCAGCTTGGCCCCACCTATCGCGCGCGAACCGAATTGCGCACCGCGGCCAAAGTGGCGAACGGTGTACTGGACGGCGATCTGGTATTGCGCGGCATGGGCGATCCGGACATGGATTGGGAATCGCTGCAGAAAATGCTGCAAACCCTGCGCAACAAGGGCATTCAACGCATTCGCGGTGACCTCGTTCTGGATCGCAGCTGGTACCGGCCGAGCCGGCCCGACCTCGGCCTGCCACCGTTCGACGAGACGCCGGAGTTTCGCTACAACGTGGTCCCCGATGCACTGATGCTGAACTCGAACCTGATTCAGATCGACATGGAATCGGACGGTACCTCGGTCAAGGCGCGCATCACGCCTCCGCTTCAGCGCGTGGAGGTGGTATCAGCGGGCATGACGATGGTCGATCGCGAATGTGCCAAGTGGGAGGATGGCTGGCAGCTGCCGACAACGGAGAAAACAGCCGAGGGTGTCATCCGCATCACGCTCAAAGGAAACTACCCGCGCAATTGCAATGCCCAGACCAGTATCAACGTGCTGGATCGGACCGATTTTGCAGATCGGCTGTTTCGTACGCTGTGGACCAATTTGGGCGGGGCATATGAAGGCACCACGCGCGAGGGCGTGGCGCCAGCAGAAACACGCTCGCTGGCCGATCATCGATCGCGAACACTGGCCGAATTTGTGCGCGATATCAACAAGCGCTCTGACAATCCGATTACACGCATGCTGTTCCTTGCGCTGGCCGACTCGGATGCCGGCTATCGTGCCTCGTCCGATAGCGGTGCAATCCGAGCCGAAAAAGTCGTGCGCGAGTGGCTGAAAAAACATGGTGTCAATGACCGTGGGTTGGTACTGGAAAATGGTTCAGGTCTGTCGCGTACCGAACGCATCACACCGGCTCAACTGGCCGCCATACTGAACGTTGCGCATCACAGCCGTTGGGCGCCGGAGTTCATGGCCAGCCTGCCGATCATCGGTGTGGACGGCGCAATGCGTTTGCGACTGCACCAGACCGCCGCTGCACAGCGCGGACGCTTCAAGACCGGCTCCTTGTACAACACGCTATCAGTCGCGGGTTTTGTGCCGGATGCCGAGGGCCAGTTGTGCATTGTGGTGGCCATCCTTAACCACGAGAATTTGCCGGGTTCCGTGGGCAGGCCGATTCTGGATGCGGTGATCGATGCGGTACAACGCACCCGCGGTCAGACCGACTGGCCCGACCCGCTGCAGCAATATTCAGGTGGGTAGAGTATTTCGCAGCGCTACAACACGCGTGCGTACTCGGCGCGCACTTTGAGCCGGTCGCCACAGTCGAAATGCCACCATTCGGTATTAATACCCTGCCAGCCGCCATGCCGCATAGCTGCGCGCAACAGCTCGCGATTGGCAATTTGTGCCGGCGTGATTTCGCCTCGCGCAAGGAACTCTGCTTCCTTTGCCGGATGCGAGAGATCGGTCAAATCGTCGAACGGCGTACCCATATCGAATTCGTTGTCGTCGGCATCAATGAGCGTGATGTCTACCGCCATACCGAATGAGTGGATTGAGCCACGCTCGGGATTGGCCAGATACTGCAACAGATCGGTTCCTTGCAACGCCGCCCACAATTGCTCCTGTACCCTTTGCGGTCGCAATGCGTCCAACACCAGAAAGCGCACATCCGGACGGGTGATTTTCAGCCACTCGACGGACCTCTCCAGCGCAGCTGCAGCGTCAAGATGCAACCACGAGCAATTGAAAGGCGTGTAAAGATCGCGGCCGACAAAGTTGTTGGCTGTGGCATACCGCAGCTCTATCGCAATATCGCGTATAGAAGAAAGACTCCTGAAGTCGGTGTTGCTCGGCACTGACTCAATTTTGATTCCGGTTACTGGCGACATAGTTCTTCAAGCGATGTCGAGGTCTCGACAGGATATTCTGGCTGAACATTATCGTTCACTGTCGCGGAAGGCAAAAAAAACCCCGCTTACGCGGGGTTTTTTGCTTGGCGGAGTGGACGGGACTCGAACCCGCGACCCCCGGCGTGACAGGCCGGTATTCTAACCAACTGAACTACCACTCCATAAACCGGTCGGCACATTACTGGAACAACATACCGTCTGAAACTTCTGGTGGGTGCTGAGGGGATCGAACCCCCGACATTCGCCTTGTAAGGGCGACGCTCTACCAGCTGAGCTAAGCACCCTGGAAAGTCTGCTAGTTTAGCGCATCTTTGAGCGCTTTACCAGCCCTGAATTTCGGCACTTTAGCTGCTGCGATCTTGATTGTTGCGCCGGTTCTTGGGTTGCGGCCGCTCCTGGCCTTGCGCTTGCCTACATAAAACGTTCCGAAACCGACCAAGGTCACCATCTGGCCGCGCTTTAGTGACACGCGCACCGCAGTGACCATGGCATCCAGTGCACGCTGGGCTGCTGCTTTGGATATGTCAGCCTGTTTGGCTACTGATTCAATCAATTCCGATTTATTCACGTGATCGACCTTTCCGCATAGATGTAATTAGATAGAAGGCACCCAGCTTGCCTAGGCAAATTGAAGTTCGTGATCGTTGCCAAAAATGGCAGCCACACATCATAGAACCGGCAATGATTTCTGCTGCGAAACAAGAGCGTTTTATAGCAAGCAGCGAATCAGCATGTCAAGCATTGGTGATATTTTAGCTCTTAATAAACACTTGAAGATTGCAACACAAATTCACTTGTCAAACACTTACATTCGTCAGCGCACACGAGCCGCTGCGCTCAATGTTTGGTAACAGCAGCAGGCTCCTTTTTCACCGCTGCCGCATTGGCAGGAACATCTACTGCGTCGGCCATTGGAACCGGCATTCGTTCCAGTGCCGTTTCCAGAACCTTGTCTATCCAGCGTACCGGCAAAATCGTCAGGTCCTTGGTAATCTCCCCCGGTATTTCTGCCAAATCCTTTTGGTTTTCCTCTGGGATCAATACCGTCTTTATGCCACCACGGGCCGCTGCGAGCAATTTTTCCTTTAGCCCGCCGATCGGCAGCACCTCGCCGCGTAGCGTGATCTCTCCGGTCATCGCCACATCACATCGGACAGGGATTCCAGACAATACCGACACCAGTGATGTTGTAATCGCGATGCCTGCACTGGGGCCATCTTTCGGTGTAGCGCCTTCCGGAAGGTGAATGTGAAGATCATTTTTTTCATAGAAATCTTCTGCAATGCCCAAGCCTTTGGCACGCGATCGCACGACCGAAATTGCTGCCTTGATCGACTCCTGCATCACTTCACCCAACTTGCCGGTGGTATCGACTTTACCTTTGCCAGGCAGTTTTGCGGCCTCAACGGTTAGCAATTCGCCGCCGACTTCGGTCCACGCCAATCCCGTAACCTGCCCTACCTGATTGGCCTTTTCCGCAATGCCATATGAATATCTGCGAACCCCAAGAAACTTGTCCAGGTTCTTCACGGAAACCTGCACTTTTCCTTCCTTCTTCTTGGTTAGCTGCGCTTTTACAACTTTGCGGCAGATACGCGCAATTTCGCGATCCATGCCGCGCACGCCAGCCTCACGAGTGTAATAACGCGTGATGTCCCGCAATGCCTGATCCGCAACATTCAACTCTTCATCCTTGACGCCATTTGCCTTCATTTGCTTGGGCAACAGATATTGGCGCGCGATGTGGACCTTCTCATCCTCGGTATAGCCGGACAGTCGAATGACCTCCATTCGATCGAGCAGCGCCGGAGGAATGTTGAACGAGTTCGACGTCGCGACAAACATTACGTCTGACAAATCGAAATCCACTTCAACATAATGATCCTGAAAGGTATGGTTCTGCTCAGGATCCAGTACCTCAAGCAAGGCACTGGCAGGATCTCCGCGAAAGTCCATGCCCATCTTGTCCACTTCGTCGAGCAGAAACAATGGATTCCTCACGCCAACTTTGCTCATATTTTGCAAAATCTTGCCCGGCATCGAACCAATGTATGTACGACGATGGCCACGAATTTCCGATTCGTCCCGTACGCCACCGAGAGACATTCGGACAAATTTCCTGTTGGTCGCCTTTGCGATCGATTGACCCAGCGACGTCTTGCCAACGCCAGGTGGCCCTACCAAGCACAATATCGGCGCCTTCAATTTGTCCACGCGACTCTGAACAGCGAGATACTCAACAATGCGCTCCTTGACCTTTTCCAGCCCGTAATGGTCCGCATCCAGCACTTTCTCGGCGTTTGACAGATCGGAGTTGACCTTGGTCTTCTTCTTCCAAGGCAAGGCAACCACGGTATCAATATAGTTGCGAACCACGGTCGCCTCAGCGGACATCGGTGACATCAACTTCAATTTCTTTAACTCCGCCTCGGCTTTCGCGCGCGCCTCTTTCGGCATGTGGGCGGCTTTTATTTTCTTTTCGAGCTCATCGATATCGGCGCCTTCCTCGGTCTCGCCGAGCTCTTTCTGGATCGCCTTCACCTGCTCGTTCAGATAGTACTCACGCTGCGACTTCTCCATCTGCCGCTTTACGCGGCCGCGAATTCTCTTCTCGACCTGCAGAATGTCGATTTCCGTTTCCAGCAAGCTCAGCAATTGCTCAAGCCGGGAAGGAACATCGAAGTTCTCCAGTATCTGTTGCTTTTGCTCGAGCTTAAGCGGCAAATGCCCGGCGATCGTATCCGACAGCCTGCTTGCACTATCGATACCGGATAGCGACGTCAACACCTCAGGCGGAATTTTCTTGTTCAGCTTGACGTACTGATCAAACTGGCCGAAAAGACTGCGACGCATCGCCTCGACTTCGTTGTTGTCCCCCTCGTTCTGTACCACCGGGGAGATCTCGGCCTCATAATTCTCTTTTACATTCAGCACATGGTTGATGCGTGCGCGATGTACGCCCTCGACAAGAACTTTTACCGTTCCATCCGGCAGTTTGAGCATTTGAAGGATCGTCGCAACCGAACCAACGTCGTACAGATCTTCCGGGGTGGGGTCGTCGTTGGCAGCTGATTTTTGAGCGACCAGCACGACATTCTTACCCTCTTCCATTGCGGCTTCCAGTGCCTTGATAGACTTTGGACGGCCAACAAAGAGTGGGATCACCATATGCGGAAACACGACAACATCGCGTAATGGCAGCAACGGCAGAATAGTGGATTCTTCCACTTCGGCGGGAAAACTCATGATCATGTCCTTCGGAAAACGTGGCAGTAGTCAAACATCGTCATTCCACACATGGCGACGACTTCAACGATCTCAAGACTCGGTAGGGCTTTCGAGTTAACAAGCCAGATGAACTATGACTGCGCACCGGCTACCTTGGGCTGATCCGAGTAGATCAGCAGGGGCTGCTGTCCGCCATTGATGGCACCTTCATCAACCACGACTTTTTCGACATTGCTCAATGACGGCAATTCGAACATCACATCGAGCAAGGCGTGCTCGATAATTGACCTCAATCCACGAGCGCCGGTTTTTCTCTCAAGCGCACGTTTGGCTATTGCGCCGAGCGCCGTGTCCCTGAACTCCAAGTTCACGCCTTCCATTCCGAACAGCTTCTCATATTGCTTGGTTAACGCGTTCTTGGGTTCGGTCAATATTCTGACCAGCGCTTTGACATCGAGCTCTTCCAGCGTCGCAACAACCGGCAAACGGCCGACGAATTCTGGAATCAGGCCATATTTGATGAGATCCTCGGGTTCTACATCGCGCAATAGCTGATTACTCGCTTCCCGATCTTTACCGCTACGCACATCCGCACCAAAACCTATACCGACCTTGTCTGTCCGGTTTTGAATGACCTTTTCCAGACCGCCAAACGCGCCCCCGCATATAAACAGGATATTGGTGGTATCGATCTGCACAAACTCCTGATTCGGATGCTTGCGACCACCCTGCGGCGGAACTGAGGCAATCGTTCCTTCAATGAGTTTCAGCAGTGCTTGTTGAACACCTTCCCCGCTCACGTCACGTGTAATTGAAGGGTTGTCGGATTTACGCGAAATCTTGTCGATTTCATCGATATATACAATTCCCCGCTGAGCCTTTTCAACGTCGTAATCGCACTTTTGCAGCAGCTTTTGAATGATGTTTTCTACATCTTCACCGACGTATCCGGCTTCGGTGAGCGTAGTAGCATCGGCAATGACGAACGGAACGTTCAGCAAGCGTGCGAGGGTTTGCGCCAACAGCGTCTTGCCGGAACCCGTGGGTCCAATCAGCAGGATATTGGACTTGGCTAATTCAACCTCCCCATCGGTTGCGCCGGTCTTGAGGCGCTTGTAATGGTTATATACCGCGACAGACAAAATTTTCTTTGCCTGAACTTGATCAATAACGTATTGATCGAGAATGTCGCAAATTTCCTGGGGCGTAGGCAGGTCGCTCTTGGCGGATTTGGCGTTCGGGTCACCCTGCGTTTCTTCGCGAATGATGTCATTGCACAAGTCAATGCATTCATCGCAAATGAATACGGACGGACCTGCAATCAGCTTCCTGACCTCGTGCTGGCTCTTGCCGCAAAAGGAACAATAAAGCAGTTTTTCGCCAACTTTTTCGGTCATTGCAACGCCCGCCTGAGCATGTTTCTATTCAATAACAATTGCCGAGAGATTGTCAGGCAGCAATCAAGCAAAAACTGTGCTGCGATTCTCAAGGCTATTGCTGGTGCCGACTTTCAAGAATTTTGTCGATAATACCGTATTTGAGCGCTCCTTCCGCCGACAAAAAGTTATCGCGATCAGTGTCCTTCTCCACCTCTTCAATAGCCTTGCCGGTGTGTTTGGCCATGATCTCGTTTAGTCGATGCTTCAGGAACAGCGCTTCCTTGGCGTGAATTTCAATATCTGAAGCCTGCCCGCGAAAACCGCCGGACAGTTGATGAATCATGACGCGGGAATTCGGCAAACAGAAGCGTTTGCCTTTCGTACCGGCGGCCAGCAAGAACGCGCCCATGCTTGCGGCAAACCCTGTACACAGCGTTGCGACATCCGGCTTGATGAATTGCATGGTGTCATACATCGCCAAACCGGCCGTTACCGAGCCACCCGGCGAGTTGATGTAAAGCGAAATATCCTTGTCTGGATTCTCAGACTCAAGAAAAAGCATCTGGGCAACAATCAAATTCGCCGTCGCATCGTTTACTTCGCCCACCAAAAAAATTACCCGCTCTTTCAGCAAACGCGAATAAATATCAAACGCCCGTTCGCCGCGGCCGGACTGCTCAATCACCATCGGCACATAGCCCAAACCATGCGTCTGGTAATAGTCACGGTCTCCCGGCACTGTGCCGGTCAGGTCATAAGCATGCGATTGAAAATCGTAAAAAGTCTTCATCAACGGGTAATCTCCATGACTTCGTCAAACGACTGGGCTACGTCCACTACGTCCATCGATTTCGCAGCCCATTCGACGACATTATCTTCAAGTACCATCGCCTCAACCTCAGCCAGCCGGGACTGGTCACTGTAATACCAGCGGACCATCTGCTTCGGATCTTCAAAGCTCTCGGCATGCTCTTCAACGATGACGCGAATCTGTTCCGGCTTGGCCTTCAAATCGTTTTGTCTCACCACTTCGGTCAAAATCAGGCCAAGCTTGACCCGTTTTTCCGCGCGCTCTACAAATAGTTCGGGCGGCAACTGCAAATCCTTGGTCGTCATACCACGCGACTCCAAGTCTTTGACAGCCTGTTCCTGCAAGCGCGCGATCTCCATATCGACCAAAGAACGGGGCAACTCCAACTCGGACACGGCCGCAAGCGCCTCCATCACCTGATCCTTAGTTTTGGCCTGGATACGTTTTTTCAACTCACGCTCAAGATTGGCCTTGATTTCGGTTCGCATCACTGCCACGTTGCCGTCAGCCACGCCAAGTGATTTCGCAAACTCCCCATCGACGGGAGGAAGTTTGGGCGCGTTGACTACTTTGGCGGATACCGTGAACTGAACTGTTTTGCCCGCCAGATCAGGCTGGTAGTCCGCGGGAAAGGTTAGATCAAAGGTTTTTTCCTGACCGCTTGTCATGCCGATCAATGCCGCCTCGAAATCGGGCAGCATGCGCCCCTCACCGAGCACCACGCCGAAATTTTGCGCTTCGCCCCCCTGAAAGGTCTCGCCGTTCAAGCGTCCGGTGAAGTCAACCACAACGAAATCACCCTTCTGTGCGGCACGGTCTGTCTTGTCATAAGCCGCGCGCTGTTTGCGCAGCGTTTCGATCGTGTTATCAACATCGGCATCACCTACCGTAGCGGCGGGCCGATTGAGCTTTGCGCCTGCCAACGACCCCAGCTTCACTTCCGGATACACCTCGAAAGTAGCCGTAAATTCGAACTTGTCGGCCGCCTGACCAGAGTTGCTAGGCGCAAATCTGGGATAACCCGCCACGCGCAAATTCTGGCCTTTGACCGCATCGGCGAATGACTTCTGCACAGAGTCGGACATGACCTCCTGACGTACCTGAAAACCATACTGATTGGCCACGATATTGAACGGCACCTTACCGGGACGGAAACCGGACATCTTGGCCGTACGAGCAATTTGCTTCAGGCGAGATGTGATCTGCGACTCGATTTCCACTGCGGGCAAAGAGAGCGTCAGGTTACGTTCGAGACGGCTCGGGGAGTTGACTTGTGCTTGCATGACCATTCCTTAGTGCTTTTGATTGCTCTCGCCGCGACAACCGGCAAGTTGCGCGCGCAATACATCTGAGAAAATTGTTTGTTGGTGCGAAAGAAGGGACTCGAACCCCCACGCCGTGAGGCGCTGGAACCTAAATCCAGTGCGTCTACCAATTCCGCCACTTTCGCTAGGAAACTACTCGAATATTTTACCGCAATCCCATTTGCTGCGCGCGATTTCACTCGTACTAAATTGACCATTACAGTGCGAAAGTGCTTGTTTTGCCAATATAATTCGGCAAAATACCTTAGCGCAGAAGCCGTGCCTGTAGACCATTACGAGAATTTTCCTGTCGCCTCCTGGCTGCTTCCTGCGGCGTTGCGGCACCCAATTGAGACCATCTACGCCTTCGCGCGCACTGCGGACGATTTTGCAGACGAAGGTGTACGCACCCCTGCCGAGCGTCTTGGGCTGTTGGACGGATATTGTCGGGAACTGGATCTGATCGCGGCCGGTACGCCGTCTAAAGACGCCCTCTTTCAGGCGCTCGACGCAGTTATCGCCGAGCACAACCTGCCGATTCAGCTGTTCCACGATCTGCTCGATGCATTCAAACAAGACATCAACAAGAGCCGCTATGAAACGTTTGGCGAGTTAATGGACTACTGCCGCCGGTCTGCGAATCCCATAGGGCGCCTGCTGCTACACCTTTATCGCAAGACCAGCCCGCAGAACCTGGCGTGGAGCGATTCGATTTGCTCCGCCCTTCAATTGATCAATCATTGGCAGGACGTTGCCATTGACTATGCAAAAATCGAAGGCGGGCGCATCTATCTTCCGCAGGAAGATCTGGCCAAATTCGGGCTTGGCACTATCGACATATCGACCAGGACGCGCAGCCCCGCCTGGAAGGATTTGATGGCGTTCCAATGCGCCCGGGCACGCGATCTATTGAATTCGGGCAAACCATTGGGCAAGACTTTGCCCGGTCGGATCGGCGCGGAACTACGCACAATTATTGCGGGTGGCGCAGCAATCCTGAACAAAATCGACGAAGTAAATGGCGATGTTTTTCGTCATCGCCCCAGTCTAACCAAATGGGACTGGATCAAAATCGGACCGAAAGCGATTCTGGCGATATGAGCCCCGATCAATATTGTCAGGAACGAGCAGCAAAGAGCGGCTCCAGTTTCTACTACAGCTTCCGCTTCCTTCCTGCGGATAGGCGGCGTGCTATCACCGCTTTGTATGCATTCTGCCGCGAAGTGGACGACATTGCGGACGAAGTCAACGATGTCAACGTTGCCCGGACGAAGCTGGCCTGGTGGCGAACGGAGGTGGCCAATCTGTTTGCAGGGCACCCGCAGCATCCCGTGACATTGGCGCTGGTTCACGCGACAAAAAATTTCGGCGTTGATCAGGCACGTCTCAACGAAATCATCGACGGAATGGAGATGGATCTGACTCACCATCGTTACAAGGACTTCGAGTCGCTGAAACTCTATTGCCACCGTGTTGCCGGCGTTGTCGGTCAGCTTTCAGCCTCGATTTTCGGTTTTCGGCACCCAGAAACGCTGGTGTACGCGGAACATCTGGGCCTCGCCTTTCAGATGACCAATATAATTCGCGACGTAGGAGAGGATGCGCGTCGTGGTCGCATCTACCTGCCATCCGACGAACTGTCGAACTTCGGCGTCCGGATTGAAGATCTCTTACAAGGGAAACGCACCGACAACTTCGTCAGGTTGATGTCCTTTCAGGCCGATCGCGCCAAGTCGCTCTATCACACCGCCTTTGCGTCGCTGCATCTTGATGACAAAAAGCCGCAGCGGCCGGGCCTCATCATGGCTGCAATTTATCGCACACTGCTGACGGAAATTGAACGCGATGGCTTCATGGTGCTGAATCAGCGCACCTCCCTGACACCGTTGCGCAAGCTATGGATTGCGTGGCGCACCTGGATTGCCGCCTGAGCATGCAAGCGGCAGCATCGAACCACCGGGTTGCCGTCATCGGCGGAGGCTATGCCGGCATGGCGACCGCAGTCTCGATGGTAGAACACGGTTTTGCTGTCGTCCTGTACGAATCGGCCAGAATTCTGGGGGGGCGAGCCCGCAAAGTCCTTTATCGGGATGAAACCCTGGACAATGGACAGCATATTCTGTCCGGCGCTTACGGCGATTTGCTTCGCCTGATGAACCTGGTTGGTGTCGCTTCTGACTCGTACGTCCGGACACCGCTGACAATCGAAATTCCTCCTGCATTTCATTTGCAGGCGCCACGATGGATCGCACCCTTTCATTTGCTGGCAGCGATGATTTCCGCCTCGGGGCTTACCTTCGCCGAACGATTCGCGGCAATGCGCTTCATCAGTCGGCTTCGTGCAAGAGGATTTCAAGTCGATGCCAACAAGACGGTTGCCGACTTGTTTGTCGAATACCGGCAGCCGCCCAAAGTAATCAGCTATCTATGGCAACCGTTGACCGTTTCCGCGCTCAACACCCCGGTCGAAATTGCTTCGGGCCAGGTTTTCGCCAACGTCATCCGCGATGCGCTGGTATCGACCGCCGATGCCAGCGACATGCTGCTGCCACGCCGGGATCTTTCGAATTTGTTTCCCGAGCCTGCCGCAAAGTGGCTGACGCAAAAGGGCAGCGAGATCCACCCCGGAACGCGCGTCAAGGCGATCTCGATAAGCCATGAAAAGCTGCGCGTTGAAACTGACGCTGCGGCGACCGAATTCGACGCGGTAATCATCGCCGTAGGTCCGCACCAATTGGAGTCGCTCACGCTTCCGCTCGGCACTCTGCAGCAGACAGATTATCAATACGAGCCCATCGTCACCGTGTATTTGAAATTCGACTCCCCGGTAAGTCTGGCAAAACCCATGGTGGGACAAAGCGAAGGAATCGTCCAATGGTTTTTTGATCGTCGCCAATTGATGCCAACGATGCCCCCACCGGCGGACGGTCTGATTGCCGCCGTGATTTCCGCCTCGGGACCGCACCAGGCGCTATCGCAGGACGATCTTGCCGCATCGGCATTGGCAGAGCTGGCAAGACACACTGGCGCAATGCCCCCGCTGGCGTGGCATAAGGTCGTGGTCGAAAAATATGCCACGTTCGCCTGCACCCCGGCGATGCAAAGGCAGAGGCCCGATGTCTACAGTGGTGTGCAGGGAATTTTTTTCGCCGGCGACTATTGCGCAGGCGACTATCCGGCAACGCTGGAAGGCGCCGTGCGCAATGGAATTAGAGCCGCTAACGCAGCAGCAGATTATCTGAACCGGGAACAAAAATGACCTTGCCTCAAATCGGCCTGCCTGAAAACTACGAGCCGCAATCAGATGCATTGCGTGATCGTGTGATTTTGATCACTGGAGCAGGGCAAGGCGTAGGCAAAACGGCTGCCATTCACTGCGCCAGGCGCGGTGCCACTGTTGTTTTACACGGCCGAAATGTGCAAAAACTCGAAGCCGTCTATGACCAAATCGAAGCCGCCGGCTTGCCACAACCGGCAATTCTGCCGTTGGACTTTTCAAAGGCAACACAAGCCGACCTTACCGGCTTGGCGCAGACGATTCACAGCAACCTGAAGCGCCTCGATGGCATCCTGCACGGCGCAACCCACTTTTCGAGCACCATGCCGATGGATCTGCACGATCTGGACATGTGGATGCTCCATTCCAGAATTAACATGGCAGTTCCGGCAGCGCTGACCAAGGCTTGCATGCCCATGCTGAAAAAGTCTCCCGACGCCTCGGTCGTTTTTCTTACCGAAAGCCACGCAATTGCCCCGAAAGCGTATTGGGGGGCTTTTGCCGCAACGAAAAGTGCCTTGGCTACCCTGATCGAGGTATGGCAGGACGAATACGAACTTCAGCCCAATATCCGCTTCAACCTTTGCCTGCCCGGTCCGGTCGCAAGCCCCATGCGGGCCCAGAGCCACCCCGGAGAGGTGGCGTCGCAGGTTGCGCCCATAGACACGATTGGCAACGGCTTGGTGTACTTGTTAGGCCCGGACAGCCGCGAAATTCGCGGCAAAATGATGTCACTGACTAGAAATTAATGCCGTAATCGGCATTCAACGGCACATATATGTTCCGAATCATGCGTGGTTTTCGGTAACATATGGAAAACTATCAGAAAAACATCCATCGCACGCCCGTAACCGTAAGTTAAAGATTCGGCCAAATCACCGTGAGCGCCATGCTTGATCAAGGAAACCGCACGTTTATCGGCAGCGTCGTATTCGTCGATATTGTCGGCTATTCAAAACAGACTGTTTCCGAGCAAATTTCGATCAAGGATCGTTTCACCCGCCTGCTGTCAGATGTGCTGACCGACATTCCCCCCGAGCAAAGGTTAATACTCGATACCGGCGATGGCGCCGCACTGAGCTTTTTGGGCGACCCGGAAGACGCATTGTTCGTCAGCATGAATATGCGTGACTTGGTGGCAAAAGCAGCCGCCGAGGCGGGCGAGCCCCCGCTGGGTACCGACGATACCGAGCCGGCGACATCAAGCCGCTTGCCACTGAGAATCGGCATCAATCTGGGCCCGGTAAAGCTGGTGCGCGACATCAACGGCCACCCCAATATCGTCGGTGACGGCATCAATGTCGCGCAACGGATCATGTCCTTCGCGCGGCCCGGGCAAATTGTCGTCTCGCGGTCGTTCTTCGATGTCGTGTCGGTCATCTCCGAGGAATATGCGAAGCTGTTCAAGTACGAAGGCTCGCGCACCGACAAACACGTACGCGAGCACGAAATTTATGTGGTGGGCGAATCTGTCGAAGCATTCGAGAAAGCGCGCGCCGGCACGGTCGACCGCGCGGCAGCGACCAACCCAAGCGGCAGACCTCCTGGTGTGGCGACGGGAACGTACGGTGTTCAGCGCGATGCAAGTCTGGACGGCACCCAGCCGATTCCTTTTCTGCAGGACCGACGCAAGCTCACCGTCGCCGGCGGGGTGCTCGCGGCAATCGTGCTGGCGCTTTTCCTGGCGCTGGTGCTGAAAAAACCGGCAGAAAAACCGGTTGAGCCCGCGACGATTGCAAAAACCGCGACTGCGCCGGAATCGGCCAAAACCGAACCCGCAGTTGCAACGCCAGCCTCCCCTAACACGTCTCAGCCTGAGGCTGCCAAAACGCCGGACGGCGGCACCACGGCTGCTGTTGTTCCTGCCAGCGGCGCGGCAACAATACCCGCATCTGCCGGAGCAGCCGCAACTGCGAACCCCAATCCAGCGACGCCGCCCGTGGCGACCGACACCAAGACCGCACCTGCTCCTAAAACCGACCCGGCAAAGACCGATGCGGCCAAACAGGTGCTTGTGCTGGGAACGGTCAAATTCAACATCGACCCGTGGGGAGATGTTTCAATCAATGGCAAATCGATCGGTGTTTCCCCGCCGATGAAGCAGACAAAACTTCCTCCCGGCAAATACACTATCGAAGTTAAAAATACCTCCTTCAAACCATACGTCACCAACGTTGAGGTAAAGCCGAAAGAAGATGTCAGCATCAAGCATAAATTCCAGTAACTCCTCCTTGCCAGCGGAATCGGGCTGGCCGGGCGACTCCTCCATGTCTGCGCGAACATGGATCGTGTTCGCCGTGACCGTTTTGTTGCTGTTAGCAGGTTGCGCAGTACCGACGCCGGCACCGGTGGGTCCGTCCGCCGAAGCCCTTGCGCGGCAACAGCGCGTGGAACGCGCGCAGACCGTCCTCGCCGACGGGCTGAAGCAATACGAACAAGGCGCATTTGAAGATTCGATGAAGAGCCTGTTGATCGCGCTCGACAGCGGTGTGCTGACGGTGCCGCAGCAATTGAACGCGCGCAAGCACATGGCCTTCATCCAGTGCGTGAACAATCGCGAAGTCGTCTGCAAGGAAGAGTTCGAGAAAGCATTCGCGCTCGATCCCAAGTTCGAACTCAACCCGGCCGAATCGGGACACCCGACATGGGGCCCAATCTATCGTTTGGTGAAAACCGAGCTCGAAATCCGAAAGTCCGGCAAGGTCCTGCCAGCCCCGGTCGTCAAGGTGCCAACACCAGGCGAGAAGGCGCTGGCCGAAGCAATGAAAGCTTATGACGAAGCCGATTACCCGAAGGCGATCAAACTGCTGCAGGACACGCTGAAGGAAAACCTGGTCGCCGCCGATCGGATCAAAACGATCAAATACACGGCCTTCAGCTATTGCCTGACCAACCGCTTGCCGCTATGCCGGGCGGAGTTTGAAAAGATCTTGCAACTGGATCCGAATTTCGATCTTGACCCTGCCGAGGCCGGCCATCCGTCATGGGGTCCGCCGTTCAAGACCGTCAAGGCAAAACAAAAACAAGCGACACCCACCCCACCCCCGGCAAGCAAAACAACAAAATGATCGAGACTCTCGGGCGCTACAAAATACTGTCCACCATAGGCCAGGGCGCGATGGGTGTGGTGTACAAAGCGGTCGATCCGATGATCGACCGCACGGTCGCGATCAAGACCGTCAATCTGTCGCTGAACAGGGACGAACTGGCCGAGTACGAGCTTCGTTTCCAGCAGGAGATCAAGGCGGCCGGTCGCCTGAACCATCCCAATATCGTCACCATTTACGACGTCGGCCGCACCGACGACGTCGCTTACATGGCGATGGAGTTTCTCGAAGGCCTGGAACTGAAAGACATTCTGGCCGAGAGCGGCCGCCCATCGGTCGAATCTTCGGTCGAATGGATTGCGCAGGTCGCTCTGGGCTTGGGATTCGCGCACGAAAACGACATCGTTCATCGCGACGTCAAACCATCGAACATCATGATCGTTCGCGGCGGCCTGGCAAAGATCACCGACTTCGGTATCGCTCGCATGCCGGCTTCGGCGGTGAAAACGATGACCGGCTTGATCCTCGGCAGCCCGCGCTACATGTCGCCCGAGCAGGTGATTGGCCGCAACCTCGACCACCGCACCGATATTTTTTCCCTTGGCGTGGTCCTGTACGAATTGCTGACCGGCGTCCCGCCATTCGATGGCGACAACGTCAACGCCATCATGTACGCCACGGTAAACATCCAGCCGCCCGCCCCGTCCGGTCCCAATCCGGGTGTGCCGGCCATGCTGGACCTGATCGTTGCCAAGGCGCTGGCAAAGGCAACGGAAGAGCGCTATCAAAGCATGCGCGAATTCGCCGACGATCTTCAGCAAGTCAAAAAGCTGCTTCTGTCCAAGCAGCCCGTCGGAAAAGTGTTGGCGAAGCAGGCCCCGCCCTCGGCCAAGGCGCTGTCGATGGACGCGCTTGGTGTCGGCCGTTATCAGAAGAGCGACGAAGCCGAAGTCGAAGCCAAGCCCCTGCGCCTGGCGAAAGGCTTCGACTCTTTCGATGCCACGCTGAAACTCGCCGCGATGACCAACCAGATCGGCGAATTCAGCGACTACATTTCCGAGACGCAGAAAATGCGCGCCTACAAAGGCAAGATCGACGGCCCGCTCGCCAGCAGCACAGGCGCAGCGTCGGCGACATCGGGTGTGCGCCGCCCGGCAAGTACATCGTCATTCGACAACACCACCCTGACCAACGCGCAACTGCACGATGCCGAACTGGCGCGCAAAGCCAACGGCAATCAATCCACGGCGGCCAACAACCTGTTGCCGCTTGTCATCATCGTCCTCTTGTCCGCACTCGCCGCCGGCCTCGCCATCGCCCTGTTCGTCAGGTAGCGTAGCCCGCATAAAATACGAAAACTCAACCACTGGCGCGGTCTCTGGAGGGTTTTTGCTCCGAAAGCCGCGCCAGTGCTTGAGTTTTACATAATGCCCCGCGCACGCTCCAACCCACATGCAACAGTCAAACTGCCACCGGGGTCCCCATGCGAGTCGCCGAGGTGAGGTGGGGTTTCGCGAAGCATGCTTCGCGCCGGCCGAACGCAAATGTGACAGGGGAAGTCCGCGAGGACTGCTTGAGCTATGCGCGAGGTGATTCCGAAAGAGACGATCGCCCATTCGTATCGCGAGTTCCGCAGCGGCCTGTCACTTCGAATAACGCAGGGAACCGCGAAGCGGCGACGAACCTGGGGTCGCCTTCTTTTGTTTACTTTTCTTGGCGAAACAAGACAACGAAGCGCAGCGTAGTTGCGGCGGGGGCTAACTTGCGCAGCAAGTTAAGCGCGCCTTGGCGCGCGGCCAAAGCCAAAATGAGTAGCCGCCGGGCTACCCCCGGCTTCGGTGCTTGCGGAGGGTCCCATGGTTAGGCTGCGTAAATCCTGACTACGACATATGGGCCTACGCGCGATCGGCCGCAATAACTGCCAATGCACTCTGCCTGGCAATAGGCGTCAGAGTCAGCAGTTGGTCTTCTGATATCACCCGGCGAAGAAAAAGGAGGCCAGTAGCTTCACCCGCTTCAACTTGAAGATATTCAGACCCACTGGCTATTTGTGCAGCGCGCATGACCGCACTTATCGCGACCTCATCGTCGAAGGAGGCAAGATAACCAACAGCCATAGCCACTTCATGCTGGTTGGCATGAGCATCCCTCATCGTATTCAACGCAGACTCGCGACGCGCAAGTGGCGTTGGATCGCCAAACGGATTAAGCACGACTGGGTTCCAATGCGCTCACGCTACGCCGCCACCCTCACCCGAATCTCCTTCGCCGCCCCAACCACCGGATTCCGAAACCTCTCCAACAACTCCGCTTCCCGTTTCTTCGCCTCAACAAAATGCTGATGCTTCACATTTCCATACCCGCGAATGTGTTCCGGTATCGAGGCAATATCCACCGCGAGATCGTAGTTGTCAGCCGACACCTTCGATAGCAACTCTTCCAGCGTCTTCTCGTAATCCGCAATCAAGCGCCGCTCCATCTTGCGCTCTTCCGAGTAGCCGAAGATATCAAACGCGGTGCCGCGCAACCCCTTGAACTTCGCCAGCACCGAGAACGCCGTCATCATCCACGGCCCGAACACGCTCTTTTTCGCTTCACCGGTAACCGGGTCCGGCGGGTTCATCAACGGCGGCGCCAGATGGAAGGTGAGCTTGTAATCGCCTTCGAACTGATCGGCAATACGCTTACGGAAATCGCTGTCGGCGTAGAGACGCGCAACTTCGTACTCGTCCTTATAAGCCATGAGCTTGAAGTAATAGCGCGCGACCGCGGCGGACAGGGCCTTCTTGCCGGGGAATTTTTCGGCTTCAAGTTTCTGCACCTTCGCCACCAGCGTGGCGTAACGTTCCGCGTAAGCGGCGTTTTGATAACCGGTGAGATGCGTCTTGCGGCGCGAAACCATCTCTTCGATGGTTTGCGACAGGCGCTGCGATTCGGGCTTGGCTTCCGGCGGCGTGGCGACTTTCTGCACCGCCCGCAAATCGACCGCAGCACGACGGCCCCAGTCGAACGCCTGCTTGTTCTTTTCCACCGAGGCACCGTTCAATTCCATCGCGCGCATGATGGAGGCGAGCGACAGCGGGATCAGACCTTTCTGCCAACCGTAGCCCATGATGAACGGATTGGTGTAGATCGAGTCGCCCAACAGCGATGTCGTCAATTGCGAAGCATCGACAAAATCGATTGCCGTCAACGCGTCTTTGAGCACCTCTTCCATACCGGCAACCGGAATATGCAGATCAGGGTTCTTGGTGAAGTCGCCGGTCGGCGAAACGTCGGAATTCACCACGCCGGAGGTCACGCCCTTTTGCATCTTGGCAATGGCTTCGTCCGAGGTGGACACGATCATGTCGCAGCCCAGCAGCGCATTGGCCTCACCGGCGGCAATGCGAACGGCGTGAATGTCTTCCGGCTTCTGCGCGATTCGCACATGGGTGTAGACGCTGCCGCCCTTCTGCGCGAGGCCGGTCATGTCCAGCACCGCCACACCTTTGTTTTCCAGGTGCGCGGCCATGCCGAGCAAGGCACCAATGGTCACGACGCCGGTACCGCCCACGCCGGTGATGAGAATGCCCCAAGGACGATCCAGCGACGGGAATGCCGGCTCCGGCAATGCAGACAACACTTCCTGCACCACCGCCTTGCGCTTCTTCAGTTGTCCACCTTCGACGGTGACGAAGCTGGGGCAGAAACCTTTTACGCAGGAAAAGTCCTTGTTACAGCTCGACTGGTCGATGGCGCGTTTGCGGCCGAATTCGGTTTCCAACGGCACGATCGACACGCAGTTCGACTTCTTGCCGCAGTCGCCGCAACCTTCGCACACCAACTCGTTGATCACGACGCGCTTCTGCGGATCGGGGAAGCTGCCGCGCTTGCGGCGGCGGCGCTTCTCGGCGGCGCAGGTCTGGTCGTACAACATGACCGTGGTGCCTTCGATCTCGCGCAACATGCGCTGCACTTCATCGAGCTCGTCGCGGTGGTGCACCGTGACACCGGGCGCCAGTGCGGCTTGAACATCGGCGTTCTGATATTTTTCCGGATCGTCGGTGACGACGATCACTTTCTTCACACCTTCGGAAGCAACCTGATGTGTGATCATCGGCACGCTGATGGGGCCGTCCACCGGTTGGCCGCCGGTCATCGCCACCGCGTCGTTGAACAGAATCTTGTAGGTGATATTGACGCCGGAGCCGATGGCCGCGCGAATCGCCAGCAGGCCGGAGTGGTAGTAAGTACCGTCGCCCAGATTGGCGAAGATGTGCTTCGTGTCCGTGAACGGCGCGATACCAGCCCACGGCACGCCCTCGCCGCCCATCTGCGTGAAGGTCATGGTCTGCTCGGGACGGATCCAGGTCGCCATGTAGTGGCAGCCGATACCGGCCAGCGCCTTGGAGCCTTCCGGTACTTTGGTCGAGGTATTGTGCGGACAGCCGGAGCAGAACATCGGGATGCGCGCGGCCTTGGCACGCGGACGCTCTAGCGCCGCTTCCTTGTCCTCGATGAACTTCATGCGTGCTTCGACGATCTTGCTGGTGTAGAACTTGGCAATGCGCTTGGCAATCACCCGCGCGATCATCGCCGGTGTCAGCTCACCTGCCGCCGGCAGCAGCCATGCGCTGCGCGCCATTTCCCACTCACCGTGCTCGTCGTACTTGCCGATCACGCGCGGGCGCACGTCGTCACGCCAGTTGTAGAGCTGCTCTTTCATCTGGTACTCGATCAGCTGGCGTTTTTCTTCCACCACCAGGATTTCATCCAGTCCTTGCGCGAACTCGCGTACGGCCGTTGGTTCCAAGGGCCAAGGCATGCCCACCTTCATCAGTCGGATGCCGATCTCGGCGGCGTGGCGCTCGTCGATGCCCAGGTCTTCCAGTGCCTGCAGTACATCGAGATAGCTCTTGCCGGAGGCGATAATGCCGAGTCGCGGTTTTTGCGAATCGATCGTAATTCGATTCAGCTTGTTGACGCGGCAATAGGCCAGCGCGGCGTAAATCTTGTCGTGTTGCAGACGCAATTCCTGCGTGAGCGGCGTATCCGGCCAGCGGATGTGCACTCCTTCTTGCGGCAACGTGAAATCTTCCGGCAGCAGGATTTTCGGATTGTCGATATCGATATTGACCGACGCCGAGGCATCGACCGTATCGGAAATACACTTGAACGCAACATAACAGCCGGAGTAGCGCGACATGGCGATGCCGTGCAGACCGAGATCGATGATCTCCTGCACACCGGTGGGATACAGTACCGGGATCATTGCTGCGTCGAAAATGTGCTCAGATTGATGCGGCAAGGTTGAGGACTTGCAGGCGTGGTCGTCACCGGCAATCAGCAGCACGCCGCCGTGCCTGGAGGCGCCCGCCGCGTTGGAGTGCTTGAACACATCGACCGAGCGATCGACGCCCGGCCCTTTGCCGTACCAGATACCGAATACGCCGTCGTATTTCGCACCGGGAAACAGGCCCACCTGCTGCGAACCCCAGACCGCCGTCGCCGCGAGTTCTTCATTGACTCCCGGGGTGAAGTGAATGTGCTGGTCCTTGAGGAATTTCTTCGCTTTCCACAACGCCTGGTCGTAGCTGCCCAGTGGCGAGCCGCGATAGCCGGAGATAAAGCCTGCTGTATTCAATCCCGCCGCGAGATCGCGCTGGCGCTGGATCATCGGCAGGCGCACCAGCGCCTGCGTGCCGGTCAGGTAAACACGGCCGTGATTGAGCAGATATTTGTCGTCGAGGGTGACAGCGGAAAGGGAGGAAGAAACAGGCGCGCCAATGGCGGAAGGAACTGCGGACATTCGAACTCCTCAAAATTGTGTTCTGGGGTTACGGGCGTGTTTGCCGACTGGCTGTCGAAACCCGCCGTGCGCCATTTCTTCAAGGGATTGTGTCCCTGTCCGAAGGCGGGCGCAAGTATAGCGGTAAAGCTTGGGTTTAGCTGGAAAAACTTCATATTCCGGCGGCAGGATTGCCTGTTGTTTCGACACGGCAATCGACCAATTGACGCGTGCTACCATTTTCACTTGCGATCGTTACCGCAATTTTCCATTCAATCCATTCGTCCCATATGAAAATCTCCCTCACGTCGGCGCTGATGCTGGCGATCATGCTTGCCGGCTGTTCTGCGCTGGATCCGCACAACATTATCGGTCGTCGTACATCAGTCGCTCCCGTGTCGGACACGCCGGTGCCAAGCTCCTCCACCAGTTGGCGTGTTGAAGCCCTGGATGCCGTCTGGACCACGGTCAATGAACGCTACTACGACGCGAAGCTGAACGGTATCGACTGGAAGGCGGCGCGCTCGAGATACGAAGCGCCCATGCTGGCCAGCAAGAGCGACGACGACTACTGGGAGCTGCTGGACAAGATGACGGGTGAGCTGAAGGATTCGCACACTCGCGTCAACGGGCCGAAGCAGGCGCAACAACAACGCGACCAGGAGATACATTCGCTGGGTGTCGGTTTCATTCAGCTGGGCGACGCACTGGTGGTCAACAGCGTGCATGCCGAATCCGATGCCTTCTGGGCGGGTGTACGCACCGGCATGACGATAAAAAGCATCGACGGCGAGCCGGCGCTGGCGCGTTATCAGCGCCTGATGAACGAAGTGCGCGACTCTTCCACGCCTTGGGCGCGCATGCGCGGTGCCAACCGCAAGATATCCGCCGGCGACATCGACACGTCGGTCAACATGACATTCCTGCGCGGCGATGGCAGCGAAATCAGCACCACGCTCAAGCGCCGCAAATTCCGCACGCCGCCCGAAACGGTTTCGCGCGTGCTGCCGTCTGGCTTCGGCTACGTCAGGTTTTCCAACTTCCTCGATGCGCTGGAAGGCAGCGTGGTGGCCGGCATCGCCGGCATGAAAGACACACCCGGCCTGATCGTCGATCTGCGCAACAACGGCGGCGGCTCGCTGATGATGGCGACCAATCTGATCAACCGCTTTCTGGCCGACAAAACCAAGGGCTCGCGCATCCTCACCCGCACCGGCAAACCGATCACCATCGCCTTCATCCCGATGATCAAGCTGGAAACAGATCTCAACGGCAGCGGTACTGCGGCCTATACCAAACCGCTGGTGATTCTCGCCAACGAGAACAGCGCGTCCGCGTCGGAGGTGTTTTCCGCGACGCTGCAGGACCTGGGCCGCGCCACGGTGATCGGCCAGCGCACCTGTGGTTGCCTGTTAGGTTATCTCGGTTACGCCGACCTACCCGGTGGCGGTCAACTGGCTTACAGCGAAATTGGCTTTATTTCGCCCAAGGGCAAGCGCATTGAGGGCGAAGGCGTGAAGCCGGATGTGGAAGTCTCGCTGACGCGCGAAGACATCATGTTCGGACGCGATCGCGCACTGGAAGCCGCGCAGGCCTTCCTCAGCGAGAAAGCCAAAGACAAGATCAAGGCCTAGGCAAGGACAGGGAAAAATGAAGATTCTGGTACTCGGCGCCGGCGGCACCGGCGGTTACTTTGGCGGACGGCTGCATCAGGCCGGTGCGGATGTCACTTTCCTGGTGCGGGAAAAACGCGCGCAGCAAATCGCCGCCCAAGGCCTCATCATCGAAAGCGTCAAGGACAAGGTCACGCTGCAGGTCAAGACGGTGCTTGCCGCCGAGGTGAAGCCGGACTACGACATCATCCTGCTTTCCTGCAAAGCCTACGATCTCGCCAGCAGTATTGACGCGATTGCGCCGGCAATGGGGCCCGGCACCTGCGTGGTGCCGCTGCTGAACGGCATTTCCCATTTGGCGGAACTCGATGCGCGCTTCGGTAAGGCGCGCGTGATGGGCGGCGTCTGCCAGATCGCAGCAACCCTGACTGCGGACGGCGTTGTCAAGTCGATGATCGATGCGCACACCATCCTCTGGGGCGCGCGTGAGCCTTCGCAGCAGTCGCTGGCAACACAATTGGGCGAAGCGTTTGCCAAATCGGTGGTCGACTGGAAGGTTTCCGACAACGTAATGCTCGACATGTGGGAGAAGGTTGCATTCCTGTCGACGCTGGCCGGCATGACCTGCCTGATGCGCGGATCGGTGGGCGATATTCTCGCCACACCCGACGGGCAAAAACTGATGCAGCGCCATCTCGACTCGTGCGTTGAAGTGGCGAGAAAAGAAGGCTATCCACCGCGCGACAGCGTGCTGGAACGCTACCAGAATGTGGTCAACGCGAAAGGCTCACCGCTGACCGCGTCGATGATGCGCGACCTGGAAAACGGCGGGGCGATCGAAGCCGATCACATCGTCGGCTTCATGCTCGGCAAGGCACGCGAACATGGTATCGATGACTCGATGCTGACCGTGGCGTACACCCATCTCAAAGCCTACGAGGCGCGGCGTGCGCGTACTGCACCAGCAGCCAAGCCCAGACAATAAAGACAAACTCTAGCACTGGCGCGGCTTTCAAGCCGCTTTGTGCTGGAACACCGCGCCAAGTCTGGCGATCGTGCGATATCGAGAATTTTCCATGAACAGCTAGATGCTAACTAATCTAGAAAGCACATTTGATTGGCCGCTGTGTTTCTTGTTGAAGCGACGGCGTAGTGCACGTGCAGAGCATTCCAAATCTTTAGAGATACAAAGCTCATGTAATGCTTCGTCGGTGTAAGCCTCAATCGCGACGCTTTGCACAATCAGTAAATCGACCAACTCATTAGAGACGTGGGTTGGATCCGTAGCTTTAAGCGCAACAGCCCTTGCCTTTTCAGCAATGAGCAATAGCGATTCCATATCTGCCGTAGATGCTTGCCTAAGCCTAGAACCAATCCGTAGAAAATTATGATTAATGGCAGTGCGATAGCTATAGCCAGGCCGATAGTTAATAGCGTTGCGTAATCGACTAGGCCATATTAGCGGATCTGAAAATCGCATTCCACCAAATAGTTGGAACACACGTAAGGCATGAATTTCATCCGGAGTTGGCTGTCGTGATAAAGACAGTGACCGAACCCACTTTTCCGCATCTGCGACACTAGCGCATACGGAAATCCATACAGCCTCGTGAAAATGTGATGCCCCGCATTTCTTTGCTTCAAGAAGAGCGGCGCCCGTTGTCGGGTCCGTGGTCAAAGACAACCTATATGCCCCACCGCCTGGAGCCCCGCTGTTGCCTTGGCAGAAAGTCCCAATTGCATCCTTATCGAGATAAATGACCGCTGCGTTGTTTGCTCTCCCCCATGCAAGAGCCGCAAAAAGTGAAAAGTAGTAGAGCGAGACGAAGAGCCAGCTAGGGCTTGGATCGGCATCAGCCTCAAGTTGCACGAGAATATTCGCGCGTTGCTCACTGGCGTGATTGAGCAGATGCTGCGCGTCCGCAAACAGTGTAGCTGCATATTCGCGTTGATTTACCTGAAGCGTAAATCCTTTTGACGAAACGCCAACCACGGAATAAGCGCCGGTCTTCCGCCAATTATTTAAGTTGTTGTCGCGGAATGGTTCTAATTGAGTGAACTCAGGAACAACGTCAATAAGTCGCGTCAAAACAAAACGAGCTGCGGCGCTAGTTTGACCTGCCACTCAGCTCACCACTAAAGCATGTTTGGATCAATGTTTATCGATCCAGCCAACGCGCTTCTAACGGCCTTCTTAACCTGTCCAACTGATCGAAGAGCCGAGTCCCCATACGCATACTTAGCTATTGGTCGCACCACTTTTTGAATGCTTTCTGTCTTTGCATTTTTATAGCTCAAGAGACTTTGCCGTACGGCCTGCTCAAACACATCAAAAATCGCCTCTAAAAAAGCACTTCGCGTTAAAAGCCTTTGGTCATCTAAAACATTTTCGAATGCCTTGATGTAGTTAACAAGAAGTGCGAGACGCTTCTTTTTATCAAGCCCCTGCAAAATTGATGAATCAAGAGCTTGTCCAACAGCGCGATTAAACGTCACGCGCGATACCTTGCCATTTACTGACTTCGAGGGACTAAGTATGGAGCTGAACTTAAGGTCTGGCGTCTTTCGAACACCATCGAAAAGTTCACGCAAAATTGCTTCTCGCTGTCCTTCAATTTGCGCTAGTTGTTTTATATCAAGCAATAACGCCGCAGGTACACCAACCTGCTTTGTATTTATGTCAATAAACAATCGGGTCTCTTCGGCTCGCGACAAATTCTCATAGATAGACACCGGGACACGGTGATTTTTCTCAAATTTTTCCATGCAAATTTGATAGCCCCACAAGCGATGCTGGCCATCAAGCACTAAGAACGCTTTGTCCATGCGTTCAAAGCCAATCGTTTTGCTACGGGAGTTGTATTTGATCTTCGCATCCTCTTGAGCCGACAGCACTATGTTTGTGGGTATGGACCCCACACCTTGATTCAGATATTTGGCAATATCCTCAGCACGTTGCTGACTAAGTTGACGTTGGAAGCCTTGCAAATTGTCGTCGTTCCTAGTGGAAACAAAACAATGAGGAAAAATATCGGCAACTGGTATTGATGTCAGGTAAAAGCGGTGATTGTTTTGATTTAGCAACAAGCACGGGTAGCTAACCGCCTTCATGATTTTTTTTCTAGGCACGACTCTGTCCTCCGGACCGGTCTATCGGTGTCAAAAGATGGGGCATAAATACATGAGAACTGACCAGCTTATGGCTTCAACCATTGATTTGTGATTGATGGTAGTGCTCAGAGATGATACTAGTCAATTCACTTGCGAAGTCCTCAAAATGCGAACCAGCTCTCTAACGAACCGCCGTTTGAATATCACTAGACAATAAGTCTCGCTGATCATCTAGCTTATGCTGGCTCTTAAAAACTCCAGCATTGGTGCGGCTTTCCGGGCAAAAACGCCTTGAAGACCGCTCCAGTCCTTGAGTTTAATTTTTCATCGACTGAAAATCAGTCCTCTTCCTTCGCATGCACCTTGTACGTCTTGATCAGCTCAAGCTGGGTGTGGTGCAGCACCGGCTCGTAGTGCGATAGCTCGATCGAGTAGCTGCCGTGGCCGCCGGTGAGCGATTTCAATCGCGTCTGGTAATCGCGCAATTCCGATAGCGGCACGATCGCCATCACCGCCGAATTGCCGGCCGACAACCCGCGCGTACCGGTAATCTGGCCGCGGCGCGATGACAAGTCGCCAGTCACGGCGCCGATATGAGAATCCGGCACCATCACTTCAGCCGTCACAATCGGCTCCAGCAACACCGGGCGCGCTTTCGAGATCGCGTCGATAAATGCCTTTCGCGCCGCAGTCACGAAAGCAATTTCTTTCGAATCCACCGAATGGCTCTTGCCGTCGTACACGATCACGCGCACATCGTGCACCGGAAAGCTCGCCAGTGGTCCGGACGCCAGCACTTCGCGTATGCCCTTTTCCACCGCCGGGATGAATTGCGTGGGGATGGTGCCCCCATGGATATCGTTGACGAATTCGAATCCAGCGCTGCGCGCCAGCGGTTCGATACGCAGGAAAACTTCGCCGAACTGCCCGGCGCCACCCGATTGTTTCTTGTGGCGGAAGTGACCGTCGGCTTTCGCCATCACCGTTTCGCGGTAGGGAATTTTCGGCGGCTTGGTAACAATCTCCAGGTTGTACTGCTTCTGCATCCGCTCCAGCATGATGCGCATGTGCAAGTCACCCAAGCCGTTGATCACGGTCTCGTGCGTGGTCGGGTGGCGTTCCATGACGAAGCACGGGTCTTCCATTTCCAGCTTGTGCAGCACGTCGAAAATGCGCTGTTCGTCGCCGCGGCGCTTGGGCTCCACCGCCAAGCCGTACATCGGCTGCGGAAATTCCAGCGGCAACAGGTGAATGCGGTCTTCGTCATGCGAATCGTGCAGCACCGAATCGAAAACGATGTGATCGATTTTGGCGACCGCGCCGATGTCGCCCGGCAACAGTTGCTTCACTTCCGTGTATTCCTTGCCCTGCAGCATGTAAAGGTGGCCCGCCTTGAACGGCTTGCTGGTCTCGCCAACGTACAACGGCGTATTCGCCGTCACCGTACCCTGATGCACACGGAACACGCCGAGCTTGCCGACGAAGGGATCCACGATCACTTTGAACACATGCGCGATGACATGCATCTTCGCAGCAGGAATCGAACGGAACTCCGCAGCGTCCCTGCCCTCGCCTTTGACGAACAGCGGTGGATTGCCTTCAATCGGATTCGGTGCAAGCTTGGCGAAAATATCCAGTAGCTCGGCGACACCCGCACCGGTTCGCGCAGAGACAAAACAAACCGGAATGAGGTGTCCATCGCGCAGCGCCTTCTCGAACGGTTCGTGCAACTGTTCTGGCGCGATCGACTCTCCTTGTTCGAGATACAGCTCCATCAGCTTTTCATCGACTTCGACCACCTGATCGACCAACGCCGAATGGGCTGCCGCGACAGACGAAAAATCAGCCTCGCCAGTAGGGTTGAAGAAGCAGTCCGTCACTGTCGTTCCGCCCTTGGCCGGCAGATTGATCGGCAGGCACTCCTTGCCGAACGTCTCCTGAATCGAACTCAACAACGCAGGCAAATCGACGTTGTCGGCGTCAATCTTGTTGACAACAATCATGCGGCAGAGATGCCGTTTCTGCGCCAGCGACATCATGCGATGCGTGGTGAGCTCGATGCCGTTCTGCGCATTGATCACCACCGCCACTGTCTCGACCGCATCCAGCGCCGAAATCGCCGGCCCCATGAAATTCGGGTACCCGGGAGTGTCGATCAGGTGGATGTGTGTATCGAGGTGGGAGAAATGCAGGAGGGAGGAATTGAGCGAGTGCTGGTACTGTTTTTCCAGGGGATCGAAGTCGGAAACCGTGGTCCCCTTTTCCACACTGCCGGGCGTGGCTATCGTCCCGGTTCGGTGCAGCAGTTGCTCGGTCAAGGTGGTTTTGCCCGCCGCCGAATGGCCAACCAGGGCAATGGTGCGGAGCTGCTCCGTCGTGTAGGTCGACATGACTCCTCCGATGCAGAATTGTTTTTAACCGCGCATCAACTGTACGACTAGCCTACCACCAGCCGCGAATCCGTTCAAAACAGCGAGGGCGAACAGCGGTGATGAAGTCGGGCTAACATGGCGTGATGACTACCCCCTCCTCCGCACTCAATCCGGGCGTACAAAAACGCGAAGTGTTCGCCTGGGCCATGTACGACTTCGCCAACTCGGGTTACACCACGGTCGTGCTCACGGCCGTGTTCAACGCCTACTTTGTGTCGGTGATTGCACAGAAAGCGGAATGGGCAACATTCGCATGGACGGCGATTCTTGCCGTTTCCTACCTCGCCGTGATGGCGGCCGGCCCACTGATCGGCGCTTATGCCGATGCGCACGCCGCAAAGAAAAAAGTGCTGATGCTGGTCACGGCAGGCTGCGTCATCTCAACTGCGGCGCTTTGGCAATCCGGACCGGGCACGATTGTATGGGCCGCGATATTCATCATCATTTCCAACTTTTGCTACGCCATAGGCGAGAACATCACCGCGGCATTCCTGCCGGAACTGGCTCGCCCGGACTCGCTGGGCAAGGTGTCCGGCTGGGGATGGAGCTGGGGCTATGTCGGCGGGCTGGTCGCGCTGGGCTTGTGCCTTGCATGGATCATGACCGCTGCGTCGCGTGGACAGAGTACCGCCGAGGCCGTCCCCGCCACCAACCTGATCACGGCGGCGATTTACCTGCTTGGCGCCACCGTGACGTTCGCCATGTTGCGCGAGCGTGCCGTGCCGGTCCCGCAAACGCAGCCGCAATCGACCGCATTCTCGCGACTCGCGGCCACCGCCCGCGAAGCGGCGCGCTATCGCGACCTGCTGCGCGTTTTCCTGTGCGGAACCTGCTATCAGGCCGGCGTGGCCACCGTGATTACGCTGGCAGCGATCTACGCGCAGGAGGTAATGGGTTTCACCACCCAGGACACGCTGATTCTGGTGCTGGTAGTCAACGTCACTGCATGCGTAGGTGCACTGGCTTTCGGCTATGTGCAGGACATCATCGGCAAAAAGATTGCCTTGGGCATCACGCTGCTGGGCTGGCTGGCGATGGTGCTGTTCGCCTGGTTTGCGACAACACCGGCGCTATTCTGGGTGGCCGCCAACCTGGCGGGCATCTGCATGGGTTCGAGCCAGTCGGCCGGCCGCGCGCTGGTGGCCTACTTCTCTCCGCCCGAGCGCGCCGCCGAGTTTTTCGGGCTGTGGGGCGTGGCCACCCGCCTGTCCGCCATCATGGGTCCGCTCACCTACGGCGTAGTGTCCTGGGCCAGCGGCGGCAATCATCGTCTGGCCATGCTGATCACAGGGATATTTTTCATCGCTGCCATGCTGGTGCTTGTTGGCGTGAACGAAGCCCGTGGCCGGGCCGCCGCCGAAACTACATAGGCGACCCGCCGTTCGTCAGCAGCCACACGCCGAAATGCGGGGCTCGGCTATACTTTCCGCGTTGGTTTTGACCCTGTTACGCGTCATTCATCACGCCCAATCGTCATGCAAAAAAATTACTATCAGGTTCTCGGCGTCGATCCGAGGGCATCATCGGGAACCATCACCGCCGCCTATGAGCGCGCCAAGGCCCGCCTCGCGCAATCCGGCCTCGAAGACCCCGATACACTGGCACTGCTGCGCGATGCCTGGCAAACGCTGAGCGACCCGGGCGATCGCGCCGCTTATGACGAATCCCTGGCTGAACCGCCTGAGCCCATCCGGCTCGGCAATCCCGGCCCGCGTCCGCCGGCAATGGAGGCCGAAGGCGACTTGACCATTACGTCCATCAGCGAGCCGACCTCGTTTCGAGACCGCCCCTCGTTCAAAATCGGCGTGGTGGTCGGCATCGTGCTGCTGGCATTGCTGATCCTGCCGCTGCTATTGAAAAAGGACCCGCCATCGACACCTGCAGTGGCCACGGCACCGACTGGAAACAGCGGCACCATCACTTCCAGCACCGCCGTGCTGGGCGAGACACCGCCGGCCACCGGCTCCAGCTCGCAAAAATATCCGGAAACGACTGCGCGTACGGCGGAAAACGTATTCGCCGACGTATCGCAAAGCGTGGTGAAGATCATCGTTTCCGATCAGTCCGGCATACCCGTCAGCAGCGGCAGCGGCGTGGTTACCGGCCGCGGCGTGGTCATCACCAATTGCCATGTGGTTTCCAAGGGCGTGGATATCAGCGTACGCTCGGGCAAGGACGCCTACCCGGCCAGCATCGTTCTGTCCGATGAAACATACGATCTGTGCCAGTTGAACGTCAGCGGGCTCAACGCACCGGCGGTCGAAATTGGCGGCATGCAATACGTTCGTACCGCGCAGAAAGTGTTCGCCATCGGCGCGCCGCAGGGCCTGGAACTGACGATCAGCGAAGGCATCGTTTCGGCGCTGCGCGATACGCGGCTTGGCACCATCATCCAGACATCGGCGCCAATCTCCAAGGGCTCCAGCGGCGGCGGGCTGTTCAATATTTCCGGCCAGTTGATCGGTATCACCACCTTCCAGGCCAAGACCGGACAGAACCTCAATTTTGCCGTGCCGGCCGATTGGATCGCCAAAATGGAGCCGCGCGAAGGTCCAGGTCCGTCGCTCGAATAGCCCTTCGATACCGAAGCGCGACAAGGACCGTGCTGTCCCCGGACCTCGACGGCTGATCGCATGAAGCCCAACCATTACGAAACCCTGCGCGTCGCCAGAGATGCGCAGGACGCCGATATTCAAAACGCGTTCCGCGCCGCGCTTGAGCTCGCTTATCAGCAGCAACCGCCGGATGCCGACAGGCTTGCCGCCATTCGCAACGCGCATCGAATCCTTAGCGACGCCGAGCTCCGCCGCGAGCATGATGCGTCGCTGCCGCCGCCGCGCGTTGCAGCGACACGAGTGATTCGCGCGGAAAGCGCAACGAATGTAGAAACCGCCGGGAAGTCGCCGCTGATAAAGTGGGCGGCCGTTGCACTTGCCTTTGTCGCGGTCGTCGGCTGGTGGAAATCGCGCAAGGTTTCTCCTCCCATGACGCCAGCCAGTATCGTCGCGGCAACTGCCGCGGCCGATTCGGCATCCGGCCCGCCAATGCCGCCCGCATTAAGTCCCGCTCCGCGCGAAGATCGCGCACTCACCGCCGGCGAAGCCTTCGCAAAACTGGGACCGAGTGTCGGTCGCATGCATGTCTATTCGGCAAGCGGCCAGCTGACCGGCACCGGCAGCGCCGTCGCCATCGGTACATCAACCATCATTACCAACTGCCACGTGCTGGTCGGCGGCGTGCGCGCTGAATTGCAGATTGCCGGGCAACGCATGGCCACTCAGTTGCAGGTCGCCGACCAGGAACTTGATCTCTGCCGCATGCAGGTGGCCGGCTCGCTGCGACCGGTGCAGCTCGGCAGCGTATCGGACGTACATAACAACCTTACGGTATTCGCCATCGGCGCGCCGGGAGGCGGACCGGTCATCATCACCGAGGGCGTCGTCACCACGCTGCACGGCATCCGTGCCGGCAACGTGATCCAGACCACCGCCGCAGTATCGCCGGGTTCAAGCGGCGGCGGTCTGTTTACCACCAATGGCAAGCTGGTCGGTATCGTGACCTTTCAGCAGCGCGGACCGGAGCAGCGCAACTACGCCATACCGGTCGACTGGATCAATCGGATGGAAACCCGCGAAGGATCGGGACAGGCGGATGAGGTCATCCCGCCCGTCTATTACAACTAACGCGGCAACAGGTTGCGCCGATCCATGATCGTGCGGGCACGGTCCGGATAGTCGGTGATGATGCCGTCAACTTTCCAGTCGAGCATCTGCTCGATGTCCTGCAGTTCGTTAACGGTCCACACCACGACTTTGAGCCCCAGGGCTTGTGCGTCCTTGACCTTGGCCGCGTCGATGTCGCCGAAATAGGGCGACCATATGGTGCCCCCTGCCGCCTTGACCATGCGTGCCACCGAGCCACCGAAGTCCTGCGCGTTCAAACCCGCTGTCCACGCCGAACCTTCGCGGCTGCCGGCATTGATGTTGTCGAGAAACTTTTGCTGCGCGGAAAGGTAGACCGTGGGAATGCGCGGCGCTTTCTGCTGCGCGATCTTCAATGTTCGCCAGTCGAAGCTCTGCAAGGTCACGCGCGACTGCATGCCGTTTTCTTCGATCACTTTCAAAAGAGAATCGACGAACACCTCTGGCGAAGGAGTAAGTTCGCGCTCGAACGGTGAAATCTTGGTTTCGATATTGAAGCGCACCTTGTCGTTCTTCAGCGTCCTCACCATGGCAAAAAGATCGACCAGCTTGGGATAGCGCAGGCCATCCACCTGACGCTGCTCGATGTAGCGTTTGGCGTAATTGGTACCGAGCTTGAGGCGGCCGATGTCGTAACGCGACAACTCGGCAAAGGTCAGGCTGTTGATCGCCGGACCTTTTTTCTCCAGCCACTTGCCATCCGGCCCGCGAACGATATCGGGATTGAGTTCGGGGTCATGCGTAATGACAACTACGCCGTCCTTGGTAATGGCGGTATCCAGCTCCAGCGTGGTCACACCGAAGTGAATCGCGTTATCGAAGGCAACCAGCGTGTTCTCGGGCATCAGGCCGCGACCGCCACGATGGGCCTGCAGATCGATGGTCGAGGCACAGCCGGTCAGCATGGCTGCCAGCGCCAGTATGGCGAAACGTCGCATTTGCCCCTCCCGTATGAGAAAATTTCATTTTTCCGCATCTTAGCAAAGCACCACCATGCCGAACGGCAACGATCACCCCAGCAAAAACGCCCCCGCCAACACGTCCCCGGACAGCGCACACGTCACCAATTTCATCCGCAATATCGTCGAGGCCGACCTGGCCGCCAACAAATTTGCCACGCGCAAATGGGCCGGCAAACCAGGGTTGGCCAGCGAACACGCCGCCGGCGGCGCCGATACGGCAAAAATCCGCACCCGCTTCCCTCCCGAGCCAAACGGTTACCTGCACATCGGCCACGCCAAGTCGATCTGCCTCAACTTCGGCCTTGCCGCGGACTATGGTGGCCGCTGTCATTTGCGTTTTGATGACACCAATCCGGAAAAGGAAGAGCAGGAGTACGTCGATTCGATCCTCGATTCGGTGCACTGGCTGGGTTTCGACTATCAAAAGGATGGCGAGAACAATCTCTATTACGCCTCGGATTATTTCGACTGGATGTACCAGTTCGCTGAAACGCTGATCGAAAAGGGTGAGGCGTATGTCGACAGCCTGTCCGCCGACGAGATCCGCGAATACCGCGGCACGCTGACCGAACCGGGACGCGATTCGCCGCATCGCAGCCGCAGCATCGCCGAGAACCTGGCACTGTTCCGCGAAATGCGCGATGGCAAGCACGCCGATGGCTCGCATGTGCTGCGCGCCAAGATCGACATGGCCTCGCCCAATATCAATCTGCGCGACCCGGTGCTGTATCGCATCAAGCGCGGCCATCACCATCGCACCGGCGACAAATGGTGCCTGTACCCGATGTACACCTACGCGCATCCGCTGGAGGACGCGCTGGAGCAGATCACGCACTCGATCTGCACGCTGGAGTTCGAGGATCAGCGGCCGTTCTACGACTGGCTGCTGGAGCATGTGCGTGACGCCGGTTACTTCGCCGATCCGCTGCCGAAGCAATATGAATTTTCACGCTTGAACCTCACCTATGTGGTGATGAGCAAGCGCTATCTGAACCAGCTTGTGACCGAAAAACATGTCGATGGCTGGGACGACCCGCGCATGCCCACGCTGGCCGGCGCCCGCCGTCGCGGCTATACGCCGGAGGGCTTCCGCCTGTTCGCCGAACGTGCGGGTGTGAGCAAGGCAGCCGGATGGATCGACTACAGCGTGCTGGAAGACTGCATGCGCGAGCATCTGAACGACATCACGCCACGCCGCGTGGCGGTGTTGGATCCGGTAAAGCTGGTCATCACCAATTACCCGGCCGGACAAAGTGAAGAAGCGTTCGCCCCCAATCATCCGCAGAAGCCCGAACTGGGCAAGCGCGCGGTGCCGTTCTCCGGCGAACTCTGGATTGAGCGCGAGGACTTCCAGGAAAATCCGGTGAAGGGATTCTTTCGTCTCTTCCCCGGCAACAAAGTACGACTGCGTTACGGCTTTGTCATTCAGTGCACCGGTTGCGAGAAAGACGCCGACGGCAATGTCACCAAGGTGCTGGCCGAGTATTTCCCCGACAGCAAATCCGGCACGCCGGGCAGCGACACCTACAAGGTCAAGGGCAACATCCACTGGCTGTGCGCCAAGGGCGCCTTTGCTGCAGAAGTGCGCTTGTACGACCGCCTGTTCAAAGCGGCGTATCCGGGACGTGAATCAGGCAATTATCTCGACGACCTCAATCCCGATGCACGCAAAGTCATTACGGCGTATCTGGAGCCCTCGCTGAAAGAGGCGAAAGCGGAAGATCGATTCCAGTTCGAGCGGCATGGCTATTTCGTCGCCGATCGCGTTGATAGCATGCCCGGCAAGCCAGTGTTCAATCGCGCGGTCACGCTGAAGGACTCCTGGGGCGCGGCCAAGTCGTAACGCGGCAAAGGCAAATTTTTGCCGGGCATATCGCCGGAAAACCAATATCCATGCGGCTTTCCGGGCATATGCCTTGAAGAAGCCCATGGATACTGGCTCTGCGGCCAGGCACCATGATTAAAACCGCTTTCTCCGCAGCGGGAATGTTCAAATCGCGAACTTAATCGGTTACCCTTGGCTCATATTGCGCTGACGCAAACGAGTTCGAACGAGGAGACAAACGCATGGTGGCAGACACCAAAATCCTGGCCGACGACCTGCAGGCGCGGCCCGCATCGGAAGCGGCGCGACTGCTGGAATCGCAAACCGATCGCGATGCCGTCGATGCGCTGACACAACTCAATCCGGCATTCACGCAGGACATCATTGCCGGACTCGATTCTGCCAAGCGCCAATCGATCATCACGGCAGCACCGCCCGAAATTGGCCGCCAGTGGCAAACCAACCAGACCTTCGCCGAAGGAACCATCGGCCGCCTGATGGAGCCGGCGTATGCAACCTTTCCCCCCTCGACCACGGTCGGCGAAGCCACCGACGCGTTGCGCGCGCTGATCAAATCGGCCTTCATCACTTACGGTTACGTTGTCGATCCCGCCGGTAAGTTGCTCGGCATCGTCACCATGCGCGACCTGCTGTTCGCCGACAATTCAGTAGCACTGTCCGACGTCATGCTGCGCGACGCTTTCACGCTTAAGCCCGACCTTTCTATCTCCGACGCCATGCGCGTCACCCTGCATCGCCACTATCCGGTCTACCCGGTTTGCGATACCACCGGCACATTGGTCGGTCTGGTGCGCGGCCAGACCATCTTCGAGGCGGAAGCCTTCGAGATCACCGCACAGGTCGGCAGCATGGTCGGCGTGGAAAAGGAAGAGCGCCTGTCCACACCAATGTGGAAGAGCTTTCGTTTTCGCCATCCTTGGTTGCAGTTGAATCTGCTGACCGCGTTCCTCGCCGGCGGCGTGGTGGCGATGTTCCAGGGCACCATCGACAAGCTGGTGATCCTCGCCGCGTTCCTGCCAGTGCTGGCAGGACAATCGGGCAATACAGGTTGTCAGGCACTTGCCGTTACCCTTCGCGGCCTGACGCTGGGAGAAATCAAGCCCGGCGACGGTCGCGCGCTGGTGATGAAGGAAGGTGTGCTCGGCGCCATGAATGGTGCACCGATCGGCATCGTGGCCGGTGTGGCGATGTACGTCACTGCGACCGCGCAGAAATCACCGCATGCACTACTTTTGTCGGTGGTGGTATTTCTGGCGATGGTCGGCGCCTGCATGATCAGTGGCGTCTCCGGCGCGGTGGTGCCGCTGACGTTGAAGCGCTACGGCGCCGATCCAGCCACCGCCTCCAGCATCTTTCTCACCACGGCAACCGACATTGTCAGCATGGGCATGTTGCTGGGCTTGGCGACAATCCTGATTCGCTGACGATGTCAGCGCACCCAATGAAAAACGGCGTCCCTGGGGACGCCGTTTTTACTTAACCGTTCAGCCTATTACAGCGGCTTGATTGCGGTCGCTTGCTTGCCTTTGGGGCCGGTGGTGACTTCGAACGACACCTTTTGGTTTTCTTTCAGCGATTTGAAGCCATTGCCTTCGATCGCCGAGAAGTGTGCGAACAGATCTTCGCCACCGCCATCGGGAGTGATGAAACCAAAACCTTTAGCGTCGTTGAACCATTTAACGGTACCTGTGGAGCTCATGAAATTTCCTTTGGAAAAAATAACCGGGATACTCCCCGGAGGAAAGGCAGCCAATCAGGTAGCGAAAACGGGGGGCAAGGAGACAGGCTCAAACTACGAGCGGGACTTCAGCACGACCTTGTTGCCAACTGCTTGATGCGACTGCGAGAGGGAAGATACGGTAAACCCCTTGATTCGTCAAGGAAATTAAAAATACATCGCGATGTGCAACTTGGACGCAAATTGCACATCATTTATCCCTCATTGGCAGCGACTCCCCGACTATCCCCCTGCCGCCAGCGAGTACTCAAGACTGAGGGAAAAACGCCGGCTGCCCTGCCCCGGCCAGGCATTGGTCGGAAAAGCCGGGTAACTCCCCTGCCGGACCGTGGACAGTGCCGCCTGGTCGAGAATGATCGACTCCGAGGTTTTTTCCACCACCGCGTCTTTCATCTTGCCCTCGCGAGTCAGCTCGAGGCCGATTTGCACCGTGCCCGACGGCCGCAAAGAACGCGCTTCGCGACTGGAGGGATAGCGTTTGACCGAATTGATATAAGTGCGCAACGAAGCAAAATAGGCCCCCTCAACCTGCGCCGATGCGCCGTCCGCTTTCGGTGCGTCGGCCTTTTTCGGTGCATCTGCGACAACGGGTGCCGACACGACCGGCGGTGCGACAGGATTCGCGACGGGGGCAGGCCGCGGTTCCACCGCCGGTGTTTTGACCGTTTCCGTCAGTTTCGCCGGTGCTGCGGCAGGCGGTGCGACGGGCGCCACTGCCATTGATGCCTTGGGTTCGGGTTTGGCTTCGGCCGGCTTCTGCGGCACATCCTTCAGGTCTTTCATCGTCGCCATGTAATCGACGCTTTTGCGCGGCAAATAGGACTCCGGCTCGGTTTTCTGTCGCACCTCAACATTTTTCAATCGCTCAGCGGTCGTTGGCACCTGCTCGGATTTCTGGCACGCATTCAATGCCAACAAAATACTCAGGGTTATCCCTAGCGGAACGCTTGGTGAATCCATCAGTTTGTTTGCAACGGTTACGACAGGCATCAATACATCTCCGGTTTTATTCCACACGATAACTTGGAAAAGCAAACGCCATTCCACATCGCATATGCGGCGCTGGAAAGGATCATGCATCAAGACCGTGTAGCGTACATGACAACAAGCGCAATCCCGCGTGCCGACACCGGCCGCTTGATTTTTTGTAGATCCAGGCTCATTATGTGTATATGCACCTATTTATCACCTTCTACCGTCGGCAATGAAAAGCAGCTCCCGAATATCGCCCGCGGATCCCTATTCGTCACTGCTTGCTGCTGCCGATGCGCCGCTGCCGTGCACCGGCGGTCGTCTGCGCAAGGTGACACGGCGCATGACTTCCTTTTACGAACAACACCTGCGCGTCATCGGCATCAAGCTGTCGCAGTACTCGGTGCTGATGAATATCTCCAGCGAACCGCAGACGCTGCTGCAACTGGCCGCGCGGCTGGAAATGGACCGCACCACCCTCACCCGCAGCCTGAAACCGATGGTCGACCAGGGCTGGGTGGCGGAAGTGGCGGGCGATGACGCGCGGCAGCGCCTGCTGATACTCACCGCCTCCGGCCACCGTTTCCGCAAACAGGCGCAACAGGTATGGCATGACGCGCAACTGGCGCTGGAAGCGCAACTGGGCCGCGACTTTGTCGCCAATCTGAACGCGCAACTCGATCGCGCACTTTCGCAATTGAAGCCGGCGCTGCCGGAAGAGAACTGACATGACCACTACCGCCACAGCTGACAACTCACGCGCCACCAATTACTGGGCGATCACGCTGGTCGCTGCCGCGATGCTGATGATCACCATGGGCGCGCGACAGTCGATGGGACTGTTCGTCTCGCCGCTCAACACCACCACCGGGCTAGGCATCGCCTCGATCAGCTTTGCACTGGCGATCGGTCAATTCATGTGGGGTGCGGTGCAGCCGATCACCGGCGCGATCGCCGATAAATACGGTCCCGGTCGCGTACTGGCAGGCGGCCTCGTCATCCTCGCTATCGGCACCGCGCTTACACCACTGATGTCTAGTTCATGGGGCCTCATTTTCACGCTGGGCATTCTCTCCGCGGTCGGCTCGGGTGCCAGCAGCTTCTCGGTATTGATCGGCGCCGCGGCACAACGCCTGCCCGCGGAAAAACGCGGCATGGCCTCGGGCATCATCAATGCCGGTGGATCGTTTGGCCAATTCGTATTCGCACCGCTGATTCAACGTTTGATCAGCGGGCTCGGCTGGATGGGCGCGATGTGGTCGCTGGCGATCATCACACTCGCCGCGCTACCGCTGGCACGCTCGCTGCGCCGCCCCGCCACTGCGCCTGCTGCCGCCGGCACCGCGCAAGCCGCACCCGTACCCGAACAAACATTGCGCGCTGCAATCAAGCAGGCAATGGCCGACCCCAGCTATCTTCTGTTGCACGCCGGATTTTTCACCTGCGGTTTTCACATTGCCTTCCTGGTCACGCATTTGCCGGGCGAAGTACAGCTCTGCGGCCTGCCCGCGCAAGTCGCGAGCTGGGCGCTCGGCATTATCGGTCTCGCCAATATCGCGGGCAGCCTCGCGGCGGGCTGGGGCGTGGCGCGATTCCGCAGCAAATACATCCTGTTCTGGATGTATGCCTCGCGCTCTGTGTTGGTGATTCTCTATCTGCTGGCACCAAAGACCGAATGGACTTTCTATCTCTTCGCTGCGGGTCTGGGTTTCACCTGGCTCGCCACCGTGCCGCCCACCGCCGGCGTGGTCGGAAAACTGTTCGGCACTCGCTATCTCGGCACGCTGTTCGGTTTGACCTTGCTGTCGCATCAAATCGGCGGATTCTTCGGTGCATGGCTGGGTGGCATCGCGATCACGCAGCAGGGCAATTACGACTGGATGTGGTACGGCGATATCGCGCTGGCAGCGATCGCGGCATTGTGCAATCTGCCGATCAAGGAAGCGCCCATCGTTCGGCCTGCCGTGCCGAAACCGGCCTGAGTTGCGCGCAGGTTGCACATGGGCTGCGTGCTAGACTGATTTCCACCGCTCCCGAACAGAGTAAACAAGAGGAAATCAGAATGAAAAAAGCCCAATACGCCCAGCGCGGCCCCAACCCGGCCGAGTTCATTGACGCCGTCGAATCTGCCACTCCCTCACCCGGCGAAGGCCAGGTGCTGATCCAGGTACTGGCCGCGCCGATCAACCCTTCCGACGTGCTGACGCTGACCGGCCAATACGGCATGCTGCCGCCACTGCCGGCAGTGGGTGGTAACGAAGGCGTGGGCAAGGTAATCGCGCACGGCCCCGGCGTCACGGCGCCGCCGATCGGCCAGACGGTGCTGCTGCCGGTGGGTACAGGCACCTGGGCTACACACATGCTGGCAGAGGCGAAAAAGCTGATGCCGCTGCCCAACGAAGCCGATCCCCTGCAGCTCGCAATGATGACGGTGAACCCGCCCACGGCGTTGCTGATGCTGACCGAGTTCGTCACGCTGCAGCTGGGCGAATGGGTGATACAGAACGCGGCCAATTCCGGCGTGGGTGAATATCTGGTGCAACTGGCCAAAATCCGCGGATGGAAAACGGTCAATGTCGTGCGCCGCGAGTCGGCCGTCGATGCTGTGAAGGCAGCCGGCGGCGATGTGGTACTGGTCGATGGCCCGGGACTCGCCAAACGCGTGGCCGAAGCCACCGGCAACGCGGCCATCCGCCTTGCTATCGACGCGGTGGGCGGCGAAGCCACCAATCGTCTGTCGAGTTGCGTGGCCGAGGGCGGCACACTGGTCAACTACGGCATGATGAGCGGCGAGGACGCGGTGGTATCGCCACGCTCGTTCGTATTCAAGGATGTGACGCTGCGCGGCTTCTGGCTGGCGCTGTGGTTCCGCAAGGCAAGCCCACAACAGCAGATGGCGGTGTTCGGCGAGATCGGCAAGCTGATCGCCACCGGCAAGTTGAAGACGCGCATCCATGCCACCTACGATGTGGCCGAGATCAAGCAAGCGGTGGCGGCGGCCGCGGCCGGCGAGCGCGACGGCAAGATTCTGGTTGTACCGAAGGGCTAGGCAAATCACCGCCGCCCTGATTGCGGTATGCGGTGCCACAGTTCACAACAATTGGGCGCCGCATCCGCTAACATAGTGGCTGGCCGTTTTGCCTGTTGGGGGAATCAAAAATGAAATCCGTGTTTGCACTTTTCGCGATTGCCGTGTTCACCGTTGCCGCGTCGGGCAATGCTTCCGCCAAAACCACGTGCGAAGACGTGATCGCCAAGATCGAAGCGAAGATCCAAGCCAAGGGCGTCAAGTCCTTCACCCTCACCGCCATCGGCAAGGACGAAAAAACCGACCTGCGCGTCGTCGGCACCTGCGATGGCGGCGCGAAAAAGATCGTTTACGAGCGAGGCAAGGCTGCAGCGACCAAGTAGTTTCCGCAAGGCCACCGCGCCAGACTCAAGCACTGGCGCGGCCTCCAGAGCATATGCCTTGGAAAAGCTCATGGATACTAGCTTTCCGGCCGACGCCCTTGTGAATTTCTCCGTTCTCCGGTTGCATCGCTGATGGTCAGCGCAACATCTCCGCAGCGCACCCTCCTCTATTTTTTTGACCTGTTCGGCGTCGCTGTTTTCGCCATCACCGGCGCTCTCGCTGCCGGCCGCGCGGGACTCGATCTGCTCGGCGTGATCGTCATCGCCTCGGTCACCGCCATCGGCGGCGGCACTATTCGCGATCTCTTGTTGAACCGCCATCCGATCTTCTGGTTTCACGATCGCAACTATCTGCTGGTGATCATCATCGCCGCGCTCGGCACCGTGCTTTACGCCCGCTTCTATCCGCCGCCGCTGGGCGCGCTGCTGGTGGCCGACGCGGTCGGGCTCGCCGTGTTCGCCATCTGCGGCGCGCAGATCGCAGAAGAAGCGAAGCTGCCGCACAGCGTTTCCGTGCTAATGGGCACCATGACCGGCGTGGGCGGCGGCGTGGTGCGCGATGTGTTGACTGCGCAGGTGCCGCTGCTGCTGCGCAAAGACATTTACGCCACCGCTGCGATTGCCGGCATCACGCTTTATCTGGTGTTGCAGGCCGTCGGACTGAAACGATCGTGGGCATTTGCGGCGGGGCTGGTTGCCGTCGCGGGCATTCGCCTGCTGGCAATTCACTTTGGATGGCAGTTGCCGGCGTTTCATTTGCCGGGGTAAGGTGTAACTGATGAAAGCAACAGTCCAGCAAATCCAACCCGTGCTCGCGGCGCGCGATGTGGCCGAATCGATCGCCTTCTATCAGCAGCTCGGCTTTACCTTGATCTTTCAGGACGACAAGACTGCACCGCGTTACGCCGCCCTGCAGCGCGACGGCGCGGAGCTGCATTTGCAATGGGCCGATGCGACGCAATGGCAACACGGCGGCGACCGTCCGGTGATTCGTTTGATGGTCGATGATGTCGATGCGCTATACGAGGAATTCGTCGCTGCGAGTGTACGCTTGGCGACCGAGCACGAGAGCCCGTGGTACCGGCCGGCCAATACGCCGTGGGGCACGCGCGAGTTTCACCTGCGCGATCCGGGCGGGAATGGGTTGCAGTTTTATCGAGTGGGATGACCGAGACTGGGGCCAACGAGAAGTATCGAGCCTAGCCCCTTTGATTGGCGGACACCTCCATAGGTATTGTCTACCCTCAAAAGTGTCCGCGAAACCCGGGGCAGCTCAGCCTGACCCCTTTGATTCTTTGATTCCTATTTTCCACAAAGTGATGGCGCGTATTGTGCTTTGCCCTCAACGGCTGCCCCCGATATTGCATCAACGGTTGTGCCAATGCTCATTTTTCGACCGTCGAGCAACTTGTAAGTAATTATTACAGACCAGTAGGGCCGCTCTAAGTCTACTTTCTCGGCGTCAGGAACTTTCCCTCGCACGCTGAACTTCGCATTAAGCTCTTTGCCGGTTAAGAACAGAAGAGCCTCTACTTTCATAGATGAATCAATGCAAGCCGCAATGCCCTTTAGGCGGTCGTTCGCGACCCCAATAGCGATTTCTCTGGATATTAGTTTTTCTTCAATGGCATATGCGCACGCCGTGACTTGCATGCAAATCAATATTGTCGTTGCGATCAATCGATTCATGTCATAAAAGGGGCCAGGCTCGATATATTCAGCACCTCGCACCAATATCTGAGAGAAAGACAAAGCATACAGGCCTCTGCCATCCTCAGCGAAACATCCCGGCGAAACCAACGGATATGGCGTCTACGGCGCAGGACAAACCCCGGCACCCGCGCGCCTCCCAGGCCCAAAATGCCCGGAAAGCCGCGCCAATGCTTGAGTTTCAGTTGAATACGCTGGAGAGAACTACCACGGCTCCTGACAGAACATATAGCCGTGCGGGCGCACGGTCTTGATCTGCCACGCGGCTTTTTTCTCGTCGCCGAAGCGGCGGCGCAGGCGGTAGAGGCGCGCATCGACCGAGCGGTCGGCGCCGCTGTAATGCGAATAATAGGGGACAGACCACGTTATCACAGCAACTTCTGCTGCCTGACGTCTTGTTCCGGCCCCTGCGGAGTTGGCCGCCCCGCGACACCGCGCACCGCGCGCCGGCCCAGTGCTGCCTCCACCTCAGCCTGAAATCGCTTGCCGCCCAAGGCAAAGTTGCCGTTCGTCGCGCCACGGATTTCCTCCACCAACGCTTCATCCACATGCGCCCGGAACAAGGCCCGGTAGGCTTCGCGGCGTTCCACATCGGTCTTGCCCAGGCGTCGATATTCGTCGTGCGGGGTGATGAACGCGCTGGCTTTGCCGAGTCCGTTGGCATGGTAGCTGGACCAGCGGTAGTCCTGCGGCTTGTTCACCATCCCCGCTCGGACCGGATTGAGTTCGATATAGCGATAGCACGCCAGGACATAGGATTCGCTTTGCGTGAGACAGGAGCGAAAGCGCCCTTCCCAGAGCGTGCCGCTTCGTTTGTAGGTTCGATTGATGTACTGCACATAGCGCTGCCCGAGGTGCTTCATCAGCAGTCCGGCGCTGTCGGCGCGGGCCGGGGTGAGGAGCAGATGTACGTGGTTGGTCATCAGCACGTAGGCGTGGACCGTGCAACCAAACTTCCCGGCGAATTCGTTCAGGTAGTGCAGGTAGAACTGGTAGTCCTCTTCGGCATGGAAGCAGACGGAGCGGTTATTGCCGCGCTGGATGATGTGCCACGGAATGCCGGGGAGTGACAGGCGGGCGCGGCGCGGCATGTTTTCCCTCTCAGGACATTGATGAAACCAGTCTAGCAGGAAATATTGGTGGTCTGTCCCCTATTATTCTGTGTCCCCTATTATTCTGCCTCCAGTAACTTCACTGCTTCGAGTTTGAATTCCTTGGTGAACTTCGTCCGTTTGCGACCGGGATTAACCTTCTCGATGGCCTTACCCATTTGACACCTCCATAGGTATTGTCTACCTTCAAAAGTGTCCACGAAACCCGGGATAGCTCAGCCTGGCCCCTTTAATTGCTCCTTTGATTTAAGGCGTCCACCGTCCGTGGGTAAGATCAGCCTGTACCTTTGATTCTTTTTCAATCACCGCGCACACATTGACAGAACTACGAACTTTTTCCGCGATGTGAGTAGTAGTGCCGTCGTAGACGAATTTCGTCTTTGATTCGACACACATTGGAGGCACAATCGTTTCAAGCAACACGATTCTGTCGTGTTCGTCGTAGGTTGCTCGCCAAAAGTACTGTCCCGGCTTTGCGTTATTTGCTGAAATCTCGTCACTAAGCTTGAATCCTGGACTCAACGAAGACTTCGCATAATTTTGGTAGTAAACAACCTTCTTAGCCGGAGCGGCGTGCGTCGAAACAAAACTCATCAGAACAGCGCCGATAAAGAATAGAAATTGAAATTTCGTGCGCATCTTATCGTCCTCGCGAGCAGGTGCCACCTCGAGGTAGCATGAAAGAAATATCGTCGGCATAGAGGTCGCATGCCACCAAACTCTCCGTGACAAACGTTTGACAGCTTCTAGTAATTGACCATTTTCCGCTATAACGCTTTGCAAAGTTCCTAAGACAGTTTGCGGCCCCCTTGCATTTCGCCTTGCAATTGTCGCTGTCACAAGTCGACTCTCCTATCGTCCAAGGGTTGAAGCAGAATAATAGGGGACAGACCACGTTATCACAGCAACTTCTGCTGCCTCAAAAATAAAAAGGGCCAAGCTCGATATATCTCCAACTTGCGCCTACCCATAAGAAAGCCAAAGCGGTCCAAGCATACCGCCTTCATCCGCATCCAGCAGAAACATCCGGACGCGTACTCGAGAGAGAATACGGCGATAACTCCGCAGGGCAAAACCCCAGCACCCGTGCGCCTCTCAGGCAAAAAACACCCCGAAAGCCGCACCAATACTGGAGTTTCAGTCAGCTATGCGGGATAAAACTACCAAGGCTCCTGGCAGAACATATAGCCGTGCGGGCGCACGGTCTTGATCTGCCACGCCGCTTTTTTCTCGTCGCCGAAGCGGCGGCGCAGGCGGTAGAGGCGCGCATCGACCGAGCGGTCGGCGCCGCTGTAATGCAGGCCCCGCAATGCTTTCAGAATGTCGTTGCGCTGCATGACGCGACCGGCGTTGCTGGCGAGCAGCCACAGCAGATCGAATTCAGCCGGTGAGAGCTCGATGCGCTTGTCGTCGAGTGCTACTTCGCGATTCACCCCATGGATCTTCAGGCGGCCGAATTGCAGCACGTCGCCGTCGGCATGGCCGGTGACATGTCCATGCATGCGACGCGTGATCGCCTTGATGCGCGCCAGCAGCACGCGCGGCTGCACCGGCTTGGCCAGGTAATCGTCGGCGCCCAGTTCCAGTCCCAGCACCTGGTCGAAATCCTCTTCCTTGGCGGTGAGGATGATGATCGGCACGCCGTTACCTGAGCTGCGGATCTCGCGGCAGACGTCGAAGCCGTCCTTGCCAGGCAGCATCACATCGAGGATCACCAGATCGGGTTTCTCGTCGGCAACGCGTTTCACCGCCATGTCGCCGCGGCCCTCGATCAATACCTCGATGCCCTGCTTGCCCAGGTAGTCGGCCACCGCGCGACACAGTTCAATATCGTCATCGACCAGCAACAGACGGGTCGCATGTTCGGCGGCTTTTTCAATCGCGAGGACTTCGTTTATCGCGTTCATCTGCACTACTCCTATGGGGTCTCGCTACGCTTCAATCGATTTTTTCGCTGGTTGAATATGGGTGAGCGGACATGGCTCACCATGTGAGTGAGACGCGCGTACCCCCCAATCCGGATTCGGAAATCATCGCCGAGCCACCATGCCAGCGCGCGATCTGGCGCACGATCGCCAGGCCGATGCCGAAGCCGCCCGACTGGCGGTCGCGGCTATCGTCCAGCCGCGCGAACGGCTCGAACAGCCGCTCACGATCCGCCTGCGGAATGCCGCTGCCGTCATCGTCCACATGCAGCCAATGCTTGCCGTCCTTGTTTTCGACCCTGAGCTCGATGCGCTTTTTGGCGTAGCGCACCGCGTTGTGCAGCAGGTTGGCGGCGGCGCGAGAGAGATATCGATGGTCGCCATCGAGATCGGCGCAGTCGGCATGTACCGCGATCTCGACATCGCGGCCAGTCGCTGACGCCACTTCGCGCGCTTCCTCGGCCAGTTCGTTCAGCCAGGGCTCGGCGTCGATCGGGGTGCGATCCAGTTTGGGCTCTTCGCGGTCGAGGCGCGCGTATTCGAGCAGCTCGGTGGAGAGGTCATCGAGCTGGTCGATGGCGGAATTCATCAGATGCAATTCGCGATCCTTTTCCGCCAGCGTTGGCGCATGGATGGCGAGCTCATGACGAAACCGCAGCCGCGTGATCGGCGTACGGAATTCGTGCGAGATTGCGTTGGTGAGGTTCTTGTGCGAGCCCAGCAGCGCACCGATCTTGTCCTTCATTTTGTTGAACGAATCCGCCAGCGGATACAGCGCTGCGCCTTTGCGGATATCGAGTTGAAACTGGAACTGGCCGGCACCAACCTGTCCTGCCGCCTGGTCGAGTTTTTTCATGTCGCGCCAGAACAGCGTCAGCCACAACCCCACTGCCATCGCGTAAAGCGAGGACTCAACGATCCAGGTGAATTGGGTGGGCGTGAGAAATCCGAACATCGGCGCATCCCTGGACGCAGGCACTTCCAGTACCACGACATAATCGGTGCCAAGAATGGTGTGAAAAATCTCGGTGCCCTTCCCTTCCGTCAGCGGCCGCACCAGCGGCTGTTGCGATTTCACCCGCGCCAAGGACTCGGCATTGAAGCGCGGCTCATTCGCCAGTTCAGCCATCGTCAGCAAGCGAGACGGCCCCATGAAATCTTTCGGCGAACCGACACGCTTTTGCATCTCGCGGAAACGCTCCGGCCACTCTGCTTTCGGAAACGGCCGCAGCACCTCCTCGATCAGCACGAAGGTGCGGCGAAAACGCTCGTTGGTATTCGACGCCATGTTGCTCGCATACACGGTATCGAATACAAAACTCTGGATCTGGAATGAGGTTATCGATGTCAGCAGAATCAGTAACCACAGCTTGAGAAAAAGTTTACCCATCGGTCATTTCATTTCAGCGTCCGCGACCGGTTCATCATGCCACCGATGCGCTGAGGCTGCACATCCCGGAGGGCGGGCCGACAATCGCCGGCCCGCCCTCCAGTATTCGACTACTTGAACTTGTATGTCGCCGCCAGCGTGTAATAGACGCTGCGGAACGGGTGATAGGTAAAGTTCACCGGCCGCGCGTTCGCATCCAGCGGAGGTTTGCGATCGAACAGGTTCTGCGCCACGAAATTCAGCGTCAGCTTCTTGATGCCCGTGTACTGCACCGACAAATCCGCCGTCGAGTTGGAGTGCACCACGCAGGACGGCTGGCTGTTGCGGATCGCCGCCGAGCAGGCCAGCGTCGGGTCGCGCAGCACGCTGTAGCCTTTGTTGAAATTACCCTGCAGGCCGAACACGAAGTCGCGGTAGTCCCAATTGGTGCGCGCCGTGGCCCGATAGCGCGGGAAACCGTAACCGGCGGTATCGATCAACGGCTCGGAATCATCGTTATTGCCGGTACGCGAATCGTAGTAGGTCATCGCGAAGGTGTTGCGCAGCTTGCCCATGGAACCGAGATTGATGTTCCAGCGCGCTTCCGCGTCGTAGCCTTTGATGTTGGTCTGACCGCTGTTGAAGAAGAACGTGCTGACTGCCTGCAGCGGGCCGAAGGTCTCGCCCGGCAGCACCGGGCCGCGGAACACGCGGTTGGCATAGACGCCGCTGGTAGCACCTTCGTTGTCCAGGATCAGGTTGATGTCCAGCAAGGTGATTTCACTGCGGCGACGAATGTCGAAATAGTCAACCGTGAAGGACAAATCCTTGGTCGGCTCCCAGATGAATCCGAGGTTATAGGACTTCGATTTTTCCGGATCCAGACGCTGGGCGTTTTCCAGCAGCGCAGCGATGTTTTGCGCACAGGCGACTTCAGTGCCGAGGATGCAACGCTTGGGATCGGTGACGGTGGTAAACGCGGTAACGCTGGAGCGCGAGATTTCCGTCAGCGAAGGTGCGCGGAAACCCTCGGCGTAGGAAGCGCGCACGGCGAAGCTGGGCACCACTTTCCATTTGATGCCGACCTTTGGCGTGGTGGAACGGCCGTAGTCGGAATACTTGTCGGTGCGCAGTGCCAACTGCGATTCGACATTCTTCAGGAAGGGGATACTCAACTCGGCATAACCTGAAGTCACGTTGCGGTCGCCGTCGGCAAAGGCACCGCCGAAGCCGATCACTTCACCGGCCAGTTTCGCGGGATCCGGATTGGCGACGCGATCTTCCTTGCGATATTCCAAACCGGCGGCAATGGCTAGCGGCCCGCCCGACAACTGCATCAGCTCCTTCGAGCCTTTCAGATCGAAAATCGTGAACGATGAGTCGGCGTGGTCCTTGGTATCGATACGCAGATCGGCCGGCTTGATGGCGCCTGCGTTCGGGTTGAGGAAGTTGTAGGTGCCGTTGAGGATGCCCTGCGTCAGCGGCGTGCGGCGAATCTGGTTGTATTGGACAACGTCGGTTTCGTTCTTCGAGTACAGCACACCGGCTTCCCAATCCACCGTGCCCCACAACCCTTTGAGGGCAGCAACCACACGCGTTGCTTCCGAGTCCGCGGCGCGATCGCCATTGCCCACTTCGACGAAGCGGTGACGCAGGATCACCGGCGCGCCGAACGGATTGTTAGGATGCGTCGCCGGCAGGAATTCCGGCAGGTTGACCAGCTTCTTTTCATTGCTGGAATACCACTGGCCGAAATCGCCGTAGACCTGCGGATTGCCTCGATAGAAAGTCTTGGTGCGATTAAAGCCGAACTCGATAGAGCCGGACAGGTTCGCCGAAAAATCATACGTGCCGCGTGCAAAAAAGTTGTCGCGGTCGCTCTTCGGCACAATGTCCTGGCGCGAAGGCACGTCCCAGCGGCAAACGCCATTGATGCGGATGGCTCCCGGAACGCAGTTGGCGGGTTGCTGCAGCACCGGGCGGAAGGCGGTCGCGGTTGCCTGACCGGTGGCCAGGTTGTAGACGCCGTTCAGATAGTTATCGGCAAACGAGGAACCATAACGGGCAAAGGTCGCGAACGAGGGATTGGTCTGCAGCGTTGGATAAAGGATGTAGTTGAGGACATCGTCAACCGTCGTCACTTCGCGCTCGACGCGCTCGTAGTTCATGAACACGTTGTAGCGGTCGCGCGCCAGATCGCCGAAGCCCAGTGTCGTCGAGGCACGTGTGGTCTTGTACTCGCTGTCCTTGTTCATCGAGAACGCGCCACCGATTTGTGCACCGGTGAAATCCTTGCGCAGGATGATGTTCACCACGCCGGCAACCGCTTCCGAACCATAAATGGCGGATGCGCCATCTTTCAGGATTTCGATGCGATCGATCACGTCCAACGGCAGGGCGTCCAGGTTAACGACAGCCGCCTGGCCGAAATTCGGATCGTTGGGGCCAAAGGGGGCGATGCGGCGGCCGTTCAACAGCACCAGCGTTGCGACCGAGCCCAGCCCGCGCAGCGATACGGTCGATGCGCCGGAAGAAAAACTGTTCGAGCCGGTGATGTCATTCAATCCGCCACCGGCGTTGGTCGGCAGCGTGCGCAGCAGTTCCGTCACCGTCTGCTTGCCGGAGTTCTCGATTTCCTCTCGAGTGATGACCTGAATCGGTGCGCTGCCCTCGGAATCGATGCGCTTGATGTTGGAGCCGGTGACTTCGATTTTCTCTACTTTTTGCGGCGTCGGCGTTTGTTGCGCCTGCGCGACACCGGTCAAGATCGCACTGCCGAGCGCGCCTGCGCGCAGCAAACCGATCGCCTGCGCCAGTTTTTTCCTTTTTGCCTGCATGATGGAATCCTTTGTGAATAAAAAATCAAATTGGCCGGAGCGAACTGCCTCCGGCCATTACCTTGTTTAACTCAAGCGACGCGAGCTCAAAAAGTTGCTGTCAAGTTGATGAACACCCGCCTGCCGAGCGCGTCGTACACCTGCGGATAGGTGTTGCCGTTGCCGAAAGTGGCCGATACCAGTCCGGATAGCGGCGGATCCTTGTCGAGCAGATTGTTGATGCCTGCACGAACCGTCAGGTTCTTGGTCACCGCCCAGCTGCCGGCCACATCCAGGTAATTCACCGCCGACAATTCGCGATCGACCGGGAACACAGCGGTCGCCAGCAATGGCGAAGAACTGGTGCCCTCCTGCTTGACCTTGCCGATGTGACGCCAGGTCAGCGCGATATCCATGCTCCACGGCGTTTGCCAGGTGGTACGCAGCTTGTGACGCCACTTGGCTTGCGGCGCGCCGCAGGTGCCACCGTGATAGCCGGCACAGTCATATTCGCCCAGTCCAGGCAGGGGTTCGAGGATGAACTCCTTGGTGTAGGTACCGTTGAAATCAACCTGCAAGCCGCCATAGCCCGGCAGCTTCATGTTGTAGTTGGCACCGACATCGAAGCCGGAAGTTTTCAGCTTGCCCAGGTTCTGGTTGTTGGCGGCGATCGCACCCGATGGCAGCGCCCACAACGTTCCCAAACGGTCGCGTTGAACCAGGCTGCAGAACGCAGCATTGCCTGTGGCCAGGCACTGCGCCAGTGCCACACCCGGTGGCGGGATCAGGATGACTTTTTCCACCTTGATATTGAAGGCGTCGAAGGTCGCACTGAAATTGCGGTTCGGCGTGAACACCAGGCCGATGGTGTTGCTGTCCGATACTTCCGGCACCAGATTGGTGTTGCCGCCGAAGATGGCGTTGTATTGCCCGGCGGGACTATCGAGGAATGCATTGCCATAGAGATTGGCCGGGAGGCCGGTACGTGCGCACTCGGCCTGTGTATTGACCCGCGAAGGGCCGCAGGGATCGGCGTTGAGGTTGAACAATCCCACCGCCTGCGCGGCAAACAGTTCGGCGGCATTGGCGGCGCGCACCGCGCGCTGGTAGCTGCCGCGGCCACGAACTTCCTTAACCGGTGCCCACTCGAAGCCGATGCCATACGAGTTGGTCTTGGGGCCAAGGCTGTAGTCCGAGCGGCGGAAGCTGCCATTGACCGACAGCAGATGCGCCAGCGGCTTGCCTTCCATCAACGGCGCACGCATCTCGGCAAAATACTCCTTGACCGTGTAAGCGCCCGCCTGGCCGACCAGTGGGCCGCCCTGGCCGGCAAGGTCGCCGGTGGTAAAGGCCGAGTCGGTGTCCAGCTGCAGAATTTCGTTGCGGCGCTCGAAGCCGACGGCAACGCCGACACCGTTGTTCGCGGAAGGCAGTTTCACGCCATAGCTACCGAGGTCGGACGACAAGGTCGCGCCCTGGATTTTCTGTTCGGTGGAGCCTTTCTGGAAGCCAGGCGTCTGCAGGTAATTCAGCGCACCGGGAGTTATTCCCCCCAGCGACCAGATGTTATAGGGCACACAGCCGGGGGCACCGGACCGGCAAACGATATTGCCGGCCGCATCGCGCACTGCGTCGAGGGCCAGCGCTACGCGCGCATTCGAGAACTCGTTTTTATAAGTTTCCTGGTAGACAACCTTACCGGTCTGGGCGTAGACGTCGTAGTTCCAGTTGGTGAAGATGTCGCCCTTCACGCCCACTACCGAGCGGTACGATGTATGACGGATGTCGTCCTGGCGGCCACCGCCTTCCACGTTGCGGCGGAAGATCAGCGCATCGGCAGTACCGGTGGTACCGTTGCAACCCAGATCGCGGCGCCAGTCGGCTGAGAGAAACGGGTTATCACAACGAATCGGCGCGCCGCCACCAGCCGAGGCGTCGAAGCCGAACATGCCGGAGGGAGCGATCTGCGCAACGGTATGGTCATCATGGAACGAGAATTCCGAATAGACCTTGGCGTTCGGCAAAATATCGTAGTTGACGAAAGCACTGAATCCATAGCGTTCCGACGGGCGCTGATAATAATTCAGCGGACCGAAATTGTACTGATCGTTGGCGGCCACATACGCGCGTGTACCCCCCGCGGCGTTGGCCACGGTGCGATCGCCCGCTGCGACAATGAAGCGGCCGGGGAAACTGGTGCCGGAACCGCCGCATCGAAAGCCGGGACCGAACGTAGTGCCGTTAATGGTATTGGTGGTGCCAACGGTGGCATTGCCGATCGAGCAGGCGGAGAAATCGCGCTCCGATTGCAGCAGCGCATCTTCTTTCTTGTAGTTGAAGAAAGCGGTGGCGTTGCCCTTGCCGTTGGCGAAGTTGCCGCCGATCAGCATGCCCATGTCGAAGATCTTGCCGTCGGAGCTCTTGTCGCCCGGCAATTTGAAATTGCCGGGATTGGAAATGGCCCGCGCGCGAATCAGATCGGCCACCGCGCCGCCATCCTGCTGATGGTTGTAGAAACTCTGGTTGACTTCGAATTGCACGCCTTCGAATTTGTCGTTCATGATGAAGTTGACGACGCCGGCAATGGCGTCCGAACCGTACACCGCCGAGGCACCGCCAGTCAGCACTTCCACCCGCTTGATCAATGGTGCGGGAATCTGGTTCAAGTCCGGCGCGGGACTGTTATTGCCGTTGCGTGGCGTACCGGCAGGCAGGCGGCGACCGTTCACCAGCACCAGGGTTCGCGTCGGCCCCAAGGCGCGAAGATTGACGGTCGCGGTGCCGGTCGAACCGTTCGACACGTTGCCGCCCTGATCCGCGATTACCTGCGGCAAATTGTTCAACAGGTTCTCGACCGAACGCACACCGTCAATGGCAATCGTCTTGGCGTCGATCACGGTCACGGGACTGGCGCCCTCGAGATTGGGCGGAGGAATACGTGTCCCCGTCACCTCGATTTTTTCGGTCGTCTGCGGCGTCGCAGCCTGCTGTGCATATACGGAATGTGCAGACATCAACGAAATCGCGATCCCTGTAGCGATAACGCTGGGCTTCCTGGCAAAACGTGTCGCCGGTTGCTTGTTTTTCTTCATGCATGTCTCCTGGTTGGTGAACAAGGGGTTCTCAACAAGGTCGCATCATGGATTGCAGGGTTGCTACGGATTGAACCTGTCTGTTTCGAATCGCGACAATCAAGCGTCGCGATTGAAGTACAAATACGAATTTCGGCAAAATTCCGTCACATTCGATTCGTACGAAGCCGGTTAACGACACATCCGGTGACAGCGGCAACATTCCGCGCGCAAAAGCCGGGCAACGGGGCGCCAACGTTGTTGCATGCACGCAACATGTGCGTGACACGAGCGCGACACGGACACGAATGGCCGGCCTGTGAGTCGAACACTGGCCCGAACCTGGCAGTTTGTGCGTGCAGGTAACGACACGGCCCGTCACAAGGCGGCCACGCCGGGGCACTGCTATCATCTGCCCAAACTACAAATTGGAGGAGACGCCCGTGCTCAACGCTCTGGACGCTGTCGTGCCGCAACGCTATTGGGCCTGGTCGATCTGCGGCCTGCTATGTCTTGCAGCCATCCTGTTGTCGGCGTTGTCGCCATGGTGGACCTGGCCGGCACTGGCGTTCGGTTTTCTGACGCTGGTCGGCTTTGTCGATTACACCCAGGACCGGCAGGCGATACGCCGCAACTATCCGGTGCTGGCGCATTTCCGTTTCTTCTTCGAATTCATCCGCCCGGAGATCCGCCAGTACTTTATCGAGGCCGATACCGAAGAGCTGCCCTACTCGCGCGCGCAGCGGTCGATCATCTATCAACGCGCCAAGGGCGTGGCCGACAAGCGGCCGTTCGGCACGCAGATCAATGTCTACGCGCCGGACTACGAATGGATCAATCATTCGATGTCACCCTCCGACATTGCGAGCCACGACTTCCGCATCGACATCGGCGGCCCCGGTTGCAAGCGGCCCTATTCCGCCAGCGTATTCAATATCTCGGCGATGAGTTTCGGTGCGCTGTCGGCCAACGCCATTCTCGCGCTGAACGAAGGCGCGAAACGCGGCAAGTTCTATCACGATACCGGCGAGGGCTCGATCTCGCGCTATCACCGTCAGAACGGCGGCGACCTGGTGTGGGAGATCGGCTCGGGTTATTTCGGCTGCCGCAATGACGCCGGTGGATTCGACGCGGACAGGTTCAAGGAAAACGCCGCGTCCGATCAAGTGAAGATGATCGAGATAAAGCTCTCGCAAGGTGCCAAGCCGGGTCACGGCGGCGTGCTGCCGGGTGCCAAGGTGACGCCGGAAATCGCCGAGGCGCGCGGGGTGCCGGTCGGTACCGATTGCATTTCGCCGGCCAAGCATTCGGCATTTTCCACGCCGATCGAGATGATGCAATTCGTCGTCAAGCTGCGCGAGCTGTCCGGCGGCAAACCGGTCGGCATCAAGTTCGCCGTCGGCCATCCCTGGGAATGGTTCGGCATGGTGAAGGCAATGCTGGAAACCGGCATCACTCCGGACTTTATCGTCGTCGATGGTGGCGAGGGTGGCACCGGCGCGGCACCACTGGAATTCACCGATCACGTCGGTGCGCCGATGCGCGAAGCGCTGATGCTGGTGCACAACACACTGGTCGGCGTGAACCTGCGCGACAAGATCAAGATCGGCGCCTCGGCCAAGATCGTCACTGCGTTCGACATCGCCCGTACCATCGCCATGGGTGCCGACTGGTGCAACGCCGCGCGCGGCTTTATGTTCGCGTTGGGCTGTCTGCAAGCGCAAACATGTCATACCGGCCATTGCCCGACCGGCGTCACCACGCAGGACCCGAAGCGCATGCGCGCGCTGGTGGTGCCGGACAAATCCGAACGCGTGTTCCAGTTCCACCAGAACACACTGCACGCCTTGAAAGAACTGCTGGCTGCGGCCGGCCTCGGTCATCCCAGCGAACTGGGACCGGAGCATGTCATCCGCCGAGTTTCATCCACCGAGGTACGTTCGCTGGCCACGCTGCATACCTGGGCCAAGCCGGGCGAACTGCTGTCGTCCGTACCGGATCTGCCGGTATTCAAGGTGTTCTGGGCGGTGTCGCGCGCGGACAGCTTTACCGCGCCGCCCAATGTGCTGTCGATGCACGGCTCCAAGACGCAATAGCGTCCCAATCGCACCGGCTGCGCGGACAAACGTCGCCATTCGTACCCGAAACGGCTGCGTTTGTCGCAGGATTTGCCGCGCGCCTCGCAATCCGCCAACAACGCGGCGGAAATGCGGCACAATGCCACGCATCATCAATCTCCCTCTGGAGTGCCGCCATGTTTGAACGTTTGTCGCGCAGCTGGGCGCTGGTCAAGGCCAGCGGTTCGGTGCTGAAACAGGACAAGGAGCTGTTGCTGTTTCCGCTGATCTCTTCGATCGCCACGCTGCTGGTCATCGCCTGCTTCGCGTTACCGGTGATCGGCATGGGCGCGCTGGACGGTCTTTCGGGTGGCGGCAATGGCGCGGTCTCGGCCGGCGTGTACGTCGTTGCCTTCCTGTTCTATCTCTCGCAGTACTTCGTGATTTTCTTTTTCAACGCCGCGCTGGTCGGCGCCGCGATGATTCGACTCAATGGTGGCGATCCGACCTTCAGTGACGGCATCCGCATCGCCAGCAGCAAGGCCGGCGCTATTCTCGGGTATGCGGCGATTGCGGCGACCGTCGGCATGATCCTGCGCGCCATCCAGGAACGCGTTGGCTTCCTCGGCAAAATCATTGTCGGCATGCTCGGTGCCGGCTGGACTGTCGCCACCTTCATGGTGGTGCCGGTGCTGGTTGCGCGCGATGTCGGCCCGATCGATGCCGTCAAGGAAAGCGCGATGCTGTTGAAGAAAACCTGGGGCGAGAATATCGCCGGTCAGGTGGGACTGGGCGCCGCGTTCACCCTCATCCAGCTTGCGATCATTGCCTGCGGCATCGCGCTGATCGTGGGTGCGGCCTTCACCAAGAGCGGCGTCCTGGTCCTGCTGATGGTTGCATTGCTGGTGGTTGCCGTGATCATCACGGCGCTGATTCACGCCGCACTGTCGGGCATCTATTCCGCCGCACTGTATCGCTATGCCAGCGAAGGCGAAGGCACGGCAGGCTTCGACAACAACGCATTGCAACTGGCGTTCACTGCAAAGAAATAAGCAAACTCCAGCGCTGGCGCGGGTTTCCGGGCGAAAATACCCGGAAATCCGCGCCAAATGGCGATCTTCGTTTACTAATGTAGCTAGCTGCCGGCCTTGATGCCGGCCGACTTCACCACCGCGCCATAGCGCCCCAGATCGCGTTTGATCTCGGCGGCGAATTGCGCCGGCGTTCCCGGCGTTGCGGTAATGCCCAGCACGTCGAGGCGGGCTTTCGTTTCCGGATCGTTCAGCACGGCGTTCAGTTCAGCGTTCAATTTGTCGATGATGGGTTTCGGTGTTTTCGACGGCGCCAGCAAACCGACCCAAGAGCTGATATCGAAATCGGCCACGCCGCTTTCGATAAAGGTCGGCACATCCGGCAAGGCGGAAGAACGCTGCGTGCTGGAAACGGCAATGGCGGTTAACTTCCCGCCCTTCACATGCTGCAAGGCGCCCGCCACTGCCGTGTAAACCAGCGGCACGCTACCGCCCATCACATCGACCAGCGCCTGGCCGCCACCCTTGTACGGAATATGGACCAGCTTGGCACCGGTACGCATGCTGAGTAATTCACCGGCAATATGCGGCGTGCCGCCGGTGCCTGAGGTGCCGTACGACAAGCCCCCCTCTTTCGACTTCGGCAACGCGATCACCTCGCGCACGGTCTTCACCGGCACCATCGGATTGGCCACCAGGATCAACATGGCATCGCCGATCTTGCCGATGGGCGCGAAATCGGCCTCGGTGTTGAACGGAATCTTGTCGAACACGTGCGGGTTGATCACCAGCGTGCCGTCGAATCCCAACAGCAGCGTGTAGCCATCGGCATCGGCCGTCACCACCTGCTGCGTGCCGATATTGCCCGACGCACCGGGTTTGTTGTCGACGATCACCTGCTGCCCCAGCCGCTTGCCCAATTGGTCGGCGATCACACGCCCGCTGGTGTCAGTGACACCACCGGGTGTGAATGGCACCACCAGTTTGATCGGTTTGTTCGGGTAGTTGGATGTGGACTGCGATGGGGATTGCGCGAGTGCCGGCAGCGCAGCCGTGCCGACGGTTGCCAGCGCTATTGCCGCGGCCATCAGCATGCGACGCGAACGCTGAATCACTTCGGGTTCCGTGCTCGTGGTGCGTGATACGCAATCCTTCATCGATATCTCCTCTTGTCGATTTTGTTTTTCTGCAACCGATGCATCGGCTTTAGTGCCGATACGAACCGCCGCGCGACAGGATGCTGAGGTCGGTCCATTTACTGCCGTGATGATTATCCTTGTTCAGGCTGACGACGAATCCGCCGGTATCGTAATTGCCCAGGCTTTCCAGCCCGCCGACGATGGTTTGCGGCGTGGGATTCTTGCCGGCCTTCCTGATGCCTTCGACCAGCACCTTGGCCGCGATGCAGGATTCCAGCGTGGTGTAGTTGAGCGTGATGCCAGTCAGCTTCAGCGTCTCGCCGCACTCCTTGACGATGGCAATGCCGACGTTGCGTGGATTCGGCACCACCTGCGTTACCGTTGTGCCCTTGGCGATATTTTCCTTTGCCGCGGCGAGCTCGTCGGGATTGACGAACGACAGCGCCGACATGGGATAGGCCTTGCCCTGCTTGTTCATGAACTCGGCCAGGTCGAGCAACTGCGGAAACTGCGTGGTCACGATCACCGCTTGCGGATCGGCCTTGATCAACGGCTGGAACAACGCCGGATCGACCTTGGCACCGCGCTTGACCGTGATCTGCAGCGGCGTTTGACCTTTCGCCTTCAGCGCATTCGCGACGGTGTTGAAATTCGATTTGCCGACTTCGTCGTCGTAATGCACCACCGCCCAGCGGGTGGCGCCGTAGGTGGTCCAGTAATCGATGATTTTCTCCACCTCGTCGCGATATGAAGCGCGAATGGTGAACACCGGCTTCTTGTCGCGAATGGAGAGCGAGCCGGTGAACGGCGCGAATAGCGCCATTCCCTTGGCCTCGGCCAGCGGAATCGCATCGAGACTGAGCGTGGCGGAACCGAAGCCGAACAGCACCAGTGCTTTTTTCTGCTCGATCAGCGTCTTCGCGTTGGCACCAGCGCGGGTGCGATCGTTGCCGTCGTCAAGCGAGGCGAGTTCTATCTTCCGGCCATTGATGCCGCCACCGCGATTGACCTTCTCGAACACGGCGTTGGCACCATCGCGAATATCGCGACCCACATCCGCTGCCGCACCAGACAACGGCACCGACTGGCCGATGACAATTTTTTCCTGGGCGATCGCGCCAGACGACATAAGGACTGACAGCAAAGCGACGGCCTGCAATACCAACAGCGGGATGCGTTTCATCTGATTTCTCCTCGTGGATTTACGTTGTCTGATTGACCTCTGCGGGTCATCGCGAATTCACGTATTTCCGGCCTATCCTGACCGGTTCTCGCCGTGGGGCCGGTTGTTCCGCACGAGCAAGGCGACTGCCGGGCGCGCTTGTGCGACGTCTGAGCCGAACATATTGTGAACCTATCCGTTAGTAAATGGGTAGGTGAAATGTAGGTTTTTTCTTACATTTGTCAATGCAACAAGAGAACCAGCACGCACTCAATCTTTGGCGGGAGAAAATAAAAACTCCAGCACTGGCGCGGCATTCCAATTACTTTTGGCTGGAATGCTGCGCCAGTGCTGGAGTTTTTTATTCCCGACGAATGGCGGCGATGCTTAAACTCCGGTGGCAGTGAACGCCAGCGCCCAATAGACCAGCCCCACCGCTGCTGCGCTTCCGGCCAGCCCCATCATCCAGCGCTTGCGCGTCAACACGCAGATCGCAGCGAGCGAAATGGCGATCTGGATAAACGTCATTGCCTGTGCGAGCTTGTCGTGCGGATGCAACGCGTGCTGCGACTTTTTATCGGCGTCCAGAGATTCCTTTTCGAACGCTTCGGCTTTTTTCTTGATCTCTTCCTTCTCGCCCTTGTAGCGCACGATCTCCGCGGCGTAGCGCGCCTTCTTCTCCGGATCGGTCGCAAGGCCTTCAGCCAGCTCAGCCAGATTCTGCTTGGTGCCCTTGGCCTGATAGTAGGCCCACTCGTTGGAGGCCGACGCCTTTTTCAGCACCGCTTCGTTTTTGAAATACAGCGCTTCGTTTTGCGTGTGACCGCCCTGATAGCTGACGATGGCGCCGATGGTGGCGAGAATCGCGGTGAAAATCGCCACCCACTGCGCGAAATTGGCGCCGCCCTTGTCTTGCTCGCCATGGCCATGCCCCGCTTCGTGTTCGGCCGCGTGCTCGTGGGGTCCGTGAACGTGAAATTTACCGCCTGACATAAGTCGCTCCTACTGGAAAATGAACGCGATTATGCGTCTTTTTTACCCGCAGGAACGATCGCTGCAAGTCCGTGGCCTACAAGCTCATGAAGCCCACATTTGAGCTGGCAAAGTTGCCGATATTCGGCAGCACCATGCTCATGTTTGAGTCGCTCACGCCGAACCAGCGCGCCAGCGTTGCCGCAAACTGATCAACCGATGTGGTCGGTAGCAGGCGCCCGGAGCCGACTTCATCATTGTTGTTGAGTCCCATGATCGGGAAGGTGCCGTAGTAGCGTTGTCCCAGCACCGAACCGCCGAGCACAAAGTGATGCGAGCCCCAGCCGTGATCGGAGCCATCGCCATTGCTGGTGAGCGTGCGGCCGAAATCCGAACCGGTAAAGGCGGTCACCTGGTTGGCCACGCCGAGCGTGACGGTGGAGTTGTAGAAGTACGCCAGGGCGCTGCCGATCTGCGTGTGCAAGGCGGGCTGGGTAGTGAGTTGGTCGTCATGGGTGTCGAATCCGCCCAGCGAGACAAAAAATACCTGCCGCCTGGCGCCAAGTGCGCTGCGCACAGCGATCATGCGCGCCACCAGGCGCAACTGCGCTCCCAGACTGCTGGTGGCAAGGTCGGCCGGCAGCGGCAGGTCGGGCGCGGTGGCAAGCGCCGCCGACAGGCTCGCGTTGGCGTCGATCGAACGCTGCGTGGTCTCCGCCAGATCCTGGGTAAAGACGTTGCCGCCGCCGCTGGTGATGATGGAACGCAAAGCCGCGCCGGCCGTGGATGAGCCGAACAGGCTGCCGGAGAGACCGGCAATCGGCGTGGAGCCCGAACTGCTCAATTGATAGGCTATGGTCGACTGGCCGGCCAGGAACACGGCGCTGCCGGCGACCGAGTTGCAGGTAAAGATCGTGTTGGTGTTTTGCGACGCCATCAGATCGCCGATACGCCCGCCCCAACCCTCCTTGGCCCCTTCGGGTGCACTGGCCTGCCACACAGACTGCTGATCGTTGTGTGAAAACAATTTCGGCGGCAACGGCACGGAAAGATTGGTGTATTGCGTCTTCGTGGTCGGCACGATCAGCGGGCCGACGTTGGTCATGATCGCGAGCTTGCCCGAATCCCAGATGGTCTTGAGCGGCGCCAGCTCCTTGGGTAGCGCGAACTGTCGCCCGGCATTGTTGCCGCTCAAGGGAATGGAAGGCGTCAGCGGCAGCAGATCGGCCATGGTGCGTGTGATGCCGGCGCGTGCCGCGGTGTAGGCGTTGAAGTTGGCGGTGTCGTACGGGATCACGGTGTTGTTGTGATCGTTGGCACCGTACATGAACAAGCACACCAGCGCGCGATAGTCCCCAGCCGTTTGCGCGGCCGCCGCGCCGATGGTCGCAAGATTGAGGGCAAACGGTCCGGCGCTGCCGGCAATCGACAGGCGACCGGCGGTACGGAGAAATTCGCGACGCGATTGTTTGAGCAGAATCATGATGGTCTCCGTTAGTACTGGAAGATGTATTCGGGGCTTGCCATGGTCAGATAGATGGCCAGGCTGACACGATTGCGGCGATCGGCATCGGGGTTGTTGGTCCCGATATTCACCGAGGTAACGGCGTTGCGGATCAGTGTCCTGGTATTGGCCGACAAGGCGCCGCCGGTGAGCAAAAGCGAGACACGATCGATCAACTGATCCGGATTCGACGCCAACGCGAGCTCGGCGGTGTAGTCGGGCTGAATATCGAGCACATTGTTGTTTCGCGTGCCGACGCCGCTGGTAAGAGCGGTGCGCATGTAATTGAGATAGCCCGCAACCGAGGTTTCATGCGTGATCTGCGCTTCGGGTGCAACCAGCCCCAGCAGGCCCACCCGGCTGTTGGGCGGCGTGTAACCGGGCCGGAAGAAATTGAACACCGATGGCGAGTACATCGGCGTTTGCGCCAGTTGCGTCGCGGGGTCGGAAACGGTACTCAGCAGGAAACGGCCGTCGGTGGATTTGGCATTGAATGAGCGCATCCAGTGCACAAAGCGCACCACCGGCTCGCGCAACTTGCCGGAAGTGCTGTTTGCCACCGGCGCCATACGCGCTTCCGGGTCGAGCAGTACAGCCTTGATCACCGCCTTCATGTCGCCCCGTACGCCGCTGCCATTGTTGTTGAAGACTGCCGCGACACGCGAAACATATTCCGGCGAAGGATTGCTGGATACCAGGCGCTGGATCAATTGCTTGCCGAAGAACGGACCGACATTGGAATGGTTGAACAAGCGATCCAGCGCAATGCGAATGTCGCCATTGGTATCGGCATTCGCGGTGGTGGTGGCCGGTATGGTGACGCCAAGAAACTGCTTCTGCGAAACCGAGTGATACTGGTTGTACGCTTGCATCGGCTTGATCTCGCGATCGGCATCGACCGGGCTGCCGCCGCCGTTGAAACGATTGTTCGACGTATCCGGCCCGGCCCAGGAAAGACCGGTGAAGATCTTGCCCATGGATGAGACATCGGTATTGTTATAAGTCTCGGTTTTCTTGCCGAAGACGTCCTGCTTCGGCAGGCCGCTCAACTCCAGTTCGTAAAGACCGATGGAGAATAGCTGCATGACTTCGCGACCATAGTTTTCATCCGGTACCTGGCCGGTGGCAGCGTTTTCCTTCTGGTTGCGCAGATGCGAGAGATACAAGCCCATCATCGGCGAGTAAGTCACCGCCTCCAGCAGATTGCGATAGTTGCCGAACGCGTGCTGCCCCAGCGTATCCAGGTACTGCGCCGGTCCGCGCGGGTAGTTGAAGGCAATGTTGCTGTTTAGCGAGATCACAAAGATCTCCGACAGGGCAAACGCTACCCGCTGACGCAACGCATCGTCCCCAGTCGTGAAATTCTTCCAGATGCTCCAGTTGAACGCCGTCTGTCCGCGCTGCTGGTCGGCCGCCAGCGTGTTCAGATAGGCCGTCACCGGCGGCAGGTGCAGGGTCTGCTGCTTGGCAAACTGGCTATCGATCCATGCGGCATAGCCGGATTGCGAGACGGCGTCGATATCCGCCATGCGTGGGCCGAACGTCGCCTGCGCCAGGAAGCGCGAAGCGTCGTTGGCGGTGACGGCAGCCGACTTGCTGTTGCAGACGTTCACCGCACCGCTGCTGACGGCAAAGCGCTGGATTGCCAGCGAACGGTTGACGATGCCAAACGCAGGCAGAGAATAAGTGAAAGTGCCGCGCTCACCGTCGGCAAAATTGAACTCGAAGGTGCCGGCAACCGAAACATTGGATTGTGAAATGGGGCCGCTGATCTGCGAAAACGCGATGCCGGTGTTGACCTGATACAAGGTGCCGGTGAAGCGGCGCGAATTGGCCGGATCCTGCGTTCCCTGGGCGGTGATCCAGGTCGCGGTGCGCTGCTCGTTGTAGCTGTACCAGCCGGCAAACACCAGATTGCCCTGGTGGGAAATCTGTATCCCCCAACCCGAAGCGCTCTCGCCACCCCACCAGTGATCGGTGTAATTGGTCAGGCTTGTGCGCGAACTGACCGATTGCAGGCTGCACAGGGGAACCTGCGCGGCATCGACGAAATTTTGCGGCTCGAGATCGGCCTTGGTCTGCGTCACCGAGCCTATCGTATAAGCGAGCGAGAGCCGGTTTGTGCCGGTCGTGGTCAGCGATCCGGTGCCGACTTTGCTGGGCGTGACATTGGCTGGCCCCGTGATCTGCGACAGCGGCGTACCGCTGCCGGTCACCAGATCGCCCGCACACACGTTACCGGTAAAGGCGCAATCGAGCGTGTACCACACCGGTTTCGCCTGCGCGTCGTAGGTAAACCAGACGGCAAAGGTCCGTGCGCCCTGCTGTTGAATGCTTAAGCCCCAACCGGATTCGGTGGGCTTCCACCAGAAACCGACCAGATTGGCAGTCTGTGCATGACCGGCCACACTGAATGTCGCCAACAGGAGACAAAACAGTCCCCAAATCATGTGGCGAATCCGGATTGAAGTGTCTCCCCGCCGGGAGACATGCGCATGATGTGTCATTTCGCACCCCTTGTTGTGCATTTGCGAAGCCTACATTACGCCTCTTGCACAATTCTCGCCGACGTCGACCTGTAACCAGATGCGACATCGCGACACAAATCGGCAATAGTCTCGCGGGCGGCAGCAAAGCCACATCAATGGCGGCGGCAAATCTTGTTACACACGCGACGACGCCGGCGTTGTCCGCGCGGCAACTGCGGCCAAACGACTAAGCTTCGGTTTTGCGCCGCAATCCGCCCAGCAACGCGCCTGTGGCCTTGGGTTTCTTCTTTGCCGGTCCTGTGGCCGCTGTATCCGCTACAGGCTCCGCGGGCTTGGGCTTCGGTACATAGGGTTTGCTGAAATCGAAACCCGGATCGGCGGCGAGGCGCGGTGGCGGCAATGATGGTTCGAATGGCTTTCTTGCTCCCACACGCGTGGAGTTGCGCTCGTCGCGACCGGGGATTTTTTCGCGGCGCGGTGCGCGCTCGGTTGAACGCTCGCGATCGCCGCTGCTGGAAGTACGCTCTCGACGTTCGTCACCTCGATGACGCCCTTCCTTGGCGAACTCGCCGGCATCCATGCGCGGGATTTGCCTCTTGAGCAGTTTTTCGATATTGACCAGAAATTCCATTTCATCCGGACTCACCAGCGAAATCGCTTCGCCGGTCATGCCGGCGCGGCCGGTGCGACCGATGCGATGCACATAATCTTCCGGCGTATGCGGCAGTTCGTAATTGATCACAAACGGCAACTGATCAATATCGAGTCCGCGCGCAGCAACTTCGGTCGCCACCAGAATCTTGGCGCGGCCATTCTTGAAATCGTCCAGCGCGATGGTGCGCTCGTTTTGCGAGCGATCGCTGTGAATGGCGGTGGCCAGCAAACCGTCGCGCTGCAATTGGCGGGCCAGGCGGTCGGCATCGATTTTCTTGCGGGTGAAAATCAGCACCTGCTGCATATCGCGGCTTTTGATCAAGTGCGCCAGCAACGCATGCTTGTGACCGGCGGGAATCTCGTAAGCGGAATGCGTCACCAGTTCGGAAGGCGTATTCCGCCGCGCGACCTCGATCATCAGCGGGTTGCGCATCATCTGATTGGCAAGCTTCTTGATTTCGTCCGAGAACGTCGCCGAGAACAGCAGGTTCTGGCGGAACGGCGGCAGCATCGCGATGATGCGCTTGAGGTCGGGCATGAAGCCCATGTCCAGCATGCGGTCGGCTTCGTCGAGGATCAGGATCTGTACCTGCGACAGGTTGATGCTCTTCTGTTCGATATGATCGAGCAACCGGCCCGGTGTCGCCACCACGATTTCGACGCCGCCGTGCAGCGCCTTGATCTGCGGCTTGATATCGATGCCGCCATAAACCACTGCAGCGCGCAGTGGTACATACTTTCCGTAGGTGCGTACCGATTCCTCGACTTGAGCCGCCAGTTCGCGCGTTGGCACCAACACCAAGGCGCGCACCGGATGGCGCGCTGGCGACGTACTGGTGCTGGCGTGCGGCAACAACAGATGCAGCATCGGCAGCGTAAAACTGGCGGTTTTGCCGGTGCCGGTCTGGGCGCAGCCCATGATGTCGCGCTTTTCCAACACAACGGGTATCGCCTGTGCCTGGATCGGAGTGGGTTCGGTATAACCCTGCTCGGTTACTGCGCGCAGGATTTCAGGAGCAAGATTCAGTGAAGCAAATGACATTACAACGGCCTTGAGCCGGGCATGTCCGCCTGGGACGGGTTGCGATTGTGCCGACAGGCGTGCAAGAAATGAAACGAATATCCGCTGGCGGGCACCCGGGAGAAACGGGGAAATCACGCTGTCGGCGACTATTCTACCCCGCCCGGCTTTCCCGCCCCGATTTTCCGGCTTGGCGACTGCCGCCGATCGGCGCAGCGCTGTCAAAACAATTTAGAGCCTTCACTCGAAATGCGTCGGGTAAAAAGTTCTGTCGGCGCGAAATGAAGGTATTGCACCGACAAAAACAAGCAAAGCGAAAAATATCGCGGTCTGTCATCAAGGGGTAATCCGCTGTCGAGAGGCTGATGGTCGTCGCAGGAAGACGGCAACAAAACGCCGGCTTCGCGCCGTGTTCAATCGTCCAAGGGAAAAATATGACACTCACCAAACCAAACCGAAAGATGAAACCGATCTCCATCGTGGCTTCGCTCCTGCTCGCAGCCACCATACTTACCGGTTGCGGCAGGGGCACCGCCGAAGAATCCACCGCCGAACGCGTCAAGCGCGTCGAAGAGCGGCAAAAAACCGACGCCAACTTCCACATTGAACGCAAAACCGGCACCGGCACAACGGTTGCTGCCCCCACTACCCCCGCCAATCCGCCCGCCGCCGGAACAATCGCCTCCAGCCAGGACTCTGCTACCGCCAAAGTGCGATAACCCCACCACAGCATTGCCTTTTTTGCGCCGGACCGCCTGCATGGGCGGCCCCGGCGCGTTCGCGCCTGCCCTAAGCGTCCGGCCCTGCTGTCGCAGGATAGATCCTGCATACCCGATTTTTGACTGTTTGCAATTTTTTGATAGTTTATGTTGAATTGTTAATTAACATTTGCAATACTGTGGTCGACGGCTCACACTGGCTGTCCGCACCCCAACTTTTTGCAAAGGAAAAACCATGGACCTGATCAAAGGGCAAGTCACCAACGTCGAAACCACCAGCCTGAAACTGGCAGATCTTCAACCCGCGCAGACGACCGAAAAACAAATCCTGACGCTGTCCGATTGGGAGATGGCGATGGCGGGCGGCGGAGACTCCACCCCATGCTGGGGATAAGTAAGAAACCGTCCGTCGCGATAAACTCAGGCGACCAAAAATTCAAAGCCCCACTCTCATCGGAGAGTGGGGCTTTTTGTTTCCGAAACGGACTCTAACTTGCCTGCAAATATCAGGCGTGTTCGAGCTTTTCCAGATAGGCACGAACCTCCGATGCCGGCGCCTTGACTTGAGGCGCGGGTAGCGAGGCTTCCTTGTACAGCGGTTTCTCGCCCATGGCCTGAAGATGCTGGCGCACACCCTCGGCTTCCACCCAGATTGCGTTGGCCGTGCTGCACGCACGCTCCAGATCGTGCCGCTGTTTGTATACGTAATGCAGCGCCACCATCACCGCATGCCGGAACACCTGTTGCGAACCGCTTTCCTCGGCCATGCCATAGAGATACGACAGCGCCTCGTCGCTTTCTTCGTTGACCGCGTCGCGCAGCACGCGAATCATGCGATGCTCGGCGGCTGAAATACCCAGGCGTCCCTTCTCGCGCTTCTTCAAAACCGCTATCACCCGGTCTGCGGCAATCGAATAGCCGCCAATCAACAGCATCATGGCCAGCAACAGGCAGTCCTGCGGCGAATCGACAAACAATTTGCCGGCAAGGCCCCGATCACTAAGGCGCTTCGCATAGCCGAAATCACCGGCCAGCATCGCTTCCCACAACAGGCGCGAAGTGCGGCGCTGCTGGTCGGCCTTGGAATCAATCTCTTCGCCCTTGAGCCGGGTGGCGACTTCCCACATGCGGCCGTAAGCGCCAAAAAAGATCTTCATCACGCCGAGCGAGGAAAGCAGGTCGGTACGTACCGCCATGTCGCCAAAGGTTTCCTCGACTGCGGCGAATACTCCACTCTCATCCGCGCCCGGCTCCTCCATCGAACGCTTGGCAGTGGCGAGATACCAGCTGACCGCCGCCGTTTTCGATTTCACGCCGAGTTTGCGGTAGAGATTATGAAGGTAGACGCGCATGGTGCCTTCGCGAAAACCAAGCGTACGTGCCATCTCCTTGCTGGAAGCGCCCTGCGAGAGCAACTCCAGCATCTTCACATCCTTGTCATTGATCATCAGGTCTTTCATCACAGGAATCCTCTGTCTTCTGTAAGTGCGCTAATTAATTGTTGGAATGCATCAAGTCCCACCTCTGCGGACGGGTCAATCCCCTCATTTGCTGCTTCACGCTTTATCATTTTTTCAAAACAAATCACCAACTCCGGATCAAGCTGCGTACCTGCAACCCGGTTCAGTTCCTTCAAGGCGTCGGCCATGGAGCAGCCCTTACGGTAGGGACGATCCGTGACCAGCGTATCGTACGTATCCGCAACGGCGCACATCCGCGCCGCCAGCGGAATCGACTGCCTGGCGACATGTCCCGGATGACCTTCGCCATTCCAATGCGCGTGATGAAACTTGGCCACATCGCGGGCAATCAGGATTCGCGGATGGCGGTCGTCCGACAGCATTTCAGCCCCCGCCGCCGTATGCTTCTCCACAAGAGCACGTTCCACATCGTTTAGTTGCCGCGCCTGCATCACGATCCGCTCCGGGACCGATGCCATGCCGATATCGTGAATCTGCGCCGCCAACCCAAACTCAAGCGCCTGCAAAGGCGACACACCGAATTCCAGTGCCAGCGCCTTGGTCAACGCGCCGACGCGCATGCCATGCCAGCCGAGACCGTCAATTCGCACACCGGCACTGACGGCAAGACGCTGAAGCGTTTTCCACTCGGGCGGCTCGGCCGGAGGAGTCAGGTGCGATATCAAACGTACTTTGGCTTGTTCGAGCGGCTGATCCAGTCCTGCCGGTACCTTGGGTTGCAACTCGGCCAGCTCTACGTGCTGCCGAATCTGACCAATTGCCGTCCGGTAGATGTGGTCTGAAAGCTCGTTCAGCCGCACCAATGCATGAGCCGGAAATCCGGCTTTTTCCTCCGCGCGAATCACCGCCACCAGCGTATCGCGAAGTGTCGTCGGCACCCCCCGCGCCTGCACCAGCGCCTGATCGAGCCGGGTCAAACCGATATCGTGCTGGCCGAGCGCCATTTCGTATGCTGCCTGCGTCGTCGCGGCGGCAATGCTCGCTCTCGGCGATGGCGCACTCTCGGTCATGGCCATCACTTCGTCGACATGCTCTTTTGCCTCGTGAAAGTCGCCCGCGGCAAGATAGAGCTTTGCGCAGTTCCGATGCAGCAATACCGCGCAATACGGATCCTCGCGAAGAAAGTCGCCGGTCATTTCGGTCAGCGCGAGCTCGGCGAAATGAATACCCTCGTTGATCTCATCGAGGTGATAGAGGCAATGCGCGAGATTGCCATACGACGCATAGCGGCTGAACACCGGCGCCGACTCCGAACTCAGCAGCGCAAGTACCCGGCGAAAACAGGACGCCGCCAGGGAAAAATTGCCCGATACGCAAAAAGTGTGACCGATGTTGTTCCAGACTCGGCTCATGCCCACGACATCATCCTGCGCCGAGGCAAGACGCAATGCCACCGCATGATGCTCGATGGCGCCGGCCAGATCGGCCGTGTCCGCCAGCAACAAACCGCATGCCGTATGCGACCAGCGCAGCAAGTACGCGTCATTGGTGAATTGGGACATCGCCAGATTCGCCCGCCCGAAAGGCAGCGCTTCGAAAGATCGCGCGTTACCGTACAAGCGCTGGCAAAGACGCAACGCAACCTTGCATGCCGCCGCCGCCTCGCTCGCCGAGAATGGCGTACGCATCCGCTCCAGCAGCGCCGTGTATTCGCGATAGCTCGCGGGATGCTCGCGATCCAGCAGGCGTGCCTCTGCCTCCTCCAAGGCAACAGCCAGCGGAAGCTCATCGCGCGCAGCGGGTTCCACGTTGAGATTCAAGGATTTGCGGGTGTTAAGCACTAGCATCAGATTGTACGAGCCGCGGGCGGCCCCCTGTCATTGCGTTTGTTAAATTTTGTGATATTGTGATTCTACCCCGGTTCAAGCGCCCCGGTATCCCAGTCCTTTGTACGAAAAGATTGGTGACCGCAACGGCAAATTGAGGTCCGGGCGCACGAATTCCTGGCCTTGGGGAGGGCACATGCAATTCAGTGTGGAGCACGCTGCAGTGTGCCTCTGTTGCCGAACCCGGGCGACGGCTTGCCGCGAAGCGGATCAGACTGCCGCAAGTGTCGTCGGGCTCCTGCCCCGGGCCCGGAACCATTCCCGATGAGGAGGTTCACATGGCCGAATACAAATACGCCCAGCCGCAGCCCATGCGCATCCAGGCACGCAAAGGCTCGATTGCCGAGCGGCGCTATCTGCTGAACAGTTCGCTGCCACAGGCCTGGCCGATGCCGAAAGCCATCGCCGGCGGCATCAGCCCGTCCGTGATGGACGATCTGATCTACCACGGCGGCAAGGTTGTACCGCAGATGGAGTTCCAGAACATTTATCTAGGCGGCGCGGACTCGTGGAGATCGAGCGACATCGAATCGATCGACGCGGCCATCGAACGCGCGATGACCGACAAGCGTCTCAACAATGTCATGGCGCAGTATTTTCCGGGTGCCGCGATGTCCTGCGACATGCGCGAATCGTTCATCCTCGACGAAACCAGGCCACGGCGAATCGATGAAACCGACGTACAGGCGATCGTCACCAGCCTCTACGACAGCAAGCTGATCAGCAGGAAGGATCTGGCCACGACACTATTCAATCTGGTCCTTCCGGCAGGTACCACACTCGCTCTCGGCAGCGACACCTCGCTGGGCGGGCTGGGCGGCTATCACGGCTCGCTGCATGTGCGCCGGGGCGGCAAGGCCATCACGCTGTACTACTCCGCCAACGTGTATTCGCAGACGCTGGCCAACGGCAAGGAGAACGGCATCAACGTCTTTGGCCAGCCGTGGAAAAACGTGGTTGGCACGCTGTATCACGAGATCAACGAATTCCGTACCGACGCCGACGTCAACGACGCCATCGAAAAGAACGACAACGATTTTCTCGGCTGGAATTCGCGCAAGGGTCATGAAGTCGGCGACCAGCCGATCTTCGTCGCGACCAGCTTGGACCAGATATTCAAGGAGGTTCGGGATGCTGGCGGCAAGCGGCGCATCCCGGTCCAGTTCATGTATTCCAACGCGGTACATGGCCCGGAGGGTCCGATCGCCAGTCCGCACAGCTAAAAGAGGAGAAGATCATGCCAGTACGCCTGAATCAGCCATTGTCGAACACCCCCAATACCGACGAGCAGACCATGCTCGCAAACCTGCAGGGCAATATCCTCAAGGGGCATGGCCGCGAGCGAACCGCGAACGTATTCCTGCGCATCAAACGCGGCAAGTCGGCAGCAGCGCGTACGTTCTTTCGCAAGTATGCCGCGCTGAAAGTGATGAGCGCCGCCGACCAGCTTCAGGCAGCGGCAATATTCAAACGCGAAGGCAACAAAAGCCGTAGCGCATTGGTAACGCGCCCGTTCATCGCCATCGTGTTTTCAAAAAGCGGATACACCGCACTCGGCATCCCGGCGGCGTCGACACCCGGAGATGGCGCGTTCGCTGCCGGCTTGCAATCGCGCCAGGGTTTGCTGAACGATCCGCCGGCCGCAAAATGGCATCGCGGCTATCGCGGAGAACTGCACGCCATGATCCTGATCGGCGGCAGCGCCGACAATCCGAATAGCGAACTCTCCAAACAAGTGGAGAAAGAAATCAAGGAGCTCGTCAAGCTTGCCCCCGCATCGGCGATCACCTTTGTCGGCGTCGAGCGCGGACGTGGATACCGAAACGCGAAAAAGGATGGCCTCGAACACTTCGGCTACGTCGACGGCCGCAGCCAGCCGCTGTTGACCGAAGCGGATATCGCGCGTGAAAACCAGGGGCAGCCGACGCCGTTGCAATGGGATCCGGCATTCCCGCTGTCGCAGGTGCTGGTGAAGGACCCGGCCGTCGCCGACCCGAATGTGTTCGGGTCGTACTTTGTCTTCCGCAAGCTGGAACAGAATGTGAAAGCCTTCAAGAAAGCGGAAGAAACCCTGCAGGGACAACTCGAGGCGCTGGCCGCCGGTGTCGGCAAGACCTTCCCTGATGAACTGGCCGGCGCGATGATCGTCGGCCGCTTCGAGGACGGCACGCCGGTGGAGATGCAAAGCACGGATGGCCTGCACCCGGTGCCGAATAATTTCGGCTTCGCCAACGACATGCAGGGACTCAAGTGTCCGTTCCACTCCCATATCCGCAAGACCAACCCGCGCGGCGATACCGCCCGGCTGTTCGGCGTACCGCTCGCGTCCGAGCGTGCGCACATCATGGCGCGCCGCGGCATTACCTACGGCAAGCGCAAGCAGGTCGATGGCGAATTCAAGGACTCGCCCAGCGGCAAGGTCGGCCTCCTGTTCATGGCTTATCAATCGAACATCGGCAACCAGTTCGAATTCACCCAGGCGTCCTGGGCCAACACTGAAGGATTCGTCAAACCCGGCACCGGTGTCGACCCCGTCATCGGGCAGGGAGGCGTCCTGGCACAGCAGCATCCGGCCGGATGGAACGACGCAGCGGCGCCAAAGAAATCCTCCTTCTTCGGCGACTTCGTGACGATGAAAGGCGGCGAATATTTCTTCGCTCCTTCATTGGCTTTTTTTGCATCGCTGTAAAACGGATCGCCGGGAACCTCCGTGGGAACCGCAACCAGCTTTTCCTCCATCAGGGACTGGGTGAGCCTGTTCTTTCTTTACGGGCCTTTCTTCATCACCCTGTTCATCATGATCTACGGCATCCGCCAGGCCAAAGGCGCGCTGGACAAAGCCGAGACGACCAAGCCGCGCGACCCGGATGCGCTTAAGCTTTATCGGCGCATCTACGTCGCGGTCTGGATGTTCAGTGCGCTACTGGTAATCGCGTGCTGCTGGTGGTGGTTCCAGAATTACAGCACCGAGAGCGACAAGAAATATGTGCTGCGACTCGACGTGACGGATGCGCAACCGTCCGACCGGCTGGAGCCCAACACCAACGGATTTTTCGTCCGGACCTCCGATGCCGCGGATATCGCGCGGCGGCGCGACGAGTTCGTGTTCGTCAAGGACAAGCCGTTCGAAGAGGGCGAGGAGATCGAGATCGTCCACAAAAAAGGCGTCGATGCCATGCAGGCGCTCAAGTATCCGATCAGGGTGGCGGAGATCGACAAGAAGCGCGGATCCGCCTACAAGCTGGTATTCGAAGACGGGAAGTATTCGCTGGTATCGAAATCGGCCGGCACCAAGCCGCACAAGGACATCAGCGATTTGCTGGGCATCGGCGTCGCACAAGCCCAGACCGCAAAATCGATCGTCGGCAAGCCGTTCGACCTGCGCAGTGCGGCACCGCTGTCGGCGCCCAACATCAATGCGCCGCCACCAGCCGGCGTGTTGGTCACCCCATCAGTCGTACTTTCCGCCGCCGCTTATCAGGACCACTGGACCAGCGAGCTCAGCCAGGCCCGTCAATCGATCAGTCGCCAGATCGAAGCCCTGGATGCGTTGGCGGAAAAAGCCGCCAAGGGCGGCGGCTCGCTTGACCTGCTGCGCCCGGTTCCCAACGCCCAGTCGAAGGGCGAGACCCTGCTGTCGCAATTGATGTATCTGTCCAAGCACCAGGACAAGCTGGTGGCCTACAAGGCCAGAAAGCTGCTTGACCAGCTCGACTACCTCACCGCCGCGGCCAAGGCGGCGAGCAGCGCCGGCACCGCCACCGAGGTTCAGCGGCAAATACTGATTGCGCTGACCGAGCGCGAATGGGAGCAGATCGCCAAGCGCGTACCCACCAATCAGAAAGCCGGCTTTGATCAGCAGCAGCGCCTGTACGGCAAGGCGGCGTCGCCCCTGCCCAGCGCCACGGCGGAGGGCACGAAATATTTCGCCGTCGTCACCTGGCCGGCGCTGAACGACAGCCAGAACAAATGCCTGGCGGAAAAAATCTACCGCCAGAACATCGACGCCGCCTCGCTCGCCGATCAATTGAAAGAGATCAACCGCCTGCGCACCATCGGCATGGTGTTTGACTCGCGAGCCGAGGCCGCTTTTTTTGCCGATGGCGTGAAGAATTGCGGCGCCAAGACCGATTTTGTCTACAACGGCGACAAACGCCTGGTCGCCCTGGGAAAGTAGCCCAGCCGTCGTTCAACACGCACGCCGACCATCAACGGGAGATCCAGCGCATGCTCATCATCACCAATCGAATTGCCGTCGCCGGCGCGAGCGATGCCGATGCATTCTCATCGGCATTCGCCGTCGATTCGCCCAACCTCAGCGTGGCCGACGCGACACTCAACCAGGGCGGCGGCAACGCGGCATCCGATTGGACCGTTTCGCGACTAGCCCTCAACGCCACGGACGCCACCATCAAGGCGCGACTGGGCGAAGTGATCAAGCCCGGCAAACGCGTGCTGGTTTATGTGCACGGCAACGGCTACGACTATCTCGAATGCCTCAAGCGCTGCGAGGCGCTGCACAATGCGTTCAAGCTCGACGTAATCGGATTCAGCTGGCCTTCCGAAGGCCACAAGCCGCAACAGAATCTGCCTTTGCCCCCTGATTGCCGCAAGATCGCCGCCGACAAAAAAGTCACCAAGGTGACGTTCTTCAAATGGCTGGCGAATACCCGCTCGAACTACCTGCAGGCGAAGAAGAATGCCGTCTCCAGCGCCGTCGCGCTGACGAAAGCGCTGCGTTTGATCAACGACGTCCTGGCGCAGACCGGCGATGCGATGGCCGGGACGCTGTCCATCCACAGCCTCGGCAATCACTTGTTCTGGCAGGCCGTTACGCAGAACGATGCCAACGACGCGATCACCCATTTTTCCAATGTCCTGCTGCTCGCGCCGTGCCTGGATGCCCGCGACCAGGAAGAACTGCTGGATCCGCTGCTGCCGCAACGCGGTGTGTACGTCACCTTCAACAATGACGACTGGGTACTTGCCGGCGCGCAGATCGCCGACGGCGATCTCAAGCTGGGCCTGAAGCCGGGCAACACCAATTCGTCCAATCTGCACGTGCGCTACATCGATTTCGAAGGCGCATGCAAAGGCGCCATCGGCCATCGCTACTTCATCGACCCCAAGGACCTCGCCGTTGCCACCACGCAGCGCCTGTTCAAGCGCACCTTCTCTGGCGAGGACGACCTGCAATTGGGCGAGCCGGATACCAAGGTCTATCCGTTTCACTGCGATACCCAGGGCCGGTTCTGCCGCATGGGTCTGGGAACCGTGGACAACATGGGCGGCAATTGAAAACACCAGCACTGGCGCGGATTTCCGGGCATTTTTGGCCTGAACGCCGCGCCAGTGCTTGAGTTTTACCTTCCGCGCTTCATGCCTTGCAGCAACACACGCGCACCGACATTCCAGGAATTGAGAAGATTTTTTCAGGGAGTCCGCCATGAATGACCAACCCGCCAACGCCAGTCCATTGCCGCCATTGGACCCGGTACCCGATGAGCCGGACTACGAGTTCGAAACCAAACGCGCGAAAAGGCGGCAGCAGGACATGAACGTCGACCGTCCGGACGGACACAGCGGCGAAAAATGGGCGCTTGCGTTATCCGGGGGCGGAATCAGAAGCGCGACCTTCTGCTTGGGCGCACTGCAGGGCATGCAGAAAACCGCTCCGCCGCGATCCGCGGAGGACAGCGAGGGTTGCAGGACCAGCATGCTGCGCCAGTTCGACTACCTGTCCACCGTCAGCGGCGGCGGCTATATCGGCTGTTTTTTCTCCAGTTTGTTTGTGCCGAACCGGCTCGATCATGTAGACAAACCGCCGCCCCTGACGCCGGAGATCAGCAGGGAAGTTGCCGAAAAGGCCTACAGCGTATTTGAAGAGGATCCGCCCAAGCGGTTGCGGCATGAAACCGTTTACGACCCGGAAAAACCGGGCGTCGCCGCGCTCGCCTGGCTGCGTGAAAACGGCCGCTATCTGATTCCCAGTGGCGCAGGCGACATGTCTTACGCATTGGCGATCCATATCCGGAACTGGTGTGCCACGCATTACGTGCTCGGCACCGTCTTCCTGGGCATCTTTGCCCTGCTCGCGGCGATTCGCTCGCTGATCATTCATTTCGGTTTGCCGGACAAGGGCACATCGCCGCCGGGCATGCTGGAAAAATACGCCGCTTACGAAAAGAGCATTCTGCAGGACGTGCTTTGCACGATTTCCTGTCCGCTCGACCTGAGTTCGATCTGGTGGAGTCCCTGGTGGTGGCTGGTATTGCCTGTCATTGCCGTGTGGACCCTTCCGTCCGGCCTCGCTTTCTGGCTGACCCATCCGGGCCAAGGCGGCAGCGTCTCGGATCCCGCCAGGCGCTGGTCGTACGCGGCAGGTGTTTGTTTGTTTATCGGCATCGTGCTGCTGGGTGTCGGCTGGGCTGTGCTCGAGTGTCAGGACAATTGGCTGCCGCTGGCCGCCTTGCTGGGCGCGGGCGGCCTGTTCTCCGTGCTGGGCACGGTGCGCTATGTGTTTACTGCGAGGCCGGAAAAATCCACCACCGCGAAGCCGCAAAAGACCATCGCCAGCCAGCGCGTCTTGCTGACCAGGGACTTGTCCAACAGCATGCTTTGCGCCGCATTCGTGGCGGCAGTCGCCTTCCTCGATACCTGCGCACAAACGCTCTACATCCAGGGTTCCAACCTTTGGCATATGCTGAGCCCGGCGGTCGCGGCCGGCGCGCTGGTCTGGTTGGCGCGCCAGATTTCAAACATGACCAACGAGCGCAAGACGCCCTCGTGGCTGACAAAAATTCCGCTTAGCGTGATCGCCGGTATCGCCGGCATTGTGCTCGTCTTCCTCGTCGCAGTGATGTGGAACATGGCCGTCCTGTGGATTCAATGGGACGGCGCCAATCCGGACTTGAGTGCACTCGCATCGCAAAAGGCGCACCTGCCTTATCTTGTCGCCACGTTGCTCGCACTTGCCATGGCAGTCGCGCTGGCGCTCGCCACCGGGCAATTTCCCGGTTTCCTCAATCTGTCGACATTGCAGGGCTTCTACAGCGCACGCATCACCCGCGCCTATCTCGGGGCCAGCAATTCGGTACGCTTTGAAAAGGGCAATCAGAAAACGCGCAGCGTCGCCGAGCCGGTGCCCGGGGATCACATGAAGTACGAAGACCTGTACCTCAATCCCTACGCACCCATGCACATCATCAACACCTGCATGAACCTGACCAGCGATCCCGGCGAGCAACTGGTGCAAAGCGATCGCAAGGGCAAGCCGCTGGCGGTTGTTCCCGGCGGACTTTCCTACGACAACGAAACTCACCCCATGCCCGACGGGAAGGAAAAGAAAAACAAAAAAAACTCCAGCGAACTGAGCGCGCCGCTGACTGTTGGCGAATGGATCGGCGTTTCAGGCGCCGCGTTCACCACCGGCCTCGGTCGCTCGACCAGTCTTGGTTTCTCACTGTTGCTGGGCCTGGCAAACGTACGCCTTGGCCGCTGGTGGCCTTCGCAAATTCGCGCGGCTGATCTCAAGGTGAAAGATGTGCGCTGGCGCAAATGGTTCAGGACCCAGACCTACCTTATCAGCGAGATACTCGGCCGCTTTTACGGCACCCGCCGCGAGTGGCAGTATCTTTCCGACGGCGGACATTTTGAAAACACCGCGGCGTATGAATTGCTTCGCAAGGATCGTGACGTCAAGCTCATCGTCATCTGCGATTGCGGCGCCGACCCCGACTACGAGTTTGCCGACCTCGCGAATCTCACCCGGCTCGCGCGCATCGATTTGGGCACCGAGATCGAAGAACATGTGTTCGATGAAACCAAGGACAAGGAGCTCCTGACCGTGTTCGGCAGCACCACTGATTTCCGCGACTGCGGAAAGCCGAAGCTGCCAAAGCATAACAAGTGCGCCATCCTGTTCAACGTCTATCACGACAGCCCCGGGCCGCGTCAGGAATGCGTTGAACGCTCGACAGCGCCCGACGCACGCATCATCCTGCTGAAACCGCGTCTGCTGGCGCAATCCTCAGCCGACCTGCGCGAATACCGTGCCACACATCCCGCCTTCCCGCAGGAGCCGACCGCCGACCAGTTCTTCGACGAGGCGCAATGGGAAAGCTACCGCCGCCTCGGCATGGAAATCGCCATGCGCGTTTTTCCCGGCGAGCATTCGACGTCGACTTATAAGGCTGCATTTGCGCGCGTGATTGGTTGAAAACATCGCAAACAAAACCCCAGCACCGGCGCGCCTCACGGAGCAAAAGTGCCCTGAACACCGCGCCAGTGCTGGAGTTTCATTCATGGATGCCAAAACCTACCTGTTCGGGTGGGAAATGCATTCACCCCATTGACGCCCCGGCAGCGCATCCCTAACCTGCGCTATCTCTTTTCCATTTCCTCTTCCCTCTTTACCACCGCGAACGTTTCGCCGTCGAACAACCTGCCCCAATGGATGCCGTGAACTACCTTACCTACCTCCCGCAACTGATCGCGCTGGCCGCGTTTGTCTTCGGCATCTACCAGTACTACCGCTCGAACGAGCTCACCTATCGCAAGCCGTATTGGGAAAAACAGTTGGCGCTTTACCTGGAGGCAACCAGCACCACCGCCACACTCGCCAGCACCGATGACGAATCGGCCTGGAACGAGGCGCGCAACAATTTCTGGCGGCTTTATCTCGGCCCGCTCTGCATGGTGGAAAACGCCGCCGTGGAAGCGGCGATGGTGGAATTCGGCATCGCGCTCGACGATGCCGCCATCGATTTCGAATCGCGCGCCAGGCTCGCCGATCTCTCGCTCAATCTCGCCATGGCCTGCCGCCAATCCATCCGCAACGACTGGAAAGTGCAGATGGACGAACTGCAACGCAAACCGGTCGGCGGCAGCTGATGCGCCTTTCCTCGTATTCCTTCGTCGATCTGCCCCTGCATGCGCCGGCCGCATCCGCGCGTGCGGCGAGAACGCAAACAAAACCATCAACTCACCACTACAATAAGCGCGGCCCGGCAATCGGCGCCGGCGCACGTACTGACGCACCTTCAACTTCGGAGAAAACAGTGTCTGCGGAATACCCACCCTTCATGTTCGGCTACGGCGCCATCGCGCCGCTGATCGCCAAGATCCAGGATCGCGACCCGCCGGAGACTTTCAATCACGAATACCTGCGCTTCACGCTCGGCTTCGCGCGCGAATCGGACCGCGCCTTCCTGCCGCTGGCCAAGCGCATCGGCCTCGTCGCCGCCGACGGCAAGCCCACTGCGCTCTACCTGCAACTGCTGAAGCCCAAGCAGGCGAAAGAAGCGCTGGCGCAGGCAATGCAGCAAGGCTACGCCGCGATCTACGCCCGCGAGCCCAGGCTCAACGAACTCGACCGCAAACAACTCGCCGCGCTGATCGTCGAGATCACCGGCCTCGAGCCCGGCCACGCCACCGCGCGCGCCATCGTCGGCACCTTCCTCACGTTAAAGGAACTCGCCGGCCTCACCACACCCGCCCCGGAAATCGATCGCCGCAAAACCGCCGAACGCCGGAAGTCCACGGCGTGAGCAACCGGCAAACATCTTCTGCGCAACACTGTGCACGATCGCAGAACACCGCGACGCGCATAAAAAGTCGCCGTCGTCCCCGCGCAGGCGGGGACCCAAGTTGACCTTACTTTTTCCCAATCAACTCCAATAACCAAACAAAAAAATGCGCCCTCTACTCACTCTCGTAACGATCTTCGCGCTGGCCCTCACCCCAACGCTCCACGCGCAGGACACACCCGCCCCCGACACCGCCAAACCCGAAGCGAAAAAACGCACCGGCCCCGGCCCGGGCGACATCCCGCCGAAAGGCCTCGGCCTCACGCGCGAAGGCGAAGAAGTCCTCACCACGCAATACGCCGGCAAACTGCTCGTCGTCACCTTCTGGGCGTCATGGTGCGCACCCTGCCGCGCCGAGCTGCCGATGCTGGAAGGACTGAAGAAAGCCAGTAAAGGCCAGGTCGAAGTCGTCGCCATCAATATCGAAGAGCGCGATAAATTCCGCGCTCTCGCCCGCCACCTCTCCTCGCTCAGCGTCACCCTCACGCACGACCAGAGCAAACGCCAGGCCTCCGCCTACGGCGTCAACGGCATCCCGCACATGGTCATCATCGGCAAGGACGGCAAGATCGTGAATGTGCATCGCGGCTACAGCGAAGGCGCGATCGATGGGTTGCTGGTGGAGATCAATGAGGCGTTGGCGAAGGGGTGAAACGTCTCATTGATAGATAGTAACGAAACGGAAAAAACTAAGTGATGAATTGAGAGTATCTCTAGATCAACTATGCGCCGTATCGTCTTCTATTCTTGGCAGTCAGACCTGCCAAACGCTACTAATCGCGGACTAATTCAGGGTGCGTTAGAGGCATCAGCAGCAACGATTGCAGCCGACAATTCGGTCGCCATTGAGCCTGTAGTTGATCGCGATACGCAGGGTGTCCCTGGTTCTCCAGATATCTCCGCCACTATATTTGCAAAAATAACCAGTGCGGACATCTTTGTTGCTGATGTTTCTATCGTGGTGCGTGCCGACGGAGTGCGCCCTATGCCAAATCCGAATGTACTTATCGAGCTTGGATACGCCATCAAGGCTATGGGTCATGAGCGGATCATTCTTGTTTTCAACAAGTCGTTCGGCAAGGTTGAGGAACTTCCGTTTGATTTGAGGACACGCCGAGTACTCGTCTACGAGATGCCAGAAGACAATGTAGATCGCGCATCAGAGCGAAAAAAATTGTCGGGGCAATTTGAGTCCACATTGCGTGGAGCGCTTGGTGCATTGCCAGCTGCTAGCACTACGCCACCTATTGCGGCAGTTTCAGCAATAGAAAATGTTGTCCCAAATCGAAAAATAATATTGCGGCGTACGTTAGAAGAAATTATGACCAAGCTTGGCAATCTCGAGCCGAAGCTGCCCCGCGACGGAGGAACAGTCAAAGACCTTATCTCAGGTATCGAGTCAACTCAAGAAGTCGTAGCAGAATTTTCAAAGGTCGCAGAAGCGGCCGCAATTATGGACGACAGTGATTTGGCGATCGATATACATCGCTGGTTTGGCAAAATATTTGATCGATACAGTTTGCCTGACGGCTTTAGCGGACCATGCAGCACTGCTGATCACGACTTCTTTAAGTTTATCGGGCATGAGATGTTTGTCTCGCACATTGCCTTGCATATGAGAGAAGGCCGGTGGGGAGTACTAAACCAATTGCTTCATGAGCCGATTTCAACGCGCAGCTTAAATCATGGGCCGATTGCGGTCGATTGGAGCTATGCCTCGGAACACCTCATGCTTTTGATTGACGAAGCGCGCCAAAGACAACGAATCTCTTTACATGGTGACCTTTTAGTGGAGCGCCATGCAAATGGCGGCGGACTAGCTACGGTAGTTCCCCTAGAAGATCTTATGAATGCAGACTTTTTTCTGTTCCTACTTAGCCGAGTACAAGAAGCCAAATCAGCGTTTGATAATCGCTACTGGCGCGCTTGGAGTTGCCTTGGGCTTCATCATCCGCCCATCTTCATCCAAAAGTCTGTACAGAAGCGATTCGCTGAAGAGATCGCCAAATTATTGGGCCTACAAAATATTGAGGATTACAAGGAGCTTGTCTTGAAACGCGCTCCAGAAATAGAGAGACTATTCAGTGGTGGATTTTGGCGATACCCGATCGCGGATGAGGACGTCAATAAGATTGGTTCAAGGTGAAGTCATGAATAAAAGGGTCCAGGCTCGATATCCGCAAGACGCAAACGCAAATACCTAATTGAGATCGAACACATGCATCTAGCCCCGCGCGTTGCCGTGACGCTGCTTCTGGCCACCGCCGCGATTTTCCCCATCACCGCCCGCGCCCAGGACTACCGCGAAGTCAGAAAGGCGGATGCATACGCGCAGCCGCTCCTCGTGGTTCAACCAAGATTTCCCTCCAGTACGCCCGAGAATTTCTCAAAAGTAGAGATCACGCTATCTGGCACCATTGGTGCGAACGGCAAGATTCGCAATGCCACGACCAGCGCGCCGCCTGGCCACGGGGATTTTGAGAAGGATGTGCTTGAGGTCGCCGCCATGTGGCGATTTATTCCCGCAGTGGACTATGCTGCTTGTGCACCTGTAGACGCGCCGGGAAAAGTTGTGGTGACGTTTCAGATCGTCAACGGTAAACGCGAGATTCTAGTCACCGTGCCGGAAGGCTACAAGCACGACTCCAGTAACAAATCCACGGCGTCCTCGTCCGAGTCGCTCGACATGACCATGCAACTCGCTCGGCGGGTCGCGTATCCGGAGGAAGCACTCCGAACAGGGGCCACCGAAGGCTATGTGATTGCACTGGCGCAGGTGGCAAAAGACGCGAGCCTGAAAAAATCCAGCATTCTTGCCGCCACACCAACAGACAATTTCAGCCGCGCAGTATTGCGTGCGGTGAACGGTGCCACTTTCGGATTCAAGGCTAACGTTCCGGCCGACAAGGACATGTGCATCTGGATTCCGTTTTCTTTCTGTTTCTCCGGGCCAGCCGATATCAGCATGGATTCGACTTGCAGACGCTAGCTGAACAGCGAATTAAAGGGGCTGCACTCAATATTTGAGCCAAGCCCGACTCAAGATCCTCTTGGCAGGGAATCATAAAACACCAGCGTAGACGCGCCTTCCAAAGCATAAATGCCTGAAACTCCGCGCCAGTGCTAGAGTTTTACTATTCAGGCCAGGACATCATGTGCATGAAATCCGGCCCACGCTGCTGGTGCCCGCGCTCCTGCGCTTAGGCGAATTAGCCACCAGCGCTTGCGCCGCATCGCGCCGAGCCGGCGCGGTTGTGCGTGCGGTTTGAGTTTTTGTTGTTTTGACGATTGGGAGCGTTAGTGTCCTGCGTCGAGCCCTCTCCCACACTCCCTCCCCCGTTCACGGGGGAGGGAAGCCAGCCGGCTGCTTCCTCTGCCTAAAACCCTTTCATCGTAGTTTCACAAGTCACTAGCCGCGGACTGCCAATAGCCTCTCTCCCGTGGCGGCGATTAACGGAAGTCCCCGTGGGAGAGAGGGAGAGTCTTCAGCGCAGCACCGCAACCAAAACTGGATCACCGCGCCACTACATCATGACTTCTCCAACCAAGCCAGCAACGCCAGCAACCGCTCCGACGATTCCGGATTGAATCCCTGGACACCGATGGTGGCGAGCACTTTCTTGCCGGCGTCGGTTTTGTCCAGTTCGGCCAGTGCGGTTTTCAGTTTGGCGAGTTTTTCCGGCGAGATTCGTTTTCCTGCGATCAGCGGCGAATAGGGTTGCGGCACCGATTTATGCAGCACGCGCTGGCCGCTTTTTTCCCAGCTCTTTCCCACGCCGGAATAGGACGCCACGCCGCCGACTTCCATCAGTTTGTTCTCCACGCTCCAGCCGACCGCGCCCTGCTCGCGCGCGTAGTTGATTTTTTCCGACGCGACTTTGATGCCCTTGTCGCGCAATTCCGCCGTGCAGAATTTGCTCATGTAGGCGATCTTCTCGGGGAAGATGATGTGGCGCCCCTTGATGTCGGCCACGGTCTTGAGCGGCGAAGATTTCTCGACGATGAACAGGCACTGGCCGTCGGGCTTGGAGGTGGCGACCATGTTGTAGCCGTAGTCTCGTATGCCACGTGCCGGGTAATCGCTGGGCCGCGCCATGACGATGTCGTATTCGCCCGCCTTCATGCCAGCTTCCAGCGTGTCGAAGCTGCGCACGAAGGTCACCACCACCGGCTGGCCCAGCGTCTTTTCCATCACGTCGGCCAGCGGACGGTATTTCTCGATCGCCTGGGAAATGTCGATGCTGCCGGAGGTGCCCTCGCTGACGCCGAATATCAGGCGGTCGGCTGCTGCCGGCTTGCTGTTCGCGGCTGGCTTGGCTTTGGTTTGTGCGGCACAGGGAATGGTCAGGCAAAGCAATATCGCGGACAGGACGACGGAAGATTTCATGGCCAATTCAGGTTGTTAGCGGAGGATAAAAATTAACATTTATTCACATCCGTTGGCCTAAGGCCTTGCCTGATAGTGGGCTAGGTGTTGCACGTATTTTTTCTGGTGCATGCGGGCGATTTTGGTGCGTGGTGATGGGCGATGAGATGGTGCGATTTGGGACGCTTGCCCTCTCCCTCGCTCCCTTGCCCGCATGCGGGCGAGGGAAGCCAGCCGGCTGATGACGGCTGGTATATCAATCGAACAGGATTATTTTTTTGAGAGGGGATCTCAATGCACTGTTAATAGCCTCTCCCCCGCGAGCGGGGGAGAGGTTGGAGAGAGGGCAGCGCCTCACCTTCAATCACACCGTCATAACCTTCGCCGCTTCCTGTCCAAAACTGTTCTTGCCCATGGCCGGCGCGTTGACATCAGCAAACGCGAGCATGGCGCCGTAACGCGAATCGGCCGGCGCATCGAAGCCGGTTTCGCCTTGCCAGGTTTTTGGATTGCGGAAGGTGCCGAACAAAATATCCCAGAGCGGAAAATCGCTGTAGTTGTAGCCATGCAGTCCGCGCTGATGATGGACACAGTGCGACTCCGGCCGCTGCACGAAATAGCCGACCCATTGCGGTGTGCGCACGTTCCAGTGCTGGAAGAAGGCAATGAAAGCCCCCAGGTTACCGAGGATCGCCGCTGCGAGCGGATCGACACCCAACACGAACAGCGCGATCAGCGTTGGTACGACGACGTACACCGCGAGATCGGTGGGATGCATGACATTGGCGACGTAAATGTTCAAATGCCGCGGAGCGTGGTGCAGCTGGTGAAAGCCGCGCCACAGTGGCGCGAAGTGGTGCGTGGCGCGATGCCAGGCGAAGGTGAAGAAGGTGATGAGCAAGTGCCCCAGCAATACGCTGGGCAAAACGCCGAGCGCCGACAGGTTCATCAGGCGGTGACTGGCGAGCCAGGCTTCCGGCAACAGCGCCGGCAGCAATGCATTCATCAGCCCGGCATAGACAAACGTGCCCACGCCGATCCAGTGCCAGCGCGGCACCACCGGGAATTTTCGCGCCGGCCGGATGCGCTCAACAATGGCCATGACAATAAAGCTCACGGGAATGAGCAGGACAATGATTTCTTCCGGTTTCATTCGATGTCTCCTGGAGATTGTTTGCCCTACGCCGTTTTACGCGCGCTGGATTGCTTCATTCTCTGAACGGCCGCGCTGCCGGGTCGAACGGCAATGGCCGCGCGCGGCTGGTGTTTGCGATAGAGAAAATGCCGCGGTAGCGGCCTTTCAGCACCCCCGGGCCGGCGAATTCTCTTTCATGCCACTTGGCCAAAAAGCCGACGCCGACCCAGAACATGATCGGCAACCATCTGGAAAAAAGTGCCGCCACACGCCCGGGAATTGACGTGTGACGGCACAACACTGTCGGAGCGTTCACGTGCGCCCGACCTTCGGGAAAATTGCCCGGCTCGGACATCCGGCCGGGGTGCGAGGCGATTCCACCACCCTAGAAGCGATAGGTCACGCCGAGGGTATAGAGATTGATGCTGGCTTCACGCTCGGCACCAAGTACATCCGCCGTTTTGAATTTATCGAATCGCGACCACTCGCCGCGAACGAACAGCTTTGGCGCAATCGGATACTCCGCGCCCAAGCCGTAGGTCGCCTTGGTGCTGTGCTTCTTGTAACTGACATTGTCATTACCCAAAAGCGCGACCGAGCCGCTGCTGCTGACGGTGGATTTCGCTTCCGATACAAAGACGCCCAGGCGAGCGAAGATCGTTACATCGCCAACATTGAGGTGCCGGGCAACGATACTGAGATCGTCTCCTTTGATCTTGGTATCGTTGATGATTGACCCGGCCCCGCCGGCGTTGGACATGGCATCAGTGCGGATATTGATTTTTCCCAGGTCAACGTGACCCAATTCAATCGCAAAATTTTTCAGAAAATCATATCCGCCAAGATCGTAACCGGCAAAAGCGCGATAGCCGGTATCGCGCTTGTCAAATTGAAGTTTTGCGTTGGTAAAGCCGCGCGCAAGAAAGTAGCCGGGATCCTGTGCATCGCTAAACAGTTTTGCATCGGTGCCGCCGACACTGGCGCCGGCATACCATTGCGCATGTGCGGGTGCGGCCACGATCAGGCCGGCGACAAAGAAGGACAATACGGTGGTTCGTTTCATGCTGACTCCTGTGTTTTCGTTTTAAAAGATCTATCCGTTTTTGAGCAATTTGCCGCGAGCGTCTTCTGCCGGCGATTCGAAGGTCAGGGAAGCCCAATAGCTGATCCATTCGGCATCACTGCCTTTCGGTGCTTCGATCATGTGTACTGCGCTCACAAGCCACATGCCGCCCGCACGCAAATGGAAATTGACGCGGCCATCGCGATCGGTACGCGTCGACTGCTTCTCCGAGGGATCGATGCTGTTGATTGCCGTCACCAGCGCGCCACTTACCGGCTCATCTCGAAACAGCAAACGAACCGGCAATGCCTGGCCGGTGGCCAGGGTGTACGGATTGCGCTCGACCATGAACTCCAGCGGGAGACCCAGACGCCGGTCCGCACTTTCATCCGCCATGCCGGATAACAACAGGCTCTTGGCGCAGCGCAAATACTGTTCTTTGCCACTGGACGCGGTTTGATTGCGGCGCTGGCGCAGGGCAATGATCGAATCGAGCCCTTCTTCCTTCAGATAGTTGTTGAATTTCTCGGCCGGCAGCTCTATCGCTGTGGGCTGGCTGAAGTAGCCGACCACCTGCAAACCGGTACGCGCAACGGCGACAACGCCGGTCGGATCGCGATCGACACGCATTTCCACCGGCTTTCGCTCAACCGCGTCCTGCACGATGAACTGCCGAACCCGGGCCGGGCTCAGCGATACCGGGTCGCCCGGCAAGGATTCGCCGACACGAAGCCTGAGCTCGATACGTTGGCCCGGCTGTGTCGTAAACGCACTTGGCTCGATCCAGAATTCGTGCGCGAACAATGGCGTCATGCCGAGAACGGAAACCATGGCCACCATTCCCTGTTTTAGCGACCGCACCGACGCGTTAAATATCGTTGTCATCTTCAATTCCTGCATTGACCGACGAGAGAGGCCGGAGCCGCGCCATATCCGGCGCGGCTCCGGGTCACGATGTCAGAGAAAGATTCAAGGCAAGGGAATATCCGGCTCGGTAGGCACGTTTATGCCGCCGTGACCTTGCAGCAAACCTTGGTGTGCCAGCGCCAGGAACGGGAAGCGCGGCAAAAAGTTCTTGTCGTTTACTTCCACGCCCTTCGCGAGACCGGCAGAAGGATCACCGGCGACTATCAGGCTGATCAGCACACTGTTCACGTTGACCTGATGCGCATTCGGCGTCGCGCCGCCACCGAGACGGCGACCATTGGGAAAACTGGAATCGATCGCCGCATCCAGCGTGATGACATCGCCAGTGAAACCATCCGCAATCGGAATCGGCCGGCCAAGATTGATCGCCTTGATGATGTCGGTGCGATTACCCTTGAGCGACGCTACCGCACTGGCAGGAACACCAAGCGCTTTATAGATGCCCAAGGCATCGGCGTTGCGTACCAGAACCGGATTCAGGATATCGGCGCCGAAATTGGTGACATCGCTCATCGGGCTGCTGCGCAGATACAGCGTGTGACGTTGCGTGCCGACCAGGCCGGCGTTGAACAGCGGCAAGGCATTGCGCCCGACCTGCACCCAGCGGCCGGAGCCGCGGACGCCGGTGATGTTGTTGGTCACATCCACCGTCTGCGTTTCCTGCCGCAGGATGCGGGCATGGACTCGCAACAAACTATCGGTCGAGTTGGCTACCAATTGACCGTTATGCGGAATGCCTCCGGGGAAGATGTCGCTCATGGGAACTTCGAGCGCGATGGAGAAAATATTGAAGCCGGTAAAAACATCCGTGCCCGGTGGCCGCCGCGCACCGGGGATGCCGCCGAGATCGTTGATGTTCAGATTCACCAGGTCGAAGATGCCCTTCTCGTCGAGCTGATAGGGATCATCGAACTGACCTGCGATCACACGCCCGCCATTGCCGAGCGTGTGAATGAAGGTGTCGACAAAAGCCTGGTTGTATAAACCGACTTCGCGGCTGGCGGGATCGCCCGAGTCGTAACCGGCGAACGGGCCAAGGCCGTACACCAGGCGATCAGTCTGCGGACCATGATTGTTCGGCAGGACTTTGAGGTTGTTGCCAATCACACGCCCGATGGAATCCAGTCCCGCATTGCCGATATCGGCGAAGCGCGTCACCTTCATGGTTTCGGTACCGCCAGTCAATTGCCATAGCAGCTCGTTACCACCGCCCAATGGATCGTTCGGGCTTGGTGGCGCTTCGTTAGGCAGGGTGTTCTTGAACTCGACGCGATAAACCACCTTTGATTCCAGACTGGTGCCTTTGCCGATATGAAATTCATAGCGATAGCCATTGCAGGCGCGCAGGCCCTGATTGCCCTGCCCCGGCTCATGCAGCGGATTGAAATTCATGATCAGGTAGAGCTTGTCATGTGTGCCGGGCGCGACCCATGCGTAGGTGTCGGTGTTGTCGGCACAAGGTTCATTGAGAATCGCGAAGGCTTCGCGATGACTCGACGCCTGTGCGGTCAGAAGGCAAGTGGCGGCTAATGTCGCGGCGGCAAATTTACCGGCCAGATTCGCAAGACCTCTGCGTTTGGATTGCTGCATGTTTTCTCCTTCGGTTGTGATTGATTGCATCTAAGGCAATACGCCGTTGCTGCGGTAATCAGTGTCGAGATACGGGCGGCACTTACACCGGAGATTCACAATCGAGCAAAAGTTGTTATGACGATTGATGCGTTTTTTCATACATCGATTTTTTCCAATCCATCTTTTATCAAATTGCGTAGCATCTCCAACACGAAATCCATGTGCGATAAAGTCAATATGCGTCGCTCAATCCACCAGCCAATCAATGAAAAATCGTCAATCCCGCCACCCTCGCATCTCCAGTTTTTTCCGCAATCACTCGCCCGGCCCGCTGCACGCCGCGCCGATACTATTGGCGATGTCTTTCGCGCCGGCCGCGTGGTCCGGTGGCGAACAGACCGTCGAGCGCGTGGTCGTGACAGGTTCCAAAACCGATCAACTCGGCATCGCCGATGCCGCCAGTGTCGGTACGGTTACCCGCGAACAGTTGGAGGCACGCACTGTCTATCGACCCGGCGAACTGCTGGAAAGCACACCGGGCTTAATCGTCAGCCAGCACAGCGGCGAGGGAAAAGCCAACCAGTTCTATCTGCGGGGCTTCAATCTCGACCACGGCACCGACCTGCGCACCACGGTCGATGGCATGCTGGTCAACCAGCGCACGCATTCGCACGGCCAAGGCTGGACCGATCTGAATTTCATCATTCCCGAGCTGGCAGCAAACCTTGAGTACCGCAAGGGCACTTACTCTGCTGCCGAGGGCGATTTTTCTTCGGCAGGAAGCGTGCACCTGCGATACGTCGATACGCTGCCGCGCGGCGTTGCCGAGATGTCGGCAGGGCAGCATGGCTACCGGCGCGGACTGCTGGCCGATTCCGCGGCAATCGGCAACGGCAACCTGCTCTATGCCGTGGAATCGATGCACAACGACGGACCGTTCACGCGTCACGACGACTATCGCAAGCTCAATGCGGTGCTGCGCTACAGTCGTGGTGACGAGGCCAACGGCTTTCGCCTGACGGGCATGGCCTATCGTGCGCGCTGGAATTCGACCGATCAGATTCCGCGCCGCGCGCTGGAACAGGGATTACTTGGCAGCCGTTTCGACACCATTGATAACACCGACGGTGGCGAGGCGCATCGATACAGTTTTTCCGGCGCCTGGCAATCGACCAATGAACATGGCAGCACGCGCATCGACGGCTGGATCGCCGGCACCCGGCTGGATCTGTACTCCAACTTCACCTATTTCCTGGCCGACCCGATCAACGGCGACCAGTTTGGCCAGCCCGATCGACGCACTACTTCCGGTCTCAATATCCGGCATACGCGCGGTCTCGACTGGCCGGTCCCCGCCACGGAGATCAGCGTCGGCGCACAACTGCAAAATGACAACATCTTCAATGCGCTCACCGCCACCCGCGCCCGCGAGACGCTCGGCACCGTACGGCGCGATCACGTGCTCGAAGCCAGTCTGGGTGCCTACCTTGAGGCCTCGACACGCTGGACTGGGCACCTGCGTACGATCGCCGGCGTGCGCGGCGATGCCTATCGCTCCCGGGTGCAAAGCGATCTTGCCACCAACAGCGGTCGCGCCAACGATCACATCGTCAATCCCAAGCTAAGCGTGATCGCAGGACCATGGCATGACACCGAGTTTTATTTCAACATGGGCGGCGGCTTTCACAGCAATGACGCGCGCGGCACCACGATCTCCGTCGATCCCGCAACAGGGGAAGCAGCGGCGCGGGTATCCCCTCTGGTGCGTTCCCGCGGCGGCGAAGTCGGCGTGCGAACTTCGCTAACGCCTGGTCTGCAAACTTCGCTGGTAGCCTATCGACTCGACTTCGATTCCGAGCTCGTATTCGTCGGCGATGCCGGCACCACGGAAGCGAGCCGTCCATCACGCCGGACCGGCATTGAATTCGCCAACTACTATCGCCTCGGCAAATGGCTTACATTCGACGCCGACATCGCCTTTGCACGCGCGCGCTTCCGCGACAACGATCCCTCCGGCCGGCGTATTCCGGGCGCGGTGGAAGGCGTGGCCTCGGCGGCGCTGTCGGTTGATCAGCCCGGCGGCTGGTTCGGCTCGCTGCAGTGGCGTTATTTCGGACCGCGGCCGCTGATCGAGGACAACAGCGTGCGCTCATCCAGTACCGCACAATTCAATGGTCGCATCGGCTATCGCGTGAACCGCGACATGAAGCTTGAGCTGGAAGGGTTCAACCTTGGCAACCGCAGGGCTTCGTCGATCGACTATTTATATCAATCTCGCTTGCCGGGCGAACGGGCGGCGGGCTACATGGATGTGCATTTCCACCCGCTGGAATCGAGAAGCTTCCGCCTCAGTGCGGGTTTCGCGTTTCGCTGATCCGCAATGCGAAGCACAGTGCAGTCATGTCGCCGCGCGCGCTTCCAGATCAATCGGCACCAAATTCAGGTGTCCGTGCCTCACACCGGTCTCTGCGACGATGGCATCGGCCAACCGTATGACGGCATCGATATCACCACGAAGGATGAGCGTTTCCATTGACGCGCCGTCGTCGATCGGCGCATGCGTGGATGAAATCGTGACGCTGCCAGATTGCTGCTTGATATCGGCAAGACGCATCGCCAGCTGTCGCTGGCGATGGTCGTACACATAGCTAACGCACGCCACGCAGCGGCGCACGCCGGCCAAGACGCGCGCCTCCTGCTGCAAGGCCTTTCTGAGCAGGTCGCGGAAAGCCTCAGATCGGTTACGGTAGCCCTTGCGCTCAATCAGTTGATCAAAGGACTGGGCCAGTTGTTTGTTGACGGAGATGGTAAGTCGTAGCATGGTGTTACGCGAACCGTCGGCGACAGGTCGCATGGCGGCTTTGCGATGATGATTATCAGTGTTCCTCCTACGCAGCGGGCCGCTTAATGGATGGTGCGCGGAGTCATGCGGAAGCTCGCGTAACATTCAAGACCTATGAAACTTTCCGTCCTCGACCAATCCCCTGCCGCGCAGGGCCAACACCAGCATCTCGCCATCCGCGAAAGCATCGAACTCGCGAAACATTGCGACCGGCTCGGCTATCACCGCTACTGGGTGTCGGAACATCACAACAGCGACAGCATCGTCGGTACCGCGCCGGAAGTTTTGATGGCGGCAATCGCGGCGACCACGGAGAAAATCCGCATCGGCAGCGCGGGCGTGATGCTGCCGCATTACTCGGCGCTGAAAGTGGCGGAACAATTCCGCGTGCTGGAAGGGATTGCGCCGGGGCGGATCGATCTCGGCGTCGGCCGCGCACCGGGCTCGGACCGGCAGACGGCGTTTGCATTGAATCCGCATCAAAACGCGGCGGAAGATTTTCCCCAGCAGGTGCTGGATCTGCAGGCCTGGGTGTCCTGCCTGCCGCAGGAGGCGGGCCACGCGTTCGCCAATATCAAGGCGCATCCGCAGGGGCCGACCAGCCCGCAACTGTGGATCCTCGGTTCATCCGATTACGGCGCGCAGCTGGCGGCGTATCTCGGCCTGCCTTATGCGTATGCCTATTTCTTCACTGAAGGCCGCGGCACCGAGCAAGCGCTGGAGCTGTATCGCAAGCTATATCGTCCGAGTGAACGCTATCCGCAACCGCAGGCAACGATTTGCGTATGGGCGCTGGCGGCGGATAGCGAAGACGAAGCGCGGCGACTGCTGAAAACGCGCGAACACTGGCGCATCGGTTTTGAAAAAGGTTTGCGCACGCCGCTGGTGTCGCCGGAGGAGGCGGACGCGGCGTGGAAAGACTACGGTACTGCGGAACGGCTGACGATCGAATCGCTGCGGCAGAAGGCGATTGTCGGCACCGATCTGCAGGTCGCTGCGCGATTGCGTGAGCTGCAAGGGAAGTTTGAACTGGACGAGATCGTGATCAATACGTGGACGCATGAGCCGGCGGCGCGGCATCGGTCGTATGAGTTGATTGCGCAAGAATTTGGATTGGGCACCCACGGCTAACCTGTCGTACCAGCGTAGGCTGGGACCCAGTCCACTCCAATTGTTGAAAGTACGGCGGACTGGATTCCAGCCCGGCGCAACCCTTGTGGTTGTTCGCTGGAATGACGGCTTTTCATTGCACTGTTTATTGAGTACACCCTGCCCTGCGACGCGGTCACAAATCTCTACCCAAAACCAGTTATCCTCCTCGCATGATTGATCGCATCCTCCCGCGAGCGAACAACATCATGCGTGCGCTCAGCGCGCTGGCAGCGGCATTTTGCATCGCACACGCCAGCCACGCGCAAGTGCCGGCCGAAGTAGCCAAGCCCGCCGCGGCTCCCTTACCCACCCTGGCCGAACTCGAAGCCGCAGGTGCGGTCATCGGCGAAATCCACATCCGCCCGCAGAACATTTTCAACCTCGACGACGAAGACGAAAACAACGCGCTGTTCCGCCTCGCCAATCGCTTGCACATACCCACGCGCGCACCGGTGATCCAGAGCGCGCTCTTGTTCAGCCGTGGCGAAAAATTCTCGCGCCGAAAGATTGAAGAAACCGAACGCCTGCTGCGCTCATTGCAGAATCTGTACGACGTGGACATCCGGCCGGTGGCGTACACGGATGGCGTGGTCGATCTGGAAGTGGTTTCGCGCGACACCTGGACCATCGATCTGACCGGCAGTTTTTCGCGCTCCGGTGGCGATACCAAATCGAGCTTTGGTATCCGCGAAGGTAATCTGCTTGGCAGCGGCATCAGCCTCGGCTTGACGCGCCGCTCCGACGCCGATCGTTCCGGCAACGAGGTCGAGATGGTTTATCCGCAGGCGTTCGATGGCCGCACCCGCATCGCGCTGCTGCGCGGCCGCTTCAGCGATGGCAAACGCACCGCGTTCAGCGTCGACCGGCCGTTCTATTCTTTCGATGCGCGCTTTGCCGCGCGTGCGGCTTGGAGCGACGAAGATCGCATCGACTCTATTTACAACACCGGCAATCTGGTCAACGAGTACCGTCATCACCTGCGCACCGGCGAACTGTCTGCCGGCTGGTCGCCCGGATTAGTCGACGGTTGGACGCAGCGCTTTTCCGGCGGCGGCGTGATCGACGATCACCGCTATCGCATCGAACCCGGCCGCAAACCATTGATCCCGCTGCCGGTGGATAGTGAATTGCGCGGCGCGTTCCTGCGTTACGAATTGCTGGAAGATCGCTTCGTCCGGGTCAGGAATCACAACCTGATCGAGCGCACCGAATTCCTGCCCATGGGCTTTACCGGCCGGCTGCAGATCACGCGTTCGCTCGACAGCGACGGTGTATCGCGACCGGATTGGTTGTATGCGGCCAGTGTCAGCAAGGGCTTTAATCCGGCGCCCGCGCAAAGCCTGTTGCTGGCCGCCAGCGTTGCCCGGCGCATCGCCAGCACCGGCGACCTGCTGACGCAAGGCGGCGCCTCGCTTCGCTGGTTCGCGCCGCAATCATCGCAATCGCTGTGGTATGCCGCCGCATTCGCCGACCGGGTCAGCGGCGGCGGCGTGGCGGATCAGTTGCTGATCGGCGGCACCACCGGCCTGCGCGGTTATCCGGCGCGCTATCAATCCGGTGAGCAACGTGTGCTGGCGACCATGGAGCGCCGCTACTATTCGAGCTGGTATCCGTTCAAATTGTTTCGCGTTGGTGGCGCGGCGTTCTTCGACGTCGGCCGCGCCTGGGGTGGGCTGAACCAGAACACCATCAACGGCGGCTGGTTGGCCGATGCCGGTGTCGGATTGCGCATCGCGCTTGATCGCGCATCGTTCGCCAACGTGTTCCACGCCGACATGGCGATGCCGCTGAATCGCGCGGGCGATATCAAGGCGGTGCAATTCACGGTGAAGACGGAGCTGACGTTTTAGCGATTGGCGTGCGCCGCTATACCAGCACAAATGAGTAAAACTCCAGTACTGGCGCGGATTTCAGACCGAAAATGCCCGGAAAGGCGCACCAGTACTTGAGTTTTTATTTCAAATAACCCCGTTCGTGCTGAGCCTGTTACCGAAGGGTATCCCCGATGGGACGAAGCACAGGAGTACTGCGCCGCCGACTCGACACCATACATCCAGCCCTTCGACAGGCTCAGGGCGAACGGGTTGGATTTAGGTGCGCAGCCAAGTGGCAGACAGGTTCACCGCGTGGTATCGCTACAACTGCGACCCCGCCCTGCGCAAACGATCCGCCATCGCGCGCATGACGTAGAGCGCGAACTCCGGCACTTCGCGCGTCATGGTGCTGAAGCGATAGGCGTCAATCGCCAGCATGCTGCAGTCCTCGGTCGCGATCACCGTGGCCGAGCGCGGCGAATTATCGATGATCGCCATTTCGCCGATGACCGCGCCATCACTGATGGTGTCGATCACTTTGCCGCGCAATCGCACCTCGGCCTTGCCCGAGACCAGCACATACATGGTGTCTCCAGAATCGCCTTCGGAAAACAGCGTTTGCCCGGCGGGCAACATCAGCACATCGGTTTGGTGCTCCAACAGGTCTTCGATTTTCATGTCTGCTCCCTGCTCATGAAAGGAAAATGTGGGAAAGCGGTTGGTTTTCGTGAACCATGGCAATTAACGCAAGTCAGTCTATTGTGCACCTATCTTTCCCACATCGGAAAATCTGTCGATACTTGCCTGACCCGTGCCTTCGGGCTAACTTGCCTAGCCGCTTTTTCCAACATTAACAGGAGAATTTGCCATGCAACGATTGACCGTCCGCGATTTCGATCCCGAAGTGATGAAGCTGTTCGATCAATATGTGCACGGCATTATCGACCGGCGCGGATTCCTGTCGAACGCGACCAAGTACGCGGTGGGCGGCGTATCGGCGACGATGCTGCTCGACATGCTGAACCCGAAGTTCGCCGAGGCACAGCAGATCAAGACCGATGATCCGCGCATCGTCGCCAAGTATGTCGAATACGATTCACCCGAGGGAAACGGCAAGATGCGCGGCTATCTGGTGATGCCGGCCAAGGCAAAAGGCAAACTGCCGGGCGTGCTGGTGGTGCACGAGAATCGTGGTCTGAATCCGCATACCGAAGATGTCGCGCGGCGCATGGCGCTAGAAAATTTCATCGCCTTCGCGCCAGACGCGCTGTTTCCGCTCGGCGGCTATCCGGGCGACGAAGACAAGGCGCGCGAACTGTTTTCCAAACTGGAGCAGCCGAAATCGCGCAACGACTTTATCGCCGCTGCCGGCTATCTGAAAGCGCTGCCGCAATGCACCGGCAAATACGGCGTGGTCGGTTTCTGCTATGGCGGCAGCATTTCCAATTTCCTCGCCACCAAGTTACCGGACCTTGGCGCTTCGGTGCCGTTCTACGGCGGACAACCGGCGGCGGAAGAAGCCGCAAAAATCAAGGCGCCGCTGATGTTGCAATACGCGGAGAAAGACGAGCGCGTCAATGCCGGCTGGCCGGCTTACGAGACCGCGCTGAAAGCAGCGGGCGTGAAATACGAAGCGTTCTTCTACCCCGGCACGCAGCACGGCTTCCTCAACGACACCACACCGCGCTACGACGAAGCGGCAGCCAAGCTGGCGTGGACGCGCACGATCGCCTTCTTCAACAAGAATTTGCGCGTCGCCAAGAGTGCGCCCCCTGCAAAGAAGTCTCCGCCCGCGAGCAAATGAGATGAACAAGTAAATACGACGAATAAATACTGTGGCGGCGATGGTTTAGCATGCAGGGATGACACTTTCCCGCAAAACATTAATCATTGCCGCCGTCGTGATTGCGACGCTGATCGCCGGCGTTTTCCTGGCCTACCGGTTGGCGCTGGGCGAGCTTCGCAGCCGTGTGCTGACGGCACTGGGGCCGGACAGCGAGATCGGCGAAATCGATTTGTCGTTCCGCGCGATCCAGATCACCGGCCTGAAACTGAAAGCGCCGGTCGGCTGGCCGGGCAAGTACACATTAGGCGCCGAACGCGTGGTGATCGTGCCCGATCTCGCCGGTCTGCTCGGTGGTTCCATCAAGATTTCCACCATCACTGTCGAACGCGCATACCTCGCAGTTCTGCGCGACCGCAACGGCAAGATTCGCGTGGTGCCGGGTTTGACCGAACGCACCAAGGATATTGCAGCCGGCAAATCTTCAACCGGTGCTACTTCCGGTGCAGCCATTCCGGTGCTGATCGGTGCAATCGCGCTCAAGGATTCGTCGATCTCGTTTTTCGATGCGGAAGTACGTGCGCCGCCATTGGAAGTCAAGCTGACCGATGTCGAGGCGCGCGTGACGAAGCTGCGCATTCCGGAATTGAACGAGCGCAGCGATTTGAAACTCGCGGCAAAAATCAAAGGCCCGGCGCAAACGGGTACGCTGGCTATCGATGGCTCGGCGGTGTTTGCCAGCAAGGACAGCGATCTCCGCGCCACGATACGCGGCGTCGATATCGTTAGTCTCGAGCCTTACCTGATCAAGAAAGCGGAAACCGGTGTGCGCCGCGGTACGCTGGATCTGGATCTCACGTCCAAAGTGGTGTCGCAGCAGATTCGCGCACCGGGCGTGTTGAAGCTGAAGGATCTGGAGTTGCGCTCGGAAGGCGGCGTAGGAACGTTCATGGGCATGCCGCGCGACAGCATGGTCAGCATGCTGCGCGAGCGCGATGGCAGCATCACGGTGCCGTTCAATATCGAGGGCAATCTCAACGATCCCGGCTTCGATGTCGATGCCGCGTTCAAGGCCAAGGTCGGATTTGCCACCGCCACGGCGCTCGGCATGTCGATCAAGGATCTGATGGGCACGCTCGGCAAGGAAAAGGCCGGTGAGAATGCTGCCAAGGTGATCGACGCGTTCAAGGGACTGCTGGGACGATAGCGCCGTAGTCATCCGCCGCGCAGCGGAGTATCTTTCATGGCACGGCGTCGATTGTCGGACGCAATCGCTACTTGAAAGGGGCAAGCCAATGGCCGGCTTTCAGCTGATCGATTTGAAGCGACGTCGGTCACCTGTTTTCGTGACCGATATCGTGGCACTGACCGCTATCGTTTTGCTCTGCCACCACTGGTTCGCGTCCATGCCCGCCCCGCGCAGCATCCATCACAGCGGGCATGCCGCCGCCGCGATCAACGATGTCCGGCAAGTGCAAGGCCATCGGCGCGCCGCGACGCCGGCATCCCCTGTCGAGTTTGCATTCCTGTCGGCAACCGATCTTCGCGTGTTCTACCAACGGCACACCGATTCGATTCATCTGCGCGATGCGGGCTACTTCCTGTCGCAGGCGCTGGAAGAATGTTTCGAGGTCTCGCATATGAATGAGAGCGAATATCTTCATCGGACTCAGGCCGATCCCCATTCACATGAGCTGTACGCTTGTCGCGGCTTTGTCGGCCAGCCGATTCGCGGCGACGATATTGTCGATCTGCTCACCATTGCAGCGGATGCCGGGGATCCGCGCGCGCAGGCGCGTATGTTGCTGTTTCGCGATATCGGCGAGCCGCTGGATGAAACCCGCGAGCTGGTTGCCCGCCTGACCATGACGAACGATCCCTACGTGATGCGCGACGTGGAGGCGTACCTCGGACGAGGCCAGCTAGGTCTGCTTGCCGGCCGCCGTGTCAGCCCTGTCGACGAATCGGCAATGACGCCCGGAAACAGCTGAATCAATAGCTGATGGTCAGCGTTCTGGTCTGGCTGCCGTTGCAACTGGTTGCGGCACAGGTGCCGGCTTGTCCGCCAGTGATGCCACCGGTGATGGTAAAGAGCTGCTCGGTACCATTGCCGGTGGCGCCTGCGGAAGAAAGCGCCAGCGTATACGTCAAACCCAGCAATGTCGCCGAGGTCGCATCGAGCGCCATGGTGTAGGGTAGCCCGGTGGTGCAGCGAACTTCGTAACTCGTGTTGGCGCTTGCCGATCCCGCCTGAAACGAAGTATAGGTAAAGCTCATGTTGCCCGGCGCCGTCGATATCTGACAACTATTGGAGGTCAACACAGTTACACCGAAGGTGGTGGTGGACAGTATCGCCCCGCCGGTATTGTTGCGCAGCGTGGCGGTCACGGTGTCGGTGTAGGTACCCGCGGTGACAACGGGCTGGCTTCCGGCAAGCCGCAAATCGAATGTACCGCTTGCACTGCCTGACAGCGATGTACCGAAACTCACCGTGCCAAGAAATTGCAGCGCCGCGGTCGCCTGCCAGCGATTGGCATTTACATAAGGCGCAAGCCGGAAAAGTTCATAGCTGTAGCGGTTGGTTGTTGCCCCACGCTGTACGCGATTGAGCGCGCCCGTGGGTTGCAGACCATTGTCCGCACGCAGATTGTAGGTAAGCGTAGCGGCATCGGTAATCAGCCGTGTGCAGCTGACCGTGTAGCTGCCGGTGCTGATGTTCTCGGTCGCTACCGTCGGCGAATAGACTGTCGAAATCGGCGTCACCGACACGCTGCAGCTGTACGCGGCCAGCGCATCGTTGGCCAACGCCACAAATGAAACCATGACCAGTCTGGTCAACAGCACGCGCGAGCCGGGCAACTTCATCAACGTTTCACTCCACTGCAAACAACGGGACCGATGCGGGCAATTTCATCCGCCTTGCCATCGGGCATTTGCACTGTCATGCGGCAGCTTTGCCCGTTGTAACTAAGCACCAGCGTGTTGGCGGCCTTGAGGCCGGTGATAAATGCCTCGCCGCGGCGCGCGGTGAAAAATTCGCGCTCGTCACCAATCAATTTCAATTCTGCACCCGCAGGCGCCACATCGCCATCGTCGAGAACAATCTTTAACAATGCGCCACGGCCATCACGCACAGGGAATGCAACTTTCACGCCAACCCGCGCGCCCGGCACCACCACCTGCTCGATATTATCGATCTCCGCATTGATCGGCAGTTCGCCCGGATCCAGGCGAATGCTGTTGCGGCGATAAGGAAGCAGGCGGGGTACCAGCGCCTTGCCATCGGCGTCGGTACGCGTCAGGACACTGCTCTGGAAGCCGACGCCTACATTGGCGTAGCCCGGCACCTCCACCACGGCAAAACTGTCCTGTACACGACGCGAGGCATAGAAACGCCTGTCCACGAACACGAAACCACCCTGCATGCCCAAGCGGGCGGTGCGCTGGTCGCGCGATACGCTCACATCCGCGCTCGCGGCTCCCTTGCTGCCCTGGTAGTACACGCCGCCTTCGGCCCGCGCAGCGTCGCTGATGGTGCCCGCAAGGGCACGCCAACCGAGTCCGCTCTCGATGCCCAGCGATTTGTTGGCGCTGACATAGGCGTCCATCTTGCCGTCACGTTGGGTGGCACTCGCGCTGGTTGTGATGTGACTGTCCAGCGGGAACAACAGGCTCATGCCAAATGAGTCGGCGTTGAGCGAGCCGGTCACGCGAGTGGCATTGAATGACAACGAACCGCGCTGACCGAAGCGCATGGAGTAATTCGCGGAATATGTCGTGAGTGGTCCGTGATCGAAGCTGTCGATGCGTGCGTACCCCACGCCCAGGTAGCCCAGCCGCTCGCTGGCGTAGGTATAGCTGGCGGAAAGCTGATTGCGGTAACCAATCGCCGACGCATCCTGCCCGAACTGGCGAAACATTCGCGTAGTGCCTTCCGCACGCATGGTAAAGCCGTGCCGCAGGCTGCTGTGCTCCAGCCCCACCAGCCACTGCTCGCCGCGCCCGGCGGTGCGATCGTCGCTGGCGGCAATCGCCACCTGCCCCAACATCTGCCCCGGCAGCGCCATACTGAAACCGATGCCGCCGCTTCGATTGCTCTTGCCCGCTTCCGCCCTGGCTTCCAGCGTCACGCTCTTGTTGATGCCATAGCGCCAAAGCCCGGAGCCAAAACGCGCACCATAATCGGAGTTCACGATCCCCAGGTTTCGCCGCACCGCCCCCGCATCAAGGCTCCAGTCGGACAATCCCTGGTCGAGCAAATCACTGTGCGTGAAAAAGTTCTGTACCAACACCGTTTCCCGGCCCAATACGTCACGCACTACTACACGAGCCTGGCCGCTGCCGGTGAGAAGCGGAAAATTGTCTATGGCGAACGGCCCGGTGGGAACCTTGGATGTCTGTCGAAGCGCGTCATTGATGTAAAGCTCAACCGTGCTGGGAGCACTGGACTGCCCGGTGATGGTGGGGATGGGCTGGGTGATGAATCCCGGTGTCAGGGCATAGTTGCGCGCTAGCTGTATACCGCCGAAATAGTTGGAGCGTCCCCAGGCACCCGGCCGCGTGGCGGTATCGCCCAAACGCAGCGTCAGATTTTTATCCGGAAAGTCGCGGGTATAAGTGGTTTCCAAACGGCGCCAATTGCTGGATACCGAACCGCCGCCAGGCGCGGTACCGCCGCCGATGTTCCGGCCTACTTGCGCGCTGGTCAGCACCCCGAATTCGCCGGACATACCGACCTCCGTCAACACGCCCAGATCATGACTGGTACCGGCAGAGCGAAAGTTGCTGACAGTCTGATTCAGGTCGTAGTTGAGAAAAAATGAGGTCAGCGCCGGTGACACCGGCAATTGCTCGACCGGTGCCGAAGTCACTCTGGTCGCGCCAAACGCGCCCGACTGGAATTTGAGGTCCACCGATTGATTGGCAGCATTGAGTTGCGCCTCGAAACCGGGGATGGCCGCCAGCCGGTACCAGGTCTGGCCTCTATGGACAAAGCCGGTTTCGTCGGGACGTCGCGCGATACGCCACTCCTCGAACGCTTCAGCCGGCGCATGCAACAACCCCTCACGCTCCAGCAGCAACCAGTTGCCTTCGCGCGATCCATTGATCGACACATCAAGCGGCAGCAGACGGATACGGCTATCCGCAGCATCGGCAACGCCCACAACGCCTGCTGGTGCGGCGGCAGCCGGCGGTTTTGGCGCCGTCAGCGGCGCGGCAGGCAACGTTTTTGCGGGCAAGGAAGGCGGCGTACTCGCAATCACCGCAGGCGGTGGCGAAAATGCCGCTCCACTCAAGCGGGCACCGCCTTGCAGGTCCAGCCGCTGCTCGCGGAAATAGTGTGTTGCCTCCAAACGCGGCACCGATGCCAGCGAGAACCATTGCTGCGACTGGAAAGGGATGCCGACCGCGTCGCTGCGGCGGCTCAGGCGCCATCGCTCGAGTTGCGCAGCGGAAGCGAAAAAGACGCCATTTCGTTGCACCAATGTCCACTGACCGATGGGCACACCATCAATCACAACATCCAGCGTAATCTGCCGTATGGCGTTAGTGGCGCCAGGCTCCTGTGCCGGAGCGGACCTGGCCAATATCGGCGGAGCCGGCAAAGACATCGCGACGAAGATCGCGGCCAACGCCAAGGGACTTTGCCATTTTCCGGTGACGGGTGGCGCAGCCACCGCTTGGGTTGGTTGTTGTGGAGTCATGATTGACAGCAGCGTTCACTGCACTCGGCCTTGGCCTGTCATGGAATCATCACGTCAAAGGACTGCGTCTTGGCATCGTCGAAGCTGACGACAAGTTGGGCCGCGCCTGCCGCCATCGCCTGCTCTGCTTTCAGGGCAATCGCCCTGCGTGCACCCGGCAACAGGTACGGCCCGCCCTCAAAACGCGCTTCAGTTTTGTCACCACGCTTGAGCAGCACTTCGCGTATCTGCGCATAGGCGGTACCGGTGTTGCTGCATGTCGCAGTCAAACCAGCACCGTCGCGCGCCACGGTGCAGCCAATGTTTCTGGCAGCAGGTGGTGGCGTAATGAATACAGGCATCGACAAGGCAAGCGCGATCGGAATCTGGATATTGTTTTTCTGCGCCGACGCTTCCGGAATTTCCCGCATGATGAGACGGTAGGTCAGTTGCCGAGACGCGTCTGCCGGTTTCAGCAGCGCAAGTCTCACCACCTGCTTGGCTTTGGGGCCGAGCTTGATAATGGGTGGCGCAAGGATCAGATCGTCCGACAACACCAGTTCGTCAGAGGCGTCGGGCTTCTGGCTCCATTGATAAAGATCGGCCTGCAATACGACAGGCGTGTCGGCCTCGTTCGATATCGTCACGGCGACAGCGCGATCTTTGGGTGTCATATGGATTCGCACTGGCGTCACTGAGAACACGCCAGCTACAGCCTGAGATATCGGCACCGCCCAGAAAAGCACCACTACGGCGCCAATTCCCGCCCACCGAATCAATGACTTGCAAGGGGAATTTAAAGTAATCATGCCGCAAGCATAGCAGCATTGCGCAAACTTAGAAACTGACCAGCAATTCCAGCGGTCCGTCCCGATTGTCGGCATGGTAGATACGCATTGCTGTCACTGTGCCGGCACCCAGCAGGGTATCTGCACTATCAGACGAACCGCCCCACGATCCGCCTGAAAAATGGAAGCGGTAAGCGCCCCCGTGGACCCCGGCAAACGGACGGCCCGGGACCGGCTGGATATCGACAAACTGGCCCGTCTGGCAGAGAACCTGTACCTGGGCGTTGGTTTCCGCGCTCAGCGTCTCACTGACGCAGAGGCCGGCACCCAAACCTGAGCCGGCACCTCGATTGAGGGTGATGTTGACCCCCACCGAGGCCCCATGGCTACCGGCGAGACAGGATGCGCTCGCCAGCAGCAGGCCGGCTGTAAAGGCGATACGCTTCATGGCGTGTCGCTGTTTATCTCGTCAAACTTAGAAATTGACGATGAGGGTATGGACGCGGTTGGTCGCACCCGCATTGGTACAGGTCGCACCTGCGCAGGTACCTGCCTGGGCGGCGGCCATGGTGCCAGTCACATTGTAGGCTTGCGCTACGCCGGTACCGGTGCCACCCGCTGCGCTCAAACCCAGCTGATAGGCCAAGTTGACTACGCTATCCGTAACGTTGATGGTCGCAGCGCCGGGAGGAGTAGCAGCGCCATTGCCTGCTTGCAAACCAAACGTGTAGGGACGCGAATTGGTGCAGGAAACCGAGAAACCGCCGCCGGTGGCGGTGGCTGCGCCGGCCTGGAATGAGGTATAGGCGAAGTCCACATCCGCGATTGCCGTCAGCGTGCAAGCCGAGGTCAGCGTGATGTTGACATTAAACGTACCGGACGTGGATTGCGCTTGAGCGGTGGAACTCAAAAAACCGACAACAGCAACCAATCCTGCGAGAAGAATCTTTTTCATATCAACCTCCTGAGCCAAAAATTGGGGAAACAACTTGAAAGTCTACTGAATAGTAGCCCCGCCACGTTGGGCCGTCAATTCCGCTCGTCGGCGAAGAACGGCTTATTTAGGGGATTTTCGGGCAAAAAAGTGCTCCAGTTCACACAAAACAGCCGGTTTTAGCCCATTTCAGTAGCCTCGCGACACATCCACGCACCCGCTGATCGCCTCGCCCCTTTGCAGCCGGCGTACTTTTTCTGCAATCTGCACGGTGCTTTCTTCATAAAGCGTAATCGCCGCTATATGTGGTGTCATACAGACTCTGGGGTGCGTCCAATACGGATGATCAATCGGCAACGGCTCGTCGTGGAACACATCCAGCGCGGCGCCCGCCACATGACCTGACGCCATTGCGCCCAGTAAGTCGGCATCGACGATATGCGCACCGCGCGCCATGTTGATGACATAGGCCCCGGGCTTCAGCAACTCCAGCGTGCGGCGGTTGATGATGCCCGCCGTGTCCGCGCTCAGCGGTAGCACACACACCAGCACGCGGCATTCGCGCAAAAACCGTTCGAATTGCACTTCGCCGCTGAAAGTGGTCACGTTCGCTATCGAATGCGGCGAGCGGGACCAGCCGAAGGTACGGAAGTCGAAACCTGCGATAGCGCTAGCCACACGCGTGCCGATGTCACCCAGCCCCATCACGCCCACCGGCCAATCCGCGCGCACGATGGGCGCGTGCTGCCTCCACAACTTGTCCCGCTGCTGGCGATCATAGACATCGAAGCCACGCGCATGGCGAACCAACGCATGGCAGGCGTATTCCGCCATCTGCACCGCCATGCCGCCGTCCTGCACACGTACCAGCGGCGCGCCCTTGAGCAGGCCGGCCAGATCGGGTGTCTTGAGAATCTTGTCGACGCCGGCACCGAGATTGAACACAGCCTTCAGGGCATTTTGCGATTCGAAAAACGCCGGTGGCGGTGCCCACACCAGCGCATAGTCGGCCTGCCGCGCTGCCGTCTCCGGCGTCCATGCCCACACTTCCGCATCCGGCAGATAACGCGACAGCGCCGCGAGCCAGCCGGGGCGATCGCCGTCGCGGCAGTAAAGAACGATTTTCATGGGCAGTTAATTGTTGGTTGATTGAAATATGGCCGCCACAATCGTAATCATCGCATGGCTATTACTCATCACAGGCATCAGACGGGCCGATGACATAATGAGATCAAACCTTCTGCCAAGAACAACATGATCGAACTCAACCTCTCCCCCTTCGAAGCCCGCGTACTCGGCGTACTGGCTGAAAAACAGGTACTCACGCCCGACGTCTATCCGCTGTCGCTCAATGCCATCGTCAATGCCTGCAACCAGCTTTCCAATCGCGAGCCGGTGATGAGCCTGAGCGAAGAGACGGTTGAAGCCTGCTTGAAACGCCTGCAGGAAAACCATCTCGCGCAAACCTACTATCCCGCCGGCAGCCGGGTGGCCAAGTTCCAGCACATGCTGCGCGACGTGTTTTCGCTTGATGACGCCAAGCTGTCGCTGGTTACCCTGCTGCTGCTGCGCGGCCCGCAAACCTGCGGCGAATTGCGCGGCCGCACCGGACGCATGTATCCGTTTGCCTCGGTAGACAGCGTCGAGCGATCACTGAACGACTTGGCGGCCAATGAACCCGCGCTGGTGATGCAACTGCCGCGCGCGCCGGGCACCAAGGAATCACGCTGGGCGCATCTGCTTTGCGGCGAGATGGCGATCGAGCGGCAGGAAATTGCAGCGGGCATGAACGTGGGCGCCAATGCTGTAGTCGAAGGTTCAGGCGACGATCGCGTCGCGCATCTGGAAGTGGAAGTCGCCACACTGAAGCGCGAAGTGGCCTGGCTGACGGAGGAGTTGCTTAAGTTCAAGAAGCAGTTCGAATGACGCTAATGCGAGTATTTGCCTGTCCGAATCCCCCCTGTCGCTGGGCCACCCGGCAGGTCGTCGATCGTTAATCGATCATTATTCGTGGCGCGTGACTACGCGCTCCCCGTCTGGAGTACGTTGGCTCCTGTCACAATTTCTTTGTCATATATCCGGCACGCCGGGAAAAACCGCAATCGCATCAAGCTCGTACCGCCTGTTGCCGTGCGGGCAGAGAGCGGTATCGCCGACGAATCCATCAGTCGAGGCTCACATGAAATATCTGTGGCGTTCTCTTGCGTTGTTGGTATCAACCCAAGGCTTGCGTTATGCGACCGCTAATGTGTCGAACCGATTGAGATGCGGTCGCCTGAGTTTGGGTTGCACGCTGTTGGTCGTACTGGGGCTCCTTGCCGGGATGGCGGAGGCGCAGACCATCACCGCCACGGTTGCGACGGGCACCACTCCCTCCACAGTCGCCGTCAATCCCATCACCAACCGGGTGTACGTGGCAAACCAGGACAGCAGCAACGTCACCGTCATCGATGGTGCCACCAATGTCGCCACCAATGTTGTAGCCGGCACCAATCCCTGGGCCCTTGCCGTCAACCCGGTCACCAACCGGATATACGTCGCCAACCGGGGCAGCAACAATGTCACCGTCATTGATGGCGCAACGAACGCCGCGACGACTGTCGCGACGGGCAACGCTCCTTCCGCCATCGCCGTCAATACGGTCACCAACAAGATCTACGTGGTCAACCAAAGCGGCGGCTCCGTCACCGTCATCAATGGTGCCGACAACACCACCACGACCGTGGCGGCGGGCACGAATCCCGTCGCGGTTGCCATCAATCCGGTTACCAACCGGGTCTATGTGGCAAACCAGGGCAGCGCCAGCGTCACCGCCATCAACGGCGCCAACAACACCAGCACGACCGTGCCGACCGGCACTTCGCCCAGCGCCCTTGGCGTCAACCCGGTTACCAACCGCATTTATGTGGCGAATTTCTCCAGCAACAACGTCACCGTCATCGACGGCAGCAACGACAATCCCGCAGCGACTGTCAGCGGGCTCGCCGGGCCTAGAGCCATTGCCGTCAACCCGGTCAGCAACCGGGTGTATGTGGCGTGCTCCAACAGCACCAATGTCATTGCGATCAACGGCGCCAACAACGGCACCTCAAGCATCCCGGCGGGGACGGTACCCATCGCGCTTGCCGTAAACCCGGTCACCAATAGAGTTTATGTAGCAAACCAGAACAGCAACAACTTCACCATCATCAATGGCGCCACCGGACTCTCCGACAACATCCCGGCGGGCTCCATTCCCGTGGCACTAGCCATCAACCCGGTCACCAACCGGGTATATATCGCGAATCAGGGTAACAACACCGTCAGCGTGATCGATGGCGGCAACGAAACTGCGAACATACAGGCTGGCAGCGGAATGATTCCGGGCTACGTACCCGCTGCCATTCCAACCGGCGGACTGCCCTCCGCCATCGCCATCAACCCGATCACCAACCGCATCTACGTGACGAATGAGGGCGGCAACAGCGTCACCGTCATTGATGGTGCGACTAACACCACCGCAACCGTAGGGACAGGAAATGGCCCAACAGCCCTGGTAGTTAATCCGGTTACCAACCGAATTTATGTGGCGAACTCGTTCGGCACAAACGTCGTGGTTATGGACGGCAACACCACCAGCCTCATCGCAAGCATCGAGGTGGGTTATGGTCCGCGCGCCATTGCCATAAACCCCGTTACCAACCGGATCTATGTGGGAAATGAGCAAGGCAGCAACGTCACCATGATCGACGGCACCACTCATGCGACCGTGACCATCCCAGTTGGCAACGACACTACCGCCATCGCCATCAATCCGGTGACCAACCGGATCTACGTGGCGAATAACTTCAGCGGCGATATCACCATCATCGACGGCGCGACCAACGCGACGACGACGATCCCGGCCGCCTCCTATGCCAATCCCAGGCCCGTTGCCATCGCCGTCAATCCCGTTACCAACAAGATCTACGTCGCTACCATTGTCCGCTATGTCGTCTTCGACGGCGCTACCAACGGCATGGAGGCAGAAATACCCGTGGCGGGAGCCACTCACATCGCGATCAACACCGTCACCAACAAGGTGTACCTGACGAATCGCCTCTCCAACAAGGTTGGCGTTCTGGACGGCGCGACCAACGCCGTTGTGATTGTTGCGACAGGCACCTTCCCCCGGTTCGTTGCCGTCAATCCGATCACCAACAAGATTTATGTTGCGAACGAGAATAGCTCAAACGTCACCATCATCGACGGCGCCACCAATACCGCTGCGACAGTCATGGCGGGCAATACGCCTTGGGCCATTGGTATCAACCCTGTCACCAACAGCGTATACATCACGGACAATTTCACAAGCAGCGTCACCATGTTGCCACCCGTCCCCACGGCCATGACCCAGCGCACCACGGCAGCAAGCCTTTCCGGCGGTGGCAATACGCTGACTACAAGCAGCGCGTCATTGAGCTTTGCGGTGAGCGGCGCCTATTTCCCGACCAATCCCAATGTCGATGCAATCCACTACCGCCTGAACGATGCACAGAGCGGTTTCAGCGCCGCCGTCGGCACCGCTCCGGGAATCGCCACCGTGAACGGGTTGATCAAGGGCGAGAACCTTGTCGCCTATTTTGCAAGCGATACCATGGCAGGCACGACCGCGCTTTCGACCGGAAAGGGCGATAGCCAAATCACCGGGCCGCTGGGCGTGATCCCGCTTTATGTTGTCGATCCCCCGCTAGCGCTCCAGACTGTCGTCTCGCGCAAAGTGCACGGCGCTACCGGCACCTACGACCTGCCGATCGACAACACGCAAATCATCAGCGGCCCGGTCACAGTCGAATCGCGCGCCATCGGCGCCGGCCATCAAATCGTGTTCCAGTTCGATCAAGCCGTCACCGCCGCCGGCACTGCCGATGCAGTGAATGCCTCCAGCACCCAGGTAGGCTCCGCGTCGGCCACGATGTCGGGCAACGAAGTCATCGTCACCGTCACCGGTATCCCGGACAACAGCCGGGCGACCATCTCGCTCACGGGCGTGAACGGCACAGTCAACGCGAGTGCCTCGATCGGCTTTTTGATCGGCGACATCAATAACAGCCGTGCGGTGAATGCCACCGACATCAGCGGCATCAAGGCGCGCTCCGGTCAGACGACCGACACGACCAATTTCAAGTTCGATTTGAATGCTTCCGGCGGCATCAACGCGACCGACATTTCGGCGGTGAAGGCTCGATCGGGATTGGTGTTGCCGTAGGGCACGACATTACCCTATTGGTAAAACTCCAGCACTGGTGCGGCGTCTCAGGCATTTTCAGCCCGGAAGCCGCCCCAGTGCTTGAGTTTGATATTCAGTTCAACCGCGCTTCAACGCCATAAAGCGACTGTTGCGTAGCAGCCCTGCCGAGAGCAACGACACCAGCACGCCCACCGGGAAAATCTCGGAGAAGGTCATCGGCACGCGATACAGCGGATTCTTGTAGTCGGCTTTGAATTTCTCCATCTCGGCGGTGAGCTTGGCCAACGCTTCGACGGTCGCGCCCTTGGCTTTTTCCTGGTCGATCAGGTATTTCGCATATTCGCCGGCGAAGTCCATTTTCGACACCGCCAGCGCCGCCTCCCAGGCAAAGGCATAAAAAACGCCGGCGATGAAGCTGATCGCGAGGCCCATGCCCAGCGCGGGCCAGAAGCGGATCACGCCGCCCAGGTCGTGGTCGCGGTAGTGCTTGATGCCGACGAACACCGCCGACAGCGCCAGCAACATCGACGAGAAGCCGATGATCATGCCGACAGTCACCGACGGCGGCTTGTCCGCCATCGATACCGTGACGCAGAAACCGATGGAGCCGACAATCAGCCCGGCGATGACGCCGTATTTGAGAATGACGCGGAACATGTGATGCCTCCTTTGTTTGGATGGGATTGAGAACAAACGAGCCGCCATTAATGGCGCATCAAGCCCGCCAAACAATCGTCCAAAAGGGTGATTTTGCGCATTTCACCCGAAAAATCGCGTTGCCAAGCTCTTAGCGCAGGATGCCCAGCTCCCGCGCGCGGTTGATGGCGTCGGTGCGGCGTTTCGCCCCGAGCTTTTCAAACAGGCGCGCCACATGGGTCTTGATGGTGTTGGGCGAGACGTTGAGCCGCAACGCAATTTCCTTGTTCGAGTAACCGTCGGCCAGTTCCTGCAACACCTCCAGCTCGCGTTCGCTCAAGCCCAGCGATTCCTGCGCCTTTGGGTTGCCGTCGAACGTCGTCGTCGCTGGGCCGCGGAAAACGCGTACGCCGATTACTACCCCAAGCACCAGGAAACCCAGCGCCAGCAGCGAGGCATACACCTCGACCGGATAGATGCGTGCCAGCCGCCGATAGTCCAGCCACTGCAGCGCGACCATCCCCGCTGCCAGCAGCACACCGTAAAGCGCAGCCTGCTTCCACATGGTCATTGAGACCGGTCAGGCCGCGCCACCTGCTACCGCAAAATCAACCTCCTCGACCGAGGCGATGCCGTTCTTGCGACCGGGATAGCTGATCCACTTCATCGCCACATTCAAGTCGGTGACGATGCCTGCGGGCTCGATACGCGTGCCGTTGCCGAGGTCGATCGCTGACGTGGTGTGCGCGTCCTTCAGCAACGTGAGGTCGTAGCCGCGGTCCAGCGTGGCGTACGCCGTGGCGCGTATGCACCAGTTGCTCATGGCGCCGGCCAACACGATGTGGGTTGCGCCGACGCGCGCGAGCTCGCTTTCCAGCGTTGTGTCTTCGAAAGAGGATTCGAAGCGCTTGTAAATGCGCGCTTCCCCCGCCAGTGGCACCAGTTCCGGCACCAGCTGCCACGCCGCCGAATCGCGCGGCATCTCGTCGCTGTCATGCTGTACCCAGATCACCGGCACGCCCTGTTCCCGCGCCCGCGTCACTGCGCGCGCGACGTTAGCGATAATGCGAGTCCGGTCCCATGCCTCCGCCACCACGTGCATCTGTACATCGACGACGAGAAGGACGGGCTGATTGCCGGGGCGGACTGTGCTCATGGGATGTTGTGATGTCGTTAAAGGTTGAGGAGATCATTTTCGCTTGCGTAACGAGTGGGCGGCAAGCATGAAAGGTGCAGCATCGTGCCATAGGTGCACGCGTAGCGCGCCAATCTATAGTTTTCAATAAATTGACTTTAACATCAATTTTGATAAAATTCTGGAATGAACCTTTCTCTGCCCTCAATGCTCGACCAGCTCTCACAGGCTGCACGACAGCACGGCCTCACCCAGCACGATTGGGCCACCAAGGCCGGCCTCCGCTCGGAAACACTGTCCCGCCTCAAGTCGCGCGGCGATTGCGATCTGGCGACGCTGAACGCGCTGGCCGGCGCGGTCGGCATGCGCGTCGGCCTGATGCCGGCGACCGAGGCCGCGATGCCCGCACACTTCGGCCGCGAGCATGAAGAGGAACTGCTAGCTCTTGCCGCATCCGGTTCGCTGGACGTGCGCGCATGGCGTGACGCGGGCGAACCGTTTTTCATGGCTGGCCTCGCCGTGTTGCTGGCCGGTGTGCCCGGCTTCGATCGCGCCGCATTGCTGGCGCTGGCGGAGGCACTCTGCCCCGGCATGTCGACGATGGCGATGTTCGAGCGATGGCTTCGCGATTCGCCCCTCAAGCCCTCGCGCTTCCTGCCCATGTTGCGGCAACGGATGGGCCGATGAGCCGCCGCCGGGTGATACCCGCCGCTGGCGTCTCCTTAGGCTACCTGCGCGCGTTCACAGAGATTGCAGCACGGCTGCAAAAAGCAATCGCTGCCTCGCGCAAAGCCTTCAAGCCGGGAAGCCTGCCGGTGCGCATGATCGTCGCCGGCGGCGCCGCGCAACACTTCTACACCGCCGAACGCGTATCGATGGACGTCGATGCCACGCTGTCCGCGCGCCTGCTGCTGCCGGAGGATCTCGACGTGCCATTCATGGATGCCGACGGCACACCGCGCGTACTTTATTTCGATCGTCAGTACAACGACTCCTTCGCGCTGTTGCACGAGGACGCCGGCGATGACGCGCGACCGCTGAAGCTAGACGGCATCGATCCCGCGCTGCTCGACGTGCGGCTGCTGACACCGCTGGATCTCGCCGTCTCCAAGCTTTCGCGCTACGCGGAGCACGATCAGCAGGACATCGCCGCGCTGGCACGGCATGGGCTGATCGATGCGGCTTCGCTAAAAACCAGAGCCGGCGAAGCGTTGGCCGGATTCGTCGGCGACCTGCGGCGGGTGCGGACGAGCATCAACCTGGCTTGCAAGTTGGTTGAGGGCATCAAAGCGAAATAGAAACTCCAGCATCGGCGCGGCTTTACAGGCATTTTTGGCCTGAAAGGCGCGCCAGTGCTAGGGTTTTATCGTTAGCCATCAATGATTCACCGTTCGCCCTGAGCCTGTCGAAGGGCATATGCGCGAAGTACTGATGTTGGGCTGATAAACCCAGCCCAACCTACGCTACCGGCCGTTTTCACCGACGAACTTTACAAGCTCGGCGACGCTCTGCTCGGTGACCGCTGGATTGGCGACATTCCGATTGGTACAGCCGCGCCCCTTGCATGCGACCCTCGCAAAGAAGCTGTTGCTCGGTTGATCCCATCCGTGCGTCGCATCTGGATACACGACAACAGAGAACAAGCTGCGATGTCGTTCGGGAATCAGCGAGACAAACTCTTCGCAGGCTTTAGGGTCCTGATCATCGTAGTCGTCCTTGCCTCCGGCAAAAATTCGAACCGGAACACCCGTCCACCGAAACAGAAGATTCCCGGGCACGTCTCCGTTGGCGCGCCGGGCTCTGGCAGTAGCGGCATAGGTGTAGCACACAGGATAGAACGGCGCATGAGCGGCAAATTTCGAGCCCGTACCTCCACCGAACCTGTCATACGCCCACGAAGTCGCCGAAGTCAATGCCAGGTAGCCGCCGTGTGAAAAGCCGGCCACCGAAACCCGATCAGGTTTTATGTCCGGTCGGCTGCCCAGGAATCGAAGCGCATCGTAGAGATTCTGGAGATACCCGCCTATTGCTGGCACGCGCTCGTCCTCGCTCTTGAATAGCCGCAGTTCCAGCGTAGCAAATCCCGCTTGATTCAGCGCCTTGGCGTACTGTCCGGTCAGGGGAACGTCCCATCCTCCGCCCGAGTGCAACAATATGACCGCGGGATACGGTTTTTCGGTTTTGACGCCGGTCGGTACTTTCAAGATTGCTTCAACGACGGCCCGACCGTTGACAGGAGCGCTGGTCGGAATGCGAAGAAGCTCTTCGGCGTGTGCATCAGGCACGATGACTAACGCAGCCGCGGCGCAGCTTGCGGCAAGGAAAACGCGTGTGGCGACGCTGGAGAAGGTTTGGTAGGTGAGCATTGCTTCTGTTCCTTTCTACGGTATGCCGGCCGATGAGTCAGTGTTTGAGGAGTCGGACATGATGCGGTAGTGCTCAAAGGAGTCAGGCTCGGTTTTCCGGCCAATATCGAGTCTGGTCCCTTTAGTTCCTACGCCAAATAAATTTCAAAATCTCCATCACATCTGAAAATTTGGCTCGGTATCTCAAAGCAATCCATTGCGAGTCTAAAGTTTCCCTCAAAATGCGTCCCTTCCAATACTCCATCAATCAAGACAAGCGCTTTGAAATTCAGATCCACTGGCAAAACCTGCGTTTCCCAAGTTTCTAAGTTCAAAAGCTCTTCGTTTGCAGGGAACGTAAATTGGCGCTTATACATGAACTGCGTGGGATTGCTTCGCTGAGTTGAAAGGCTCGAATCAATGCTGAACATTTCGAACTTGTTCATTCCCAGTCTTTCGGTCATTTGCTGCAGTAACCGAAGTGGTGCCATGCTTTCTACATAGGCAATGATCTGCCCGCTTTCATCTCGTTGAATTGAGCCGCCGGTAATGTGCGTCTGGAGTTGCAGCAAAGCCTTACTTGGAAGATTTGCTGCTTTATAGCGAATAGCGCCGTGCAAAATGCGCGCGACTGAGCGAAGCCCTGGCCCTAGCGGCGGCCTCGCATCAATTACCAACTTCGGGAAAGCCCCACGTATTGCCGCAGGACTCAGCAGTCGATCCAACACAGAAAAGCTTGCGTCGAACTCATCACATCTCAGCTCAAATATCGACTTTGTATCTGGTCCTAAAGAAGTTTGAAACACTCTAAGCAGCCGGCCATTACAGATTGCAAAAAGCACTGCACGAACTTCCGGATGTGATGCGTAAGAATACGCCTGCTCTATTGCATCTAAAGTGAAATCTTCAGATGGCGGCTTTGCTTCAATGACCCAGCGAATAGGGCCTTCAACTTCCAACACATAATCAGCCTTACCTCGCAAAACAGGATCAGTTTCCTTCTTATGACCAAGAGGTTTTTTGGGGTACCGAAGAGTGAGCTCGCGGAGAATATTATTGGCCGTGCCGGATCGATATCCCAGGCGACGCAAGAGTGGAGCAATAATCTCCTCTCGCACATCCGCCTCATTAAATGTATCAATCTGATCCATGCGAAAACTTGGCCAATAAATGTCAAATGCACAAAACTCACATTAACTGAGCTTCACTCCTGCCCGCACCACCCCCGCTTTCTCATGCCGCACCGACACACCGACTTCACCACCTTTCGGCGACTTCACCACCCAAACAAACTTCGTCCGATCCGCCGTCGGCGTGGTATCAGTCCAGAAGCTCATCAGCGTGTGCTTGTAGGCGCGGCCTTCGAGTTCGCCGTTCACTTCACGCAACTTTCCTGATACCAGCGTGGCGCCTTCCGGCAGCTCGATCTCGCCGATGACACCGCGCGATTGCTTCCGCTGTTGCGCACGCTTGGAGACGTAGCTCGGCAGGTAGCCGGTGTTCTGCACGCCGACCTCGATGCGCCAGGTGTCGCCCCCCAGTGGCTCAGCCTTCGCATGCACCAGTTCCAGCTTGGGCGAGATCATCGTGTTCCAGATCAGCCAGTCGGGGAATTTGGCGATCTCTTTTTCCAGCAGATGCGGCGGCGGATTGCGGAAGGCGAAGATTTTGTTCCAGCCACCGATCTCCACTTCGCCCAACTGTGGGTGGTTAAATTTGTACCAGTCGACATAACCCTTGCCCTGCAATTCCTTGTCGGCCCAGGCCAGCATTTTTAGGTCGTCCTCCACCGGATGATCGCGGAACCAGTCGATGTATTTGTATTCCTTGATGCCGGCTTCGCGCATCGGGCACCAGATTTCAATGGTCCATTCGTATAGCCCGAGATGTTCGTAAATCCAGTCGAAGGTGCCGCTGATCACTTCTTTCGGGTGATAACGGAACTCGTGATAAACGCTGATGTTCGGGTAGCCGGTGATCTCGGTGCCCTTCTCGCCCTGCTTCTTGTAGGTCCACAAATCTTCGGCCGGCAATTCGTCGTCCGGCTGGGTGGAGAACGGCCGCAGCAGCACACCGCTCCAGGTGTGGAACGACAGGCCGCCGGTGATATTCGGATGATGGGTGATGAAATGCACCACCGACCGCACTTCGGGTTCCGACGTTGGATACGGACCGGCACCGAGTTGCTCGAACTCCTGCCGCCATCCCGCCGGGAAATTGCGGTTGAGGTCCAGCGCCTGCTTGTCCTTGTTCACCTTGATGGTGAAGCCGTCGTAATCGCGCAGCTTTCCTTCCGGCAGCATGCGGTAGTACTCGCCGCCGTATTCGGTTGGCCCACGCGCCACCATCAGCCGCGGCTCGGTTTCATGACACTTCCAATTGCCGTTCGGGTCCTTGATGCGCATCGAGAGGATGCGACCATCGCCGTCAACATCCTCGATGTCCAGGCCTTCGATATGTTCTTCATCGTAGGGATAAGGACGCGTGGATGAGCGCACGATTTTTGGTGTGTCCCGCATTGCCCATTCCGCGCCATCGGGGTTGATGCGCGGGCAGATGTACATGACTCGCGTGTCCAAGCAGCGCGTGATGTCGTCGCGCTTGCCGTAGTTTTTCGTCAGCGTATCGATCAGGTACAGCGCCGCCGCGCCGCCCGCCAGCTCGCTGGCGTGAATATTGGCGTCGATCCAGTAAGCCGGCTTGTCGGCCGCCGGGCCGGTATCGAGATTGGTGACGGTGACGACCCAGATGTCGCGGCCCTCGTGGCTCTTGCCTATGCTCTCGAGCGAAAGGAGCCTGGGAAATTCCTTGGCGAACTGGTGAAGGGCTTCGGTGAATTCGGCGTAACGGTAATAGCGATCAAATTGAAGATTCATTATTTTTTGGCTTGAGAGTGAGCTAAAGATCCGGTTCGATTTTCGCACGCCTGCCGAAGTGAAATGTTTCCCAAACAGGTAACAGTTTGTGCCTTCACCTTCCAAGGTTCGGACCAAACTCAAGCACTGGAGCGGTGTTCCAGACATTTATGTTCCGAACACCGCTCCAGTGCTTGAGTTTTATCTTTGTGCCGAGATGACAATTGAACCTGTTCGCGCTATGCTGGTCACTATGCGCATGACGTCTTTTCGCAAACTGCTGCTGATCTGGATGATCGCCTGGTTGCCCCTGTCCGGGGCGATGGCGGCGGTGATGCCGTTTGGCGTGGCCAAGGCGAAAGTTGCCGTAGCTGAGACCATGACAATGGCCGCAGCAATCGATACGGCCGATGATTCAATGTCCATGCCCTGCCATTCCCAAGCGAAAGCCGGCGATCAGCAAAGCGGCCATTGCAATCATTGCGAGCTCTGCCATCTTGCCGGTTCGATCATGCCACCCGCGTTGCCGAAGGTGGATGCGAATACGATTCACCGTTCGCCACCGGCGTTCGTCCGTGCGGACTTCATCAGCTTCTTCCCCGAGCAGCCGCAACGGCCGCCGCTAGCTTCCCGCGCCTAGTTTTTCCTCGCCGGGAGTCGTTCCAACTTTCAGCTGACCTGCCACGCAGAGTTTTCTGCGTTCGCGTCACGCACTCTCCCGGCCGTTTCACGCAACTGCGGAGAGCACCATGTTTCGAATGCCGATTTTTCTGTTCGTACTCCTGTCCTCGCTGACGGTGGCAATTGCGCGTGCACAAACCGCGCCACCCGTCAAAGCGGAACTACAGCCAAAGCCGCCTGTTGCGGACAGGGCCAGCACATTCCACTCCACCTTCGACAACTACAAGCGCTTCGATGCCGAACTGCCGCTTAGCGACTGGCGCAAGGTCAATGAAACGGTGCACGACCGAGGTGGCTGGCGCGCCTACGCCCGCGAGAGCGCCAAGGCAAATGCGGCCGCAGCCAAACCGGCAGGAGAAAGCAAGTGAGCGCGCCCCGCAACGGCGCCGTGCTCGCCGCATTGGCGCTGGCTCTTGCCGGCTGCGCAACCAGCACACTCGAAACTGACGCCGCCTTTGTTGACGGCTTCGCCAAGCAACAATGGAATGCATCAGCCAAGCTGCAAGCCAGTGAGGAAGATCGCAAGCTTGCGCGGGCACGCGTGGAGCGCTTGCTTGAACATCCTCTATCAGTAGATGACGCCATTCTTCTCTCGCTCGACAACAGCCCCGCCTTTCACGCGATGCTGGCCGAAGGAATGCGCGCCTCAGCGTCGGCCACGCAATCAGCGCGTCTCGCCAATCCGGTATTCACCTTCGAGCGATTGGCGCGACGCGAGCACGGCACGGTTGATCTCGATATCGGCCGCATGCTGTCAGTATCACTGCTTGAACTGATCTACCTGCCCGCGCGGCTGGAAGCGGCCGAATCGGCCCGGCAGCAGGCGCGACTGACCGCCGCCGCCGCCGCGGTGGAAGCCGCGACCAGCGCGCGCCAGGCGTGGGTGCGCGCGGTCGCCGCCGAACAGTCGCTCAAATATTTCGGCCAGGTGATGGATGCCGCCGACGCCAGTGCAGAACTGGCGAAGCGCATGTATCAGGCCGGCAACTTCAGCAAGCTGCAGCGCGCGCGGCAGCAGGCGTTCTACGCCGATGCGGTGGCGCAGTTGGCGCGCGCCAAACAATCGGCGACGGCCACACGCGAAGCGCTAGTCCGCGCGTTGGGCCTCAACGCCAGCCAGGCGGCCATGCTGAAACTACCAGAACGGTTGCCCGACCTGCCGACAAGCACAAAGGCTGCGCAACTCGTCGCGCAAACAGCAATGACGCAGCGCCTCGACGTGCAGATCGCAAAATCGGAGCTGGAAGCGCTAGGCAGAAGAAATGGTTTCAACACCGCCACCAGCTTCGTCAACGCGTTCCACATCGCGGGCGTACGCAACAACGAAACAGGCAAACCGCCGCAACGTGGCTACGAACTGGAACTCGCACTTCCGGTATTTGATTTCGGCGATGCATCGCGCGCGGCCAATCAGGCCACGTATCTCGCCGCGCTGAACCGCGCCGCTCAAGTGGCCATTGATGCCGAATCGCAGGTGCGCGAGCAGTACGCCGCCTGGCGCACCGCGCACGACATCGCCAGTCACTACCGCCAGGAAATCATTCCGCTGCGCAAAGCGATCGCCGATGAAACGCTGCTCAAGTACAACGGCATGCTGGTCAGCGTTTTCGATCTGTTGACCGAATCGCGTTCGCAGATCGGCAGCGTGATCCAGGCGATCGACGCCGAGCGCGATTTCTGGCTGGCCGATGCCGCCCTGCAAGCCACGCTGCTCGGAAAACCCATGACTGTTGCGGTCACGGTCGCAAAGATCGAAGCGCCCGCCTCTGGCGTCGCGCACTGACAACAAGGAACTCTCATGACCGACAGAAGACAATTTCTCTCCGGCGCTGGCGTGCTGTTTGGCGCCGCCGCCGTCAGCAAGGCTGCGATGGGCGCGGTGCCTAAAGCACCGCTGCAAACCAGTGCTTCGACGATATTGCCGCGACAACCCAGCAGCGGACGTCCCTACAACCCGGTGGTTACACTCAACGGCTGGACACTACCCTTCCGCATGAAAAATGGCTGGAAAGAATTTCACCTGATCGCCGAGCCGGTGGTGCGCGAAATCGCCCCGGGCATGAAGGCGCGCCTCTGGGGCTACAACGGCCAATCGCCGGGGCCGACCATCGAAGTAGTGGAAGGCGACAAGGTGCGATTGTTCGTCACCAACAAATTGCCCGAGCACACCACCATTCACTGGCACGGCCAACGGCTGCCCGCCGGTATGGACGGCGTCGCCGGACTCACACAGCCGGCCATCGAGCCGGGGCAAACCTATGTCTACGAGTTCGAAGCACGGCGGCCCGGCACCTTCATGTATCACCCGCATGCCGACGAGATGACGCAGATGGCGATGGGCATGATGGGCATGTGGGTGACGCACCCGAAAAACCCGAAGTCGACACCGGGCTATCAGGATTGCGATCGCGATTTCTGCTTCCTGCTCAATGCCTACGATATCGAGCCCGGCAGCGCGGTGCCCAAGGTCAACACCATGCTCGATTTCAATCTGTGGACCTGGAACTCGCGCGCCTTTCCCGGCATCGATACGCTGGCGGTGCGGCTGGGCGATCGCGTGCGCATCCGTATCGGCAATCTCACCATGACCAATCATCCGATCCACATGCACGGTCACGAGTTCGTCGTCACCGGCACCGACGGCGGTTATGTGCCGCCCGCCGCACGCTGGCCGGAAGTAACCACCGACATTGCCGTCGGCCAGATGCGCGCAATCGAATTCGTCGCCACTGAGCCTGGGGACTGGGCGTTCCATTGCCACAAGTCGCATCACACCATGAACCCCATGGGTCACGACGTGCCGACCATGATCGGCGTCGATCACAAGGATGTGGTCAACAAGATCAACAAACTGATACCCGAATACATGGTGATGGGCGAGCGCGGCATGGCCGACATGACCGAAATGGAAATGCCGTTGCCCGACAACACGCTGCCGATGATGACCGGCAGCGGACAGTTCGGCGCCATCGGCATGGGCGGCATGTTCACCACCATCAAGGTACGCGAAGGCCTGGCGCGCGGCGACTACAAGGATCCTGGCGATTATGCCTTCCCGAAAAACACGTTGGCCTACGAATGGACCGGCGAATCGATCAACCCGGTGCGAGCGCCGAGTTCACGTGGTGGGGAGATCGACCCCGCCACCGCTCGCGTACGTGGGCTGCGCAGCGCACCGGCACCCACGACTGCGCCGCCCGGCAAGGAAATCACCGTCACCGTGAAGAAACCCGGCGGACACAGCGGCCACCAACACTGAAAGAGATCTCCCATGAAAATACGCATACCCATGTTGTTTGCCGCACTGGCCGGCATTGCTTTCGCACTTGGTGTCATTGGCACGGTCGCTCACGCACACGATGGCGCGCACCAAAAGAAAAAACCGGTCGCAACAAAGGAGCAGAAGGAATGGGGCATCGCCGGCAACGCAAGCGAAGCCAAACGTGTGATCCGCATCGTCATGTCGGACAGCATGCGCTTCACTCCGGACCGGATCGAAGTGAAACAAGGCGAGACGGTGCGCATCGAAATGAAGAACGAGGGCAAGCTGCTGCACGAGCTGGTCATCGGCACCAAAAGGGAACTGGATGAGCACGCCGCACTGATGCTGAAGTTTCCCGACATGGAGCACGATGAGCCCTGGATGGCGCACGTGCCGGCCGGCAAGAGCGGTAGCCTGGTCTGGAAATTCAACCGCGCCGGTAATTTCGATTTCGCCTGCCTGATCGCCGGCCACTATCAGGCAGGGATGGTGGGCAAGATTCGCGTGGTTGCGAAGTGAGCATGGCTCGACATCGCTTCGTTTACATCGCACCTGCAAACCTCAACCTCAAGGAAAACCAATGACCCAATTGCGAAACCGAACCGCTGCACGACAAGTCTTCCCGCTACCGCTCGCCACGCTGCTGGCCTCACTGATCATCGCCCTGCCGCTATTTGCGCCGGGCAGCGCGCGCGCAACTGCCCCGGTCGCGGCCACTGACGCACCGATGACCGCCGCCGAAGTGCGCAAGATCGACAAGGACACCATGAAGATCACGCTCAAGCACGAAGAGATCAAGAACCTCGACATGCCGGCCATGACGATGGTGTTCCAAGTGAAAGATGTTTCCCTGCTCGACAAGATCAAGACTGGCGACAAGGTAAAATTCGCTGCTGAAAAATCCCGCGGCGGCTATGCCGTGACTCACATCGAGGTAAGCAAATGAAAACAGCAGCACTGATCCTGGCGTTGGCGATGCCGACCGCTGCCATGGCCGACATGGTCGACCTGAAGTGGAACGACGGTGCCTTCTCGCATAAGGCAAAGATTGCACCGAAAAAATTTCTCGAAATCTGCGGCAAGCTGAAGAAAGACCAGCGCGTCGGCTGGAATTTCAACGGCAGCGCGGCAACGGATTTCAATATCCACTATCACGTCGGCAATGACGTGGTGTACCCGGAGCAGCGTAAGGCCGTCGCCAAAGCCGAGGGCACACTGGTGGTGGCGCTGGATCAGGACTTCTGCTGGATGTGGAGCAATCGCGGCGATGCGGTTGTAGACGTGGAAGTACAACTGAAACAAGCTACCAGCAAATAAGCAGACTTAAAACAGCACCGGCCTGAAACCTAGCACTGGTGCGGCTTTCCGAGGATGTATCCTGGAAATCCGCACCAGTGCTGGGTTTCAGGCCGGTGGCATGTTCAGTTTTGGAACGTCAGGTTTTCTTGACCTTCTTCCACACCCATGGCCCCACCACCATCGCCAGCGTAATGGCGAGCAGCGTCGCCGACAGCGGCTTCTGCAGGAAGATCATCCAGTCGCCCTGACTGATCGACAACGCACGGCGCAACTGCGCTTCCGCCAGCGGCCCCAGGATCATGCCGATGATTACCGGCGCGGTGGGAAAGTCGTAACGACGCATGACGAAGCCGAGCAGGCCGATGACATAGAGCAGGAAGATATCGAACGCCGACTGCCGCATGCCGAAAACGCCTAACGTGGCGAAAATCAGGATGCCGGCGTAGAGCTGCGGCTTCGGAATTTTCAGCAGCTTTACCCAGATGCCGATCAGCGGCAGGTTCAGCACCAGCAGCATGACATTGCCGATGTACATGCTGGCGATCAGCGCCCATACCAGGTCGGCGGAATTGACGAACAGCAGCGGCCCGGGTTGCAGGCCGTACTGCTGGAACGCCGCCAGCAAGATGGCAGCAGTTGCCGAGGTTGGCAGACCCAGCGCCAACAGTGATGTCATGGTGCCGGTGCTGGAGGCATTGTTGGCGGCCTCGGGACCGGCCACGCCTTCGATCGCGCCCTTGCCAAACTCCTCCGGATGCTTCGACAACTTCTTTTCCATTGCATAGGAAAGGAAGGTGGGAATCTCGGCACCCCCGGCAGGCATGGCACCGAACGGAAAGCCGACTGCGGTACCGCGCAGCCATGGACCAATCGATCGTTTCCAGTCCTCGGCTTTCATCCAGATCGAGCCGGTCATCTGCATCAGTGATTCCTGAACCTTGTAATCCTTCGATGCGGTCCACAGTGTTTCGCCCACAGCAAACAAGCCGACCGCGACAGTGACGACTTCGATACCGTCCAACAGCTGCGGAATCTCAAAAGCGAATCGCGCCGTGCCGGATTGATTGTCGATGCCGACCAGACCGATCGCGAGACCGATGAACAAAGCGGTGAGCCCGCGCAGTGCCGATTCGCCCAGCACCGCCGAGACGGTGACGAAGGCCAGCACCATCAGTGCAAAAAACTCCGGCGGGCCGAACTGCAATGCCACATCGACCACCAGCGGCGAGACGAAAGTCAGCGCGACGGTGGCCAAGGTTCCGGCCACGAATGAACCGATGGCGGAAGTCGCCAGCGCCGGCCCCGCCCGCCCGCGCTTGGCCATCTGGTTGCCTTCCATCGCGGTGATGATGGTGGCCGATTCGCCCGGTGTGTTCAGCAGGATGGAGGTGGTGGAGCCGCCGTACATCGCGCCGTAGTAAATGCCGGCAAACATGATTAGCGCACCGGAGGGATCGACCTTGGTGGTAACCGGAAGCAGCAGCGCCACCGTCACAGCCGGGCCGATGCCCGGCAACACACCCACCGCCGTGCCCAGCGTGACGCCGACAAAACACCACATCAGGTTCTGCAGCGTCAGTGCCAGCGAAAAACCTGACATCAATGAATTGAGGATTTCCATGCTGTCCCTTCCCGGCGATCAGAATGGCAACAGACCGGCCGGCAAGCTCAGGCCCAGTCCGTAGTTGAAGAATGCATAAGTAAGGCTCGCGATCACCAGCCCGATCAGTGCGTTCTGCACCCAACGCATGCTGCCGAAGCCGCGCGCGGTCATGACGAACATCACCACACCGGCGATCACGAATCCGGCCGGCACCATCAGGATGCCGTTGATGATCATGGCGGCGCTGATCCAGGCAAACGCCGGCCAATGCGTGGGCGTGGCCGTCGCCTCCTCTTCATCAACATCCTTGAAGCCGCTAAACCAGGCCTCCTTCAACAACATCAGGCCCAGCAAAATCAATCCGCCGGAGACAATCGCCGGCACCAATCGCGGGCCAACCTTTGCATAACCGGTGGCTTCCGGCAACTGCATGGTTCCCAACGCCATCAGCACACCCAACACCACCACACCGGCCGCGATCAACAACTGGCCGGTTCTTCCCTTGCGGGTTTCCGTCGATGCCATGAATCTCCCCTCCAGATTGCACCAGATGCGCCGCAGTGTTTTTTGTGGCGGCGCAAAAACAAGACGCCCTCGTTCCCCAAAAAACGAGGGCAGCGACAGCTTATTTCTTCAGGTTCAGCTTGCCGAGAATGTCGCCGATGCGCTTGTTTTCTTCGTCCATGTACTTCTTGAAGTCGTCACCAGCCAGATAAATGTCGGTCCAATCATTCTTGGCCAGCACTTCCTTCCAAGGCGCGCTCTTGACAGTCTTGTCGATCGCTGCAAGCAACTCTTTCTTCTGCGCATCGGTAATCGCGGGCGCGCCAAACACGCCGCGCCAGTTGAACAATTCGACATTCACGCCCTGCTCTTTCAGCGTTGGTACGTCAATGCCCGCGACGCGCTTGTCGGCGGACAACGCCAGCGCGCGGAATTTGCCGGCCTTGATCTGCGCCGAGAATTCGCCATAACCGGAAACGCCCACCGTGACGTGACCGCCAAGAATGGCCGCTTGCGCCTCGCCACCGCCGGCGTAGGGAATGTAATTGACCTTGGCCGGATCAACGCCCACTGCCTGCAGGATCATGCCGGCTAGAATGTGATCGGTGCCGCCGGCGCTGCCGCCACCCCAGGATACAGAGCCCGGATCGGCTTTCACCTTGGCCATCAGATCGGCCAGCGTCTTGATCGGCGAATTGGTCGGTACCACCAGCACTTCATATTCACCGGTCAGGCGGGCCAGCGGTGTCACCATGCCGAGGTTGACGGCGGATTTGTTGAGAATGATCCCGCCGACCATGACCATGCCGCCGGTCATGATGGCATTGCCGTCGCCCTTGGAGGTATTGACGAACTGGGCCAGGCCAATGGTGCCACCTGCGCCGCCCTTGTTATCGAACTGCACGCTCTTGACCACGCCCGCTTTTTGCATGGACGACGCCAGATTGCGGCCGGTCTGGTCCCAGCCGCCGCCCGGGTTCGCCGGGATCATGAACTTGAGACTGTCGAAAGCGGCTGCCGACGTCGCAGCCACGAGCGCTGCCGTGAGCGCACCGATACGGATCAGGTTGGAAATACTCTGCACAGGATTCTCCTCGAGTGATGTTTTAACAACAAAGATGCGGAACAAAAAATCTTCCCGGTCCAATCAATGGCGTCTGCCATGCCCGCCGTTGTCGCCGGTGAGTGAGTTCAAATCGCTTTCTCGGCTCGCAGCCGGGCAATTTCATCGTCATCGTAACCCAAGTTTTGCAACCACGTCGCCGTCTGCGCGCCGAGCGCGGGCGGCGCTGCGGACGGCTGCATGGGCTTGCCATCGATCAGAAAACCGCCCCTCGTCACATGAGCGGCTTTTTCCAGCCCGGGAACATTGGCCAGATCGACCACAAAATGCCGTTCGCTGACTTGCGGCTGCGCCAGAATTTCCGGTACCGACAGTATCTGCCCCGACGGTACACCAGCCGCGTTCAATCGCGTTTCCCACTCGGCCGCGGATGCAGTGACCAGTCCCGCCTCGATTTCAGCCTTCAACGCATAGCGATTCTTCTTGCGCGCCTCTCGCTGGGCAAAGCGCGGATCGGTTTTCAACTGCGGGCGTGCAATCTCATCGCACAAAGATTCGAACTGCTTTTGTTCGTTGGCGGCAATATTGAGCAAACCTTGCCCGGTACGAAATGCCCCTGACGGCGCGGCGGTGAAATTCTCATTGCCCATCGGCTCCGGTGCTTTTCCGGTGGCCAGATAGTTGGACACCACCCAACCCATCGACGCCAGTGTCGCCTCCAGCATCGACACGTCGATCATGCAGCCCTCGCCGGTGCGCGCCTTGCCCGCCAACGCGGACACGATCGCGAACGCGGCAGCCATGCCGCCGATGGTGTCGCAGATTGGAAAACCGGCGCGCAATGGCGCTGTCTGGGCGTCGCCAGTCACGCTCATCAAGCCTGACAGGCCTTGAATAATCTGGTCATAGGCCGGCCGGTCCGACCACGGGCCATCCTGGCCGAAACCCGAGATGGCGCAGTAGACCAGCCCCGGATTGACCTTCTTCAACACGTCGTAATCGAGCCCCAGCCGCGTCATCACGCCGGGGCGGAAATTTTCCACCAGCACATCGGCCCCGGCGACCATGCGCTTCAGAATCTCTTTGCCTTCGGCGTGTTTCAGATTAAGCGTGATCGACTGCTTGCCGGCGTTGACGGCGAGAAACGACACACCCATCAACTTCGCTGCCGCATCAGCATCGGCACCCAGCCGGCGCGCGAGATCGCCCCCTTGCGGCGATTCGATCTTGATCACCTCCGCTCCCATCAGCGCCAGTTGATAGGCGCAGAACGGACCGGCGAGAACATTGGACAAATCGAGTACGCGAACGCCTGCAAGTGGATGACTCATGATGCACGACACTTTAGCGATTGCGGCAGACGTGTCAACCGCTTAGCATGCAGTCAATAATTCGCCACGATCAGCTCAATCAAACAAGTCCATGAACGCTTCCGATCCTGCCCCTCCATCACGCGACCCCGCCGCCCTCGCTGCCGACTATTGGCGCACCGACATTATTGACATTCACCCCGGCACGATCCGGGTACGCGGCTACCCGATCGAGCAATTGATCGGCCAGATCAGCTTTCCACAGATGATCTGGCTGATGCTGCGCGGCGAACTGCCCTCGGCGGAACAGTCTGCATTGCTGGAGGCTGCGCTGGTAGCCTCCGTCGATCACGGTCCGCACGCCCCTTCGATTGCGATTGCACGCATGGCGGTGAGCTGCGGATTGCCGCTGAATGGCGCAATGGCATCCGCCATCAACACACTGGATGACGTACACGGCGGCGCCGGCCAGCAGGCGGTGGAACTGTTTCATGCCATTGATGACGCCATCGCCAAAGGATCGTCGCTTACGGACGCTGTTGCCGCGGAGCTCGATTCGTTCATCGCGAAGCACGGCAAGTTCATTCCCGGCTTTGGCCACCGCTTTCACCCGATCGATCCGCGCGCACCGCGCTTGCTTGCGCTGGTCGATGGTGCCGGATCGCGCGGTGTCGTTTCCGGCAAATTCTCGGCGATCGCGCGTGGCATCGAAAGCGAACTGCTCAAACGCAAGGGCAAGACCATTCCGATGAATATCGATGGCGCCACCGCCGTGATTTATGCAGAGCTGGGATTTGCACCACCGCTGGCACGCGGCATTTTTTGCCTGTCGCGCGCGGTCGGCATCCTCTCGCATGCGTGGGAACAAAGCGGCCGCGATGAGCGCAACAAGGGCCCGATGCCGCGGCAAATGCCGTACAAATACTCGGGCCATGCACCCCGCGACTTACCCGTCGACAAAACAAACTAAACCCATCGCACAAAAAAAATGCCCGATCCTGTTGGGGATCGGGCAAACCGCTCTCGGAGGAGAAATTGACGATGGAGTTAACCACCGCACTTACCTATTAGCATTCACCGTGCCAACTTTTCTCCCGCCATATTCTCTTTCCTGTTCAATGGTTTAACACTTCATACCAAAATATTGCATCGCACCATTTGCGCGCAGCAGCATGGTGCATGCGCGCTGAAATGGCTCACTCTCATTGCTTTGTGAGAGCTTCTTCCTGCCAAACCTTGCGGTACTTGCCGCGAATCGGCTGATAGAACGCGAGAATCTCGCGCAGGTCTTTCTCCGCATCGCCGCTCGGTTGGAACAAGGGTCCGAAGCCGACCACCTTGCGCGAAAAATCGAAGTAAGCCAGCAGCACCGGCACCTTGGCGCCATAGGCCATGTGCAAAAAACCGGTCTTGAATCCGCGATCGAGTTGACGCGTGCCTTCGGGGGCTACGGCCAGCACCAGTTTCTCCGCGCGATTGAACGCCGCAACCGTTTCGCCGACCACGCCATGCGGTTGCGAGCGATCGACCGGAATGCCGCCGATGGAGCGCATCCATTTGCCGAACCAGCCGTTGAACAAGGTGTGCTTGCCGAGAAACGACAACTTCACATCGAGTACGAACAGTGTCATCACGCCGACGACAAAATCCCAGTTGGTGGTGTGCGGCGCGACCGCGATAATAACTTTGGGCACATCCGGCAGGCTGCCTTCGATGCGCCAGCCGGACAAGCGCATCAGCGTGCGGCCGATGAAATTGGCCACCGGCGCATGGCGGCGTACATAGCTTGCCGGTACGAGAACGCTCATCGGCGCTCCAGCAAAACGGCTGCGGACAATTACTTCTTCACCGCCAGCAGGGCTTCGCGCAGCGAGTCTTCCGACAGCGCATTCACATTGGCGGCAACCGCCTCGGCCAGCGGAACAGCCGACACCGGCAGGCGCGCGATATTCACTTTCTCGACAAACTTGGCTGCCGCGCCTGCCACACGCAACAGCTTTTCGCGATCCGCCATCAGGATCTCGATTTCGCTGCGCAGCATTTCGACTTCCGGCATGTCATTGGTTTTCTTCATTTGCACAAATTCCTTTCAGCGTGCATTTTAGCGTGGAACCACCACGTTACCGTGCCGGTGCTATGACGATGCCCGCACCAGCGGCAGATTAAGCAGCAGGTTCTGCGGCTTCAGTTTCAGCTGCCGGTCTTCGGTCACCGCCAGCCCGAGGTAGACCGGCTTGCCGGCGACATCTGCCTGCACTTCCGCCGCATCGGCAAAGGTCAGGCGAAACAGCGAAATCAACCGCGCCTGTCGTGCCGCATCAACCTCATTGCCTTCATACAAATCGTTGAGAATCGCCGTCGATTCGATATCGAGCCCGGCATGCCAGCGCCATGATGGGTCTTCGACGTTTTGCAGCGGCTCTATCGAAACATCGACGCCGAGAAAATGCTTCACCCATTTTTCCAGCAGACGCGACAGCGCGGCGAGACCGTTGCGGCCATGAGTGAGATCGAGCAGCCACGCGTAACGGCTTTCGCGCAGCCAGTAGAGCTGCGCGTTCTCGTGCGACATCACGTCCATGCGCATTTCGCGCAGCGGCGTTCCTTGTTGCGCCAGCAGGCGGCCAATACTGCCAAAGCCGCCGGTCTCGGCAAAGGCCTAGATCGTTTCCGCGTCTGCGGCCAGCACCTGCCCTTCTTCGGTCGACACCCGCTGGCGGCGAAAAAACATTTCGCCGGCACGTAATTCGTAAGGATCTTCGCAACTATCAAGCAAACCGCGCACGATCGCGTGCGCCAGCAGATCAACGAACAGCGGCGGGATGTCGATCCTGCCGCTGCGAAACAATTGCAGGTAGTAGCGCTCCAGCGTCACCGCATCGAGCAGGCCTTTGCGGAAGCGCAGGAAGTGGCGGTAGTTTTCGATCGTGTCGGCGTCTTCGATGCGCGCGAGCTCGGACTCGGCGACAGTACGCTTCGGGTCATCGATCAGCGTTGCATGAAGCGCACGCTCGCCGGCACCGGATTCGGCAATCGGCGCCAGCTCCGGCCGCGCCAGCAGCAAGCGCAGGTAGTCCGGCGTGACGCGCAACCAGCCGTGATCGTTGCGTTGAAGCGCCGCGTAGCCGCTGCTTTGCCAGAAATCCTGCATCAGAACTCCGGCAGCCAAACACAAGCACTGGTGCGGGTTTCGGAGGGAAAATGTCTGAAAACCCGCACCCATGCTTGAGTTTTACTTTGTTTTGCGGGCATCAATTGGTCTTGAAATCGACATTTGCCATGCATGCACATTCGCATGTCACCGGTCAGTCGCCGGTGGCCTGACGAGCCGCGACCAGCGCCGGAATACCGGCGATAGCCGCCTTCAACATTTCCGCCGTCAGCGGCTTGACCAGATAGGCCGATGCGCCGGAGGCCAGTGCCTGCTTGCGCAAGGCACTGTCGTCGATGGCGGAAATCATCACCACATGCGAGTCGGCGTTCTGCGTCTGCGCCAGATTGGAAAGCAGGCTCAACCCAGACAGCCGCGGCATTCGCACATCGCAGACGATCAGGTCGTAGCGCGCCGACTGGCAGCGGCGCAACGCGTCCAGCCCGTCGAACGCCTGCTCGACATCGAAACCCGACTGACGCAATACATATGTGACGTGATCGATGATGGTTTCATCGTCATCGACAACCAGCGAGCGCGGTTTGCGGGGAGAAGAGTCGGGCATCGGCGTTTATAAGATTTGCTGCGGAAACTGTCCCATCGATGCAACAGGACTTGGGCTGAGTTTATCTGATTCCCACGCGACGCCCGAATGCTGCGATTTGCCCGCAATTTGCCCGCAATTCACGGGCTCAGGATTCGCCCGCCTTGCCGTCGATGGCGTCGAGAATCGCCTGTGCCGACGCTGGCTTGTGCAGGCAGGCAACCGCGCCTGCGGCCTGCGCCTCGCGGCGAAACTTTGCATCGGCCATCGAGCTGAACATCACCACCCGATGCGGCGAACCCGGCGGCAGCCGCAGATTGCGCAAAAAACTCAAGCCGGACAGACGTGGCATGCGCTCATCGCACACCACCACATCGAACGGTGCCAAGCGAAACGCATTGAGACCGGCCATGCCATCGGCACACACGGTGACCGCGTACCCGGCGCGCGACAACACGCCGGAAACAAACTCGGACATGGTGTCGTCATCGTCGATCACCAGCGCCCGCATTCCGGCGCCATTCACCTCACTCACGAACCGATCCCCTGCATCCGCTACTTCACGCAGTCAATGTAGTAGACCGGCTTGCCGTCGACTTCGTCTTCCACCAATCCATGAATATCGGTTTCGAAGCCGGGGAACTTGGCATTGAAGTCGCGCGCGAATTTCACGTAGTCGACGATGATCTTGTTGAAACGCTCGCCCGGAATCAGCAGCGGGATACCCGGCGGGTAGGGTGTCAACAATACGGCGGTGATGCGGCCTTCCAGCTGATCGATCGGCACACGCTCGATCTCGCGATGCGCCATCTTGGCAAAGGCATCCGCCGGCTTCATCGCCGGTTGCATGTCGGAGAGGTACATCTCGGTGGTCATCCTCGCCACGTCGTTAGCCTTGTACATATCGTGAATCTGCTGGCACAGATCCTTCAGGCCGACGCGCTCGTAACGCGGCTGGGTGGCGACGAACTCCGGCAGGATTTTCCACATCGGCTGGTTCTTGTCGTAGTCGTCCTTGAACTGTTGCAACGCCGTCAGCAAGGTATTCCAGCGGCCCTTGGTGATACCGATGGTGAACATGATGAAGAAAGAGTACAACCCGGTCTTCTCGACGATCACGCCATGCTCGGCCAGGTACTTGGTGACGATGGACGCCGGGATGCCGGTCTTGGCGAACTTGCCGGAAACATCCAGACCCGGTGTGACGATGGTCGATTTGATCGGGTCCAGCATATTGAAGCCCGGCGCCAGGTTGCCGAAACCGTGCCACTTGTCGTTGGCCTTCAGCACCCAGTCCTCGCGCGAGCCCAATCCTTCTGCGTCTGAAGCGAGCTTGTCCGGGCCCCAGACCTTGAACCACCAGTCCTTGCCCCACTCGTCATCGACCTTGCGCATGGCGCGGCGGAAATCGAGCGCCTCGACGATCGATTCCTCCACCAGCGCGGTGCCGCCGGGCGGCTCCATCATCGCCGCGGCCACATCGCAGCTGGCGATAATGGCGTACTGCGGCGAGGTCGAGGTGTGCATCAGGTAAGCCTCGTTGAAGATATGCCGGTCGAGCTTCCGCGTTTCCGATTCGCGCACGATGATTTGCGATGCCTGCGAGATGCCTGCCAGCAGCTTGTGCGTGGAATGCGTGGCATACAGCATCGTTTCCTTCGGCCGCGGTCTATCCTTGCCGATGGCGTGCATGTTTTTGTAGAAATCGTGGAACGTGGCATGCGGCAGCCAGGCTTCGTCGAAATGCAGATTGTCGATGTGACCGTCGAGTTTCTGCTTCAGCGTTTCCACGTTGTACAGCACACCGTCGTAGGTCGACTGCGTGATGGTGAGAATGCGCGGCTTGGCGGTCTTGTCCTTGATGAAGGGATTGGCGTCGATCTTCTTCCTGATGTTTTCCGGTTCGAATTCCGACAGCGGAATCGGCCCGATGATGCCCAGGTGGTTGCGCGTCGGCATCAGGAACACCGGATTGGCGCCGGTCATCATGATCGCGTGCAGGATCGACTTGTGACAGTTGCGATCCACCACCACGATATCGCCCGGCGCCACGTTGGCGTGCCACACCATCTTGTTTGACGTCGATGTGCCGTTGGTGACGAAGTAGCAATGGTCGGCATTGAAGATGCGCGCGGCGTTGCGTTCCGATGCCGCCACCGGGCCAGTGTGATCCAGCAACTGGCCTAACTCCTCCACCGCGTTGCACACGTCTGCACGCAACATGTTCTCGCCGAAGAATTGGTGAAACATCTGGCCGATCGGCGACTTCAAAAATGCCACGCCACCGGAGTGGCCCGGACAGTGCCATGAATAGGAACCGTCCTCGGCGTAATCGATCAGCGCCTTGAAGAACGGCGGCTGCACGCTCTCCAGATAGCTTCTCGCCTCGCGGATGATGTGACGCGCGACAAATTCCGGCGTGTCCTCGAACATGTGGATGAAGCCGTGCAACTCGCGCAGGATATCGTTGGGCAGGTGACGCGAGGTCTTGGTCTCGCCGTAAATGTAGATCGGAATTTCCGCATTCTTGAAGCGGATTTCCTCGATGAACTTGCGCAGGTTCAGCACCGCCGGATCCAGCTCCGGGCCGGGCGTGAATTCCTCGTCGTCGATCGACAGGATGAAGGCCGAGGCGCGGCTCTGCTGCTGGGCGAACTGGGAGAGGTCACCGTAGCTCGTCACCCCCAGCACTTCCATGCCCTCCTTCTCGATCGCCTCCGCCAGCGCACGAATGCCGAGGCCGGAAGTATTCTCCGAGCGGAAGTCTTCATCGATGATGACGATGGGAAAGCGGAATTTCATGGACGTTCTTTCGAGGGAAGGCAGGGTTGGTGCGCGGGATTATACGGCGCAAGACAAGCGGACTTGCGAAAAAATTAGGCTCGGGGTTGTTTGCGCCAGTGACTGAGCGACCACCGAAAATCCCCCTCACTCCCCCTTTTTCAAAGGGGGAAGCGATTTGCTGACATTCACTACTTCGCTGCTCAACTCCTCCCTTTGAAAAAGGGAGGGTTGAACGGGGAATTCACGCGGCATGCCGCGTGCCCGTGAAACGGTGGCCCGATGCAACGGGCCACGCGGCCTGCAAGGCGGGAGGGATTTGCGGTGCTCAAACTGGTCAGCAGCTTCTGCAAGTGCCACCGGCGACTTAAAAATGCTCATCCGGTTTCAAAAACCGCCACTGCCCCACCGGCAGATCGCCCAGTTTGACCTTGCCGATGCGAATCCGTTTCAACCCCACCACGGTGAGCCCGACCATTTCGCACATGCGGCGGATCTGGCGCTTCTTGCCTTCGCGCAAAATGAAATTGAGCTGGTCTTCGTTCTGCCAGCGCACCTTGGCCGGCTTCAATGCCTTGCCGTCCAGCGACAGGCCGTGGTTGAGGCGTTTCAAATCGCCATCGGATAACTTGCCGGTGACACGCACCAGATATTCCTTGTCCACGTCCGAGTCTTCGCCGATCAATTTCTTCGCCACGCGCCCATCCTGCGTCAGCACCAGCAAGCCGGTCGAGTCGATATCCAAGCGCCCGGCCGGCGCGAGCTCCTTCAGGTGCTCACGCTTGAACTCAACCGTCCAGCCCGGCTGCTGCGTCTCCGGCCGGATCAACACAATCGCCGGCTGATAGCCCGGTTCCGGCTGGCTGGAAACATAGCCGACCGGCTTGTTGAGCAGCACCGTCATGCGCTCGCCCTGCGCCGCCTGCGCCGGAAGATCCAGCTTCACCGCCGCGTTCGGCAGCACCTTGGTACCTAGTTCGCTGACGCGATTGCCATCGACAAACACCCAGCCGCGCTGAATGTATTCATCGGCCTCGCGGCGCGAACAAAGTCCGCGTTCGGACATCAGTTTGGAGAGGCGGATGGGTTGCAAAGGTTCCATGTATCAATCAGCTATTTCGTAAAACAAGACAATCATCTTCCCGTTCGCCCTGAGCCTGTCGAAGGGTTGAACGGGCCACCGCGCTTCAGCCGGATTTTCTCCCGCAAATGGAGCAATTTCCCGCAAGCCCATAGTTTGACGCATCAAGCGCCTTCATGCTTAAATCCGACCTCCTCGAAAGCAGGATTCGGGGCGGTTAGCTCAGCGGTAGAGCACTGCCTTCACACGGCAGGGGTCACTGGTTCGATCCCAGTACCGCCCACCAAAAATCAAAGGCTTGCGGCAATTCAACAAATAGCGAATTGCCAAAGTAAGCGCATAGTAGGCACAAAAAAGGCACTTCTTCGGCGGTCCAATAAATCGCCTTTTTTGGGGACACGTTGCCGTGAATATTGCAGCAGAAAAAGCCTTGGCAGCAAAGAGCAATTCCGGCGTCATCGCAGGCGCAATAGGGACTGCAATTTATGTCAGTCTCTTCGCCACCTACGTTTATCGAAATTGGACAAAAGTAGTGGCGCTAGACCCCAACGCATTAGGCGACATGATCGCTGGCGCCAGTGCGCCTCTGGCGTTTCTTTGGCTTGTGCTTGGTTATTTTCAGCAACAAAGGGAGTTGAGACTCAATACCGAAGCACTACGGCTGCAAGCGACCGAACTTGTACAGCAGACTGACGCCCTGCAAAAACAGCACGCCGAAACGGAAGAACTTGTAAAGGTCGGCCAAGCACAACTGCGACTTTCAAACATTCAATACAACCAGTCAATGCGCATCAAGCTTGCCCCAAAACCAAGCACTGCGTACTCCAGCGGCGAAACAGTGCTGGTCTTCCAAAATAATGGCGCTCCCGCGACTGACGTCCACGCCTCAATACTTGGTGTCCAAACTCCAGTCTTATGCAAGCCGAATGCTTACTTGGGCCGCGAAACGCAATTTAGGCTTATCTACGAATCGAAAATAGTTGCCGACAAGACAGTAAAAATACTTGTCGAGTACCGCGATGAAGTCGGCAATCCACGGCACTGCGAAATTGAAGCGACAAACGCGAATGTTCGCGTGTTGCCCAACGTAGTAGATGGGTTGATTTAGCCTTTGGAGGTGATTTGCAATTTAAAAACCCGCCGAAGCGGGTCATTAGCAGGCCGCTAAAAAAGGGGAAAAGTGCGGAGTAAATAGGGGCAGACACCACATGCGGCTACCTCGGCAGCACAACCACTCCTAAGCCACCATTCGGCGCGCCTTCCCGGGCATAAATACCCTGAAACCCGCACCAGTGCTAGAGTTTCAAAGTATCGAATAACAGCTACTTCGGCGCCTTCAACAACCCCACCGGTATTTTCTTCACCAGCGGCACCAGCTGATGCAGGAAAGCCGTCAGCGCTGAAGTCCTACGCCAAATCATCGCGATGCGTCTATGCGGCGCGGGGTCGGCAAACGGAATCAGCGACACATTGGGCGATGCGGGTGCCGGCGCATGCACGGAGAGCGCGGGCATCAGCGTCATGCCGACATTGGCGCTGACCATGTGCCGCAGCGTTTCCAGGCTGGTGGCGCGAAAGCCGGTGCGCTCGCCGGCGCCGGCCATCTGGCAGACTTCCAGAGCCTGATCGCGCAGGCAGTGGCCGTCGTCCAGCAACAGCAATCGCTCTTCGGCGAGGTCGTTGAGTTTCACGCGTTTGTTTTTCGCCATCGCATGCTGCTTGTTGACGGCGAGGACAAAGGTTTCCTCGAACAGGAATTCGGCGTGCAGCGTGTCTTCGTGAATCGGCAGTGCCAGGATGGCAGCATCGAGTTCGCCCTCATGTAGTTTCTTTAACAGCACTTCGGTCTTTTCCTCGACCAGAATTAACTCCAGCTTGGGGAAGCGCGCAACGATATTCGGCACGATATGCGGCAGCAGATATGGGCCAAGTGTGGGGAAAATACCCAGGCGCACGGTGCCGGATTCGGGATCTTTCGCGCGGTTGGCGATGGCTTTGATCTCATCGGCTTCGCGCAGGATGATGCGCGCCTTCGCCGCGACCGCCTCGCCCACTTCGGTCAGCATCACGTTGCGCGGATTGCGCTCCACCAGCGCCATGCCGATTTCGTCTTCGAACTTTTTCAGCTGCGTGGAAAGTGTCGGCTGCGAGACAAAACTCGCCTCGGCCGCGCGGCCGAAGTGCTTGTGGTCCGCCAGCGCCACCAGGTAACGCAAATCGCGCAAGTTCATGAACTCTCCATCGCTCCATCACGAAGGGACAACTAGGCAATAGCCCCCTTCAATAGATTCGATGATAGCAATACAGCGAGCCGATATTCGCCAAACAGGACAAAACCGTTTCAGGCTAAACTCTGCGCATGCAAAAATTCGGCTTTCGAATCCAGACCCACGCCGGGATGACGGTGGACAACCTGCTCATTCACGGCGTTGACCGCGAACAGGCCGAGGCCAAGCTGCGGCAGATGTATCACCGCTGCACGATTCTGGAATGCAAGGTGGTCGACGACCTGCCGCGCGGCGATGGGACCGATCTGGAAGGTGCGATCTCGCTGATCGTGGGCAAGGACAAGTAAGGCGATTGGTTTATTGCACGATTGGCCCGCGCTTGCGGCGGCCCCAACAAGGTGGGAATCAGGCAGCGATGGCGAGAAAATCGTTGGCCTTGAGTTCTTCGTAAAGCGCTTGATAATCCAGCGCGCCGCGGCTTCCCGGTGCGTGATCGAATACATCGGTCTCGGCAAACGGGCTTTCCGCCAGCGAAACGCTTTCCGAAATCCTGGTTTCGCACACGTCGCTACCGAAACGCTCGCGGAAAGCTTTGTCGATTTCCCACGACATCTTGCGGCGCGCATCGAAACGGGTGATGACGTAGCGGCGTTCGATGCGCTTTTTCAGTACCGGGCCAAGCGCATTCAGGGTTTTCTCAACCTGCAGGGCGCCCTTCACGGCGAGATAGTCCGCCGACACCGGCACCAGCACTTTATCGGCGGCAAAGATGGCCGACAGCGACAGCACGCCCAGCAATGGGCAGCAGTCGATGATCACCGGCCGCACGCCGTTCAGGTTTTCCCGGGTCAGCGCCAGTTTGAGGCGATTGAGCACGTTCGGCCCCTTGCCGAACTGGGTATCGACCTTGGCCAGCTCCAGATGCGCGGGGATCAGGCTCGAGTTACGCTCGGTCGCGCAAACCAGATCGGTGAGCGGCTTGTTGTCGCGGAAGAAAGCGTAGACGCTGGCGTCGCTGGAGGAAACGGTGACACCGGAAAGAAACGAAAGGTGCGCCTGCGGGTCCAGATCGATCGTCAATGGCGCCTCGCCGGCACGCGCGAGTGCAGCCGCGAGATTCAGCGCCGTGGTGGTTTTGCCGACACCACCTTTTTGATTGAAGACCGTAATGCGAGGCATGGTTTTCGCTACCTTGAATTTGGAAAACGCGGTTTACAAACGTTGTGAACTGCTTCTCAATCAGTGCGAAAAGTATTTTTATCACCGAATCAAATGTTTAGCAATGTTTTTTGAAGTTTATAACTAAAAGTACACGCTAACTTGCACCATCGGACCTACCTTTTTCGTCACATTGCGCAGAATTTTCGCGCTGCGATGCGACAAATTGATGGCAGACATACAAGGGGAAGTGAATTTTGTTAACCGCAGACAGCATTCTGAGAAAAACCGAAAAAGGCGTGGAAGAAATGGACACGCGCGCCTATCACCTGCCTGCCAAGTTGCGAGCCGCGCTGATATTGGTCGATGGGGAATCGAACCTGGGTGAGATTCTGGAGCGCTGCGGCGAGTTTGCCGAGCGGGTCGAGCAACAAATCGTGGAATTGCTGGAGTCGGGCTTCGTCGAAGACCTGACCAAATATGCCGAGGTTGAAGAGATGGAAGCTGAAACGGCAACCGAGGCGGAGCCGGTGGTCCGCGATATGCGGAATTTCTAGTTTCTAAAACGGGAAGCTCTGATTTATTCGAGTTCTAAGCCAGACTAGGTGCGAGGTCAAAAATGTCGACGCAGCATATGTGTTGATATGTAAGGAGACATTTTTGACCTCGCAACAACGTATGGCAACGAAATCGGATAAAGCAGAGCTTCCCTAAGGCATTGGCGGGACAACTGACAACCAATCCATATTGTTTTCGATCGGATCGGCCAACGGCTTGTTGGCATCCGCGAGATACGCCGGAAAACGTTTGGCCATCAATTCCAGCTGGTCGGTAAAAATACCGTCCACGCCCAGCGCCAGCAAATCGCTTACCCGATCAGGCTCGTTCACCGTATACGTGAGCACCCGATATTCCTTGCTGTGAAACAGCCGCACCAGGTCGGCCGTAATGTGCTGGTGGTGACAGTGGATCGACACGCAATCGAGTTCGGCCAGTATCTGCAGGTGTTCTTCAGCCGGCACTTTGATCAGATAGCCCATGGGCAACCCCGGTGCCGCCGCGCGCGCGGCCTTCAACGCATCGAGGCTGAAGGATGAAATCAGCGGCTTGACCAATCGGTCGCCCCACAGCTCAAGACAAAGCTCGGCAACGATACGACCGGTTTCAACCTCGCGCCCTTCGCACGGTTTGATTTCCACGTTCGCCATCATTCCGAGTCCGTGCAAATAGCGCGCAACCGCCGAGAAGCGCGGAATCTTCTCGCCGCGGAAAGCGTCGCTGTGCCACGCCCCGGCATCGAGATGCTCCAGTTCGGCCATGCTCTTGTCGGCGACTTTGCCCTGCCCGTTACTGGTGCGCTCCAAGGTTGAATCGTGCATCAGCATGGCGACCGAATCGCCGGACAGTTTCACATCGAACTCGACCGCTGCATAAGAGTGCTGATGGCCAACCTTCATCGCCGCCAGCGTATTTTCCGGAGCGAGACTGCCACCGCCGCGATGGGCAAACAAGGTCGGATACGGCCAGTTGGCGGGTCGAGCGGAAGAATGTGCCGTACTCACAAAGCCCTCCTCAAATGAGTGAAGCCAGCAATGGTCGCAACAGCAGAATTGCGCCAATCGAGTAGCCTGCGGCCAGCACGTCATCGAACATGACGCCGAAACCGCCTTTTATTTTGCGGTCGGCCAAGCTGATCGGCCACGGCTTCCAGATATCAAACACCCGAAACAGCAAAAACGCAATCAGCCACCAGCTCCATGTTGCCGGGGCAAAAGCCAGCACCAGCAGAAAGGCGGCGATTTCGTCGATGACGATGCCGCCGTGATCGGAAACGCCAAGTGCGCGACCGCTAACATCCGACGCCCAAATACCGACGATAAAAAACACCAGCGCGGCGACAGCAACCGCCGTAAAACCGCCCAACTGCGCCAAGGCGTAAATCGGGAATGCCATCAGCGTGCCCCAGGTACCAGGTGCCTTGCGAATCAGCCCCGCGCCAAAGCCCAGCGCCAGAAAGTGTGCTGGATGACTCAGCAGGAATTGTCGATCGGGATGCTTCATGACGAAAAATGATCGAAGCCCGCAGTTGCAATATGCATCGTCGCACCCCGCTCATCGCGAACCTGAACTCGTGGTTCACCCGCATGCATGGTGCCGATGCGGGTCAGCGGCACGGCGACTTCGGAAGAAATCACGTCGATACAACTGCGCATTGAAACCGGCGCCGTGAAACACAACTCATAGTCGTCGCCACCGGAAAGTCCGCAGGGAATCCGCGATTCCGGACCGACCGACAACAGCGCCGGCGACAAGGGCACATTTGCCCACTCGATGGTCGCGGCCAATTGCGAACGCTCGCAGATATGACCAAGATCGGCCAGCAATCCATCGGACACATCGATTGCTGCGGTAGTGATGCCGCGCAACGCCAATCCCAGTTCGACTCTCGGCACAGGCGTATGCAAACGCTCGGCCGCGCGGTCGAAAACATTGGGCTTCAATACCACCGTGGACTGCATGTGCTTCAACGCCAGCGCCGCGCCGCCGAGGCTTCCCGACACCCAGACGTCATCACCCGCACTTGCCCCGGAACGGCGCAATGCCGAGCCGGCCGGCACCTCGCCGAACACGGCTAACGTGATCGACAGCGGGCCGCGCGTGGTGTCCCCGCCGATCAGCTCGACACCGTACCTGTCCGCCAGAGAAAAAAATCCGCGCGCAAATCCAGCCAGCCAGTTTTCCTCCACCGAAGGCAGCGTCAGCGCGAGCGTCACGTAGCGCGGCACCGCCCCCATGGCGGCAAGATCGGAGAGATTGACGGCCAGCGCCTTGTGTCCGAGTTTTTCTGCGTCGGCATCATGAAAAAAATGCGTGCCCGCGGCAAGCGTGTCGGTGGAAATGGCCAGCTCGTGACCATCGGAAATCCGGATCAGCGCACAATCATCGCCGACACCCAGCACCGCTCTCGATGTCGGGCGGGTGAAGTACTTTGCGATGAGGCTGAATTCGGGCGTCATGGCGAATGCCCGGAAAAATCAGGGTTTGTCCGGCTTTGTAGTTTTGACCACACGCCGGGTTTTGGTCACCACCGTCGGCGTTTTTTTAGCGGGCTTCTTCGCGGCCTCAGCCGGATTGGCGGCCTGATAGGCAATCTCGTCGCCGCGAACGCCGGCTGCAATCTTGTCGAGCACGCCGTTCACATACTTGTGACCGTCGGTGCCGCCGAACGATTTTGCCAGCTCGATCGCTTCGTTGATGATGACGCGGTAGGGCGTTTCCGGCATGTTTGAGAGCTCGAATGCGGCGATCAGCAATACGGCACGTTCGATGGGACTGACCTCCGCCCATTCGCGGTCGATATGCGGCACGATGCTTTCTTTCAATGCGTCAGCATGCTTCATCGCCCCACTGACCAGCAGGGAAAACAGATTGGCGTCGGCTTTCTCAAAACCCTCCATCGCCGCATACTGCTTTTCAATATCCGCCAGACTCTGCCCGGCCAACTGCCATTGATACAGTGCCTGCAAGGCGAATTCGCGCGAACGGCGGCGTGCGCTTTTCATCGCGACTCCCTTGCCGCAGCAATGGCTTTCAGCGCATGCGCCATCTCGATTGCAGCGTGCGCACAATCGGCACCCTTCTCATTGACCCGTGCTTCTGCTTGCTCATCGGTATCGACGGTCAGAATGCCATTGGCGATCGGCACACCGGTCTCCAGCATCACATCCATCACGCCGCGGCAGCTTTCGTTGGATACGACTTCAAAATGATAGGTCTCGCCGCGAATGACCGCGCCAATGGCAATCAGCGCATCGTAATGACGGCTCATCGCCATGGTCTGCAGTGCAACTGGAATTTCCAGTGCGCCGGGTACGGTAATGTGATCGATATCGCCATCGGCCACACCTTTGGCTTGCAAGGCGCTGACGCAGGCAGCATTCATTTTCACCACCACCGGTTCGTTGAACCGGCTTTGCACAATGCCGATCTTGAAGCCACGGCCATCCAGATTGGGTTTGATCGAATTCAATTCAGACTGCTTTCAGTTTGCGTTCATTGCTCGGCGGCACATAGTCCACCACTTCCAGATCGAATCCGGCCATCGACGGGATTTTCTTCGGCCATGCCAGCACCCGCATCTTGCGTACATTCAGCGCGCGCAGAATCTGCGCGCCGATGCCATGCATGCGAGGGTCCCACTTAGCGGGACGCTTCGATTTGTCGGCCGTTCCGGCCCCGGTCGTCAATCGTTCCATAACCATTTCAGCCGTTTCATGCCGCCGCAACAGCACAATCACACCGGTGCCTTCGGTGGCGATAATGCGCATCGCTTCTGCCACCGAATAGGCGTGCTGGCCTTCGTCGAAATCGAACAAGTCCAGCGAGGTAAATGGCTCATGCACCCGTGTCAGCACCGGATTGCCGGGATGAATATCGCCTCGCGTCAGTGCCAGGTGTACTTCATTGGCTGTCTTGTCGTGGAAGGCATGCAGCTTGAACGGGCCGTACGGCGTAGCAATGGTTTTCACCGACACCTGTTCAACCAGCGTTTCATTGATCGAGCGGTAGCGGATCAGATCGGCAATGGTGCCCAGCTTCAAGCCGTGCTGTTTGGCGAATATCAGCAAATCCGGCAGCCGCGCCATCTCGCCGTCATCCTTGATGATTTCGCAGATCACCGCCGCCGGTGTGCGGCCGGCCAGTTTGGCCAGATCGCAGCCTGCTTCGGTATGCCCTGCCCGCACCAGTACACCGCCGGGTTTGGCCATCACCGGGAAAATGTGACCAGGCTGCACGATGTCGTCAGGCTTGGCGTTCGCCGCAACAGCCACTTGCACGGTGCGTGCGCGATCCGCAGCGGAGATACCCGTGGTCACGCCCGACGCCGCCTCGATCGACATGGTGAACGCGGTTCCGTGCGGGGTGCGATTGTCGGACACCATCAGCGGCAGGTTCAGCTGGCGGCAACGCTGCTCTTCCAGCGTGAGACAGATCAGGCCGCGCGCATTTTTTGCCATGAAATTGATCGCATCCGGCGTGACAAAATCGGCGGCCATCACCAGGTCGCCTTCGTTCTCGCGATCTTCGGCATCGACCAGCACTACCATGCGGCCAGCGCGAAGCTCGTCGATGATTTCCTGCGTGGTGGCGATATTCATTTCGGTATTGCTCACTTGCTTGCCTCGTCCTTGCTCATCATCCGCTCGACATAGCGCGCCAGCAGGTCGATTTCTAGATTGACCTTGGCGCCCTGGCGCAGCAGGCGAATAGTCGTCACCTGATGCGTATGCGGAATGATGTTGATTTCAAACTTCGCGGCGCCGCTGGGGGCGTCGCTTACTTTATTCACCGTCAACGATACACCATTGACCGTGATCGAACCCTTGCGCGCCACGAAGCGCGCCAAATCTTTCGGCGCCTCGATTTCCAGCCGCCACGAGGCGCCCAGATCTTCCATCGCGGTTACCAATCCAACCCCATCCACATGGCCGCTGACCAGATGCCCGCCCAGGCGATCGCCGAAGCGCAACGATTTTTCCAGGTTCACTTCCAGTCCCTGCGTGAGCCCGGTCGTCAGCGACAGCGTTTCATTCGATACATCGACCGAAAACGTTTCCGGACTCTTCGCGACCACAGTCAAACAACAGCCGCCCACCGAGATTGAATCGCCGATGGCGACATTGTGCAGACCTAACTTGGGCGCGTTGATGACGAGGCGCGTATTTTCGGGCGTGATGTCGGCCTTCTCGATAAATCCGGTGGCTTCAATGATTCCGGTGAACATGGCTAATCTTTCAAAACTTTTGCGGTGATACGAAGATCGGCGCCGACCTGCCGCAAATCGCTCACTTTCAATCTGGTCCGCTCATCCAGCTTTTTCAACTCGGGCAGCGCGAACAGGCCGCGCGCATTGTCGCCGAAAATGCTGGGCGCAACATACGCCACGATTTCATCGACCACCCCGGCCGCCAGCAGCGAAGCATTCAGTTTGGCGCCAGTTTCGACCATGACGTAGTTCAAACCCCGCGCGCCGAGCTGCTGCATCATCTTTTCCAGGTCAACCTTGCCTTTGATCGACTCGGTGGCAACGGTCATGATCTCGATACCCTTGGCCTGCAACTCGGCAATACGCGCCGGCGCCCCCGTTGCGGTGGCAATCAGGGTGTTGCCACCCTGCAGAATGCGCGCGCTGTCGGCAACATCCAGCCGGCTATCGAGCAGCACTCGCAGCGGTTGCCGCTCGCAGGGCACATCGCGCACCGTCAGTTCAGGATCATCGGTCATCAGCGTGCCGATGCCGGTCATCACCGCGCAAGCTTCAGCGCGCATGCGATGCACATCACGCCGCGCTTCCGCGCCGGTGATCCATTTCGATTCGCCATTGAGCAAAGCCGTCTTGCCATCCAGCGTAGCCGCCACTTTAAGCGTCAGCCACGGACGGCCGCGGGTGACGCGCGCGAGGAAAGCTCTCAGCGACTTCGCGGCTTCAGCTTCCATCAAACCCATATCAACCTGAATGCCGGCCTTGCGCAGATTGTCGTGCCCGGCGCCATTCACGCCATGGAACGGGTCATGCAAAGCAGAAATCACCCGCGCCACCTTCGCTTTGATCAGCAAGTCTGAACAAGCCGGACCACGCGATTTGGGATGCAGCGAACAGGGCTCAAGCGTGGAATAGACCGTAGTCCCCTCAGGAGACTCAGTGCACGCTTCCAGCGCCATTGCTTCCGCATGCGGACGTCCACCCTTCTGTGTGAAACCTTCGCCGATGATGCGACCGTTCTTGACGATCACACAGCCGACAAACGGATTCGGCGTGGTGATACAACGGCCGCGCTCGGCAACCGCCAGCGCGCGCGCCATCATGGCGTGATCGAAAGCAGAAAACATGGGGGATTATTTCTTTGTGACTTCGCGAATGGCGTCCTTGAAATCCTCGACGTCGGAAAAGCTTTTGTACACCGACGCAAATCTCACATAACCAACCTGATCGAGTTTTTTCAATTCGTCCATCACCATTTCGCCAATCTTGCGCGAGGGCAGCTCGCGCTTGGCTTCGTTCAATACCGTCTGCTCAATGCGTTCGATGGCTTCTTCCATCTTCGCTGTTTCCACCGGGCGTTTGTGCAACGCGCGGTGAAAACTGGTTTCCAATTTGCCGCGCGAGAAATCTTCGCGCTGGCCATTCGACTTCACGATGGTCGGCATACGCAGCTCTGCCGTTTCATACGTCGTGAAGCGTTTGTGACACACGGTACAACGGCGGCGGCGGCGGACCACATCGCCTTCCTCCGACACCCGCGAATCGATCACCTGGGTTTCTTGCGCGGAACAGAACGGACATTTCATTGCTTAATCCCCGTTTCGTGCCGCATCGTCAATCAGGCGCCGTAGACCGGAAACTTCTTGGTCAACGCGCTGACTTTTTCTCGCACCGTCGCGATGTTCGCTTCGTCGCGCGGATTGTCCAGCACATCGGCGATCAAGTTGGCAGTCAATTCGGCTTCCGCTTCCTTGAAACCGCGCGTGGTCATTGCCGGCGAGCCCAAACGAACACCGCTGGTCACGAACGGCTTTTCCGGATCGTTCGGAATCGCGTTCTTGTTGACCGTGATGTGCGCCGCTCCCAGCACCGCTTCAGCTTCCTTGCCGGTGATGTTTTTGGCGCGCAGATCAACCAGCATCACATGCGATTCGGTGCGGCTTGATACGATGCGCAGGCCGCGTTTGATCAGCGTTTTTGCCAGCACATCGGCATTCTTCAGCACCTGCTCCTGATAAGCCTTGAAGCCCGGCTCCAGCGCTTCCTTGAACGCGACGGCCTTTGCTGCGATCACATGCATCAGCGGTCCGCCCTGAATGCCCGGAAAGATGGCGGAGTTGATGGCCTTTTCCAATTCCGGCTTCATCAGGATGATGCCGCCACGCGGGCCGCGCAGCGATTTGTGCGTGGTCGAGGTCACCACGTCGGCGTGGGGAATTGGATTCGGATAAACACCCGCGGCGATCAAGCCTGCGTAGTGCGCCATGTCGACCATGAACACCGCGCCGACTTCCTTGGAAATTCTGGCGAAGCGTTCGAAATCGATCTTCAATGCATAGGCGGAGGCTCCGGCAAGAATCAACTTCGGCTTGTGCTCGCGCGCCAGCTTCTCGACCTGCTCGTAATCAATCTCTTCTTTTTCGTTGAGCCCGTAGCTGACGATGTTGAACCACTTGCCGCTCATGTTTACCGGTGAGCCGTGCGTTAAATGTCCACCCATGGCGAGGCTCATGCCGAGAATGGTGTCGCCCGGCTTCAGGCAACCGAAGTACACCGCCTGATTAGCCTGCGAACCGGAATTGGGCTGCACGTTCGCGGCATAGCCATGCACGTCGCCGCCGAACAATTTCTTCACGCGTTCGATTGCCAGCGTCTCGACCACATCGACAAATTCGCAGCCACCGTAATAGCGCTTGCCCGGATAACCTTCGGCATACTTGTTGGTCAGCTGCGAACCCTGCGCCTGCATCACCGCCGGGCTGGTGTAGTTTTCCGAGGCAATCAGCTCGATGTGATCTTCCTGCCGCTGGTTTTCCTTCTGGATGGCAGCGAAGATTTCCGGATCGACGATGGAAACGGTATTGGCGTGACGAAAGGCGGAGGACATGGAGAGCTCGGGGGCGGCGCAGCGGAAATTGCCCGCGCTTTATGATTGAAATTGGCGAAATTTTATCACGCCACCCCAGCATGCAGTGGTTTTGGCCCGTTGGCTACACTATCTGTCGCGCCGGCTGAATTGGCTCACCATCGCAAAACTCAAGTATTGGCGCGGTTTTCCAGTCATTTTTGCCCGGAAAGCCGCACCCGTGCTTGAGTCCTCCATTCAATTTTTCCATTGCTGAATTACCGCGCGCAGAAAGACCATTCGGGCAAAGCCGATATAATCGCCACAAAATAATCAGACAAACACCGCAATCGGGGACCTATTCGGGGGAACGACGTGCAAGCATTATTGAAATTGTCTCGAGCGATTGATGCGGTCACTGAAGTTATCGGCCGCTACGCCTATTGGCTTACACTGGTGGCGGTGCTGGTCAGCTCCGGCAACGCGTTAATCCGCTACATCTTCAACAACAGTTCGAACAAATGGCTGGAGTTGCAGTGGTACCTGTTCTCGGCCGTGTTCCTGTTGTGCGGTGGCTATGCCCTGCTGCATAACTCGCATGTGCGCATCGACGTGGTCTACTCGCGTTTCAAACGACGCACGCAGTTGTACATCGATGTTTTCGGCACGCTGTTTTTCCTGCTGCCGATGGCGATCCTGATCATGTATCTGTCGTGGCCGGTATTCATGAACGCCTTCAATAACGACGAGGTTTCCAGCAACGCCGGCGGCCTCATCGTCTGGCCTGCACGGCTGTTGCTGCCGGTGGGCTTTTTCCTGCTCACGGTTCAGGGAGTTTCGGAGCTGATCAAACGCATCGCCATTCTCAAGGGCATGATCCCCGACCCGGCCGAAGCCGAACACGGGCCGACTGCCGAAGAAGAATTGGCCCGCGCCATTGCCGAAGCGCGCGAGCAGGAAACCAGGCTGGCGAACTGATCCGGGACCGACATGACGCAATTTCTGATTCACAACATGGCGCCCCTGATGTTCTTGGGGCTGTTTGCCTTTCTGTTGCTGGGATATCCGGTCGCGTTCGCGCTGGCCGCCAATGGCATCGTATTCGGCCTGATCGGCATCGAGCTGGGACTGCTGCAACCGACGCTGTTCCAGGCCTTGCCCGAACGCATCTGGGGCGTGATGTCCAACGACACCCTGCTGGCAGTGCCGTTCTTCACCCTGATGGGCCTGATTCTTGAACGAAGCGGCATGGCCGAAGACTTGCTCGACACCATCGGGCAATTATTCGGCCCGGTGCGCGGCGGACTGGCTTTCGCGGTGATCTTCGTCGGCGCGCTGCTCGCCGCGACCACTGGCGTGGTGGCGGCATCGGTCATTTCGATGGGCCTGATTTCGCTGCCGATCATGTTGCGATACGGCTACGACCGGCGGCTTGCATCGGGGGTTATTGCCGCCTCCGGTACGCTGGCGCAAATCATCCCCCCGTCGCTGGTGCTCATCATCATGGCCGACCAGCTGGGCAAATCGGTGGGCGACATGTACGCCGGCGCTTTCATCCCCGGCATCGTGCTGGCGGGGCTGTATGCGGCCTACGTTGCCGGCATCAGCATCTTCAAGCCCAACTGGGCCCCGGCATTGCCGCCCGAGGCACGCGTGTTCCGCGAGCCCAATGGCGGCAGTGGTGTGCCGTCCCTGCTGGTGGTGGTGGTCATCTCCGCGATAATCTCGGTGTTGTTTGCCAAAAATGTCGATGCCATTGCCGGCATGCTGCAGCCGGTCTTCGGCAAGAAATTCGAGCTGAAGGGCATGGACGAGCTGATCGTGGTTTCGGTCGGCGTCAGCGTGGCGATCGCCTTTGTCGCCGCGCATCTCAATCACCTGCTGAAACTCGGCCTGCTGTCGAAGATCGCCGAGCGCGTGGTGTTTGTGCTGGTGCCGCCGCTGGCGCTGATTTTTCTCGTGCTCGGCACCATTTTCCTCGGCGTAGCCACGCCCACCGAAGGCGGCGCAATGGGCGCCACCGGCGCGTTCCTGATGGCGATCGCGCGCGGACGCCTCAGCTTCAAGTTGCTCAAGCAGGCAATGGATTCCACCGCCAAGCTCACCGCGTTCGTCGTCTTCATCCTGATAGGCGCGCGCGTATTCAGCCTGACGTTCTACGGCGTCGACGGGCACAAATGGGTTGAAGAACTGCTCACCCAGTTGCCCGGGGGGCAGGTCGGCTTCCTGATCGTGGTGAACATCCTGGTGTTCGTGCTGGCGTTCTTCCTCGACTATTTCGAATTGGCTTTCATCATCGTGCCGCTGCTGGGTCCGGCCGCCGACAAGCTGGGCATCGATCTGATCTGGTTCGGCGTATTGCTGGGCGTGAACATGCAGACCTCGTTCATGCATCCGCCGTTCGGCTTCGCGCTGTTCTATCTGCGCAGCGTGGCGCCGGCCAAGGACTATATCGACCGCGTGACGCAGAAAATTACCGCACCCGTTACCACCGGCCAGATCTACTGGGGCGCGGTGCCCTTTGTTGTCATCCAGCTGGTCATGGTGGGTCTGGTGATCGCGTTCCCGCAAATGGTAATGGTGTACAAGGACGACACGCCAAAGACCGATCCGGCGAAGATTGAAATCAACCTGCCGTCGGGCGGCACTACCGCCGATCCCACCGCGCCAGCAGCCGACGAAAAGAAAACCGACGAAGGCGACAACAGCGATCTGATGAAAGCGCTGGGCGGGAAGAGTGATTCCAAGCCTGCCGAACCGAGCAAGGAAGATGCGGCCGCCGACGACATCATGAAAGCACTGGGTGGCAAACCCGATACCCCGGCAAAGACGGATGCCAAATCCGATGCCGCGCCGGCCGCAAAGGACGCGGCCAAGCCGGCACCAAAGGGCAAGACCAAGGATGAGCTTGCTGCCGAGGAAATCGAGAAAGCTCTGCGCGGCAGCAAATAGCGTCTGGCAAACTCAAGCGCTGGCGCCGCCTCCAGGGCAAAAATGCCCGGCAACCCGCGCCAGCGCTTGAGTTTTGGCATTGGCATTTGCACCGGGATCGAGCCACCAGATCGCACAATCAACGCCAGCTGCATCGCCCGGCCCAGCCGCCATGCTGTCCAACTCTGCCGGCGCTGTCGGCGAGACCGGGAGCATTTTTTCCTGAACTGATGAGCTACTCATGATTATTTAAACGAGTAGGACACGCTGCCGAAGAACAGGCGGCCACGCGGATCGGTGTAGTTCGGATCGTAACCGGCGAGGAAGCTGTAGATCTGGTTCGACACCGGCGGATTGCGATCGAACAGGTTCTTCACGCCGAGCCTAATCTTGAGTTCCTTGGTCACAGCCCAGCTACCGGACAGGTCCCACAGCTCGTAGCTGCCGACGCGGCGCGGCTGACCGTTGGGCAGCGGATTCTGGTCCTTGTAACCCAGGTAGAAAGTCTGCGACAACGTCGCCGCCCAAGGGCCATTGTCGTAGTTGAAGGTCGCCAGATGCCGCCAGCGCTGCACTACCTGATCGTTGGAGAATTTGCCTACACCATCGACGAACGAACCGTCACCGCCGGTTTTGTAGTCGAGCACATACGTGCCATTCACCGAAACGCCAAACTTGCCAATCGATGTCGGCACACGTACGTCTACGCCGATATCGATACCGGACGTATCCAGCGTAGCGGTATTGCGCGGCCGTGCGTCGATCGACAGGATATAGCCCGGAATGCCCGGCAAGGTCGGATCGGCCGCGGCGCGGGTGATAAAGCGGCTGTAGAACACCGGGTTTTCGAAGAACGCGCCTTCGGAATAGGTGATCACGTCGCGCTTTTCGATCTTCCAGTAGTCCAGCGACACCGACACGTTCTTCACCGACTCCAGCACCAGGCCCAGCGAATACTGCCTGGATTTTTCCGGTTTCAGATCGGGATTGCCGCCGCGCAGCTTGGTCGGCTGGATGCCGCAATAGTCGGGGTTGGTGGTGTTGTCGATCGCACCGACCTTGATGCAGCCCAACAGATCGTTGTAAATGCCGTTGGTTTGCCCGGTGCGAACCGGGGTGTACAGGTCGGCCAGTGTCGGCGCACGGAAGCCCGAACCATATGAAGCGCGGACCAGCATTTCCTTGGCCGGGGTCCAGCGCAGGCCCAGCTTGGGATTGGTGGTACTGCCGATATTGCCGTTGTATTTGTCGTGACGCAGCGCCGCCTGCAGTTCCAGCGACTTTGTCACAGGCAAGCTCAACTCACCGAACACCGCATTGACATCTCGCTTGCCGCTGAACGCACTGGCGGCGCCGTCGCCGCGAATTTCGCCGGCAGCGAGCAATGCGGACGGGGTGAAGTCGAGCTTCTCGCGGCGAGACTCCAGGCCGACAGCCAGGGCCGCATCGCCGCCGTCCAGGGCGAACAAGCTGCGCGTAGCCTTGAAATCGAACGATGCCGTGGTGCCGGAGGAGTCGCGAGCGTTGTCGCGAATCTTGGTACCGTTCAACAGCGCCAGGCCGGCGGCGTCGGTAGGCCCGAACGGATTGATATTGCCGGTCAGGAAAGCCGCATCGAACGTGGACGTTCTTACATAGCCGTCGACATATGCATCCACGACATTCGATTTGCTGTAGTTGACTGCCGCATCGTAGTCCCAGCCGGCAGCGAGACCTTTGATACCGGCGACGATGCGCTGCGTGTCGGATTCGACTTCGTTGGTACGGCCACCGGCTTCGGTCAGGCGATAGTTAAGGCGGATCGGACCGGTGACGCTGTTTGCCGCCGCATGCGAGGCGGGATAGTAGCGGCCATTCGCCGGGTAATTCAGATTGGTGATGGTGAGCGGGCTGATGCGATACAGCGTTTCAGTCTTCGAATAGAGCCCTTCGACGAACAGAGTGGTATCGGTATCGAGGGCAAAATTTCCACGGCCGAGAAAAGACAATCGTTCCGACGCCGGAAAGATTTCCGTGTCCTGCATGTAATCGTAGTAACAGGCGTTGGGGCCAACAAAGCTGCCGGCGGCATACAACGTTGCCGGCGGGTTACATGCCGGTGCGCTCGGGTTCAGGCGTGAGCCGGTAGCTGAACCGCTGGCGCGGGTGCGGCGGTAATTGGCCGGATAAGTATTCGAGCTCGCCACATCCAGGTTGATGTCCGGCTGATAGGCGCCCTTGATCCAGCCACGCTGACCGGAGCGCAGGGTCTTGTTGTCCTGGTAATCCAGCACGCCGAATAGATTGAAGCGATCATTGTTGAGATCGCCGAACCCCGCCGAGGCGGTGAGGATGGTCTTGCCTGCACCACCATGCTGGGTATCGCTGGTATAAGCCGAAAGATCGACACCCTGATACTCGCGGCGGGTGATGAAGTTGATGACGCCGGAGATAGCGTCGGTACCGTACACGGCGGACGCGCCGTCCTTCAGCACTTCGACACGATCAATCGCGGCCGAGGGAATCGAGTTCAAGTCCACCCCGCTGGCGCTGCCAGGCGAGGCGAAGTTGGCAACGCGCCGGCCGTTCAGCAGGATCAGCGTGGAAGAAACACCGATACCGCGCAGATTGGCCCCGGCAAAGCCGCGCTGGCCCGCGATATCGGAAAAACTTGCGCCGTCCGTCAGCGCTGCCGAATTGGCCGATATCTTGGTCAGCAGTTCGGCCGCCGTGGTGGACCCGCCGCGAACGATTTCTTCGCGGGTGATGACCTGTACCGGCAGCGCCGTCTCGCCATCGATACGCTTGATGGAGGAACCGGTGACTTCGATCTTTTCCACTTTTTGCGTGGTCGAGGCCGGCGCCGGATCTGCGGTCTGCGCGCTGGCGGAGGCGCTCATCGCCAGCATGGCCATGGCGACCGACCTTGCGATTGCCGAGTACGCGAACGGAACGGCGTTTGTTTTCCTGTGCTTGTTCATGCGGACTGCACTCCCTGTATTTGGCGATTGCGCGTCTGATGGACGCTTGATGGACATCACAAAAATGAAACCTGGCGAACTCTTCAAGCGCGCAAATCAAACCGTGCGGCTTTTTTCTGGATCGCAGTGTACGTAGTCGCAAGACAAACAAAAGGGGCAAGCCGGCGTTCGGTCGCAATGCTGCAACTTGGCGTCGCAAAGCTGAAAAGTGCCTGTCACAAAAATCTGGTTCGCAACGATTTCCGCATCGATTCATCGATTTCGAACCCAAAAACACGCCTTACGGCAAAGCGACAGGTTGTTACAGTTTCATTGCCAACTCTTATTTCCGGCGACAAAGCTGTGTCACACTGCGCGCCAATTCAGCCAGCCGGTCTCACCATGATTGCGTTGTCTTTCAATATGCGTTTTGCCATTGCGGTACTTGCCTGTTACGCAACGCTTGTTGCCCAAGCTGCCATCGCGACCAATGCGCAGCCAGCCACGCACGGCATCGCAGTGCCGATCGGCGGCGCGCTTAAGTACGACAACGACGAAGTCTGGTCACGGCTGGTCGCGCTGGCCGGCGGCAAGGGCGCGCGATATGCGGTGTTCGCCACGGCCGCCGGAGATCCGGAGAAATCCGCCGCCGCTATCATCGAGGCGCTAAATCGTCGCGGCGCGATAGCCGAGCACATCGGCGTGGCCCCGAATCTGGCGGGCAGCGATTACAAAATGGCGGCTCGCGATCCGGCCTTGATTGCGAAGGTCAAAGCCAGCCGGGGCATCTATTTCGCCGGCGGCGCGCAAGAGCGAATCGTCGATGCGCTATTCGATGTTGACGGAAAACCGACGCCGATGCTGGCTGCGATTCGCGAAGTATTCGATCGCGGCGGTGTGGTGGCCGGCTCAAGCGCCGGCGCGGCAATCATGAGTACCACCATGTTTCGCGATCCGCCGGACAATCTTTCGATTCTCAAGTTCGGCTTGAAAGACGGCAAGGACATCGGTCGCGGACTGGGGTTTATCGAGGGCGTATTTGTCGATCAGCATTTCCTGAAACGCGGCCGCATCGGCCGCATGCTTCCGTTGATGGTCAAAAGCGGCTACAAACTCGGGCTGGGCGTGGAGGAAAATACCGCCGCGATTGTGCACGGCGACGAGGTTGAAGTGATCGGCTCCAAAGGTGTGCTGCTGGTCGATCTGAGCGAGGCCACTATGGACAAAGGCAATGCCGAATTCAATCTGCGTGGCGCGAAAATCAGCTACCTGGATCGCGGCGATCACTACAACCTGCGGACTCGCGTACTCACGCCCTCGAAAGAAAAGCAGGATGGCAAGAAGCTCGATCCCGCGGACGCAAAATTTTCACCTTACTATTCAAGTGACATGTTCTACCCAGATTTGCTGGGTGATTCGGTGTTGCTGAACCTGATGACGCGCTTCATCGATAGCAGGCAAGTTGAAGCGATCGGCTTGGCCTTCAGTGCCTCGGCAAAAGACGTCAAACCGGACCTGGGTTTCGAATTCAAATTTCGCAAGGGTCGTGGCAGCATCGGCTATTTCAGCTCGGCGCGTGGCGGGGAGGACTACACGGTAGCCAATATTTACCTCGACATCGAACCGGTAGCTCTGGCAAAGCCGCTCTACCGGCCATACCGCAATCCGGTTTATCGGGCAAACTAACGGGTTGAAGTCATCAATCGATACCTGAAGAAAGTGCTTTCATGAAAAAAATCCTTATTTCCGCCCTGTTCTGCCTGCTATGTTCGGCCATTTCCGCCGGCGCGCAGGAGGGCCGCAAAATCCGCATCGGCGTTGAAGGCGCCTATCCGCCATTCAGCTTCATCGGCCCGGATGGCAAGCTGAAGGGCTTCGATATCGACATCACCAACGCGCTGTGCGAGCAAATGAAGGCACAGTGCACCATGGTGCAGCAGGAATTCGACGGCATGATTCCCTCATTGCAGGCGAAGAAAATCGACGCCGTGATCGCGTCCATGTCGATCACCGAGGATCGCCAGAAAGTGGTCGACTTCAGTGACAAGTACTATCGTACGCCGGCACGGTTTGTCGCCAAAAAGAACAGCGGCCTCAAGGTCGATGTAGCCGGCCTCAAGGGTAAGCGCATCGGTGTGCAGCGCACCACCACACACGACCGCTTTGCCACCGACACCTTCAAGGAATCGGAGATCGTCCGCTACGCCAAGCAAGACGATGTCTTCCTCGATCTGGCCTCGGGCCGCCTTGACGGCGCGCTGCTCGACTGGATCGCCGCTTCCGAGGGCTTTCTCAAAACACCGGCCGGCAAGGATTTCAGCTTCCAGGGACCGATCTACGTCGACTTCAAGTATTTCGGCGTTGGCGCGGGCATTGCCCTGCGCAAGGGCGATACGGATCTCAAGAACCAGTTCAACGCCGCCATCAAGGCCATCCGCGTCAACGGTGTTTACAAGAAGATACAGGACAAGTATTTCGACTTCGACGTATTCGGCAACTGATAGAAGAACAGCCGCATGTTGCAGGGCTACCTCCCCAGCATTCTCGAAGGCGCAATTGTCACTCTGACAGTGGCGCTTTCTTCGCTGGCAATCGCCGTGTTGCTGGGGCTCGCGGGTGCGGCGATGAAACTGTCCAAGTCGCGCGCGTCCAAGGCAATCGCCGCTGTTTACACCACCGTCATCCGTGGCGTCCCTGACCTGGTGTTGATGCTGCTGATTTTCTACGGCGGCCAGATGGCGATCAACGAACTGGCGCCGAAACTGGGTTACGCCGACTATATCGACATCAACCCTTTCATCGCCGGCGTGCTGACCATCGGTTTCATCTTCGGCGCGTACCTCACGGAGACTTTTCGCGGTGCCATCATGGCCATCCCCGTCGGCCAGCGCGAGGCGGGCATCGCCTATGGCATGAGCGCCTTGCAGGTGCTTAGCCGCATCATCCTGCCACAGATGATTCGCTTCGCCCTGCCCGGCTTTACCAATAACTGGCTGGTGCTGGTCAAGTCCACCGCGCTGGTGTCCATCATCGGCCTGTCCGACATGATGAATCGCGCCGGCATGGCGGCGGGCGCTACGCGCGAACCTTTCACTTTCTATATGACAGTGGCGGTGTTGTATCTCGTCATCACTGGCGTTTCAAACCTGCTGCTGGGCGCACTGCAAAAGCGTTACTCGCTGGGTGTGAGGTCGGCTTCGTTATGAAACAGTGGAACGATTGCCGATGCTGAATCTTGAAGTGATGGGCTCCAGCCTGCCGCTGTATGCCAACGGCATGCTGATCACACTGAAGCTGCTGGCGGTGTCGCTCGCTTGCGGATTGGCCGCCGCGACTCCGCTGGCGATACTTCGTGCTTCGCCCAACGCCTGGCTGTCGCGGCCGGTATGGCTTTTTACCTATGTATTTCGCGGCACGCCATTGCTGGTGCAGTTGTTCCTGATCTACTACGGCCTGGCGCAATTTGGGTGGATGCGCGAAAGCGTGGTCTGGCCGTGGTTTTCCTCGGCCTGGTTCTGCTGCATGTTTGCCTTTGCGCTCAATACCTGCGCCTACACCACCGAGATCATCGCCGGCGCGATTTCCGCCACGCACCACGGCGAAGTCGAAGCTGCACGCGCGATGGGCATGTCGCACTTCACGCTCTACCGCCGTATCGTGCTGCCTTCTGCGATGCGGCGCGCGCTGCCGGCTTACAGCAATGAAGTGATCATGATGTTGCACGGCACCTCTCTCGCCAGCATCGTCACGCTGATGGACATCACCGGTGCCGCGCGCGAAGTCAATTCGCGCTACTACCTGCCGTTCGAGGCTTTCATCACCGCTGCCGGTTTCTATCTCGCGCTGACCTTTATGCTGGTTAGCCTGTTTCACTTCGCCGAAAAACGCTGGCTGGTGCACCTGGCGCCCAGAACCTGAACTCCCGATATGAAAATCCAAAAACACCCGCTACTTTCGACCTACGTCGGCACCCAGCGCGAAATCGTCAGCTTTCACTATGGCAACGACCGTCCCGGCGAGAAGATCTACATCCAGTCGTCTTTGCATGCCGATGAACTGCCGGGCATGCTGGTTGCGCACCATTTGCAGCGGCGCTTCGCCGAACTCGAAGCCGCAGGCAGCATTGTCGGCGAAATCGTCGTCGTCCCGGTGGCCAATCCGATCGGTCTGTCGCAGACCGTGCTGCGCTCGCAGCTCGGCCGTTTCGAAATGGCCACCGGCGAAAACTTCAATCGCCACTATCCGGCGATGTATCCGGGCATTGTTCCGCGCCTCGACGGCAAGCTTGGCAGTGATGCGAATGTCAATCGCGATGCCATCCGCCAGGCAATGCGCGAAGAACTGGCATCGCTCACACCGAAAACCGAGCTCGAAAGCATGCGTCGCGTGCTGATGCAGCTGGCTTGCGATGCCGACGTATCGCTGGATCTGCATTGCGACTCCGACGCTGTGCTGCATCTCTACACCGGTACACCAATGTGGCCGCAGTGCGATCCGCTGGCACGCTGCATGGGCGCTTACGCGACCCTCCTCGCAACCGAGAGCGGAGACAATCCATTCGACGAAGCCTGCTCGCAAACCTGGTGGCAGATGGAAGCACACGTCAAGGGCCAGTATCCGATCCCGATGGCGTGTTTGTCTGTGACCGTGGAGCTGCGGGGTCAGGGCGATGTCAATCATCAGCAGGCTGCCGAAGATGCCGATGCCATCGTCGCGTTCCTGATTCATCGCGGTGTGATTGAAGCCAAGGCCCCGCCGTTGCCGCCACTTAAATACCCGGCAACGCCCCTGGCCGGGTCTGAAGCGCTCGAAGCACCGGTCAGCGGGGTGGTGGTATTTACGCGCAATCCCGGCGACTGGATAAAGGTCGGCGAAGCAATCGCCGAAGTCATCGATCCACTGACGGGCGAGACGCACAAGCTGGTAAGCCAAACCGAGGGCGTGCTCTATGCGCGCGAGAACCGTTACTTTGCCACTGCCGGCATGCGGCTGGCCAAAGTGGCCGGTGCGCGCGCATTTCGCACCGGCAAGCTGCTGAGCGCCTGAGGACTACATGCAAAAACTCCTGATCGAAGACCTGCACAAACGCTACGGCGACAACGAAGTGCTGAAGGGCGTGTCCCTGGCGGCCAACGCAGGCGACGTGATCTGTATTATCGGCTCCAGCGGCTCGGGCAAGAGCACGCTGCTTCGCTGCATCAACCTGCTCGAACAGCCAAATCAGGGCCGGATCACGCTCAACGGCGAAGCCATGCAGCTGGTGCCGGATCGAAACGGCGCACTGAAAGCTGCCGACCCGAAACAGTTGCAGCGCATGCGTTCGCGGCTGGCGATGGTGTTCCAGCATTTCAACCTGTGGGCGCACATGACCGCGCTGGAAAACGTGATCGAAGCGCCCATTCATGTGCTGGGACAATCGAAAGCCGAGGCGACCGAGCGCGCAGAACATTTCCTCAATCGCGTCGGCGTGGCGCATCGCAAGAACATGTATCCCGCCCACCTTTCCGGCGGCGAGCAGCAGCGCGTGGCCATCGCCCGTGCGCTGGCGATGGAGCCGGAAGTCATGCTGTTCGACGAACCTACGTCGGCGCTGGACCCGGAACTGGTGGGTGAAGTGCTGAAAGTGATGCGCGACCTGGCGCAGGAAGGCCGTACCATGATCGTGGTCACGCACGAAATGGGCTTTGCGCGCGAGGTATCCAGTTCGACCGTATTCCTGCACAAAGGGCTGGTTGAAGAACAAGGTGCACCCGGCGAAATCCTGTCCAATCCACGCAGCGAACGCCTGCGGCAATTTTTGTCCGGCAGTCTGAAGTAGCGCCTGGATCGCGTCGTTGACGGTCCCCCGTTTATGCCCGCAGCACCGAATCCCGTCAACCCGGCAGCATCCAAGGCCCAGCCATTGCGGGTCGGGTTTCTGCCGGTGCCCCAGTTCTCGTTGCTGTCGCTGGCGGGTGCCATCGATGTTCTGACCGAAAGCAATCGTCTGCTGGATCGGCGCACCTTCATCACATCGGTTCTTTCGGCCGACGGGGCCGCAGTCGCGAGCTCCGGGGCGGTCCACGTCCCCGCCGATTACTCCCTGGATGCTGCCCCGGAGCTGGATGCGGTATTTGTACTCAGCGACTCGCCGCTACCTCAACGAGGGCATGACCTGGCGGTCGCCTGGTTGCAAAAGTTCGCCCTGACGCAGCACGTCCCGATAGCCGGAGGCAAGTCGGTTGGTGGCATCGGCACCGGCGCCTATCTGCTGGCACGCGCCGGGTTGTTGCGCGGCTACCGCGCCACCATTCACTGGCCCTATGCCTCGCTGTTTGGCGAGCACTTCCCCGACACCGTGGTGTCGTCCAACCTGTTCGAAATCGATCGGCAGCGACTTTCATGTGCGGGTGGTGCCGCGAGCGTCGACATGATGATCAATTGGGTGGGGTCGATGCATGGCGAAGACCTGGTGGGAGAACTGCTGGATCACTTTGGCATGGAGCGCCTGCGCACGCCGGCCGACCATCAGCGCGTGCCGTTGTCGGCGCGAATCGGCGGTGGGCAACCCAAGCTGACCGAGGCGGTATCGTTAATGGAAGCGAATTACGAAGAGCCTCTGCCAACGGAAGAAATTGCGCGTCTGGTCGGCGTATCCCGGCGGCAACTGGAGCGATTGTTCAAGCAGTACCTGAATAGCCTGCCCTCACGCTACTACCTCGAGCTGCGGTTGAATCGCGCACGGCATCTGCTGCAACAGACCAGCCAGTCCATCCTGCAGATTGGTTTGTCCTGCGGCTTTTCGTCGGGCCCGCATTTTTCCAGCGCCTATCGCCACCATTTCGGTATTACCCCACGCGAGCAACGCAGCCAACGCGTGCACGGCGGCGCGGCAGAGCCCGATACGGAGGCGTTGCCATCATGAATGCCCGGCAAAAGCCTGTAAGCCGGCGTCGCATTGCTGATAGGCGCTGGCGCGCGCAGCGCATAAAATGCTGGCAGCCTGAGAAAGACCGTCAAGATATCGCTACCGGAGAACACTATGAACACTACCCCACCCGCCAATAACGTCACCCGCGCCAATTTCGACCAAGTGATGGTGCCCAATTACGCACCCGGCAGTTTTATTCCGGTGCGCGGCAAGGGCTCTCGTGTGTGGGACCAGGCCGGACGCGAGTATGTCGACCTGGCGGGAGGCATTGCCGTCAGCTCGGTAGGCCACGCGCACCCTGAAGTGGTGCGAGCACTCACCGAACAGGCCGGCAAACTGTGGCATGTCGCCAATGTGTTGGCCAACGAACCCGCCATCCGTCTTGCCACGCGACTGTGCGAGCTGACCTTTGCCGAGCGCGTGTTTTTTGCCAACTCCGGTGCGGAAGCCAATGAAGCCGCATTAAAACTGGCGCGCCGCTACGCCTGCGATCACTACCCGGTCGATCAAACGCCGGAAGGCAAGCTGAAGAGCGACAAAGCCGAAATCATCTCTTTCCACGATTCGTTCCATGGCCGCACGCTGTTCACCGTCACGGTTGGCGGCCAGCCAAAGTACTCACAGGGTTTCGGCCCGGTACCGGAGGGCATTACGCATCTGACTTACAACGATCTCGATGCCGTAAGAAAGCAGATGTCGTCGCGCACCTGCGCTGTGATCGTCGAGCCGGTACAGGGTGAAAGCGGTGTGCTGCCCGCCCGGCGCGATTTCCTAAAGGGCTTGCGCGAACTATGCGATCAGCACGGAGCGCTACTGATATTCGATGAAGTGCAATCGGGTGCGGCACGTACCGGCCCGCTCTACGCTTACATGGATTGCGGCGTCACACCGGACATCCTTACCTCTGCCAAGGGCTTGGGCGGGGGCTTTCCGATCGGTGCGATGCTGACCACGGAAAAAATTGCCAAGAGTTTCGGCGTCGGCGTACACGGCAGCACCTACGGCGGCAACGCGCTGGGCTGCGCGGTGGCACATTCGGTACTGGAAATCATCACCGCGCCGGAAACGCGCGAGAACATCGCTGCACGCACCCAGCAATTGAAAGCGGGGCTGGCCTCGATCAACGCGCGTCACCACGTCTTCACCGACATCCGCGCCAGCGGTCTCTGGTTCGGCTGCGAACTGATTCCCGCATGGCACGGCCGCGCCAAGGAGTTTGTCAAAGCGGCGGAGAAACACGGCCTGATGATCCTGGTGGCCGGCACCAATGTCATTCGCCTGGCACCGTCGCTGCTGATCACCGCCGAGGATGTGGAACTCGGCCTGAAGAAATTCGATGCCATGCTGACGGAAATTCTGGCAGTGCAGGAACCGGCGGCCGTTGTCGCGAAATAGAAAGTCGCCATGTTTATCCTCCGTCCCTGCCGCATGTCCGATCTGCCGAGCGTCGAGCGTATCGCCGCCGCCAGCGCGGTCGGCATCACTTCGCTGCCGCCTGATCGCGACAAGCTCTACGAGAAGATCCGCAACTCGGCGCACTCTTTTGCCGCCGAGGTCGATGTCAACGGTGAGGAGCAGTATTTCTTCGTCCTCGAAGACACGGCGTCCGGCGAGATTGTTGGCACCAGCGGCATCGTCGCCTCGGCGGGATTTCACGACCGTTTTTACAGCTACCGCAACGAAATCATCGTTCATGCCTCGCAGGAGTTGGGCGTCAGCAACAAGATCCATTCGCTGCATCTTTGCCATGACCTGACCGGCTTGTCGCTGCTGACGTCGTTCTATATCGACCCGGCTTACAACAAGACGCAATGGCCGCAGCTGCTTTCACGCGCGCGCCTGCTGTTCGTTGCCGAGCATCCCGATCGCTTCGCCGACAAGATCGCGGCCGAGAATCCCGGTGTATGCGATGACCAGGGCCATTCGCCGTTCTGGAACGCAGTCGGCCGGCGTTTTTTCAATATGGAGTATCCGCAGGCCGAGCAGCTCTCCGGCGGCCGCAGCAAAACCTTTATCGCCGAGCTGATGCCGCAATATCCCATCTATGTGCCGCTGCTGCCGTCCGATGCGCGACTGGCCATCGGTCAATTGCATCCGGTGGCAGAACTACCCTTTTCCATCCTGCTGGAAGAAGGTTTCGAGGCCGATACCTATATCGATATTTTCGATGGCGGCCCCACGGTGGAAGCGCGCATTTCCACCTTGCGCAGCATCGCGGGCAATCGTCGCGTGCGTGTAGCCCGGGGCCAGCCCCCGACCGGAAAAGGCCAGCGCTATCTCATCGCCAATACCGCAACCGAAGAGTTCCGCGCCACCATCGCCGATTTGCATATGGCTGAAGGTGAGCAACTTGTTCTGTCGCCGGAACTGGCTGACCCATTGGAAATTGGCAGCGGGGATGACGTTCGGGTGACGCCATTATGATGATCATTCGCCCAATCACTCGCGACGACCTGCCGGCTTTGGTGGCGCTGGCCAAAAGCACCGGTGTCGGTTTGACCACGTTGCCACCGAACGAAACTGAATTGGCCAAGCGGGTCGACGCCGCGGTGGCTTCATTTGCCGGCACTGCCGACAAGGCCGATGAGATTTTTCTGTTCGTCCTCGAAGATACCGATACAAGCCGCGTAGTGGGTACTTGCGGGCTGGCGACGGCAGTAGGCCTGAGACAACCGTGGTATTCCTATCGCGTCGGGCTGGTGGTGCATGCCTCGCAGGAATTGGGCCTGTTTACCCAGACGCCTACGCTGTTCCTGTCCAACGACCACACCGGACACACCGAGCTCTGCTCACTGTTTCTCGATGCAGACTACCGGCGCGATCGCAACGGACAGTTGCTGTCGAAATCGCGATTCCTGTTTCTGGCGCAGCACCGCGAACGCTTCTCGAAAAAAATCATTGCCGAGTTGCGCGGCGTATCGGACGAGAATGGCAAATCGCCATTCTGGGAAAGCCTGGGACGCCACTTCTTTTCGATGGAGTTCTCTCAAGCCGACTACCTGACCGGCATCGGCAAGAAGTCTTTCGTTGCCGAACTGATGCCCAAGCATCCGCTCTACAGCTCGTTCCTGACACCGGAAGCGCAGGACGTCATCGGCAAGACCCACCCGCACACGTTGCCAGCCCTGCGCATGCTGGAGAGCGAGGGTTTTCGCTACGAAGGTTATGTCGATATTTTCGATGCCGGTCCGACAGTTGAGTGCGATGTCGCCGACGTCGGTGCGGTGGCAGCAAGCCGCACATATCGCGCCGCAATCGGTGACAGCGTCCCGCCATCGGCCAATGCACCCCACTACCTGGTGTCCACCGCCGGCATCGCGACTTACCGGGCGACGCTGCTGCAGGCAACCCCGGTGGCGGATCAATTTCCGTTGTCATCAAAGGCGGCCGCAGCACTGGGGGTAAAGCAAGGCGACGAAGTTCGCGCCGTTGCCTTGGCCGTGGGTGACCGGCACTAATTTCTTCCGATTGGTTTTTCCATGAATCAACTCTGTATCGGCGGTCGCTGGATTTCCGGCGATGGCCCGCAGTTTTCATCGCGTAACCCTGTCACGCAAGACATCGTCTGGCAAGGCGACTCGGCATCGCCGACGAATGTCGATGCCGCGGTTGCCGCTGCGCGAAAAGCATTTCCGGCCTGGGCTGATTTGAGCCTCGACTCGCGCATCGATGTACTGAAGAAGTTTGCTCACTTGCTGGGTGAGAACAAGGTCGCACTCGCTCACACTATTGGCCTGGAAACCGGCAAGCCGCTTTGGGAAGCAGCCACCGAAGTCGCCACGATGATCGGCAAGATCGATATCTCAATCCGGTCGCACGCCGAACGAACGGGAACACGCAGCAGCGAGCAGGCCGATCACCATGCCGTGTTGCGCCATCGTCCGCATGGCGTGGTGGCGGTGTTCGGTCCCTACAATTTTCCCGGCCATTTGCCGAACGGCCACATTGTTCCTGCGCTGCTGGCCGGTAACTCCGTGATTTTCAAGCCCAGCGAACTCACGCCCGCAACGGCCGAAGCAACGATGAAGATTTGGCAGCAAGCCGGTCTGCCGGATGGCGTGCTGAATCTGGTTCAAGGCGCGCGTGAAACCGGCGCGGCGCTGGCCATTCATGACGGCATTGACGGTTTGTTTTTTACTGGCAGCTCGCAAACCGGCAAATTCCTGCATCAGCAATTTGCCGCGCAACCGCAGAAAATTCTTGCGCTGGAAATGGGTGGCAACAACGCGCTGGTGGTCGGCAGGATTGATGCCGTAGAAAAGCTCGATGCCACGATTCATCACATCATTCAATCGGCCTACATCTCCGCCGGCCAGCGTTGCACTTGTGCCAGGCGACTGCTGGTGCCGATCGGATTGGATGGCGATCGCCTGCTCGCGCGCCTCACCGAAGTCGCCGCCAGACTGAAAGTTGGCCACTTCGACGATGCCGACCCGCCGTTCATGGGTGCGGTGATCTCGTTGGCCGCTGCGGACAACATGCTGAAAGCGCAAACGGCAATGACTGCGCGCGGCGCACGCGTGCTGTTGGAAATGAAGTCGTTGCAGCCCGGCACCGCACTGCTATCCGCCGGATTGATCGATGTCACCGGCATTACCGATCAGCTGGACGAAGAGTACTTCGGCCCTTTGCTGCAGGTGATTCGCTACGCCGCGTTCGATGATGCACTCGCCATCGCCAACAACACTCGCTATGGCTTGGCCGCCGGCTTGCTGTCGGAAAACGCTGACGAATACGCACACTTCCTGCGCCATATCCGCTCCGGCATCGTCAACTGGAATCGTCCTCTGACGGGTGCATCGAGCGCTGCACCTTTCGGCGGCGTCGGTGCCAGTGGCAACCATCGCGCCAGCGCCTATTACGCGGCCGACTACTGCGCGTATCCACAGGCTTCGCTGGAAAGCGAAAAGCTGTCGCTGCCTGACAAACTGAGTCCGGGGCTGGTATTGTGACAACCATGATTGCATACGAAGCCAATTTCGACGGGCTGGTAGGACCCACGCACAATTACAGCGGGCTCTCCTTCGGCAATATCGCCTCACGCAAAAACCAGGGTGCGGTGGCCAATCCGCGCCTCGCGGCTTTGCAGGGCCTGAAGAAGATGAAAAAGCTCGCCGACATGGGCTTCAAGCAGGGCGTGCTGCCGCCACAGGAGCGGCCAAGCGTCGCCGATCTGCGCAACATGGGTTTCGGCGGCAGCGATGCCGAGGTGATCCGGCAGGCGGCAAAACATGCGCCACTGGTCTACTCCAGCATGCTCTCGGCCTCCAGCATGTGGGCTGCGAACGCCGCCACCGTCAGTCCCAGTGCCAACACCGCCGACGCACGGGTGCATTTCACCGCAGCCAATCTGAACAACAAATTGCACCGTTCGATCGAACACACGCAAACCTCACGCGCGTTGCGCGCAGTGTTCCCCGGCGAGAAATTTTTTGCCCATCACTCCGCCCTGCCCGGCTGCCCGCAAATGGGCGATGAAGGGGCGGCAAATCACACCCGCTTCTGTCATCAATATGGCGATCCCGGTGTCGAGTTGTTTGTCTACGGCGCCAGCGGTTTCAATCTGGCTGCGCAGCGGCCGAAGAATTTTCCGGCCCGGCAAACGATGGAAGCGTCGCAAGCCGTGATCCGGCTGCATGGTCTGAGCGAGAAAAATGTCGTGCTCGCGCAGCAAAATCCCGATGTCATCGATGCCGGCGTGTTCCACAACGACGTGATCGCCGTCGGCAACGGCAATGTACTGTTCTGTCACGAACTCGCCTTCATCGATCAAAAGGGGGTGTTGAACGAGATCGAGGACAAGCTGGGCAAACCGTTCGTGCCCATTCAAGTGACCAGCGAGGAAGTCGGCATCGAAGACGCAGTGGAGTCCTATCTGTTCAACAGCCAGCTGCTTTCGCTGGCCGGCGGCGGCATGCTGCTGCTGGTGCCTGAAGAATGCCGTTCAAACACCCGCGTATGGAACTATCTGCAGAAGCTGGTCACGCTCGGCACACCGATCACCGAAGTACTGGTGATGGACCTGCGCGAAAGCATGCGCAACGGCGGTGGCCCCGCATGCCTGCGGCTGCGGGTGGAACTGACGGAGAAGGAACTGGCCGCCGTCAACCCGGCCGTACTGATGAACGGCGTGTTGCACGAACGTCTCACAGCCTGGGTCGAAAAACACTACCGCGACCGTATCGGCGAGGGGGAGATCGGCGACCCAGCGCTGCTGGACGAATGCCGCCGCGCACTGGATGAACTCACGCAAATTCTGGCGCTGGGGTCGATTTACCCGTTTCAGAGCGCTGGAAGCTGAAACTCCAGCACTGGCGCGGATTTCCGGCCATTTTTGACTGGAAAGCCGCGCCAGCGCTTGAATTTACAGGCGTGCAAGTTCCGCCAAGTTCTTAGCGGGCCGACAGCCAGCCGCGGATTTTTTCGTAAACTTCGCGGCTGCTGAGCAAATCGAAATGATCGGTGGCAAAGCAGACATGCTGCCGCGATGGCGGAAACGCCAATGTCTTTTCCGCATCCTTGTGCCAGCCGAGCGCGCTATTGACCGGCACCAACCCGTCACCTTGCAATCGTTTGCATTCGCCGCCGGATTTCGACTGCTTGCTCGCAGCAATCGCGTAACACTTGACGTTCTTCGGCAACGGCACTGGCTCTCTGCTGTCGAGCAAATGACCGTGGCGCAAATCCTTGATACCCGCGCTGCGCACCTTGCCCAATTTCGCGAACGGTGCCGAATAGGGACTCACACCCAGCAGAATATCCAGGCCATTCCCGGCCCGCTCCAGCGGTGCGCCGTGATGCGGTGTGCCGAGAAAAATCATTTTCTCGAGTTTCTTGCGCCACGCATATGCAGCCGCATCTGCGCGATGACAGGCGCTGCGCGACACCAGCCCGCCCATGCTGTGACCGACGATGACCAACTCGCGAATCGCAACCGGCCATTCGGCGAGCAACGTTTCCAGCGATTCGGCAAACTCACCCCCGTTGACGGCAATATTCCGGCCGGTGTTGTAGTGCAGATAGAGCGGCGTGTAGCCCAGGTCTTTCGCCAACGCGGCACCGTGGTCCTGCCCTTCGCGCGTCCATTGCAGATCGTTCATGCAGAGGCCATGGACCATTATCAATATTTTTTCGCCCGGTTGCAGGACCTCTTCGGCAATCGATTGACGATCCAGCGTCAGCGGCTTTCCCTGATAGCGGAAGCGCATCGCAATCGCCAGCGGATTTCCGGTTTGCTCCAGATAGTCGCCCAGCACCCCATTGAGTGCCGCCAGTACCGCTTCGCGCTGCGGTGAAGACTTGCCATTCTTGAGCAGTGGCGCCAATTGCGACAGTGCCTTGTCGAGCCCGAAGCCGACTGCGCGCGTGACACCGCGAACGCTGCGATAGACAAAGCCGGTAATGCCGCTGGTGCGCCCTGCCCGCGGTTTGCCGACGACGGGGGCTACGCGCGAAATCTGCCGATGCATGGACTCGACAATATCGGTGACGCCGACGACGGCATCGACCAGAATCTTGCTGCCGCCGCACAGATCGGTGGCAGTCGATGCGCTTGCAACTTTCCTGGCCTGCGCTGCCTTACGCGGCGCAGGCTTTTGTTTCAACGCGGCGGCTTTGACCATGTCAGGCCGCCAGATAAAATCGACCTACATTCACTTCGTTTCCGGCGGCGCCGGAGCGGGTTCATCTGGCGACTCTTCTGCCGGCGCATCACCAGCAGCCGCATTGGCCTTCCTCAGTTCTTTTTCGGCTTTCTTCTTTTTCTTTTCCAGCTCACGCTGGCGCTTCTCAAACTGGTAGTTCGGCTTCATCAATCACGTCCTTTCAGAAAGTGCTGCGCTGGTTTTCTAAATATCGCATGCAATTCCAAGTGAGCACATGCGTCGCAGCACTATTGTGCAGGATTCGACGGCGGTTTTACGAGACTCCACCATTCAGCGGTGCTAAAGTGCGGCCATCGCCCTATGCATGGTGATCATCATGCCAGTTCGTAGCTACCGGCTTCATCGAGCCATCCTCGCAGCGTTCGTCGCCTTACTGGCCACGCCTCCCGCCCTCGCTGGCAGCGACGATCCGCCGGCACCCAGGCAACGCGTTCACAAATCGCCCATCGTTCGCGTCGTGATGCTGGAGAAGCTGTTTCGCGTTGATGACCGGCAGTTTGACCGCACGGCGGATGTGATGGCGTATCTCGAAGGCAAGCGTCCGGCGCAGGTTTACATCCTCGCTTGCCGCATTACCAGCAGTGAAGACGTCACTACGTTTCAGCGCGAAGTCCAGCGCGTCTATCCTGGCACGGGCTATGTGAGCCGGCTGGAGAAAAACGCCCTCGAATGCTCTTGGAATTCATCGAAACCGCCGCCGCGCAGCACGTAGGGCGATTATCGTCCTCGCGGCTTCGCAGGGAGGACTATCCACTATCATGGCGCCATGTCTTCACGCGCACATGAAATCCTCCACTCTGTTTTCGGTTATCCCAGCTTTCGCGGCGAACAGCAGGCCATCGTTGACCATCTGATCGCCGGTGGCGATGCGCTGGTGCTGATGCCCACCGGCGGCGGCAAATCGCTCTGCTTCCAGATTCCCGCAATGGTGCGCGACGGCACCGCCATCGTCGTCTCGCCGTTGATCGCGCTGATGCAGGATCAGGTGGAAACGCTGCAGCAGTTGGGCGTGAAGGCGGCGTTTCTCAATTCCACACTGGATGCGCGCGAATCAAATGCGCTGGAACGCTCGCTGGTCAATGGCGAGCTCGATCTCTTGTACGTCGCGCCGGAGCGCCTACTGACCACGCGCTTTCTCGATCTGCTGGGCCAATCGCACATCGCGTTGTTCGCTATCGACGAAGCGCATTGCGTCTCGCAGTGGGGTCACGATTTCCGCCCGGAGTATCGCCAGCTCACCGTTTTGCACGAGCGCTTTCCTGAAATCCCGCGCATCGCGCTCACCGCCACCGCCGACGCACCCACCAGACGCGAAATCGTCGAACGGCTGGCGCTGGAAGATGCGCGCCAGTTCGTTGCCAGCTTCGACCGGCCCAATATCCGCTATCGCATCATCGAAAAGGATGAGCCCAAGCGACAGCTGATCGAATTCCTCAAGGGACGAAAAGGCGACGCCGGCATTGTCTACTGCATGTCGCGCAAGAAAGTCGAAGCGCTGGCCGCGTTTCTTGCGGGCAAAGGCTTCGACGCCCTGCCTTATCATGCCGGGCTGGATGCCGCCACGCGCAGCGCCAACCAGAAGCGGTTCCTGCAGGAAGAAGGTGTAATCATGGTCGCGACCATCGCTTTCGGCATGGGTATCGACAAACCCAACGTGCGCTTCGTCGTGCACCTCGATCTGCCGAAGAGCATGGAAGGCTACTATCAGGAAACCGGCCGCGCGGGACGCGACGGTCTCGCCGCCGAAGCGTGGATGACCTACGGCATGGCCGATGTAGTGCTGCTCAGGCAAATGGTCGATGGCAGCGACGCCGGCGAAGAACGCAAGCGGCTGGAGCGACAGAAGCTGGATGCGTTGCTCGGATTCTGTGAATCGACCCGCTGCCGCCGCCAGACGCTGCTGCAATATTTCGGCGAGCGCCGCGACCAAGCCTGTGGCAATTGCGACAACTGCTTGAATCCGCCCGAGACCTGGGACGGCACCACGGCTGCGCAGAAGGCGCTGTCCTGCGTTTACCGCACCGGGCAACGATTTGGTGTTGCGCATCTGGTCGATGTGCTGCTCGGCAAGGCAACCAAGAAAGTGCAGCAGTTCGGTCATGATCGCTTGCCGACCTTCGGCGTTGGCGGCGAGCTCACTGACCTGCAATGGCGGGGTGTGTTCCGGCAACTGGCGGCTACCGGTTATTTGAGTGTGGATCTGGAAGGCTTCGGCGGATTGCGCCTGACACCAGCCAGCAAGGCGGTACTGAAAGGCGAGACGCGCGTGACACTGCGCGCGCAGGCAGCGATGAAAGTGAAGAAGCCGCGACGCGATGCAGGCGAGCGCAGCGCGGAACGCAACAATGTCGCCCCGCACGACGAGGCGCTATGGCAGGCGCTGCGCGAGGCGAGGCTGGCATTGTCACGTGAACAGGGCGTGCCGCCGTATGTGATTTTTCACGACGCGACGCTGCAGGAGATGCTTTCGCACCGGCCACAGAACCTTGAAGAACTCGGCACCATCAGCGGCGTGGGCGAGCGCAAGCTGGCCAAGTATGGGGACGTGTTTTTGAAGGTGTTGATGGCGCATGAGTGAGTTGTAGCTCGGCACCGATGCCGCAATTGCAGGCGCTCCCCCATCCCGTCCTTCCCCCGCGATTGCGGAGGAAGGAGTCAGCCGATCTCCGACTGCAAATAATAGGGCGGTGATCCTAGCTTTTGGCTCCTTCCCCCGGCAACGGGGGAAGGGTGGGATGGGGGCGATGGTTCAACAACGAGTATGCGGCAAGCAAACTACGCCGCCACCTTCAACGGCACCACCGGAAAATCGATCTCCGTCGCCGCGATGTGATTCACGTAGTTGGTGAAAATATTCAGCGCGACATTGGTGATCACTTCCAGCACATCCGCATCGCTCAATCCGCGCGCTTTGTACCCGGCCACTTCCGCCGCGGTCAGATTGCCGCGCTTTTCGGTGATATCCGCAGCCAGCGCGATCAACGCCGCATCGCGCGAATTGGCGGCCTCGCCTTTGCGTGCCGCCGCGATGTCGGCTGCCGACAGCCCGACCATGTCGCCGATCACGCTATGCGCGGCGAGACAGTAGCCGCAGGCATTTTCCTGGCCGACCACCAGCGCGATCGCTTCGCGCTGTTTGGCATTTAGCTTGCCGCCGGCCGTGGCGCCGGACAATTGCAGATAGCCGTTCAGCGCGACCGGCGTATTGGCCATGGTGAGGAACATGTTCGGCACCGAGCCGAGTTTGGCTTTGACCGCGGCGAGCGAGGCGGCAATACCGGCGTCGGCGGTGGAAATATCAATGGGTTTCAGATTGGGCATGAGTTTCTCCTTGGAAGTTGGTTGATGGGCACCCGAACGGGGTGCACGCAGAGAACTTTATGCTTCGCCTCGATACGATAAGTAACGTAAAATATGATTTTATTGATTTATCGTCTTTCATGGATATAGACCGGCTCGATGCCTTGCTGTCGCGTTTCAGCCTCAACGCGCGGCTGTTTTTCTCTGGCGCCCTGTGCGGCGTACACGATTTCGACGAAGGCAAGGGCGTGGGTTTCATCCACGTCATCCAGCGCGGCCCGGTGGAGATTCATCACGCGCCAAGCGCCGGGGTCGGCGTACTGCAGGTAAATACGCCCAGCCTGATCTTTTATCCGCGCCCGCTGGGCCATCGCTTCGTCACCGACAAGCGCGACGGCGCCGACATGGTCTGCGCCTCGCTTTCCTACAACGCCGGCCGGGTCAATCCGATTGCCAACGCGCTGCCGCCGATCATGGCGGTGCCGTTGAGCGAACTACCGGAAGTGTCATCGGTGATCGACCTGTTGTTCGCCGAGGCCTTCGGCAAATACTGCGGCCGTCAGTCGGTGCTGGATCGTTTGTTCGAGATTCTCATCATTCATCTGCTGAGAAAGGCGATGAACGACAAGCTGGTCGATAGCGGCCTGCTGGCCGGGCTCGCCCATCCGCAACTGGCGCAAGCGCTGGTGGCACTGCACGAAAAACCGGCCGAAAACTGGTCGCTGGAATCGCTCGCCGCCGAGGCAAACATGTCGCGCAGCGTGTTCGCCAACACCTTCCGCGATGTTGTCGGCATGACGCCGGGCGACTACCTCGCCTGCTGGCGCATCACGCTGGCGCAGGATCTGCTGCGGCGGGGATTGGCCCTGAAGCATGTCGCGGTCGATGTCGGCTACGGCAGCGCGGAGGCACTTTCCCGCGCGTTCAAGGCGCGCACCGGGCAGACCACGCGCGAATGGAACGCCGCCAATACGTGAGCCATCGCGTACACTTCGCCCATCCTTATTGAAAGCACCGTCATGCAAGCCACCGAATACCGCATCATCACCGAGTACATCGAACTCAACCAGCTGCTGAAAATCTGCGGCCTCGCCGAGAGCGGCGGCGCCGGCGGCGCGCTGGTGAGCGAGGGCAACGTCAAGGTCGACGGCCAGAACGAATTGCGCAAACGCTGCAAGATACGTCCCGGCCAGGTGGTGCAACTGGGCGATGTGCGCATCACTGTTCTGGGTTCGTCCGTGGAAGAGATGGCGGCGCATGCGGAAGCGCGCGTTGTTGCCGCGCGGGCCAAGGCAGAGAAGAAAAAACAGGAAATCACCACGCGATTGAAGGCCGCGGCGCCGTGGGGGCCGAAGGCCGGTGCGGGTGGCGCCAAACCCGGCCCGAAAAGCCGGCCCAAGCCGGGTACGCCAAAAGGTGCTGCATCAGGTGCGAAGGGTGGTTCGGCCGGCGGCGAACAAAACAAAAAACGCGGCAACGTTTTCGCCGCCAATGCCGAGGCGCATCGTCAGCGGCGCAAGCGCAACGTCGAATAGACCAGCAATATTGATTAGTTTTTTGGTGCAGGCTCGGCCTGCGGCGCGGAATTTTCCTCCTGCGCCACTCGCAGGATATACGCCGAGAACGCGGGGTCTTCCCCGCGCAGCAAATCCGGCAGCCGCTTGTGGAAATCTTCGCGGCGGCACCATTCGCGCATGTAGTCGTCCCAGGAATTCCAGCGCCGTGCTTTCGCTCCGCTCATGTCCGGCTGATACGCCACCAGGTAGGCGCGCTCGAACAACGCGATCAGCATGTCGAAAATCACCAGCATGCGTTCCTCCTGCTCGGAACTGAGGTTTTCCGTCGAGGCATTGGTACGCAGGTGCAGGTCCGAATTGTCCAGCACCACCTTGAGAAAATCGTTGTAGGCGTCGGCCAGCAGTTGATATTCCTCTTCCTCGTCGTTCTCGCGTTCGCGCCGCTGCTCCCACAGGAACACGCCGATCGCCACCGGCAGACCGATGACGGTGACGATGAAGCTCAAGATTTCCCACGTATCTTTCGATCCCATGCCGTCAGTTTAACGCGCCGGGTAAAATGCCGCCTTACGCAAAGGACTCTCCATGAGCATGAAAAGAACCGACCTTGAGAAAAACAAGGCCAAGAAGATCGCTGGCAATATGAAACTTGCCGGCATTCCCGACCGCTTTGGCAAGGATGCCGCCGCGCCTTTGGACAAACGCGAGCAGCGCAAGCGCGATCAGGAATTGGGGCTGGTGCCGTTCGCCATCAAACTGCACGGCGACCTGACCAAGCAATTGCACGCCAAGGCCGAAGCCGAGAAGAAAACCGTGGCCGAGGTCACTGCGGAGCTATTGCAAAAAGCCTTGGCGAAAAAGTAGCCAATGGCACTGAAAGCAACGATTCACAAAGTCGAACTCTCCGTCTCCGACATGGACCGTGGCTACTACGCCACGCATTCGCTGACACTGGCTCGTCATCCCTCCGAAACCAGCGAGCGGATGATGGTGCGCCTGCTGGCGTTCGCGCTCTATGCGAACGAGATGCTGGAATTCGGCCGCGGCCTTTCCGCCGACGATGAAGCCACGCTATGGAAAAAAGACCTGACCGGCAATATCGAACACTGGATCGATGTCGGCCTGCCGGATGAGCGGCTATTGCGCAAAGCGTCCGGCCGCGCGCGACACGTCACGCTGGTGACCTACGGCGGACGCGGCGCGGGAATCTGGTGGAACGCCAATCAAGCGGCGCTGGAGCGGCTGGAAAATTTGGACATCATCGACCTGCCAGTGGACGCCACCGAGGCCATGGCCACGCTGGTGGACCGCACCATGACGATCAACGCCACTATTCAGGATGGGCATGTGTTTATCGGCGATGCGGCGCAAACGGTGTCGGTGGAGCCGGTGGTGGTCAAGCGCAGGGCTGACAGCAGGAATTGAAACTCTAGTACTGGCGCGGTGTTTCGGGCATTTCTGGCCGGCAAGATGCGCGGATGCTGGGCTTTCTACTTAGAACGCGACCCGGTCCTCTACACCTTCGCCTAAGCGCCTATTTTTGCTTTATTGGTTTTCTTAAAAGCCAACAAAAAGACAAGTGCTGAAATAACGAAACCAAATGCGCTCAATACGAATAACCTTCCGACAAACCCAAAGCGGAACCAGATTGCATACGGAAAAAAACGTCGGGCAAAATATTCCCTGACTTCCAACGCGTAAGGGAACATAAAAAATAGGATTGCAGAGAGCGCCAGCCCAACAAGTATCAACGTTGATATTCGCCTATCGACCAGTTTTGTACGAAACATGTACGCACAAATCACGACTGCAACGGAAGAAATTGTCGCGAACTCAAGCGAATAAGTGAGAAGATCCAACGTGTAGCTGCGGGACGCCTCTGCTTCGCAGCCGCCTAGTTCGCATGCCATTTGCATTCCAGCGACGAAAAAGGCCGCGAAGAGCGATAGAAAGACTATCCCACCTAGAGCAATGATCGCGCGTTTAAGCACTAGCCCTCAATCTTCAACTCCGCAAACCCCTTCACCAAATCATCCAGCGCCTTCAACTGCGTGAGGAACGGCTCCAGCTGATGCAGCGGCAGCGCGCTCGGCCCATCGCACTTGGCATTCGCCGGATCGGGATGCGCTTCAAGGAAAAGTCCGGCCAAGCCCAGCGCAAGTCCGGCACGCGCCAGCTCCAGCACTTGCGCGCGACGCCCGCCCGATGCTGCGGCTCCGGCTTCGCGCTGCTGCAGCGCATGCGTGACATCGAAGATCACCGGCAAGTCGCCGGTCGCGTTCTTCATCACGCTGAAGCCCAGCATGTCCACCACCAGGTTGTCGTAGCCGAAGCAGGTGCCGCGATCACAGAGGATCAGTTTGTCGTTGCCAGCCTCGCGAAACTTCTCGACGATGTTCGCCACCTGCGAGGGGCTGAGGAATTGCGGCTTCTTGATATTGATGACGCGGCCGGTCTTGGCCAGCGCCACCACCAGATCGGTCTGACGCGCGAGAAACGCGGGCAGTTGCAACACATCCACCACTTCCGCCACCGGCTTCGCCTGCCAGGGTTCGTGCACATCGGTGATCACCGGCACGCCGAATTCTCTCTTCACCTCCTCGAAAATCTTCAGCCCTTCTTCCAGTCCCGGGCCACGGTAGGAATGAATCGACGAGCGATTGGCCTTGTCGTAGCTGGCCTTGAACACGTACGGAATGCCGAGCTTCTGCGTGACGCGCACATATTCCGCTGCGCTCTTCAGCGCGAGATCGCGCGATTCCAGCACGTTGATGCCGCCGAACAGGACGAAAGGCTTGTGGTTGTCGACTTCAATCGACGGTGTGATGGCGATGGTGGTCACGATGGCTCTCGGTCAAATGATTGGCTGGTGTCGCTATCTGTCAAAGCGATCTTCCGATTGCATATTATCGCCTGCCAAGCGCTTCCATTTCAGTTGGCACAGTGCGCCTCCACTACGGTCGCCTGAACTTCGCCTGTATCTTGGTGATTTTTTCCAGCGACTTGGTGGCGCTGGCCAATATCGAGTCCAGCCCCGCCTTCCAAGGCTTAAGCCCATTGGTGTCGTGCTGCCAGTGAAACGCCTCCTCACTCGCTTGCCCACCGGTCACTTTGAGCACCAGTTGATTGCCCGTTCCATTGTCGGCAATCGTGACCAAGCCTTGCTCCATCACGACCTGGCCCCAGCTGCCCTTGATGTTTTCATAGGTGATGCTGCCGGCGGTCTTTCGCGGATTGGCCGGATCGAAAACCGGAAACACGCGCCATCCGCCGCGCAACTCGACACAGTTGTACGTCTTCCATGCAGTTCTCAGCGTTTCGGGAAAGCGTATGCCCAGTTCGGCCTCCGCCGCAAGAATCATTTCTTCGGTAACGCCCAGGGATGGCTGTTTGTTCATTCGACAGATAAGTGAATCAAGTTGAATTCAGACTTGCGAACGCTAACCCGCGCCCAGCCAGATCAATACCGACACCAGCAGAAAAACAATCCACGAAGGATGCCGCGCACGCGAACCGACAATGGCAACGACGAAACTGGCCTGACACGTCAACGACAACACTCGCAAAACATAAATCTGATCCGGCGCGAGTTTGGGCACGCCAGCGTAGTAAAACAAAATGACGGCAATGCCAATGCCCAACACGCTGGTGACATGCCACGCGAATCGCAGCGTCTCCTTCGCCACACGCGTACTGCCACCCACCGTGGGCAATCCCTCGACTTTCTGCAGTGGGATCAACAACAGTTTCTCGCCCACGACGCTGTGGGCAATCGCTGTCAGGATCAGCAGCACGGCGGATGTGGTGAGGTAAACGTTCAAGACTTCGTTGCCTTCTGCACCACCACATTTTTGGCCAGCGTCTTGAACCGCTCGCCGTCTTTCTGCACCACCGTGATCGTCATATGGCCGGTCTTGCTGATATTGATGTCACGCACCGTGCCGGATTTGCCTTTGTGTGTGCCGCCGGTGACTTCGCATTGGTCGCCGTCTTTGGGGGTGGTTGGTGATGCTGTCGCCATGATCGTTACTCCGTTACGTCAGATCGATTTCCGTAGGTTGGGTTGAGCGCAGCGAAGCCCAACGCCAACCACAACAACATGATGTTGGCAGATGAAACTTGTCCAACCTACGCGCTTAGGTCGCGACATGGATAGCCTTGCCTCCATGTTCGGTAACAACCGTCGCAAGTGGTCTATCCGTAGTGATGAGTATGAGTTCATTAGCAACTGCCACTTCGGCGATAAGTACGTCCTGCACGTTACTGCGTTTTGACCTGTTTAGCGCATCGAGCGCTTGCTTCAAGCTATTGGACAAATGACCGTCGCTCAATTTGTCGCAGTCGAGGCGAGAAACATCTAATGCGAATGATTCGGTAGGAACAATCTTCGGACTTATTTCTTCAAACTTATCGAGAAGTTGATTCCGCCGTGCAATATCCGTGGTTTTCCTAATTTCGTCCAGCTGCACGAGACTTGCGGCAAACTGACCATCAGACGGCAGCTGCTCAAGATGAATCACCTCATCGAGAAGCCTATTAAAAATGTTTGTATCTAGGATGTACAACACGGGGGCTTGGCGTACGTTCTACGAGGCACGCCACTGTTGGCGCGCCCTTGGGTCATCAGAAACTATCTTAGGCACGGAATTAGCCGTCAATAGGCCAATGTTCTAGCAGGGTCATTGCTTCGTGATGCGGTATTCAAGAGCATTCGTGCTCGCAGCCAATATTTCGATAATGTATCCACCAATCGGTATTCTCTTTTCATTCGGCGACAATCGAATTGCTACCGTGTCTGATGGAATGATGATGTGATAGTCGGAAGCTGGGTTCAGAGTGGTTGATGAAAAGCTCGTCGTGCCTGTTCCTTGAATCCGCGTTGTATCGCCGTAGGTGGTAGCGTTTCCCGAAATTGAAGTCGTTGATGCTCCGGAAGTTGTGGAAATGGGTGTACGACTCATAGTCGTTTCGTTGGTAATGATCTGAACTTCCTTTCGATACAGCACAATCTCCCCGCTTTTCTCAACACCAGCGAAGCGGACTTCGGAATGACCTTCCTTAGTCTTGCGACCAAAGACATCGGCTTTACCCACAACATTCTCCAAGTTTCTTTCGCGGTCAACACGAAGTACAACGTCACCTGGGCCAGCAAGTAGCGATCGATCCAAGGGCTGTTGGGACTGCGACGTACGTTCTATATTTCCGCACGCTGAGAGAGATAGGATCACAAAAAATGCGAACAGCGATGAGTTCCTCATGAGTCCTCCGCATATGACGATCGTGCCGAATGATTACGATAGCGTTGTAGGTTGAGTTGAGCGTAGCGAAGCCCAACATCGGTTGCAATGACAAGACGTTGGGCAGATGAAACCTGCCCAACCTACATCCGGATTAAAGCACTGAAACCCCAGCAGCAGCGCGCCTTCCAGACCAAAAACACCCCGAAACCCGCTCCAATGCTGGAGTTTGATGCATCAATCAAGCGAAAACAGCGCCGAGAACCTACGGCTTCGCCGCCCTCACCGCCAGCATCACATTGCACAGCTCGATATGCCCCGCCGGGACTTTGTACCAGGTGCCGCCGCGATTGCGCAGCGCTTCGACCAGCGAAGAGAACAGCGGGGTATCGGTGCGAATCACTTCAAGGTTCGTGCGTTCGGCAGCAGGGACATCTGCCGCAAGACGCACCGACTTGATGGTGATGCGCTGTTCGGGTTTTTCGTAGAAGCCGAGATTGCCGGTGCCGCGCGGCAGCGACGACAGCAACGGCATGCCTTGCACCACGCGGCCGAGCAACGTGATATTGCGGTCGAGGTGACGCGGCGCATGGCCGGTGACGACGTAGAGTTCCGCGCCGCTGCCGCTGGTGTCGGCATTGTCGCGGCCGGCGCCGACCATGCCGTAACAGTGCGCGAGCCAGGTCTGGTTGGTCTTGGGATTGCGGCCCACAGGGAAACTATTCGAGAAGCCGACTTCGGGCGCGTAGCCATCAACATCCGGCAAGCGCGTGAACGGCAGCTTGGGATCGATGCTGCGGGTGAACTCGGGCGGCAGACTATTCTTGCCCTGCTTCATCGCGCGCGGATTTTTTTCGTCCGGGTCACCCCATTGCACGACGTAGTTGTCCTGCGAACGCAGGATGGTGAGGCCGTCGAAATATTTCTCGCGCACCAGCGTGCGGATGTTGGCGGCGTGCGCGGGCGTGTAGGCGGCGGAGACTTCGATGATCACGCGGCCCTGCGGGATTTCCATGTAGAGCGTGTTTTCCAGGTCAAGCGCGCGCCAGTCACCGGGTTTGGAGGTCGCGAGCAATTCGGAATAAGTAGGCTTTGCTGCAGGCGCGGCGGGGGGCGCGGTTTGCGCGGTCGCACTCATCGAGAAAACTCCGATTGCTACTGCACCCAGCGCAACTTTCACCGCACGCATATTTTTGATTCTTCCATCAGCCCAATTCATAACGATCACGTCCCCCTTGTTTGGCGCGGTACAAGGCGTCGTCCGCGCGTTTGGTCAATTTATCCAGGTCATCCGCCGGCCCCAGCACCTGCGCGGCCCCCATGCTGAAGGTGAGCTTGCGCGCGGCGGGCAGTCCCGCCACCTGCAACTGCTGCACCACGCTGCGCAGCCGCGTGAACACCTGCGGCACCTGCGAGAGATCGGAGCCCGGCATGATCAGCAGGAATTCCTCGCCGCCGTAACGGCCCAGCTTGTCGTTGCTGCGGAGCTGCTGCGCGCAGACGGCGGCAATAGCGGACAGCACCGCGTCGCCGACCGCATGACCGCATTCGTCGTTGATCGATTTGAAATCGTCCACGTCAATCAGCGCCAGGCAAAGTTTGCTGCCATCCATGCGCGCAGCGCCCAGCTGCACGCGCGCGTATTCGACGATGCTGCGGCGATTCGGCAGGCCGGTCAGATCGTCGCGCAGCGCGAGATTGGCGAAGCGCCGATTTTGCTGCCCTTGGCGAACCAGAAACCAGCCTAAGCCGCCGAGCACGAACAGCAGCAAAATGATGGACAGCAGCATGGCGACACGGCGCGCCTCGGATTCCATTTCGCGCGCGCGAAGCAACGCGTTTTCGGCTTCCTTCTGCTTCACTTCGAATCGCGTTTGCGCTTCGGCGGCATCCTTTTCCTTGGCCTCGTTGAAGTTGCGCATTTCCGCCTCGCGCAACAGCACCTGGTTGCGCCAGGCCTTTTCGTGATCGCCCAGACGGGCATGGATCACCGCGGCGTCGGTGAGGTAGGTCACCTCGATCCACGACGAGTCGATCTTGCTGCGGATGGCATCGGTCCTGGCCAGCGCGTCGAGACTTTCCCGGCGCTTGTCCAGATGCGCAAACGCTTTGGCGCGATTGCGCTGGATGTTGAACATCATGGTGGCATCGCCCGCCGCGGTCACGACTGGCAGCGCCTTGTCCTGATAGCTCAGCGCTTCTTCCCAGCGCCCGGTCTCGCCCGCCACCACGCCCAGCCGGTGATTGACGAAGGCTTCGCCATTCGGATCGTGCATCGATCGGAACAGCGTCATCGCCTTCTGGTAGCTCAGCTTGGCCTTGGGAAAGTCACGCAGCTTCTGGTGCACCACGCCGGTGTTGAAGTGAATCGTGGCCAGCTCGTGACGCGCGCTCTTCTCGGCGTCCGGCGGAATGGATTGCTCGTGATAACTCAGCGCCTTGAGCAAATCCTCGCGGCTGGAACGATCGTGGTTATACGCATTACCGATCGCGCCCAGCGTGCTGCGCGCGCCGATGGCATCGCCCAATTCCACGTAGCGCTGGTGCGCCTTGAACAGCAGTGCCAGCGATTCGCTGTCGCGCCCCAGCAGGCCGTAATTGAATGCCTTGGATACCATCACGCCGGTCGCGCAACGCTTGAGGCCCGCGTTTTCGGCGACCAGGATGGCTTCGTCGAAAATGGCCTGCGCATCGACATACTTTCCCTCCGACGCCGTCGCCACTCCCTTGGCATTAAGGAATTCGCATTCCGCCTGCACATCTTTTGCTCCACGCGCCCAATTGAGTCCTTGGTCGGACATCTCGGCCAGTTTGACCCCATCCTCCAGCGCTGCATACGCCATTGTCATCAGTCGCAGCGCCTTCAAGGACCCTGCAATGCCGTCGCTTTTTCGTGCCTGCGCGAGCTGGTTTTCACCTTCGCGCAAAGCGGCGCGCGGATCGTCGGCGACGATGCGCTCCATCGATTGCGTTTCCAGATCGCGCGCACTCAACGCGGCCTGTGCCGGCAGGGCCCATGCCGGCACAGCGGCCAATGCCATCACTGCGGCGGCCAGCAGGCGAGAACCGAGGACCGGCGAATAGATCATGCGCTTGCTCCGCCCTTGGATGTGGCCTGCGCCAAATCGCTCTCCAGTGCCGCGACCCGCGCCGGCACCTGGGCCGCAGGCATCGGCCGGGCAAAGTAAAAACCCTGCGCTTCCTGGCAGCCGCAATCGGACAGGTATTCAAGTTGCGCCTTCGTCTCCACGCCCTCGGCGATGACGTGCAACTGCAGGCTTTGCGCCAGGTTGACAATGGCGCGCACGATGGCCGCGTCGTCCTGGTCGCTACCGATATCGCGCACGAACGAGTGATCGATCTTCAGGTTGTCGACGCGGAAACGCTTGAGATAGGACAGGCTGGAGAAGCCGGTGCCGAAATCGTCGATCGACAGCTTCACGCCGAGCTGCTTCAGTTCGGCGAACAAGCCGAGTGTCTCCTCGGTATTGGCCATCAGGATGCTCTCGGTGATTTCCAGTTCCAGGCTCTGCGGCTCCAGCCCGGCTTCGGTCAGCGCGCTGCGCACGCGCTCCGGCAGATGGCGGTCGAAGAACTGGCGCGCGGACAGATTGACCGCCACGCAATCGACCGCGAAGCCCGCGTCGCGCCAGCGCTTCATCTGCTGGCAGGCTTCGTGTATCACCCATTCGCCGATCGGCATGATGAGGCCGCTGTCCTCGGCGATGGGAATGAAAGTGGCTGGGGCAATCAGCCCGTCTTCCGCGTGATGCCAGCGCAGCAGCGCTTCATAACCGACCACCTTGCCGGAGCGGAAATCGACGCGCGGCTGGTAGAACAGCTCCAGCTCATGGCGTGCCAGCGCGAGATGCAGGTCGCTCTCCAGTTTCAGCCGCGCCTGCAGGGTGGCGCTCATGGTGGCGGCGTAGAACTGCACGTTGCGCCGGCCATTGGCCTTGGCGTGATACATCGCCGCGTCGGCGTAGCTCAGCAGCTTGGTCGGATCTTCGCTGTCGTTGGGAAATACACTGACGCCGATCGATGGCGTCACGCGCAGCTCGCGTCCGCCGATCGTCACCGGCGCGCTCATTTCGGCCATCAGCTTGGATGTGGTGAGTGGAATGTCGCCCACCGTCTGCACGTGCCTGAGCACGATCACGAATTCATCGCCACCGACGCGCGAAACGGTATCGCTGTCGCGCAACGATGCGCGCAAGCGGCGTGCCATCTCGCGCAGGATGTCGTCGCCGGCGGCATGACCCAGCGTGTCGTTGATGGTCTTGAAGCGGTCGAGATCGATGAACATCACCGCCACCAGCCACTCTTCACGCTTGGCCTGCGTCAGCGACTGGACCAGCCGATCCTGCAACAGCAGGCGATTGGGCAGGCCGGTGAGCGTGTCGTGCAGCGCAAGATGCCGCGCCAGCGCTTCGGCAGTCTGGCGGTCGTCCATTTCCTCTTTCAACTGCGCGTTGATGCGACCGAGTTCCTCGGTACGTTCGTGCACGCGTTCTTCAAGCTGTTCGTTCAGCACCCTCAGATGTTCGACCGCGTTGCGCCGCTCGGTGACATTCTCGATGATCCAGATGGTGCCACCCATGGCCGGGTTGACCGGATCGATCGGCCGCGCCTGCAACCGGCACCAGAACTTGCTGCCGTCGCGATTCATCATCTGCCGTTCGATTTCGATCGGCTCGCCCCTGGCCAGCATCGGGCCGACCACGCTGCCGACCTCGGCGTATTCTTCCGGCGATCCCCACACCACCATGCCGGATTTGCCGACCAGCTCGCCTGCGGGCCAGCCGAACAATTCCTCGAAAGCGCGGTTGGCATGCTGAAAGGCGCGATCCTTGGTGAAAGCGATCCCCACCGAAGCGTTATTCAGGATGGCTTCGTACTTGAGCAGCATCTCGTGCTCGGATGCGGCGGTGGCGACCGGACGATCGCGGGTAGGAAGACTCATGCTGTTGTTGTAGTAAGTGGTCAGAGCGCGGAGAGTGCCGAGGTGCCATGGTACCGTGCCTGCGGCCGGCATGGACGCGCCAGCCGCCCGACGGTAACGCCAGTTTGGGCGCGTTGAAAATCGATTGCAATCGGCGAAACCCCGCATTTTCCCGTCCGGCCCGACCAGGCAGAAAGCTGCGCGCCTTGCCCGCATAAACAACGAAAACACGAGCACTGGCGCGGATTTCCCGGCATTTTTGCCCTGGAAGCCGCAACAGTGCTTGTTTTACGAATCAACCACGCATCGCCTTCCGCCGGCCACAGGACACTCATCTTCATATTCCTGAACCCGGCGTTCGGCTATGATGAATGCGTGTTCAATCCCGCATTAAAAGAAAAGCGCATGAGCACCCCGACGACGGTATGGCAATGGCTGGGCGCACTGGCGCTGTGGGCATCGCTGCTGCCCGCCTTCGCGCAGGAAACCAAAGCGGCCGCCGTCGAAACCGTCACCCGCCATCAGCAGGAAATGCGCGGGCTGACCGACCCCGCCGGCGTGTTGCGCGACCTGCCGCCATTGATAGCCGCCGCCCGCGCCGCCGGCGATTCGCGCGAGCTGGCGCTGCTGTACCTGGCCGAATCCAATGCCTGCCGCGTCAATGCCAACTGGCCATGTCAGAGCGAAGCCGCGGCCAGGGCAAGGCAGGCGGCCGAAGCAGCCAAGCTGCCGGCGCTGCAGATACGCGGCCTGATCCTGGAAAGCCGCGGCCGGCTTGCGCTGCAGGATTTCAGTCGCGCCTCGCAACTGCTCGGCGAGGCCGAAAGGCTGTTGCAGCGCTATCCGAATCCGGAGGCGACCGCCGATGTCTATCTCGCTTATTCCTCACTCAGCTATTCCGTCGGCAAGCACGCCAAGGCGGCCGAGTATGCGGAACGCGGTCTCTCAGCGCTGGGCGACACACCGGCGCTGGTGGTGCGCATCCGCTTGCTGCGCAACAAAGGCCGAGCAATGGCTCAACTCGGCAATGCCGCCGAGGCGCACACCGTACTGCAACAGGCGCTGACGCTGGTCGAGCAGGTGAAAGATCCCAAGCTCAGCGCCGAGCTGCGTCTGGAGGATGCGCGCATCGCGAGATTGACCGGCGATATCGCCAAGCAACAGGAAAACGGCCGCATCATCCTTTCGCTCGCCGCGCAACTGAGCAACTCCCAGTTATTCGGCCTGGGCCACGAAGTGATGGGGCTGGCGGCGCTGAATCAATCCGACAACGCCACGGCCGAGCGCGAATTGAGGCTCGCGCAAACCTCGTTCCGCGAACTCAAACTGGAACGCGACGAGCGCCGCGTATTGCGCGCGCTGATCCGCAGCATGCTCGGACGCGGCGTGCCGCGCGCCGACCTGGAGGGGCTCACCGCGCGCTCGTTGTCGCTGGAGGCCTCGCTGGAAGCCGACGATCGCAATATGGCCGCTGACGATTTCGAGGCACGCCTTAAATATGCACAACAGGAACTGGACGTGCAGCGGCTGGAGGCGGCCGCGGACATGGCAAAGCAGCGCGAGGCCGCGCTGGCCGAACAGCAGCGCCTGACGCAGATTGCCGCCGCGCTCGCCATCGTGCTGCTGCTGGTGTTCGGCATGCTCTTTCTGGCACAGCGTCATTTCAACCAGCGGTTGAAAGCCGCGCTGCAACAACTGAGCGAGAGCGAGGCGCGCTATCGCACACTGGCGGAAAATTCGCGCGACGTGGTGGTGCGTATGCGCCCGGATGGCCAGCGACTTTACGTTTCACCCGCCACGCGTGAAATGCTGGGCATGGAGCCGGAAGAATTTTTGCAGCCGCGCTGGGACCTGATCCATCCGGACGATAGGGAGATGATGCGGCAGGCATTGCGCGACCTGATCCTGAAAGGCGGCACCTCCAGTGCGTCCTACCGTGCGCGTCACAAGAACGGCGAATACGTGTGGATAGAGATATTGTCGCGTCTGGTGCCGCCGGCAACGCCCGGTGCATCGGCGGAGATCGTTTACTCCGGCCGGGATATCACCGCGCGGGTGCGCGCCGAGCAAGCGCTGTTGAAAAGCGAGGCACAGCTGCGCGCCGTGACCGACAACATCCCGGCGATGATCGCGCGCGTGGACAAGGAGCAGCGCTATACCTTTGTCAACGCTTTTGTCGGCGAGATTTTCGGCGGCAACCCGCAGGCCATGGTCGGCCGTACCATGCGCGAAGTGCGCGGCGAGGCACTCTATGCGACGATGAGGCCGCATGTGGAAGCGGCGCTACGCGGCGAAGTGGTCAATTTCGAAGGCACGACTGAAGTCGATGGCCGCACTTATCACTACCAATCCAATTATGTTCCCGACCGCGACGCCAACGACGAAGTGCAGGGCATGTATGCGCTGACCTTCGACATCACCGAGCTCAAGCTGGCGGAAGCCAAGCTGGAGCGGCTGGCGCGGGTGGACAGCCTGTCCGGCGTGGCCAACCGTCGCTTTTTCGAGGAGCAATTTGCCACTGCCTTCGCCCGCAGCCGCCGCCACGGCACGGCGCTTGCGTTACTGTGCCTGGATATCGATCACTTCAAGACCATCAACGACAAACATGGCCATCCAGTGGGCGACGCAGTTATCATCGCGTTCGCCCGGCGGCTGGAATCCTGCGTGCGCGAGGACGACCTGGTGGCGCGCCTGGGCGGCGACGAGTTTGTATTGCTGATCGAAAACCCGGCGGCCGATTCGGCCGAGAACATCGCGCAAAAACTGCTTGCCGCGATGCGCGAGCCAATCATGGTCGACGGCATCACGTTGCAGGTCAGCGCCAGCATCGGCGTTGCCACCGTTGCGCAGCCGGAATCGATCAAGGCGCTGATGGATCTGGCGGACCGCGCGCTATATGCGGCCAAGGAAGCTGGCCGCAATACCTGGCGCAGCGCGAACCCGTCGCCGCCGGGCCGATTGCGGTGACACACGGTATGCTCTGGATCACAAAAACTGCCTCGCGGGTACTGACTTGGCAAACATCCTGATTGTCGACGACGAAGATATCTTTCTGGAATTCGCCGCACAAACATTGCGGGCGGCCGGCCACATCGTGACCATGACCACGTCTCCGGCCATGGCGATCGATCTGGCCAGAAGCGAGGTGCCGGATCTTGTCATTTCCGACATCAACATGCCGAAAATGACTGGGTTCGAACTGGCCACCATCCTGAATGCGGCCAGTGCCCGGCGCTGGATACCCATCGTATTCATGTCCTCGCGCAACGATGGACCTTCGTTTCGCGAAGCGTTCGGCGTCGGCGCGGTCGACTATCTGGTCAAGCCGTTTTCGCGCGAGCACCTGGTCTCGACGGTCGAAAGAAAACTGCTGGAAACCGAGCAACGCCGCGCTGCCGCCAGACTGAGCGAAACCGGGGCAATGCCGTCCATTCCCGGCTACAAGCTGATCAATCCGCTGGGCGAAGGTGGCATGGGCGAGGTGTTTCTGGCCGAGAACGCGAAGAGCGGCCTGCGCTGCGCGCTGAAAGTGCTGACGATCATCGACGAGGGCAAGGAGCAGACCCGCGTCCTCGCGAGATTCCTCGAAGAGCGCGCCATGCTGTCGCGTATTGACCATCCGAATGTGGCGAAAGTCTTCGATCACGGCATCGACGACAACCACGTCTATATCGCGATGGAATATTTTCCGCGCGGCGATCTGAAGGCGGCAGTGGCGGCAGGGGTTTCGGTGGCAGAGTCGCTGGCCTATGTGCGGCAGATCGCCGAGGGACTGCGTGAAGTTCATGCGCACGGCATCATTCACCGCGACATCAAGCCGGCCAATGTCATGCTGCGCAACGACGGCACCACGGCGCTGGTCGATTTCGGCATTGCCAAGGAACTCGACGCCGCGACCACCTTTACGCGGCACGGCGAAATGGTCGGCACACCGCATTACATGAGCCCGGAACAGATCGGCTCGAAATCGCTCGACGCGCGCAGCGATCTTTACAGTCTCGGCGCGATGTTCTTCGAAATGCTCACGCACACGCATCCGTTCCGCGGCGATCGCATCGAGAGCATCCTGATGCAACACCTGCACGCGCCGCGCCCGACGCTGCCGAAAAACCTGAGCATCCTGCAACCCCTGTTCGACCGGCTGCTGGCGATAGAGCCGGAGCAACGCTATGCCGATGTGGCGGCGTTCCTGAAAGATTTTTCCGTGGTCGAGCTGATGCGCTTCTCCGATCACGTCGAGGCCGGCGACAAGGCGTTTTCGGGCATGGCCGATCTGGATACGCTGCCGAAGACGTAGCGGTTTGTCTATCAATGACGGGAAAACGCAAGCAACGGCGCGGGTTTTCGGGCATTTTTGCCCTGAAGGGCGCGCCAGTGCTTGAGTTTTTCCTCCTTGCGGCGACTCATTCCGCGATAACAACGGTCATTTGTTCAGACTAAACTCGCACCATGGCAAACAAACTCACTGCCTTCGTTTTTCTCTTCGTCATCATCGGCGTCATCGGCGCATTCATCTACGCCTGGTGGTGGAACCGGCACGGCGGCGGCAAAACGCGGCGCGAGCAGGAAGAGAAACGCAAAGCCGCGCGCGCCGCCAGTATCCGTGCTCGCGGCTGGAATTACGACGGCACCATCGACGGCAATATCCACTACTGCATTTCCGGTACCACCGAAGGCGGCTTGCCCTGGCGCATCACTTATGACTCCGACCAATCGAGCAGTTCGTCTTCGCCGAAATTGATTTTCAGCGCGCCGCTGAAAGTAAAGGACGGTTATGCGTGGTTCATCCATGATCGCAAGACCTGGGACATCATGCAGAAAACCGGTGTGCGCGCGCTGGTCGGCGGCCTGGCGGCGCTGGCAGGCGCTTTCTCCGACGGAGCGAAAGTAAAGCGCGACTTCTATCTCAACGCGCAACTGATGCCCGCCGGCAGCGCGGCATTTCGAGAGCGCTATGTGCTGGTCGGCAACGATGTGCACTGGGCCTCGCTGCTCGATGCCGAAATCGAGCGCCGCATGCTTGAATGGCCCGAATTCACGCAATCAATGAGCATGCGCGACAACTGCTTCTCCGCCGAACTGGGGCCGGACGGCTTGTCGATCAAGCTGTATGCCGATGCGCCCGATCTCGCTGTGATCGATCACATGGCGCGGCTGGGCCAGCAGGTACTGGAAAAATCGGCCACGCACCCGGCGCTGTAGTTGCGATGCGAGCCAGCCGCTAATCCGCACCCGACGGTACCGCGTCGATCAACATCAGCTCCTGACACGTGGCGCGAAGCCGCAGGCCGTCGCAGGTGATAAACATGGCCGATCCGCGCTGCGACAGTTCATCGCCGTCGACCAGGCCATAGCGCGGGCGTACAAAGCCGCGATTGCGCCAGGGCAGCAGCAGCGCCATTTTCATCGGTTTCGGATTCATTGCGTTGATCTTCCCGCGGTGTCCGCCGCGTTGATGGGCATTCGATGGAGCCGCAATTGTGCCGAACGAATGTGTGAAATCGGTGACAACCGGGTTGCGTTTTATTTCAGTCACAACATCGTCATTTGACGTTAACGGTGCCGTCATTTGCGTTCTGAATACTGTGGCCTTCTCAACAGGAGCCACGAATGACGAATCAAGCGACAAGCCGGACGCCGGAAGCAGCCACCTTCATCGATCCGCACGACATCGATGTCGATCTCAATCCCTCCGGTAATCCGGAATTCGACAGCATTGTCGATGCACGCATCTCCAGACGCGAAGTACTGAAGAGCGGCGCGGCGGCCACCGGCTTGCGGATGTTCGGCTCGTTTGGCTTGCTTGGCCTGGCCGGCTGCGGCTCCGACAGCGATGAGCCCTCATCCGCCCCCGCACCGGTCGCACCGCCCCCGCCGCCGCCGGTGCTGGGCTTTTCCGCCGTGGCGAAATCCCAGGCCGATTTGGTAACGGTGCCGCCGGGCTACACGGTAACCGTGGTCTACCGTCTCGGCGACCCGATCAATGCAGCAACCTCCGACTACCGCAACGACGGCACCGATGCCGCCGCTTCGTTCGCGTTCCGCGCTGGCGATCATCACGATGGCATGCATTTCTTCGGCGTTGGCGCCAATGGCCAGTACAGCACCACCACCAGCGATCGCGGCCTCCTGGTGATGAATCACGAAGCGATCACGCCGGCGTATCTGCATCCCAACGGCGCTACCACCGTCAATAGCGTGCGCACCGTGGCCGAGGAAGTGCAGCGCGAGTTCTATGTGCACGGCGTCAGCGTGATCGAAGTCAATCGCAGCGGGAATGCTTTCACCTACAACCGCACTTCCGCCTTCAACCGCCGCGTGCATACGCTGACCGAAATGGAATTGACCGGCCCGGCAGCGCGCACACCCTTGATGATCACCAAATTTTCACCGGACGGCTCGAAGACCCGCGGCACGGTGAACAACTGCGCCAACGGCTACACACCCTGGGGCACCTATCTCACCTGCGAAGAAAACTGGGCAGGCTATTTCCGCCGCATCGCCGCCACCGACGATCCGAACCGCACCGCAAAGGAGCGCGCCTCGTTCGCGCGCTATGGTGTAGCCGGCACTGGCCGCGAGCTGTGGGCCACCGTATCGCCCGATACCGCCGACAATATCTATGGCCGCTGGAATGCCGCCAAACTCGGCGTCTCAGCCGATGGCAGCGATGACTATCGCAATGTCGCCAACACCTACGGCTGGGTGGTGGAGATCGATCCGTTCAATGCCACCTCGACACCGAAGAAGCGCACTGCACTCGGCCGCTTCGCGCACGAAGGCGCATGGATCGGCCCGGTGGTCGCGGGCAAGCCGCTGGTCTGGTACATGGGCTGCGATTCGCGCGGCGAATATATCTACAAATACGTTTCCACTGCCAACTGGGATCCCGCCGATGCCACACGCGGCGCTGCGGCCGGCGACAAGTATCTCAACGATGGCCGACTCTATGTCGCCAGGTTCGCCAGCGACGGCAGCGGGCAGTGGGTCGAGCTGCGATTCGGCTTGAACGGCATCACAGCCGCAAACGCGGCCTACGCATTCACCGATCAGGCCGATGTGCTGATCAACACACGCCTCGCTGCCGACGCAGCCGGCGCCACCAAAATGGACCGGCCGGAGTGGGGTGCGGTCAACCCGCGCAACGGCGAGGTTTACTTCACGCTCACCAACAATTCCCAGCGCACAGTGGCCACTGCCGATGCCGCCAACCCGCGCGTTTACAACGACATCCGCACCAACGGCGTCAATCAGCGCGGCAACCCGAACGGTCACATCATCCGCTGGCGTGAGACGCTGTCCGAGCCCTCCGCCACCACCTTCGTTTGGGATGTGTATTTGTTCGGCGCGCGCGCCACGCAGGAAACCGCCAACGTCAATCTGTCGGCGTTAAGCCAGAACAACGACTTCTCCAGCCCGGATGGATTGTGGTTCAGCCGCGCCAGCAATATCTGCTGGATCGAGACCGACGATGGCGCCTATACCGACGTAACCAACTGCATGCTGCTGGCGGCTTCGCCCGGCGCAGTCGGCGATGGCGCGAAGAAAACCATCGTCGCCAGCGACGCCACCACCACGCGCAATGTCGATACCTTCGTTGGTGCCACGCCGGGAGACGCCAATCTGCGACGCTTCCTGGTCGGTCCCAAGGAGTGCGAAATCACCGGCATCGCCGAAAGTGCCGACGGCAAGGCGCTATTCGTCAACATCCAGCATCCCGGCGAAGAAACCGCGCCGAACTTCACCACCAAGACCTATGGCAGTTACTGGCCGGACGGTGGCACCAGCCGGCCGCGCTCAGCCACGATCGTCATTACGCGTAACGACGGCGGTGTGGTCGGCCTATAGCATTCGCATACGACCGCAGCACACATAGAAAACTCCAGCACTGGCGCGGCTTTCGGGGCAAATATGCCCGGAACGCCGCACCAGTGCTGGAGTTTTCTCTTTTCGCACTGCTGCAAGCGTGTTGCATTGCGGAGAATTGTGTCTGAAATCGCGATGAATGCGCCCATGCATTGCGCCCATGATATTGCCGCGCTCCTGAAAAAATTTGCATTGAATTCAAGCCAATAGCATCTGAGCTTGCTTGATCGCATTGTAGGAGTTGTCTGTCGGACTGTTTGGCTTCTTTGCGTGCCCGCATAACATTTGCTAGGATGACTCAAGAGGTCCGATAGATGAGCATCCTGCGGCCGATGGCTCATCCGGCGCGCCGCTTTTGGTGCGCAATCAGAGACCGCGCTTCGGAGGCAGAAGGTTTGTTGTTGAAAGCACGCATCACGCGTCGGACAAAAAAGCAGCAGGAAATGAAACTTCCCTCCACTCGCTTGCTCGCGCAACTCGCCTGTAGCGTGGCCCTGATGGTCATCGCGGTCATGGGTTGGGAGCTATACGAGTCGACCGGCCAGTTGCACAAGTCCTCCGAACGCATTACCCATACCTATGAAGTGCTGCGTGCAATCGACGCGGTCAATCTGCAACTGACGCGCGCGGAATCGGCGCAGCGGGCATTCCTGCTGTCGGAAAAGGAACTGTTCCTGACCGACCGCGACGATGCACTCGCCAGGATCGGCGCCAGCACGGCGCGTTTGCTCACCCTGACGGCCGACAATCCGCCCCAGCAGAAACGGCTCAAGGACCTTGCGCGACTGCTGGAAGAGCGCGTGGCGATCATGCACCACTTTGCCGCGATCTCGCGCAGCGAAGGCCTCGACGGCGTGCGGCAGCGCATGGTCGGTGCCGGCCAGCGCGTCAGCAACGAGCTCTACCAGGTAAGTGGCGCGATGGCCGCTGAGGAAGCCGGACTATTGGCCACGCGCCAGGAGGAAGAGGCCGATGCGCGCCAACGCACCATCGGCATCCTCGCCATGTGCCTGCTGCTCTGCCTGGTTGTACTGGTGCCCTCCTATATCGGCTTTTCGTCGCAGGTACGCGCACGCGAGCTGGCTGAAGCGCGGCTGGTGGATTTGACCGACAGCCTGCCCGGCGCCGTTTTTCGCATGAACTGGAACCGCGAGCGCGGCTACCGCTTCGAATATCTGAGCAAAGGCGTCGAAACCCTGCGCGGCGCCGATCGCGAGGCGGCAATGGCCGATTTCGGCGCGATGTGGAACACCATTGTCCCGGAAGACCGGCCGATGGTCGAAGCCGCAATGACCAGGGCGATCGACACCATACAACCGGCGCAATACGAGTTCCGCGTCCGCCTGCCCGATGGCACGCAGAAATGGCTGCTGGCGTCGGCCAGCCTGCGCACGCTGCCCGACGGAAACGTGCTGTGGAACGGCTACTGGTCCGACGTAACAGTGCAAAAGCAATTCGAGCAGCGCATGGTCGAGGCGGAAAAACGCCTGAGCGAAATCACCAACGGCATTCCCGGTGTGGTCTATCAGTTCCGCCTGGAAACCGATGGCAGCATGCGCTTCAGCTATCTCAGCGGCGGCGTGGCCGAACTGCACGGCGTGGATCGCGACACAATCCTGGTCAATGCCAAAACGCATTTCGATCGCATCCTGCCTGAGTACCTGGAAGGGCTGTTCGAGTCGATCAGGGTCTCCGCGCGCGACCTGACACCCTGGCACTACGAATATCGCGCCACGCATGGCGACGGACGCATACGCTGGCTGAGCGCCAGTTCGATTCCCTATCGCGAGCAAAGCGGCGCGACGGTGTGGAACGGATACTGGATCGACGTCACCGACCGCAAGGCACTGGAAGACGCATTGCAGGATGCGCGCCTCGCCGCCGACACCGCCAACCGGGCCAAGAGCACCTTCCTGGCCACCATGAGCCACGAAATCCGCACGCCGATGAATGGCGTGCTGGGCATGATCGAACTTCTATCGCTCAGCAGGCTCGATCGCGAACAGCGCACCACAGTCGAAGTCGTGCGCAATTCCGGAAAATCGCTGCTGCGCATCATCGACGACGTGCTCGACTTTTCCAAGATCGAAGCCGGCAAGCTGAATGTGAACCCGGAGGTCGCGTCGATCGACGATATCGTGCAGCGCGTGTTTCGCATCTATTCGGGCAATGCCGGCAGCAAGGGCCTGCAGTTCACGCCGTACATCGATCCGGATATCAGCCCGGCTGTGTGGGTGGATGCGTTGCGGGTGCAGCAGATTCTCAGCAACCTACTAAGCAATGCGATCAAATTCACCTCGCGCGGCGAGGTGGAAATACGCGCCGACCTGGCCGGGCGCGAAGACGGCGAAGACAAAGTGAGATTCACGGTGCGCGATACCGGCATCGGCATCTCCGCCGAAGCGCAGCAACGGCTGTTCGAACCTTTTGCGCAGGCGGAACGCGATACCGCGCGGCAATTCGGCGGTACCGGGCTGGGCCTGTCGATTTCGCGGCGGCTGGCGGAAATGATGGGCGGAACGCTGGTGATCGAAAGCCGACTCGGTTCCGGTACCCGCGCCATCCTCACTTTGCCGCTGCCGATCGCCGACGTGCGCGAACTGGCCAATATCAATGCCACTTCAGGCACCACTTTCGCTGCGTTGAATCACTCGATCAAATCGCGCCGGCCGCCACCGGCCATCGACGAAGCGCACCGCGATGGCACGCTGGTACTGCTGGTCGACGACCATCCGATCAACTGCATGGTACTGCTGCATCAGCTGAAAACACTCGGCTACGCGGCGGAAACCGCAGAAAACGGTGAGGTCGCGCTGAAGAAATGGCAAAGCGGTCGATATGCCCTGGTCATCACCGATTGCAACATGCCGTTGATGGACGGCTACCAGCTTGCGCGCGCCATACGCGAGGCCGAAGGCACACAGAAAAGAAGTCGCACCATCATCATCGCCTGTACTGCCAATGCCATGGGCAGCGAAGCGCAGCAATGCTTCAGCGCCGGCATGGACGATTTTCTGGTCAAACCGGTGGAGCTCAGCCGGCTGATGAAAAAACTCGATCAGTGGCTGCCGATCGCCGAAGCCATTGCGCTGCCGATCGACCGGCGGGTTCTTTCCACCGTTGCCGGCGGCAACCCTCGCACCGAGCAGCAAATAGTGAAGATGTTCCGCCAACTCAATGACGATGACGTCGCCGGCTTGTCGCAAGCCGTTGCCACAGGCGACATGGCATCGGCAGCGCTGACCTCACACCGCATGTCCGGCGCGGCGCGCACCATCGGCGCACTGGGGTTGGCAGGCATCTGCGAGCAGCTTGAAGCTGCCGGCCGCGCCAACGACGCCGACACGATCAGGACAACGATGACCGGATTTCACCGTGAACTGCAAAATGTTTATGCCTACATTGAAACACTGTGACTGCATGCCGGCCATGCTGGCGATCACGGCGGCATGGATGCGACCATGCCGCTAACCAACCTGCGTTTTCTGCTGGTGGAAGATCACCGTTTCCAGCGCTGGGCGACGCGTCAGATGCTGGAGGGCTTGAACGCCAGCGATATTTTCGAAGCCGAGGACGGCAAAGCTGCGCTGGAAATTTTCCAGAACGCGACGCCGCCGATCGACGTCATCATCAGCGATCTCGATATGCCGGGCATGGATGGCATGGAATTCATCCGCCATGTCGGCGAGACCGGGCTGCCGGTGTCCATCATTCTTGCCAGTGCGCTGGATGCGGCGCTGATCGCCTCGGTCGAAACCATGACCACAGCCTACGGCATCAACCTGCTGGGGGCGATGGAGAAACCGATCACGCCCCAGAAATTGCAGCAGGCAATCGAGCGCCACGCGCGTCCGCGCCCCGGTGCCGGCGTCGCACGGGCGCCAGCCCATCATTTCGGCCTGACGGAGATTCTCGAAGGGCTGCGGCAAAGGCAATTCGAGCCCTACTTCCAGCCCAAAATCGATCTCGCCAGCGGCGCGATTCGCGGCGCCGAAGCATTGGCGCGCTGGCGGCACCCGGACAAGGGTATCGTCCCGCCCATGGCATTTATCCAATCGCTGGAGGAAAGCGGCCATATTGATGAACTCACGCTGGCAATGCTGAAAATGGCCGCGAATCACTGTCGCCTGTGGCGCGAGGGCGGCCTGGATGCCAGTGTATCGGTCAACCTGTCGCTCAAGTCGCTGGCCGATGTCAAGCTCGCCGATCGCATCACGCAACTGGTTCAATCGCAGCAGCTGGATCCCCGGCATGTGGTGCTTGAGGTGACCGAGTCGGCCGCCGCCACCCATCTGGGCAGCGCGCTGGAAAATCTTTCGCGTCTGCGCATGAAGGGGTTCGGTCTGTCGATCGACGACTACGGCACCGGATACTCGTCGATGCAGCAGTTGTCGCGCATCGCCTTTTCCGAACTGAAAATAGACCAGATTTTCGTGCGCAACGCATCGCATCAGGAGTCGAGCCGCGTGATCCTGGAAACCAGCCTCGACATGGCGCGAAGGCTCAATATCGTCGCTGTCGCGGAGGGAGTGGAAACGCGCGCGGAATGGGATTTGCTGCATTCACTTGGCTGCGCGCAGGCACAGGGCTACTTCGTCGCGACGCCGATGGCCGCAGAGGAGTTCAACGCCTGGGCGCGCGTCTGGCGGCTGGTGGAACGGGAATCAAAAAGCGGCAACGGACGGTAAACTCCAGTATTGGCGGGGCTTTCGGAGCATCGCCGCAGACCGGCTGTTTTGAGGCCTGCTCATGCGGAACGGACAATTCGCTGTTCTCCCAAAAACCGCAAATTCGCGCAACGGAGCGAAGACACAAACCCTCAGATTTGTTGCGGCAGAATCGCGTATGCTACCGACAACCCTTTGCAACGATAGCTGGAGAACACATGCGATACGCTCACTTTCTGTCCGTCGCGATTCTCGCCGCGATACTGCCTGCACAATCCCTTGCGCAATCCAAAACGGGCGAGCAGCGCGACGGCGTGGCGTGGGAGGTACAGTCGACCGATGCCGCGTCTGGGTCGACCAAGGGACGCTGGAAAAACGATAACAGCGTCTGCAAGATCGTCACTTTCCATTTTGAGAAGGACGGCAAAAAAGAGGGTAGCAGTTACCAGGTCACGCTCAATACCCGCGAATCCAAACCCATGGACTACAAACCCGAATCGCCCACCCACGTGCCGCGTATTTCAAAAGTCGAATCCTGCATGTAGTCGCCGCGCCCTACCGAAAGCAGCGTATTAACGCCCCCGGCTTCCGCGGCGCCCACCACTAGGTGCATTGTGCCCGGTACCCAATGGGTGCCCTTGACGAGGGGTTGATTTTCGATCACCTGTCTTTACCTGTTTCGACCCCGTTTTCGGTTGGGCCGTTCCTTGCCCTCCTCGTCCATTGCGCCCACCACGCCCTTGCGGACGATGTCCCGGCGAACGCAGCTGAATCGGTTCCGGTTTGGCGTGCGGGTCGGGTTCGAAACCGGGAATGACTTCCTTGGGAATTTCGCGTTTGATCAGGCGCTCGATATCGCGCAGATACGAAGCTTCGTCGATACATACCAGCGAGATCGCTTCGCCCGATGCACCGGCGCGACCGGTGCGGCCGATGCGATGCACGTAATCTTCCGCCACATTCGGCAAATCGTAATTCACCACATGCGGCAGCTGATCGATATCGATACCTCGCGCGGCTATATCAGTAGCAACCAATACCGCGAGATCACCTGATTTGAATTCGGACAGCGCCTTGGTACGCGCGCCCTGGCTCTTGTTACCGTGAATGGCGAGCGCGGTAATGCCGTCCTTGTTCAACAATTCGGCAAGACGATTGGCGCCGTGCTTGGTACGCATGAACACCAGCACCTGGTGCCAGTTGTTCTGTTTGATCAGGTGCGACAGCAGCTGTCGTTTCTTGTCGCGATCGACCGGATGGATTTTCTGCGTGATCGCTTCCGCGGTCGAATTGCGGCGCGCGACTTCGATCAACGCCGGATTGTCGAGCAAATTGTCGGCCAGCGTCTTGATTTCATCCGAGAAGGTGGCCGAAAACAGGAGGTTCTGGCGCTTCGGCGGCAAAAGCTTCAGCACACGCTTGATGTCGTGAATAAAACCCATGTCGAGCATGCGATCGGCTTCGTCCAGCACCAGGATTTCGACATGCGCCAGATCGATCGCGCGCTGCTGATGCAGGTCCAGTAGGCGACCCGGTGTCGCGACGACGATATCAATGCCCCGACGTAGCGCCGCGATCTGCGGATTGATGCCGACGCCACCGAAGATCACGGTCGATGAAAGTTTGGCGTACTTGCCGTAGGTGCGAACACTCTCTTCCACCTGTGCGGCCAGCTCGCGTGTCGGAGCAAGGATCAGCGCACGTACCGCCTTTGATCCGGCAGGTTTTTTCGATGGCAAGGTCGACAGCCGCTGCAACAGCGGCAGCACAAAGCCGGCGGTTTTACCGGTACCGGTTTGCGCGCCGGCCAGCAGGTCGCCTCCGCCGAGGACAGCAGGAATCGCCTGCGTCTGGATCGGTGTAGGAATGGTATAGCCGTGTTCGGTGACGGCGCGCACAAGATTCTCGGACAGACCGAGGGCTGCGAATGACATATGAATTCTTTTTGAAATTGTCGGCCTGTCACCGCAGAGGGCGCCAGTCGAAGGCAAACGGGAGGGGGAAGGCTGCGTCAGAACTGACGACGGCGCGAGGACTGGTGCAACGCCGATAGCGGATTATCGTCTATTTCCGTCGATCAGGCGACCACTTTCTGTCTCGCGTTCCGCTTGCCGGGCTCGAAAACGTCAGGTCAGCCGATTTTTTCACTCGCCGCAAACGCGAAATACAAATCTCGCGCCTTGGTCGCGACAGGACCGACAGGCAGGGTACGCGATTCATAGCGAACGCATGGCGTGACCTTGCCGTAGTTGCCGGTGTTGAAAATTTCGGTTGCGGAATTCAGCTCTTCCGGCTTCACACTGCGTTCCTCGACCGCGACGCCTTCTTTCGCCAGCAGCTTGATCACACGAGCACGGGTGATGCCGGAGAGAAAAGTGCCGTTAGCGACCGGCGTCACCACTGCCCCCGACGAAGTGACAAGGAAAATATTGGCGGTCGCGAATTCCGCCACGTTGCCATTGCTATCGCAAACCACGGCGTTGTCGAAACCGCGAGCCTTCGCTTCACGCAACGCTTTGGTGGAATTCGGATACAGGCACGAAGCTTTGGCATCGGTCGGCGCCATGTCGGGATCGGCGCGGCGCAGCGTCGACAGGCATGCCGAGAAACCGGTGAACGGCGGCACTGGTGCATCGAACAAAGTAAGTGCAAAACCGGACTTTTCTTCCACTGGAATCAACAGGCCATCGGTGCCGAATACCAGCGGACGGATATAGAGCTCGGCATTGGCGGGAAATTTGGCAATGCCTTCCTTGCACAACGCAAACATTTCATCGACCGTATGCGGACACTTGAGCCCGACGCGTTCGGACGATCTCACTACGCGCTCCAGATGGAGCTTGAGGTCGGGAATCTGTCCGCGAATCGAGCGCGCACCGTCGAACACCGACGATCCCAGCCATACGCTGTGATCCATCGCGCCGAACAGCGGCGTGTTGCCTTCAGCCCATTGGCCGTTGAAATAAGTCAAATACATGTTCGCGGTTTCCGCTTATCTTTGAATACGACATTATCGCCGGTGACGAAGAAAAGACCAAAAGACTTCCGTTACCATCGGAACTATCTTTCAACCCGACTTCGAGCCGATGAAATACTTTGCCTTGTCCTGCGTTGCCTCACTGATGTCATTTTCAGGTGCCGCACAGAACGTCGATATGGACGTTCCTTTCGTCACCACACCACCCGCCGTCACCGAGGCCATGCTGAATATCGCCAAGGTTGGTTCCAAGGACTTTGTGCTGGATCTGGGCTCGGGCGACGGGCGCATCGTCATCCTTGCTGCAAAAAAATTTGGTGCTCGCGGACTGGGTGTGGAGATCGATCCCAGCCTGGTAGCGAAAAGCCGCGATTACGCCAAGCGTGCAGGCGTGCAGGATCGTGCAGAATTTCGTGAGCAGGACTTGTTTGCCACTGATTTTTCCCAAGCCTCAGTTATCACCATGTATCTGCTGCCTGACGTGAACATGGCATTGCGGCCGAAGCTGCTGGCGTTGAAACCCGGCACCCGCATCGTCTCGCACGACTGGCACATGGGCGACTGGCAGCCAGACGCGGAACTGCGCGTCGCCGCACCGGATAAGCAGTTGGGGCTGGATAAATCCAGCCGCGTCATGCTGTGGACGGTGCCGGCGAATATCGAGGGGCGCTGGTGCAGCGTGGACAAACCAGGCGCCGAATTGACGCTGCGGCAGCGTTTTCAGAGAATCGAGGGCGAACTTTTGCAGGGGCAAAGATCCTCGGCAGTCAATGGAAAACTCGACGGCAATCGATGGGTACTTTCGGAAAAGTCCGTGGCGACCTTCAATCAGGACAAGCTTGCCTTTACCCCATCAACCGGGCCTGCCGAAGCCGACCAATGGCAACGCGGCGGCGGTATCTGCAATGTGCATAAGCGATGAACGCCGGGAGCAGTCAGCGTGCAGCGTCATCAACGTGCGATTGCGTCGCCAAGGATTTCGGTGCGTCTATCCAGCCTGAGTTGCAACGGTATCGGATCACCGGTCAGCAGGCCATGGGGAACCCCTCCCGCCTGGGGTTTGGCGGACGCAGTTGATGTTGCCATTGCCGGCCCCGCAGGGATCGCCGCGTTGCGCCCACGCGCCCAATAGCCGATATTTCCTGCCACCATGACGGCAAGTGCCAGCAACACCACCATTGCCGTGGGCGAGATGCCGCGTGAAGATAACGTCGGCAAAGAGGTCGCATCGGGCTCACCTTTGCCGAGCAAAGGATTTTTACGCGAATCCACCGGATCTTCGGCGGGGCTATTGCTCGCAAATTCGGGGGAGACGGGGGCTTCATCCTCCTCCAGCTTCTTGCGACGATCCTGCTCCGCGCGTTTCAGGGCTTTGACAAGATTGCTCATGGGTGGTCAAAAGTTACGAACGAGGTCGGCAATCAAATGTGACCAAATCTTTACCAATGATACCGAAATACGACCGGTTTTGAGGCTTCGTCCATATCGTCTTATTCTCCTATGCTCAATACGTTCGCGCGTAAAATCCAACGTACCACGCCAGCAAGCCAAACCGATTTCCCCATTTCAGCCCACCCATGTCCCAAGACCAATCGCTGCTTTCGCTTGCCGCCCGCATCATCGTTACCGGCGGTACCTTCGACAAACACTACGACGCGATCAAGGGCGAGCTCACGTTCAAGAACTCGCACCTGCCAGCGATCATCGAGCAGTCCCGCATCACCATTCCGATCGAGCTGGAAATCAACCAGCTGATCGACAGCCTGAACATGCAGGACGAGCACCGCGAACGCGTACTGGCATCCTGCCGTGCGGCGACGGAATCGTGCATCGTTGTGATTCATGGCACCGATACCATGGCGCAGACCGCGCAAGTAGTCGGCAAGGCGGCGCTAAACAAGACCATCGTCTTCACCGGCGCGATGATTCCATACTCGGTGGCGGGATCGGATGCGCTGTTCAATTTAGGCTTTGCATTGGCCGCGGCGCAGTCGTTGCCGCATAACACCTATGTCGCGATGAACGGCCGCGTGTTTGCCTGGGACCAGGTCAAAAAGAACAAGGTCGACGGCGTGTTCGAGACCACCTGATTCGCTTTTTGCCTCCCGCATTCAGGGGTTCTTCTTGCACACGCGAAAGTGCCTCGCGTGATAAATTTCTGGCGAGAGCCAATGCGGGAGTATCACTGTGCTGGGAAAACTGGGAGAACTGCTGAATAAGGACGTCGGCGCCATCGTCAAGGATGCCGGTAAGGTACTCAATACCGATGTGGGCACGTTGGCCAAGGGTGCCGGCAAAGTATTGAATGCCGATCTGGGCGACCTGATGCGCAATACCAATGGCGCACTCGAGGATTCTGGACAGGCTGCCGAAGCGGAACCTGCTGCAACCGCAGCAGCCGCTACAACCACTGCCGAAAAGCCGGTGACCAAGGCGGTTGAACCCGCGGCCAAAGCGCCCCCCGCCAAACCCGCACCTGCGCCCCAACCCGTCGCGCCCCCGGCCGCGGAAACCACCATTGCCACACCCGCTTTCGATCCCGATGCCACACTCAAGCTGGGCTCGCCCGCGCACGACGACACCTCCACCTTAGTACTGGCTCCAGCTGCCGACGATTCTTCCCTGCCGCAATTGGCCGATGAACTGGTTTCCCGCCAGCGCCGCGCCATGCCCAAGGGCACCAGCCTGCTTGAGCTGCTGCCACATGCAGCAGGAGAATTCTCTCGCCCGCATGCCACACCGACCGGTGAGTTGACCAGCGATCCGGTAACGGCCCTGTACGGCGCCGGTGGCGGCGTGGTGATTGCCGTCAAGCTGGTGCAATGCTGGGACGCCGACGAAGCCAGCGAGCGCCTCACCGAAGTCAAGAACCAATCCGGCAAAAACTATCGCATGGGGCCGGATAAAACCTGGATTCTTGGCGAGACGCTACAGGGACTGGTGTTTTCCTGGACGCGAGATTGCTATTCGTTCACCGCAACCTCGCCCAAGGGCGTTACGCCGCTGGCGAAATTCCTGCTGGGCTTTCCGTACTAGACGAAGCCGGCCTTATGCGGGCCGCGCCTGAGGTGTGGCGCGCGGATAATCGCGCTGCAAATCCCACAGCTCTTCCTGCACCGATAGCAGCGCGCGGATGATCGGATCCTGCTGGCGCGCACGCTGATAGATGAACCATAGCGTGGTCACGAGGCGAATGTCTTTCCACAAACAGACTTCGCCCGCAGCGACCTTTTCCTTCGCCAGGTCCTCGCGCATCAGCGCCACGCCCAGGCCCGACACGACTAGCGAACTCACCACGGCTTCCTGATCAGCTTCCACTACCTTGCCGGGCGCGACATCGTGCTTGCTGAGCAGGGCGTGGACCAGCTTGTGATGAGTGCTGAACGACGGCGGAATAATCCACGGCATGGCGGCAATCTCGGTCCAGCCGGCGCCTTCGATACGCGACTTCCAGCTCGCCGGTGCCGCCACCATATAGGCAAATTCGCGCAGCGGCAGCCCGGCAATATCCTTGTTGCCGATTTCGCCGTAGTAGTAGCTGGCATCGAACTCGCCGGCAATCACGCGCTCCATCGCCAGGCCGGTCACTTCCTGCTGCAGCTCCAGCTCCAGCAAGGGAAAGCGCGCCACTGCGGCGTTCATGAACTGGCCCAAGTGGATGAATTCGGGGTCGCTCAGGGTACCGATACAGGCCTTGCCGATCACCTGGCCTTTGAGCAGCTTGGCATCGTTTTGCAGGGCTTGAGCGGCTGTCAGCACCTTGTTGGCCCCCGCCAGCACCCTTTTCCCGGCTGCGGTCAACACCATGCCGTTCGGCGTGCGATCGAACAATGTCAGGTCGAGTTCATCTTCCAGCGCCTTCAATTGCGCGCTCAGCGCCGGCTGGCTGACGTGCAGCTTCTCGGCGGCGCGGGTCAATTGCCCGGCTTCGGCGATGGCGGCAAGGCTGCGTAACTGGTAGAGCTCCATAGGGAAATCCGTGAATTGGCCCCGTACGCAAAAATTCATTCTACGGGAAATTGCTGTATTGCAGCAATTTCCCGCCCGGCATAAGCAAAACAAATAGGGATCATCGAAACATACGATTGGATTTTGACAATCGTCGGCCCTATCTTGGAATTGTGCGACGCAACAATTCCCGTAAAAAACTGCGGGTTTTTCGCGAATCGCCAGATGGGAAGCAGTCTACCCGCCTGTGACCCGCCGTAACACACTCTTCCACATGATGGAGGTTCAAATGATCGACTATCGCCCTATTGAAAACCATATCCGCAACGCCCGCTTGCAACGCAGCGCCGAAATCGGTGAATTGATCGCCAATGGCATCGTCGCCGCATGGAACGGCCTGAACCAGGCCATGACCGCCGCCGCTGCCAAGGCTCGCAGCCTGGCCAAGCCGCCCAAGGAATACACCACCGCACTGCCGCGTCATTTCTGACGACCGGAATCGCGCTGTCATGAAGTCAACGACAGCGGACCGGATGGCGGTGAACGTCTCCTCCTCCACGCCTCATTGCGTGGATTCCAGCCCCCGGTTCTGCCGGGGGCTTTTTTATTCAGATACCGAAAATCCGATGAAGGGAAAGACTCGATGACCATTCCCGTGCATAACCTCAACGCAAACCATCGCGACCTGCTGAAGCAGCATTTCGACCAATTGGCCGACGAAGACGTGGTGCTGCGTTTCGGCAGCAATATCAACCACGACGCGCGCCACGCCTATGTGGACAGCATCAATTTCGATCGCGATGCCGTGTTCGGCGTTTACGCCGACGACCTGAGCCTGCTTGGGGTCGCACATCTGGCCTGTCTGCACGGCGCTGCCGAACTGGGGCTGAGCGTGCTGTCCGCATATCGCGGCCACGGCATCGGCTCCGCCTTGTTCGCCCGTGCCGCGATGCGTGCGCGCAACCTGCAGATCGTGGAGTTGTTCATGAACTGCCTGGCGCAGAACGGCGCCATCATGCACATCGCCCGCAAAGCAGGCATGCGCATCATCGTCGAACGCGACGGCGCGGACGCATACCTTGAATTGCCGCCCGGCACGCCACTGACCATTGGCCAGGAAATGGCCGAGCAGGAATATGCGCGCTATGACTGGGCGCTGAAAGCCAATGTCGACTATATGCGGCGGCTGATGCCCGGCTGACATTTCCACCGCTCATCCACTCCTGCCGGGCCGGCGTAGTGGGCCATCGACATTTTCGGCAGGAGCATGGAATGAGCAAACGCTTTGATGGCAAGGTCGCCATCGTCACCGGTGCCACGTCCGGCATAGGCCGCGAAACGGCGATCCAGTTCGCGCTCGAAGGGGCGAAGGTCGTCATTGCCGCGCGACGGGAGGAACTCGGCGCGCAGGTAGTGGCTGAAATTATCCATAGTGGCGGTGAAGCATTCTTCGTCCGCACCGATGTGACCGATGCGTCGTCGCTGGAAAGACTGGTCGCAACGACGATGGAGAAATATGGCCGCCTCGACTGCGCATTCAACAATGCAGGTATCGCGGGTGACGCCATGAAAGCCACCGCCGATCACTCCATGGAAAACTGGAACGCGGTACTCGCCACCAATCTCACTGGCGTGTGGCTGTCGATGAAATACGAAATACCTGCGATGCTGAAGAGCGGTGGCGGCTGCATCGTCAACGCCTCGTCCACCTATGGCTTGAAGCCCAGCACCGCCGGCCATGTGCCGTATGCCGCGGCAAAACATGGCGTGATCGGACTCACCAAAACGGCAGCAATCGAATACGCCAAGGCGGGATTGCGAATCAACGCCATCTGCCCTGGCTGGACGCATTCGGAAATGGTCGATCCCGCGCTGGAAGCGTTGCCCGAACAGCTCGGCGCGTTGATCAATCAGGACGTGCCGATGGCGCGGGTGGCCGACGCGATCGAAGTGGTGCGTGCGGTGTTATGGCTGTGTTCGGCGGAGTCCAGTTATGTCACCGGTCATCCGCTGTGCGTGGATGGTGGTTGGGTGGCACGCTAAAACAGTCGAAGCAGCACTCAAATGCAAAACTCCAGAACTGGCGCGGCTTTCGAGGCAATTTGAGCCGGAAGACCGCGCCAGTGCTGGAGTTTCACTTCATGATTCGTGCTAAACCTTCTCGCCGCGCGCGCGTCGTGCCGCCAGCCCGCCTTCGCGTGCCCAGCAGCGATTGAGCCAATCGCGCGTATTCGGCCATGCGTCCAGCGGCATCCACAACGCGCGATACATCACCGATGCCGTGTTCACGTCAGCAACGGTAAAGCGCTCGCCCAGCAGCCAGGCGCGGCCGGCCAGTGATTGCTCCAGCACGGCCAGCGGCTTCTGTAATTTGTCCCAAGCCTGTCTCGCGGCAGCCGTATCGCGCTCGGCTTCCGGTTTGCCGATGGTGTTGAGGTACCAGGCAAAGGAGCTGGCTTCAATCTCCGTCAGCACCCACGTCGCCCACTGGATGCCCAATGCTTTTTCTTCCGCCGTCTTCAGGCTGATATCGGAGGGAAATTTCAGGTCCAGATAGACGTTGATCGCCAGCGATTCGTAGACCGCAAAACCATCGACCAGCAGCGTCGGAATCTTGCCGTTCGGATTCCACTCGGTATACGGCGGCTGTTTCAATCGCGGATCGGCGGTGGTGATCGGATCGCTTTCGTAAGGCAGTTTCAACTCCGTCAGCATCCAGATATTGCGCATCGCCCGCGACGAGGGCGTGCCGATAAGAGTGATTTTTGGTTCCGCCATGTTGCCTATCCTTGATGGTTGTTATTTTGCCGCGGGTGCGACCGCCGCACCTTCGATGCCGTGACGCTTGAGCGCCTCGGCGACAAAACCCGACGCCTTCATTTCTTCGACAAAGCCGGCGAGATACGCGAGCCCGGCCGGGCGCCCTTTTTGTGTCGCCATCGCCTGATTGATCACCATGAATCGACCCTCAAGCAAACGCAGCCCGGGAATGCGTTTGGCGTCTGCCTGCAGCTGCTGCTTCACGCCGGCGGCGACTTCGATTTTATCCGCCACCATCGTGTCGACCACGGCCGGCGATGTCGCGGCACGAACCAGAGTGGCCTGCTTGATTTCACGCGTCAGGTAAAGATCGTAGGCGCTGCCTTTGCCCACCACGATGCGATTGCCCGCGCGGTCGACTTCTTCATTTTTCTGGATCGGCGAATCCTGCTTCACCAAATACGCGCCCTCGATCACCACATAGGCCGCCGTGAAATCGGTGTCCATCGCCCGCACCGGGTCGATGGCGAAATAAGCCACATCCCATTCCTTGTTGCGTATACCTTCAACCACCTTGCCTGCGGCGGTATAAGTCACCAATTGCACCGGCACACCAAGGCGGCGGCCCAACTCGCGACCCAGATCGACCGAGACGCCGCTGGCTTCACCGGTGGTCGCATGCTTGCTGGCGAGAATCGGATTGCCGAAGTTGATCGCCACCCGCAGCGTTCCGGATGGCGCCAGCTCGGCTGCGGCTTGTTTAGTCGAAGACATATCTGCAGACGGCTGCGTGGCGCAGGAGGCCAACAGCAGGATGAAAATACTCAGTGCGATGGTTCTGAACACGATTCGACTCCAGACATGGCGATGAAAACATGCGATGAGTATATTGCACCGCGTTCGGCGATTTCATCCAGCCGGGTATGAACCGCAGCCATTCGAAATCGCCTGCCGTATTGCCTCCTCGCCATCGCCCGTCGGTACTCTGCCGTCGATACCAAGATGACGCACACTGCGGCCATTCGCATCGCGCATTTCTTCTTCCGTCAGCAGCAAGCGACCACCGGCAGGGGTAATGTAGGCGCCGAGCAGCTCACTGCGCCCGGCAGAGCGACCGTAGACCGTCACATTGATTCGCTCCGCGAGCGCCAGCGCAAGAATTTCGCTGGCGCTCGCGGTGCCGCCATTCACCAGAATAGTCAACGGGATGGCTTCGTCCAATGGTCTCTGGCCCGGCGGCACTTTCAGCGGCCGCGACCCCCGGAAAGAAGCAGCGTCACCGTAGCGGAGCCCGCCCGTGAGCCACAACGCCATCACCTCTTCGGCTTCCTCGATAATGCCGCCGACGTTATCGCGCAGATCCAGCAGTACGCAACCTGGCTTGGCGGCGTAGGCCACGCGTACTGCCGCACCAAATCGCTTGCCAACACCCGCCCTGCCCAGCGTTCGAAAGCCGAGTACAAGAACACCCTTTTCCTGATGCACAGTGAACTCCTGTGGCTTGCCATCGACCAGGCTGCCTTCGACGATCAGCTTGTCGATGCGCGCAGCACCGGCCGGCACAATGTAACGAGAATGCCCGTCGCCGAAATCGCGCACGGCATCGTCCACCAGATCATGAAACAGAACCTCGTCCTCGACCTGCTCGGCAAGGCGCAATCGCTGATCGAGTTGCAATAGCTGGGACGCAAAACCTGCGTCGGCACGGTCCAGATGCCGCTCGGCGAACAGCTTCAGCACCGCACCGGTGGTACACCCGCGCGGCAACGCGCCTTCGACACGGCACACCGCCTCGCTGTAGACAAACTGGCGCGATGGTGCCGCGCATCCGGTCATCAGCAAGCCCGCCAATGACACCAGCAACCACGGTGCGAAATTGCCGATCATCATTTCGATGCAAGGCGTTGTGTCAACCCGACGTGACGCGATTTCGACCGTCGCGCTTCGAGGTATAAAGCCGCCGGTCGGCCTCGGCGAACAATTTGTCCCAATCGACGCCGTCCGCCGGAAACATGGCCAGCCCCCCGCTGACGGTGACACTCAAGTTGCTACCGCCGCAATCGAGCGTGTTCTCCTGAATTTGCGCTCGCAGGCGCTCGGCCGCGTTGATTGCCGTCTGCCGATCGCCGCTCAGCAGCATGACAAATTCCTCGCCGCCGATACGACCGAGAAAATCGCCGGCGCGTCTTGCGCGAGCGAGGCAATCCGCGACATGGCGCAGCACCCGGTCGCCGGTCAGGTGGCCATATTTGTCGTTGAACTGCTTGAAGTGATCGATATCCAGGATCAGCAACGCAAAATGATTGCCATGTCGCACCGCCAGCGACTCCGTTTCCTTGAACCGCTCCAGCACGGCACGACGATTGGGAATGCCGGTCAGCGAATCGGTCAGCGCAACATTGATCAGCGTCTCTTCCATCTTGCGCACCTCGATCCAGAACAACGCCATGGTGCAGGCCACCGACACCACCAGCTGCGCAATGGCAAACAGCGAGATCACCAGATCGACGCTGTCGCGATCATTGGTGCCGCGCCCAAGAGTCCAGATGAAAGCGATCCGCAAAATCCAAACCCAGACATCCATCAACATCGCGACTGCCATGAAACGTGCCGGGTAAGATGCGGCTGCCGGCGGCGCACGCCACAGCCAGTAGGCGCCGTAACAGAAAAGCACCACCGCCAGCGGCGAAGGCACGATCAGATTGAGAAACATCACGCGCTCGATGACGAGATTGTTCACCAGCAGGATGAGGATGGTGACAGCAAGCGCGGAATAGGCCCAGCGACGGTTGACGCGTATCCGCGTGTTGGCCAATGCGCCCTCAATGGCGACAATCCGCGCCCAGGCAATGATCGCGTTGCCCAGCGCCAGGCTGATCGATACCGGCAATATCGGCAGCATCGTGATCAGCAGCCCGGTCGAGTACAGCAGCAGGCCCCAGCCCCACAACCGCAGCGCCGGCGCAGCACGTTCGCCCCGCGCAACGGCCAGACACAGGCCGCCCAGCAGGTAATGCATGATGAGCAAGGCAAGAACGACAGTCTGTGCGCGGGTCATGTTGGCGATGGATTCAGCCGGTACGACCGGATTTTATTTTTCGTATGGCGTGACGCGTTTGCGACCGGCAAGCGAGCAGGCGAATTATTAGTCTTCAGCCATTTTTTGCAGGATCTGGCGATTGCTTTCAAGCAGCAGCAAGCGGGTCGCGTCCTTGTGCGTGAACGATGCGGTCAGCTTCTTGCCGGCAAGATCCTCGGCATTAACCACGTCGATGGTGAACACCAGATTCTCCTTGCCCCAGATGTCGGGCGCATTCCATTTGCCGCGTGCCGAGTGCGGCAGTCGCAGCGCCTTGGTCTCGCCCGGCAGCAAAGGCGATTCGGACAGTTTGTAATTGATGTCGTCGCTGTAGAGCGCCTTGCCGCTGACCGGCTCGGTGACGGTGCCGCGGAGATAGAGGTAGGTCAAACCGCCGGCAGTGCCGTTGCGCACCTTGAAATCCATCACGCTGATTTTTTCCGGGCCGAGGCTGTTGAAACGCAGGGTCGGTTCCAGCACTTCTATGCCCTGCAGCGCTGCCTTGCTGCGCGTGTTTTCGTCGCGTGTCGCCGCCAGTTTGGCGATTTCCTGCGAAGTGACCACAAGCTGCTTGGTGGCCTCGTCCTTGCGACGCTTCTGCCCTGCAGCAATCACTTGCCGCCCGGTCATGCCATCGACGATCGGCATCAATTGATCGGCCAACTGCTCCGGACTTTTGGCGGCACTCAGTTTTTTCAGCGCCCCAAGGATGCCACCTTCGTAGCCGATGCTCACATCGGTTACCGCCAGTACCAGCATCGCTTCATCGAGCTTGAGCACTTCGTCCGGTTTGGCGGATTTCTTGATCGCTTCCAGACTGGCTTCGAATTTTTTCTCGTTCGAGCCGTCGAATTTCCGGTCAAGCCCTGAAGAACAGGCCGCCAGTGCCAGACAGGCGAAAATGGATAGCAGTCGTTTCATCGGACGGGTTCCTTTGTTGAAGACGGCGACCTGCAGGAATCAAGATTTCGATGACAATCCGCAATATAGCACTGTCGGTTTGGACACTTTTCCAGGCCGACGAACGTCGCGATACCGCCGCCAACCGTCAGGTTTGTTCAATGAATTTCGGGCTCATCAACGCCGCTTCCGAGCGATTGTGCGGCTCCTTGTGCGCCATCAGGCCCTGCACGATCTGCAGTGCAGTCTGGTCGCAGGGCGGCAGATCGATATCGACGGTTTCCTTCGGCACCACGCGGTCACCCCAACGAATCAAGTGAGCCGACATGGTCAGCCCGGCGCCGAAGGCGGGGACCAGCACCAGTGAGCCCGGCTTCACGCGTCCTTCTTCCAGCGCTTCGACCAACGCCACCGGCGCGGTGGCCGCGCTCATATTGCCGTACTTGTGGACGGTCAAAAACACCTTGTCCATGGTTGCGCCCGCCTTCTTCGCCACCGCTTCGATGATACGAAGATTGGCCTGGTGCGGCACGATCACCTCGATATCGCCAATCGTTACCTTTGCCTGCGCCATCACGTCCAGGCTGCCTTCGCTCATGCCGGTGACGGCTTTTTTGAAGATCTCCTGCCCATCGAAATCCCAACGGGTGTCTCCCAGCTGCACGCCGATATTCGCATAGGCCGCGCCCTTGCCCCGTACGCGTAGCGTCTGGCGCGCATCGGCGAAGCATTGCAGTTTTTGCGCGATCACGCCCTCTTCCTTTTCGGTTGCTTCAAACACGCACGCCGCCGCGCCGTCGCCAAACAGCACCGACACATTGCGGTTTTGCCAGTCCATGAATTTGGAAATATGCTCGACTCCGATCACCAGCACCTTCTTCGCCGCACCGGATTTGATAAACGCCGTTGCTGTGGACATACCATATAGAAAACTGGTGCAGGCGGTATTCACATCCATGGCTGCCGCTTTGTGCGCACCGAGCTTCACCTGCAAGCCGGAAGCAGAATTCGGCACGTGTTCATCGAAGCTGCAGCTGCCATAGATGACGAAATCGAGGTCTTCCGCTTTTACCCCGGCGCACGCCAAGGCGCGTACCGAGGCGACGTACGACATTTCCAGTCCCGAGACATGCGAGACGCGACGTTCCTTCATGCCGGTGCGGCTGGTGATCCAATCGTCATCGGTCGGCAAAAAAGTCGAGAGATCGGCGTTAGTGAGGATGGCCGGCGGCAGGCACTTGCCCCATCCGGTGAGTGCGGCATAAGTCATATCGATTTTCCCGGTTCCGAGTGGTGTTCTTGTTTCGCTCTTCTTAGACTGGCTGGAGAGCATTGCGCTGAGTTCAGGCGATTGCGCATTGTCGCGCAAAATCAAACGAATATGGCGACTCGCCATCTAACCGCAAAGCGCAGGTATCCGATAGAGGAAAGCCATTACGGCTGGGAAGATGCCTGGGCCGGCGCGGGTACGGGTTGGCGCTCGATCCCTGGAATGTCATGAAGGCCAGCCAGCCAAGGCATGGCCGATTGCTGCCAGATTTGCATTGACGGTATCAACTCAGCCCGCTGCTTGACGCAACCCAGGCGAATGACAACTGAAGTGGGATTCTCCGTTGCGGTCGCGTAGAGCGGCGTGGCGCATTCCGGACAAAACATCTGTGCGCGCCGGTTGCCGCTTTCGGCCACCTTCACATAACTCTTCGGCTCCCCGCGAAGGACGAATGAATCAATGGGCGCGGTAACCACGGCGCGGAATGGCGCGCCCGACAGGGTTTGACAGTCGGTACAGTGACAAATCGCGACGCGCGAGGGATCGATTTCGGCGGTGAAGGAAATTCGGCCGCAGTGGCAGGCGCCTTCGATATGCATAGCTGCTCCTCAAATGTGAATCACTAGAATAATTTTGCAGTGACTAGTTTTCAGCAAGCGTAGGATGGGCAAAGCGTAGCTTGCCCGCGTGTGTCAGGGAGGTTGGTTGCTGCTGACTTTTGGCGATGTCCCACTTTCATGTCGAGAAAAGTCTGCTGGATCTCAATTGGAGCGGGTTGATGTCGAAAGCCTTGACGCGTTTGGTGAGCGTCGACGGCGTGCTAGGGATAGTGAAACAGTTCGGAACAATCGACTTTCCACAAGCCAACCTCTTTTCGCAACATATAGTTCGCATCAGCGCTGTGAATACCCCATCGAAAACTGAAATGCACTAGCGCGCGATCACCGGTTATCGAATACACCGGTCTGGTCAGACGCAGCACTGTCTTTATCTTTTCACCCTTTGCCGACTTAGCGTAGAAGCGGTCTGACTCCGTTATTGCGATATCTGCTGAATCCATTACGCGCCAGCGGGAATCCTTCTCCAACAAGTCTTCCGCCTGTCCGGTCGCCGAATTTCGCCGAATCAAATTGCCAACCATTCCCGACGGTATCTTGCATGAGCGATCGGAATTGCCGTAGAGGATTGCGGACACATTTTCGCGAGTCAGAACACTCAGCTGTGGAGCGACAAGCAGGATTCCATCTTCGCGCCATGCCATCGTATCCGTTCGCTTCGTGAAATCACTCAACGCCAGCTTCGTTACCGCCATGTCAGCAGTCATGTTGATGGCAGCAAACGCATTCTCCATAAGCACGAAGGAAACGAACGTCGCGAACAACCCGCGCACAACACTGCGGTACTGGCTTAGCATTCCACCTGCCTAACCGAAACCGTAATCGCCAACCCGCCCAACGACGTTTCCTTGTACTTGCTCTGCATATCGCTGCCGGTGCGGCGCATGGTTTCTATCGCCTGATCGAGCGTGACCATGTGCGAGCCATCACCCAGCATGGCGAGCGAGCAGGCGTTGATGGCCTTGATGGCACCCATGGCGTTGCGTTCGATGCAGGGAATCTGCACCAATCCGCCGATGGGGTCGCAGGTCATGCCGAGGTGATGTTCCAGCGCGATCTCGGCGGCATTTTCGACTTGCTCGTTGGTTGCACCCAGTGCGGCGGCAAGTCCGCCGGCAGCCATCGCCGCAGCCGAACCGACTTCGCCCTGACAGCCGACTTCGGCACCGGAGATGGATGCATTGCGTTTGCACAGCGCGCCCACCGCTGCGGCGGCGAGCATGAAGCGCTCTATCCCTTCCGGCGTGGCATCGCGAAAATCCTGGTAGTAGCGCAGTACCGCCGGCACCACGCCGGCCGCGCCATTGGTCGGCGCCGTGACCACCCGCCCGCCCGCCGCGTTCTCTTCGTTCACCGCGATCGCATACGCGCTGACCCAGTTCATCGCGCCTTCACTGGAATGCGCGTCCGTTTTGCGCAGCCGGTCGGCGATGCCCTTGGCGCGGCGATTGACTTTGAGCCCGCCGGGCAACATGCCGTCGGTGCTCATGCCGCGGTCGATGCACTGGGACATCACTGCCATCACTTGCGAAATGAACGCCTTGGTCTCGGCTTCGCCGTGCAACGCGGATTCGTTTGCCAGCAGCAGTTCATGCATAGGCTTGCCGGCGTTCTTGGCGATCTCCAACAATTCGGCCATGGTTTCGAAGTGATACGGCACCTTCTGCTCGACGCCACGCGGACTGCCGACGAAAGCTTCATCGGTGTCGACCACAAAGCCGCCGCCGATGGAGTACATCTCGCGCTCGGCGATCAACTTGTTGTCGGCGTCAAAAGCAGCGAAGCGCATGCCGTTGGAGTGCACCGGCAACAGATCGATGCGATCGAAGATCAGCTCGCGATCCGGATCGAAATGCACCTTGCGTTTGCCGAGCAACATCAGCTCACGCGCCGCGCGAATCGCATGCACACGAGCGGGCACCGAAGCGGTGTCGATCTGATCCGGCACCTCGCCTTCCAGACCCAGCAGAATGGCGATATCGGTACCGTGTCCGTGGCCGGTGTGCGCCAGCGAGCCGTACAGCTCGACTTCGACGCGATGGATGCGCGCGAAATCGGCGTCGGGCATCTCGAACAAGAAGCGCCGCGCCGCACGCATCGGACCTACCGTATGCGAACTGGAGGGACCGATGCCGATCTTGAACATGTCGAACAGGCTGATGTACATGGAGATTCCAGAGTGAAAGTGCGCGTACTTTGCCACAAAGCGCCAGCGAAACCGCAACAAGGCACCCCGCCAAACTCCAACACTGGCACGGTTTCCAGGGCGCATGCCTTGGAAAAGCGCATGGATACTGGCTTTCCGGCCGATGCCTTTGTGAGTTTTCTGCGCTAAGCTTGCGGCATGAAACGCCTGCTTATCCTATTTGTAGCACTGCTGATCGCTTCCTGCGGCAAGGTGCCGCAGGTTTCGCCGCTCGCACAAAGCGATGTGGTGCTGGCCTTCGGCGACAGCCTCACTTTCGGCACCGGGGCCTCGCCGGAAGAGTCGTATCCGGCGCGGTTGCAGTCGCTAATCGGCCGCAAGGTGATCAATGCCGGCGTGCCCGGCGAAATCAGCGCTGACGGCTTGGCACGATTGCCGGAAGCGCTGGAGGAAAACAAACCGAAGCTGTTGTTGCTCTGTCACGGTGGCAACGATTTCCTGCGCAAGATGCCCGAATCGCAAGCGGCGGCCAATGTGCGAGCCATGATCAAGCTGGCGCGCGATCGCGGCATCGCCGTGGTACTCATCGCCACACCCAAGCCAGGGCTGTCGATTGCACCGCCGGATTTCTACGCCGAGATCGCCAAGGAAATGGCCATCCCCTTCGACGACGGTGTGCTGAAAGAAGTATTGCGCGACAACGCGCTGAAATCGGATCTGGTGCATCCGAATGCGAGAGGCTACGCGCAGATCGCTGAAACAGTGGCGAAGCTGCTGAAGAAAGCCGGCGCGATTTAAGCCGGCGTTAACCGCCCTTCGCCAGCAACCAGACACCGTTGCCCAGATAGATCACCCCCATCGTCAGCACTGTCCACTGCGTCCACTGGCGGAAGTTGGCATCGGACATTTTCTCCAGCACGCGTTTCGACAACGTCGTGCCGGTGAACGCCAGCACCACGCAAGTGATGGCCAACGGAATCGATAGCGCCCCGGCGATGCTGTCGCGCGCGCCAGTGTTGAAGTAAAGCGCAATCGCGCCGAAGTAGCCGATCTTGATCAGGTGACCCAAGGTCTGCGACATCGCCTTGGTCGCGACCACGCCCTTTCGATCCATCGCTGAGCGGACGAAAAACACATCGAGCAGCGGGCCGGATACACCGGCGACCAGTTGCAGCGCGGTGCAGATCAGTCCGCACATCAGCGGATGGCCGCGGGTGTCGACATTCAGCGTCAGACGCTGCGGCAGCAGGTAGCTCACGAACGGCGTGAGGCCCAGCAGGATGTAAGCAACCGGTTTGCTGACCACCAGTTGCACCGCCGTGAACAACGTCAGCGCGATCAACGCGCCATAGGCGTAGCCGCGAAAGATGCGCCAATCGACATTGGCACGCCACAGCCACGCACGCCAGCCGTTCGAGGCCATTTGCGTAATGCCATGCAGCATCATCGCTGCAGGCAGTGGCAACAGCGCCAGCAACACACCCATCAGGATCATGCCGCCGGCCATGCCGAGAATGCCGGAAATAAAAGAAGTGATCAGCACCGCGACGGCGATGCAGGCAAAGACCAGCGTGGAGGACATGGCGAAATCGAACAGAAGACCAGCCGAATGTTACCTGCATGGCACCATGACTGGCCAATCACTGCTCGCATATTGGCGCCGCTACCGCACTCGCCGCGCACGAAGTCAGTGAATTCCTACCTGCAAAACCTACCAACCATGAATGCCCTTTTTCAGTGCATGGGTATCGCGGAAATATTTATCGCATCGTCACAAACTGACATAAAAATTTCGTGTAGTGGGTGTTACACTTTGGTGTAGTCATTGCTACATCAGCGCACGGAATCAGGCTTCAACGTAGTTTGCTCATCTCATCCGGTCGTCGTCCACGCCACCGCATTCGTCCCGCAATACATCGCGGAATTCACTGTTATTGCTCTCGGCCTTCCACATGAACCCACCTGCCAAACACATCAACTTCCCGTCGATTTCGAACCTCTCGAGCCTGAAGGCGATGGCCATCGCAGTCACACTTGTGCTGTTATCCGCCTGCGGCAAGAACGGCGACGCGCCCAAGGCTGCGCCGCCGCCCGTCGGTGTCGCCGTGGTCAAGATCGCGCCGCAGCAGGTGCCGATCCTGGTCGATGTGGTGGGCCGCACCGAGGGATCGAAAGAAGTGGAAGTTCGATCGCGCGTGACCGGCATCGTGCAGAAGCAGCTCTATTCGGAAGGCGAAACCGTGCGCGCCAATGCACCGCTGTTCCAGATCGAACGCGCGCCGTTCGACAATGCGTTGGCTCAAGCCAAAGCCGCCGCCGCGCAAGACAATGCGAAGCTCGAACAGACCCAGCGCGAAAGCGCCCGACTGCAACCACTGCTGGCCAAGAAGGCCATCAGCCAACGCGAGGCTGACGATGCCGCCTCTACGCTGAAGCAAGCCGAAGCAGCCGTGCTGTCCTCCGCCGCCCGAGTGCGTGATGCCGAATTGAATCTCTCGTACACCTCGGTTCCAGCGCCGATTTCCGGCATCACCGGACGCTCGCAACGCTCCGAGGGAAGCCTCGTTGTGGCCGGCAGCGAGAGCAGCCTGCTCACCACGCTCACTCAAACCGACCCGCTGTGGGTGCGATTCTCGTTGTCCGAAACCGAATACGCGCTGGTGCGCGGCAACGCGGCCAAACGCGCACAGGTGAAGATCATTACCCCTGACGACAAGGAATACGCCTTCAAGGGCAAGCTCAACTTTTCCGGCTCCACCGTCGATTCGAAAATCGGTACGGTGCAGTTGCGCGCCGAATTCGCCAACCCCGATCTCGCGCTGCTGCCCGGGCAGTTTGTACGCACGCAAGTCGTGGCCGGGATGCAGGAGGCCATCGTGGTGCCGCAGCACGCCGTGTTCCAGAACGATCAGGGCCGCTTTGTGTGGGTGATCGGGCCGGAAAGCAAGGCCACGCAGCGCAAGGTTGAGGCAGGTAGCTGGGTCGGGCGCGACTGGATTATCAAGAGCGGTCTGAAGCCGGACGATCTGGTGATCGTCGATAACCTGGTCAAGATGCGGCCGGGTACGTTGGTCAAAGTTGAAACGCCTGCCGCACCTGCAGCCGTCTCCGTACCTGCACCGGTAACCACACCCGCGCCAGCAACGTCGCCAACTGACGCTGCCAAGACCGCCGCTCCTGCCGCCAAGAACTGAGCATCACCATGACGCCAAGATTTTTTATCGAGCGGCCGGTCTTCGCCGGTGTGGTCGCCATCATTATCGTCATCGCCGGGCTGATTTCGGCCACGCTGCTGCCGATCGCCGTCTATCCCGAGATTGCGCCGCCAACGGTGACCGTGACCACCTCGTACCCAGGCGCCAGCTCTGAAACCATTGCCAAAACCGTCGCGGCGCCGATTGAAGAACAGCTATCCGGCGTGGAGAAGCTTGCGTATTTCAGCTCCAGTTCATCGTCGAACGGCACCATGACGCTGACCGCGACCTTCGAGTCCGGCACCAACGTCGATCAGGCGGTATTCAACCTGAACAACAAAGTGCAGCTGGCCCTGCCTCGCCTGCCGGAAGATGTGCGCCGCAGCGGTGTGACAGTGCAGAAACGCTCCAATGATATTCTGGTCGTGGTGACGCTGGCCTCGTCGGACAACCGGTTCGACACCTTGTACCTGTCGAACTATGCCTCGATCAATGTGGTCGACGAATTGAAGCGCATTCCTGGCGTAGGCGACGTGACCGTATTCGGTGCACGCGACTACTCCATGCGCGTGTGGCTGAAGCCGGACAAGATGGCGCAACTCGGCATCACCCCGACCGAGGTCGCTGCTGCAATTCGCGCGCAGAACAACCAATACGCTGCCGGCAAGATCGGCGCCGAGCCGGCATTGCCGGGCCAGGCGATTGTCTACACCGTCACGGCTTCCGGCCGCTTGATCGAAGCCGAGGAGTTCGGCGAGATCGTGGTGCGCGCCGCCGGACCGAGTGGGGTGCTGCGCTTGAAAGACATCGCCCGCATCGAACTGGGCGCGCAGAACTACGACACCTTCAATACGCTCAACGGCAAACCCAACATCGGCTCGGCTGTGTTCCTGCAGTCAGGCGCCAATGCACTGGAAGTGGCCAATGCCGTGCGTAAACGCATGGATGAGCTGAAAGTGAATTTCCCGGAAGGTATGCAATACGCCATTCCGTTCGACACCACGCGCTTCGTGCAATCGTCGATCAAGGAAGTGGTGATCACCATTTTCGAGGCCGCGGTACTGGTGATTCTGGTGGTGTTCCTGTTCCTGCAAACCGTACGTGCCACATTGATTCCCATCGTCGTGGTGCCGGTGTCGCTGATCGGTACCTTTGCCGGCTTGTGGATGGTCGGTTTCTCGATCAATACGCTGACCATGTTCGCCATGGTGCTGGCAATCGGCATCGTGGTCGATGACGCCATCGTGGTGCTGGAAAACGTCGAGCGGCTGATGCGAGACGAGAAGATGGGACCGTTCGAAGCGTCGATCGAAGCGATGCGCGAAGTGTCCGGCGCGGTGGTAGCCATTGTGCTGGTGCTGTGCGCCGTTTTTGTTCCGGTCGCGTTCCTCGGCGGCATTGCCGGCGCGATGTACCGGCAATTCGCGTTAACGGTGGCAATCGCGGTGGTGATCTCGGGTTTCATGGCGCTGACGTTGACACCGGCGCTGTGCGCTATCCTGCTGCGCGCAGGCGACCATGAATCCAAATTGTTCCGCCCATTTAATCGCGGCTTTGAGTGGGTGACGCAACGCTTCCTTGGCACGGTCAATCTCGCCCTGCGCCGCCGCGTAGGCGCGGTGCTGGCATTTCTTGCCGTGATTGCAGTCGGCGTCGTGATGTTCATGCGAATACCCGGCAGCTTCGTGCCGCCGGAAGACCAGGGTTATCTGTTCGGCAATGTGACGTTGCCCGATGGCGCCACGCTGGAGCGTACCGGCAAGGCCACGGCACAGATGCAGAAAATGATCGCCGAGATACCGGCAGTCGAGAACGTCCTCGTCATCAACGGCTTCGACCTGATCGGCGGCGGCAACAAGACCAACTCCGCCACCATGTTCATTCCGCTGAAGCTGTGGGAAGACCGCGAGCAGACGGCACAGCAGATCGCCGGCGAAGTCATCAAGAAAGGCGCAACGCTGCGCGACGGCGTGGCACTGGCTTTCAATCCGCCGACCATACGCGGCATCGGCCAGTCCGGCGGTTTTGAGGTGTATGTGCAGGGCCGTGGCAATGCTGATCCGAAACGCCTCGCTGAAGTCTCGCAGGAATTCATGGCCGCGCTGGTCAAGCATCCGTCGCTTACCGGCATCAACTCGTTCTATCGCCCGTCGATTCCGCAGCTGAAAGTGGAAGTCGATCGCGAAAAGGCGATGGCGCTGGGCGTGCCGGTATCGGACGTGTTCGATGCGCTGCAAAGCACCATGGGCCAGCTATACGTCAACGACTTCAATAAATTCGGCCGCACGTATCGTGTGCAACTGCAGGCCGATTCTCGATTCCGCGCCAAGCCGGAAGATCTGGGCAATGTCTACGTACGTTCCAACACGTCCGGCGAGATGGTGCCGCTGAAAGCACTCATCGTAACGCGCAATGTCACCGGCCCGGAGCAGTTGGAACGGTTCAATGGTTTCGTCGCCGCCAAGATTCTCGGCAGTGGCAAGCCCGGCGTCAGTTCCGGCGACGCGATCCGCGCGGTAGAAGATGTCGCGGCAGAGGTTTTGCCTCAGGGTTACCAGATTGCATGGACCGGACAGGCGTTCCAGGAAAAGCGTACCGGCAGCGCCTCCGTTTACGCTTTCGCGTTTGCTATCGTCATGGTGTTTCTGATTCTGGCGGCGCTTTACGAACGCTGGCTGCTGCCGGCTTCTGTATTACTGGCAGTACCGTTCGCGATAGTCGGCGCATTAGCGTTCACCATGATGCGCGGACTGGAGAACGACATCTACTTCCAGATCGGGTTGGTGGTGCTGATCGGTCTTGCGGCGAAAAACGCGATCCTGATCGTCGAGTTCGCCCAGCAGGGTTATCTGGACGGAATGTCGGCGGTCGATGCTGCGGTGCAGGCGGCCAGGCTCCGCTTCCGGCCGATCGTGATGACTTCCCTTGCCTTCGTGCTGGGTGTGGTGCCGCTGGTGTTTTCCTCAGGCGCAGGTGCGGCGGCGCGACGTTCCATGGGCTCCGGCGTGTTTGGCGGCATGATCATCGCCACCTTTATCGCCACCATTTTCATCCCGCTGTTCTTTGTGCTGACCAGCCGCTCGCGCAAAAAGCCGGGAGATCGACCGGATCACCCCCTGCCGCCTGCACCCGTGCCCGCAGGTGAAGGAGAGCGCGCATGAAGATGAAAACAACACTGTGCGCGCTGGCAGCCGCACTGTTCGCCGCGGGCTGTGCTGTCGGCCCCAACTATCAGCGTCCTGCGCTGGACATGCCGACGACATATCGCGACGAAGCCGCGTTGCCCGGTCAAACCATTGCCTACGAATGGTGGAAGCTCTACAACGACGAGACGCTCAATCGACTCGTTGCCGATGTGCTGAAAACCAATAGCGACGCGCGCATCGCCGCGGCGCAAGTCGAGGAAGCCGAGGCGGTGCTGCGTCAGGTCAACGCCAGCTTCTTCCCGCAGATTGATCTCGGTGGAAGCGCCACACGTTCGCGCGTAAGTTCGGAAACCGATGTGCCGCTGGGCAATAACGCGCCGATTGTGCGCAATGATCGCCGGCTGGTCGCATCGACCTCGTTCGAGCTCGATTTCTGGGGCAAGTTGAGACGCGGCTCGGAAGCTGCTAGTGCACAGGCGCTGGGCAGCAAGTATGGCCGCGAAGTTGTGGTGCTGACATTGGCCGGCACCACCACACAAACGTACTTCTCGCTGCGCTCGCTCGATGCGCAAGTCGCCGCCGTGCGCAGCAGCCTCACCACCCGCGAAGAGTCACTGGAGGTCGTCAAGAGCCGCGTGGCCGCCGGTATCGCGTCCGGCCTCGATCTGAATCAGGCCATAGGCGCGCGCGCCGATGCCGCCGCGCAATTGAAAGACCTTGAACGCCAGCGCACATTGGCGGAAAACCTGTTGGGTGCCCTGACCGGCCGCGCCGACCTGCGCATTCCGGCGGCCGACATTCGCGCATTGCCATTGCCGCCGCTGCCGCCACCAGGATTGCCGTCGGCACTGCTTGATCGCCGCCCCGACATTCGCGTTGCTGAGCAGAATCTGGCCGCGGCCAATGCGCAGATCGGCGTGGCCAAGGCAGCACTGTTCCCGTCGATTTCGCTGACCGGCAACTACGGCGGGCAAAGCAGCGCACTGGAGAATCTGCTCGACAGCGGCGCGCGCATCTGGACCGGTGGTTTTGGTCTCACGCTGCCGATCTTCGATGCGGGACGCAATCTGGCCCGCGTCGACCAGGCCGAATCACGCCAGCAGCAGTCCTTGTTCGCCTATCAAAAGGTGATCGCCGCTGCATTCCGCGAAGTGGCCGACGCCATCGTCAATTCGCGACAAGCCGAGTTGGCGGAAGCCGATCTGCAAGTTCGTCTTGACGCCGCGCGCAATACGCTGGAACTCTCGCGCATCCGCTACGAGTCCGGTTATTCAGGCTACCTCGATGTGCTCGACGCACAGCGCACGGCCAACGATGCCGAACTGGCAATGGCGCGCAATCGTCAGTCGCGGCTCGCATACACTGTCGACTTCATGAAAGCACTGGGCGGCGGCTGGACGCCACCGGTCAGACCATAAGCAAATGGCCACAGCAATCAAAAGAAAATCCACGCCCGCAAGCGAACGCCCGACCATGCGCGACGAGCAGCGCGTGCATCGCTGCCAGCGCTTCGTCGAAGTAGCCGAGCAATTGTTCCTCGAACGCGGCTTCGCCGGCACCAGTGTGAACGAAGTAGTGCGGCTGGCCGGCGGTTCGCTGGCCACGCTGTACGCCGAATTCGGCACCAAGGAAGAACTGTTCGAGGCGGTGATGAGCCGTCGCATCACCAATCTGTTTTCCGCGGCGCTCGGCACCGGATCGCGCGCGCGCAGCATCGACGCCGAATTGCTGCAACTGGCGAAACGCTTCCAGGACCATATGCTGACCGAGCACGCGCTGGCGATCTATCGCCTCGCCGTGCACGAGGGGCCGAAATTCCCCTCGGTGCGCAAGGCGGTGCTGACCAATGGGCTCGCGGAATTCCTGGCACGGCTCGCCGCCTATTTCACCGAGTTGAAGCGGCTCGGGCGGCTGGAGATCGATTCGCCGCAGCGCGCGGCGGAGGATTTCCTCACGCTGGTGCAGGGGCAGCTTCGCACCATCGCTGCCTGCGGCGACGTCGCCACCATCAGCGCCAAACAACGCAGCGATCACATCAAGCACGCGGTGACCGCGTTTCTGCGAATATATCCGCCGTCGGGATAGTCAAGACAAACTCAAGCACTGGCGTGCCTTTACAGGCATTTATGGCCTGAAGGCCGCGCCAGTGCTTGAGTTTCATTCTGTAGAAAAGAAAAAACCCCGCAGCAGCGGGGCTCTTTCTTTCAGCGTCAGCGCAACTATTTCTTTGCCGGGGCCGACTTGGCCGGTGCTGCACGCGAAGTGGTACCAGCGGTGGCCATGAAGCCATCAAAATTCTGCTCGGCCACACGGAACCAGAGGATCTGATCGTCCCTGAACGTCTTCCACGCGTCGTAAACCTTTTTGAATTTCGGGTTCTTGGCCGACTCTTCTTCGTACACCTCGTTGGCCGCTTTGTAGCAGGCATTCATGATGTCGCGGTTGAAGGGGCGCAGTTGCACACCATTGCCCACCAGACGTTTCAACGCTGCCGGATTGAGCGCATCGTACTTTGCCAGCATATCGACGTTGGCCTCGTGGCAGGCGCTCTCCAGGATCGCCTTGTACTCCGGCGGCAGTGCTTCCCACTGTTTGATATTGACGAACAGGTCCAGCTCGGGACCGCCCTCCCACCAGCCGGGATAGTAGTAGTACTTGGCAACTTTGAAGAAGCCGAGTTTTTCATCGTCGTACGGCCCCACCCACTCGGCGCCGTCGATCGTGCCTTTTTCCAATGCCGGATAAATGTCTCCGCCGGCGATCTGCTGCGGCACCAGGCCCAGCTTGGCCATCACACGACCGGCAAATCCGCCGATACGCATCTTCAAGCCCTTCAGATCGGCAACCGACTTGATTTCCTTGCGAAACCAGCCACCCATCTGCGCGCCGGTATTGCCCGCCGGGAAATTGATGATGTTGTAGTCCTTGAGGAAATCGCGCATCAGGGCAAGACCGCCGCCGTGATACATCCACGCATTCTGCTGGCGGGCATTCATGCCGAACGGGATCGCGCAGGCGAACGCGAAAGTCGGATCCTTGCCGAAGTAGTAGTAAGGCGCCGTGTGGCAGCACTCGACCGTGCCGTCCTTGACGGCATCCATCGCCGACAGGCCGGGGACGATTTCGCCCGCCGCGAACACCTGGATTTCGAACTTTCCGCCGGTTGCCGCCTTGACCCGCTTGGCGATAACTTCAGCGGCACCATAAATGGTATCCAGGCTCTTGGGAAAACTCGATGTCAGCCGCCATTTGACGGCCGGCAAAGCGGCCGTCTGTGCAGCGGACAATCCGGGAACAGCGGCTGCGCCTGCGGCCAATCCGGCGCCGGCAGACGTCAGGAACTTGCGTCTTTGCATGATCTCTCCTCTGGGTTGAATATGCTTTTTTGTTGGCCAAGCCTTAAGCTCGGGAAAGCGATTTCAACTCAAAGTATAAGGCAAGCAGCGCAAACGATTGCGGTGCTACTCCCCGGCGACGGCCATGCGGTCGATGAGGATGCTGCCGACCTGTTTCGATCCCTGCGCGAGCACATCGTTGCCGATGGCGACGATGCCCTTGAACATGTCTTTCATGTTGCCGGCAATCGTGATCTCCTCGACCGGATAGGCGATCTCGCCACCTTCCACCCAGAAGCCTGCGGCGCCGCGCGAGTAATCGCCGGTGACGTTGTTGACGCCCTGGCCCATCAGCTCGGTGACCACCAGGCCGCGGCCCATTTTTTTCAGCAGGCCGGCGAAATCGAGATCGCCCGGCTTGACGATGAGATTGTGATTTCCGCCTGCGTTGCCGGTGGTCTGAAGCCCGAGTTTGCGTGCCGAATAGCTGGCGAGGAAATAGCCTTGCACCACGCCATCCTTCACCACATCGCGCGCCACGGTGGAAACACCTTCGGAATCGAATGGTCCGCTGGCAAGTCCGTGCGCAAGAAAAGGATCTTCGTGAATCGTCACCAGCGGCGAAAACACCTGCTGGCCGATGCTGTCCATGAGAAAACTGGATTTGCGATACAACGACGAACCGCTGACCGCGCCGACGAAGCTGCCGATGATGCCCGAGGCGGACGGCGCCTCGAACAGCACCGGAAAATCGCCGGTGGCCACACGACGCGAATTGAGCCGCGCCACGGTGCGCTCGCCGGCTTTTCGTCCCACCGCTTCGGCAGATTCGAGTCGATCGCCGGCGCGTGCCACGGAGTACCAGTAGTCGCGCTGCATGCCGGTATCAGTGCCGGCAATCATGGTGCAACTGGTGCTGTGGCGCGTCGTTGGATAGCCGCCGATAAAACCGTTTGAATTGGCGTAGATGAAATCGGATTCGTAGGTCGAGACCGCTGCGCCCTCAGAGTTGTTGATGCGTTTGTCGACGGCAAACGCGGCCGCTTCGATTTCCTTGCAAAGCTCGATCGCCGCTTCCACCGGCAATACCCACGGATGGTAGATATCGCAATCGGCAAACGGCGGCCTGGCCAACCGCGCCGCGTCGGCGAGACCGGCGTGCTCGTCGGCTGCAGTGTATTTTGCAATTGCCAATGCCGCGGCCACGGTGCGCTCGATCGCATCGCGAGAAAGATCGGTGGTGGACGCATTGCCGCGCTGCTGGCCGAGATACACGGTGACGCCCATGCCCTTGTCGCGGTTGTGCTCGATGGTCTCGACTTCCCCCAGGCGCACGGTGACGTTTTGTCCGATCGAGGTGGAAATTTCGACATCGGCGGCGGTCGCACCCAGCGCCTTGGCGCGCTCAAGAGTAAAGGCGGCGAGATCGCGCAAATTGGGGGCCGCGGAGGCAGCGGGACGAACAGCTGTAGCAGTTGCGGAATCAGATCGGGTCACAGTGGGGTACCGGCAGAGGGATCGGGAACAGCGTGAGGTATCATGGCGGCTTGCCGGTAGTGCCCGCAAAGGTCACTTGAAAACCGGTTGCGGCAAGCGAAAAAAGAATGACTTCAGACGACGAAAATTTTATCAGTAAAAGCCAGAAAAAGCGGGACATGCTGGCACTGCAGGACCTCGGCGAGGAACTGGTCCAGCTCTCGGTCGAACGCATCAAAAAACTTGATTTGCCGGAGGAACTGCTGGCCGCCGTACTCGATGCCAAGCGCATTCCCACCTCCAAACATGGGGGCTACAAGCGGCAAATGCAATACATCGGCAAAGTCATGCGCAACGTGGATGCAGCGCCGATCGCCGCCCAGCTGGAAGCGATCAAGGCACCGAGCAAGAAGCAGACCGCCCTGCATCATCTGGCCGAGCGTTGGCGCGAACGGCTGCTTGAGGACAGCACTGCTATTGGCGCCTTTATCAACGACTTCGCCGACGCTGACCGCACCGCCATCGAACAGCACATGAAGGCGGCGAAGGACGAGAAAGCCAAGGGCAAGCCTCCCAAGCATTTCCGCCTGCTGTACCAGGAACTACACGAAACCATCGTGCGGCAATCGCACGAAGAGGAAGAATGACCATGTTCGACGCCGCCAAAATCGGCCTACTTTCGATCAGCGACCGCGCTTCCAAAGGCATTTATCAGGACGAAGGCTTGCCGGCGCTGGAGGGTTGGCTCAAGTCGGCGTTGAAGAATCCGCTGACAGTGGTTTCACGTGTGACCCCCGACGAGCAGCCGCTGATCGAAGCCACGCTGAAAGAGTTTGTCGATATCGAAGGCTGTTCGCTGCTGCTGACTACCGGCGGCACAGGTCCTGCCCCGCGTGACGTTACGCCCGACGCAACACTGGCGATTGCCGATCGCGTGATGGACGGTTTCGGCGAACGCATGCGACAGATTTCATTACGCTTCGTACCGACCGCCATCCTATCTAGGCAAATTGCGGTGATTCGCAAGCAATCCCTCATCATCAATCTGCCCGGCCAGCCCAAGGCGATCAAGGAAACGCTGGAAGGCTTGAAGGATGCAGAAGGCAAATCGATTGAAGTTGGTATCTTCGCTGCCGTGCCGTACTGCGTGGACTTGATCGGCGGACCCTATCTGGAAACACAGGACGAAATCATCAAAGCCTTTCGACCCAAATCTGCCATTCGCCAACCAAAACCTTAGTATTGGCGCGCTTTTCCAGCCATTTTCGGCCTGAACGCCGTGCCAGTGCTTGAGTTTTAATTTCTAATCACACTCCATCAAACACATGAGCAAACCGATCGAACACGTAGAACTTGTCACTGGTGCCGACCCTGTCGGCAGCGTCATCTGGATGCATGGCCTGGGCGCCGATTGCTGGGACTTCGTGCCCATTGTCAAAGGCCTCGCCATTCCGCAGGACATGCCACTGCGATTCATCTTTCCGCAAGCGCCCTCCCGCGCCATCACCATCAACAACGGCCACGTCATGCCGGGCTGGTACGACATCAGCATGGCCGATCTGCAGGATGGCCCGGCGCGCAAGGCCGACGAAGCCGGCGTGCGCGAATCACAGGGTTTCATCAATGCGCTGATCGAACGCGAAGCGACCCGCGGCATTCCGGCAAGCAAGGTGGTGGTGGCCGGCTTCTCGCAAGGCGGCGCAATCGCTTTCCAGACCGGGCTGCGTCACCCGCAGCAGCTGGCCGGCATCATGGCGCTATCGACTTACCTAGCGCTGGATGAATCGCTGGCCGCGGAAAAGACCGCTGCCAACGCGGGTATCCCGATTCTGATGGCGCACGGTACCGCCGATCCGGTGGTGCCGATTGCACTGGCGCGCAAATCGCGCACCAAGCTAGAGGCTGAAGGCTACGCGGTCGAGTGGCGCGAGTACCCGATGCAGCACAACGTCGTGATGGAAGAAATTGAGGAAATCGGCCAGTGGCTGGTGAAGCGCTTCAAGTCACCGATTATTCTTTCGTAACGCGCTACGGCGCAGGCGTCGCCAGCGGCTTGCCCTTTTCCACCACATAAGTTGCCAGCACCTTGGTCGCGCCGCCATGCGCCTTGGCGTCGTGCACCTTGCCAGCCGGGATGAAATAGCTGTCGCCGGCCTTGAGCATCTTCGGCGCCTCGCCTTCGATTTCCATCATCGCCGCGCCTTCCAGGATGTAGCCGGTTTCGGGACCGTTGTGTGTATGCCGGCCTGCCGCCCCGCCGGCGGGAATCTCGGCCATGCCGAGCACCACCTCGCGGTTGGTGTCCACATCGCCTTTCTGTAGCAGAGTGCGCTTGATGGCGGGCGCTTGGGCAATAGCGATACCGGCGAACAGGACCAGCAGGATGGCAGCGGGAATCTTGCGTTTCATGGCGTGCTCCTTCTTGAAATGAAATAAAGCAGAATCAGGTGACGGCAATGCGCGACAACACTTCTCGCAATGTCGGCGGCAACGGCACCGGGCGGCGCGTTTCGCGATCAACGTAAACGTGAACGAAATGGCCTTCCGCCACCGCATCGTCGCCGCCTTCTCGAAATAGCGCAATTTCATAGCGCACACTCGAATTCCCCAGCTTCGCCACGCGTACGCCGGCGGCGATGCGATCGGGAAACGCGATCGAGGAGAAATACTTGCAGCCGGTTTCGACCACAAGGCCGATGACCGGGCTTTTCTCGACGTCGAGCACGCCCTGCGCAATCAGGTATTCGTTCACCACGGTGTCGAAGTACGCGTAATAGACTACGTTATTAACGTGGCCGTAGGCGTCGTTGTCTGCCCAGCGGGTGGTAATCGGCAGAAAGTGTCTGTAATCGGCGCGAACGCCGGGCCGCGCCCTGTTTTCAGCCATGCTTCATGGCGTCCATTTGGAGCGTGCGGCCGGGATCGAACTTGACGTGCGGGATCACCGTTGGCAAAGGACACGAGGCCGGATCGAAAAAGATCGCGATTTCCTCACGCCGCTTGATCACATCCTGGTAACCCATATTGATCAGCGCCTGGCAGTAATCCCTGTCGAAGAGCATATAGCTCGCCAATGTCGCGCCGCCCTTGCGCATGGCACCGATGGTGCGCATCAGGAGGCGTATGGTCCACGGCAGATCGCGTACGTGCTGGAAGGCCAGTTTTTCCAGCGGCTCCTGCGGACAGGCGACGCAAACATCAACATGGTGCAGGTTCATGCCGGAAATTTTCAATTTCTCGTGATCCACCACCGTCAGCGTGTTGTTCACCCGTTGCAGCAACTCGATATCCACCGCCAGCGTATCGAGAAAGATCGACGCCATCGCATGGCCGGCGATCTGCGCCAGCGAGGGATAGTTGTCGCCATTGACGCGCTCGGGCACGTCCTTGACCAGCTTGGCGGTACCGATCACGAATACGCGCTCAGCCCCCAGGTGCAAGGCGGGACTGCACGGCGCCATCTGCCGAATCGAGCCATCGCCAAAAAATTCACGGTTGATCTTGATCGCGGGAAACGCAAACGGGATTGCGGCAGACGCCATCAAATGCTCGGTCCGCAACTGGCTCACGCGTATGCCCACCCGCTGCGAACGGCGCCATCCCTGCACCTCTGGTGCCGCCTGGAAAAAAGCGCAATTCTGACCGGACGTGTAGCCCGCCGCTGTTACCGATACAGCGCGTAAGACGCCGCTTTCCAGATGAGCGGGAATGCGCTTCAGGTCTGCATGCTTCGCGATCAGCGCTTCCAGCGGCGAATTGTCGAATAGCGATACCCGGTGATTCTTTGTAATTGCGCCCAGCAGGAAGGCAGACAGCCATTTGACACTATTGCGAGCGACACCGGGAAAATCGGTGCGGTATACCTGATCCGGCGTGAAATTGGTCCAGACATCAACCAGGGTTTCGACGCCCTTCGCAAAATTGTCCGCATGCACCGCGAGTACCGCGGCATTGATCGCGCCGGCGGAAGTACCGGTAATGATGGGAAACGGGTTTTCCTGGGGGTGGCCGAGAATCTCGGACAGCGCCTTCAGTACGCCGACCTGATAGGCGGCACGCGCGCCGCCGCCCTGCAGCACCAGGGCCACACCGGGGTGGCGCGCATTCCGTATCGTCTTGTCGGTCTGCGGCGAACTCACTCGATGTGTCCTCCTCCGTTTATCCGTGCCGGATTACCATCCCGGTCGCAATGCATCAACGCTGCTGAAACGACTCCTGCAGATGAATGACATTGTCCTCTTCTATCACCGATGCCGCGCGCCCAAGCAGCGTATAGACAGGCATCATGCCCTTGCCCTTGACCTGGATCTGCTGCACCGAATCGAAGCGATAGCGGTTGTGCAGGCGGCGGAAGGTTACGGTATCGACCTGCGTGCCGCCGGGTTGCGCTTCGGAAGACATGCGGCTGGCAATGTTCACCGTATCGCCCCACAGGTCATAGCTGAACTTGCGCCGGCCGATCACGCCCGCCACCACCGGCCCGGTGGCGAGTCCGATGCGCAGGGAGAGCTTCTCGCCGTTCGACGCGGTGTAACGGGCGACAAACGAGTGCATTTCCTGCGACATGTCGGCCATGGCATCGACGTACTGCAGATCGCCGGAACGCAGACCGCCCGCCGCCATGTAGGCGTCACCGATGGTCTTGATCTTCTCGATGCCGTAACGCTCGGCCAGCAGATCGAACTCGGAAAAGATGTTGTTCAGCAACTGCACCGTTTCGTTCGGCGACATCTCTTCCGACATATGGGTGAAGTTGACGATGTCGGCGAACATCACCGTCACATCGGCGTGGCCGTCGGCAATATTGGTTTCCTGTCGCTTCAGACGATCGGCGATCGGCTCCGGCAGGATGTTCAGCAGCAAACGCTCCGACAACTCCTTCTCCAGCTTGACCTCGCTGGTCTGCGCATCCACGGCGCTGCGCAGCTTCGATTTTTCACGCGAGAAGTACCACAGCAGCACGTAGACCATGGCCGAAATCGAGACAAAGTTCAGCACGAAGAACACCGCGACCGTGCGCATGTCGACTGCCTTGGCGTCCCACTGCAGCACGTAATCGAACATGCCGGACATGGCAGTCATGAAAATATAAGCAACGAACCAGGGCACCGACTCGCGGGTGCCAAGAATGACGATGGCGCCCACTGGCGCCAGCAAAGCCCACAGCGATACACCCGACGCATTGACGAAGTTGCCGATCGACCACTGCATGATGAACGGCGTAAACAGGAACATCGTCAACTGCGTCACGCAAAACAGCGCCAGTTTGCGCGTCTTGATGAACAGGAACATATTGCCCGCCGACAGCAGCAGATAGGTCAGCGGAATAGCGGTCGAGAACCGCAGCCCGAAGCTCCAATAGATGGCCAGCCACAGCATCGAGGCGAAGGCCATCAACGCAGTGGAAAACACCAGCATGTCACCGGATAGTTTTTCCTCCGGCGAGATACCGCGCGAAGCCGCGTTGGCGCTGAGTATGGAGCTGATGGAGGTATCCTTCGCGATCATGCGTTTGTGCGATTTTGCCGTCTGCGAATGCTTGCCTGAGGATAAGAAAAACAGACCTCAAACTACGCGGCTTGTGCTGAATTGATCCGCTTGTATTGGTCTGGATTTGGTCTGCAACGATTATGACACAAGTACTTTTTGCGACGGCGGCATTCTCGTAACAAACGATTCCGTCACCTGCGTCATGGAGCGCTTCCGGCCGATGCGCTAAAATAATGGACTTTTCAGGCCTCATTTATCGTTTTTCGGAGACGCAACATCATGTCAATGTCCGACCGCGACGGTCTTATCTGGTACGACGGCAAGCTGGTTCCCTGGCGCGACGCCACCACTCACGTACTGACCCACTCCCTTCACTATGGCTTGGCCGTGTTCGAAGGCGTGCGTGCTTACAAGTCGGAAATCGGCACCGCCATTTTCCGCCTGAAAGAGCATACCCAGCGCCTGTTCAATTCCGGCAAGATTTACCAGATGGCCATGCCCTATAGCATGGAAGAAATCATGGAAGCCCAGCGCGAAGTCGTGCGCGTCAACAACCTGGAAAGCTGCTACTTGCGTCCGCTGGCGTTCTACGGCTCGGAAAAGATGGGCGTCTCGCCCAAAGGCGCCAAAGTGCACATCACCATTGCCGCGTGGCCGTGGGGTGCGTATCTGGGCGAAGACGGCCTGAAAAAAGGCATCCGCGTCAAAACTTCATCCTATGCCCGCCATCACGTCAACGTCACCATGGCGCGCGCCAAAGTCGCCTCGACCTACGCCAACTCGATCCTCGCCAACAACGAGGCCACCGACCACGGCTACGATGAAGCGCTGCTGCTGGATACCGAGGGCTATGTGGCCGAAGGTGCGGGCGAGAACCTGTTTATCATCCGCGACGGCAAGATCGCCACGCCGGAACTGACCTCCGCGCTGGACGGCATCACTTGGCGTTCGATCCAGCAGGTCTGCGCTGACTTGGGCATCCCGGTCGAGCCGCGCAAGATCACCCGCGACGACGTCTACATTGCCGACGAAGCCTTCTTCACTGGAACAGCCGCCGAGGTAACCCCGATCCGCGAACTCGACGGTCGCATCATTGGTGCGGGTTCGCGCGGGCCGATCACGGAGAAAATCCAGACCGCGTTCTTCGACATCGTCAATGGCCGCAATCCCAAGTACCACCATTGGCTCACGCCGGTAAAGTGAGACAGACATGAGCACGCCTACTGATCTGACCCAAACGCACATCGACGTGACTGCCGGCGATTTGCCGCTGCACTGCCCGATGCCGTCGATGAAGCTGTGGAATACCCACCCGCGCGTGTTCATCGATGTCACCTCGACCGGCGAAGCCAAGTGTCCCTATTGCGGCACGGTGTACAAGCTGTCCGGGCCGGTGAAGTCTCATCACTAACCGCGTCACCGGGAATAACGGCGCGCCGATGCGAATCCTGATCGTCGCGCCCTCATGGATAGGCGATGCGGTGTTGTCGCAGCCGCTGCTGCGGCGAATCCGCGCGCAGTATCCTGATGCAGTGATCGACGTGTTTGCCCCGCCATGGGTGGCTCCGGTGTATCGGCGCATGCCCGAAGTGGCGGACGTAATCGACAATCCGTTCGGTCACGGTGCACTGCAACTGGCGGAGCGTCGTCGCATCGGCAAACAGCTGGGCCAAAGCGGCTACGCGCGAGTCTGGGTGTTACCCAACAGCTTCAAATCCGCTCTGATCGCCTGGTTTTCTGGCATTCCCGTGCGAACCGGGTTTCGCGGCGAGAAGCGCGGCTGGATTCTTAACGATTGCCGTGAGCTCGATGAACAGGCGCTGCCGACCATGGCAGAGCGCTTTGCAGCTTTGGGCGGCACGAAGGGCGAAGCATTGCCGCCCCTGGCCAATCCGCAACTCGAGGTCGATATTGCCGCACGCGAAGTCGCCATCAGCCGCCTCGGTTTGGATACCGCCAAGCCGATCACCGCGCTCTGCCCTGGCGCTGAATACGGTCCCGCCAAGCGCTGGCCCGCCAAACATTTCGCCGCCTTGGCTGAGTCCCAGCTGGCCCAGGACCGGCAAGTCTGGTTATTCGGCGGCAAAGGCGATCGCGCGATTGCTGAAGAAATCGACCAGTTGACCGGCAAGCGCTGCAAAGTGCTCACCGGCGAAACACGTCTGGACGAGGCGATCGATCTGCTAAGCCTGGCATCGAACGCCGTGACAAACGACTCCGGCCTGATGCACATTGCATGCGCAGTCGGATTGCCGGTAGCAGCCTTGTATGGCTCCTCGTCGCCGGCATTCACCCCGCCTCTGTCACCGCACGCCCGCGTCATTTCGCTCAAGCTGGAATGCAGCCCGTGCTTCGAGCGGGTGTGTCCGTTAGGGCATTTTCGCTGCATGAACGATCTCACCCCCGCCGAGGTCCAACGTCACATTGCGACCTGACCGCGGCATAATCTGGTTTGACCGTTGATTTTTCCGGAGCATTTTTCATGAAAACACTAGCCATCACCGCCTTCCTGACGTCTGCCCTGATCGGTGCTGCCGTCGCCCATACCCCCGACTTCGCTTACGTAGACGCCGTGCAGCAGTGGCGCGATGCACGCGAAAAAGGCCTGCGCAACGACAATGGCTGGCTGACGCTGGCCGGCCGCTTCCAGATGAAGCCCGGCGTGAATACCTTCGGCACCGGCAAGAATAACGACATCGTGTTCCCGCCCGAATTGAAAGGCACTGGTCCCGAGCGCCTGGGCACGCTGACCGTCGATGCCAAGGGCAAGAAAGTGACGCTGAAGCTGGCCGACGGCGTGTCGATGACCAGCGGCGGCAATGCATTTACCGGCGAGCGCGCCATGGGCATTGGCACCGAGAAGCGTGACTGGGTGGCGCTGGGCCGCCTCAATATGCACATCATCGAACGCGACGGCCGCTACATCCTGCGTCTTGCCGACAACGAATCGCTGGTGCGCAAGAATTTCCCGGGTCGCGTCTGGTATCCGGTAGACGAGCACTTCAAGGTCGAAGCCAAGTTTGTCGCCTATCCGCCCGGCAAGAAGGTGCCCATCGTTAACGTGATTGACGAGGTTTCCGATGAGCCCTGCCCCGGTTATGTCGAGTTCAAGCTGAAGGGCTTCACGCACAAGCTGGACGTGATCGGCGAAGACAAGGACGGCATGTTCTTCGTCATGCGCGATGGCACCTCGGGCGACACCACCTATCGTCCCTCGCGTTTCCTGTTCGTCGATAGCAAGCCGAAGTCCGGCGAGACCTTCACGCTCGACTTCAACAAGACCTACAACCCGCCTTGCGCGTTTTCCGAATTCACCACCTGCCCGCTGCCGCCGGAGCAGAACATCATGAAGACGCGCATCGAGGCCGGCGAGAAATATCGCAAGCCCGCATAAAGGCAACAAACTCCAGCACTGCCGCGGGTTTCCGACCAAAAACGGCCGGAAATCCCCACCAGTTCTAGAGTTTCGGTTGAGGTCGTGAGGCCCTGACGTACTTACCGTCGAACGCCGTGGCCCAGGTTTTTCCGCCGTCGGCCGACGTGCGCCAATGCTGTCGCACCGATCCATCGGCATTCGGCGTCCAGGTGATTTCGTTGATGGCGTTGCGATCGGCCTTGCCGGGAACGTCCTTGTCGCTCAGGGTCATGCTGCTGGCTTCGAATTGGCCATCCAGCATCAGCGTGCCCCCGGTACCATCAACCCAAGTCTGGTGCCAGACCTTGCGGCTTGCGTCGTAGACGTTGAAGCTCTCGCCGGTGAATCCACCGCGGCCCTTCCAGTTTTCATGCAGCACACAGCCGTTGAGAATCGGTTTGATCAGGTTGGTGCCTGCCGGTTTGCCGTCGGGCGTGGCGACGTCCCAGTCGCCGATCCAGAAGTCAAACTGGCGGTTTTCGGCGCGCGTGCACGGCGGCGGTGGAGTGGGCGCCGTCGCGGCAGATGCCGGTGGTGCAGACGGAGCCGGCGGCGTCTGTGCCACGGCACCGCCGCCAATCGCCATCAAGATAAACGACCACATCGCTCCCGAAATCTGCAGCTTTGTTTTCATCATCCTCGCTCCCATTCACTCGATATCCGCAGCATAGCCTGCGCCGCGAAACAGGGCGCGGCACTTTGTCACGGTAAATGACGGCGGGAATAGGTCGGCAGGTCGTCCGGGATGTCCACGTCCGCGAGCACGCCGTGATCTTCAACGGGCAACAGCGCGACGGCTTCAGGGTGGCTGGCCAGCAGTCCGCGCGCGCCGGTGTCGCCACGCAGGATTTCAAGTGCACCGGCAAATGCCGACGAAAACGCAACCGGATGACCGCGCTGTCCCTGATGTGTCGGCACGACGATGCCCCCATGCAGCTTGAGCGTCGCGACAATGCCGGAAATGGTTGCGGTAAACAGGAACGGCATATCGCCCAACGCAATCAACCAGCCCGCCGCATCCCGTGATGCAGTCACGCCCGCTGCGATGCTGGAACCCATGCCGTCGTTGGCCTGTTCATTGATAACCACTTCGCAACCGCAGCGTTCAAGCACCTGAATCAGCTCGCGATCGTTTCGCGTGACGGCGATCACGCGATCAACCGCGGCACGCAGATTTTCAGCCGACGCTTCAACCACGCACCGCCCATCGGGTAGGCGCGCGAGCAGCTTTTGCGAACCGAAGCGGCGCGCCGAACCGGCGGCCAACAGGATGCCGGCGATCACGCCGCGCAAACGCCGTCCTGCGCCGTGGCGCGCGCCAGCATCAGGCCGTTACGCGCCGCCACCAGCTCGGCCAGGATGGCGATGGCAATTTCCGGCGGCGTGCGGCTGCCGATGGCGAGGCCCACCGGACCGTGCAAACGCGCCACTTGCGCGTCGTTGAGATCGAACTCCTTCAAACGTTTGCGGCGCTCGTCGGAGGTTTTCTTCGACCCGACCGCGCCGATGTAGAACGCCTCGGTCTTCAGCGCTTCCATCAGCGCCATGTCGTCCAGCTTGGGGTCGTGCGAAACGGTGACGATCACGGTGTGTGCATCGGTTTTGAAAGCGAGCACTGCATCGTCCGGCATGCCGCTGACGAACGTGCTGCCGGGTACGCGCCATGCCGTCTGGTATTCCTCACGGGGGTCGCAGACAAACACCTGGAAATCCAGCGTCGCAGCGACCTCAGCCAAATAGCGCGCAATCTCCGACGCGCCAATGATCAACAGCCGCCAGCGCGGCCCGTGCACGCAGGAAAATTCCTTGTCGTCGCGCGCCGTCTCGTCGGCGGGCTGTGCCGGACGATATGACCATGCACCCGAGTGCAGGTCAACGACGCGAGCAAACACCTGCCCGGCGGAAATTTTGCCGGACAAGGTATCCAGTCGCGCCACATCCAGTGCCGGCTCGATCACGACCTCGAGTTCACCGCCGCAAGGCAAGCCGAATCGGCGCGCTTCTTCTGCCGTGACGCCGTAGCCCTGCAGGATCGGCCTGGCGCCGGAGAATTCCTTGCGTCTCGCGACCAGATCGTCCTCGATACAGCCGCCCGACACCGAGCCCACGACGATACCATCGTCGCGCATCGCCATCAGTGATCCCGGCGGGCGCGGGCTGGCGCCAAAGGTCTGCGTTACGGTCACCAGCCAGGACGCGCGGCCGGCAGCAAGCCATTCGCGCATGTGGGCAAGAACTTCAAGGTCGAGTGATTGCATGGTGTCTGCTTGTTCTAGCGGCTGGCGGACGCAGGTGACGATGCTTGCACACTTGTCGATGCCACCATGCGCGTCAGGCCGAAATGCTCGACGATCGCCTGCCGGTATTCGTCAAAGAAACTTGCAGTGAGATTGTGATGCGAGCCGCCCTCGGCGCGGAAAAAACGCTTGGGCGCCTTGGCGGCGGCAAACAATTTCTCGCCCATCGAAAACGGCACGATGTCATCGCGTGTGCCGTGCGCGATCAGCACCGGCACCTTCACGTCGTCGATGCGATCCATATTGTCGAAACGCTGCGTCACCAGGAATTTCACCGGCAGAAAGCCCCAGCGCGTTTCCGAAATCATGTCCGGCACGGAAGTGAACGCGCCTTCAAGAATCAGGCCGCTGACATCGGGCGCCTTCAATGCAAGGCTGATCGCCATCGATCCTCCCAGGGAATGGCCGAAGATGTAGCGCTTGGCGTTGGGCGCCAGTGTCGCCAGATATTTCCAAGCCGCCTCCACATCCTCGTTGGCACTCGCTTCCGTCGGCGCACCGCTGCCGTTGGCAACACTTTTGCCGAAGCCGCGGTAGTCGATCGCCAGCACCGAAAATCCCATCTTGTTCCAGCGCGGAATGCGCGTCACGCTGCCGGTCAGATTCCAGCGCGCGCCGTGCAGATACAACAGCACCGGTGCATCCGGATTGGCGGCCGGGCTCCACCATGCATAGAGCTTTTCGTCGTTGCGACCAACCGGAATCCACTTCTCCTCTGTGCCGTCCGGCGTGCCGCGATAGCCGCGCCATTCGCCCTGCACCGGATTGAAAATCCATTCGCCCTGCTTGGCGTCGAGATAGGCACAACCGCCCAATAGTGCGATAGCCAGAATGACCGCTGCTGCGCGCCAGCGGGAGGAGAGGAAATGCGGTTTTTTCATAGGCAATTAGTGTAGCCGAGGGGCGGGGAGTTCCTCAAATGATCTGGTTTGGTGAGGGTTGTTACTAGGTTTCGTGTAAAGCCAAGTTGGGCTTTCGCGAAAGGTTGTTTATGACTTTAAGTTGCGATCTCAGGTCGGGGGTTACCCGACGGCTTAGGCTTTTTTGGCTTCGGCCGCGCGCGAAGTAGGGGCCAAAGCCAAAATGAGTAGCCGCCGGACTACCCCCGGCATCGGTCGCAATTAAACGAAGCCTTACCTTTTTGGCGAAAAACATATAGCTAGAGGTACCCGCCTCCGCGGGTACGACAACGCAAGATCAAACCCTAGCATCCACGCGCCTCCCAGGCCAAAAAAGCCCGGAAACCCGCACCAATGCTGGAGTTTCATCCCAAGACGCTAGTATTCCGCGCCCTGAAAGCTCTGGTACCCGCCACCGCCATAGTTGCCATAGCTCTTGGCCGGCTGCGGCGGAATCGCAGCTGCCGCGTCGTACAGCACCACCACATTGGGTTCTGTCAGCCAATCGTGCAGCGACTGGATGAGCGGCTCGCTGATGCGCACCCGCCATTGCTCAGGCAGCGGCACATCGACCACCGCATCGCCGTTGTTGTAGTGAATCAGCACCGAGCATGCGCCAGGTTGATTGGGAGCCAGATGGGGAGAGAGCGTGCGGCGCAGGCGATCACTGTCGGCCTGGCCATTCATGAACAACTCCAGCTTGCGTGCGTATTGCCGGCGCGCAGTGTCGATATCGAAAATATCTTCAGCAGTCACCCGATTGCCGCCGGAAAAATCGTCGTACGAAACTTTGCCACGCACAATCAGCAACTGGTCTTCCTGCAGCATATTGCGGCGTTTGTCCAAAACTTCGCTGTAAACCAGCACTTCGACACGCGCACTGCCGTCATCAAGCGACATCACACACATCTTGCCGCGCCGGCCATTGCGCACGCGTTGCTCGTGCAGGATGCCGGCCAGCAGCGTGACGGTGTTCGGTTGGATATCGGCCAGTTCGGTACGCACGAACTGTCGCACCTCAGATGCATAGCTGGTGAAAGGATGCCCCGAAAGATAAAAACCCAGCGCCTGTTTTTCCTGGATCAAACGTTCACGTTCGTTCCACGGGGCGACGTTCACCAGCGTCAGCACTTGCCCGCTTTCATGGGTGGCTTCGCCGAACAGGCTGACCTGCTGCTTATCGCGCTCGGCCTTGTCGGCCATCTCGATAGCCTGCGGCAATGAGGTCAGCAGCGCTGCGCGGTTGGCCTCGATGGCATCGAACGCGCCGCCCTTGATCAGCGCTTCCATCGCGCGACGATTCACCGTGTGGCGATCAACGCGCTTTACAAAGTCGAGCAGGTCCTTAAAGGGGCCGCCGGCGACCCGAGCACCGATGATGTTATCGATAGCACCTTTGCCAGTGCCCTTCACCGCGCCCAGACCATAGCGGATGGTTTTCTCGTCCAGCGGCTGGAAGCGATAAGTGCCGGCGTTGATGTCCGGCGGCAGGATGACGAGTTTGTTGGTCTTGGCGTCGTCGAACAGCAGCGTCACCTTGTCGGTGAAGTCCATCACGCCCGACAAGTTGGCGGCCATAAATTCGGCCGGGAAATGCGCTTTCAGGTAGGCGGTGTGATACGCGACCAGCGAATACGCCGCCGAGTGCGATTTGTTGAAACCATAGCCGGCGAACTTCTCCATGAAGTCGAACAGCTCGTTCGCCACCTTGGCCGGCACACCGTTTTTCTGTGCGCCCTCGCCGAAGATGGCGCGATGCTTGGCCATTTCCTCGGGCTTCTTCTTGCCCATCGCGCGGCGAAGCAAGTCGGCACCACCCAGCGAATAGCTGCCGATCACCTGAGCGATCTGCATCACCTGTTCCTGATAAACCATGATGCCGCAAGTCGGTGACAGAATCGGCTCGATGCGCGGATCGGCGTAGACGATTTTCTCAGCGCCAGTCTTGCGCTTGATGTAATCGGGAATCAGATCCATCGGACCGGGTCGATACAGCGCGTTCAGCGCCGTCAGGTCTTCCACCGACCCCGGACGTGCGCGCATGATGAGATCGCGCATGCCACGACTTTCAAACTGGAAGATCGCACCGGTATTACCGGCGGAAAACACCTGGTACGCCTTCTTGTCGTCCAGCGGTACCTTCTGGATGTCGAAATCACTGTAGGGCGTGCCGTCAGGTTGATTCCCTGGGCGCGCGCGAATCAATTCCACCGCTTCTTCGACGATGGTCAGCGTCGTAAGGCCTAGAAAGTCGAACTTGACCAGGCCCACTGCTTCAACGTCGTCTTTGTCGTACTGGCTGACGAAGGAGTCGGAACCATCGGCCACGTATAGCGGCGTGAAATCGGTCAACGGCCCCGGCGCGATCAACACGCCGCCAGCATGCATGCCGATATTGCGGGTGATGCCCTCGAGTTTCAGCGCCAGCTCCATCAGCTCGGCGACTTCCTCCTCGGACTTCATTTTTTCGGTGAACTGCGGCTCGGCCTTGATCGCGTCTTTCAATGTGATACCAAGCTGGTTCGGAATCAGCTTGGCGATGGAATCGACATAGTTGTAGCCCATGCCCAGCACGCGGCCCACATCGCGGATCACCGCCTTGGCGGCCATGGTACCGAAGGTCGCGATCTGCGACACCGAATCGTGACCATACTTGTTCTTCACGTAATCGATCACACGATCACGTCCGTCCTGGCAGAAGTCGATATCGAAGTCGGGCATCGATACGCGTTCCGGGTTGAGGAAGCGCTCGAACAGCAGGTCGTATTGCAAGGGATCGAGATCGGTAATGCCCAATGAATACGCGACCAAGGAACCGGCACCCGAACCGCGGCCCGGCCCCACCGGGACGCCATTGTTCTTGGCCCAGTTGATAAAGTCCGCGACGATCAGGAAGTAGCCGGGAAAGCCCATGTGAATAATGGTCTTGACCTCGAACACCAGCCGCTCCAGATAGCGCGGTCGCTCGGTATCTCGCTGCGCAACGTCGGGATACAAAACTTCCAGGCGTTTTTCCAACCCGGCCTTGGCGGAGTCGAGCAGGAAGTCGTCGATGGTCTCGCCATTCGGCGTGGGGAAATTCGGCAGCTTGGATTTGCCCAGCGAAAATTCGAAGTGGCAGCGACGCGCAATTTCACCCGCGTTTTCCAGCGCTTCCGGAATATCGGCGAACAGCTTCGCCATTTCTTCGGCGGACTTGAAATATTGTTCGGCGGTGAAATCGCGCGAACGGCGCTTGTCGCCCATCACCTCGCCGCGCGAGATGCACACGCGCGCCTCGTGCGCCTTGAAGTCGTCGCGGTTCATGAACTGGATCGGATGCGTCGCCACCACCGGCAGCTCGAGTTTTGCCGCCAGTCTCAACGACGCATTCACCAATGGATCATCGCGTTCGCGTACGACGCGCTGCAGTTCCAAGTAGAAACGATCTGGAAAATCCCTCGCCCATGCTTCAGCAGACGCCTTGGCGCGCTTCAGGTCTTCCTGCAGTATCGCCTGACCGATATCGCCCAGCGCCGCACCGGATAACGCGATCAAACCACTGGCAGATTCCACTGTCAGCCATTCGCGCTTGAGTTCGGCGCGGCCACGCCATGTGTTTTCGCGAAAGGCACGAGTCAGCAACTGGCAAAGCTGAAGGTAGCCATCCTGATTGCGGCACAAGAGCAGAACGCGCGAAGGTTGATCGCGATTCTTGTCGTTCTCGATCCAGACTTCACAGCCGATGATCGGCTGCACGCCGCGACCGCGCGCCATCTGGAAAAATTTGACCGCACCGAACAGGTTGCCCAGATCGGTAATCGCCAGCGCCGGGATGCCATCAGCCTGTGCTCGTGCCACCACTTCATCGATACGGACGATGGAATCGGTAACGGAATATTCGGTATGAAGGCGGAGGTGGGCGAAAGGGGTCATGGCGTTGAAAACTTCAACGCAATTTTACACCCGCGATTGGCCGCTAGCGGTTTGCAGCGACAGTGTTTACGCGGCAATGCGCCGCGATTTCGTCGGCAATCTGTGGTAGCAGTGGCACCGGGAAATCATGCCCCATGCCGCGCATCATGCACACATCCGCCTTGCCGCCGCCTTGGCGAATCACGTGAGCGGTTTCCAGCCCCGCCGCAGGCAGCACCAGCGGATCCTCGTCGCCGTGCATCACCAGCGTCGGCGCCTTGATGCGGCGAACCATCGCCGTGCGATCATCGCTGGCCGCGATCGCCATGATCTGCCGCCCGCCGCCCGGGGGATAGTTGGCGCGCAACACGTGCCGCTCGCAGATTTCGCGCAAATGCACACCATCGGCCGGATGCGTGACGCTACCGATAGTGCGGAACACGCCCATCATGCGGCGAATCGCACCTTCGGTATCGCCCTTCTTGGCCGGCGGCTGCAGGATCGCGCGCCTGGTTTTCCAGGTCGGCTGCGGCAGGCTGCGGCGGCCGGTGGTGGACATGATGGACGTCAGGCTGGCCAGCTTGTCCGGATAACGCGCAGCCAGATTCTGCGCAATCATGCCGCCCATCGATGCACCCACCACGTGCGGACGATCCAAGCCCAGCGCATCGATCAGCGCCGACGTGTCGTCGGCCATGTCGTCGATGTTGTAAGCGGCCTTAAGCGGCATGTGCATCATGAACTTCACATACTCGATGGCGATATTCGGCATGCCGAGGTGATCGAAGTGCGTGGAAAGACCGACATCGCGATTGTCGAATCGCACGACGCGAAATCCTTTTTGCACCAGCATGTCGATCAACGGATCCGGCCACAGGATCATCTGCACGCCCAGGCCCATGATCATGAGAATCGCGGGATCGTTCTCGTTACCGCGTGATTCGTAGTGCAGCGACAGGCCATTGGCCTCGATATTCGGCATCGTGTCGCAGTGGCTAGAGAATCTGGTCAGCGTCTCGCGCCGGGTCGCGGAAAAACCACTGCCGCCAGCCGGTGCGATCGAACTTGGCCCACTTGCCTTCGGCTTGTGACAATCGATCCGCCACGGCATACAACGCGGCCGGATTGAGGCCCAGTCCGACGTGACTCGCCACCACTTCAATATTCTCGGCGCGGTTCGATTCTTTCTGAATCGACAGCGGCCAAGCGACCACGCCGTCGGTGCGGCTGAAAATGGAGGTGGTCGGCACCGGTGGCGCTTCTTTCAAGTGTTCCAGCAATTCGGGATCGTCCAGCTTGTGACCGCTGGCGAATTGATAGAACCGCCATGCATTGGTCGCCTTCGGGTCGCCGGCGAACGGCGTACCGAGCGTGATCACGCTGCGCACACTTTTCGGCAGCGATTTGGCGAACTCGCGGGCGTAAACGCCACCCAGACTCCAACCGATCAGGCTTACCTTGCGCCCGGTGTCCTGGTGAATCTGCTGCACCCGGTCGAGACTTTTCTGCAGCACGCCTTCGCGCGGGCCGAAGTTCAAGCCGAGATCCCAGCCATAAGTGTCATAGCCCTGTGCATTGAGAAAATTGCGTAACGGCACGGTGGTCAGATCCCCCGCCCCCAGACCGGGAAACACGATGACGGCGTGACCATCGCCCTGCGGTGCGGTCTTCAGCAACGGCCAAGAAGCCAGCGTGGCGCCAAGCTCAAGCGGTGCGCGGCCTTCGAGGGCCAGCAGAAAAACACCAGGCGCGCGCAGGGCATTCGTTTGATCCATTGCATCTCCGAGTCCGATGGTAGCGTTGTTGGCAGCTGCTTTCGAGCGATCTTTGCCGCCCACTTTTCTGCGACGATTATGCACGCTTTTTCTTCGCGGTCGCGTTGGCGGGAGTCAACTTCTTCGTCACCTTTTTCACGGTCGGTTTCGCTTTAGCGGAAGGTTTTTTCGCGGCTGGCTTCTTGCCAGCCGGCTTCTTCGCCGTTTTCTTTGTCGCGGGCTTGGCAGCCGTTGCAGTCGGTTTTTTCCCTTTGCCTTTCGCAGCGGCAGGTTTCGGCGATTTGGCTGGCTCCGGGGCCAGATCCTGCTGCATCAACTCCAGCAGTTCGCGATGCGCATCGGCCATATAGCCGGCGAACTTAGGCAAATCCGGTATTGCTTTCTTGCAGGCAATGAACCCGTAGTCCAGCGAGCCGGCATAGCTCTGGATGGTGATATTGAGCGCCAGTCCATGAGTGACGATGGACACCGGGTAATACGATTTCATCAAGCCACCCGCGACGTACAACGGCACCTGCGGTCCAGGCACATTCGACACCACCACATTGGCCACCACTGGAATCCTGTTGGTGGATACCGCCGTTTTGTACAGCGGCGTGATCACGCTCATCAGCCAGGGAATACCCAGAGAGGGCATGTCGGTCGGAATCACGCTCTTCATGCTGCCAGTAAGCATCTTGGCGCGCGTGCTGGCGGCGACGATCGCGGCAAGCCGCTTGCGCGGATCGCCGATGTGCGTGCCCATGTTGATCAGCATCATCGTCACCTGGTTGCTCTGCGAGGTGTCCCCCGGCAGGCGCAAACTGGCGGGCACCGCGCCGACCATGGATTTCGCCAACGCGGATTTGTTGCCGGCAAAGTAGCGGCGCAAGGCACCCGCGCAGACAGCGAGCACGATGTCGTTCAGCTTGGCGTCAAAGTGTTTCGCCAGCGCTTTGCTTTCGCCCAGTGACAGCTGCAGCCCGGCAAAGGCGCGCTTGCCGCTGATCGCCACACTTAACGGCGTGCGTGGTCCCAGCGTGATGCCGCCGGGAATTTTCTTCAGCAGCGACTTCGCGGCCTTTTCCGGCGAATCGCCCGGTTTGAAGTCGGCCAGTTCTGGAATACCGGTGCCCTGCTCCGACGGCGCGCCGGCTTTCCTTGCCTGTGACGATGACAATGCGGCCACGCCTGAAGAAGCCGCCATGCCGGCAATCTTCGCCACTTCCGGCACCGCCTTCATGATCTTGCCGTACTGCGCGACCGTATTGCGGAATGCCGCGCCCAACATCTTCGCAGTGGTCGGCGCCAATCGCGGTTTGGCTTTCTCGCCGGGTGCTTCAACTTTGCGCGGTGTGGGATCGGTGTCGAGGATGGCCTGCGCCAGTGCCACCCCACCCTGCCCGTCCAGCGCCGCGTGGTGAATGCGCGAATAAAACGCCACTTGCCCGTTCTGCAAACCTTCAATCACGTAAAACTTCCACAGCGGCATGTCGCGATCGAACACGCCTTCGTGCAACTTCGCCACCATCGCTTCCAGCTGCGCCTGCGTGCCCGGCTTGGGCAGCATCACATGTTCCATGTGATCGTCGAGATCAACTTCGGTATTGTTGAGCCAGATCGGATTGGCGAGATCGAACGGCATGAATGCCAGCCGGCGCGAAAACAGCGGCGCCAGATGCATGCGGCTTTCGATGTGCTGGCGGATGCGCGGATAAAAACTGCCGCGGCAGTTCTTCGGCTTTTCCAGCAGGCTGAGGCTGCCGACGTGCATCGGCATGTCCGGTGTTTCGAGATGCAGAAAAAGTGCGTCCAGCGCGCTCAGGTGATGCATGCTCTCTCCTCGGCCGCGTATTTTTGAAATGCCTGCTTTGGTCTCGGTGCGGCAGCCTATTCTGGCACGGATTCTCGTGCCGGCCCGCTAACCGGATTGGCGCCTTTCGCGGAAAAACGCTTTCAACATTTCTCCACACTCCGCCGCCAGCACGCCGCCTTCAAATGCGGTCTGGTGATTGAGTTTGTCGTGAGTGTGCAGATCGATCACGCTACCGCAGGCACCGGTCTTGGGCTCGGCAGCGCCCCACACCACGCGCTTCAGCCGTGCATGCAGCATCGCACCCACGCACATCGCGCAGGGCTCCAGCGTGACATACAGCTCGCATTCGGGCAGGCGATAGTTCTTGAGGTGCGCTGCCGCGTCGCGCAGCGCAACGATCTCGGCATGCGTGGTCGGATCGTTTGAAGAGATAGGCTGGTTGAAGCCGCGACCGATGATTTCACCTTCGTGAACCACTACCGCGCCCACCGGCACTTCGCCTGCATCCCACGCGGAACGTGCCAGCGTGAGCGCTTCGCGCATGAAGGCGTCGTCTTGCGTACTCATTGGCCGATTGCCCGCACAGAGTGGATAAACTCCAGAACTGGCGCGCTTCTCCAGCCATTTTTGGCCCGGAAGCCGCACCAGTGCTTGAGTTTCATTTTTCTATTCGTCATCCGCAACAAAGGCGTCGACCTCGATCTCGACCAGATGAAACGGGTCGATCAGCCGAGAGACTTCCACCATTGTCGCGGCCGGCCGCACATCACCGAAGAATTCGCCATGCACACGACCGATCGCTTCCCACTGCGAAATATCGGTGACGAACATGCGCGTGCGCACCACGTCATGCATGGACGCGCCCGCTTCGTTCAGCGCACGTTCGATTTTTTCCAGCGCATATTGCGTCTGCGCGGCGGCATCGCCCGCACCGACCACGTCGCCGTGTTCATTCGTCGCCGTCGTGCCGGACACCCAGATGTGATTGCCAACGCGTACCGCGCGGCAATAGCCGACGACGGATTCCCATGGAGCGCCGGAAGAAATGTTCTGACGTTTAGTCATGACATGCATTGTATCGGCAGCCGCGCCGGTCGTCAGACGAGGAGCTAAGCCGAAAAGAATTGGGCGTAGATATCGGGCTTGAAACCAATCAATATTTTTCCGCCATGCTCCAGCACCGGCCGCTTGATCATCGACGGTTGCGCCAGCATCAGCTTGATTGCCGCGCTCGCGCCCGAGATCTGCTTATCCGCTTCCGGCAGCGCCCGGAAAGTCGTGCCGGCACGATTGAGTACAACCTCCCAGCCGCATTCGCGACACCAGCGTTCAAGCTTCGCCTTTTCCACACCCTCCACCTTGTAGTCGTGAAATGTGTAGTCAATGCCATTCGCGCCCAGCCATGCGCGGGCTTTTTTCATGGTGTCGCAGTTTTTGATGCCGTGGAGAGTGGTTTTCATTCGATGCACACTCAGAAACCCTCAAGACGCATCTGCTTTTCACGCAACTGCCATTCGCCCAGAACAATATGGCGCGACTGACCTTGAAGACTGTGTATCAATGCGAACTCGCGGACGGTCCACCAAATCGGCACGATGGGTGTGGACTCGATCGGATGGTTGTCATATAGCAGCGTCACATGCGGCTTGAAAGTAGCGCGTTTCAGGCGCCCGATTCCGGCCTTATCCATGGCGTTGCCTAGTTGTTTCTGGAAGTCCCGCAGGGCCGCGACGCTGTTACTGCTTAACGCCAAGCCCCCATCCGGATAGCTGTGCACCCGATTCATGACCACATCGAACGGGGGTGTTTTGACCAAACCACCCGCCATCAGCGCGCTGGTAACAATTTCGGCAGGAAGTCCCCGATAGTCATCAAGCCAATGCAGCGTGATATGCAGCAGGTCGGTTCGCACTTCCGATCCGCTCAGCCTATGTTGATCGCGTAGCTGCTTGCGAAGTTGTGCGGCCTGTGCCGCCGCATCAGGAGGCAATCTGACGGCAAAAAACAATCGATCGGGCAGAACTGAGGCATTGTTCACAGGGGCAAACGACATGCGATGCCTCGTATCGCCCTATTCCCACTCAATCGTTGCCGGTGGCTTCCCGCTTACGTCGTAAACCACCCGATTGAACCCACGCACTTCATTGATGATGCGGTTCGACACCTTGCCCAATAGTGAGTAAGGCAACTCCGCCCAGTGCGCAGTCATGAAATCCGTGGTCTGCACGGCGCGCAAAGCCACCACGTTTTCATAAGTGCGGCCATCTCCCATTACGCCGACGCTTTTCACCGGCAGATAGACTGCGAATGCCTGCGCAACATTGTCGTACCAGCTATTGCCCTGCGCATCTTTCGCCGCACGAAGCTCATCGATGAAAATTGCATCGGCACGACGCAGCAGATCGGCCGCTTCGCGCGACACTTCGCCCAAAATGCGAACACCCAGGCCTGGCCCGGGGAAAGGATGACGAAACACCATCTCGCGCGGCAAGCCGAGGGCCACGCCCAGGTGGCGCACTTCATCCTTGAACAATTCGCGCAACGGTTCCAGCAATTGCAGGTGCAGCGAATCGGGCAGGCCGCCGACGTTGTGATGCGACTTGATCGTGTTGGCTTTCTTGGTCTTGGCTGATGCGCTTTCGATCACATCGGGATAGATCGTGCCCTGCGCCAACCATTTGGCTGAGGACAACTTGGCGGCCTCGCGCTGAAAAATTTCGACAAACACGCGGCCGATGATCTTGCGCTTCTGCTCCGGATCGGAAACGCCTTTCAGTTGTCCAAGAAATTCTTCCGACGCATCGACGTGGATGATGTTCATGTGCAGGTGATCGCCGAACATTTCCATCACCTGCTTGCCTTCGTTCAGCCGCAACAGGCCGGTATCGACGAACACGCAAGTGAGTTGATTGCCGATGGCGCGATGAATCAGCGCCGCCGCAACACTGGAATCAACACCCCCGGAAAGTCCCAGAATGACCTCATCGCTGCCGACCTGCTCGCGGATGCTGGCCACCGCCTGCGGGATATAGTCCGGCATGTTCCAGGAGGAATCGCAGCCGCAGATTTCATGCACGAAGCGGCGGTAGATCGCCGTACCCTGCGGTGTATGCGTCACTTCGGGGTGAAACTGCACCGCATAAAACCGGCGCGTCTCGTCGGCCATGCCGGCGAGTGGCGTGCTCTCGTTCGATGCAATCGCCACAAAGCCCGGGGGCAACTCGGTGACTTTGTCGCCGTGTGACATCCAGACATCGAGCAACCCATGGCCTTCGGCATTCTGCCTGTCCTGAATGCCCTCAAGCAGGCGAGAATGCCCACGCGCACGCACCTCGGCATAGCCGAATTCACGCACCAAGCCGTTCTCCACCTTGCCACCCAGCTGCGCGGCCATGGTCTGCATCCCGTAGCAGATACCCAGCACCGGCACACCCAGTTCAAACACGACTTGCGGCGCGCGCGCCGTGTCTTCCTCGGTAACGGAAGCATGGCTGCCGGACAGGATCACACCTTTCGGATTGAAGGCACGAATCTCATCCTCACTCATGTCGTAAGGATGCAGCTCGCTGTAGACACCCGCTTCGCGCACGCGACGCGCGATCAGTTGTGTAACTTGAGAACCAAAATCGAGGATGAGGATTTTGTCGGACATTTATTTGCCGGGCTTGACGTAGGGGGTGGAAAAAATGGCGTGGCTCTTGAAATAGCGCCAGGCGATGAATACCGCGGCAAGATTGAGCCCCGCGCACAGGAAAAATACCGAACCGATACGGAAATCACCCGCCGGATAGTGGCTGACAACCCCCAACAGCGATGCACCCAACAACGGGCCGATGATCACCGCAAGACTGCCGATCGACTGCAGCGAACCCATCAATGCGCCCTGCTCCTTCGGATCGGTCTGCTTGGAAACGATCGCCTGCAACGCGGGCCCGGCACCGAATGCCAGCACATTCATCAGGATGAACACGTACATCATCCAGCCTTGCGTGGCGAGGCCGTAGAGCGCGTATACCAATGCGCCCGATGCCAAACCGAGCAATGACAGCCGTACTTCACCGAACGTTTTCAGCATCCAGCCCAACAAGCCGGCTTGCACAACCGCCGCCGTCACCCCGACGCAAAACAGGGACAGTCCGTTTTCCTTGGGGCCCCAGCCAAAACGAAAATTGGTATACAGCACCCAGGTCGTGTGCAACAGGATTTGCGCGAGGCTGGCCAGGGCGAAGACGGCCACGAGACCGCGGATCTCGACGCGCCGGGCGAGAGCGATCAGCGCCGTAAACGGATTGGCTTTTCTCCAGGAGAAAGCGTTGCGCCGTTCACGCGGCAACGATTCCGGCACGAAGAAATAGCCAAACAAAAAATTTACGATGCACAAACCGCCCGCGACATAAAACGGCAAATGAAGATTGATATCACCCAGGAAACCGCCAATCACCGGACCGAAAATGAATCCCAAACCAAAGCAAGCGCCGATCTTGCCGAAAGCCTTGGCACGCGTTTCGGCGGTGGTAATGTCCGACGCGTAGGCATTGGCCACGGAAATGCTGGCAGATGACATGCCACCAACCACGCGGCCGATAAATAGCATCGCCAAGCTAGTGGCGAGCGCGGTCGAGAAAAAATTGATCGCCATGCCGGCCATGGAGTACAGCATTACGGGACGACGGCCAATCTTGTCCGAAAGTGCCCCCAGCAGCGGCATGCACAGGAATTGGAACAGGCCGAAGACGGTGGCGAGGATGCCGTACCAGTGCGCCTGAAGATCGCGTCCCTCAACGTATTGTCCAACCAACACCGGCAACACCGGCACAGCGAGCCCGATGCCGAGCATGTCGATGAATACGCAAACAAGGATGAAGTTGAGGCCGACCTGCTTTGCCGCGCCTGCCGGCGCCGGCGTTACGGCTTCCGCCGTCGTACTACTTTCCAAAATTTTTCTCCCACACCTTTGCCACCAGCGGGTGTTGTTCCGTGAGTGTGACTGCCGACATGATCTTCGGGCAGTGTTCCTTGAGCCAGGGGCGTCCGGGCGCCCAGCGGCTCATCATGGCGAGATAGAGATCGAGTGCGCAGAGATCAGCACCAAGCAGGTACGGTCCGGGCTGCAAGACGTCTTCAAGCTGCAGCCAGAATGATTTCAGCCGCTCATTGCAACGATCGCGAAATGCCTTTTGCGCTGGCTCGCCGTCCACCCATTTAGCCGGGAAATCACGGAACGGATAGATGGCATACATATTGGCCGGCACGAATACCATCCAGCGATAAAACTGCGCGCGCGTTGCGGGATCGGCGGGCATCATGGCCGGCGTTTTCTCGCACAGCCACAGGAGAATCGCCGCGCTCTCGGTCATGATGCTGCCGTCCGGCAGTACCAGCGTCGGCACCTGCTTCAGCGGATTGACCTTGACAAGGTCATCGTGGTGCTTGAAGGGCTCCCACTGGATCGCCTCGACATAGTCATATTCCATGCCGGCAAAGGCCAGCATCGCTTCGACCACGGTGGAACCGCAGCCTTTGCAACCATAGAGCGTCAGCTTGGCCTGGCTCATGAGATTCCTTATCAATCGACGCGGTAGTTGGGCGCTTCCTTCGTGATCTGCACGTCGTGCACATGCGATTCGCGAATGCCCGCCGAGGTGATTTCAACAAACTCGGCGTGCTTGTGCATTTCGGCAATCGTCTTGCAACCGAGGTAGCCCATGCTGGCGCGCAGGCCGCCGATCAATTGGTGTACGACTCCGAGCATACTGCCCTTATAAGGCACTCGACCTTCCACGCCCTCGGGAACAAACTTGTCGGCGTTATTCTGCGGGTCCTGAAAATAGCGATCCGACGAGCCCTTCTGCATCGCGCCGACAGATCCCATGCCGCGATAGCTTTTGTAGGAGCGCCCCTGGAACAGTTCGGTTTCGCCTGGCGCTTCCTCGGTACCGGCAAACATGCCGCCCAGCATCACCGTCGATGCGCCGGCGGCCAGCGCTTTCGCCATGTCGCCGGAAAAGCGGATACCGCCGTCCGCGATGCACGGGATATTGCGCTTGGCCAGCGCTTCGGCAACATCGGCGATTGCCGTGATCTGCGGCACGCCCACGCCGGCAACAATGCGGGTGGTACAGATCGAACCCGGGCCAATGCCGACTTTGACGCAGTCAGCGCCGTGATCGACCAGCGCGAGCGCACCCGCCGCGGTGGCGATGTTGCCGCCAATCACCTCGACATCGGGGAAGTGTTTCTTGACCCACTTTACGCGTTGCAGCACGTTCTTCGAATGTCCGTGCGCAGTATCGACCACCAGCACATCAACGCCGGCTTCGACCAACAACTCGACGCGCTCATCGGTGCCCTCGCCGATGCCAACCGCAGCACCGACGCGCAGACGGCCCATGTCGTCTTTGCAGGCATTGGGATGTTCGCTTGATTTCAGCACGTCCTTGACGGTGATAAGACCGCGCAACTCGAAGGCCTTGTTTACCACCAGCACGCGCTCGAGGCGGTGCTTGTGCATCAGCGCCAACGCTTCCTCGCGTGTGGCGCCTTCCTTGACCGTGACCAGCTTGGCCTTGGGCGTCATCACATTCTTGACCGGTTGATCGAGTCTGGTCTCGAAACGCAGATCGCGGTTGGTGACGATGCCGACAACTTTTTTGCCGTCCAGCACCGGCAAACCGGAAATATTGTGTTTCCGTGTCAGCGCAATCACGTCGCGCACGCTCATGCCGGGCGAGACCGTCACCGGGTCCTTGACCACACCACTCTCGAAGCGCTTGACCTTCGATACTTCGAAGGCCTGCGCCTTGGCGGTCATGTTCTTGTGCACGATGCCGATGCCACCTTCCTGCGCCAGCGCAATCGCGAGCCGCGCTTCGGTAACGGTATCCATCGCCGCAGACAGCAACGGAATGTTCAGCGTGATATTGGGAGTGAGGCGGGTACGAAGCGCTACATCGCGGGGAAGTACAGCGGAATGCGCGGGGATCAACAGCACATCATCGAACGTCAGGGCTTTTTTAACGACTTTCACGTTTTCGACTCCGACAAAAGCGGCATTATACGCGAGCCTGAAAGCGGTTCAAAATCGGGGCATTCTGGTTGACGCATGAGCCATTTACGATTACCTTAGCGAAACTAGACGAAGTTTGATGGCTAACCCGTTGACAGCAAATATACTTTTGATAGTTTTCGAGCAAGTTTTTATGTCAAAGCGGTGTTGTTTATCAAGCAGCGCGATAAGAGCAGTGGCAGCGAGTACGATGGTGAGTGTTTTTGCCGGGTGCATGACGCAACAACCAGCACCAACTAGCGAGCCTCAACCGGTTGTAGTAGCGGCGGTAAAACCAACGGCATTGACAGAACAAGCGAACGCGGCCTTGAGAGCGGCGGAGCTGAGTGTGATCGAAGCGAGAACGAAACGCGCCCTTTGGACGGCGGCAGTAGAACATCTGACCAAGGCGCGCGAAGCAGCAAAGGTTTTTGACAGCAACGCTACGTTGTTACACTCGAACGAAGTGCTAGCGCTGTGTGCATTGTCATTACAGCAATTGTCAGCGCCGCCGGTAAAGTGGTGACGAAACAGAACAGGAATCGAGGAGCCATGAACATGAAATCGCCCATCCAGTTTTTTGCCGCGATCGCCATCCTTTTGGCCACGGCAACCGTCGCCGCCCAAGTTTATAAATGGGTGGACAAGGACGGCAAGGTTCAATACACCGACACTCCACCGCCGCCCGGCGCGACCAAGACCGAAGCGAAGAAGGTCGATACCGGCCCCGGCACAGGCGGCACGTCCGCACCGACCCCGGCAAAATCCCTGCAGGATCGCGCCCAGGATTACGACAAGCGCAAGACCGACGCCGCCGAGCAAAACAAGAAGGCTGGTGAGGCGCAAAAGAAATCCGCCGAAAACGACGAGAACTGCAAGGCCGCCAAGAGCGCGCTGGCCGACCTCGAGAGCGGTCGGCCGATCCGCCGCTCCAACGACAAAGGCGAGCTTGCGTACATGAGCGATGAAGAGCGTCAGGCGGAAGTATCCAAGGCCAAGGAAGTCGTCGCATCGTCGTGTAAAGCCTGATCAATGCTGCAAGCACGCCGCGATCCGTCAAGCATCTGCGCGGTCGGGGCGACTTCTGCCCGATGGCCCGTCTGCGGCGCGATAAGCGGAGTTTTGCTGGCTGTACTCGGCGCCTTGTATTGCAGCGCTGCCATGCCGCAAGGCACGCCTCCCAAGGATATTGACCTTCGTTCCTTTCTGGGCGACCCGCTGAATGTTCGCATTGCTGTTCCGGCCTCGCTGGAACGCGAGTCCGGCATTTGCCAGACCGTTATCGATCGCGAAGGCATGCTGCATGGCAAGGACCTGCAACTCACCATGGTGGAGTTGCGCGCTGCGCGTTACATTCTGGTGCGCAGTACTGCGGTGATGAATGAACCGATTATCAGTTTCGCCCTTCGTATCGGCTGTCCCGGCGAGCCGGTAGTTGACCGCGAATTTACGCTGCTGCTCGATCCTCCACCATTCACGGTAACACCGGCATTGCCAACCGCCAAAGCTGACGCCAAGAGCGGGGTTGCAAGCGGCGTAACAGCTTCAGGCAACTGGACCGTCGTCGCCGGCGACACGCTGCAGTCGATTGCCAAAGGTATTCATCCGCGGAATCGTGTTCGGCAGCGGCAATACTTGCAGGCCATGCGCGAGCTAAATCCCGAATTGGGCACGATTGCGGATGACGCCGGCCTCAAAGCCGGCACGGTGTTGCGTTCGCCGGATTTGAAAACGCTGTCCGGTATCGCCCCGGGAGCCAAAGCCAAACCGGCAACAATAGTTGCGCCGGCGCCGAATGCGGCATCCGAGGCGCCAGCACCGAAAAGCGATGCCGTCTCAGCGCCTGTCAAAAAGCCCCCTCCCCCGTTAGTCGCTGCAAAGCCTCCGGCAACCGTTGTGGCCCGACCGCAACCGCCCGCACAAGTCGCGCCGGCCCCATCTGCGCCAACGGTTACACCGGAAAAATCTGCCCCTAAAATTGCTGCGAAAGCGTCTCCGCCAGTAAAGGCTGTGGAAGCCGGAGCAAGTTTCCAGCTCCGACTATCGAGTGCCGAAATCGATCTGTCGCGAAGTCGCAACGTGACAGACGAGCAGCGAAGTATCCTGCGCGAAAAACAAATGATGCTCGACTCGGATGATCAAGTCGCGGCATTGCTGTCACTGCGCAATACGGTCAAGCAGCTTGAATCGCGCCTGAACGAAATGCAGCTCAAGATGGCCGTTACTACTGCCGCCAGCCCCGCTGCTGTCGACAAAGCCCCGGCAAAGGCGGCGCCTGCGGAAGCAGTGATACCTGCGCCAACAGCAGCGCCGGCTGCAATCATCGCGCCGCCATCCGACGAGAAACCAGCCGCTGTGCCCGCCGTTGCAGCACCACCATCTCGCGACTCCGTCACCAGTGTTTCCGCTAAACCGCCGGCAGATCCGGCGGAATCTTCCTCAGCAGAGTCTCTCGCTCAATATTTGCCGTCACCCACGATACTCGCCGCCATCGCCGGCGGGCTCATGTTGCTGGTTGGCGCCTGGTGGTGGTCAAAGCGCGGCAGAACGCAAAGTAGCTCGCGCTCTGATGATGCCGAAAACCCCTTGTTGTCCACGCCTCCGGCGACCAGCATGGGGCCGTCGAAAGCGGACACCGATTTTGCCAACTGGGCCGAACAGCAGGCCGATACGCCTGCGGCAGCAAACGGCCCCGATACGGCGCTACCTGTCATTGCGAACGGGCCAGCGGCAGATATGCGATTCGCCCCACCGCCCGCCGCCATCGCCCATGAAACAGCCGAGCCCACTGCAGAGCACCAGGCAACAGTTCGCATCGACTCGCCGGTAATTTTTGAGGACACACCGGCACGTTACGAACTCGACTCGACGCCGGCCACCACGGTCGATTTTCCGCTTGGGCTGGACGACAAACCGCCTGAAGATCGCGTGCGCCGCCTGCAATACATGCACGAGCGCTATCCCGAGTTGAAAACCAATACCGTATCGATTGACGACGCCGACTCCGTCATCAATGCGGCGCGTCTCTACTACGAGGAAAACGACAACGGCAGCAGCGGCCACGACAAGGCCTGCGAGCTGCTGACTTTTGCGGTGGAGGAACGCCCGCAGGAAATCCGCTTCTGGTTGGCGCAATTCGAGATTTTCCGGCTGGAGAACATGACGGCAGAATTCGGTGAACTGGCAGCCAAATTCCAGATGCTGTTCAGCCATACGCCGGCGTGGCCCAAGGTCCGGCATATCGGCCACGAAATCGACCCGGGCAATCCGCTGTACGCCGAGTCCGGGCGGCCGTCGCTGGGCGGCGAAGCGCGATTCGATCCGATTGCCGAAAACTGGCTCAATGCACCGATGGACTTTACCTCCGACGCGCTGATGTCCGATTTGCGGCAGGCGCTGCTCGACGATCACAACGTGACGCGAGCCGATTTCGAAAAGGCCGCCGCCAAGCTCACGGCTGGCGCGAACTAGCGAACCATCATGGCCATCGGCGAATTCAACCCCCTGACTGCCGAGACGATGCTCAATATCGTCTCGCTGCAAAACCGCGAGCAGCGTGCATCGGTGATTGGCAGCATCAAGTCGCTGGCCGATGCGCCGGCGCCGATCGCACCGGATCAGATTCATCAGCTGATCCTGCTGGAGAACAGTCTCTACCCGGTAATCCAGGCCGACAAGCGCTGGTTCTTCGACAACATCGGCAAGACGGCGGCGATCCAGTTCGCCCGCGATCTGAACGTCATGCACAGCGTCGCTGCCAAAACGCTAGAAATGCTGGTGTCGCGACGAGGCGAATGGTCGCACGGCGACAGCGACCCGCTGCTGCAACGGATTATCGCTTTCGCGCTTTACCATCAGGGCGCAGCGATCAAGTGGTCGTTTTTCCGCCATGAACCGGTAAAGCCGACCATCTGGCCGGAACTGCATGCGCTGTACCGGTTCGCCGACAGCCACGGCTTCGCCACCACGCCACTGTCCTTGTTCGCCGAGGAAAGCGAGCAGAAGATTTCTGTGCTGTCGCTCTACCTGCGCGCGCTGATGCTGGATGTACTCAATACCGGCAGCCTGACCATGCCGCAAATCGAGATCGCCGACGGCTGGCTGGCGGAGTGGACACCCGAGTATTCGCTGGACGAAGCCTATTCACCACGCGCACATGCACTGTTTGTCGATCTCGACCTGATGGCAGGCCTGCAACTGGTGACCGGCAACACCGCCAAGCCTTCCTACCGCTATGTGCGCGTCGATGGTCTCAAGGAACAGGTTGAAGCGGTGCGCAACCAGTTGCGCACCGGCAACCCGTATCTCGGTCGCGGCGCGGCCAATGCATTTTCCATGGAAGAGCACGTCGCCCTGTTGTCGGCAATCGAACGCCTGTACACCACCTTGCTGCAAGCCAGTGCTTCACGCATAGAGGAACGCAAACAGGTCAGCAATCTTTCAGCCGAAGTACGACTGGGATTTAGCGATGTGCGGCAGATCGTCGCCGAGGGCAAGGACGTTGCTACAGTCCCTGACGAGGTCAAATCCGGCGGTCTTGAGTTAAGCCTGGAACCGGTACCCGATAGCGCGGCAGATGCAAACACCGACCAGCGCTGGACGCGCTGGAAGGTCCACGACATGAGCTCCAAAGGCATCGGCCTGATGGTCGAACGCGTGACCGGGGAGCGCATCGGCGTGGGACAACTGCTGGCGATCAAGCCCGACGGTTTCTCAAAATTCATGCTGGGCGTGATCGTGCGCAAGCTGACACAGCGCGCGCTGGGCGAAACCCTGCTGGGTGTGGAAATCCTCTCCTACCGACCGATACCGGTAACGCTTTATCGCTATGCCCATGCGCGCGACGCGATGCCCGATAGCGCCAGTCCGCCGATCAATGCGATCTACGTTCCCGGGCGCGACGAAGAAGGCAAATCCGATGTGCTGGTGCTGCCCAGCGGTGATTTCGGCCTGAAGAACGTTTTCAGCCTGCCCACCAGCTCGGTCAATTTCCGCGTGCGCATCAATCGGGTCTTGCGCAAGGGCGCAGACTGGGTTGGCCTGCGTTTCGAAGTTATCGGCAAGAAATAGCGTCGCGCAGCAAAAAAGTAACGCCTACATTTTTCCCGAGCGCCGTTTGCCGGCATTGGCGCGACGCGCATCCTTCGGGTCGGCCTTGAGCGCGCGATAGATTTCAACCCGGTCGCCATCGCGCAATACATGCTCGGCTGCGCGCACTTTCCCCCATACACCAAATGCCGCGGCAGTCGCGACAAAATTCCCGATGGACGGCACGGCATGAGCGGCTTCATCGAGCGCCTGCCGCAAGCTCGCCGGTTCGGACAGGTGCAGTTCAACCTCGCCTCGAGCGCCGGCCCCGGCCTCAGCCATGCCCCACGCCACGGCAATACGAATACCGGTCACGACCGGCCGCCGTAAACCGCGTCGGCACGCGCCACAAAACGCTCGATCATGGTATTGGCGATGACACCGAACACCGGGCCAACGGCTTTTTCCAGCAGCGAGTTGGAGAACCCATAGTCGAGCATCAGGCTCACCTTGCAGGCCTCGCTGGATAGTGCCTGGAAACGCCATACGCCATCAAGCCGGCTGAATGGCCCATCGCGCAGCTTCATTCGCATCTCGACCGATGGATGCTTGGCGTTTTCGGTGGTGAACGATTGGCGAATGCCGCGATAGTCGATATGGATGGTTGCCACCGTGATCGAATCGCTGCGCTCGATAAGGTCGGTGCCTCCGCACCAGGGCAGGAATTCGGCGTAGTGTTCCACTTCATCGACCAGCGCGAACATGTCGGCATCGGAGTACGGAACCAGCGCGGACTTTTCTACGTGCGGCATTGGGCCAATAAAAAATGCGGTGCACGAATTCTAGCCGACGGGGACCGCAAGGCCCGTAGGTTAAAATTCGCGTCATGAGCATTGTCGAAAACAAAAAAGCTTTCTTCGATTACTTCATCGAAGAACGCTATGAAGCCGGACTGGTTCTCGAAGGTTGGGAGGTGAAGGCAATTCGCGGTGGGCGCGCCCAAATCAAGGAGGGCTACGTGATCCTGAAACAGGGCGCGTTCTACCTGATCGGCGCGCATATTTCGCCACTGCCGGAAGCCTCGACTCACGTCAATCCCGACCCGGTTCGCACCCGCAAGCTGCTGCTGCACGCAGAAGAAATCAACAAGCTGATCGGCAAGGTCGAACAGCGCGGCTTTACGCTGGTGCCGCTGAATCTGCACTACAGCAAAGGCATGATCAAGCTGGAAATCGGTCTCGCCAAAGGCAAGAAGCAACACGACAAGCGCGACGCGGAAAAAGAAAAAGACTGGAAGCGCGAGCAGGAACAAATAATGAAGAAGCGCGTTTGACCGCCCACGCGTCATTCGATAGCAACACGTAGATCACCATTTGGCGAGCTCTTCCAGCCATTTTCGTCCGGTAAGCCGCACCAGTGCTGGAGTTTTCCAATCGCAATACGGCAAACTCAGGTGTGGCTGAACTGCAGCGCCGCCAGCCGGGAATAGAGCCCGCCGGCTTTCACCAGCGAATCGTGCGTCCCTTCGGCGATCACTTCGCCCTGATCGAGCACCACGATGCGTCCGGCCGATTTCACCGTGGCAAGGCGATGGGCAATGATCAGCGTCGTCCGTCCGACCATCAGTTTCTCCATCGCCATCTGCACCGCGCGTTCCGATTCCGCGTCCAGCGCCGATGTTGCCTCATCGAGCAGCAGGATGACGCGGTTCGCGAGAAAGGCGCGCGCAATCGAAATTCGCTGCCGTTGACCACCCGACAATCGTGTCCCGCGCTCGCCAAGATAGGTGTCGAATCCCTGTGGCAACGCATTGATGAAATCGAGCGCAAATGCCGCCTCGCAGGCGGCGCGAACATCGGCGTCGGTCGCATCCTGCCGCCCATAGCGCACGTTGTCCGCCACGCTGGCAGCGAAGATCACCGGATCCTGCGACACCAGCGCAATACGTGAGCGCACGGCCTGCGGATCAGCATCGCGCAGGTCAACGCCATCGATTTTCAATGCACCGACCTGCGGGTCATAAAAACGCAGCAGCAGTTGAAATACAGTAGTTTTGCCGGCCCCGCTTGGGCCGACTAGCGCGACGATATTGCCTGGTTCCACGGTAAGCGAAAACGATTTTAGCGACGCGTTTTCCGGCCGGGTCGGATAGGAAAAGCTCACACCGGCAAACTCGATGTGACCGATGTTGCGGTCCTCTGTCGCCACCGGTAAGACCAAGGGATTGACCGGCGCTTCTATCGCTGGTTTCGTCCCCAGCAACTCCATCAGGCGTTCGGAAGCGCCGGAAGCCCGCATCAGTTCACCATAAACTTCCGATACAGCGGCCACGGCATTGGCCACCAGCACGGCGTAAAACACAAATGCAGACAGCTCGCCGCCGGTAATGCGGCCGGCAATAACGTCGTGACCGCCAACCCAGAGAATGACGCCGATCGCACCAAACGCCAGCACAATCACCGAGGCAATCAGGCTGGCATTGAATCGTGCCTTGGTGATTGCAGCGGCGAAAATCGCCTCCACCCGCTGCGCGAATTGCCGGCGGTCATGCTGCTCGTGGACGTAGGCCTGTACGGTGCGAACCTCATGCAGCGTTTCATCGATGAAGACCGTTGCATCGGCAACGCGATCCGTCATGTCCTTCGATAGCTTGCGCACGCGACGGCCCAGCAGCAGGATGGGCACCAACACAAACGGAATGCACGCCAGTACCAGCAGGGTGAGTTTGGTGCTGGTGATAAGCAGCATCACCATGCCGCCGAAGAACAATACGATATTGCGCAACGCCCAGGAGAACGCGCCCCCCACTACAGCGTCGAGCAAGGCGGTATCGTTGGTAATGCGCGAAATCACTTCGCCGGTTCGCGTGGTTTCAAAGAACGCGGGCGACAGCTTCATGATGTGATCGAACACGGTGCGGCGGATATCGGCGATAAAGCGCTCGCCCACCCAGGTGATCAGATAGTGGCGGGTGAAAGTCGACACCCCGAGCACGATCAGGATTGCCAGCAACATGAACAAGGTGCCGTCCAGCGTCCCGCCGTTGGCAGCGGAGAGCCCTTGATCGATCACATGCTTCAGTCCCTGGCCGATGGCCAGGATGCAGGATGCGGCAAGCGCCAGCGCCACCATTGCCAGCAGAAATCGCCACTTGTACGGCGCGATGAAGCGCAGCAACGCCGCGAGTTTTTTCAGGTCTCGCGGGTTGCTCTTCTGCTCGGAATTGTTGCCTTTGGCGGCCGGGATGGACGTGTTGCTGGTGTTCAAATTGCCGGCTACCCGCCGCGCTTGAGCGATGGACGCGACACCTTGCCGCTGACGCTGAACGCGCCGCGGTCCTGCGCAACCGTGGACCGGATCTCGGAATTGACCGTCCCGGACAGCACACTATCCTTGATGCCCACACTCACGTTGCCGTTGGCAAGCAGCACACCGCCGGAAAGTTTCAGCTTCTCGTAGCGGATGACACCCTCCGACACGCGCAACTGTCCGGTCAGCTCGCTAAACTTGGATTGACCACCCACGCTGCCCGGCGAGCGCATGACCTGCACCAGATCGACGTTACCCACCGATCCTTCCTTCACCATGAAAACGCCCTGAACATTGGGCGCGTCCAGCACGGCACCTACCGTGGGTGCGTTGGCGGTCAATGTGAATTGCCCCTCAAGACGGCCGTTCAATGCAACGTCGCGTGTGAACACCGACGTGAGCTGATCGACCTTGATTTTCTCTGCGTTGAACTCGCTGTTGACAGAGATACCCTGCTTCCAGTCGATACGCACATTGCCGGTGGCGGAGCCTTCCAGCAATTTGGCGTCGACCTGGGGAAATTCGATCGTGTCGCCGACCAGCGTTCCCTTGGCAGTGAGACTCGATATCGGCACCGGTGCCGCAAGCGGCAAATCCATGCCGCGCGACGAAAAATCCAACGCCCAGCCAGGCGGCGTGCCTTCCGCAGCGGCCTTGTTAGGGCTGGCTTCCAATGTCCATTTACCACCCTTGGCCCGCACGCTGGCCCCGGTCAACTTGCCGGTCTTGTCAAATTTGAGGTCGGCATCGAACTCGTCGATCGTCACGCCCTTGACATCAATCTTGACGGTGCGAAGGGCAATCTTGCCGATCTCGATCCCCTTGCCGCGGCCTTCAGCCTCCACCCACTTGAGTGCACGCGGCAAGGCATCCGCCGTGATTGTTACCCCGGACAACTCCACCGTATCGATAACGAAACGATCGCCAAACAAGGTGCCGATGTCCATGTACAACTTGCCGCTTACGGCCTTGGCATCAAGCAATTTTCCCAGCGCGACCTGATCCAGCTTGACATGCGGGCGCGGCAGCAATGAAACCCTCAGGCCGCTTGAGGACACATCGTCATGCATCCAGCTGGCGAGCTCCTTCTCGAACCGGGTATTGACTGCACCAAGCGGCATGACGTGAATCAGCACCAATCCCGCCACAACAAGCACTACCAGACCGATTGAAATCCAGCGCAACGGGCTGACACTCTTCTTCTTGCCGTAGCGCTTCGGTTTTCTCGCCGCGTCCGGATCGATGCCGGCTGCAATATCGCGTTCCTGCTGCTCCGCCAACTCCTTCAGGCGGGCGACTTGCGCCGCGCGCTGGCGGGCTTCGGCCTCCTCTTCGGCGCGAGCTTTCTCCTCCGCTTTCTCGCGTGCCGCACGCTCGACGTTGAAGCGCTCCTCCGCTTCGCGGCGCTCATCGGCGAGACGCGCCTCCGCTTCACGGCGCTCTTCGGCCAGACGCGACTCTGATTCGCGCTCGATACGCTGACGAGCTTCGGTCTGTTCTGCAGCGGCACGCGATGCAATCTCGCGCGCCCTGGCTTCGGCCAGCGCCTTTTGCTCTGCTTCCTCGCGCGCCTGCCGTTCGGCTTCGATACGCGCCAGGTTTTCGCGATCCGATTTTTCGCGCATCTCGGCCTCGATCAAGGCACGTGCCTGCGCCTGTACCTTGGCCTCTTTCTCGGCTGCCAGCCTGGCCTGCATTTCCGCATCCGACTTGGCACGGGCCTCGGCTTCTTCGCGAGCACGTGCTTCCAATCGCGCCCGGTTCTGCGCTTCGGCTTTCTTGCGTGCCTCGGCCTCTTCTTCCACGGCCTTGCGAGCGGCTTCTTCGGCTTTCAATCGCCCTGCCATTTCTGCCGCAGCCTTCGCCGCCAGCGCCGCCTGTTCTTCCGCTGCCTTGCGCGCTTCGATTTCGACACGTGCTTTTTCCGCCGCGATGGCCGCGATTTGCGCCTCCATTTCGGCGCGAATGCGTTTTTCCTGCTCGGCCAGCATGCGCTTGGCTTCCTCCTCGGCGCTCTTGCGCGCGTTTTCGGTCGCGCGTGTCAGCGATTCGCGCTCTTCCTGCAGCTTTTGTTCCAGCAGTTGACGCGCTTCTTCGCGAGCCTCTTCCAGCACCGCCGCCTCGACTTCGGCACGGGCATCTTCATTCACCTCGACCGCCAGTTTCTCCGCCATCTCGGCGCGAATCTTGGCTTCGATTTCTTCCTTCAGCTGATGGCGCAATTCGCGCTGCGCAGCTTCCAGTTCCTCCTGCTGTTTCTTCGCCGCCGCTTCGGCCTGCATGCGCGCGTCGGCCAAGGCCTTGGCTTCAGCTTCCGCCTTGACACGTGCCTGCGCCAGCGCAGCCGCCTCGGCTTCTGCCTTGGCGCGGGCGGCAGCCAGCGCCTGTTGTTGCTGGGTTTCCTTTTCCAGCTGTTCGCGCGTCAGGCGATCGCGAGTATCGGAAAATGCCTGACGCTGCTTTTTCTCTTCCGCCAATTTGGATTCAAGTTCGGCACGCGCCTTCTCTGCAGCGGCTTGCGCGCGCTTGGCTTCTTCTATGGCGCGCTGCTCTGCTTCGCGCTTCGCCTTTGCCTCAATTTCCAGGCGTGCGCGAATTTGCGCTTCGCGCTCGGCCTTGGCGCGGGCCTCTGCCTGCGCCTTCTCGCGCGCAGCCGCCAATGCAGCTTCAAGTTCGGGATTAGACGGTGGCGGTGGCGCAAACGATGGCGGCGGCGTCGTGGCACGCTCCACCTGGTCCAGTCCGGCAGGCGGGCGATACTGCGAAGGCTTGAAGCTGGCGGTAGCGCTGAAATCGATCTTCTTCTGCGCCAATTTGCCGGGAGCGGTGAAATCGAAATCGTCGTCTCCACCGAAATCGGTCAGTGGCACTTCCTGCTTGACTTCGAACACCTTGATGAAGCCGTCCTTCTGCAATGCCATCAGCGCTTTTTCCAGCGCGGGCACGGCAATATCAGCCTTGTTGGAAAGAGTCTCGACATTCGACTTGCCATCGATGACTTTCAACACTTTCATCAGGTCGCGGGACAGCGATTGCGTTTTCTGATTGACCTGTGTGACGCCCTTGGCGGTCTTGGTGAAGATTTTTTTCAAATCCATCGCGTTACTCTTTTTCCAAAGATGGTTGTGTTAGCGTCAGAAATTGAATCGCGGAGATGCCTGCAGCCGTATTGAACGAACAATAAGCCATCGCAAACAGCGCAGTGAACTCTAATCTTCTCATGAAATCAGAACCTTGGTGGACACTCTCCCTATTGGACTGCGCGTAGTGCTTTACCTACTTCCTCCGCGAGGTCAACGACAAACACTTTGCAACCGTTCAATCAGCAGTCGCCTTGCGCTTTGACGGGTGTCTTGCAGGCACCAATGCGCCCAATTGACAGGAGCCAGAATGCGCACCCTTTCCCCTTTGACTCACCGCTTGTTGTGCATCGCAGCAACACTGTTGCTGGCCACCGCTGCACTGGCAGACCCACCGGCTCGCGTGGGCCGCATTTCTCATTTGGAGGGAAATACCCAGTTCTTTGCCGATCGCGACGAAGGCTGGCAATCGGCCCGGCCGAATTTCCCGGTGACCGGCGAAAACTCGATTTGGGTCGATGGCCCCGGTCGGGCTGAGGTTCGCATTGGCGCCGCCGCCATTCGCGTCGATGACGATTCGGTGTTCGATTTTGTTTCCATCGACGAAGAGCGGATAGAGGCATTCCTGCAACGCGGCAGCGCCAGCATTCGCCTGCGGCAATACGGCAATCTGGGCATCACCGAAGCGATGATGATCGAAACCAGCGACGGCCGTTTCATTCTCGAAGCAGGCGGACGCTATCGCATCGTCGCCCCTGCAGGTGGCAATGCGGGCGGCAATGAAACACGGCTGTCGGTATTTGCCGGTCGCGCGCGATACGAAAACGGCGACACCCGTCTCACCGTCGAACCCGGCAAAGTGCTGACTGTACGCACGCAAGGCACCGCGACCGATTTTCGTTTCGATAACGCCACCGAATCCGCGTTCGATCGCTGGGCCGCGGCGCGTGATCAGCAGTGGGATCAAACGCACACCCGCTATACGCGCGAAAGCGTGGTGTCACCCTACATGACTGGCTACGAAGACCTGGACCAGTATGGCGAGTGGTTTGACGACGGGGAATACGGCCGTGTATGGGCGCCGCGCGTTGTCGCCAGCGGCTGGGCACCGTATCGCTACGGCCGCTGGTCGTATGTGCGCCCCTGGGGCTGGACCTGGGTCGACGATGCGCCGTGGGGATTCGCGCCCTTCCACTATGGCCGCTGGGTGCAGGTACGCTCGCGCTGGTGCTGGTGGCCGGGCACCTATCAGGCGCGTCCGGTGTATGCACCGGCACTGGTGGCATGGATCGGCTCGCCCAGCGTCGGCTTGACGATTTCCTCCGGCCCATCGGTCGGATGGTTCCCGCTGGCGCCGCGCGAATACTATGTGCCGCGTTACAACTACAGCGTGGGCTACGGACGCCGCATCAACTACATCACCAACAACAACATCACGGTTATCAATCCGCCGACCCACTATCGCAACCATGTGCCGGGCGCGACCATCGTGCCCAACGCCACCTTCATGAACGGCAATCCGGTGGGCAACAATCGCGTACAACTGGCGCCGCGCGATATCGGCAACCACCGGCCCAGCAGCCACTTCGACGCCACGCCGGGGCCGCGTCGCAATCCGCCGACAGAAATGCGCGATCGCGGCCAGGGGAATCAAGGCAACGCACCGCGGCCGCGTTTCCCGGTGCCTCCCGTGTCGGCAGGTACCGCAACCACACCACCGGCGTTCGTCGCGCCCTCGTCCGGCCCGATGCCACCGGTGGAGAAACGCCGCTCCGAGCCGGTCAGGGTTGGGCCACTACCGGTGCAGCCGCAGCAAAAGCCTGCAGGCGAGACCTCTACCGGTGGCGCATTGCCGGCCGAACCGTCGCCAACACGTCAATCGCCGCAATATCGCCGCCAGCAGCCGCCGGCGAGTGGCGTTCAGCCGGGCTACTCGGCCCCCATTCCTGCGCCAGCACCGGCCATTCCTCAGCCAAACGTCGATCGCGAACCGCGCATAGTTCAGCCTCGCCCTCAGCGTCCGTCGCAAAACGACGGTGTGCGCAATATGCCACCGCCCGGCGGAATCCCGGCACCCGACACATCGCGTCGTCCGCCGAACAACGACAATGCGCAAGGCAACCCATCCGCGCCGAAACCGCCGCAGGAACGCGCCAGCAAGCCGCGCGCAGAAGCCAAGCAGGAATCGCGCGAAAAGGATAACGACGGCCCGAACCGGCCAAAGAAAGACTGATCGTCACGAGCCGTTGTCGTTGTATTGAAACGGCAACGGCTCATCGAGGAAATCTCGCGGGCAACAAAACTGCCGCGACAACGGGGCGACGGGAAACAACGTGACGCGACTACTTGCGTCTTGCTTCCCAATAAGGCGGGTCGCCGAAGGTCTTCTTCATGAAGTCGATAAATAGCCGCACTTTCGCCGGCAGGAATTTGCGATCCGGGTAGACGGCATAGATATCGTTGCCGAGCGCGGCAAATTTCGGCAGCACTTCGACCAGCCGGCCCTTCTCGATCTCCTCCGAGACCTCCCACGCGCTGCGCCACGCGAGGCCGTGCCCGGCCAGCGCCCAGCGCGTCAGCACTTCGCCGTCGTTGCAATGCATGCGTCCCGACACTTTTACCGTGACGTTACGGGTGCCGTCGCGAAACGACCAGCCGTCAGAGAGTCCCTCGTCGGTCGCCGTGACCAGACAGTTGTGTTTCGCCAGGTCCGTCAGCGTCGCCGGCTTGCCGAAGCGTTTGACGTATTCGGGCGAGCCGACCACCACACGATGATTGGACGCAAGTTTGGTGGCGATCAGATCAGCATTCTTGAGATCCGCAATGCGAACAGCCAGATCGACACGTTCGTTCTTCAAATCCACCATGCGTTCGGACAGTTGCAGCGTGACGCTCAGATTGGGATGCGCCTCAACAAAGGCCGGCAGGTGCGGCGCAATATGTTTACGGCCAAACGAGGTCGGAGCCGAGACAATCAGCCGCCCGCTGGCGCTGCGGGCCCCGACGGTGAGCGACTCCTCGGCTGCGCGCAGTTCATTGAGGATATTGCGCACATCGTCGTGAAACGACACGCCCTCGGGCGTCAGCGTGATTTTGCGGGTGGAGCGTTTGAACAGCTTTACACCCAGTTGCTCTTCCAGTTGATCGATGCGGCGTCCGACCATCGCGGGCGTGACACCTTCATCCCTCGCCACCGCCGACAGGCTTTCGGTCTTGGCGACATCGAGAAATGTTTGCAGCGCTTTCAGGCGATCCATTACTTCCTCCGGGTTTTGACTACGGACCCATCCCTGTTCGCCAGTAACAAATGCTTATTGATTCTTGGCGATTATCATTATTTGAGTATCGTAATACACTCCGCTCATTATCTGAAGTTTTTTCTGCTTTTTTGTTGTGGCCGCACCACAAAACGGCACCCGACAACGAGCAAATCCCCAGCAAGGAACCACCATGGACACCATCCACAATCTTCCCGCCGGCCTCGCCATCAATGCCGCGACCACACCGGACTACGCCACCGTACTGACCCCGGAAGCTCTGGCCTTCTTCGTCAAGCTGGCGCGCAAGTTTGAACCGACGCGCCAATCGCTGCTGGCCGCACGTGCGGTGCGGCAAAAGGAATTCGACGCCGGCAAACTGCCCGATTTCCTCGCCGAAACCAAACATATCCGCGACGGCAACTGGGTGGTGGCGCCCTGTCCGGCCGACATCCAGGATCGCCGCATCGAAATTACCGGGCCTACCGATCGCAAGATGGTGATCAATGCCTTGAACTGCGGCGCCAACACCTTCATGGCCGATTTCGAAGATGCCAATTGCCCAACCTGGGCGAACATGATCGAAGGCCAGATCAACCTGCGCGACGCAAATCTGCGCACGATTACCTTTGAACAGAACGGCAAGCAGTACAAACTGAACGACAAGCCCGGTGTGTTGTTTCCGCGTCCACGCGGCTGGCATCTGGATGAGAAGCACGTCACGCTGGACGGCAAGATCGTCTCCGGCGCGATCTTCGATTTCGCGCTCTATTTCTTCCACAACGCGAAGACTTTGCAAGCGCGTGGCAGCGGTGTGTATTTCTATCTGCCAAAGATGGAATCGCATCTCGAAGCGCGTCTGTGGAACGACATTTTCGTCATGGCGCAGAACGAGCTCGGCATCCCGCAAGGCACCATCAAGGGCACCATCCTGATCGAGACTATCGTCGCCGCGTTCGAAATGGACGAGATGCTGTACGAAACTCGCGAACACAGCGCCGGCTTGAACATCGGCCGCTGGGATTACATCTTCTCGGCGATCAAGAAATTCCGTCTCAACAAGGATTTTTGCCTTGCCGATCGCGGTCAGGTGACGATGATGGCGCCGTTCCTGCGTGCCTACGCACTGTCGCTGGTAAAGACTTGCCACAAGCGCCAGGCATTCGCGATGGGCGGCATGGCCGCACAGATTCCGATCAAGAACGACGAAGCCGCCAATGCCGCCGCGATGGAAAAAGTGCGCGCCGACAAACTGCGCGAAGTGACCGACGGCTGCGATGGTACCTGGGTTGCGCATCCCGGCCTGGTTGCGGTGGCCAAGGAAGTGTTCGACGCCCACATGAAAACGCCGAACCAGATTCATCGCCAGCGCGATGACGTGAACTACACCGCCAAGGACCTGCTCGACTTCCGTCCCGAAGCACCGATCACCGAAGCGGGACTGCGCAACAATATCCAGGTCGGCATTCAATATGTCGGCTCTTGGCTGGGTGGCAACGGCTGCGTGCCGATTTTCAACTTGATGGAAGATGCCGCCACCGCCGAAATTTCACGCTCGCAGGTATGGCAGTGGATTCGCTCGCCCAAGGGTGTGCTCGACGACGGCCGCAAGGTGACCAAGGAAATGGTGACGGCGTTGACCGCGGATGAACTGAAGAAGACGCCCGGCATTGTCGGCGACGCGGCTTATGCGGCTGGCAAGTACGTCGAAGGTGCCGCCATGTTCGAACAACTGATCATGGATGACAACTACGAAGAGTTCCTTACGTTGCCGGCATATCGCGCAATCGCGTAACGCTGCGCGCCGTTCTGCAGACAAAAAAGCCCGCGTCACGCGGGCTTTTTAATTTCGCGCGCAAACCCTAGCACTGGCGCGCCATTTCAGCCGTTTTTTCCCGGAAAAGCGCGCCAGTGCTAGGGTTTCGCCACCTCATTTCACTATGCCGGCAATTGCCCCAAGTGTTAGGTTCGTCACACATCCCTTGTTGCGGACTGCGTAGAATGAAAATTCAACGGTGTAAAAACGACAAGAGAGGCGCCGGATGAAGTACGCCATGCGCACGTGGCTAACCATGTCGATTCTGTGTTTGAACGCAGAGTCGACTTTTGCGCAAGCACCTTCGAGCAATTGCACGACTTCCGGCTCACTTTCCGGAAGCACCTGCACGTTCACCGTAACCACGACGAGCGACAGCGGCGCAGGATCGTTGCGACAGGCAATTCTCGATGCCAATGCGTGGGGCAATTACGCCAACGTCGTTGCCGGTGATTCGGTGATCAATATCTCCACCGGCGGAACAATCACGCTCGCGTCGGCATTGCCGATGTTGTTTTCGAACATCCGGATAAACGGCCCCGCAGGGCGAATCACGATTGACGGCAACAACAGCCACCGTTGTTTTTTTGCCTCGGGGTTGCCTCAATCACCCAACGGTACACCACAACAGATATTCATTTATCTCACAAGTCTTGTACTTCAGCGTTGCGTCGCGCGAGGCGGTAACGGCGGCAGTACAAGTTACAACGGCCAAGGCGGCGGTGGCGGCATGGGGGCTGGAGGCGGTTTGTTTGCCAATGAAGCAACGACGATAACGTTGTCCGATGTCGCGTTCGTCCAGAATTGGGCGGTCGGAGGCAATGGCGGTGACACCGTAATAAATTCGCCCGGCGGCTATGGGACGGGCGGCGGCGGTGGAATGTTTGGACATGCCGGCATTGTTGCCAGCGGCCTATATGGCTCTGGCGGCGGGCTGGGTGGCAATGGGGCACTGGCTGGAGGCGGTATCGGCAGCGCAGCGCAGGGCGCAACGCCGGGCGGCTTCGCGACTGCCGGAATGGGTGGTATCGGAGAAATCAGTGCGCGCCAGGGTTTTACAACCAACGGGCCAGCCGGCGTTGGCCGCGGCGGCACCTACAATTTCTTCTTTTGCCAATGCGCTGTCGCATTTGGTGGCGGCGCCGGGGGCGGTGATGGCACCGCACGCGGTGCGGGAGATCATGGCGGTTTTGGCGGCGGCGGCAGCGGCGGCGTTTATGGTGGCGGTAACGGCGGATTTGGCGGTGGCGGTGGCGGCGGTGATCTGGATGCGGGCTCACCAGGCACTGGCGGATTCGGCGGTGGTGTTGGCGGAGGTTATGGCGGCTCGGGACTGGGCGGGGGCTTGTTTGCAAGGACCGGGGCAACGCTTCAGATCGCAGGTAATCTGTCGATTTCAGGCGGCGAGGTTTCCGGCGGCAGAGGAGGTACCCTTCGCAGTTATTCGTTTGAGGACGGTACGTTGTTCACATCCCCAATACAGGACGGCATCGCGCACGCCACGGGTATTTTTCTGCACGAACAACAATCGGTCACCTTCGCGCCATCGTCCGGCGAGACGCAGTCGATCGCCGACGTTATCGGCAACGATGTGAGGGGCGACACCAGTCCGCTCCCGCACACCGCTATTACAAAGGCCGGCGAAGGCATGCTCCGACTTCCTGCGGCAAACACCTATCGCGGAAACACCGCGCTGCAAGCCGGCACACTACGCGCAGGCAACAATCGCGCACTGGGATTTGGTACTCTAATCCACACGGGCGGCACACTCGCCATGGATTCTCCCAACACACTTGCATTGGCGGGTTACTCCCAATCTGCCGGTGCCAAGTACGCGGTCAACCTGGTCGGCGCCAGTTGTACACCGGATAGTCTTGCCGTATCCGGGTCGGTATCGCTCGCCGGAAGCCTTGTCATCTCATTTTTGAACGGTTGTGTTCCCGCGGCAGGTCAATCATTCACCGTTATTCGCAAAGACAGTGCGGGACCGGTTTCCGGTACCTTCAGCAATTTCCCGGGCAATGTCGCCGCCATGAATGGTGCCAACTACAGTGTCAACTATGCCGGTGGTGACGGCAACGATGTCGTGATCACGCTGGCGTCAAATCCAACGCTGCTCGAATCCGTGGTGTCGCGCAAGGCTCACGGCAGTGCCGGCGATTTTGACTTACCCGTCAATCAATTCATACCCCTCAGCGGCGCTGTCAGCGTCGAGTCGCGGGCAATCGGCAATGGGCACACGCTGATATTTCATTTCAGTCAGCCGATCACCACTATCGGAAGCGTGACTTCCATCGACGCCGCCTTGAGTTCAGTCGGCAATGTTGTTGCGCAAGCGGCCGGGAACGACATCGTGGTGACGCTCAATGGCATTCCCGACAATCGTCGTGCCACGGTTCAGCTCAGTGGTATCAATGGCTCACTCGACGTCAGCGTTTCGCTGGGATTCCTGATGGGGGACATCAACGGTTCCCGTTCGGTAAACGCTAGCGACATCAGCGGCATCAAGGCACGCGCAGGCCAGGCCACCGACGCAAGCAACTTCCGCTTCGACATCAATGCGTCCGGCGGTATCAACGCCACCGACATTTCGGCGGTCAAGGCTCGGTCTGGCCTCGTCATCCCGTAGCGAGTCAACCCCAGGCGCGGGCGCTTTTTTCGGGAAGCCCTTGCGCCGCGCGGTGTCAAAAAATCGGTCGCACGCGCTAATCCTCTCCCCTTACTGTCCGTTGACTACGCATGTTGCGAATGACGTAATCGCCAATGCGCCGGTTTCGGCGCCCGGATAGCAAGGAACCCACAATGCATGCCTATCGTCGAGTATTAATTTCGATCGCTCTCATCCTGCTGGCTCAGCCAACTCAAATCGCTCTCGCAGCACCGCCGCAGACAATCAACTATCAGGGCTACCTCACCAGCCCGGCAGGCACTCCGGTAAACACCAGCGTATCAATGACCTTTCGCCTGTATAACGTGGCCAGTGGCGGCGCATCGATATGGGACGAAACCCAGCCATCGGTGAGTGTCGCCAACGGCAGCTTCAGCGTCATTCTCGGCTCGGTCACGCCGATCGCCTTGCCGTTCGATGCACCGTACTGGTTTGCGGTAGCGATTAACGCCGATGCCGAGATGAGTCCGCGCCAGCCGCTGGCCAGCAGCCCCTACGCATTCCGCGCGACGACAGCGGCGGCGCTGGACAATTTCGCCATCATCAATCCCACGCAAATCGGCGGCGGGCTGCAGGGCCAGTTGCTGGCGAGCAGTTTCGGGCCGCCCAGCTGGACCTCATCTCCCACGATCGGCGGATTGCTGACGCTGCAGGGTGGCCTCGATTTGACCAATTCGGCAATCGTCACAAAATTCGGCGCCCGTTATCTTCACTCCAGCGGCAGCGGCAATCTTTTTCTCGGCCTCAATGCCGGCAATCTTGGCGGCGGTGCGGGAAACAATACCGCCATTGGCGAAGTCGCACTTCCCAATGTGAGCGGCTCCAACAATACGGCGGTCGGACGGGGCGCGGGAAGTGTCACCAACAGCGGCAACAACAATACCTTCATCGGCGCCAATGCGGGCTCGGGACTGGGTGCCAACAGCAGCGGCAACATCATGATCGGCAATGGCGCCGGCAGCGTGAACAACACCGGATCGGCCAACAACATCTACATCGGCAACACGGGCAATGCGGTCGATGGAAGTGCCATCCGCATCGGCACGCCCGGCACACAATTGACCACCGCGATTGCCGGCATCAGCGGATTCATCTCGCCCGGCGGCAGCGCGGTCCTGATCAATGCGTCCGGCGTGATGGGCACATCCACCTCGTCACGCCGCTACAAGGACGAGATCATCGACATGAACGACGCCAGCAGTGCGCTGATGAAATTGCGGCCGGTCACTTTCTACTACAAGGCCGACAAGAATCCGGCCGGGCGCGAATTGCAATATGGCTTGATCGCAGAAGAAGTGAACGAGATCTATCCGGGGTTGGTCGCGCACGGACTTGAGGGTCAGATCGAGACCGTGATGTACCAGCATTTACCGGCGATGCTGTTGAACGAGTTCCAGAAGCAGCAACGAACCCTGCAAGCCCAGGCTGCACGCCTGGAAGCCCTTGAGCGCGAACTAAGTGAAATCAAATCGTCTCCCGGCGGCAGATGATGCGTGCTCGAAAAAAAACAAGCGCGGGCCTGAAGGCAGCAGCAGCCTTCCTCCCCTGCCTGTGTGCGGCCATCAGCCTACCCGCGGGGGCCAGTGGTCAGGGCAGCACCAACTTCACGATGCCGCTCGATACCTTCAACAGCGGTACCGGCACAATGAACTCAGCCAACTATCGTGCCGTTTCCTCGCTCGGCGATGCGATTGCCGGCGGCGCGATCACCAGCGTCAGTTTTCAAATTCGCGGCGGGTTTCGCGCGCAGCTCAACGCCACGCAAGCGGTACTCAATCTGCTGACCGTGGCCTCGCGCAAAATGCATGGTGCCACGCCATTCAGCCTCGCCATCGACCACAGCCAGCCCATTTCCGGCGCCATCACGGTGGAGTCGCGCGCGATCGGCAGCGGCCATACGCTGGTGTTTCATTTCGATGGCAATGTCAATTTTGTCGGTGCGGTTGCAGCGCTCGATGCGATGATGAATTCTGCGGGTACCGCTACATCAGTGCGGTCCGGCAACGACGTGATCGTGACACTGACCGGCGTTTCCGACAATTCGCGATTGACAATTACGCTCAATGAAATCAACGGAGTGGGGACGGCAAGCGCATCCCTAGGCTTCCTGGTGGGTGATGTCAACAACTCGCGCTCCGTGAATGCCACCGACATCAGCGGCGTCAAGGCGCGTTCCGGGCAGGCGACCGATGCGGGCAACTTCCGCTTTGACCTGAACGCGTCGGGAGGCATCAACGCGACCGACATTTCGGCGGTCAAGGCGCGTTCCGGATTGGTCATCCCTTAAAAACAAACCCCAGAACTGGCGCGCTTTTTGGAGCATTTGTGGCCTGTAAGCCGCGCCAGTTCTCGTGTTTTGTCACTGTTCGCTCTGATACAGCCATTCGCTGCGACAACTGCACTTGTATTTGCCTTTCGTTTTCTCCATAATTTTCAGTAATTACTGAAATTACATGAAAGCAAGGCAATGCAAAACCTGTCTCCTCTGGTTCGCGACTTCGTACTGCACTTCGGCGAAATGGGCAGCCGCTGGGGTATCAACCGCACCGTTGGCCAGATTTATGCCCTGCTCTACGTTTCCGACCGACCGCTCAATGCCGACGAAATCGCCGAGGCGCTGGAGTTCTCGCGCTCCAATGTGAGCATGGGGCTGAAGGAACTGGAATCCTGGCGCCTCACGCGCTTGCAGCATCTGCCGGGCGACCGGCGTGAATATTTCTCGGCGCCTGAGGACGTGTGGGCGATTTTCAAAACGCTGGCCGAGGAGCGAAAAAAACGCGAAGTCGATCCGACGCTGACCATGCTGCGTGGCGCAGTGATCGAAAGCGTCGGCACCAACAGCGACCGCTACGCGCAACAGCGCATGAAAGAAATGCACGATCTGATCGAGCTGGTGTCCGGCTGGTTCACCGATGTGCACAAGCTCGATCAGGAAACACTGGTGCAGCTGATGAAAATGGGCGCTAAAGTGCAGAAGCTGCTTGAGCTCAAAAGCAAGCTGAAAGTGGTTGCCGGCGGCAAGAAAGCTTAGGAGACGCGAATGGACGCACTCATGCTGGCGCGCATTCAGTACGGCGCGAATATCACCTTCCACATTCTCTTCCCCACCATCAGCATTTCATTGGCGTGGATCCTTTTGTTCTTCAAGTTGCGCTTCAATGCCACCGGCGATCAGGCATGGATGCAGGCGTACCGCTTCTGGGTGAAGGTATTCGCGCTGACTTTCGCGCTCGGCGTGGCGAGCGGCATCACCATGTCGTTCCAGTTCGGCACCAACTGGCCGGGCTATATGCAGACCGTGGGCAATATCGCCGGGCCGCTGCTGGCCTATGAAGTGCTCACCGCATTTTTTCTTGAAGCGAGCTTCCTTGGCATCATGTTGTTCGGCCTCAAACGGGTGCCGGACAAGGTGCATACCTTCGCCACGCTGATGGTCGCGGGCGGTACGGCGATGTCGGCGGTGTGGATCCTGGCGTTGAATTCGTGGATGCAAACGCCCGCTGGATTCACCATGATCGACGGCCGCGCACACGCCACCAGCTGGTTCGAGATCATCTTCAATCCTTCGTTTCCGTATCGCCTCACGCACATGCTGCTCGCGTCGGGCCTGACCAGTGCATTCCTGGTCGCCGGCATATCGGCGTGGCGCTGGATCAAGAACGACAGGGCGCCGGATGTCGCCAAAGCGCTGAAGACCGGCGTCACGATTGCGGCAGTGCTGATCCCGCTGCAGATCTTTGTCGGGGATTTGCATGGCCTCAATACGCTCAAGCACCAGCCTGCCAAGATCGCGGCGATGGAAGGCATCTGGGAAACCGAACGCGGTGTGCCGCTGCTGTTGTTCGCCTGGCCGGACGAGAAGGCGCGCAAGAATCACTTTGAAATCGCGATCCCAAAAGGGGCCAGCCTGATCCTCAAACACGATGCCGATGCCGAGATCAAAGGCCTGAACGAGTTCCCCGGCAAGCATCCGCCGGTGGCGCCGCTGTTCTGGGCGTTCCGCATCATGGTCGGCGTAGGCATGCTGATGCTGGCGATTTCGTGGCTGGGTGCATGGACATTGTGGCGCAAGCGCGCGCCGGGCAAATGGCTGCTCTACGGTCTGGTGGCGATGACGTTCTCAGGCTGGCTGGCGACCGTGGCCGGCTGGTATGTGACGGAGATCGGCCGCCAGCCCTGGCTGGTGTACGGATTGCTAACCACCGCACAAGCAGCGGCACCCAACGTCGGTGCAACGGCAATTGCCGGCACGCTGTTCATGTATCTCGCGCTTTATGCGTTGCTGATCGTGGCTTATGTATCGGTGGTGTTCTACATGGCAAAGAAGGCGCCACAACTGGCCGATGCGCCGCCGGTCGCGGCAGGACCACCGGCGCCGACCGTTGTCACCAATCTCGCGGGAGACTAAACATGGGAACCGCAATGGACCAAGCATTCTGGCTGCCGGTGATTTTCATGGTGCTGATGGGCATCGCCATGCTGGCGTACGTGCTGCTTGACGGCTACGACCTGGGCGTGGGTGTTTTGTTGCAAGGCGCCACGCCGGCGCAAAAGGACACGATGATTTCTTCCATCGGCCCGTTCTGGGACGCCAATGAAACCTGGCTGGTGCTGGGCGTTGGGCTGCTGCTGGTGGCGTTTCCACTGGCGCATGGTGTGATTCTCACTGCGTTCTATCTGCCGGTGGCGCTGATGCTTGCGGGCCTGATTCTGCGCGGCGTCGCATTCGATTTCCGCGTGAAGGCGATGGACCAGCACAAGGCGGCGTGGAATCGCGTTTTTTTTGGCGGCTCATTGCTGACCAGCCTCGCGCAAGGCTACATGCTCGGCATGCACGTGGTCGGCTACGAACGCACGTGGATCAATGTCGCCTTCGCTGCACTGATCGCTCTTTGTCTTGTCGCGGGCTACGCGCTGCTCGGTGCGGGGTGGCTGATCATGAAAACCGATGGCGATTTGCAGAAACTTGCAGTCGGCTGGGCGCGCAAGAGTCTGTGGGGAACCGGGCTCGGCGTGGCCGCAGTGTCGCTGATGACGCCGCTGGTCAGCGAGCAGATTTTCGACAAATGGTTTTCGATGCCGAACCTGTTGCTGCTGAGCCCAATTCCTTTGGCCACGCTGGCGCTATTCATCGTCGTCGATCGCGTACTGAAAACGCTGCCACGCGAAAATGATCGCTACTGCTGGTTGCCGTTCACCGGCACCGTCGGCATCTTCGTGCTGGCCTTCCTCGGCCTGGCCTACAGCCTCTACCCCAACCTGGTGGTCAATCGCATCGACATCTGGCAGGCCGCCAGCGCGCCGGAATCGCTAATGGTGATTCTGGTCGGCGCAGTGGTGGTGCTGCCCATGATCATCGCTTACACGATCTTTGCCTACCGCGTGTTCTGGGGGAAGGCCAAGGAACTCACTTATTACTAGCCCTGACTGTCGCTCAGGCCAGACGCGCAAAACCCAGCACCATCGACACACCGGACGTGATCACCATTGCTGCCAGCGCGATGGACAAGGTAACTTCGGGACGCGAGAGATAATTGACGAAGCGTTTCATGATTTGCTCCTTTCAGGAACGATTTAACGGATTTGCGGATTTGCAACAGCGCTTGGTCTGATTTCTCGTTTCCATTGTGCAATTGCATTCGCAGTGAACGAACTATATGATTGCGTTTATGCAATTTAAATAGGCAATTCGGCAAATCATGAATGCACAGACGCAATACCAACTGACGGCCGCAGACCTCGAAGTGCTGCTGGCGCTGGCGCGCGGCGGCAATCTGGCCGAGGCCGGCAAGCGGCTGGGGGCAGATCCTTCCACCGTGTTCCGCAGTGTGCAACGGATCGAAAAGCAGCTGGGACAGGCGCTGTTCAATCGATCGCGCAGCGGCTACCTGCCGTCAGAGATGGCGCAGCAAATCGTTCTGCACGCCGAGAAAATCGAGGCCGAACTGGAAGCGGCGCGCGCTGCTTCGCTCGCCTCACAGGACGAAGTCTCCGGTCTGGTGCGGCTGACGACCACCGACACCGTGCTGCATGGGCTGGTGATCCCGCTGCTAGGCGGACTGAAGGCACTGCACCCGCATCTGGAACTGGAATTGATGAGCTCCAACGAAGTCGCGAGCCTGACCAAGCGCGACGCCGATATCGCCATTCGTGCTACCAGCCGTCCACCGGAACATCTGGTCGGGCATCATCTGGGGCGCGCCAACTTCGCCGTTTACGGATCGGCGGAAGCGTTCAAGGGTAAGCGCGTGAAGCCTCTCGACGAGTACGACTGGATTGTTCTGGACGACTCGATGCCGGAGCATCCGGTGGTGAAATGGCGACGGAAAAACTATCCAAAATCGGTCGCCCGCTACCGCCTCAGCAGCCAGCTGGCGCTGTCCGAAGCGGTGCGCGCAGGCCTCGGCATCGCCATCATCTCAACCTACAAGGCGCAACACGACCCGCGACTCAAAGCGTTGACGCCGGTGCTGGAAGGCTGCGGTGTAGACCTCTGGGTCTTGACCCATCCGGACTCTCGCCACCTGCGACGGATCGCGGCGGTGTACAGCTATTTTGCGAAAGCGATCAAGCTGGATTGACACGCAAGTAGCCTGCGAAACAAAGTAAAACTCCAGCACTGGCGGGGCTTGCCAGCCATTTATGCCCGGAAAACCGCACCAGTGCTGGAGTTTTGTTACTTGATGCGGCGCTTCTGGTAATCCTCTTCTATCGTGTCGCGAAAGAAGCTCGCCATCGACGAAGAAGTCGAAAAGCGCCGCCAGACTTCGGCCGATACGTTGCCGTATTCGTAGGTACCCGAGGATTGCTCAACCACCAGTACGCGGCGCGACGCATCATAGCCAATCGCGCGCAGGTTGCCGACGCTGACTTTTTTCATTTCCATAGCGCGTGCCCGCCGATCACCATGCTGAACTCCAGCAGCACGAACAAGCCCACTTCGCAAAGAATCGCCCGCCATGCGCGCCGGTAGGCGATGTACTTGTTGGTCGCGACTTTTGACACCAGGTAGATCTGCCGCGTGAGGTCTTCAAACAATCGCTCCAGCGAAACACCGCTGATATCGGCAATGTAGTTCTCCGCATTGGGGCGCGAGGCGATATCGCCGAAGAAAATCAGTTTCTCGTTGGCCGATTCATTCAACTGCCGGCGCGGAAACAACGTGGACAGCGCGAAGAAATAGAACGTGCCGCTGAACAGGATGAACGCCACCAACAGAAAATTCTGCGCAACACCGAGGCGGATGATCTTGTCGATATTGGTGGCAACATAAGACACCAGCAACGTCGACATCACGATCAGCAGGTAGATTTTCTGGTCAGCCGAGCGAATCAATTCCTGATTGAGGCCGAGAATGCGCCATGCCTGATCGAGCCGCAGCGTAAGCTCGCTTTTCTCTAGCCGCCCGGGCACGGCTGCCATGTCCCGCTTGCTCGATTCCATTCCGCTCATGCGCGCAGTGTCCTAGTCGTGGCGGTCGCCGACAATCCCCTGAATGCGCGCCATTACTTCCGGCGTCAGTTTGGCCGCGATGTCCAGTGCCTTCATGTTCTCGCCCACCTGCGCGATGCGTGAAGCGCCGGTAATGACGGTCGAGATGCGGGGGTTCTTGGTGCACCATGCAATTGCCAGTTGCGCGGTCGTGCAGCCTAGATCGTTTGCGACTTCAGTCAACTTGCTGACGATCGCGTTGCGATTGGCGTCGAGCAACTTTTCCTGCATCCACGCCATATTCTTCAGGCTACCGCGGCTGTCCGGTGGAATACCCTTGGCGTATTTGCCGGTCAGCAAACCCGAAGCCAGCGGGCTCCAGATGGTGGTGCCCATGCCGATCTCATCATACAGTCGCGCGTATTCCTGCTCGACGCGCTTGCGATGGAACAGGTTGTATTCAGGCTGCTCGACCACCGGCTTGTGCAGATGATGTTTGTCGGCAATTTGCCAGGCGCCCATGATGTCAGCGGCGCTCCATTCCGACGTGCCCCAGTACAGCGCCTTGCCGCGCGCGATCATGTCGTGCATGGCAAATACGGTTTCTTCCAGCGGCGTGTGCGGATCGGGGCGGTGGCAATAAACCAGATCGACATAGTCAAGCTGCAAACGTTGCAGCGAATTGTCGATTGCCTGCATCAGGTATTTGCGGTTGAGCGTGTTGCGTTCATTGATGCCGTCGCCGAATTTGTTCGGCAGGCCCCAATAGAATTTAGTGGACACCAGATAAGTGAGGCGATCCCAGTTCAGTTTCTTCAGTGCCGCGCCCATCAGCTCTTCAGATTTGCCGGAGGCATATACCTCGGCGTTGTCGAAAAAATTCACGCCGTGATCGCGCGCTGCACTCATTAGCTCGATCGAGGCTTTCTCGTCGAGCTGGTTGCCATAGGTAATCCACGAGCCGAACGATAATGCCGAGACCTTGATGCCGGCGCGTCCCAATCTTCTGTATTCCACGTCAATCTTCCTTTTCTTTGTCGATATCCTGATACGGATTCACTACCAGCACGCGGGTGCGTTTCGGTCCGGCGGCAAATTGTTCCATCTTGACCAACACCGGGAATAGCTCGGCAAGTTTGGCGCGCGCCGCAGGCTCGTCATCGAACACCAGCAGATTGCCGAATTCGCTTTTGACGTCGCGCCAATGATCCGGCTTCGCATCGTCATCCTGTACCTGCAATTTGTATTTCGCCATGAAGGGCTTTCAGAAATTTTTCTGCAGTACCAGCGGCGCCAGCGGCAACGACAGCATATATCCCTGTGCTTCCTCGCAACCGCAAGCGAGCAGGTATTCAAGCTGCGCCGGATGCTCTACACCTTCGGCCACCACCCGCAGCCCCAGACTTTTCGCCAAGCCGATGATACCGCGTGTGATGGCCGCATCGTCCGGATCGGTGGTGATGTCGCGCACGAACGATTGATCGATCTTCAGTTTGACGATGTCGAAACGCTTCAGGTAAGCCAGATTCGAATAGCCGGTACCGAAGTCGTCCACCACCAGGCGGAAGCCATGCTTGCCCATGTCGTCGAGCGTGCTGACCGCGGTGTCGCCTTCGCTCATCAGCGCGCTTTCGGTCAGTTCGATTTCCACGTCGCTAGGCGCGAGGCCGTGTTCGCGGGTCGCCCCCAGAAGCACCTCGACCAACCGTCGCGATTTGAACTGCACCGCCGACACGTTGACCGTTATTGGAAATTCGTCCAGCCCCTCGTCACGCCAGCGGCGCAGTTGCGCGCAGGCCTCGCGAATGGCCCATTCGCCAATGCCGACAATCAGTCCGCTTTCCTCGGCTATCGGAATGAAACGCGCAGGCGCCACCGGACCCAGTTCTTCGCTGCTCCAGCGCAGCAGCGCTTCAGCGCCGATCAATCGCCGCTCCGGCACACGGAAAATCGGCTGATACTCCAAGCTGAATTCATTGCGTTGCAGCGCGCGCCGCAGTGCGTTCTCCACCGACAGCCGCTCGTTGACCCGGTCGTTCATTTCTGAGCGAAAAAAGCTGAATTGATTGCGGCCTTGCGCCTTGGAGTGATACATCGCCAGATCGGCGTTTTTCACCAGCGTGTTCAGGTCAGCACCGTCGGCGGGCCAGATGGTGATGCCGATCGACGGCGTCACCGTCAGTTCGTGCCCCGTAACGTCGTAGGGCGCGCCCAGCGAATGCAGCAAAGTTTCCGCCACATGCGCCAGCGAAGCCGCATCGGTCGCGCCCGGCAGCATGACGATGAACTCATCTCCGCCGTGCCGCGCCACGGTGTCGGTGGCACGCGTGTGCGAAAGCAGCCGCTGCGCCGTTTCCGCGAGGATGCGATCGCCGACATGATGGCCAAGCGAATCATTGATGTTCTTGAACCGGTCCAGATCGATAAACAACAACGCCAGCCCTTCGTTGTGACGCTCGGCCTGCCGGATGGCAAAATCGAACCGCGATGCCAGCAACATCCGATTGGGCAGGCCGGTCAGGAAATCGTACTCGGCCAGCTCGCGAATCTGCGCTTCGATGCGTTTCTTCTCGGTGACATTGCTGCCGACACCGCGATAGCCGCGGAACGCTCCATTCGCATCGAACACCGGATCGCCGGAAATGCTCACCCACCAGATTTCACCGCTAGGCAGCGCATAGGCATACTGGAAGTCGCGGAACGGTTCATGCGCCTCCACCTGGCGGCGATGCTCGTCCATCTGCTCGCGGGTGATGCCGAGAAACGGAATCTCCCAGCGCGGACGACCGTAGCGATGATCGGGATCGATACCGGTGGAGCGCACCATGCCACCCGAGATGTGCGAAAAGCGGTAATGCTCGTCCTGCTCCCAATACCAGTCGGACGACATCTCCAGCAATCGCGTCAGGCGCTCCTCGCTTTGCGCCAGTTTTTCTTCCGCCAGCTTGCGCGCGGTGATGTCGAGCCGGAAACCGATCACACCTCCGTCGGCCGTCTTGCGATCCGACACCAGCAGCCAGACATTGCTGCTCATCAGGAATTCGTAGTCGCCCTCATCGGGATCCAGATGCTTGGCCACACGCTGCTGCAGGTACGTTTCCTCGTCCACGCTGACGCGAAGCTCGAATCCGCGCCGATACCAGCCGCGCAAAATTTCGCGATATTCCGCGCCCGGCACCAGCAAATCGCCGATTTCCGGATAAAGCTCGCGAAAACGCCGATTGCAGAACACCAGCCGGTCATCGGGACCATAAAGCACGACACCGGATTCCAGATGCTCGAACGCTTCGATGATCTGGTTGAGTTTCCCTTCACAGGCCGCGAGCGCGGCCGACAACGCGGCAAACTCGTCAGGCTTTGCATGACGGTTGTCGTCGGTAGGGGCGGAATTTGAAGGTGTCATGAGCTAGTGGCGGTGGCTGTCGCAGCGTGACGCTAACTTAACAGCTTTGGCAACGCACACCATCAGCGAATTACCTAGGCCGGAAGGCCATCCTGACGATAGGATGCCACTTCTTCCTTCAGCGCGATCCACCACACCTTTCCCTTGGGTTCGTGCTTTCCGCAGGGCGTGAAGGTGGCGAAGCCAGGATAGCGTTTGCCGAGATTGTTCGGGTCTTCGCGGCGCGTACGCGGTGGCGGAATCAGTTTTCCGTCTTCCGCACCCAGCGGGAAGAGCCAGCAACCGATCGGCTTGTACTTCCATTTATGCTTGCCCAGCTTCACCGCCAGGGTCTGCAGGCCGCACTTGCCGTCGGCCTCGGTAAAGACACAGCGTGTGTTTGCAAAATGTTCCGGTTTGCTGCGGTATTGGAACGGTCGCACCGTCGTCTTGCGGCCGGTATTGCCTTCCCACTCGCCATCGACGATGTATTCTTTCGGCAGATAACTGAAATGCCCGGGATGCTTCTTCACCACGCGGTGAATCATGCGCTCCTCTTCCGGCAGCAGGAAAGCACCGTCGCTGCAGCAAATGCCCTGGCATTGATCGATATCGCAGTAATTGAGTTTTGTGTGCTGGCGCTTCTTGGTTGCTTTGACTGCCTTTGCTTCCGTCATGCTGTCATTTCCCGAATATCGAAATTGCCGCCATTGGTAAGTTTGCCGTTTTGCACAAGGCGAATAATGTCGCGCGCCACATCGGCTGCAGGCCGCAGCACGCCATCCGCCTTCATCGCGCGAAACCGCTCCACGTCCGGAAACGCGGTGCCGCTGGCGCCGCGCACCTGCGTCTGCATCGGCGTATCGATCACGCCCGGCGCGAGCGAGCAGATCGAAAGACCATCCCCAGCCTCAAGCGCGGCCACGCGCGTGGCCATTTCCAGACCGGCCTTGGCCGCGCAATAGGCCGACCAGCCAGCAATGGCGCGCTTGGCCGCACCGGAAGAGATATTCACCACCAGCCGATTTGCCGCCATGCCACGGGTGGCGTTGGCAAACAATTGGGTGAGAACCATCGGCGCCGTCAGGTTGACAACAATATTACGCGCTATCTCGGTGGCATCGGCGGCATCGAAACGATCTACCGGCGCCACCACGCCGGCGTTATTGATCAGCACCGCCTGATCGAAGATCTTTCCCTTGATCAACGGCAGGCAGGCCGCAAAAGCGGGAGCGATGGCCGCGCTGTCCGCGACATCAAGGTGAATATTGGCCGGCGCAGCCGTTTGTGGCGCAGCGCGAGACAGGCAGATCACCAGATTGTTGCTGTCGGCAGCCAATTCATCCCGCAATGCCGCGCCCAGACCTTTGGTCGTGCCGGTGAGAATGTACAGGTTCATGAAAACTCCGGATTAATCCAGCCACGCCGACAGCGCGGCACCGATGCCAACTTCAATCAGGTCGGCGAGGCCATTGCTGGCACCGACTTGCTGCGTCCAGATATCATGCATCTCGCGCTGTGGACGGGACTGACGGGATGCTTGTGCGATCAGTTCACCGATGCGCTCCGGATCAGGTGCAACTCGTTGCTTTTCCTTCGCCTGCAAGGCGGTCAGCGCTTTCTCTACTGCCGCTTCGTCCAGCACCGAAATGGCCGAACCGCAGTGACGACACTGGGTGTCCTTTTCCAGGCTTATCGGCCCGCCGCAACTGGAACAGCGAATCTGCTTTACCGTGACTGCCAGCGAGGCAATCTCATGCGCCTGCAAGCTGCGGATGAAATTCTTCTCGCGCAGAAACTGAGCGAAGCTGATCAGCCTGCCATGGCCCTTCGGACAGCGATGGTAGGTAAAGCGTCCGCCGCGGGCGAGATCGCTGGTGCTGGCCAGCGTCGATGCGCAGATTGGGCATCCCAACTGCAGGCCGACAATGCTTCGCGCCGTATTGCGCGCCTGGTGAATGCGCTTGAACAACTCGATCACCGAGCCCGGCGACAGCGAGGTGCTTTCCAGATTGTCGAACCAGATCAGGTGACAGGGCCAGCAGGCATCGATGGTGACGGTCGTGCCAATGTGCGTGTGGAACGACAGCGCCTCCATCTCGCCATGACAGCTTGAGCAACGCATGAACGCTAGCCCAGCAGCGCGTCTATACCCGCCTGTGCGATCTGCGCATCCTCGGAAGATTTGACACCCGATACGCCCACAGCGCCGATCAATTCGCCTTCAACCATGATCGGTACGCCGCCTTCAAGAAAGGTTACGCCCGGCATCGATAGCGCCGATACACGGCCGTTATTGACCATGTCTTCGTCGCCCTTGGTCGCGCGGCGGCGGATGGCTGCACTCTTGGCCTTGCCCTGGGCGATCGCCACACTGGCGATGGCGCACGCATCGAGGCGCTGGAACGAAAGCAGATGACCCCCGTCATCGACGATGGCAATACACACCGCCCAGTTGTTCTTTTTCGCTTCAGCCTCGGCTGCCGTCATGATTTTCTTGCAGTCTTCCAGCGTCAGATAGTGTTTTGTTTTCATGGGCGTCTTCCTGTGTGAGTGCCAGAGAATTATAAGCGGAGTCCCGCTGTGTTCTGCCTTGCAAACGTTTTTACTGAAGTCACTTTGCCACGAGGCTTGCAATTTCGGAGCATGTGTATTATTGTACTAATACACATTGACACTAAAACATGCCAAACCAACCCCCTCCCGCGACCTCCCCGGCCGCTGCGACCACGCTGTTTTCGGTCGCGACCGGCTCCGGCGAACCGATTTACCGGCAGCTGGTGGATCAGGTGCGCCGTCTGGTTGCCGGTGGCCAACTGGCAGCGGGAGACGAATTGCCCTCGGTGCGCGACGCCGCGCAGGCGCTGGCGGTCAATCCGATGACCGTTTCCAAGGCTTACAGCCTGCTCGAGGCGGCCGGCGTGCTGGAGCGCAGGCGCGGCGTGGGCATGGTGGTGGCCGCACAGCACACCCGCGCGCAAACCCGGGGCGAACGCGCCGATCTGCTTCGACCAACACTGGAACGTGCCGCCGCCGAAGCGGCGCAACTGGAAATCGACCCTGTCACGGCGCTAGCCCTGTTCGAAAAGATACTGAGAGGAAGGAAATGAACGCGACCCCGATGAACTCCATGCCCTTGGAAATGACTGGCGTGACAAAACGCTATCCGGACAAGAACGCGTTGGACGGACTGAACTTCTCGGTACCGTCCGGAAAGGTCGTCGGCCTGCTGGGGCGAAACGGCGCCGGCAAGACGACGCTGCTGGAGTGCGCACTTGGGCTGCGCGAAATAGACCTGGGCGAGATTCGACTGCTGGGCGAAACACCCATGTCATTGAGCGATTCGGCCCGCAGCCGCGTTAGCTATGTGCCGCAACAGACCGATCTGTTTGAATGGCTCACAGCGTCGCAGATGCTGGCCTTCTTCAAGGCGTTCTACACCCGCTGGAACGATGGCAAGGTGTCCGCGCTGCTGGATCGCTGGTCCATCCCGCTGGCGACACCGATCGGCAAGCTCTCCGGTGGCGAAAAGCAGCGTCTCGCCATCGTGCGTGCGCTGGCGCACGACCCGGATTTTCTGCTGCTGGATGAGCCGGTCGCGAGCCTCGACCCGGCCGGACGCCGCGATTTCCTGCGCGAACTGGTCGAGCGCACCATTGATCGCGAGACGACGGTGGTGTTTTCGACGCATATTCTCTCTGACCTGGAACGGGTGGCGTCGGATGTGGCCATCATGGGCGCAGGGAAAATCATTTTGCAGCAGCCGCTCGACACGCTGGCCGAACAGACGCATCGCGTGATCGGCCCGACCGAATTGATCGCAAATAACCTTCCCGGAAAAGTGCTTAGCCGGCAGCAGGACAGGGCCGGCAGCAGCAACCTGCTGGTCACCTCCACGGATGACGATGGCCGCGCCATTTCGCAACTGCGGGAGCGCGGCGTGCGGGTGGAGCCGGTATCGCTGGAGGATTTGTTTATCGAGGTGAGCGCATGAGTACGTTGCAGCTGATCTGGCAACTACCGGCAAGGGAGTACCGCAACCAGGGCATGATTTCCTTGCGACTCATGACCGTGCTGGCAGCCCTCGGCCTCGGCATTGTCGCGCTGCTTATCATCAATTTTGCGAACAACAATCGTCAAACGGTCATCGTGCTGTCGGTACCTAGCGCCGGGCTCGCGCTCTACGGCTGGTATCGCTTCGTCGCCAGCATGGTTCGCGTTTGCTCGCCGATCAACTTGCGTACCACGCCGCGCTTGCGCCGCAATGTCTTGCTGGCGACAAGCCTGCTCTGGCTGGGCCTGTCGATGTTGCTGGCGACATTCTTTACCAACCCCTATATGTTTTGCTTCGTCGTCTGGGCCCTGGCCGCAGCGATGACGCAGCCATCGGACCGCGTCCGGTCGGTCGTGTTCATTTGCGCCGCGCTTTGGGTGGCCTACGCATTGCCATCCATCACACTCAAATTTGTCGCCCTGGACGAACCCGCGTTATGGGAAACGCCGAAGACCATGCTCATGATGTGTGCGGTAACCGGCAGCCTGCTGGGACTCGCCGGCATGTTTGCCGTGTTTCCTCGCGCAGCATCGTTGGTGTGTATCGCCTGGGTCGGATCAATGTTCGTCAGCAAGCCGTGGCTGGGAATGACTTTTACCGAGCTGTTGCGATTGATCTATTCGCTATCGTCTCAATTTGCTACCCATATGATGGTGGCACTGGCGCTGCTCGGTCTGACGCTGTTCGGTCTGGTCGGCATAAACGGGGAAAGGTTGATCAATCGCCATCAGCGCAACAATCAAACGCAAAGGAAAAACGAGGCCAAGCGGGATTCCGCGTTTCAGACACCACGGCAACGGCCCGCGATGTACCGTCACTTCCTGAAGCGTGTCCTGCAACAGCACGAGAGCCGCGATAAACCGCGGGAACTGCTTCCCATCACTTTTGGACCCGTCATGCATTGGACCAGTGCGATATCAGAGACCGCCTGGATAGTCGCATTGCTTATAGTTGGCCCATACCTGTTCTCGTTCGCATTCAAGTCGCTGGGACACGCCGAGCTCACGGCGTCATGGCTGCTGATTCTGCCGGTAACTTTGGTGACTTTTCTAGCGGCGACCGAGCGCGAGCTGCATCGCACTCATCGCGAACAGCGCATGCTCACGCTGACGCCGGGATGGCCGGCACCAGCTGCGGTCAAATCCATCTTCACGAACTGGCTGATCCAATATGTAGGCGCACTTTTCGTCTGCTTCGCGTTGATGGTGCTGTGCTCGGCGTGGGTGCATGACCTTTCGTACGCAGATTTCATGCAGCCTTTGATGACGCTTCTTCTTACCGCTTTGATTTTTTTCGGCACTGCGCTACGCAGCTACACCACAAGGCGTCAATCTGGCTTTACTCGATTGCTGCAAAAAATGGCCGTCGGAATGACACCGTTTCTGCTGTTGCAAGTCACCAAGATATTTCGTGGCCCGGTTGAATTGGTCGCAGCGATTGCGTTTGTGTTTTGCCTCGGTTTCGTCGTCTACCGCTGGCGCCGATTCAATAACGGCCCCGCCGTATTGCCCGCTTCGCCGCCATGAAACCCCAGCACTGGCGCGCCTTTCAGGGCAAAAGCGCCTGAAAACCCGCGCCAGATGGCGTTCTACGTCTAATTGTGCTGGGGATGCCTCAGATCAATCCCATCAAATAACGCTTCCGTTTCGGCTCCGGAAACCGCTCGATTGCATAACGCAGCATGGTGCGCGGCATTTGGCGGTAGTAGCGTTTGAGGAACGATTCTTCCTTGTCCTCGCCGATGCGCTTGCCGACTTCGCGCAACATCCAGCCGACCGCTTTCTGGATCAGGTCTTCATCGTCTTTCAGCAGCAGCTCGGCAATGCGCAGCGTCTCGGCGTATTCGCCACGCTTGATGTAGTGAAAAGTGGCAAGCATGGCGATGCGCCGCTCCCACAGCGAGCGCGATTTGGCCAGCTTCGTCAGCACGCGTTTACGTTCGGCGGGTTTGTCACCCAGCCATGCGCCGACGATGTGCTCCGCGGATAAATCCACCAAGTCCCAGTTGTTGATCAGCTTGGTGCTCCTGAGATAGAGCTCGTAGATTTTGCGTTGCGTATCTTCGTCGCCACGCTGGTAAATTTTCACCAGCAACATCAGGCCCAGCGCGCGCGCCTCGTGCCAACTCGACTTCAGCAGCGGCAATGCGACTTCCAGACCGGCATCGCGCAGATCGCGAACCATCGCGCGCAACACCGGCACGCGAATGCCGAGGAACTTGTCGCCGGCGCCGTATTGACCTTCGCCGGTCTTGAAAAAACGTTGCGCGAATTGCGCGGCGGTTGCGTTGCCCAGCGAGACTACGTGCGCCAGTACCGCCGATGGCGATGGCGTAGCGACCGCCGGTTTGGCTTTACGCCGCGCCGGCAACGTCTTTCTCCGCGCCGCTACTTTGGCGCCTGCTTTCGCTGCCATTCTTCTTCCAGTTCCTTGCCGCTCTTGTAGTGCGGCACGCGGATCGCCAAGCGTTTGTAACGTTGAATGAACGCGTTGCTGCCTTTGATCTCGTCTTTCCAGTAGCCATCGGCCAGCGCGATATTGCGTTTCTCATCCATCAGGAAATACTTGCGCGAACCCGGCCCGCCGAAGATATAGAGCTTGCCGTCGATGATCTTCCACGCGTCCGGATCGCCACCCCAGGGAATGCCGTAGACGATGCCGTTGCTGCAATAGCCGCCGTACTGCGGTGCGTAACGTGCGGGTTCCTTGACGAAAGCCGCCTTGTTCTCCTGAGTGGCAAAGCGATAGGTGGCGCCTTCGTACTCGGCTTTGATATCAGCCTTGCCCAAGGTATGCGTGCCAACGGTGAAGTAGGCAACCGGGTCGTGGCCTTTCAGCATCAATATCGAATCGGCACCCTCGGAAATGCTGTTGTAAGGGCCGTGCGACGCGCAGCCGGATATCAGCAGTAACGCCGCAGCCACCGCAACAAATTTTGCATTCCAGAAATTTCGCATCACATCTCCACCATCAAGGTTGTTCGGCAAGGGCTTTCAGGTTTTTCAGCCCGCCTTCGAAGTCCGGCCCCAGCATACGATCCATTAAAAGCGCAAAGTAGCGCATCAGCGGATTGGAGCCGACATCGCCGTCGGCGATCCACGTCACGCGCGTGCCGCCGTCGATGGGTACGAACTCCAGGCGGCCGTCGAATGAGCCATCGAAATCGGCAAAGGCAATCTTGTAGGCAATCAATTTATCGAAATCGGCACGGGTGATTTCCATGCTGCCGCTGCCCTCTTTCTTCGACACCCATGCCCATTTGGCGCCGACGCCTGCCGGTGCGCCGGAATAGGTCACCTTCATTTCCGGATCGCGCTGGGACCAAACGCCCCAGCGCGACCAGCCCTTCGGATCGTAGACCTGAGGATAGACCTTGATCATCGGCGCCTTGATGTCGATCGAGCGCGTGACATTGTATTTACTCGGCATGGCGAAGCCGATCAGCACCAACGCGATGATCAAGGCCAGAATTGTCAGCAGCGTGTACTTGAGGATTTTCATTATTGGTTTTCCACGGGGTTAAGCAATGCGCGCAAAGTACACCGTTTCCGGTCGCACCGGCAACAGGCTCAGCGCTTCTTGGTTTTGGCCGCTTTGGATGACGGCGCCGCTTCCTGCTCCAGCCGCCACGGCGAATGGGCAAACGTTTCCACCAGAAAGCTGACAAACGCCGCCACCCGCGGGCTCTTGTGCTTGCCCGGCAGGTACACCGCCGACAGCGGCAACGGCTCGCGGTGATGCACATCCTCCAGCAGCGGCACCAGCCAGCCGGCGCGAATGCCATCGCCGACGATCACATCCGCCAGCCGGATAATGCCGACACCGGTCGCGGCCAATTGCAGCAGCGTCTCCGCATTGTTGGCACTGACATTGCCCGTGACCTCTATCGTCTCCATGCCGTTCTTGGTGTCAAACGGCCAGCGGCGCAAGTGCGGTGCGCCGCTGATCGAGATGCAGTTGTGATTGAGCAGATCCTGCGGCGATTTCGGCGCACCGTGTTTCTTCAGGTAAATCGGCGAAGCGCAAATCACGCGATGCAAATCGCAAATCCGCCGCGCCACCAGCGAGGAATCGCGCAGGTGCCCGTTGCGTATCGCGACATCGGCACCTTCTTCCACCAGATCGATCAGGCGGTCGGTCATGGTGATATCGAGCTCGATCTCCGGATATTTCTCCAGAAACCGCGGCAGCGCCGGCGCCAACTGGTGCATGCCGAACGCCACGCCGACGTTGATGCGCAGCAAGCCTTTGGGGCTGTCGGAAAAGCGCGTGACCTCGGTTTCGGCTTCCTCTATATCGGCCAGGATGCGCTTGGCGCTGGCGAAGTAAGCATCGCCTTCCGCAGTCAGCGCCAGCCGGCGCGTGGTGCGGTTCATCAGCCGCACCCCCAGGCGGTCCTCCAGCCGTGTCACCAGCTTCGACAGTGCCGACGGCGTGAGATCGAGATCACGCGCCGCCGCTGAGAACCCGCCCAGCTCCACCGAGCGCACAAAGGCGCGCATTTCGCCCGGTTTATCCATTACGGCGCTCCATGCTCATTAATTCCCTCCTTATTTATGAATATTTGTCCGCAATATTATGCCGAATTTGGGAATTATCTTCACAGCCAACGGTAATAACATGAAGTCCTGTTAAAAGCCCATGAGCGGCGAATTGAAGGAGAAACACCATGTTGGACCGTAATGTGATCGAGCAACAAGCACGCGAACTTCGCAAACAGGAAATGCGCCGTCTCGCCACCAAATTCACCACCTGGCTGAGCGAGCGTCTGCGCGGCCATCACGAGGCCTATCTGCGCCGCAACCGTCCCGCACGCATGCGTTCGGTCAACGCGACACCGGCCTGATCTGTACCGCAGTATTGCCGGGCCCTCCTCCCTCCTCCTGAAGGCCCGGTCTGCTGCCGGTGACGGTGCAATCCCGCATCCCTAGCCGGGCGGCGTCATGCGGGGGCGGATATAATTCCTGCCCCTGCACTTTTTGAACGCCGATGAAACGCCAACGCAATAAATCCCCGCTTCGCCTTACGCGTGACGCCGAAAAACTGATTTCGCTGTCCACCGGCTTGGCCGCATCCGGCAGCCGCGCGGAAGATCGCTATTGGGAAGCTGCATTGACCGCCTTGGCCGGTAAGCTGATAACCGCCGGCAACGACGCCGCGATCGAAGTTGCGCTGGAGCACACGTTCAAGAGCAACGTCAACGCGCACGATGTGATGATCGAGCTGGTCGAAGCCACTGCCGAAGCGGCCGAGATTGATGTTGATGGCGCGAAATGGGAAGTCCTGCTGCTGGCGATTCCGCTGGTGGCTTGGTCCAAATATTCCGTACCCTCCGGGCCGATCACGCGCGAAGCTGTGGACGCCATCTTGCCGCACCTGCACGGCCACGTGCTGTCCAGTGTTGCACGCGCCAGCATGAGCCCCTATCTCTACAGCATCGACCAGATGCCACGCGATTTTTACAGTGTGCATAAGCTGGCATTGAAATTGGGTGAAGCCGCCATTGCAGGCACGACGCCAAAGTTCGAATTTTCCAAGCTGCCCGATACCGCGCAATTGCTGGCCGACAGCCGCTTCCTGCTTGCTGCGGTCGCCGTACCGGCAGGTGAACCGATGTTCCGCTGGCAGGAAGCCGACGAACACACCACGCGCGCCGAATGCCTGGAGCGCTGGATCGCACAGTGCCGCCCCAACCTCGCCCGCCTGCTGCCCGGCTGTGCGTTCGAGTCGCTGCTGCCGGACGCGTACTTCGTCAATTGCCGCGAGTCGGATCGCCGCGTGCGGCCGTATGCGATTCGCGCCGGTGTCGCGTTCCTCGAAAACACGCTAAAGACCACACCACAACAGCTCACCGCCATCATTGCCGGCTTCGGTGAAGAACGTGTCGATGAGTACCGCATCGCTTTCACCCTGCGCGGGCAGGAAGAAGTGGTGCACGGTGTGGTGTGGCCGCTATTCGGCCGCGAGGACGATGAAGCCAATCCCTCGCCGCTGGCCGAACTGGAAGAAGTGTTGCGCGATTGCAAAATTGGCGAAATCAAGAAGCTGCCCGGTCTGTTCGCGCCCGAATTCTGCGAAGACTGCGGCGCGCCGCTATTCGCCGATGCCGATGGCGAAATGGCGCACCCGGAGTTGCCGGAAGAGGCGGAGACTACGGTGGCGCATTATCACTAGTTACTTGACGACTTCCATGTCACAAAATATCGTCATTCACTTTGTTGGTCGTGCCTTATGCGAAGTCAGTCGCGTAAGAAATTTCGCTGAAGAGCTTCAGGGAGAAATTGAACGCCGTTCCATTGGCACCACTGCTAATCCCGACTCGGTGACGGATGTTTTCCGGATCGTAGCAGGATCCTCCCGCCACCTCGGCGACGTAAATCGCATCATCAACCAGCAGCTAAAAAAGCATATGCTGGTTGACGAAGTACACATTGAACGGGAATAGAACACCGGAATTAAACTCTAGCACTGGCGCGGCTTTACAGCCATTTTCGCCCCAAAACCCGCACCAATCCTAGAGTTTCATCAAAATATGCGGGCTACAATGTTCGCCCGCAAGCTCCGCTCAAGGCTTCAACGCCTTGTACAAAAATGGCAGGCTGATATCCATGCGGTAGTCCACGCCCGAGTGCGTGTCGTCGAACTCCTCGTAAGCGTGCTTCACCTTTGCCGCCGTCAATTGCTTGGACAGCATGCGCGCACCGTAATGAATGTTGTATTGGTCGCGCCAGCCGCAGTCGATGTAAATGCCCTTCAATGACTTGAGCTGGTCGCGATATTTACCGACGAGTTGCACCGGATCATGCTTCAGCCACGCTTTCCAGCGCTCGGTAATCAGTTCACCCGTTTCCATATTGATCGGCAGGCGGAATCCCAGCGGCGCTTTCGGATCGGGATCGTAGGTCGCAGTCATGGCGATCATCATCAGCGCATGGCCTTCGCCGTCGGACAGCTTTTCCTTTTTCCAGACGTAATCGAGGAAGGCCTTGATGCGGCCATCGTCGATGCCTTTGTCGGCACCCTTCTCCTCCTTAGCCACATTGATCGCACCGGCAAGGCGTTTTACCTTGCGATGCTTCATCAGCTCGGTCAACGTCGCCGGCCATTCGTGTAGATAGACAAAATCAAAGTGCGCGTCGCCGGAATGGCTGGCGACAGCACCCCAGTATTTCGCATACTTCATGCCGTGAATAATGGCGCCGTAGCCGCCGGACGATTTGCCGAAACAGCCGCGATGCTCGCGTGAGGCCAGCGTACGGAATTCGCGATCGACAAACGGAATCAGCTCACGCGTGATGTAGTCGGCGTAATTACCAACGGCAGAAGAGTTGATGTACTGGTTACCGCCCAGTGCAGTGAAACAATCCGGGAACACGATGATCGCCGGCCCCATCTTGCCTTCGTGAATCAGACGCGCCGCCCGCTCGGGCACGTTCTCATCGAAGTTTTTCCAGTTGATATGACTGAGACCCGAGCCCATGAAGCCGACCAGGTCGAACAGCACCGGAAAGCGCTTGCCCTTGTATGCGGGTTGATCGTATTGCGGCGGAAGCCACACGGCCAGCTTGCGCTGGTGCGCATCGCCCAGCGGGTTATCGGCCAGTACCTTGGATGTGTGTTCGAGAATGAGGGTGCGACCCTCATGCCATGCGGGACGTTTCAGCGCCATGCGGGAATGCTCCGTTGTGTTCGACAATGAAAATCATTATCGCAGAGCTTCCCTTACTGCCGCGCGCTTGCGCGCTGCGAATGACCTAACCGCGAATGACTTAGCCGCGCTTGGCGGTGATGACGATGGGCTCGAGTACGGTGACGGTTTGCGGCTGTGCGCTCGGCGATTCGATCGCGGCGACAGTCGAAACAGACGAGTCGACGGTCTGTGTCACTTCGTATCCGCCGAACAGCAGCACGGTAACGACGATGCCGAATACGGTGGCGAGAAAGGTGGTGGATTGTTGCGAGTTGTATTGGTGTGTGTTTTTCATGATTTGCTCCGGTGATTGAGATGTCTCAGTGTTGTTCTCCCTTGTTTGCATGGCGTCACTTTAGGTCTGCGCACATGTATTGCAAACGGCTTTGCGACGGACTGCGGAATTCTGCGTGCCAAACGTTTGAATCCGTGCGCGAAGGCATTCTGCGTTGGCCACGTGACAAGGCCATTTCCGCCATATGACGCATTTGGTTCCAGAAATGGATTGCCGCTTTGTCATCGCCAGCAAACAAATCCATGCGGCCGGCAAACACGTATGCCCTGCTAGAATCCAGCGACACTTTCACGGAGGATGCAATGACGATTTCCATGTACCAGGCCTCGGTGCCTGCGCTGCAAAAAATGCTGGGCAACCTGAAGGACCTGCTGAAAAAGGGCGAGGAATTCGCCAAGGCAAGAAAGATTGACGAATCGGTACTGCTCGGTAGCCGGTTGTATCCGGATATGTTCGCGCTGACGCGCCAGGTGCAGATTGCGGGCGATGTCGCCAAAGGCATGTGCTGCCGTCTGGCCGGTGTGGATATTCCTTCCTATGAAGACAAGGAAGCGACCTTCGCCGAACTTTATGCGCGCATCGACAAGACGCTGGCGCTGATCGCCACCTTCAAGCCGGAACAAATCGATGGCCAGGAAGAACGCGACATCGTCATCACCCCCGGTGGCGTCGAGCGCCGCTTCAAGGGGCAGGCTTACCTGATCCACTGGGCGCTGCCGAATTTTTACTTTCACGTGATGGCGTCCTACCTGATCCTGCGCCACAACGGTGTCGAGGTCGGCAAGATGGACTACCTTGGCAGCTTCTGACGCATCGACGATCGGCGATCGCACCGGTCGCTCCGGCAGATGGCGGGTATGGCTTAGGCGCGCCGGTATCGCCCTGGTCGCCGGCGTGGCGGTGGGCTATGCCCTCATCGCCGCGTTGGTGTACTTCAAGCAGGAAAGTCTCATTTTCCGGCCTTCGCCGTTACCCGCCTCGCACCAATTCGCCATTCCCGGCGTGGAGGAAATCGCGATTCCGGTTGACGGTGCCAAGCTGTCGGCGCTGCATCTGAAGCTGCCCAATCCGCGCGGTGTGGTGTTTTTCCTGCACGGCAACGCCGGCAATCTGCAGACCTGGATGACGAACGTCGATTTCTACCGCCGCGTGAACTACGACCTGTTCATGCTCGACTATCGCGGCTTCGGCAAGAGCACCGGTGCAATCGAGAGCGAACAGCAGTTGCACAATGATGTGAAAACGGCGTGGAACAGCATCGCGCAACAATATGCCGGCAAAAAGATTGTCATCTATGGCCGCTCGCTGGGCACCGGGCTCGCCACGCGGCTGGCAAGCGAAGTGCAGCCTGACCTCACGATTCTGGTATCACCCTATTTCAGCCTGCGCGCGATGGCGGACGAAATATATCCCTGGCTGCCGGGTTTCATCAACCGCTATCCGATGACCACCGATCTGTGGCTGGCCGCGGTCAGGCAGCGGGTAGTGATCGCCCACGGCGATCGCGATACGCTGATCCCGATTTCGCACGGCGAACGCCTGAAAGCATTACGGCAGGCGACAGACATGATGGTGATCACCGGCGCCGGGCACAACGACATTCATAAATTTCCCGCATATCTGGACGGGCTGGCGGAGCAGTTGCAGAAACTGTAGGGCGGACTTGTCCGCCGTCTTCAATATTGCGGCGGCCAAGGCCGCCCTACGCGTTGCCTGGCGACACCGTATTTTCGGGCAAACAATACCTATTTCCTACCTCGCCCAGCTTAGCGCGACGCATCAATCACACGTAACCGCTCGCGCCGCTCCTTGCCGCCGCGCACAATGGTGAGTTCGGCAGTGTTGCCGATACCCACGCGATCAAGCTCCGCGACGAAGGTGGACAGCGTTTCCACCGGACGCCCATTGACCGCTGTGATGACGTCGCCGATTTCGCCCGTGCGGCGTGCAAGCGGCTTCAGGCCTGACTGCACCGCCGGCGTGCCTTCGCGCACAGCGGCCACCACCACACCCTTGATGCCATTGCGCGCCACCAGTCCCGGATCCACCGGCACGATGCCAACACCGGGGCTGGGCGCACGGCCACGCGCAATCAGTTGCGGCACGATGCGGTTGACCATGTCGGCAGGAATGGAAAATCCAACGCCCGCCGAACTGCCGGATGAGGAGCGGATGGCCGAGTTGACGCCGATCAGCCGCCCCGCGCTGTCGAGCAGCGGCCCGCCGGAATTGCCGGGATTGATGGCCGCATCGGTCTGGATCACGCCGGCAATTTCTGCATACTCCTGCGTCGGCAGATAACGATCGAGCGCCGAGATGATGCCCGTGGTCAGCGTGCGCGAAAGACCGAAGGGATTGCCGATGGCGATCACCGACTGGCCGACCTTGAGATCGCGCGAGGTGCCAAGCGGAATCGGCTTGATTCCCGGCGGCATCTGCACCAATTTGACCACGGCGAGATCGTAATCCGGCGCGCCGCCCACATATTCGCCTACGATGGGATCCTTGCCGGCATCGAGCTGCACCAGAATCTTGCGTGCGCCCTGAATGACGTGAAAGTTGGTCACCACATGGCCGGCGTTGTCCCAGACAAAGCCGCTGCCCGCACCCTGCGCAACTTCCGCATAGAAGAATCCCTGCTGGATGCGCTCGGTGGTGATGTACGCCACGGAAGGCGCCGCAGCCTCGAACAAGCTGATCAGGCTGCGTTCCTGCTCCGGCAAGGGGCCTCGGGCGGTAACACTACGCGGTTCTATCGGCTTTTCCGCCGGGCGCTGCGCCTGAAGAAAAGTTGCAGTAACCAGTCCGGATAACAGCAGCAGGAAAAGCAAGGTCTTGTTCATGTCGGCAAGATAGGGATGAGTGCGTGTTTTTCGAGAGTCTGGCGGCTAAAAAATTCCCGGGGCGTTCAAATCGACTTCACCATGCGAAGGATATAGCGGCGGCCGCCGCCGGGCACGTCGTCCAGCCGGCGTTCAACTGCGCGCCAGCCGTCGCGCTGATAGAAACGCCGGGCAGCGTGGTTGCGCTCGAACACCCATAGCCAGAGCCGCTGCTGGCCGCGCGCCTTCGCCCATGTCGCGCCGTGCTCCAGCAGCGCCCCGCCCAGATTGGCACCGCGCCACGCATGCAGCACGTGCAGATTGTCGACATACGCACCCCAGTGGCGGTCTGGTCCCAACTCGATGCAAAGAAACCCGGCGTCCTTGCCGCGCATCTGCGCCAGAAAAATCTCACCATCACCGGCGAAGAGCTCGGGCACACGCTTGTTCCAATACTGCTTTCGTTCTTCCTCTACCTCGTGATCCAGATAGTGATCGGCATACAAGCCCCGATACGCCACCTTCCAACTAGCGGCATGGATCGCGGCAATCGTATCGGCAATTTTTGATTGCCTCATTCCAGCGGCGTGGCGATGAATGCCGGCAGCGATTCCGCACGCTCCGAGAAGTGGTGCAGCAGCGAGTAGCGCGCATGCTCAAGCGATTCCGGCATGACGAAGCGCGTGAAGCGCCACGCAACGGCAATGCAGATATCGTCCTGCGACATGTGTTCGCCGTGCAGCCAGGGCGCTGCGGCAGGCATGATCTTTTCGAGCTCGCCGAATCCCACGTTCATCTGTTCGGTCACCCGGTCCAGCCAGGGCGCGTGCCGCTTTTCCGTCGGCCGTAGCGTCAACTCGTAATAACGCTGCACCGCCTTCTCGCACGCGGCCAGCGCGATGCCGATATTTTGCAATGCACGGCGGCGCGCGAAGGGTTCGGCCGGCATCAGGCTGCGGTCGGCCGTCACCAGCGTATCGAGGTAATCGAGAATCAGCGTCGAGTCCATCAGGGTTTCCCCGTCGTCGCACACCAGCGTAGGCGCTTTGATCAACGGGTTGATTTGGCGAAACTGATCCATGTGGCGGAATACCGAGATCTGCTTGTGTTCGTAAGGCAGGCCCATCAGCTTCAGCGAAATCGCCACCCGGCGAACGTAGGGTGAATCCATCATGCCGATCAGTTGCATGGCCAAGTCCTTTCCCGGTGTTTCCGTAATTTCACGCACTTATTGTGACGGCAAACCTCGCGTTCGCCAATGCGGCATCTGGTGGTTGACAAGCCGGATTTCAATATGTAACCATATTGTTACTTATGGATGAAGATCAACTCGATCTGCTGTTTCACGCCATGGCCAGCCAGCCGCGGCGGGCGATTCTCGAACTGGTGCGGGAGAACCCCGGCTGCAACCTGAATTTCGTTGCGGGACATTTCGAGTTCTCGCGCATCGGCGTGATGAAACACCTGGATGTGCTGGAAGCCGCCAACCTGATCATTTCGCAGAAGAATGGCCGCGACCGCGAACTGTTTTTCAACGCGGTCCCGCTGCAGGAAGTGCACGAACACTGGACCGATCACTACAGCCGCCATTTCGCGGCAAGGCTTACGCAACTGAAGCGCATCGTCGAAACCGGAACCAAGGGGAGGAAATAATCATGGCAGAGACCACCAAGGCAGTATTTCGTGTCGTCATCAACGGCAGCATCGATGCCGTCTGGCGCGAACTCACCAAGCAGGGCGAAGCGCAGGGGGCGATATTCAACGCCTGGCTGCATGCGCAAACGCTGGCCGTCGGCAAGAAGATGCAGATGCGCACCGCCTCCGGCACGCGCGTCATGGTGGTGGGTGAAATCACCGAGTGGGATCCACCGAACCGGTTTGCCCACACCTTCCGCTTCACCATGCTGGACGATCCCGAATGCGAAGTGATCTACGACCTGAAGCAGCTTCCCGCTGGGGTCGAGTGCACCCTCACCGTCGATCGCATGCCGGTCGGCACCAAGACCGCGAAGAGCATGCAGTCGGGTGGCACGGAGATCGTCAATACGCTAAAGGCGATCGTCGAACAAGGCCAGGCACCGTTGGGCACGCGCATCAAGTACTGGCTGATGGACCGCATGGAATTCATGCTGCCGGGTAAAACGTCGTCGAAGAACTGGCCTTTGTGATTTACCACCCCCCCTCTCCCGTTTACGGGAGAGGGTCGGGGAGAGGGCAGTCGCTGCCAATCGATCTGTTCGTATCAGCTACCAATTGCGTGAGGAGAACTTCATGAAAAAGATTCCGCTGCTATTCATACTGGCATTTGCATCCTTAGCCCACGCCGCCGAACGCTCCTTCGAAGCCAGCATCGTCGTCAAAGCCCCGGTCGCCGAAGTCTTCAAAACCTGGACCACCACCGAAGGCGTGAAAACCTTCTTCGCCCCCAGCGCAGTGATCGAGCCGAAATCCAACGGCCTCTACGAAATCCACATGAACCCTCTCGCCCCGCCGGGCGAACGCGGGGCAGACGACATGCGCATCCTCGGCATTCAAGAAAACAAGATGGTCAGCTTTACATGGAACGCCCCGCCCTCGCTGCCGGAGATACGCACGCAGCGCACCGTCGTCATCGTCCGCTTTGCTGCTGAAGGCGAAGGCCAAACCAAAGTCACGCTGAATCATCTGGGCTGGGGCGAAGGCGGCGAATGGGACAAGACCTACGACTATTTCTCCAAAGCCTGGCCGTATGTTCTCGGCAACCTGAAAAAACGTTTCGACACCGGTCCACTGGATTGGAAGCCGGCGCTTGATCGGCTGAAAGCCGCCAAGTAATTTTCACCGTCATCCTGAGCATAGCGAAGGATCTCATCCGTTCAACGTAGCCCATTCATCTGTATGGTGGAGATTCTTCGCTACGCTCAGAATGACAAAACAAGAGGAGAAAAAACATGGGCAAGGTTGAAGACGCACTGGCAACAATGAAGGTCAATCTGGAAAAGAACACCGGCAAATCTTTCGATATCTGGGTGGCGATGGCGAAGAAGAAAAACTTCGCCAAGCACGGCGAGATCGTTGCGTGGCTGAAAACCGAACATGAACTGGGCCATGGCTACGCCAATACCATTGCGCAGTCGGCGCGCGAATCGGGCGACACTCCGCCGGCCGGTGACGACCTGCTTGGCGCGCAGTATTCTGGCGCCAAGGCCTCACTGAAGCCGATTTACGACGCCGTGGCTGCCGCAGTCGAGAAACTGGGCAAGGATGTTGAGATTTCGCCCAAGAAAACCTGCATCAGCTTCCGCCGCAACAAACAGTTCGCGCTGATCCAGGCGTCCACCGCCACTCGCGTCGACCTCGGCATCAATTTCAAGAACGAACCGGTGACCGAACGGCTGGAGGCTTCCGGCAGTTTCAACGCCATGGTCTCGCATCGCGTGCGCCTGTCCAGCCCCAAGGATGTGGACGCGGAAGTGAAGGCTTGGTTGAAGAAGGCGTACGACGCGGCGTAGCAGTTTTCAACAAGCCAGAGCCCGGAAGCCCAACACTGGCGCGGCCTTCTGGGCATATGCCTTGGAGAACCGCATGGATGCTGGAGTTCAGGGCATCGGCTCGACAAAATCGGGCGATTGCGGCTCGTTGGAGCCGCGGGCATCATGACGGCTGACCAACAGCGGAAAGTCCATACATGCCGTGGTTCGCAATACGAAACGTCTATCTGTTCGGCAAGAAAAACGATGGCAAGAATGTCTTTGAAGAGCGTGTCGTCTGCTTTGAAGCTGACACCACCGACAGCGCGCACGCCAAGGCAACAATCGAGGCCGATCAATATGCCGCTGACGGTGGCTTTGTCGTGCACCGACATCAATACGGGTACGAGTTGGACGACGACTCACTGATTGACGGCCACGAAGTCTGGTCAATCCTGTTCGAATCCCATGAAACGCTCGAGCAGTTCTATGAAAATCGTTACATGAAATACAACTACACGCCGGATCCGGAGAACACTTCCGACCAATAGTTGGTGTCGCCGGGCTATCATCTGTGCATGTTCTACACCGAACTCCCTCCCGACCCTTCGCTCGCTCATCACATCCGCTGCATATGGGTGTTTGATGCGGGCGATGCCACTGGTGATGCAGGTGCCACTGACGAAACGCAGCGCATCGTCCCCGACGGTCACCCCGAACTGGTGCTGCACTACGGGGATCGCTTCGCCGAAGTGGGCGACGACAATGTCGCGACCACCCAATCGCGGCTGGTTTTCGCCGGGCAGATTTCGCGCCCGCTGGTATTGCGTCCGGGAGCCAAAGCCGGCGTCATCGGTGTACGTTTTCATCCGGCCGGCGCGCGTGCACTACTTGGCATGGCGATGATGGAAAACACCGATGTGCGTCTCGATCTCACGTCAGTCTGGAATCGGGACAGTGAGCATCTGCTCGATGAAGTCCATTCCGCAGGCGACGCATTCGCTCGAGTACGCGTGGTGGAAAAATTCCTGATGCAGCGGCTTTCGCAATCACGTGTTGCACCCGATGCCGCCATATCCCACTGCGTAAACTTGCTACGCAACGCAACTACGCACCTGACTATCGACGATCTCGCCACGCAAAGCGGCCTCTCCTCGCGCCAGCTGGAGCGCCGGTTCCTGCACGAAGTCGGCATTCCGCCGCGTCTGCTCGCCAGCATCTTCCGTTTCCGCCGCCTGTTCGATGCGGTGGAGCAGGAAGAAGCCACGTCGGGAAGATGGGCCGGTGCAGCGTTCGCCGCTGGCTACTTCGATCAGGCGCACATGATTCGCGATTTCAAGCGCTTCGCCGGCCAGCCGCCGCAGGCTTTCTATCGTTCGCTGAATGGGCTATCCGCGGCGATGGTCGGCGGCGAGCCGTAACGCATGTTGTAAGTCTGAGCTTCAAGTGGCGCGAAATAAAAACAAGGCACTTCCCTATTTCCTAAAGAGGGATTGAGGGAGATTTGCAGCGTTCCCACAAAGCGGCAGCCGTGAAATCCCCCTCAATCCCCCTTTAGCAAGGGGGAAGTGCCTCGCCGACATCACACGAGCAGAAGGGACATCTAGCTTGAACCTGCCTCCACTTCCAAAGCCCCGCATGTCGGATTCGTACAATACGCCGCGCTAATCGCTGCTTATCCTTGGCTTGTTTTCAAACCAACCAGGGAGATCGACATGGGGCAACCCGTTGTGCATTTCGAAATCGGCTCACGTCAGGGTGACAAAGCCAAGCACTTTTACGGACAACTGTTCGGCTGGAATATCGAGTCGCACGGCCCGGCAAACATGATCAATACCGGCAGTGCCGAGGGCATCCAGGGCAATATCGCCGTGCCCGACCAGGAGCCGAAGTCGTACGTCACGTTCTATGTGCAGGTGGACGACATAGGCCAGTCGCTGGTCAAGGTGGAGAAGCTCGGCGGCAAGGTACTGGTGCCGGCCAGCGACGTTCCCGGCATGGGTCAGTTCGCGTGGTTTGCCGATCTAGACGGCAATGCGATAGGTTTGTGGAAGTCGGCCTAGCGATAGGACTTTGTGTGGATCTTTTTTGAAAGGGAGGGAGTTGCATGTCGGCAGAATCGGTATCGAAACAAAAGGCGCCCTGGCATTTGTGGGTAGTTGTCGTGTTGACGCTGCTTTGGAACGGATTGGGCGCGTACACGGTCATGATGGCGCAAGCAGGAAAGCTCGCCGGCATGGATGCCAGGGAAGCTGCCTACTACGCCGCCAAACCGCTGTGGTTCGTCATCACAACCGATATCGCGCTGCTGTTGCCGGTCGCCGCAGCGATCGCACTGCTGTTTCGCAGCCGATTTGCCGTGTGGTTGTTTGCTGCGGGGCTGATCGTGCTTGTCGGCAACAACGCCTATGACTTCTTCTCCGGAGCGTCGCTGGCGCGCGGAGACAAGGGCTGGTTGGTCATGACGGCGATTGTCGTGTCAATCGCCGTACTCCAGTTCTGGTACTCCCGCGCAATGACGAGACGCGCAGTACTTTCTTGATATCCAACGTCAAAAAAATAAACAACGGAGCCTCATATGAAAAAACAATTTGCCATCCTGCTTTGCGCAATCGGATTCTCCAGCGCCGCGCCTGCACAGGAAATCGACAAACTCGCCTGGATGACCGGCACCTGGACGCAGACCAAGGACGGCGAGGTCGTGCAGGAAAGCTGGCTTGGCCCACGCGGCAAGATGATGGTGGCGGTGAATCTCACCTCGTCGCCAAAGAGAAACTCGTTCGAGTATCTGCGCATTGTCGATAAGGACGGCACGCTTTCGTATCTCGCCAGCCCCGGCGGCAGGGCACCGACCGAATTCAAGCTGAAGGAAATGGGCGAGAAGAAAGTCGTGTTTGAAAACGCCACGCACGATTTTCCGCAGCGGATCATCTACGCGATCGAAGCCGACGGCACGATGAAGGCACGCATCGAAGGTACGATTCAGGGCAAGGAGCGTGGGATGGAGTGGCGATTTGAGGCGCGGAAGTAGCATTCATTGGCTTGTCGTCCCAGCGGACAACCACAGGGGTTGCGCCGGGCTGGGACCCAGTACATTCCAATTTTTGAAATACGATGGACTGGATTCCAGCCTTCGCTGGAATGACGGCATCTTAAACTCAAGCACTGGTGCGGCTTTCCGGCCATTTATGCCCTGAAAACCGCGCCAGCGCTTGGGTTTGTTACTGCGGCAACGATTGTTCGGTCCGCCACCCGCCGCGCTCCATTTCGTTCAGCAACACACTCACGGTCTCACGCGATTTGTTCTGATGTATCGGTAGCACCACCACGTCGCCGGCGCGTGCTTCGCTTAACAGTCTTCGCGCAGCGCTCACTTCATCATCCTCGAAGACAATGGCACCAGACACGAGCCCGGCTTTGCGCAGACCCGCATCGAGAAGCGCGGAGACTTCGCCCGGCTGGCGTCCGCGCAGCATAGTCGGCAATTCCTTGATCACTATGCGTTCCGGTTTCGCCTGTGCCGCCGTGGTCGCCAATTCGGCAATGGCAACGTTGTCGCGATTGCCCGCTTGGCCAAGAAGCAAGAGCAGACGACCCTCGCCTTTTATCAGAGTTCGACCCACCGCCAGCAATCGCGCCAGGCCATCCGGGTTATGCGCGTAGTCCACCAGCACATTCACATCCGGCAGCGCCCAGCGTTCCAATCTTCCGGGATTGTCACCACGCGCCTTGCCGAAACGCGTGAGCACACCTGCAATCACCGATGGCGAAACGCCGAGCGCGGCAGCAGCCAATGAAGCCGCAGCGATATTGGCGACGTTGTAGCTCGCCGCGCCACCGACCGCGAGGGGCATGTCTTCAATTTCGCCTAGCAAGTGGCGCGCACCAGCTTGCGAAAGCCACATCGCGCCCTCGTGCACGCCGCAGGTGGCACCGCCTTTTTCGCGACGCGCCTTCAACGCAGCCGAGTCATCGTCCAGCGAGAACAATGCAACCTTGCAGATTTGTTTATCTGCTCGTGCCAGCAACAAAGAATCATCCGCATTCAACACCAGCGTGCCATTGCGATCCAGCGTGCGCGTCAGCGCCATCTTCACATCCGCCAGATCGTCCAGCGTCTCGACCCCGTACTCGCCAAAATGATCGGCGGAAATATTGGTCACCACCGCCACATCGGCGCGATCAACCGCGAGCCCACGCCGAAGGATGCCGCCGCGTGCCGTTTCCAGCACTGCAGCGGTGACGCGCCTGTCGCGCAACACCAGCCGCGCGCCGCCCGGGCCGGAGTAATCACCGCGCTGCACCCAGTCGCCACCAATGGCCACGCCTTCGGTTGAGGAGATGCCGACATGCCCGGCAAACTTGTCCGACGACGCAGCGAGCATCGCCGAGATCAAGCGCGTGGTGGTGGTCTTGCCATTGGAACCTGTGACCATTGCAATCGGAATTGCGCACAACTGAGACCACGGAACATCATTTGTCGATGGCAGTGATTTGATTGCGTATGTCGCACTGCCTGTTCCTGCGCCAAACGAGATCTGATCATCATCGGCGAACACCGGCAGCTTGCGCGATGCTGCCTCAATGCGCAGCTCATTCACGACCGGCTCACACTCGGCGGCATCAATGGCACTGAAATACTGTCGCACATCACGGCCATCGCGAAATCGCTGATGTACATCGAACCCGGTATCGGTGTATTGAAAATCATCGTCGAGATCACCAACGCCACAGCCAACTTCCCAGGCGTACTCGTTGATCTCGGTCGCCGTATAGAGCCGGTCCGGCGGGCACGGAATAACGAGCTCGTAGCCGTTTGCGTGTCGATGCGCTTCGGGTTCAGTCACGCCATTCCATCCCAGTTCACTTGCCAGCGTACTGGCAACTTGATACCAACGCGTTACGGAGTCGGCATCAGCGGCATCCGGCCCGGCCGTCATCAGGATCGCTGCCGGTCCGGTGACAAACCGGCTATGACCCATCAGCCGCCGCGAATCCTCGAAGCAGAGATTCAGCTCGATGTCGAACGCATCGACGGCAGGATAGTGAAACAAGGTACTCAGTCTTCGCTATCCTTGACGAAGCGAATGCCGCGTTCGTCACGCACGAAACCGGCGGATTCGAGCGCGCTGTCGCCGACCTCACCCTTGGTGCCCAGCAGCGAATCGCTGGCATCGTCCACCGGCAGCGGCGGCGCCTTGGTGGATGGCGCAGCCGTGGCCGGTGCGCCCTCGGGACGGAATTTCGTCACCTGCTTCCACGAACGCGCCAGCGCGTCGGCGAACACCAGCAGCAGGTCACCCTGCCGGCCCATGCGCAATGCAGCGTCGATGGCCTCCTGCTCGTCGGGAATGATGGTGATCTGATTTTCCTTCACACCCTTCTTGCGCAGCACTTCGGCGATCATCTTCGGCACCGCATCGGGCTCGCGGCCGCGCAAATCGTCGTCGCGACGGCAGATGTAATGATCGAAGCGCCCGACCACGGTTTCGGCGATGGCGACGATGTCCTCATCGCGCCGGTCGCCCGGCCCCGCCACCACGATGATGCGCCGGCCCGCGACCTCCATGCGGCCCGCCAGGTCGGCCATTACGCCCACTGCATGAGCATTGTGGCCGTAGTCGAAAATCACCTTGAACGGGTGCTCGTCGTACACATTCATGCGGCCCGGCGCCTGGAAGAAGGTGGTGTCGAAGGTGCGCAAGCCCTGCCGGATGGCATCGAGTTTGATGCCCATCGAAAACGCGATGGCGGCGGCAAACATCGCGTTCTGCACGTTATGCATGGCGCGGCCTTCGAGCGTCGCCGGAATCAAATGCGTCCACATCAGCGGCAGGTGCGCCCCTTTGTCGTAGAGCGCGATCATGTGACCGTTGACGCCCGCCTCCAACGCGCAGGCGCGGCCACCGGCGCGGATGTGCTCGCGCACCAGCTTGTGGTGCGGGTTCATGGTCACGTAACAGATGTGTTTCGCTTCCGTGTCGGCGCTCATCTTGATCACGTTGGCGTCGTCGGCGTTGAGCACCGCGCAATCCTTGGCGACTTCGATGACGATCTTCTTCACTTCCGCCAGCTGTTCCAGCGTATCGATGCCCTTCATGCCGAGGTGGTCGGCGGCGACGTTCAGCACCGCGCCCACGTCGACAAAGGGCACGCCCATGCCGGCACGCAGCAAACCGCCACGGGCAATTTCCAGCACCGCGAAGTCGATCTTGGGATCGGCCAGCACCATGCGCGTGGCCACCGGGCCGGTCATGTCGCCCTCCACCGTGCGCTGGCCGTCGATGTACACCCCGTCGGTGGTGGTAAGCCCCGGCGTGAAGCCGGCCATCTTGACGATATGCGCCGTCATGCGCGAGGTGGTGGTCTTGCCGTTGGTGCCGGTGATGGCGCAGATCGGCACGCGCGACGGCGTGCCCGGCGGGAACAGCATGTCGATCACCGGTCCCGCCGCATCGCGTGGCTTGCCCTCCGAGGGCGCCACGTGCATGCGGAAGCCCGGCGCGGCATTGACCTCGCAGATACCGCCGCCGGCCTGCTTGTAGCTCTTGGTGATGTCGGAAATGAGAAAGTCCACGCCGCCGACATCGAGGCCGATGGCGACCACCGCGCGCACCGCCATGTCGCGGTTGTCCGGGTGGATGATATCGGTCACGTCGGTGGCGGTGCCGCCGGTGGAGAGGTTGGCGGTCGAACGCAGCATCACCACCTGGTCCTTGGCCGGCACCGAGTCTGCCGTCATGCCGACGCGCGCCAGCATCATGTCCGCCTGCTCGTCGAGTTCGAGGCGCGTCATCACCTTCTCGTGGCCGACGCCGCGGCGCGGGTCCTTGTTCACTTCCTCGACCAGCTTGCGAACGCTGGAAGTACCATCGCCCACCACGTGCCCCGGCGTGCGGCGCGTTGCGGCAATCAGTTCGCCGTTCACGACCAGCAAGCGGTGATCCTCACCCTCGAGGTAGGTCTCGACGATCACGGAAGTCGATTCCGCCTTGGCGAGTTCGAATCCCTTGCGCACCGATTCGTCATCCATCAATCGCACCGAGATGCCGCGCCCATGGTTGCCGTTATACGGCTTGGTCACCACCGGAAAGCCCAGCCGGTGCGCGGCGGCCACAGCGCGATCGGCCGTGCGCACCAGGCGCTGTTGCGGCACGGGAAGGCCGATGGCGGCGAGGATTTTGTTGGTCTCTTCCTTGTCCTGCGCCAGCTCGACCGCGATGTAGCTGGTGCGGCCGGTGACGGTGGCCTGGATGCGTTGCTGGTGCTTGCCGTGGCCCAGCTGGATGAGCGACTGCTCGTTCATGCGGAACCATGGGATGTCGCGCGCTACTGCGGCTTTCACCAGCGAGGCGGTCGAGGGTCCCAGCGCGCGGCGCTGCGCGTAGCGGATGTACTCGTCGCGCGCCTTGGGCCAGTCCCAGTCGGCGCCGACCGCGTCTTCCGGCCGCAGGTTGTCCGGCAGCAGCGAGCACAACAATCGCAACGCCAGTTCGCCGGCCTCGATGCCTTCGTCGCGCTGCGCATATTCGTACACCACCGAATACACACCGGGCTTGCCGGTGCTGCGCGTCTTGCCGAAGGTCACGTCCTCGCCGGCAATGTTCTGCAATTCGATCGCCACGTGCTCGAACACATGGCCCAGCCAGGTGCCCTCATCCTCCAGCATGCGGCGGATAAAGCCACCCGGTTCGCGATAGCTGCAGCCGTGCTCCTTCAGGCTGGGCAACGCCTCGATCAGTTTCATCACATACGCCGTGCCCAGCTTGGCGGTGGGCCATTTCTCCAGTTCACCCAGATCGAGCTCGAGCCGGATCACCGGAAAGTGTGCGTACAGCGATGGACCCACGTACACCGAACGATCGAGAATGCGCATGCCCTATCTCCCTGTTTTGTTCGACTGCTGCGTGTTGCTTTTGAATTCCTGCCGCTAACGTTTGGCGCTCAACGTCCCGGGTGACGCTTTTCTTGTATGCAAATTGAACGTGGCACCCGCCGCGAGGATATGCACCATTATGCCCAGCATGCACACCGGCTGGCCTTCCTGCACGCGGTCCATCGATGAAAACTCCAGTCCCGAGGCATCGATCACGGTGATGGCACCACTGCCCACCACTTCGACCGTATTGTCCGGGCCGATAAATGCCGCCGTGTCTTCATCCAATCCGAGGCCGATGGCAAACGGGTTGTAGGCCAGCGCGGCCAGCAGCCGACCCAGGCGATCGCGCTGGCGGAAATGCTGATCGATGATGAAACGGTTGGTCAAGCCGAGGCCGGGCGCCAAGCGCACCGAGCCCGCCACCGGGCTGGACCCTTCCTCGCCAAAGGCAATCATGTGTTCGGAAATAAATGCGGCACCCGCGCTGGTGCCGGCCATATGCACGCCGGCCGCGTTGATCCGGCGCAGCGATTTCGCTACCGAAGTGCCGCCGAGAATGGTGGACAGACGCAACTGGTTTCCGCCGGTGAAAAAAACGCCGGTCGCCGATTCGAGACGCTCGATGCGACCCTTCTCCTCGCCATCGCGGCGAGTGTCGAAATCCATCGCCGTCGCACGGCCTGCGCCAAGTTCAGCAAAAATCCGCTCGTAACGCGCGCCGGTATCGGGCAACTGGCTGGCGGTCGGCACGATCACGATATCGGCATCGCCGCCACCGCAAAGCGAGACAAAGCGCTTGAGGATTTCCGGTGAGTTTTCTTTTTCTTCCGCCCCGCCGATGGGAATAATCCATCCGCGTTCCGCGCCTTCGACTACCTTGCTCGGCATTACATTCGACTCCAAAGGGTAATAGGGCGAATGATGCCATTGACGAGGGGGCCGCGGAGAAACCGCACTACCGTTGGCGCAATATCGCAAGGCCAAACTCTAGCACTGGCGCTGCTTTTCAGCCATTTTCGGTCCGAAAGCCGCACCAACGCTAGAGTTTTACCTTAAGGCACCAGTTCCACGTTCAGATCGCGGCTGTCGGCCAACCCGCTCTCATCCACCACCCGCAGCACATAGCGCCCGGCCTTGGGGGGATTCCAGGCGAGACTCTCGCCAGCGCTGACTTCGCCGATAAACGCTTCGTTGGAAAACCAGAACTGTTTGCCGCGAACGCCTTCAGCTCGCAGCGAAATCGGCACCGGCTTGGACAATCGGCCGGTATATGTCACGGCACGCAACGGCGAAACGATCTGCGGCTCTGCACCACGGCGCTCCGTCTTGCGCCCATCGCAATCGGGCACACGCGGTGCTTCGCGGCGCGGCATGCCGGCATCGCGGAATAGCCGCTGCATGTCTGACGGCCATTGCTCGATCACCTGCCATTGCGTGTACGGATTTTCCTCGCACACCGCTTCGCCGCTGCGACGGTCGATCAGCACGCGTTTGTGCAATTGCGAAATCTTTATCGGCGATTTTCCGGGCTGGTACCAAGTCGATACGCGTTGCGGACAATCGGCGTTCGGCAAATCGCCCGAACCCGCGCAAACGTCAACGCGCGTGAGTTTTCCCGGCGGCAGGCGTGGCGAATCGTTTGTGATTGCGCCTTCGTTTCGCAGCGCATCGACGATGTTGAAGAACAGCGGTGCGGCAGCAGAGACGCCGATGAACGACGCATTGCCGGCGCCATCGAAGTTACCTACCCACACCACCAGCACATAGCGGCCCAACACACCCGCCGTCCACGCATCGCGGAAACCCCATGAGGTGCCGGTCTTCCATGCGACTGCGGGCTGTGCCGGTTGACCGGTGTCGGGGCGGGGGTTGGTTTTGAGCATATCGAGGGTGACGAAGGATGCTTCTTCGGAAAGGAGGCGCGTTGTCTCTGTCCTTCCCCCGCGAAGGCGGGGGCCTAAGTTTGCTGGCGTCGCTGGAGCAATCGAACTTGGACCCCCGCCTACGCGGGGGAGGGTTGAGTAGGCGATTGGCTTGAGCTCACCCCCATTCGCCAACATCGCGTACATCCGCGCCAGCTCTTCCATCGTTACTTCGCCGCCTCCCAAGGTGAGCGCCAAACCGTAGTGCTTTTCACTGGCGAGATTGGCGACCCCACTGGTCTTCATCAAGTCATACAAACTCGGCCGCGTGAGCCGGGATGCGACTTGCACCGCCGGCACATTGCGGCTGCGCGTCAATGCATCCTGCGCGGTAATCGGGCCGATGAAGCGACCATCGAAATTCTCCGGGCTGAAAGGGCCAAACGCGGTCGGCGCATCTTTCAGCACCGTCATCGGATGCAGCACACCTTGATCGAATGCCAGCGCGTAGATGAACGGCTTCAGCGTCGAGCCCGGCGAGCGCTTGGCCAGCACGCCATTTACCTGACCGTCGATATCCTTGTCGAAAAAATTGGCCGAACCGACCAGCGCTTTCACCTGCATGGTTTCGCTGTCGAGCAGGATGGCCGAGGCATTGCGAATGCCGGAATTGCGATGCTGCTCGATGCGTTGGGTAATCGTGCGCTCAAGCGTGGTCTGCATCTTCAGGTCGATGCTGGAGAAAATTTCGCCTTTCTCTTCTTTCAATAGTTGATTGGCCAGATGCGGCGTGCGAAATGGCAATGCCGCCGCACTCTTCATCGCCGGCGCATGTTTGGCGCCGAGCTTTTCATCCTGCGGATGTTCGGCGAGCCAGATCGCGGCCATGCGCGTGCGCGCCTCGCTCAACGCTGTCGCGCCCGACTTGACGCCACCGCGCGCAGCGGGATTCTGCGGAATCACCGCCAAAGTCAGCGCTTCCGGTAATGTGAGGTCGGCAGCGCGCTTGTGGAAATAAACCAGGCTCGCTGCGCCCACGCCTTCGACATTGCCACCGTACGGCGCAAAGTTGAGATAAGCCTCGAGAATGTCGCGCTTGCTGTAGCGCGCTTCAAGCCAGAACGCGGCGGCGATCTGCCGCACCTTGCCGGCTACATCACGACTGTCGATGTCGTAAATTTTTCGCGCCAACTGCATGCTGATAGTGGAGCCGCCCTGCCGGCGCTCACCGGAAAAAGTCGCCTTGGCGCTGCGGATCAGCGCCGCCGGATTGACACCGGGATGCCACCAATACCAACGGTCTTCGTACCGCAACACCGCTTCGGCGATTTTCGGCGAGATCGATTCGTAGGGTGTCCAGAGGCGATATTGCTCGTCAGGCGCGGTGGTGAGGCGAAGCAAAGTGCCATCAGCGGCATAAACGGCGGAGGAGTATTGGGTTTGATTAGCGATAGGTGTCGCGGGGATCAGACGCAGAACGACCAGCAGCGCGAGAAAAATCAGGAGTGCGATGGCGATCCGCCGCGCGCTCTTCCCTCTCCCGCTTGCGGGGGTGGGATTGATGCGGCTGCCTCGCCCTAAAAACGAGACGGGGACGATGGCACGAACGCGTACCGGTATCTTCATGGCTCGCCTACTTCCCCGCCCTTTCCACCACAATCTTCCCAGGCATCGACCGCGCCTGCACATCGCGCTCGTACAGCGATTCGCCGTAGGCCGGCGGCACGACGAAGGTGCCAACGTTGGTGGCGCGAATACGATAGCGATACTCCGCCACCTGCGCACTGACCGAGCCGTACAGCACCACGCGCTCTTCGCGAACGTCGGCATATTCAACGTTCCAGCCGCCGACATTGCCAAGACGATTGACGAAGCCGCCCTTCTTTACCGGCTGCACATTGGGCGCGTCGATTGGGTTCAACACCGGCTCAAAACCGCCGGGCAGCAGATCGACCAGTGCCACGTTCGGCACTAGGTCGCGGCCGATGGTGCGGAACTTGAGCCGCACGAACAACTCCTGCCCGACCTTCACCGTCGTCACCGGCTTGCCTTCCGCGTCGACATACTCGCGGATGATTTCCATGCCGGACTTCAGTTCAGTCATTGGCGGCAGTTTATCGAAGCCGGATTCCGAAACCGCGAAGTAAGTCGTCAGGTTGGCGTCGTTGGCGAACTTCAGTTTCGCTGCGTTGATCGAGAACAGCACGCGCGGGATCAGGTTCTGTGGCAGGGTAAGCGCCTGCGCTTTTCCATCCTTGCCGATCTCCGTGACACTCATCTTGCCGGCGACCTTGCCTTCGACCTGAGCGGCATAGGCGTCCAGCGCCAGGATCACGTACGCCGCCGAGTGGGTATTGAAGCGTCCATCCTGGATCGTCTTTACCATCGCACCCAGCGTAGCGAAGTCAAGTTTCTTCGCCCGATCCGGGAAATGGCGAGAAGCGATAAACAGCGTTTGCGCATCGCGAATGGTCGGATCGTAGTAGCGCTCGTAGCGATATGGTTCGCCACGCTTCTCCAACTGCGCCAGCGGCTCGTCCATCAGCTTCGCCGCTTGCTTCTCGTCTTTCATCATCTTGTAGCTGGCGGCGAGGAAGACCGCGATGGAATCCTTCTGCCACGCAGTGGGGTACTTCTTGTCCAGGGTCTCACGCAAGGCGGCGAGATAAGTTGCGGTCACCGTGCCCTGACGCGTGAGCAGGTACGCGGCATAGGCGCGTGTGCGTACGTCGTGAATGTCTTTGGCAGGACTGCCGGCGATCTGCGTGAGCCAGCTGTTGCTCTTGCTGATCAGATCGGGCGGCACGGCGTAACCGCGATCGCGTGCTTCGATCAGCATGTGGATCGCATAGACCGACGCGTACTCATCGGCCTCGACCGAGGCACTCCACAAACCGAATCCACCTTCGGCGTTCTGGCGCGAGCGCAATACGGCCACCGCATCGGCAAACGCTTTCTCGGCTTTGCTTGCACCGTCTTTTTGACTGGCGTTGCCGAACTCCGGACGCTGACCCAGCACCACCGCCGGGAATGCGCGGCTGGTGATCTGCTCGGTGCACATATGCGGGAAGTTATCCAGGTAAGCCATCAAACCATTGGCGATCACCAGCGGCAGTGGCGACACAGCGGCCTCGGCCTTGCGATACGGTTCGAATACATCGCGCTTGATCGCCACTTCCTGCGAACCGGTGAAACTGCCGACGGTGACCTGGGTGTAGTACGGCCCGGCCGGACGTACGCTGACGTCGGTGCCGAGTTTGGCGGCCTTGTCGGGTTGGCCATTCAACGTTGCCGAGAACATCATCGTTGCGGACCCGAGTTTCGCTGCCGCCCCGGATTTTGCTTTCAGCTTATAGATGGCGACACCTTCCTTCTTCTCGCCGATCTTCAGCGTCTGTACGCCGTTTTGTCCGTCGGGCGCACCGACAATTTCCAGATGTGCGGATGGCTTCAGGCTGACCGCAACCTGCGCGTCCTTGCCCGAACCGGCGACGTTGTTTGCCACGCCGACCGAGACTTCGAACTCATCGCCCGGCGCCACCGCCAGCGGCGCATTGGGCGAGAGCACGAAATCGCCCTGCACGATCGCCTTGCTGCTGGCCGTTCCCAGTGCAGCCTCGTTCACCGACACCGCCATCAGCCGCAGCGTGCCGTTGAACGTGTCAGGTACGGTATAGCTGAACTCGCGTTCACCGCTGACATCGACGATGCCGGACCAGAAAACCGCCGGCTTGTCGCGTTTGCGTTTGAATGGGTTCAGATTCTTGCCGAGTGCCCCCTCGGCATCGCCACCCGGTGCAGCCGCCTGCATCAACTTCCTGAATTCGGGCAGGATGAGGTCGAGGATTTGCGAGGTGCGCACATCGAGCGAACGCTTCTGGAAGAAATGTTCCAGCGGTTTCGCTTCCTGATAACGCGCCACCTGCAGGATGCCTTCATCGACGGCAAACACCACGGCGCGTGTCGGTTGCTCGGCAGCGAGCTTGATCTTTAGCACTTCGCCCGGCTTTACTTTGGCCGGCGCATTGAAGGTGAGCTTATTGGTGCGCTTGGCAAGATTCACCGAGAACGGCACCGTGCCGTACGACAGCGGACTCATGAAAATCTCGTCCGAGCCGATGTCGCGGATAAATTGCACCGTGACATACCCGTTGCCTTCGAAATCGGCGGGGAGGCGGATCTTCTGCACCGAGGCTTGTGTGCCGGCCTTGAACCATTGATGCGCATAGACCTTGTCGCGCTCGATGGTGATCAGGCCAGCGCCGGTGTACGGCGCGCGGATGCTGACTTCGATTTCTTCCCCGGCGGTAACGTCCTTGCTCTTCAGTGCCAGTTGCAGCTCGGCATTGCGATCCAGCGAGCGCGTCACATTGCCATCGCCCGCCACGGAATACTCGATGCGGTTCTGTTCCACACCCTCGGCGTTGCGGATGCGAAAGAAGAAATTACCCGGCGCATCGGTCGCCAGCGTCAGGTTGAATCCGGCGGCGGGAATGGCGAGCGCACTTTCCTTGACCGGAATTTCCTTGGCCTTGGATTCGTACTTGTAAGTGCCGTTGGCCTGCTTCACCAGCACCGACACGTAGCGCCGCTCGACCAGCTCCAGCTTCAGGTCGTTGACGGCGATCTTTTTCGCCTTCGGATCGATGGCGATCAGGTTCACGACGCGCTTAGCGCCTTTCGACACATAACCCATGTCGCCATCGGGCTTGAAGCCGACCAGCCAGGGCAACTCCGACACCAGCGACGCGGTATCCGCGGCGACACTGCGCCCGCCCTCCGGCTCGAACACGCGCGCGAGGAAGTGCAGGCGATAAGTCGCCTTGGCATAGCGATCCAGCCCCAGTTCGAATTCGGCATTGCCGTCGTCGTCGGTGGTGCCATCGTTCAGCTTGTCCGAATAACCTTCCTTGGCACGCATCGGATCGTAGAAACGATGATCGGGGTAGCTGCGAAAGGCGGGGAACGCCGGCTGCAAGGTCAGCGTGGCCTCAACGCGGCGATTGGTCGCCGGTGTGCCGAACAGGTTCTGTGCATTGACCTTGGCTTTCAGTTCAGCGGGCGACACCCACCCTTCGCCAGGTTCCGAGGAAAGCTTTGCACCCACTTTCATCCGGTCCGGCAGGAACTCCTGCACCCGCACCGTCACGCTGCCCAGCATGGTGTGGGCAAAGCCATCCTTCACCGTGTACAGGCTTACCGTGTAGTTTCCGGTGGGCGACGTTTCCAGTGTCGTATGCGAAATTTCGTTGAAACCACCGGCGGCGAGCTTGATCTTCTCGCGCTTCACGCTCAGACCGCGGGCATCGGTAACATCGACCTCCATCGGAATGCCGGCCACGCTTTTAGCCCAGTTATTGGGCTTGACGATCATGCCGATATTGATGGTGTCGCCCGGACGATAGATGCCGCGATCCGAAAACAGGTATGCCGACAGCGTGCCCGGCTGGATGGTGTTGCGGATGCCGCCGACATCGAAGCGCGAGAAATCCAGCCCGCGATCGCGGCGGTTGAGCGGCAGGAAGCTCATATCGCCCGTCTTCTTCACCAGATACATCAGCGGCGTGCGTTCGCGCGTCAGGTTTTCCAGCTTGGCGAACTGCGTGCGGCCGCTGGCATCGGTGGTTTGCGTGAACAGCGTCTGGCCGTTCTTGCCGATCACCTCCACTTCGGCGCCGGCAATCGGCTGCCCCGTGGCGATCGACTGGATGAATACATCCTGTGTGCCGTCGAGCGAGCGCTTTACCAGGATGCCGAGATCGGTCACCAACAGCAGGCGGAAGTCTTCGCGATCACTGACCTGCAGCACATCCTGACGCACCTCACCATCCCGACCTTCCTGATTGCCTTCGTTTTCACCGTCTTCCTGCAACTCGGGCTCTTCATCGGACTTCTTCACCGGCTTGCGATCCAGCTTTGGATCGTAGCCCTGCACGCGCAGCAGGAAGATGCCACGTTTATCCGTACCTTCTTTCTTCAGATATTCGCCGAGGTTGAGCGACTCGTAGTTGGGCTTGCCCTGCTTGGCGCGCCGCAGGGGCATCTTTTTCTCATAGCGCTCGACCAGGTTGTCCATGCCGACGCTGCCGAAGAAATTGGGTTTGTCGAAATTGCCTTCCGATTGCGTTACCAGGTGCTGCAGCTGGCCCGGCAGGACGCGGCCCACCTCCATCTTCACGCCCGGCAAATCGCGCACCAGCACGGCGACTTTCTTTTCGCCGCTCATCGCCAGCAGCGAGCCCTGGCCGAGGATATTCAACTGCGGCGGGAACGGCGGGACACGCACGACCTGCTGCATGCGCTTGGCCAGTGTGTAGCCGCCGAACGATTTCATGCCGCGTTCGACCTGCACGTAGATGAAGCGGCCCACCGGCGCCTGGTACTTGAACACATGCGTTTCGCTGTGCTCGCGCTCGCCGGCGACGAGCTCGATGTCCAGCTTGGTTGCTTCCTTCAGCACGTCCTCGGAAATGTCCTTCACATTGCCCCAGGAGTAAGGACGCTTGCGATCCTCGGGCTTGGTTTTCGGGTGATGGATCGGCAGCAGCCATGCGGCGGTAGCACCCTTCACATCCTTCTCCAGCGTGCTGGCGGAAAGCGTGGTGGTGATGATCTGCTCGGGCTCGCTCTTCGCGTTGATTGCCACATCCACACCCAGCTGGGTAACGGCGAGGCTGGCCTGCCCGGGCACACGCACCGTCTGCGTCAGCACATCGTCAAATGGTTTGCCCGCGCGCGCGGAGACAAGCCCTTTCGCCACATTGAGCTCGATGCTGGAGTCTTCCTGCGGCGTGGCGAGGTTTTCCGAATGCACATAGGCGTTCAGCTTCAGCTTGTCGTAACTCACGGTGTATTTGGTGCGCTCGCGGCCCACGCCCCAGATACCTTCCGACTGGCCGGCCAGTTTCAGCCCAATCCGTTTTTCCAGCTCCACTGAATTGACCGGCTGAGTGAAGTTGAGATCGAACACCGCCTTCTTCAACGTCGGGTTGGTCGGATCTTGATAGAACTGCGAGCGCGTCACCTTGGCGATGAAGGCCGGCGTCTGGAACTTGATGGTGTACGAGGCGAGGCGAATGTGCGGGGCGACCACCGTTTGCTCGAAGGCAATTTCATGCTCGGCGCCGACCGGCCAATCGGCCTTCGGCTGGAATTCCAGTTGCTTGTCGTCAACCCATTTCCATTTGCCTTCCAGCGGCGGCGTGATCTTGATGCCGGCGGCAACTTCCTTGTCGATCATCGCCAGCGGCGCAACCGTCTGCGCAAATTTCACATACAGCGGACGTGGGCCGCGATCGGCCTCGTCTTCGTTTTCGATCGGCGTGCGCGGCGGATTCTCCACGCTCAACTTCACTTCGATCGGCTTCGGCCGCGCCTGCCACCATTTGTAGCCGCGCACACCCCCGGCCACCAGCGCCGCCAGCACCAGCAACACCACCAAGGCGTGCAGCGGCTTGGCTTTCGCCGTCTGCGCCAGACCGCTCGCCCGTCCACCCAGCCATCGTGCCCAAGGCGGCGCGTTCCAGCTCACACTGCCGAACACCGGCCGCAAAATCCAAGCCAACAGACGAACAAAAGCGCGCCCGGCCGACACGGCCAGATCGCGAATGATGGTGACGAGCTTCATGACTTCCCCTTTTTTATCGCCGCTTCAATGGCGACGACATGCGCGAATCATACTAGGCAGACGCGTGGAAATGATGGCAGGGCCAAGACAATTGCGGGGAAATTGGGGCGCAATTGTGGCGAACCGCGTTGGGTTCGGGTGGGTTTAAGCGAAAGTTAAAACTCAAGCACTGACGCGGGTTTTAGGGCAAAAATGTCTGCGAAGGCGCGCCGGTGCTCGAGTTTTCCGTAGGCGCCATCTTTAATCCGCGAGTTGTTTTCGTAGCCGTCATACCCAACTCTTTCAATTAGCCAGTTACTTTGCAATATGACCGCGGCAAGCCGCACGATCTCACCCACTTTGATAGGAGACGAATATGCGAGAGCTCCCCGAGCTACGTAGTGTGCTGGATTGCGCCGAAGGAAGCTCGGTAAGCGAATACAGCGCCCAACTTTCAAAGGCCGCTCGATTACTGCCTGAAGGACCGAAGCGCGATGCGCTAATGCTCCTCTATCATCTTTGCAACATGATGCTTGAACCCGAAATACTCGGCGGTCCGTTCAGGCCGGCTGGAGAATGGCCCGGGGGGCGCACCATGCTTCCTGAGGATCTGGAGTTGGAGCACCTTATAGCCGTTAGGCAATATGCCGAAACAACAGGACACCCTGACATTACTGCACGGCTTTGGGACGTACTGTGGTTACGCGAGCGCGATCGAACTGCCGCAGAAAAAGCCATCGATGACTATCTAGCAGTAGGCTCTAACTGGAACTCATCGATTCATCCGAATAAAAGAGCAGATAGGTTAATTCGTGGAACGCAGATTTCACTTCAGCTTGGCAAATCGAGCTCTAAGTTATCCGAAGCAAAAGATGCTGTTGAGACTTTCTTAACTCTAGCGATGACCAACAAATCAATAGGCGCCGCAATTTCAGTCGTCACTTTCGCAAGCAACAATCGCTTGTTCAGTGCAGACGAACTACTTGGTAAAGTCGAGCGCGGTATTGGTGATCTCACTGCCATTCAGCCGCTGCATCTAGCACGACATGCGTTGGAAATGCAGGCGCGTCTCTATCAACGAGCCGGCAAAAAAGAGAGGCAACTGGAAACGCTGCAACGCGCCGCAGAAACTCACATCGCAGAAGCCGATGCCTGTGCTACGCAAGGGGATCACCATCCACTATCGCGATCATTCTTCTTAGAAAATGCGGTCCGAGCACTGAAACTAGTTCCGGGTTATCGAGACAATCCGACAATTGTTTCTAAGATCGAAGAAATTCGCCAGGAGCTTGTTGGACTTCGATCACTTGTAGTTGATCGGATGGTGCCTGTACGTTCGCGGGGCTCAGACATATCCGAGCTAGTGCGAATTTCAATCCAATCGGTTAGCAACGATGATCCGCGCAAGTCAATTTTGGAATTGGCAAAACTTGTTCAGCCGGCAGACTTCGACGAAACAAAAGAAGCATCAGCTGATGTGCTCACAGGGTCTGTGTTGACTCGCCTGTTTGACGCTGAACATTTGGATGCTTCTGGAAGAGTTGTCGCTCGCGATGAAAGTAACAAACCCTCAATGGGAGTCGAGGATGTAAGACTATGGGGCCAGATGATGCGCCATACCGACCTGCATCGCCAGCTAGTTGTTCAGGGCCAAATTGCACCCGCACTTGAGTGGATCAATCATCATCACTACCTCTCTGAGCGAGGTCTCGAATGGCTAGTGAAGGACAACCCTATGGTGCCCCCGGGTCGTGAGCATTCGATAAAGATGGGATTACTCGCAGGTTTTCACGGAGACTTCCTATCTTCTACAGCAATCTTGATTCCGCAAATTGAGCATCTGCTTCGCAATCGGTTGAAGGCAAAGGACGTCATTACTACGGGGCTTGATAAAGATGGTATCGAAAACGAACTCTCGCTCGACAAGCTGATTGATATGTCTTTGGACAACGAAACTGTCGATGAGAATGTAGCGTTTGACTTGAGAGCATTGCTCGTCGAAAGGCCTGGTGCCAATCTGCGCAACGAGCATAGCCATGGCTTGATGAATGACGGCGCTTACTTTTCCCACTCCGCCATATACTTTTGGGCAATGGTACTGAGATGGATTTGCTGGGGATGGATACGGGAAGCACCCAATGAACCCACACAAAACTGAAGGCACATCGTGGGGCTCATGTTTTTTATAACTCGACCTGTGGGTATGCTTTCAGACTAAAAACTCCTTGGAGCCGCAAATGGCGTTCTACGAATTACTATCGAATGAACTCCCCATCGAGAAATAGTCAGTACCTGAGGGCGGCTCTTATCCAATCAATTTGCATACCGCGATACAAATGGAAGACATCGCCCCTTTTCGAGTACCCTCGTCATAACCAAACCCGAGAGGCAAACATGAACTCGTTTCCCCGCATGTTCAACGGCCTGTTGGTACTTCTGCTGCTGCCCTTTCTTGGGGCCACCGCACACGCCGCCACACTGCGCTGGTCAGGCTCGGGGGAACTGGTGAGTTGCGACCCGGCGATTTCCACGGACACGGCGGCGCTGGTATTTCTGGGCCATGTTTACGAGCGGCTGGTGACGCGCGATCGCAATTTTGCGCTGGCGCCATCGCTGGCGACGTCGTGGGAGCAACTTTCACCGACGGCGATGCGCTTCAAGCTGCGGCCCGGCGTGAAATTCCATGACGGCACGCCGCTGGTCGCCGACGACATTGCTTTTTCGATCGAGCGGGCGAGCCAGCCGAATTCGCTGATCAAATCCAACACCGTCGGCATCAAGGCGGCGGTGCGGATCGATGACCTCACTGTGGAGATTCACACCGAGCAGCCGCTGCCGACGTTGCTCAATCAGCTCTACCTCATTCCGGTCATGAGCCGCGCCTGGGCCACGCGCCATGGCGTGACCGGCCCCGCGCATTACGTCGGCGGCAAGGAAAACTTTGCCACGCGCAACGCCAATGGCACCGGCCCGTTCCAGCTCAAGTCCTTCGAGAGCGGCGGCAGGATCGTGTTGACGTCAAACCCGGCCTGGTGGGGCAAGCGCGAGGGCAATGTGACCGAGGGCATCTACACGCCGATCCGCTCCAGTGCGACGCGCCTCGCGGCGCTGGTTTCGGGCGAAGTCGATCTGCTGGTCGATCCGCCGGTGCAGGATCTGGAGCGGTTGAAATCCAATCCGCAATTGAAGCTGCTGCAGATTCCCGAGCCGCGGGTGATTGTGTTGCAGTTCGATGTCGAGCGCGATGAGCTGCTGTTCTCGACGGTGAAAGGTAAAAATCCGTTCAAGGACCGGCGCGTACGCGAAGCAATGCGTTATGCGATCGACTACGACGCCCTGCATCGCAAAGTGATGCGCGGCAATTCGATTCCGACGACATCATTGATTGCCAAGGGTGTGAACGGTTACACAGCGAAAGCCGCCGCGCCGGTCGCGTACGATCCAGCAAAAGCCCGCAAGCTGCTGGCGGACGCCGGCTATCCGCAGGGCTTCGGCATCACGCTCGATTGCACCAATGACCGTTACATCCTCGATGAACAAATCTGCGCGGCGCTCGCGGGCATGTTCAGCAAGGTCGGCATCGACGCGACGCCGAATCCGAAACCCAAGGCGCTGTTTTTCCAGAAGACCGATGCATCGCGCCGCGAGACCAGCCTGTTCATGGTCGGCTACTATCCGACCACGGTTGATGCGATGGTGGTGCTCGAAGGCGTGCTGCATACCTACAGCGGCAGCGGCGAAGGCGACAACAATACCGGCCGCTACAGCAACAGACAGATGGATGCGCTGCTCAAAGCCGCCAAAACCGAACTCGATGTGGCGAGGCGCAATGCCTTGCTCGAGGAAATCCAGCTGCTGCATCGCGAAGACGTGGCGACCATTCCCCTGCACCAGCAACTGCCCTCGTGGGCGATGCGCCGCAATATCGACACGCCGCCTCGGCAGGATAACGGCCTGGATTTGCGCTGGGTAACGGTGCGGTAGAAGGTGAAGTAGAAGTCGCAGAAATCGTAGCGGCCGGGCAGGCGCGCGTACCGCCCGATCGGCTGCAAGATATCTGCCGCCGAATATAGAACTCCAGCACTGGCGCGGCTTTCAGGCCAAAAACACCCGGGAAACCGCACCAGTGCTTGTGTTTTGTCAAATTATGCTGGCAATCCCGCCTACAATTCCGCCAAAAACCGCACGATGGCAGAGCGTGCCTCCGGTTCGCGCAGCGTAGGCGCATGCCCGCGTTGCGGCACGGTGACGGCGCGAAGCTGCGGCACGCGCGCCTTCATTTCCGCCACCGTTTCTTCGGAAAGAATGTCCGAGGTCTCGCCGCGGATCACCAGCATCGGCCTCGCCGGCATGGCATCGAACAGCGGCCAGAGGTTGGTCGCCGCGGTAGTGCTGGCGAAGCCCTGCGAGATGGCGGGGTCATAGTTCAGCACCGGCGTTGCGCCTTCCTGGATAAACAATTCGCGCGACATGGCTTGCCAGTCAGCGGTGCGATAGTCGGGAAAGGCGGAGCCGTTGATCGCTTCGGTCAGCGCGGCGGCCTCGTCCCAGTTCTGCGCGGGTGTGGTTTTGCCGACATAGCCGGCGATGCGCGCAAGCCCTTGCGGATCGACCACGGGACCGATGTCGTTGATCACCATCGCCGTGACTCGCTCCGGTGCCGCCGCCATCAGCAGCAGGGACATCAATCCGCCCAGCGAAGTACCGATTAACGTCACGCGCTCTACGCCCAGCAGGTCCAGCAGCGTCAGCATGTCCTTCACGTAGCGTTCGGGACGGTAATTCTCAGGCTTCGGGTCGTGCTGCGAGCGGCCACGCCCGCGCTGGTCGGGGCAGATGACGCGGTGGGTGAGCCGCAGCGCTTCGGCGAGTCCGGCGAAATCCTTGCTGTTGCGCGTCAGGCCGGGCAGGCAAAGCAGCACCGGCGAAGATTTTTCCGGGCCGGGATAGTCGCGCGCATAGAGGCGAAGGCCGTCGTCGCTCGAATAAAAAATATCGATATGGTTCATGACTGCGCCTTAAAGGAAATAGAATGGAACGCATACGTGCCAGACAGACCAGCGAACAGACCAGCAATGCGACCAGGCAAAAAAGAATCCGGCAGACGATCACTCGCGGTGGTGCGGCGATGAAGATCACCCGCGATCTGGGCAAGACCGCAGCCGACACGCCCAAAGCCCCAAAAACCAAAGCGCCGCGGCGCAAGCGCGCCACCGTGGGCCGCCCGCGCAAGGCTGAAGGCAAGGCGATTGCGGCGGACAAGATTCTCGACGCCGCTGAAGACCTGTTTTCCAAGCATGGATTCGACGGCGTGACGATGCGCGAAGTTGCGGCGCTGGCCAATGTCGACCCGGCGCTGGCGCACTACTATTTTTCGACCAAGCAGGGATTGTTCGACGCTGTGCTGGAACGGCGCGCCGAGCTGGTGTTCTCCGAGCGCATGGGCGCGTTCGATGTTTACGAAGCGGCGGCGGCCAGTGGCAAAGGCAGCATCGAGGGCGCCGTCGCGGCGTTCGTCATTCCGCTGCTGGAGCGCGCACGCAACGGCGACGAAGGCTGGAAAAATTACTTCCGCCTGCTGGCGCTCGTCAACAACGACCCCAACCACGTCGCGCAATCGGTGATGTCGTACTTCGATCCGCTGGTGCATCGACTGATTGCCGCGGTTTCGCGCGCCCTGCCCGGCGCCCGCGAGGAAGATCTGTTCTGGTGTTTTCATTTCCTGACCGGTTCACTCACCCTGGCGCTTTCGCGTACCGGACGCCTCGATCGTGTCAGCGGCGGACGCTGCCGCTCAGACGATCTGGCCTCGATCGAGCCGCGCATGGTCGAATACTGTGCCGCCGGCTTCCGCAGCGTCTGCGTGCCACCGAAAAAAACGCGCGCAAAGTAATCGCGGAGAACCCCGGCAGCCCTTCTCGAACTGCCGGTTTCCCCACTCACTCAACGCTCGATCAGAAGCGATATTCGATCGTCGCCGATACCGTGCGCGGATTGCCGTAGAAAGCGAGGATGCTGCTATCTGCGGCCGAGGGCAGCGTCGGGAAGTTGTAACCTGCCACCTTGTACAGCTTGTCGTTCAGGTTCTTGCCGTGCACGCCGACGCGCAGCTTGTTGTCGGCAGACGACCAGACCACGCTGGCGTTCCACAGCGAAAACGCTTTCTGGTCAAGGATCGGCACGGCGAACTCGAACTGCTGGGTGTCGCTGCGATAAGCCACGTCGGTGCTGACGAAGAACTTGCCGGCATTGCCCATCATTGCCATCGGCCATTCGTACGTGGCGCGAAGGTTGGCGGTTTTCTTCGGCGTATTCTGGAAAGCCCGCTGACTGCTCACATCGATATTGCCCGCGCCAACGAATTTCGTGTACTTCGCATCGATATATCCCAGCATGCCCGACATGCTGAAGTTGTCGGTGAAGCGCGCAGTCGCTTCCAGTTCCACCCCCTTGATCTTGGCCTTGCCGGCATTGGTAGTGACACCGGCAAAGCTGTCGTCGATGCCGTCGCCATTGGTGTCGATCGCCACCGACCCGGGGATCTGCACGTCCTTGTAGTCGCTATGGAACACGGCGGCATTGGTAAGGATGCGGCCGCCGTTGAATTGCGATTTCAGTCCGAGCTCGACCGTGGTGATGGTTTCCGGTTCAAATCCTTTCTTGGCTTGCGCAACGCTGAGGCGCGTGCCGACCAGATTCAGGCGCGGGTCGAAGCTGCCGCCTTTGAAACCCTGGGCGATCGACGCGTAGATGTTCTGCGTGTCGCTGGCCTTCCAGCTGGCCGACAGGCGGGGGGTGAATTTCTTGTCCTTGCGATCAAGCTCGCCGCCGGTCAGGTTGGTATCGGTGCGAAACAAGACTGCGCCCGGGTTTCCCATGCCCGGCGAGCCGGCCACACCCAGGTAGATCTGCCGCAGCACGCTGGCCTGGCGCTGGTCTTCGGTATAGCGGCCACCGACCGCCACGCTGAATCTGTCGGTCAGATCGAAGCTGGCATCGGCAAACACCGCCCACGCCTTGGTATCGACGTTGTCTTCGGTGAAGGTGGAGGTGCCCAGCAGGCGCACGTCGAATTTGTTGTAGGCGTTGGCGTCGATGTAATAGAGGCCGGCCACGCCCTGCATATTCTTGCCGGTATAGGTCAGCTGGAATTCCTGGCTGAATTGTTTGTTTTCGTAAATGGCCGGTACGTCGAACGTGGGCTTGTTCAGTGCGTCGAAATCGATCGGCGCGAAGGATTTGTCCTTGCGATACGCTGTAATCGATTTCAGCAGGAGATCGCTGTTGATCTGGTATTCGACCAAGGCCGAGCCACCGCTTTGCTTGACCTGTTGCTTGTGGCCAAGAACGGTGGTCAGGTTTGCGCGGCTGTCGAACACATTGCTGAGCACCGGGGCGCCGCTGGTGGTTTCGACAGTCAGCCGATGGCCGTGCTTGGGATTGGAGTCGTCCTGCGTGGTATCGCCTGAAAGCCGGACAAACAGCGAGGTGCTGGGTGTCATTTCCACGCTGACGCGCGCGGCCTTGACGTCCTTGTCATAGTTGTCTTCTCCGTTGGACAGATTGGTGCCGAAGCCATCGCGCTTGAACCTCGCCACCGTCGCCCCGATGCGAACCGTGTCGGACACCGGTGCGCTGCCAGTCGCGACGACATCCACCTGGCCATAAGTACCAAAGGTCGCTTTCACGCGCATGTCGGTCGCAGGCGCCAGCTTGCGGGTGACGTATTTGACCGCACCGCCGATGGTGTTGCGGCCATAGAGCGTACCCTGCGGACCGCGCAGCACTTCGATGCGCTCGACATCGTAAATATCGGCAACCGCTCCTTGTGGCCGTGCCAGGTAGATGTCGTCGAGGTAGATGCCGACACCGGCTTCGAAACCTGCCACCGGGTCCTGCTGGCCGACGCCGCGGATAAAGGAGGTCAGCGTCGAATTGGTGCCGCGGGATGCCGTCAGCGTGGTGTTGGGTACCGATTGTGCGATGGCGGTGATATCGGGCACACCATTTTTGGACAGCGTTTCGGCCGTAAAGGCGGTGACGGACACCGGCACGTCCTGTAGCGACTCTTCGCGCCGCCGTGCAGTGACGGTGACTTTTTCCAGCTTTTCGTTTTCGTCCACCTTGGCAGCCGTGGTGCTGGCGACCGGAGCCTGCTGGGCGGAAACGGAACCTGCGAAAGCAAACAACGCGGCAATCGCCACGCTCATGGTTTTGCGCTTCATGGGGTACTCCTCCTATGGGGTTTTCTTGTCGAACTTTTAAGACCGGCTTGCTCTTTCGACCAATCCAGCGCTAAAATTCATTAGTTGTTGAATTTATCGTAGCAAAGAAAAAAGCGAAGCGCAAGATGATTTGAATTCGCACCCCATCGCACCAGTGGCGCGCCAGTAAAATGAAAGCGAGCCGCTGCGTAAGCTTTGCCATGAAGACTTGAATTGGCGCGCAAGACGCCGATCAAGCAGTAAACGTCGCATCAAGGAGAGAGTGAACGATGAAGAACCGTATCTGGCCTGCCCTGCCCACGCTGCTGTGTGCGCTATTCATGAACGCGACAGCTCATGCCCAAGGCAAGGACATCCGCATTGCCCTGGTCTACGACAAAACCGGCCCGCTCGAGGCTTACGTCAAACAAACCCAGGCCGGCTTCCAGATGGGTCTCGATTACGCCACCGGCGGCACCATGACGGTGGGCGGCAAAAAGATCAGCGTGATCGAACGCGACAGCCAGGGCAAACCCGATGTGGCGAAAGCGCAGTTAGCCGCCGCTTACGCCGATGACAAGGCAGATCTCGCAGTTGGCGCCACTGCGTCAGGCGTATCGCTGGCCATGCTGCCGGTCGCCGAGGAGTACAAAAAAATCCTGTTGATCGAACCCGCCGTGGCCGATTCGATCACCGGCGATAAGTGGAACAGGTATGTTTTCCGCACCGGGCGCAACAGTTCGCAGGACGCGATTTCCAATGCGCTGGTACTGGATAAAGCGGGGGTCGCCATCGGTACGCTTGGACAGGACAATGCTTTTGGCCGCGACGGGGTCAAGGCATTCAAGGATGCCCTGAAGAACGCAAAAATCGTTCATGAAGAATATCTACCACCTGCCACCACCGATTTCACCGCCGGCGCTCAACGCCTGATTGACAAATTGAAGGGCCAGCCGGGCCGAAAGGTGATCTTCATCGGCTGGGCGGGCGCGGGTAATCCGTTCAAAATCGCCGACCTCGATTTGAAACGCTATGGCATAGAGATCGCCACCGGCGGCAACATCCTGCCGCAGATGGCAACGTTCAAGCAGTTTCCGGGGATGGAAGGCGCCAGCTATTACTACTACGGCATCCCGAAGAATCCGGTCAACGATGCGCTGGTGAAACGCCATCAGGAAAAATTCAAGGCGCCGCCGGATTTCTTTACTGCCGGCGGCTTTGCCGCCGCGATGGCGGTGGTGACGACACTGAAAAAGACCAATGGCGACACAGCGACCGAGGGCCTGATAAAAGCCATGGAAGGCATGGATTTTGAAACGCCCAAAGGCAAGATGACCTTCCGCAAGGAAGACCATCAGGCGCTGCAAAGCATGTATCACTTCAAGATCAAGGTCGATCCCGCGCTGGCATGGGCGGTGCCTGAGCTGGTGCGCGAAATCAAGATTGAAGACATGAATATTCCGGTGCGCAACAAGCGTTGATCCAACTTGTTATTTCGCTGTAAAAAAACAAAAAACGAGCGCGAGGAGATTTTCATGCGTCAAACCAACAAAGCCTTGATGGCGATCGCGGCATTCGCCGCGATGAGCGCAACTGCCGCCCCGCTGCCGCAACTCAATATCGACACCTCGCAAACCACGGTGTCGGGCGCATCCTCCGGCGGGTACATGGCGGTGCAGTTGCATGTCGCCTATTCGTCGCGTTTTGCCAAGGGTGTCGCCGCCGTCGCTGGAGGTCCGTACAACTGCGCGGAAAATTCGGTGGTCAATGCATTGACACGTTGCTTTGGCAAGGCGCCAATTCCGGTCGATGCGCTGGTCGACACGACTAAAAAGTGGGCTGGCGATAACGCTATCGATCCAACCTCAGCGATGGCCAACAGCAAGGTCTACATTTTCTCCGGCACCAAGGATGCGGTCGTGCTCGCGGCCACCAGCGAGGCATTGTCGAAGTACTACGCCGCTTTTATACCGGCAGCCAACATCGTGCACAAAAAGGACATCCCCGCCGCTCACGGCTTTGTCACCGACGAAGGGGCCGCTGCATGCGACAACGTCGCCGCGCCTTTCCTCAATAACTGCGGGTTCGATCTCTCCGGCGCTTTGCTTCAGCATCTGTATGGCCCATTGACCGCCAGAAAATCCGGCGCGCTGGATGGAACGCTGATTGAGTTCGAACAAACGCCGTTCGAAGCCGCGCATGGCATGGGCGCCACCGGATACGCGTTTGTACCCAAGGCATGCGCGAGCGGCCAAAGCTGTCGCGTTCACGTCGCTCTGCACGGCTGCAAACAAAACGCTACCGACATCGGCGATGCGTTCGCCAAGAACGCCGGTTACAACCGCTGGGCAGACACCAATCGCATCGTGGTGCTTTACCCGCAAACCGGCAAAGGCGCCACCAACAGCTGCTGGGACTGGTGGGGCTATGACGATGCCGGCTACGCAAAGAAGTCTGCGCCGCAGATGAAAGCCATCATCGCGATGCTGGACAAACTTTCGTCCGGCGCAGCGAAGTAAACCCCATCACCGCATGGCGCGCCTCACCACCACCGACCTGACCATCCGCTTCGGCGGGCATGTCGCGGTCAATGCCGTCAGTTGCACCTTCGAACCCGGCACGCTGACCGCTATCGTTGGTCCTAACGGCGCCGGCAAGACCACCTACTTCAACTTGATTTCCGGCCAGCTGAATGCCACCAGTGGTCGCGTGATGCTGGATGACCAAGACCTGTCGGCATTGCCGGCATCTGCACGCACACGTGCCGGGCTCGGCCGTGCATTCCAGCTGACCAACCTGTTTCCCAATCTGACCGTTGTGGAAAATGTGCGGCTGGCGGTGCAGGCCAGCAGCAAAGGCAGTCACCGGCGCGGCCTCAACCTCTGGAGCATCTGGAGCGACCACGCTGGCCTGACACAACGCGCGCGGGAAATCCTGCAGGCGGTAGCTATGATGGACAAGGCAGAGGCTGTCGTTGCCGGCCTGCCGCACGGCGACCAGCGCAAGCTCGAAGTGGCGCTGCTGATGGCACTGAACGCACAAGTCTTCATGTTCGATGAGCCGACAGCGGGCATGAGCGCCGACGAAGTGCCAACAGTGCTGAACCTGATTCGCCAGTTGAAACAGGACAAGAGCAAAACCATCCTGCTGGTCGAGCACAAGATGGACGTGGTACGCGAACTGGCGGACCGCATCATCGTGCTGCACAACGGAACTCTTGTCGCCGATGGTGATCCGGCGACCGTGATCGCCTCGCCGTTGGTGCAACAAGCCTATCTCGGTGTTTCATCGACCGCGCAGGAGGCCGCTTGAGCGTGGGTTTGCCAAGTGACGTTTTGCTGAGCCTGCAAGGCGTGCATACCCACATCGGCGCGTATCACATCCTGCATGGCGTCGATCTCGCCGTGCCGCGTGGCCAGCTGACCATGCTGCTGGGGCGCAATGGTGCCGGCAAGACCACAACGCTTCGCACCATCATGGGTTTGTGGCACGCATCGGCCGGCAGCATTCATTTCGCCGGGCGCGACATCACCACACTCGCCACGCCGCAGGTGGCGCGGCTCAATATCGCTTACGTGCCGGAGACGATGGGCATCTTCGCCGACCTGACGGTGAAGGAAAACATGCTGCTCGCCGCGACTGCTGCCAGGAATGCAGGCGATATGGACGATGCGCGGCTCAAGTGGATATTCTCGTTGTTCCCGGCAGTCGAGAAATTCTGGAACTACCCCGCCGGCAAACTTTCCGGCGGACAGAAGCAGATGCTGGCAGTCGCACGTGCCATCGTCGAACCGCGTGAACTGCTGATCATCGACGAGCCGAGCAAGGGGCTTGCTCCCGCCATCATCAACAATATGATCGACGCCTTCGCCGAGCTGAAATCAAAAGGCGTTTCCATCCTGCTGGTCGAACAGAACATCAATTTCGCCAAGCGGCTGGGAGACCACGTCGCGGTGATGGAAGATGGTCGCGTGGTGCACGCGGGCACGATGGACGCATTCGCCGCCGACGAAAAATTGCAGCAATCGCTGATGGGGCTAGCGCTATGAACGCCAACCGCCCCGCACTCGATTTCGACTGGAAACCATTGCTGCTGGTGCCGGTACTCGCGCTGTTGGCGTTGCCGCTGATCGAATCGCCGTCCACGTGGCTTACGCTGACCGTCGCCGGCCTCGCCATGGGCATGATCATCTTTATCATCGCCTCGGGGCTCACACTCGTGTTCGGCCTGATGGACGTACTCAATTTCGGTCACGGCGTGTTTATCGCGCTGGGCGCCTTTGTTGCCACCAGCGTCCTCGGCGCAATGGGTGACTGGACCGGTTCTCCCGACATGATGCGCAATCTGCTGGCCGTATTCGCGGCGATGGTGGTGGCGATGCTGGTGGCGAGTGCCGTCGGTATCGCGTTCGAGCGCGTGCTGGTGCGACCGGTGTACGGGCAGCACCTGAAACAAATTCTCATCACCATGGGCGGCATGATCATCGGCGAAGAGCTGATCAAGGTGATCTGGGGACCTCAGCAGATGCCGCTGGCGCTGCCAGAAGGTTTGCGCGGCTCGATCTTCATCGGCGATGCGGCAATCGAAAAATTCCGGCTGGTGGCGATGGCAGTCGGCATTCTGGTATTCGCGCTGCTGGCGTGGACGCTGGGACGCACCAAGATCGGTCTCCTGATCCGCGCCGGGGTCGAGAACGGCGAGATGGTGGAGTCGCTGGGTTATCGCATCCGCCGCCTGTTCATTGCGGTGTTTGTCGCCGGCAGCGCGCTAGCTGGCCTTGGCGGTGTGATGTGGGGCTTGTACCAGCAGAATGTGGTGCCGCAGATGGGTGCACAGGTCAACGTGCTGATCTTTATCGTCATCATCATCGGTGGATTGGGTTCGACCGGCGGCGCCCTGATCGGCGCATTGCTGGTGGGTCTGATGGCCAACTACACCGGCTTCCTGGCGCCCAAAGTCGCGCTGTTTTCCAATATCGCGCTGATGGTAGCCGTGTTGTTGTGGCGGCCACGCGGCGTTTATCCGGTGGCGAGTCGCTGACCCCATGCTCAATCGACTGCTCTCACACGACTTGCCACGTAGCCGCATCCTCGCGGTGCTGCTGATCGGTATCGTGCTGGCACTCGCTTTCGCGCCGTTCATTTTTCCCGGCGTGAAAGCACTCAGTGTCGCCGCAAAGATTTTAGTGTTTATTGTGCTGGTGGCGAGCTTCGACCTGCTGCTGGGCTATACCGGCATCGTCAGCTTTGCCCACACCATGTTTTTCGGCATCGGCGCCTATGGCATCGCCATCGCCTGCACGCGATGGGGCCCGACATGGGAGGCGCTGGCCATTGGCATTGGTGGTTCGCTGCTGCTGTCGCTGATATTGGCGCTCGCCGTCGGCCTGTTCTCGCTGCGAGTGCGAGCGATTTTCTTCGCCATGATCACGCTTGCCTTCGCCTCAGCATTTCAAACCTTGGCCTCACAGCTGTCGGATTTCACCGGCGGCGAAGACGGGCTCAATTTCAAATTGCCGGAATTGCTCTCGCCCAGCTACTCGTTCGGCGAGGCACCCTTCCTCGGCGTCTCTCTCGACGGGCGGCTGCTGTGCTACTACCTGCTGTTTTTCATGACCGTCGTACTGCTGCTGGCATTGCTGCGCATCGTCAATTCGCCGTTTGGCCGCGTGCTGCAGGCAATCCGCGAAAACGAATTCCGCGCCGAGGCCATCGGTTATCGCGTGGTGGTCTATCGCACTGTTTCCAGTGTGCTCTCGGCGCTGTTCGCCACACTGGCGGGCGTGATGCTGGCATTGTGGTTGCGCTATAACGGACCGGACACGTCGCTATCGTTCGAGATCATGCTCGACGTGCTGCTGATCGTCGTCATCGGCGGCATGGGCACGATGTACGGCGCGGTCATCGGCTCGGTGCTGTTCGTGATTGCGCAGAGTTACCTGCAGGAGTTGCTCAAGCTCGCCAGCGAAGCCGCCAGCGGACTACCTTGGTTGGCTGCGCTGCTCTCGCCGGATCGATGGCTACTGTGGCTGGGGGTGCTGTTCGTGCTGTCGGTGTATTACTTTCCCACCGGGGCGGTCGGCAAGCTGCGCGGCACCAGAAGATGAAAACTCCGGCACTGGCGCGGGTTTCAAGGCATAAATGCCCGAAAGTCCTCGCCAGTGCTGGAGTTTTCCTTCTGATCCTGAAAGCTCAATAAGGCTGCCGCACAATCTGCTTGGATTGCGTCGTGCCTGCGAATGGTCCGGAGGTGAAGGTGTAGGTCATGGTGGCGTTGTTCGCGTCCTGGAACGCGAACGACACATTGCCCACCTGGCTCGGTGAGAACAAGGCCGGGTTGTAGGTCGTGCCCAGCCACGGCGAGCTGGTGACGGCGGCCATGCCCCCACTGTAGGTGTTGCCGCTCCAGCTACCCCCCGGCATGGTGTACCAGGTGACATTACCCGCCT